>Ga0316613_10000001_pt1 | contig 618265 bp, 536 predicted proteins | sample OWC_soil_day10_C_2_FD_207647 | JGI IMG/M metagenome (GOLD analysis project Ga0316613, IMG submission 207647) | Wetland soil microbial communities from Old Woman Creek delta, Ohio, United States - OWC_soil_day10_CT_b | ecosystem: Environmental > Terrestrial > Soil > Wetlands | place: USA: Ohio... | reverse complement strand
ATTATCAATATATTGTCTGCACTGGCAGCTTATTCTTTTTTCGACAAGAAACCATCGATAAACATCAATCAAGACATTGTAGATCAAACTAGATTGACAAATGCTTAGGTCGAACTCACGTTATTTAATTTCATATCATCAGCTTTTGAGCAAATATTCGTTAATCATTCGAACCCTCTTCTCTAATCTATTGTTTTAACAAAAGTCTTGTATCGTTACCGCTGATACGGTCACGGCATATCATGTAGCGAAGACTTATCTAGATACATCAAATTGAATATCACTAATTTTAAAAAAGTATGAAAACTCTCTCTTCCCGCATTGTTATACTGATAATGCTATTTTTCTCATTGGGCGTTTCCGCTCAAAGCACATCGAAAACATTGTATGATTTCACGGTGAAAACTTTGGAAGGTGCCGATTTTCCCTTGTCGCAGTTGAAGGGCAAAAAAGTGATGGTGGTGAATACGGCCTCCAAATGCGGGCTGACTCCTCAGTACAAAGACTTGGAAGCACTTTATAAAGAATACGGGGGCGACAAGTTTGTCATTATTGGTTTTCCTGCCAATAATTTCCATGAACAAGAACCGGGCAGTGCAACTGAAATACGCGAATTTTGCACGGCGAATTACGGAGTCACTTTTCCCATGATGGAAAAAATATCGGTGGCAGGCAACGATATCCATCCCTTGTACAAGTGGCTCACTTCGAAAGCCGAAAATGGAGTCATGGACGCACCTGTGCAGTGGAATTTCCAAAAATTTCTGATCGATGAAAACGGCAATTTGGTGGATATGATTCCTCCACGGGACAAAGCAGATAGTGAAAAAGTTTTAAAATGGATTACAGGAAAGTAGGGAATGCGACAAGATTAAAATAGAAGCTCACATTACATTTATGTAGCAAATTGACATTTTTGGTACAAAATAGTAAGGTTGGTAATGAGAAAATACAAAAAAATTGTAATCCTGACATTGCATATCTTGAAATAAAACCGTAACTTCGTAGCGTTCTTTGATTATTATTGAAAACTTTGTGGAATCATTTTTTAGGACTCATAAATATTTAGTTGAACATTTGGGTAATCCATTAAGACGTAGATTGATGGATAGCATCAATTGGGATGACCGTTTGATTGGAATCAAGGGTACTCGTGGTGTTGGCAAAACTACATTTCTGCTGCAATATGCAAGGGAGTTTTACGATGCCAGCAAGAAAGATTGTCTTTACATCAACATGAACCAGTTTTTTTTCACAGAACGGAATCTTGTTGATTTTGCCGAGGAATTTCGTTTGAGAGGAGGGAAAACACTTCTGATCGATCAAATTTTCAAATATCCCGATTGGTCGAAAGAATTAAGAATCTGCTACGATAAGTTTTCCGACTTGAAAATCGTTTTCTCTGGTTCTACGGTTATGCAAATGGGGAAAAACAATCCAGATCTGGAAGGGATTGTCAAAGTTTATAACATCAGGGGATTTTCTTTTCGTGAATTTTTGAATCTTACGCTTAATGCTGATTTTCAGCCCTATACTTTTCAAGAAATAGTGGACAACCACGTTGAGATTACGAAAGAAATTTGTTCTAAAGTTAAGCCCTTGGCTCATTTTCGCGATTACACGCATCACGGATATTATCCTTTTTTTCTGGAGAAACGCAATTTTTCAGAGAATTTGTTGAAGACTATGAACATGATGCTGGAAGTGGATGTGCTTTACATCAAGCAAATAGAGCTCTCTTATTTGCCGAAATTGAGAAAGTTGTTCTATTTGATAGCTATTTCCGCACCAGGTGCACCTAATATAAGTCAACTAAGCATCGATTGTGACATTTCACGTGCAACGGTGACGAACTATATTGAATATCTGAAAGCTGCCCGACTCATCAATACTCTCTATAAAGACGGAGAAGAATTCCCGAAAAAGCCGGACATGATTTACATGCATAATTCCAACTTGTTGTTTCCTATCCAACAAACTGCTGTGGATGAGCAAGCAATCCGTGAAACCTTTTTTTACAATCAGCTTCATCACGATGATTGCCGTATCACCAAAGGCGACAAGTCGGCTACATTTTTGGTAAAAAAACCTCACGACGAAGAAAAACTGAGGTTTAAAATTGAAGCCCACAAGCCGAAAGGTAAACGTAAGAATGAAATGTATTATGCTGTTGAATTGCTCGAAGAAGGCGAAGCCAACGTAATCCCATTGTGGTTATGGGGATTTCTTTATTGACTTCCATTCAGAAACACTGATTGAATGAAGAAACGTAAATAGAAATTGGATATAAGCGATATTAATCAATAACTTTTTTAACGAGTATGGCAAAAACTAAAAAATTCCTAACCTGTGATGGAAATCAGGCTGCGGCTCACATATCTTATATGTTCAGCGAAGTGGCGGCGATTTATCCAATCACACCATCGTCAACAATGGCTGAGTATGTTGACGAATGGGCCACTGCCGGACGTAAGAACATCTTCGGCGAAGTATTGAAAGTACAAGAAATGCAATCGGAAGGCGGTGCCGCAGGCGCACTCCATGGTTCCTTGCAGGCGGGTGCGCTTACGACGACCTATACGGCATCGCAAGGATTATTATTGATGATTCCAAATATGTACAAGATTGCGGGAGAGCTTCTTCCTTGCGTCTTTCATATTTCGGCGCGTGCACTTGCTTCTCAAGCATTATCCATCTTCGGAGACCATCAGGATGTGATGGCTGCCCGTCAAACAGGTTTTGCCATGTTTTTCACCAATTCCGTTCAGGAAGTGATGGATTTGGCCGCCGTCCCTCATTTGGCAACCTTGGATACACGTATTCCTTTCATGCATATTTTTGATGGATTCCGTACATCTCACGAGATCCAAAAAGTGGAATTGCTTGAAAACGAGGATTTAGCTCCTTTAGTCAATCCAGAATCTTTGAAAGCATTCCGTGACAGGGCCTTGAATCCGGAAAAACCAGTAACACGCGGTACTGCGCAAAACGATGATATTTATTTCCAAGCCCGTGAAGCATCTAATAAGTTTTATGATGCTGTTCCGGATGTAGTGGAAAAATACTTGACAGAATTGGCTAAAGTGACAGGGCGCAAATACGGCTTGTTCGATTATTATGGGGCAGAAGATGCCGACCGTGTAATCATCGCCATGGGTTCTGTGTGTGAAACAATCAAAGAAACAATCGATTACTTGAACGCCCGGGGCGAGAAAGTCGGTTTGGTTGCCGTTCACCTATATCGTCCTTTCAAAGCGGAGGCGTTCCTTTCTGCTGTTCCTAAAACGGCGAAGAGAATAGCTGTGCTTGATAGGACAAAAGAACCAGGAGCTCCAGGGCAACCTTTGTATTTGGATGTGAAAGATTCTTTCTATGGTACGGAAGAGAGTCCTCTGATCGTAGGTGGTCGCTACGGACTGTCTTCGAAAGATACCACTCCTGCGCAAATGATGTCCGTGTATGAAAACCTTGCATTGAATTTGCCAAAGAACAATTTCACGGTGGGTATTGTGGATGACGTTACCTTCACTTCCCTTCCTCCAAAAGACGAAGTGGCAGTTGACGATAAAAACTACGAAGCTAAATTCTACGGTTTAGGTTCAGACGGTACAGTCGGAGCCAACAAAAATACGGTGAAAATCATCGGTGACAACACCAACAAGTATTGCCAGGCATATTTTGCCTACGATTCTAAGAAATCAGGTGGTTTCACCTCTTCTCACCTTCGTTTCGGCGATCATCCTATCCGTTCCACTTATTTGGTAAACACGCCCAACTTTGTTGCATGCCACGTGCCGGCATACTTGCACCTGTATGATGTGACAAAAGGCTTGAAAAAAGGCGGCACATTCTTGTTGAACTCAGTGTGGTCGAAGGAAGAAGTTGGAAACTACCTTCCCGATCATGTGAAAAAATATTTGGCCGACAACGACATTAATTTCTACATCATCAATGCAACTAAGATTGCAACGGAAATTGGTTTGGGTGGCCGCACGAATACCATCCTGCAATCTGCATTCTTTAAAATTTCGAACATCATTCCTTACGAATTGGCCGTAGAGCAAATGAAGAAATTCATTATCAAATCTTATGGTCGTAAAGGGGAAGACGTTATCAAGAAGAACAATGCAGCTGTTGACCGAGGCATTGAATTGGAAAAAGTGGATGTTCCAGCAGAATGGTCCAACATCGTGGTTGGCGAACCGGTAACGGATGAAGCTCCAGAATTTATCAAGAAAGTAGTTCGTCCTGTGAATGCTCAAAGAGGATACGACATTCCTGTTTCTGCTTTCGTTGGTCGTGAAGACGGCACTTGGGACAATGGAACTACATTTTATGAAAAACGCGGTGTAGCTGCTTTTGTGCCTGTTTGGGAAGGTGAAAACTGTATCCAATGTAACCAATGTGCTTATGTTTGTCCTCACGCAACTATCCGCCCATTCGTCTTGGATGCCGACGAGCAAGCTCAAACTCCTGGAGATGTAGCGTTGCTGAAGGCTCAGGGAAAACAATTTGACGGTATGGGATTCCGCATTCAAGTGGATGTTCTCGACTGTTTAGGTTGTGGCAACTGCGCTGATATTTGTCCTGGAAAGAAAGGCGAAAAAGCTTTGAAAATGGTTGACATCGCTACCCAATATCCTGAACAAGAAAATTGGGACTACATGGTGAAGAGCGTGAAGAGCAAGGCTCATTTGGTGGACATCAAGCAAAATGTGAAAAATTCTCAGTTTGCAACACCTCTCTTTGAATTCTCAGGTGCATGTTCTGGTTGTGGTGAGACTCCTTATGTGAAATTAGTAACCCAGTTGTTTGGCGACCGCATGTTGATTGCCAATGCCACTGGATGTTCTTCTATCTATGGAGGATCTGCTCCGGCCACTCCTTATACCACAAACGAAGAAGGAAAAGGCCCCGCTTGGGCTAACTCTTTGTTCGAAGACAATGCCGAATTCGGGCTTGGATTTGCTATTGCCAACATCAGCTTGCGCAACAAAATAGAGAAGCTGATGAATGATGCAGCCGATCAAGTGGATGAAGCTACCAAAGCCCTGTTCAGCGAATGGATCGTCAACAAGGAAGACGTAGCCATCACGCAGCAAGTTACTGCTAAGTTGTTGCCTATCTTGGAAGCTGCAAAAGATAGCAATCCAGCCTTGGAAGAAATCTATAATTTCAAACAATACCTAATCAAACGTTCTATCTGGGTGTTTGGCGGCGACGGCTGGGCTTACGACATCGGTTTCGGAGGTTTGGATCACGTGGTTGCTTCCGGCGAAGATATTAACATTTTGGTATTGGATACGGAAATTTATTCAAATACTGGTGGACAATCTTCTAAATCCACACCGATGGGTGCTGTGGCTAAATTTGCTGCTGGCGGTAAACAAGTTCGCAAAAAAGACTTGGGATTGATAGCATCTACTTACGGTTATGTTTACGTGGCTCAAGTGGCTATGGGTGCAAATCAAGCCCAATGTTTGAAAGCGTTTAAAGAAGCCGAGGAACACAAAGGGCCTTCGTTGATTATCGCTTATTCTCCATGTATCAGCCACGGCTTACGCAGAGGTATGGGACATGCCCAAGACGAAGAAAAGTTGGCTGTTGAATGTGGATACTGGCACTTGTGGCGTTACAATCCTTCGTTGGAAGCTGATGGCAAAAATCCATTTATCTTGGACAGCAAAACTCCCGATTGGACCAAATTCCAACCATTCCTTGGCGGTGAAGTGCGCTACACCTCTTTGTTGAAATCTAATCCAACTCAAGCGGAAAGATTGTACAAAGCTGCGGTAGATAATGCACAATGGCGTTACAACAAATATGTGCGCTTGGCTGCTGAAGCTGCTCCCGAACCTGTAGTGCAATAAGTTTGAATTAGTAAACTTACCATATTTAAATAGAAAGGCCATCCCAACAAGAATGGCCTTTCTATATTTAGCAAATAGACGTTAGCTTTTAGCCAATAGCTATTTATAGTGATTTCAATTCATCACGATATGCCTTATATTTGCCATTGTTTGTGCTTGTAACCATTTATGAATCAAATAGGATATGGAAACAAAGGAAAAAGTAATCAGATGGTTTAGGAGAATTGGTCTTTGGGGCTTTCTGTTTTTTTTGCTCAAAGGCCTGGCATGGCTAGCTTTGGGATATTGGGTAGTGAAATGAGTCTGTTTTCTTGCCTGTTTCGATAAAAAAAGTATCTTTGTAGAGATCTTAAACACTTAATTTAAAAAAGAAATGACATTATTGATTGTTATTGGAGTCGTAGTTTTGATCGTACTCATTCTTGTATCGATCTACAATAAGTTGGTTCGCCTTCGCAATACACGTGAAAACGCATTTGCCGATATTGATGTGCAACTCAAACAGCGTCACGACTTGATCCCGCAGTTGGTGGAAACCGTGAAAGGATATATGAAACACGAGAGCGAAACGCTAACTAAAATCACCGAAGCTCGTTCTGCCGCTTTGTCCGCACAGGGAATCGACCAAAAGATTGCTGCCGAAAATCAGCTTTCAAGCGCCCTTAGCGGATTGCGTGTGTCGGTGGAAGCTTATCCCGACCTGAAAGCCAGTGCCAACTTCATGCAATTGCAGGAAGAAATGGCAGATATCGAAAACAAGTTGGCTGCCAGTCGCCGTTACTTCAATTCCACCACGAAAGAACTCAACACTTCCGTGGAATCATTTCCAGCCAATCTTTTGGCCGGTATGTTCGGATTCCGTCGCGAAACGATGTTTGACGTGGGTGAACAACAACGTGCCGTATTGGAAGAAGCTCCCAAGGTAAGTTTCTAACACCGTATGAAGTATATCGGTATCCAGACCCAACAAAGGAGGAACAACATCCGGTCGCTGGCTATGTTGTTCCTTTTTCCGTGTGTGCTGCTTTTGCTCACATGGATCTTTTTTTATATACTCAACACCTATCTTGCCGGCCAAAAATATCCCACGGATTCTTCCTCTATGGAGGAAGCATCCTATATGTTTTTGCAGGCTGCTCCTTGGGTGATCGGAGTCACTGTGGTGTGGTTCTTGGTCGCCTATTTTGCCAACACGGCCATCATCAATGCTTCCACTGGAGCACAACCACTCGAAAGGCGGGAAAACAAACGTGTCTATAACCTGGTGGAAAACTTGTGCATTGCTTCCGGCATGGAAATACCGAAAATCAATATTATCGAAGATTCGTCCCTCAATGCCTTTGCCAGCGGACTCAACAAAAAGGACTTTACGGTGACGCTTTCGAGGGGAATTATTGATAAGCTGAACGATGAGGAGTTGGAGGCCGTTATTGCCCACGAACTCACGCATATCCGCAACAACGATGTGAAAGTATTGGTGATCTCGATTGTGTTTGTCGGTATCTTTTCTTTCCTGTCTCAGATTTTGATTCGCAGCTTGTTCAGCGGAGGAATTCGGGTGAGAAGCAGCAACGAAAAAGGGGGTGGCGGCGGTGCGATTGCTGTTGTTTTGCTGCTGTTGGTATTAGCGGCAATCGGTTATGGCATCACTTTGCTGATGCGTTTCTCCATTTCCCGCCAGCGGGAATATATGGCCGATGCAGGCAGTGCGGAAATGACCAAAAATCCTTTGGCATTGGCTTCGGCTTTGCGCAAGGTGTCGCAAGATTCCCGAATTGAAGCGGTCAGCCAGCACGATGTGGCTCAATTATTTATCGATAATCCGTTGGAGAAGGCGAGTTCTTCTTTTAATTCATTGTTTGCGACCCATCCGCCCATCGAGAAGCGGATAGCTATTTTGGAACAGATGTGAAAAATGGGTGGTTCCGTGTGAACGGATGGCGGGTTATTTCAATTTTACAAGATTGAGAATCCCTGAAAGATGTTTTCTTTATAGTTTTAGAACCCCTTCACTCTATACTCGTGATTCTCAAACTACAATTCTCTAATATTATTAATCAACAAAACAACAAAACATGAATGATTTCCCGGCTTGCCCTAAATGCGCAGGCGAGAACACCTATTTTGATGGCACAACCTATGTTTGTCCTGATTGTTCCTATGAATTTAACCTCCAAGAAGCAGGTGTACTGGTTGATGAAGAATCGCTGACACCCAAAGATGCAAATGGCTCAGAGCTTGCCGATGGCGATTCGGTAACTGTGATCAAAGACTTGAAAGTGAGAGGTTCATCGATGGTCATCAAGCAAGGCACGAAGGTGAAAAGCATCCGGCTGACCGAAAATCCCGAAGAGGTGGATTGCAAGATTGATGGCTCGGGCATTGTACTCAAAACTTGTTTCTTGAAAAAAGGATAGACCAAATCGTGCGTGCATCTTATATATAGCGCATGTTTGAAATTGGATTACGTATTTTCTTCAGCGAATACTGGCGTGTGGTGGCTAACACTGGATAGCCCTATTCGTGAATGAAGAGGTAAGTAATCCAATTTCTTTTGATAAAATAAGCAATGTGAGTTTGATGAATAATAAAAACTTCTTCGTGAAGCTTTGTATGATATATGCCAGGGAGACGAGCCGCACCGAAAAAATGCGTGCCTACGACAGCATCCCCATGCATCCTTTTCACAGTTTTTATTCAGGAAATGAAGAATGTTATTTATACGATGAATAGATTTACTCTTATACTTAATAGATTTATTTGTATGGTTAAGAGGTTTATTTGTACGGTTAAGAGGTTTACCTATACTATTAAGAATATTATTTATACGATTAATAAGTTTATTTGTAAAATAAAGAGATTTATATTACAAATATAAAAGTTTATTTAGAAGATGGAAAATATTAATAATCTGGTTTGAAATTCGGAATATATTCCTAAATTAGCCGTTCATAGATATTTGCAAAAGCACAAATACTCACTTCAAACAGAAAACCTTATGCTTCGTTTCAATTTCGACCGCCTCTTGAAGGCCCGCGGCATTGACCGTGCCTATTCTTACTTCGTGAAAAATGGTTTTGGCAAGGGCCCAGCCTATCGATTCTCAATCAATAAGGGAACCCAATTGGACTTGCCCACCTTGGAGCGGCTGTGTGTCTTGTTCCGCTGCACACCAAACGACTTGTTAGAGTGGAAGCCTGACAAGGGTGAAGGGATCTCCGAGGGGCATCCCCTCTTATCGCTTTATCGCGAGGAGCAGCAGATAGTGGAGATGACCAAGTTGTTGCATTCGATTCCAATGGAGAAAATGGCTGAAATCCAGAATTTGATCAGGGGTGAGTTGGAGAAATAAGGCTGATTTTTCGAGATAATATTGCCCTGCTTAAATATAGGATTCCTGTAGTGGAATTGTTTGAATTTTGTATATTTGCGAAATGGAAAAGATGTTGACGCTGCAAGAATTTTATAGAACAAGGTTGAACTTTGTTCCCGAGAACCTCAAGAAGGGGCTCGGCCATTTCAATGTGTTCAAGCGTGCCGATGTGGCTCTTTGCCGCAGCGGCCAAGCTTTGTATAGCCGCAAGGATTATTACAAAATATCGCTGTTGAAAGGACGGTTTCGCATCCAATATGCCGACAAGACCGTTGTAAGCCAAAAAAATACGCTCGTGTTTTCCAATCCAATGATTCCGTATAGCTGGGAGCCTTTGGGAGAGGATAAGGGCGGTTTCTTCTGCCTTTTCACCGAAGAGTTTTTCAACCAGTATGGGCAGATGAAAGAGTATCCTGTTTTTAAGCCCGGATACAACAAGGTGTATGATATTTCCGATGAAAAGTTGGAACGCATCGAGAAGCTTTTTATCCAGATGTCCGAAGAATTAAATTCTGATTTTGAATACAAATACGATGCAATCAGAGGCTTGGTTTTCAGTTTGGTACACGAGGCATTGAAAATGCAGCCTTCGCACGAAACTGAAACCACTTCCTCGAATGCAGCGACCCGGATATCCACCTTGTTTATGGAACTTTTGGAACGCCAGTTTCCTATCGAGACGCCCGATCACCGGGTGAAACTACGCTCTCCGATCGATTTTTCGGAACATCTTTCGATCCATGTCAATCATTTGAACCGTAGCCTAAAGGAATTAACCGGAAAAACGACTTCCCAATTGATAGCCGAACGGATTGCCCAAGAGGCAAGAATGTTGCTGCGCCATACGAGTTGGAATGTATCAGAAATAGGTTTCTGCCTTGGGTTTGAAGAACCGGCACACTTTATTAACTTTTTCCGCAAAAATAACAACGAAACACCGAAGGCTTATAGGGTCCGGGAAAATATTTGATTTTTGCAATTTTCTGTTTGGATTGGGTACAAACATATTTGCGAGCAGGGCTTACCTTTGCCTTGTTTTTAATGGTATCACATTTAATAAAGAGAATACATGGATTCAATTTTATTGAAAATGGAAGCTTTGCCTGCGCTTGTTCCTGCTTGGCTTATTTTGTTGATGGCAGGTGATGCGGGCGCTACTGTTGCAAAAATTTATTATTATTACCAACCAATTTTAAAGGAAATCTTATGAAATATCGGGAATTAGGAACTACTGGCGAACAGGTGTCTGCAATAGGACTGGGATGTATGGGTATGTCGCATGTCTATGGAGAACGGAATGACGTGGAAAGTATTGCTACTTTGCATAAAGCATTGGATTTAGGAATTAATTTCTGGGATACGGCGGACTTTTACGGCAATGGCGCAAATGAAGAACTAATATCTACTGTTTTGAGACAGAACAGGGATAAGGTGTTTGTCGCAACAAAGTTCGGCTTTAAATACACTGGTGGGAACCACCTGGCAAGTACATTCGACGGCTCTCCTCAATGGATGAGGAAAGCAGTGGAGCTAAGCCTAAAGCGATTGGATATTGAATATATAGATCTTTATTATGCTCACCGTGTAGATCCTAATGTTCCAATAGAAGAGACGGTCGGGGCAATGGCTGAATTAGTGAAAGAAGGAAAAGTGCGTTATTTAGGATTGTCTGAAGCCTCGATCGTAAGTATTCAAAAAGCGAATGCCATTCATCCGATAGCTGCATTGCAAAGCGAATATTCCTTACTGACCCGTGATGTAGAAAAAGAAATTTATCCTTTAGTCACAGAGTTGGGAATATCCCTAGTGCCTTTCTCACCCCTTGGCAGAGGCATGTTTACAGAAAATTTTGATGTCTCTACATTTAAGCCGGATGATATTCGGTTTCAATTGCCTCGTTTCCAAGGGAAACACTTGGCGAATAATCAGAAGTTAATGAAGGATCTGGCAGAGTTTGCGCATGGCAAAAATATCAATGCAGCGCAATTGGCTTTAGCCTGGATTCTGACAAAAGGAGATAACATCATTCCGATACCTGGAACAAAGAAATGCAACTATTTGGAGATGAATTCCCAGGCAGTGGATGTAGTTCTTGACAATGCAGATATTGCAGAGGTAGAAGCCATCATAGCTAAATATCCGGACACCGGAGATCGCTATACTGCAGAAGCGATGAAGCTGGTAAATAACTAAAAATAGCTTTCCCCTATGTGTGGGACTATCCTTGCGTGGTTATTTCCATCCCTTAATCCAATTTGAATTTTGTAGTTTGGTATCACATTTAATCGTAAAAAGATATGGATTCAATTTCATTGAACAGGAAAGCTTTACCGGCCCTTGTTCCTGCTTGGCTTATTGTGTTGATGGCCGGTTGTGCCGGGATTACAGTGGCAAATATCTATTATAGCCAGCCGATCTTGAAAGAAATCGCCTCCGAATTTGGTGCCTCGGAATCAAGTGTGGGGATGATCCCCATGCTGTCGCAGATTGGCTATGGCTTGGGATTGTTTTTCATAACGCCCCTTGGCGACAAGGTGGACAAAAAGAAACTGATTTTGAGCCTGCAATATCTATTGATTGGTGCATTGGTGTTGCTCTATTTTAGCACAGGTATTGTTGCCGTGTGGGTGTTGAGCGTGCTGATCGGGCTGCTGGCCGTTTCTGTTCAAGTAATTATGCCGATGGCAGCCGGATTCAACCTTCAGGAAAAGGGGAAAAACGTAGGGATTATTTTCACCGGAGTTTTGGTTGGCATATTGGCCGCACGGGTTTTTAGCGGGACCATTGCCGACTTGTTGGGGTGGCGGCAAGTCTATTTGGTGTCGTTGATAGCGGTTGCTATTGGAACTATTTTTCTAACGGTATTCTTACCCAATGGGAAACCCAATTTTGAAGGAAGCTATTCCCAGTTGTTGCAATCGGCCTTGTTTCAGTTCAAAAGGTTTAAATTGCTCCGCCGATTGGCATTTATCGGGATTCTTCAATTTGGTTTGTTGTCGGCATTTTGGACCACTTTGACATTTCATTTGAGCGGACCTCCCTTCCATTTCGGAAGCGGGATTATTGGACTGTTTGGCTTGGTGGCGGTTGCTGGCGCGTTAGTGGCACCTGTTATGGGCAAAAAGGCGGACAAAGGGGGTGTCACTAAGGTCCGTTTTGTGGCTGTGGGGCTTGTGTTGACCAGTATCTTGATGATGTGGTTTGGTCAGCATTCCGTTGCGGCCATGGTGGTTGGAGTCCTGCTGCTGGATATAGGTGCCCAATCGATTCAGGTGAGCAATGTGGCCTTGATGTACACGCTCGATGCCTCCTCGCACAGCAGGATCAACACTATTTACATGACCCTTTTCTTTACAGGTGGAGCATTGGGTACATTGGCGGGAATCCTTTGCTGGCAATTTGGGGGATGGAACTGGGTGATGGCTCAAATGTTTCTTTCGGGGTTGGGAGTCATTTGGTTACTATGCGAAGAAAAGCGTAATTTCGCCCGGCAGGAATCCTGATACATTGTTTTAATTCGCCATTTTGAAAGATTATTAACCATCAAATAGAAGTAATAAGGATGAAAGTAGTAGCAGTTAACGGAAGCCCTCACCGGGAGGGAAACACATGGCATTCGTTGCAAGTGGTAGGCAAGCGTTTGCTGGCGCAGGGAGTCGATTTTGAAGTGCTTCATATTGGACACAAAGACATACATGGCTGCATTGGCTGTGGAAAATGCCGTGAAAAACAAGATGAAAAGTGTTCAATCAAAACGGATGTCTTGAATGAAACCATTCCAACGCTGAGGGAAGCGGATGGCATCATCCTGGCTTCGCCGGTGTATTATTCGGGAATTGCCGGTACGATGAAAAGCTATCTGGACAGGTTGTTTTATGTTTCTTCGAGCAATGGAAACTTTTTCCGCCACAAGGTGGGAGCGGCTCTTGTGAGTGCGCGCCGCACGGGAGGATCCTATACGCTCGATGGATTGTATCATTACCTCACCTATAGCGAGATGCAGATCGCAACCTCTAATTATTGGAATGTGACTCACGGAAGAACTCCGGGAGAAACATTGCTTGATGCCGAAGGAGTGGCCACCCTTGAGGTGCTCGGTGACAACATGGCTTGGCAATTGAAGATGCGTGAAGCAACCAAGGATCTTCTGCAAGAACCAGAAAAAGCGCAGAAAGTGATGACGCATTTTGTGCGGGACGATTTGAAAGTGTAGTCCTAGCGCATGCTATAATGAAAAAGGAATTGGACATTTGTTTGTTTTATTCCTTTTTTGCTTTTCAATCCTGTTTTATTTTTAAAAAGAATTGCCCGAATTGCGGGCAGCTAGTGGAAGAACCTCTTTGCATCCATTGCAGACAAGAAAATACGGAAAGCCGATAGCCATTTTTCTTCAAAGATTTCACACATCCTTGCATTGATGCCTTTGGGAATGAGACAATATGCTAATGTGGCAATTCACAAAGCAGCGGATTTACAGGAATTGATTGAAAATTGGGATCAGCAAAGCCGTCATCACCCCCATGAGTCCGATTGCCAATCCGCTGATTGCCCCTTCGATAACGCCCATCTCGATGGCTTTTGCTGTGCCCACTGCATGCGAAGAAGCACCCATCGCTAGGCCTTTGGCTATGCTGCTTTTTATTCCCAAAAGTTTCAGGACATAAGGCCCCATGATGCTCCCCAAAATGCCACAGAAAACGACTGCCGCTGCCGTGATTGGAGTGATTCCTCCCGCTTGTTCCGATACGGCAAGTGCGATGGGTGTTGTCACTGATTTCGGCTCGAGCGATGCAATCAGCACCTTGTCGGCTCCCGTGAGCTTAGCTAGGGCGATCACGCTGACGATTCCCACAATACTTCCGATGAATACCGATGTGAGGATTGAATATACATTGCCTTTCAGGTAATTGATCTGTTTGTGAAGCAAATAGCCTAAAGCCACAACAGAAGGCCCCAGCATATAGTTCACCAACTGGCTTTTATTCATAAACTCGGGAATAGGCATTCCCACCAGCTTGATATACCCCATCACAATGGCAATGGCGATAATCAATGGATGTAGCAGGGGGAAACGCACTTTTTTGAAGATCCATTGCCCGGCCAGAAAACTGCCAAAAATGAGCAACAGCACGAAAGTTTCGGATTTGAACAATTGTAACATTACGCTTCTGTCTTTTTTGAGGGTTTTTCCATTTTTTCCTGGATAAGGGCCACTACAGCTATCACTAGCAGTGAGCTAAATGTGCAAACGATGATGATGGAAAGCCAAAATTTCGACAGCATATCCGAGGCTCCAAGCAGTGCTGCTCCAGCCGGAATGAAGAATACCGCCATGTTTTTGGTAAAAGCGTTTGCCACGCCTTCCACATCCTCTTCTTTGATTTTTTTATAGTGTAGAAACAGAAACAGCAATATCATCCCAATAATACTCCCCGGAATGAATCCGTACGTTAAGTGGCTGATACATTCTCCTATAAAGTAGAAAAGGAGGACGTAGAAAATGCCACGAATCATTCTCATAACTAAAATATGATTAATAAAAACAATACCTAAATCTAGGGCAAAGTTACAACCTAATTTTCTTTTAATCCCATATGTGGACGGGTAATTTTGAAAAATAGATTTTTAATTTTATGCTCTTTATGGGCTTCTTTTGAGTATATTTGCTATCTGGCTTTTTTTGAAAGCCTTAACAAATCCGTGAGTTCACAGATTAGCGAATTTAGGAATTAACAAACCGCATCTATATGAAAGTAGTTGTAATTGGAGCCACGGGTGCCACGGGGCGTGAGTTGGTCGAATGCTTGGTTGGCGACCAACGGATTTCGGAAGTTATAGCCTTTGTGAGAAATTCTTCACTGGCCGAACATCCCAAATTGAAGCAGGTAATTGTGAATTTTGATAGGTTAGAAGAGTATTCGTCTTTAATTGTCGGGCATGCGGCCATCTCATGCTTGGGAACAACTCTCAAAGATGCAGGCAACAAACAGAAGCAATTTATGATAGATCATGGCATTCCTCTAAAATTCGCAGAAATTGCGTATAAAAATGGAGTGAAACAGTTTCTGCTTCTGTCATCGATGAATGCTAATTCAGAATCGCATATTTTCTACAGCCGAATGAAAGGAATGCTCGAACAAAGCATCCGGCAATTAGGGTTTCCCTCCTTGTTGATTTTTCAGCCAAGTTTGCTCATCCGTCCGAATACGAAGCGGTTGGGGGAAAAGTTTGCTCAACTAATTTTGAAGTTTCTCAACCAGATAGGTTTGGCTAAAAATCAGGCACCTCTTCACGTCAAGGATTTGGCTAAAGCAATGGGAATAGCATTGTTCCATCAGTTGGATGTAGTGAAAGTGTTTTCATTAGTCGAAATAAAGGATCTAGTTGCGCGAGATGCTGTCTAATTCTTTCACCATCCATATTGTGCAGGCAGTATGTCCAGAGTTGCCAAGAGGGTGGCTGAGCCGGTTGAATCCCAAATTTTCATAGATCCGCACGGCATTTTCAAATTCGGGAAAACTTTCAATGTAAATCGCCTTATATCCTGATTGCTTTGCCGATTCAATACTTTCCTCAATCAGTTTTTTGCCGATGCCCTTGCCTCTTGCTCCGGATGCAAGGTAAAATTTCACCAATTCCACGTATCCATCGGGCAGTTCATCTGTTGGGTAGATGCCGCAGCTTCCCAGGATTCTTCCATCTGTTTCTGTTACCCAAAGCACCGATTTGTCTTGCTGGAAGACTTCATCCAAATGGTTTGTGGCTTCATCGGAATACACACTTCCTTGCTTTGGGGCACCGAATTCTTCAAAAATCTCACGGATAATTTTTGCTAATTGAAGATTATCTTCTTGCCGAACTTTTCGGATATTCATTTGTTGGATAAATCGTTGAATGATTCATGGATTTCCGGATATTGAAACTGAAACCCCGTATTTTTCAGTTTTTCATTGCTGACACGGCTCCCGCATAGTAGCATGTCTGCCATCTCGCCTAAAATGATCCGAATCAAAAATGCTGGAGCAGCCGGAGTTAAAATCGGTTTGTTGACAGATTTAGCTAAATCGTGGGCAAATTTTTTCATTGTGAGATATTCGTCCGATACGGCATTGTAAACACCTTCAACTTCTGGATGTGCCAAAATGAATTCATAGAGCCGTGTTAGATCAGAAATATCAATCCAAGGCATAAATTGCTTGCCACTACCTAAAGAAGTATTTATGCCAAGTTTGGCCAAAGGTGCTAATCTTGCGTAAACTCCTCCATTGCCGATGATAACTCCCTTTCTCAGGATAATCACCTTGGTGCCAATTTCTTGAAATTTTAAAGCTTCGTTTTCCCATGCGATGCACACATTTGCCAAAAAGTCATTGCCTGCAGGGGATGATTCCTGAAATATTTCTTTACTCGTCAGCATCCCGTAATAACCAATTGCGGACGATGAAACGATTTTTTCAACCTTGAGCTGGTTGTCTTTCACCGTTTCAAAAAGCAATCGGGTGGATGTTATACGGCTATCAACAATCTCACGTTTTCTATCCTCGGTCCATCTTTTTTCTCCAATGTTGGCTCCTGACAAATTAAAGATTGTGTTTACATCCTTGAATGCTCCTTTGTCAATTATCCTTTTTTGCGGATTCCAATAAAAGAATCTCAAGTTGTCGCGGTTTAGTTTGGATGGATCTTGCGTGCGCGTGAGGATGTGGAGGGTATATCCCTTATCCGCAAAGTAGTTTGTCAGTTGTTGACCAACGAAACCAGATCCTCCTGCAAGCAGAATTGTTTTTTGTGGCATGTCAGTTGTATTTAATGTTATAATACAAAACAGTTATTCGAGTAAGAAGTTTATCCTTCCTTCAAATTGACTGAAAATTGTCTGTGGGTTGTTGGCTTTATTGGTTTTCATTCAACTTTATTCCACTACAAACTTCACCTCCTTAAATGCAAAAGCCTCCGTTTCCCCACTAGTTTCCCTTTCCAAGACGAGTAAGCCGGAAGGTTCTATGTCGTGGATTCTTGCCCGAAACGTTTCTTTTTCTGTTGCAAAATGGTGGAATCCATCTTTGCGGTAGAGAAACCCGGTATATTTTTCTTGAAAATTAGTCCACCACTCGGGAGACGATTTTAATAAATAATAATTGTAGATGATGCCCGATGCGATGTTCGATACGATCTCTTCGATGTCGTGTTCCTTGCCCGTGATTTGCGACAACGATACAGGGTTCGGTGCATCGCTGAAGAACTGTTTTTGGTTGATATTCAACCCAATTCCGATAATCGATCGGCTGATGATGCCGTCGCTTATGTCGTTCTCAATCAATATCCCGCAGATTTTCTTGTCTTGGTAATAAATATCGTTTGGCCACTTAATGCTGATTTCTTCCGTGTATTCGGAAAGGGTTTCCGTGATTGCCAAGGAAACTATTTGCGAAAGGATGAACTGTTGGTCGGCAGCTACGGATTTTGGTTTGAGCAATAGGCTCATCGTGATGTTTTTTTCGGGTTTCGATTCCCACACGTTGCCGCGTTGACCTCTCCCGGCGGTTTGCTTGTCGGCAAAAACCACCGTTTCGTCTGCTTCGGGATGGCTATTGCTCCAATCCCGGAGAAAAGAATTGGTGGAAATGGTTTCCGTTATGTGTATGATATTCATGCTTTCTATCTAGCTTATTCTGACAATTTAGCGTATTCTTCCTGCTTCTTTCGGGGTAATTTTTTGATGACCTCGTCCACAGAATGATGGATCAGGCTTTTCAATTCATTGTCAGGAACGTCGGAATCAAAATAGATGGTGTTCCAATATTTTTTATTGGCGTGGTATCCGGGGACAATTCCGTTAAATCTTTCCCGTAATTCAATCGCTTTTTCTGGTTCACATTTCAGGTTGATCCGGAATCCATCACCTGAAGATTCGATAGACATATAGGCAAACATTTTATCCATTACTTTGAATACCAATGTTGTGTCGTCAAACGGAAAACATTCGCTAGCCCCTTTCACGGATAGGCAATATTCTCTTACTTCTTCAACGTTCATATTCGCAGTAGATTTTTGAAACAGTTTTTACTGCAAAGATAGGAGATTATTTAGTAGGCTGGGAAAGTTTTTGTCTCTTGTTTTGCACGCAAATTGTCTCTTGTCATAATCTCTGTTGCACATCCTCAATACCTGTATTTCTATTTCTGTTCTTCTTGATTTTTGAAGATCCGAATTTGTATTTAAATCTGAGATTGATCATTCGGGCATTGTTAATTTCTTTAGCCTGTTCATTGATATTCTGATAAACATACTGGCTTCTAAATGTGCTCCATCTGAAAGGATCATCCACCCCCAACGTTATGGAAGCTTTGCTCTGCCAAAGCTCTTTTGTCACGGACATGCTCATATAGCCCGATGGCTTTATTAATGTAGCCGTCATCCATCTGGATGTATTCAAACTTGCATATAAATCAGCCGAAATCGTATGGCTAATTACAAACGAGTTGTAAAGACTTCCGTTAAAGAATGCATAATTTTTGGTAAAGGGATCACCATTTAGTAAAGAGCTGGTTTTTCTATACCCAGATGTTCCGTTTAAAGATACCGACCACCATCGCCAGACGTTTATCGGAAAATAGAGTGAAATTTGGTAAGAATCTGTTGATCCCCAGTTAACATACCTATAGCCTACCACTTTTGGGTTATCGGTATCGATAAAGGCCTCCTGAACGGCTTCGCCTTTTGTTGAATTATAGAGTAAGGTCACGGATGCCCTGCTTTTTATGTATTTCAGACTTAACGAATGAATGTAATTGGGAGCTAGATCGGTATTGCCTACCTGATAAGTTTGGGGTGAAGTGTAAAACTTAAAAGGATTCATCATTGAGAAAGACGGGCGCATAATCTTCCGGTTGTATCCTATAGAGAGATTTTGAGTTTTATCGATGTTATATTGTGCCGAAAAAGAGGGGAACCAATCGTTGTAATGCTTCTCAAACGAGGCATTATCGACTTTTTGCTTTCCCTCTTGTCGAGTTAATTCCCAACGGATACCAGCAGAAAGATAATAGTTGGACAGCTTCCTGTCTATTTTTATATAGCTGGCATATATATGTTCGTCATAGTCAAAGATGTTTTTCCCTGATGTGGCTTCACTCCATTCTCCCAATGTATTGGTAAAGGCCGTCAAATCATTGTTCCTATTGATCGCATCATATTTTAAACCAAGCATCAGGTTTGTATTTTTTTGTATTTTTTTATTCAGATCAGCTTTCCCCGACCACAACTTCATTTTCTGGACTACATATTGCCCATTCCCATTTTGGTCTTTATATTCAGTTTTATAATCCGATAAATAATAATAACAAGGGATGAATTGAGTATTTTTATTGTTGATATTCATGTAATTGATGTCGATATCTAAAAACGATCCGATGGAGTCGATCTGCAAATGGTCGTTAATATTGGCTTGATAATTATGTAATTTCAGAGTTTTCCCTATTGGAGAATATATAACGGAATCCACAATGGATTGATCAATTTTGCTTATTGTTGTTCGGGTATTATTGGGCGTATTTGTGTTGTTGTTGATACCTTGTAATAATACTCCAATCTCATGCCTTTTAGATAAAGAGTAATCTAATCCAAGATTGAAAGAATGGTACCGTGTTAGTCCCTCAAGCTCTCCTTTTTCTTTATACAAGAGGGCAGGGTCAATGTTTTCGTATTTCCGGATATATTCTATGATATTCTCAAACTTGTTTATCAAAAAACTGTATTTCCCATGGATCTTCAGTCGATCACGCCTGCAATTGAGACTAATGGAAGGCATTTCATATTTATTTCTACCCCATGCGGCCACGCTATTACTAAATGTGCCATCCAAACCGCCTGACTTGTTCTTTTTCAATTTGATGTTGACAATGGAACCACTGTTGCCTGCATCATATTCGGACCCTGGGTTCAATATTAGTTCCACATCCTCAATTTGGCTTCCTTGTAAAGTAGATAAGTAATCTGTAAGTTCCTTTCCCGACATTCGGGATGGTTTGTTGTTTATATACACTGTAATGGTTTTGCCCATTAAAGATAAGGATTCTCTTTCCTTTGTTATACCAGGTAATACTCTCAGTACATCCAATGAATTCTTGCCCGAAGTATTCATATAAGAATCAACATTTACGATCATCTTTTCTCCTTGATTGGTAATAGGATTTTTCTTTCCTACTACGAATACTTCCCCTAATACGTTCATGTCCTTTTCCAATCCAATATTTATAGCCTTATCTTGCTTAAGCTCCAAGGATTGGCAGACAGGTTTATAGCCTAAACAAGACACACTCAACAAGTACTTTCCAGAAGAATTGTTGATATTCATCGAAAAACGGCCTAAGCTGTCCGTCAAACAGCTGTTTATATATGCCGAGTCTTGTGTAAGAAGTCTAAGCGTAGCAAACTCCACGGTTTTTCGGGTATCAATATCACTGATCCTGCCCGTTAGTATTGTTTGAGCATGCGAGGTAATAGTGAAGAACATTAATATAGCCGGAATCATTCTTAGCCTATTCATATCCAATATTGTATTTCGTTAATGGGGCATTAGTGGAATTTACTTTTAAATCTCCAATGATAAATCGAGGATTCCAATACATCTGTTCACAAATTGTTACCTTTCCGTCAGGAATTATTTTTTTCTTTCACGTATGTGAACATTTGTTCTATTCTTACTCTATCAGCTTTCAGTTCTTTAATGTTCTTATAATTAATATACAAAGAATTCATTGGTACTCGAATTTTCCATTCATCAATTCTTCGATAGAAAGTTCTTCTTGTTTCATTAAATCTTCCATAATTGGATAGTGAAGTATATAATTCACAGCATCTGCATTTACGGCAGGTGGTAGCGAGTATTATTCTTCGACCATCTCATCGGCACTTCAAAATTACATGCTATCATTTTGAAAACAAACACCCTGCATACCTCCTGCAGGGTGATTGTCCTTTCTTGTCAGAGTAATTTATTGATAAATAAAGTTCTATGAAATCGTACTGCAGGGTGATTGCAGGGTACTCATCGGATTTGTCGATTTTTGAAGAAGTCGGTTTGTGACGATTTCACCCGTTAATCGGTTACTTTATTGGAGGGAAGGTATGTATTTGATAGTTGTGGCTAAATTTGTTTCGGCTTGATAGTTCGCTTCAAATACTCTGCTGTGTCGGTCTTCGCATCATCCAATTGTATGCTCTCTTGTAAGTTTGTTTGTATCCTCTATACGGCGTGTTGGGTAGCTCGAGTGAAAAAGACGTCCAATATCAGCCGTTTGTAGACAAGCGCTACCATGTTCACTGTCCGAAAAATTCCATCGGCCACCACTATCGTCCGCCTGATCCGCCCGAATCAAGAGCCTTGATCCGCTCGGATCAAGCAGGCTGATCCGAGCGGATCAAAGGCCTTTATCTATTGCACGGTCAGCACCTTCTCGAACAAAGCCGTCCGAGGCTCTTTCAGCGAGATACTCCCAGCATACTGTGTCACCACCTCCACCGTGTAGGTTCCAGCAGGTAGGAGCGGGATCACCACCAGCAGTTCCGAGGGATTGTTGGTTACAATGTCGGGGGCTTCCACCGCCGTGCGGGCTTGCGTGGTGCTATTCACAAAAGACACGCCGTTGGCAGCATCCGCGCCTACCACCTTGATCTTGCTACCGCTGATGCGGAGGTTGCGCCCGGGGGTCAGCAAGTCGTTCACCGATCCGCTTTTCACGTCTGTCACTTGCGAAATCGTAGCACCGGAATCGGCTACACCGAGAATCTCCACTTCGATATTGGATATTTCCGCACGTAATTTTCCCCCTTGGTTGAATAGAAAGAGGATGCTGTGTTTTTCCGGATTAAATGTTTCGCGCGAGTTGTCAAACACACCGCGAATCAGTGTGGAGGCCGTGAAATAACCGGTGTTGACCGAGTAGCCGTCGCAGAGCTGGTAAGCCATTTCTTTCAGGAATAGGTCCACCGCATGTTCCATGGCACTGTCTGTCACATCCGCCTTGCCGCGGGTGACAGCTACTGAGCAGACTTGTTTGATTGTCAGCGAACGCTCGCTTGCCACACGGGCAATGTAATCATTCGGGTTGTCTTTTGTCAACGTGTTGTCATACAAATACGCTTTAATTCGATGAAGTACAGCCATTGTTCTTCAATTTTAAAAAGTTAGTGTATAGAAATAATTTAAAGCATCAGCATTCATCTTGAGCTATGTGATTCATTTATGAATGATGAATGATAAGTGATGAATGATGGGCTGGCCTGAATAAACAAGGTTACTCATCACAGAAAGCTGGCAAGCTGTTTAAGCTCAAAAACAGGATTAATCCCCAATACAATAAGGGCTGTCTCATAATAGTAAGTTTTAGTTATGGATGAATTAGAACTTGAATATCTTTTTTAATAACGACTGCTTGGAGATTAGAATCCTGCATGGATACATTTTGTTGGGAAGCAAGGCGGAAGAGGCCTGCTGTTCGGATAGAAGAGGGTTTGGATGAAACAGTAATTCCAATTTGCAACGGGGATCTTTTGATCCTCCATTGATTTCCGGAATAGGATAAATCCTTGACACGATGCCCGGAATAACGGAATGCTCCACCGTTGCTTCAACAATCAATCCCTCTTTCAGTCCATTCATTTCACTCTCCGGAAGGTGAATGATGGAATACACCGAGCCAATAGAATCGGGTACAATTGCACCTGCGATTTCTCCCTTTTGAATGAATTCCCCCTCTCTAAAATTGTAAAAAACAGTTCCTGTAATATCCGATTTGAATGCCTCTTTGGAACTGCCCGATCCGATCATACAAATTTCATCCCCTTTTGTGACTCTCGCTTTGTGTGTAGAAAGCAGTATCCCCGGCCTGCTTGCTTGTATGGCCAACACCCCAGGATTGGCGGATAGATGGATCCTCACATCCCGGTATTCGGGATAGGGGATAAGGTAAGCCAGCACCAAAGCCACGACGATCACGACGGCAATTGCAGTGATGCCTGTACGCAGCAACACGGGCGGCACTTGCCCTACGATGTTGCGAACCTTCTCGCTCCGGAGTTCTATGTCTTTTTTGTTTGCTGCCATCTTCTAATTTCCCAGTTCCAGTTGGTTTTTTACTAGATCGAAATATTTTCCCCTTAGCTTGGACAGTTCTTGGTGTGTCCCTCTTTCTGCAATTTGCCCGTTGTCAAGCACCACAATTTGATCCGCATTTTTCACCGTGCTAAGCCTGTGGGCAACCACTACCACTGTTTTCCCCTGGTAGAACCGGTCCAGGTTATCTAGGATAGTCCTCTCGTTGTTGGCATCCAATGAGTTAGTCGCTTTGTCAAGAAAGATAAATTGCGGGTCTTTGTAAACTGCCCGGGCAATCAGCAGCCTTTGCCTCTGCCCTTGGCTAATTCCTTGCCCTTCTTGCCCGACCACCGTGTTGTACGACAATGGCAGGGCAGACACAAAGTCATCAATATTGGCCATTTCAGCAGCTTCCCTAAGCTTCTCGGCATCCATGTTGTCAGCAGACACGGCAATGTTCCGGGCAATGGATTCCGAGAAAATATACCCGTCCTGCATCACCGCCCCGCAAATGCTGCGCCACCAGGTCAGGTTGAATTTTTCCAAAGGAACACCCCCCACTGTGATTGTTCCTTCCACGGGCGAGTAGTTTCCTAAAAGCAATTTCACCAAGGTCGTTTTCCCACTTCCGCTTGCCCCAACGATGGCGGTGACCTTCCCTTCGGGAATGGTCAGGTTAATATCCTTTAGCACTTTCTTCGAATAAGGCCCTTCGTATTGGAACATCAAATCCCGTATCTCTATATCTTTCACCGAATTCTCGGCAATGGAGGAAATGTCCTTGTCCTTGTTTTCTTCGTCGTCCTTGTTGTGTATTTCGCTCATCCGTTCCAGGCTGATGCTCACATCCTGCCACTGGTAGATGAAATTCATCATCTGCTCGATCGGGGAATTCAGCTGCCCGATGATGTATTGCACCGAAAGCATCATGCCCAGCGTCAATTGACCGTGGATGACTGCCGTTGCTGCCAGGATGGTGATCAGCAGGTTTTTCACTTCGTTGATGCACACGCTTCCCGCTTCCTGTGTCTGTTGGAGGGAAAGCGACTGGCGGTTCACATCGAAGAGGTCGGCCTGCGTGTCTTCCCATTCCCAGCGTTTCCGCTGTTCGCATCCTTGCTGTTTGATCTCTTGCATGCCGTTGATCAGCTGGTATGTCTTGCTGCGGTTGATAGCCTGTTGCTCAAACATTTTGTAGTCCAGAATCTTCCGTTTCTTCAGGAAGAAAAATATCCATGCCGCATAGATTATGCTGCCCAGCAGGAATACCGAGAATATCAGCCTGTTGTAGATAAACAGCACAATGCCGAACACCACGAAGCTAAACAGCGAAAACAGCAGGTTGAGCGACTGGGCGGTCAGGAAACGTTCGATCCGGCTGTGGTCCTCGATGCGTTGGAGCAGGTCGCCCAGCAGTTTCGTGTCGAAGAACTTCATCGGCAGCCTCATCAGCTTGATGAAGAAATCTGAAATCAGCGAAATGTTGATGCGCGCGCTGATGTGGAGCAGGATGCGCCGGCGGATAAAGTCGATGCTTGTCCGTCCCAGAATCAGAAACAATTGGGCCAGAAGCACAAGCCAGATAAAGCTTATGTCCCGGTTGCCGATTCCCGTGTCCACCACGGCTTGCATCAGGAAAGGGAAGATCAGTTGCAACAAGCTTCCGACAAGCAGGCCCAATGTCAGCTGTCCGAAAAAGCTGCGGTAGCGCATAAAATAAGAAGAGAGGAATCGGAACTTCCCGCTCACAGGGGCTTTCCTCTCTCCGTCTAATTCATAAAAACGTGCCGTAGGCTCCAGAAGCAAGGCAATACCCTTTTCCTCTCCTTGCGTGCGTGTGCTTATCCAGTGGCTTTTAAATTCTTCTTCGGTGTATTCCAAGAGGCCTTTGCCCGGATCGGCTATATGGAAAATTGTCGCATGTTTCTTTTTCCTGATTTTGTAGAGAACCACAAAGTGTTCCTGATTCCAATGCAAGATGCAGGGCAGCAGGGCTTTTTCTTCCAACCGATCTATGGTCAACCTTCCCCCGATGGTTTTCAGTCCGATGGCCTCGGCGGCTTTGCTGATGCCCACCATGGAAACCCCATCCTTTGCTATGTTGCAAAGTTGCCGGAGGATATCGATGGATTGCCGCTTGCCATAATATTCTGCAATCATGCAGAGACAGGCGGGACCGCAGTCCATGGAGTCGGGTTGGATATATGGCAAGATTTTTTTCATTGTTTATATTTAGAATCGATCGATATCATCTTTGGCTGCATGAGAACCTCTGTATGATTTTTTATCGTTATTAAATTGATAACTAATCGTCAGAAAAACAAATCGGGTTTCTCGTTTCTTGGTCTGAATAAGATTTAGGTTGTTTATTTTGAGTGAGTTCTTTTGTTTCATCCAGTTGAATATATCCTGAATTTCCAAATTAAACTTTAATTTATCTTCTAAAAATAATTTTCTAATACCTAAATCGAGTTTCTGAGATTGCCCGATGTCAATAAGGTAGTATTGACTGTTTGTGTCATAAGTATAATTGGCAGATAATATAAATTTCCTTGGCAAACTAAAATCATTAAACGATCTTACAGAAAAAGAAAGTTTATTATACCCTATATTATTGTTTAAGTAAATAGCTGAAAAAAAAGGCTTCGTTAATCCGAACGTGTAGTTTGGATGCCAAAAAGATATTTTATGGTTAAAATTCAAGGTTGCTTCGATATCTTGGTATTTATCATAATTGGCCACAGTTGTTATTATGTAGTCAGAGTTCGATTCGGGTTCACTGTAAAAGGCAATTGGATCTTTCAGATAGGAATAGCCCAAATTAACATAAAACATTTTAAAGGCTGCCTGAAGGTTTACATCATATATATCTGTTTTTGTCAGATACGGATTGCCCTTTTGTAAAATATATTGATTAACATAGGCTGTATTGTTATACAAATCCGTGATAGAAGGTCGAGAGACCTTTTTACTAAACAGCAAACTTAGTTGAACTTCATTTATTTTTCTTGAGACAGAAAAATTAGGATAGATTTCACTGTATTTCCTATCTACTTTATTCTGATTTAAAATATCATCTTTGCTTTTTTCTTTCGTGTATTCGTAACGGAGTCCGGCGTTTAAACTATAGCCACCGAAAATATTTGTATAGCTTAAAAATCCGGATGTTTTTTGCTCTTTACTGCTATAAATACTATTATCAAAAGATTCGTCTGTTTGGCTGATAATGCTACCGTTACCGTTTATGAGACTAAATTCGCCTCCGAACCCAATCGTTCCGATATTTGACTTATGCTCCAGAATCAGTTTCCCCGCCCATAGTCCATAATCGGATTTACTTATAATATCTTCTTCGGATACTTCTGACGAAGAAGATTCGGAATTACGTGCATCTCGATCCGTCTGATTGTTCAGGTAGTCTATATTCAATTGAGCCGACAAATGACTCCCAAAGGTTCCGTTGTAGAATACGTTTACCAAAGATCTGTTGAATTTATCGTTCGTAAGGGTTTCTATAAGTGTAGTGTCAGGTGTTTGTCCGTTTAAAATGCTTACGTTGTTATTCTCCGCAGTTGCTTTAGAGGCATTATTCCCTGTATATTGATATTCTATACCCAGTGAGTGATTTTTACTTGCAGTCCAATCAAGAGACGAAGAAAAAATCTGATAATTAGACGGATATCTATCAATCATGCGGAAATCATGTTTTGACGTGTTGCCATTATCCTGAATAATTGAGTAAACAGAATGGTCGTCTGTTTTAAGATTCCTATAACCATGAAAATAAGAAGAAAACACATTCACTTTATTACTGGAATAAGACAAATTGATATTTTCTGAGTCTCCCAGCTTAGTTCCCACAAGAACTTTCTCGCTAACCAATGCTGAAAGACCTTCATTTTTTGCTTTTGTCTTAATTATCAGTACAGCCCGGCCATCAGCACTGTATTTTGCTCCCGGATTAGTTAGCAATTCAACGGTAGAAATATTTTCAGAGAGTAGCCTGTCCAGTTCCTGATGGTCATTTATCTTTCGGTTGTTGATGTAAATAACAGGAGCTCCTTTTCCATAAACGGAGATTTTATCATCTTCAAGGACAATGCCGGGAATTCGTTGCAACACATCATATGCTGTACCTGCGTTCTTCAAATTACTGAGGCTCACATTAGTTATAAGATTTCCTTTCATAGACTTAAATATTGGCTGTTGAGAAGTAATCACAACCCCCGCAAGACTAACCTCTGAAGGTTCCAGTCTTACTATCTCCTGATTTGAATTATCGCCAATGGATATATTTTTTAAGAATGTTCTATAACCAAGAAATGATATTTTCAGGATATAATTCTGATTCATTACAGATTTTATTAGGAAATTTCCTTTTTCGTCAGTGACAACCCCTGCAAAAAAAGTAGAGTCTGTTTTTAATAAAATAACATTTACATACTCTATCGGTTTTTCGTTTGTCTTATCATATATGCATCCATGGAAATCACCCGCAAAACTTTTTAAAGTCGCAATAATGACAAATATAGTTATACAGAAAGGAACTTTTTCGCGGTTTAATATTTTCATAATTAAGAAAGTATCATTGTTTGTCTAAAATTATACAAAATATACTCGTCTTTTGTCAGGTTAAGATTATCAAGTAGACAAATTGATGTTTTGTTCATCGAACAGGGACCATAACAGGCCGGATATATATTACATTGAGAACAGTCCCTTGAGGGTGTATGAATAATTTTATTGGCAATCTTTACCTGGTTCCATTCAATACTTCCGTCTTCTTTAAGTATTCCCTCTGTATTACTATCATCAAAATTCTCAATCGTTGAACACTTGAAAACTTTACCGTCATAATTAAACAAAACCTGGTTTACTTTCTCGGCAAAACAGGGTTTTATGCGAGGTAGAGCGAAATAATCAACAAAAAAATTCTTAGACATAATTGACAGCAATGATTTTATGATTAGCTCTTTATCAATCTTCTTAGAATCAACCTGCCATACTTTTCTCAATATTATTGTATTCTTACGCCTATTTAAATGATTAATATCAGATAATATCTCATCAATATGTAACAATGTCTTATTGTCAAAGTTTATTCGTATATATGTATGAGCATTAGATATGCTATTTTCTATTTTAGTGATATTTTTAATAATCAGATCATAGCTATTTTGTATGTGATTATTTTCGAAGATTCTTACTTTATTGTGTTTTTCTCTATGACCATCTAATGTAATTTGAAAGTTTATTTTATAGTCTTTCAAAAAATTAATCATTTCATTCGTCAATAACGTCCCATTACTAGTAATATCAACCTGCAACTCTATGCATCTTTGAATACAAAAAGTGTCAGCAAACAATAATAATTTTTTAATTATATCAAATTCTTTTAAAGGTTCGCCTCCGAAAAAAGAGATCTTAAGTTTACTAAATGATTCTTTAATGTATTTTGTTTTAATATTCTGTTTTATGAGTTCTAAAACAGTTGCATCAACCTTACTACCTTTTACTTTATTCTCATAGCAGTACCAACATTTTAAATTACAATCCAAAGTAGTGTTTAAAGTAACGTCATATTCGTTTTTATTAAATTTCCCCAACAATCTGTTCAATTGGGCGATTTTAAATTCTTCAAAATCATTCTCAACAATAAAACCATTCATTTTTAAAGTTTCATATAATTTTGTATTAGATTTCTCTATTATTTATAGGAAGATACTCGCTAACTCCTCCTTTAATTTCCATCAGTTCTTCCTCGTTAAATGTTTCAGAAATAAATTGTTCAATGTTGTTCAGTTCACTTTTTGTTAATTCTTTTGTTTCCATTTTTTATAAATATAACGATCAAATGCTTACTCTATTTTTAGGCTTTTCTGCATCCACCTTCCTTGTTGCAACAATTCAACTTCAAAATTACATGCTATCATTTTGAAAACAAACATCCTGCATACCTCCTGCAGGGTGATTGTCCTTTCTTGTCAGAGTAATTTATTGATAAGTAAAGTTCTATGAAATCGTACTGCAGGGTGATTGCAGGGTACTCATCGGATTTGTCGATTTTTGAAGAAGTCGGTTTGTGACGATTTCACCCGTTAATCGGTTACTTTATTGGAGAGAAGGTATGTATTTGATAGTTGTGGCTAAATTTGTTTGGGCTTGATAGTTCGCTTCAAATACTCTGCTGTGTCGGTCTTCGCATCATCTATTCCAATTTTTTTACGCAGTTGGGTGCGGATGGTTTGCACGGAGCGTTGTGTAATGCCAAGCACAATGGCAATTTCTTTGGAGTGTAGCCCAGCGTAGGTGAGCAGGCAAACGGGGAATTCGTTTTCCGAAAGGTTCGGAAATTGAAGGCGGATGCGTTCGGAAAGGTTGTTTTCCATTGAGTCGATAAGTGGTAGCATATTTTCCCAAATATCTTCCTCATTGTCGCGATATACAATGTGCTTGAATTCCTTGAGCAGATAGCCTGAGCTCAAATTTTGCATGCCGTCTTCGAGCAAAAGAGCTGATTTGCGGATGACATCAAACTTCCAGAGCAGTTGTTCACGCAGGTTGGTTTCTCTCTCTTGCAATTGTTGCTGATAAGATTGTTTGAGGTCTGATGCCATCTTCGCCAACGTGTTGATATTGCCCTGTATTTCATGTTTCGATTTTTTCTCCCGATGCAGGTACCAAGTGAAGGCTGCCCCACCCGCAATAATAGCCAGAAGCAGTAGGATAACAGCTGCCAGGTATTTGTTGATAAGTTTTGCGTGCGTTGCTTTCTCCTGCTCGAAATTGTATTTTTGGTAAACATCCATCACGGCCTGGTTGCTGTTGCTTTTCAGAATATCACTAAACACATTGATTGCGTGGAGACGGAGACTCGCTTCTTCCTTGTAATTCTTGTTTTTGCTTGCTAGGTTTGCTAAGGTATTGTAAATGCTGAGCCGAAGATAATTGTCTTTCAATGTAGGTGCTTTTCTTTTAGCCAGTTCACCGTAAAATTCAGCGGAATCTGTCTTTCCCATTTGCATATACAAATTTGAGAAATTGAGATAGTAGCGGGCAAGATTGGTCGAATCGGTATTCAACTTGTAAGACTCTTGAAGATAAAACAGAGCCTTTTTGTAGCCCTTTTGGGTAGAGTAAGCAATACTCATATTCTGTAGAAGTAGAGATTCCCCAGCTCTGTCCTTAATTCTACGGGCCAATTGCAAGCCTTTCTCAATAAAAGCCTGAGCCTGCCTCTCATTTAGCATCAGTAGGTAAGTCGCTCCCTGGCAACTGTAATTTTGTATTTGCTTCAACGGAAGGTCGGCATAAAGAGGACAGGCTTTTTTGTATGCCGCCAATGCCTGTTGATAGAGGGCTTGTTCATAGAACAAATCTCCAATATTGTTTTGGATAAGCCCCTTGAGGTCATTGTCTCCCGTCTTGGCGGCATAAGTGGCAGCTTTGGTATAATCGGCCATCGCTTTCTTTGTATTCCCCTGTTCCCTGTAAACGCAGCCACTATAGAACGTGGCCAGTGCGGCCCAGCGGGGTTTATCAGCTTGCTGCCTGAAATATTTCCGCGCCGCAAAAATAGTGGTGTCACCTTTGATGTCACGGTATGCTTTGTAACGCAGACGCACGCGTGTCACCAGATACTGCATGTATTTTTCTTTATTAAAGCTGCTCTCAGGATAGAAGATAGAATCGATCAGAGCCAGTGCGCTATCGGTTTTGTCCTGGTCGGCCAGTGCTTCTGCTTGACTCAAAAGACTGGTTGCCTCCGGTTGAGGATTGCAGCTAATTAGGAATATCGAAATGAAGCTGATTATGCCGGTCGTTTTCAAACTTATCTTCACCATTGTAGAGAATGCTTATATTGCAAGTAAAAATAAATACTGGTTCAATGCGACTTATAAGAAGAACACCTAGAATGTTCAAATTATTATTAAAAGTGCAAGATACAACTTTTGTTTTAATGGTGAAATAGCTGAAATGATTTGCTGCAGTTGATTGCCCAATCTGTTTTTGTTACTATTTATACAATTATGATTTTCCCACAAGCCAAGTTTTGGAGTAGCTCTACTTGCACAGATGAAAGATGGTTTGTTCCTCCAGGACGGTTTTTCCCTCTTGTTTTGCACGCAAATTATCGCTTATTTTGAATGTTGAATAATTCATATTTCATATTCCATGCCACACCTCACTTATTATTCTGATTTGGTCGAATTTTCTCTTCGGATGAATGCTTTAGGCAAGCAAAAGACACCATTTTTGTTTGGAATAAACTACGAATTGACAAAGGCTTTTATTTGCGAATCTCCGATTGATAGCGATCAAATCTTTTTTGGAATAGGGGAATCCAACAATTTCTTGTTTTCCGAAGGTGTGAATTCAACGGTGGACTTTTCTTCTTCACCAGTTGATCATTCCCAATATAAGCTGAAATTTGATGTGATTCAGAATGGTCTGAAGCGGGGTGATTCCTTTCTTGCAAATCTTACGGTGAAAACTCCGATTGATACGAATTTATCGCTTGAAGAAATCTTTTGCCGTAGCAAGGCTCCTTACCGGATTTATCTCCCCGGTAAATTCGTTTGCTTTTCCCCCGAACGTTTTGTTGAAATTGCAAACGGTGAAATTTCTTCCAACCCGATGAAGGGTACTATTTCGGCGGCTATCGAGGATGCCGAGCAAAAAATACTTTCCGATTTTAAAGAAACTGCAGAGCACAGCACCATTGTCGATTTGATTCGCAACGATTTGAGTATGGTGGCTGAATCGGTGAGGGTGAAACGTTTTAGGTATATCGACCGTATTTCCACCTATCATGGCGATGAGATATTGCAAGTGAGTTCGGAAATCGTGGGCAAATTGCCGGACGATTATTTGGATCATTTGGGAGATATATTCGTAAAGCTTTTGCCCGCAGGCTCTATTTGTGGTGCGCCTAAAAAGGCAACGGTGGAGTTAATCCATCAAGCGGAACAAGAGGAGAGGGGCTTTTACACCGGGGTTTTCGGTTATTTTGATGGCAACACCCTTGATTCGGCTGTCATGATTCGTTTCATCGAAGAAAAAAACGGACAGAAATTTTTCAGGAGCGGCGGCGGTATCACTGCCTACAGTCGTTGTGAGGACGAATATGCGGAAATGTTGGAGAAAATTTATTTGCCATTTGTATGAAACAATTTGTAGAGACAATTCGCGTCGAAAACGGAGTGCCAAGGCTCTTCGCTGAACATTTTGCCCGTTTGCAAAACACGGCATTGCACTACTTTGGAACGAGCCTTGAAATTTCAGCTCAACAACTTCTTCCTCCACCCGGAATAAAAGAAAACGTCTTGAAATGCCGGGTTTTGTATTCCGGAAAAATAGAAAACATCGAGTTTCAGCCATATCAAAAGCGGAATATCCGAAACCTCAAACTGGTGCATGACAACTGTATTGACTATACATACAAATCCACCGATAGGGAACAATTGAATCGATTATTGGCTCAAAAAGGAGATGCTGACGAAATCATCATTGTCAAAAATGGTTTTGTCACAGACTCCTCGTTCAGCAATCTTCTTTTTGAAAACGAGGAGGGATTATTCACCCCCAGTTCATTTCTCCTAAATGGCGTTCAGCGGCAGAGCTTGCTCAAATCAGGTTTGATACGCGAATTGTGCATAAGGGAAGAAGATATTTCAAATTTCTCTAAAATTCATCTGATAAATGCGATGCTCCTTCCTGGTGACATTGTCCTTGGCACGAACTTAGTCGGTTAAATTACCTGTTTTAGATCCTCCTCTTTTTTCTTTTGTTGGTAAAGTTGCCATGAATTTACCACGTTGTGCCAAATGCTGTAGAAACCTCCCGCAAGAGCTGTGATTGGCGACAAGAATGTGTATCCCATCCAGATTGCTAGCACGGTGGTCTTTTGTCCGAGTGCTTGTCCACCCGTTATCATTTCTCCGTAGGGCTTGCTAATCATGCGCCCCAGATAGAATTGCAACAGGCAGCTTGCAAGCGACACCACTGCAATTCCTCCCAACATTTCTACCGGAGTATCTGTGTGAAAGAGCGTACGGGTGGTTACTCCAATTGCCAAAGCCAATGCCACTGCCCACATATAAAATGCGAGGTCCTTGATTTGAATGATCTTCTTTAATAGTTTAGGCATAAACTTTTGAACAAGTACCGCAGCAAAGAATGGACAAATCAATAGCGGGAAAACCTTTGCGAGGATAAGCGAAAAGGAGTCCGCAAATGTTTGTCCTGCAATCGGGTGCACAATCGGGAAAACGAGCGGAACGGCTATTGCGGTCACCAAATTGGCAACAATGGTATAGGAGATAATAGATGCCGGTTTTCCCCCCAACTTGTCGGTGATCACTGCTGCCGCAGTAGCTGTCGGGGTTATCATGCAAAGCATGGCACTCTCTATTACTACGCGAAATGTGGTTGTTGGAAAATAGTAGAGTAGCAGGCTCAAAAGGGCAAACGATCCAGTTTGCACCAGCACCAGCCACAGGTGCCATCTTTTCAATTGAAGTTGATGGGGATTCACTTTGCAGAATGTGACAAACAGCATCAGGAAAATGAGTGCCGGTTGCACAAAGTTTATGATTGCTTCCACTTCCTTGTGCGTGGAATCCAAGAAATGCAGGTTCTTGTAGATCACGTAACCTAAAAATCCGCTGACCATAGATGCTGGTAGTGTCCAAGTTTTTAGAAATACAATTACTTTTTGTTTAAGCTTTAGAAAGCTTACCATTCTTTCGAATGGATAGGTGTCGGTATAAGCTACCGAAATTCGTTTCATATTGGTGTGTATTTTAAATCGACACAAAAGTACAGTCGCAAGAATGAAGTATAGACTAATTTTAGGTGTAAAAATCAACTGATCGATAAGTAAAACCAATCGATTCTTGTTTTATTATTCGTAAATCAGTAATTTTATATTAAAAAAATAAGATGGAACTCAGACAGCTCAGATACTTTGTTCGTGCAGCTGAATTACTCAATTTCACAGAAGCTGCACATGTCTCTTTCGTGACAGAAAGTACACTTTCCCAGCAGATTAAACAGTTGGAGACAGAATTGGGATCCTTGCTCTTCAAGCGGGAAAAAAAGAAGGTTTCCCTCACCGAAATAGGAGAACGCTTTCTTCCTTACGCCCTTCGTACCATCTCGGATGCCGACGAATCGGTTCGGCTGGTGAAAGATTTGCAGCAGCTACGGAGTGGAACTTTGCGCATTGGTTGCACGTATAGCTTCACGATAGAATTGTCGAAAGTGCTTTTGAAGTTTTGCAAAGCATATCCCAATATCAATGTTTCCGTGGAAAGAAGGACAGGGAATGTGTTGGTTGACATGTTGTATGACCATAAATTAGATGTGGTCATTTGTTTCGATTTGCATAAGAACGATTCGAGGTTGAAGTGTGTTCCTTTGTTTTCAACCAGATTGAGTGTTGTGGTTCATAAGTCTCATGTGTTAGCCGATGCCACTTCTATCAGTGTGGATGAATTGAACGAATATGCGGTGGCTTTGCCCAATACCGGATTGTTTTCCCGAAGACAGTTGGACCATGCGCTTTATTACCGCCGAAAAACTATTTCCCCCCAATTGGAATGGAACGACGTGAACTTGGCTTTACGCTTTTTGGAGACAGGCCATTGGTTGACGATTTTGCCCGAAACTTGTTTGAAAAACGAAGAGGATTTTCGCACCATTCCCCTGAATGATTTGGATGTCACTCTCAAAGCGGTCCAATTGTCATTGAATGATGAATACGAGAAGGATAGTATTCATGCGTTTACTAAATTCCTCACGCTGTAACTTGCCTCGGATCAGGATTGTTTCGTGCGTGCAAATTAACCGCCGAACGGAATCCCTTCCTAGGAATAAATAAAGGACTCTTCTTGCCGAACGTTTATCGACAGGAAGAGTCCCTCTTGTTTTTGAATGAAATATTTCTTTTAATTTACTTGAATCACAAGGAATTGACCCAGACTCCAAAATGATTTATAATCATTAATCCGGAGAGTGATTTCTCCATTTTTATCTTTTGCAAATTCATAAGAACCTTCGGGATGCGTTGACAACAATTTTGCTTTTTTGGCATACACCGGAACTTCTTTCAAATCCCGAATATCCACTTTGATGAAATAATTTTTGTCAAAAGCATCTTTCAGCACCTTGGTTGATGAAAGAAAACCTCCCGAGATGATTTTGTGTTCTTTCAGCTCTTTGCTAGTCCCAAACACGTAATAAGCCGTGTTCAAGGCTTTGTCTTGTTCGCTGATTTTGCCAGCTTGGTTGGTGTTGGTTTGCGCAAGATCGTCCACTTTGCGGCTCAAGTTATCAACATTCAGATTCAGGTTGGCAATTTCTTGATCTTTTTGAGCGAGAGTGTTTTGTAGTTGAAGGATGGTTGAACTACGTTCTTCAAGCTCTTTGTTCAAACGTTCCAAGGTTTTCTTCAAGCCAGAGACTTCGCCTTTGCTTGATCCCAGACGTTTGTTGAGCTTGTCCAGATTTTCTTTGTTCTTTTTCAATATTTCTTTCACCATATTGAAATTCTCATTTATACGCGCTTTGGTATCCTTGCTGAGTTCGCCTTTTGTCTGAGTTTGTAGAGTCAGGTATTGTTCAGCTTCCTTGATTTCATTAAAATTGTCTTCCACTTCGTTGACAATTCCCATCAATTCGGTAATTTCAGAAGCCTCGCTTGAATTTTTCTGAAGCAAGGAATCTCTTTGCGCTTGCAAATCTTTGTATTCTTTCGATTCTTTGACATTACATGATGCCAACAAGCAAAGGCTTAAGCATCCATAGATCAGTTTTTTCATATTACTTTGTATTAAATGGAAATTAATTCTATTTGTTTTATATTTTTGAATCTTCGCAGGTTAATCATCTTTTCCTGCTACAATTATAACAAATTCCCCTCGAATTTCATTTTCAGTGAAGTGGATTATTAACTCGTTTAGGCTTTTTGTTAGTATTTCTTCATGTATTTTAGATATTTCTCGTGCTGCTGCTCCCAAACGTTCACCTCCGAAATACTCGGCAAACTGTGTCAGGGTTTTCAATACACGGTAGGGAGATTCATAAAAAACCATTGTTCGGGTTTCTGCCGACAATTCTTTCAGGCGAGTTTGCCTCCCTTTCTTCTGAGGGAGAAAACCCTCGAAACAAAATCTGTCGCAAGGAATACCCGAAGCCACCAATGCTGGCACAAAGGCTGTTGCCCCAGGCAGGCATTCTATTTCAATATCAGCCTGCATGCAAGCTCTCGCAATCAGAAAGCCGGGATCCGAAATTCCGGGGGTTCCAGCATCCGAAACCAAGGCCATGACACTTCCAGCTTCTATTTGGGAAACTAATTGCTCAACGGTTCTATGTTCGTTGAACTTGTGGTAGGATTGCAGCTTGTTTTTTATTTCAAAATGCTTCAACAAAAAGGCTGTTGTCCTGGTATCTTCTGCCAAAATCAAGTCTGCTTCTTTCAGAATTCTAACCCCACGAAAGGTCATATCTTCCAGGTTTCCGACTGGGGTTGGCACGATAAATAGTTTTCCCATATTCAATATACTTTCGCAAATGTAAATAAATATTCTAACATCAAAGAAATTCGTCAGGTAAATTTACAAGATATAGCTTTTGGGTGGCCCTTGTAAAAGCTGTATAAAGCCAACGGTAGAAGTTGACACCCAAATGTTCTTCGGCAATGTATCCCATGTCCAAGAAAACGTTTTTCCATTCCCCGCCTTGAGCCTTGTGGCATGTGACGGCATAGCCATATTTCACTTGTAGGGCATTGAAATAGGGGTCGGTCTTCACTTTTTTGTATTTTTCCTGTTTGCTTGTAATGTCTTGATAATCTTCTATGACATGCAAGAAGAGTTCGTTTTGTTTTTCGTAAGATAGTGCAGCTGTTTCAGCGTGGAGCGTATCCAGCAGGATTTTCACATCCAATTCCATGCCGTAGTCCAGATGGCGGATAAGTGCGTCGCAGAAGCGGAAACCGTACATCTCTTTTGTGCTTCTGGCTCTCAACACTTCCATGATTTCGCCGTTGGCCAAGAAATCGATTCCTTCTATTTTCTCTGTCGAAAAATAATTGTTCTTGACTATTTGGATCAAGTCGCCGGACGATAATTCTTCTTCTTTATACAGGATTTGGTTTCTAATCCCTTGGTTGTAAATGTTTGCCCGCTTGTTTGAACGGGAAATCACCATGGTTTCATCTATGCCATCCCTGTCGTAAGCAGACGATAGCTCTTCAAGCATCTCCAGTCCATTGATCCGGATAATATCAGTGAATCCATCTAATTTCAACTTCGGATAAGCTTCCGTCTTCCCGCTGTTGAGAATATCCCGGATATTTGTGGCATTGTAAAGAATTCCAGAATCTTGGGCTTGCCTCACCACTTGTGTCAGCGTGATTTCGGAAACATTCAATCCGTACGCTGCCAAATTTTCTTTTTGCAAAGCCGGGCTAAACTCTTGTCCCACAGGTGGTAGCTGAGCCGTGTCACCGATAACGAGCAAGCGACAATTTTCTCCCGAATAGACATAATGAATCAAGTCGTCCAACAACCTTCCCGTTCCGAACACAGCAGAATCAAGCCCCTCGTTGCTTATCATGGATGCTTCGTCCACCAAGAAAAGGGTGTCTTTGTGCAGGTTGTCGGTTACGGAAAAGTTGCCTTGTTCGCCATTGAAACGTTGCTGGCGGTAAATCTTTTTGTGAATGGTGAAGGCTGAATGGCCTGAATATGCAGAAAAAACTTTGGCAGCACGACCTGTAGGAGCGAGCAAAACCGTCTTTTGCTTAAAATCGGTCATCGTACGCACCAATGCTCCAATCAATGACGACTTTCCTGTTCCCGCATATCCTTTCAGAAGGAAAAGCGTGTCAGAAGAAGGCGTATAAAGGAACTCCACGATAAGTCTCAACGCTTGTTCTTGTTGTTCAGTTGGTTGCAAACCGAAATTGCCGACAATCTTATCGTGGAAATGATTGGAAATCATTTATTCGTTTGTTTGGTGGAAGAAGAAGCATTTAGCCAATTCGCATTTATTGTCCTAAAAATTTATTTAAGACAAAACCAATGCCGAAGCTGATTAAGGCAACGGTGAAACTGATGATTGCCATTTCAAGAAAACGGCGTTTGAAGCTTTCTTCCTTCACCACCGAATAATAAAAGTTGAATCCGGCTATAATGAACATCGCTGCTAATACGGTAAGAATTAGAGAAATGTAAACGTTTGACAATAAAAGAAATGGTAAAATCAGGATAACGACCGTGACGAGATAGGCTGTCCCTGTATAAGTGGATGCTTGGATGGCTTCGCCTGTCGTTTCCCCGTCCGATTTGCGGGAGAGGTATTCAGAGGATGCCATAGAAAGGGCTGCCGCAACACCAGTGATGCTTCCAGTGAGTGCTATCAGTTGTGAGCTTTGCAAGGCCAGCGTGAATCCGGCCAAGGCGCCTGTGAGCTCTACCAAGGCATCGTTTAGCCCCAAAACAACCGAACCCATGTAGTTCAACCGTTTTTCGTTGAGCATGTCGAAGAGTTGGTTTTCGTGGGCTTCTTCTTCTTTCATAATTGCCTCGATACCCTCTATGTGGGTGTATGGGGCATAATTTACCAATGCATCTCCTTCCGAACGCTCCATCATTTTCAAGACAAATGTATTTCCTAAGATTGCTGCAAAAACACCATATATGAACAGCAAGAATTGGCTTGGAAGTGTCTCCCTTTTGGTGTGTTTTATCAAGAAATTGTAATGATGTTTTTCTTGAGCTGCCAGTCTTACAAATATTCGTTTGTTGTGCTCATCCTTACTCCTTTTGGCGAGCATCTCGTAGAGCAGGCTGCTTGTTATTTCATCTTTTTGAAGTTGAAGTAATGTTTTCATATTAAGAAATTTGTTGAAATGATAAATGGTAAAAAACAGGAGTAACCAGAATCTTAATCTCAATTCAGAAATAAGACTTCGATTACTCTTTGGTATAGTTATTATTTAGAAAATGCAAACCCAAATCACCAATAAAAGCAACCCGATGTTTTCCAAATTTGTTCTTACATTCTTTCGGGAACATCAATTCCCAGCATCCAGAAACTTTTCTTCACTGTGCTGGCCACGTTTTTCGATAGCAAAAGGCGGAAATTGCGCAAATCTCCGTTTTCTTCTTTCAGGATAGAAAAATCGTGGTAGAACTGGTTGTATTCCTTCACTAATTCATAGACATAGTTTGCAATCAATCCTGGATTGTATTCATCGCCCGCTTGTTTGACAATGGCGGCAAATTCTGCCAAGTTTTGGATCAGCGACTCCTCTTTTTCCGAGAGGTTCAAATCGCCGGAAATCGTTTCGGGGATTTGGATTCCTAATTCTTCTGCCTTGCGCAACACGGAACGAATACGGGCATAGGTATATTGAATGAAAGGGCCGGTGTTCCCGTTGAAATCGATAGATTCTTTCGGGTTAAAGGTCATGTTCTTGCGGGGATCCACTTTCAAAATGAAATATTTCAAAGCCCCAAGTCCCACAGTCCGGGATATTTCTTCGGCCTCTTGCTCTGTGCAATTGTCCAATTTCCCGAGTTCCTTGGATGTTTCACGGGCTGTATTCACCATTTCCTCCACCAAATCGTCGGCATCCACCACTGTTCCTTCGCGGGATTTCATTTTCCCTTCGGGCAATTCCACCATTCCGTAGGAAAAGTGAACCAAGCCTTTTCCGAATTCAAAACCAAGGCTATCGAGTAGGAGAGAGAGCACTTGGAAATGGTAGTTTTGCTCGTTCCCCACCACATACACCATCTTGTTGATCGGGTAGTCGTCAAAACGCAGTTTGGCCGTTCCGATGTCTTGCGTCATGTAAACAGATGTGCCGTCGCCCCGGAGCAGGAGTTTTTGGTCGAGGCCGTCACTGGTCAAATCTGCCCAAACGGAGTCGTCCTCTTTGCGGAAAAAAACTCCTTTTTCCAAGCCATCCAGCACAACATCTTTTCCCGTCAAGTAGGTTTCGGATTCGTAATATATCTTGTCAAAATCTACGCCCAGCACTTTATACGTTTGCTCAAAACCTGCATACACCCACGAATTCATGGTCTTCCAAAGAGACACCACTTCTTCGTCGCCGGCTTCCCATTTGCGGAGCATGTCTTGTGCTTCGAGTATCAATGGGGCATTTTTTTTTGCACTTTCTTCTGTTTGACCTTCGCCAATCAGTTTTTTTATTTGTTCTTTGTAATGTTTATCAAAAAGTACATAAAAGTCACCCACCAAATGGTCGCCTTTTTTGCCGGACGATTCGGGTGTGACGCCTTCGCCCCATTTTTTCCATGCCAGCATCGACTTACAGATATGGATCCCACGGTCGTTCACGATGTTGGTTTTCACCACTTTGTTTCCGTTTGCTTTCAGAATCCTTGAAAGGGAAAACCCGAGCAAGTTGTTGCGGATGTGACCCAAATGGAGTGGTTTGTTGGTGTTGGGTGAAGAATATTCAATCATCACCAGCGGAGATTCGGGAGTTTCGGAAGAAAATCCATAGTCTGGGTTGGCATTGACTTCATCCAGCAATTCCAACCACGATGACGGAGCAATTGTGATGTTTAGAAAACCCTTGATGACATTGAAATCACACACTTCAATCGTATTGTCGCGAAGGTATTCGCCAATTTCTTGAGCGGTTTGTTCCGGGTTTTTCCGGGAAATTTTCACGAAAGGAAATACCACCAAGGTCAAATGTCCCTTGAAGTCTTTCTTCGTTTTTGACAATTGCACAGCATCTTCCGCAACGTTTTGCCCATAAAGTGCGTGAATTGCACTAACTACAATATTCTGAAGTTTCTTTTCTATTTTCATCCGTAATGTCATTCTAGTCCCAAATACCCAAACAACCCACTTGCTATAAATCTTTGATGAGTTGTATTTGGGCTGCAAATTTACAAAAAAAAGCGTAGTTTCTTAGTTTGATTTTCCTTCTGATGGGAATTATTTCATGCAAAGAACTCAGGTTATCGCTCATACTCAAAGAAGAATAATCATTTTTCCGGATGTTGAGGATTAATTTCTCAATACATGAATATAGGAACGCAATTGTTTTAAAATACGAAACTTGTACTTTAGGGTAGATTTTTATACATTTGCATGAAACGAGGATTAGGAAAAATAAGAATATAGAATTTAACTTATCATATAAAGTAATAAGAAATGAAACGACTTTTTTTATCCATGAGTTTAGCTCTTGCAGCATTGGCGATGACTGCGCAAACAGTGAATTATGAAGTGCGTTATGCCCACGCTCCCGATGACGTGAAAAGTTACGATACGCAAAAACTCAGAAAAGAATTTTTGGTGGAAAAGATTTTTGAAAAAGACAAAATCAATATTACATACACACTTGTGGACAGATTTATTCTGGGTGGTGCACTCCCAGTTACGCAAGCCCTGAAGTTGGAAACTATCGATCCTTTGAAATCCCCTAACTTTTTGCAACGCCGCGAAATTGGAATCATCAATGTGGGTGCGCCTGGAAAAGTGAAAGTGGGCAATACTGAATATGCGTTGGGTTTCAAAGAGGCTTTGTACGTTGGTTGCGGATCGGACGAGATTGTTTTCAGCTCCGACAATCCTGCAAATCCTGCCAAATTTTATTTCAATTCCACTCCGGCTTATAAAAACTACCCCACTAAGAAAATTACAACTAAAGAAGCTGTGGTGAAAAATGCCGGTTCGCTTGCTGAATCGAACGACCGTGTTATTAACCAGTTGATTGTGAATAATGTGTTGCCAACCTGCCAGTTGCAAATGGGCTTAACCGAATTGAAGACGGGAAGTGTATGGAACACCATGCCTGCGCATGCCCACATGCGTCGCATGGAAGCTTATTTCTACTTCCAAGTTCCCGAAAATCAAGTGGTGGCGCATTTCATGGGAGAGCCACAGGAAACCCGCAATATTTGGGTGAAAAACGAACAAGCTGTTATCTCCGAACCATGGTCGGTGCATTGTGGTGCTGGAACAAGCAACTACATGTTTATCTGGGGAATGGGCGGCGAAAACCTGGATTACGGCGACATGGACAAGATTAAAACAACGGATTTGAAGTAATCCGGTTCAACGAAAAAATAGTTTGTCTGACTGCCTTATTCTGGATGGAATAGGGCAGTTTTTTATTTATCTTCGTATTCTCAAATTGGGCTTATTTACATTTTTACATTTTGCAAAATAATGAAATACATTGACATTGAAAACTGGAAACGGAAGGAGCATTATCAATTTTTTGGACAAATGGATTATCCACAGTACAATATCTGTATGAATTTGGATGTCACCAATTTTGTTCGCTTCACACGGGAAAATCATTTGTCGTTTTATTATTCGATGATATTTGCTTCCACTCAGGTGATGAATCAAATGGATGAGTTCAAATATAGGATTAGGGATGGCAAGGTCGTGCTGCACGATACATTGCATCCATCATTCACCGATATGCAAGATGGCGACGAATTATTTAAGTTTTTGCTGGTGGAAATGGAAGACTCGCTTGTAGATTTTGTACATAAATCAACCGCCAAGAATCAGGCACAAACAGCCTATTTTCCATTGGAGGAATTGGCTGGGAGAGACGATTTGGTGTATATCACTTGTTTGCCATGGGTGTCGTTTACGCATCTTTCGCATACAATCAGCCTCAACCGGGAAGATGCCGTGCCGAGGGTGTCATGGGGGAAATATTTCAAGGACAACGACCGCGTGTTACTGCCATTTTCTGTTCAGGTGAACCATGCTTTTGTGGATGGGTTGCATGTGGGAAAATATGTGGAGAATTTGCAAACCTATTTGGATACCATCGGATAGGGCAAGCTTTTCCTCCTTTTCTGGTAATAGGAAAAATAACATTTCCTGCACAATGTTTAACGGCTGCGCTTGCTGGCTTTGCGAAGAGAATTGTAATTTTATCTTTAAATCTTCAATGATGAACAAAAATTCGTACACAAAATGAAAACTGAAAAATTGGGTTTTATTGGACTTGGTAATATGGGGCATCCCATGGCTAAAAATCTTGAAAAGGCTGGATTCCCGCTGTCGGTGTATAATAGGACGATTTCAAAAACGAAGGACTTTTTGGAAAAATCCACTGTTGCCGAATCCATCGATGCTTTGGTACAACAAAGCGATATTGTCTTTACAATGCTAACAAACGATGATTCGTCGAAAGCGGTGTATGGCAAAATTCTGAGCCTAAATATCCAAGGGAAGTTGTTTATCGATATGAGCACCATTTCTCCCGAATTAAGTATTTCCACGTCTATCTCATTAAAGGAGAAGGGTGCAAGTTTCTTAGACGCACCAGTTGCGGGCAGCACCAAGCCTGCCGCCGAGGGAACTCTGACCATTATGGTTGGTGGTGACGAGAGCGACATCAGGCGTGCATTGCCTTATTTCGAGAAACTGGGAAGCACCATACGGCATTTGGGTGAGAACGGTAAAGGCTTGGCTGCAAAGCTGTGCGTCAATTATTTTGTGTCCATCATTTACCAAGGTTTGGCGGAATCTGTTCTCTTGTCCCAAAAATTAGGTGTGAACAGGAAGGACATTCTGGACATCATCAATAATAGCGCCACCGGAAGCGGGGCCACTAAGGTGAAAACACCTTTGTTGCTTCAAAACGATTTTGCTCCCGCATTTGCCCTTGACCTCATGCTGAAAGATATTTTGCTGGCTCAAAAGGCTGGAGCTGATTTTCCTTTGTCCAAATCGCTTATCGCCACCTACCAGGCTGCGCAGGAAGCCGGTTTGGGAGAGCAAGATGTGATTGGGATTATCAATTATATTCAATCAAGATAGATTTTCATTTGTTCTTGTAAGTTTGGTGAAATAAGAAAAGTCTTCCACTCGTGAGAGCAGAAGACTTTTCAAAATAAATATTTTGAGAGAACTTATTTATTTCAATGCAGCCAATGCAGCTTCGTAGTTTGGTTCTTCTGTTACTTCAGGAACAAGCTGTGTGTAAGCTACTGTTCCATCAGCGTCAATGACAACCACCGAACGAGCCAAAAGTCCTTTCAAGGGGCCATCAGCCATCAAGATGCCATAAGCCTGAGCAAATTCAGGATTGCGGAAAGCAGAAGCTGTCACCACGTTTTGAATTCCTTCTGCTGCGCAGAACCTTCCTGCGGCAAATGGGAGGTCAACGGACACAGCCAAAACAATCGTGTTGTCAAGGCCAGCCGCTTCTTTGTTGAATTTGCGAACAGAAGCAGCGCAAACGCCTGTGTCAATGCTTGGGAAAATATTCAAAAGTAATTTTTTGCCTTTCAAATCTTTCAATGTAACTTCTGAAAGATCGCCTTTCACCAATGTAAATTCAGGTGCTGCTGTTCCTGTTGAAGGTAATTCGCCAGCTACGTTAACTTTCAATTCTTTTTTAAAAGTGATTGTTGCCATAATTTTTTAATTTTTTTAATTCGTTTCGTGTAAAATTATTATTTCAAAATCGTTAGAAATTCTTCTTTTGGAGGACGCACCTTAGCCAAGTTGACTAACCAATCTTTTTCCTCGTCCCTGTAGCCCAATGGCAACACCAATACGCTGCGCAATCCCAACTCTTTCAATCCAAGCAGTTCATCCAATTGGTCGGCATTAAAACCTTCCATCGGAGTTGAGTCAACTTTCAGATCGGCGGCCATTGCCATTGCGAAGCCCAATCCAATGTATGCCTGGCGAGCTGTATGCTCAAAATTGATTCTAGGCTCCCTGTTTAGATACAGCCCCTTGATCCTTTCGGTGTAAGCATTGTATCTTCCAGTCTCCACTTTTCTTTTTTCTGTGATTTCAGCAAAGATATGGTCGATTCGTTCTGCCGTGTAATTGTCCCATGCGGCAAACACCAGCACGTGGGAAGCATCGGCAACTTGTTCTTGTCCCATCGCTATGGGCACCATCTTGTTTTTGATGTCTTGGTTTCGTATTTCAAAAACCTGGAAAGGGTGCATGCCTGATGACGTTGGAGTCAGCAAGGCGGCATCTATAATTTTATCTACTAATTCCTGATCTACCTTTTTGGATGGATCAAACTTTTTTGTTGCATATCTCCAGTGGAGGGCTTCTTCAAAATTCTTGCTCATATATAACCTTTTAATAACTTATTTGTTTTCGGCACATGCCAATAAAATCTTTTTTAAATAATTTCTTAATGAAACAATTTCGCTGTCTTCCATGTGTATCTTGCATTTGATCTTTCCAGGAATACTTTCGGCCAGAGATTCCAGGCTTAGCCCTTTTTCGGTTATGGTGACATTGACCAATCTCTCATCTTCTGTTGACCTTTCGCGGCGTATCAGTTCGCTTGCTTCCATCCGTTTGAGCAACGGTGTCAGTGTGCCGCTGTCGAGCCAGAGACGTTCTCCCAGACTTTTCACGCTTGCCGTTTTGTATTCCCAAAGCACCATCAACACCAAGTATTGCGGATAGGTGAGTCCAAGCTTTTCGAGTATGGGGCGATAGATGTTCGTTATCTGCCGGGACAAGGCATATAGCGGAAAACACAACTGGTTGTCAAGCTTCAAATAGTCGGACATGGAATTGTTTTATTTTTTATTGCGCAAAATTAAATTTTACACAACTAAATGAGAAATTTTCACCGTTAAATATCATTAATACGAGTCGATAATTTGATATTGGGAATGGAGTAGGAGAGCTGGCAACAAGAAAAAGCCCGGAGAGTGAAGATTCTCCGGGCTTTTACCTATACTAATAATAAAAAATAATATGCTGAATTCTTCTGGTCTAAATATTAGTTATCAGCTAATTATGTTTCTATTCTTCTTCTTTCATGTTGTGGAACACGTTCTGCACATCTTCGTCATCCTCAAATTTGTCGAGAAGCTTTTCGAGCAATGCACGTTGTTCGGCAGTCACTTCCTTTTGGTCGTTGGGAATCCGTTCAAATTCTGCACTGTTGATCTCGAATCCGTTTTCTTCGAGGTACTTTTGAATTTCGGAATAAGACTTGAATTCGCCGTAGAGAATGATTTCTCCTTCATCTTCCGCCAATTCGTCCACGCCGTAGTCAATCAGCTCCAATTCGAGGTCTTCGAGTGACACGCCTTCTTTGGCCGTGATTTTGAACACGCATTTGTGGTCGAACAGGAATTCCAAGCTGCCGGAAGTTCCCAGCGAGCCGTTATGCTTGTTGAAGTAACTTCTTACGTTGGCAACCGTGCGAGTTGGGTTGTCGGTAGCAGTTTCCACCACAATCGCGATCCCGAAAGGTCCGTATCCTTCGTACACCACTTCCTTGTAATCGGCCTCGTCTTTGGATGTTGCTTTTTTGATCGCACGCTCCACGTTTTCCTTCGGCATGTTTTCCTTCTTGGCTTGTTGTTCCAACACGCGCAAGCGGGGATTGGTGTCAGGGTCAGGGCCGCCTTCTTTCACGGCCATTGTGATTTGTTTCCCTAACTTGGTGAAGACACGGGCCATATTGCCCCATCTTTTCATTTTTGTTGCTTTACGGTATTCAAATGCTCTTCCCATAAAATGTTATTGTCGTTTTGTTTGTTTTTTATTGCCACATTACCTCAACTGCGCTCCCAATTCTCCTTCCAAAGCCGTTTGAATCTTCTTCATCACGGTTTCAATCTGCTTTTCGTTGAGCGTTTTTTCTTCGTCTTGCAAAACGAAATTCACGGCATACGATTTTTTCCCTTCGGGCAGGTTTTTCCCTTCGTACACGTCGAACAGCGAAACGCTTTTCAGCAATTTTTTCTCGTTCTTCTTCGCCACACGTTCGATATCAGCAAATGCCACCGACTTGTCCACCAAAAGGGCAAAGTCGCGCTTCACTTCGGGGAATTTGGAAATTTCCGTATAAGTGATTTTATTCTTCCGGATAGATTTCATCAAGGCAGTCCAATTCAGTTCGGCAAAGAATACTTCACTGTCTATCTCTGCTTGTTTCAATACCTTTTTCGAGACAATGCCAAGGATACCGATTTCTTTGTTCTTCTCGGTAATGCTCAGTGCTGCACTGAAAATTTCGTTTTTGAACGGAACGTACGTCACATTCGACAGCGGAATTCCCAAACGAACCAACACATTCTCCACATAAGCTTTCAGGTGGTAAACCGTCACTTTTTCATCGGCATGCGCCCAGTTGTTGGAAATGGTGTTTCCTGATACCCAAAGCCCCAGATGCGTTGCTTCGGAATATTGCGCCGTGGGATTTTCTTCGTTTTTCTTTGCTTCGTCAAAGCGATACACGTTGCCGAATTCATAAAAACGGATGTCGGCATTTTTGCGGTTGCGGTTGTATGCCACGTTTTCCAATCCCCCGAACAGCAAGGTTTGGCGCAACACGCTCAAGTCTGTACTCAATGGATTGATTACTTTCACGTTGTTGGCAACAGGATACGATTCCGACAGGAGATAATAGGCCTCTTTCGTGAGCGAATTGTTGAGCACTTCGTGGAAGCCGCTCCCGGTCAATTGCTCCGAAATCAAGGTTTGCAAATCGTAGTTGGTGTCGGTTGCCGATTGATAAGAGAGGTTCGAATTCAACGATTCGCCAAACTCGATGTTGTTGTAGCCATAGATGCGGAGAATGTCTTCTATCACGTCCACGTCGCGGGTCACATCCACACGGTAAGTGGGAATGCTAAGCTTCAGGTCTTCGACGGTTTCTTCTAAAATTTCTACTTCCAGACTGTTAAGAATGCTTATGACCGTATTCGAATCTATCTCTTTTCCAATCAGAGAATTTATTTTTTTGTAAGTTAATTCAACGACGGCATTTTCTATTTTTTGTGGATACACGTCTTGGATCGTTCCCGCCACTTTTCCTCCGGCAAGTTCTATGATTAACGAAGCCGCACGTTTCAGCACTTCCACCGTGTCGTTGGGATCGCAACCCCTTTCGAAACGGAAAGACGAATCGGTGCTCAAGACATGTCGGCGAGCTGTTTTACGCACATAAGTCGGATTGAAATAGGCGCATTCAAGGAAGATGTCAGTGGTGCTGTCGCTCACTCCCGAATCCAATCCGCCAAAAACGCCACCGAGGCATTGCGCCCCTTTGGCATCACATATCACGAGGTCTTTCTCGTCCAATTCGCGTTCCACACCGTCCAAGGTAGTGAATTTTGTTCCCGAAGGAAGTGTTTTTGCGATGATCTCGTTGCCCGAAAGCTTGTTGAGGTCGAAGGCATGAAGCGGATGTCCCAGTTCGTGAAGCACATAATTGGTGACGTCCACCACGTTGTTGATCGGATGAAGTCCAATCAGCGACAAACGGTTTTTCAACCATTCCGGACTTTCTTGGATTTTCAGGCCACGAATCGTTACGCCCGAATAGCGGGGGCAAGCCGTTTCGTTTTCGATGCGCACGGAAAAAGCACCGTCTGTTTCGTTCTCCGGGAAATTGGAGACGATAGGTTTCTTCAATTCCGCTTTGCCTACATTTTGTTTCAAGTAAGCGGCCAGATCGCGTGCCACTCCAAAATGGGAAGTTGCATCCACGCGGTTGGGCGTAATGTCCACTTCAAGGATATATTCGCTTTTGATGTTGTAGTAATCTTTGGCTAAAGTTCCCGGCACGGCATCTGCTGGTAACACAATGATGCCTTCGTGACTGGTTCCGATGCCAATTTCGTCTTCCGCACAAATCATTCCGAAAGATTCTTCTCCACGGATTTTTGATTTCTTGATGGTAAAGGATTCATCTCCCGAATACAAAGTTGTTCCCACCAACGCCACAATCACTTTCTGTCCGGCAGCCACATTGGCAGCCCCACAAACAATTTGCAAGGCTTCGGCCTGTCCCACATTCACCGTGGTCACATGCAAATGGTCGGAGTTTGGATGATCCACGCAGGTGAGCACTTCACCCACAACTAAACCTTCCAGCCCCCCTTTAATGGTTTGAACCTCTTCGATGCCGCCTGTTTCCAAGCCGATAGAAGTGAGTGCCGCCGACAATTCGTCGGGTGTTAAATCAAAATCAAGGTATTCTTTCAGCCAATTGTACGAAATATTCATATTTTATGTTTATTCAATTTCAATGAAATAAGCCTCGGCAAAATGGCTTTAGAATGACCCATTTGCCGAAAAGCACGCCAAAATTACAAAATTTATCAGAAACGAGTAAATTTGACGGGAGTATATTTGAAAATAAGATTGTATTTGAAAATCGGCGGTTTAGCATTTATCGAATAAGAAATACCTCTTTAATCGGGCTTTGAAAAAGCAAAAAATCGGATAGCTCAATAATATTTGCAACACCTTACCTGAACGGAAATGCTTGTTTGAGTGTTAAAGAAACATTCTCGTGAGGGTTGATGTGGATAATTTAAGCCCTCTATTTTTTACTTATAAAATCACTGAAAATGAAAATATACACCAAAGGTGGAGACAAAGGGCAAACCGGAATTCACGGTGGGCAGCGGGTGGACAAGGACGATATCCGCATTGAAACAAACGGCTGTTTGGACGAACTGAATTCTATGCTGGGCGTTGTCAGGGCATTTATAGGAGAAGAACATGAATTCCAACCGCTCTTGTTCCGCATACAGACGGAAATGATGGTGATGATGTCGCAAGTGGCCACTCCATCTGCCAAAAGGGCAAACAATCCCAACAAGTTGGCGGACGATTTGGTGCCGCTTTGCGAAGAGCAGATAGATGCCATCACTTCGCGGATGACTCCCAGCACCCATTTTGTGCTTCCCGGTGGAAACGTGGTGTCGGCTCACCTGCAATTGGCACGGACGTTTGCACGCCGGGCAGAACGCCGTCTGTGGACGCTCCACAAGCAGGATGAAGTGCCGGAATTGATTCTCTTGTTTATGAACCGTTTATCCGACTTACTGTTCACAATGGCTCGTTACGAAATGTACAGGGAAGGAACTGAAGAGGAAAAATGGAAACATTTCCTTTATAAACGCCCGGAGAGAAAGTGAGGGAGAAAGGGCTTTGGCAGGGTTCATATGTAGAATTCCTGCCGGGCTTCACTGTTGGTATTTGTTGAAAATACACAGCGTCCATAACCCTATTGTTTGGAGTGAGTTTCCTTTGGCCTTTTTGCTCGTTCTTTTCCAAAACACGATCAACTTCTCGATTGCAAATTAACCGCTCATATTACGATCCATCATTTTCATCCCCGCCAATTCATGAATTATATATTTTCTCAACCGCTTGATAATTCTTATTTACAAAATATTCTAAATATCTGATAGCCTTATCAAAATCAAACGACCAAACTTCATCAACCACCATTTTTTCTTTTTCTCCAAAAATCCCAAACAAGATTTTTACTTTTTTAGGACGATTGTACCACAAGGAAAATTCGAGTTCTCCTTTATCGCCATAATCAGCAGTTAAAGTAAAACTTTTTCCATCATCAATGCAATTGAATTCCAAGGAAGGGCTATAATATACTTTATTTTGGTCCAATGAATTGCTAAATTCTAATTTCTCAATCCAAGGATAGTTTTTGGCAATATTCAGAATTTCAGTTGCTGATATTGGGTTATCCCGGTATTCAATTTCTTCTTTGTCGGGATGGCAGATGGAGTACTTATAAGACATAAAATAGAATCTTTTTCATAATAAATATCTTGATCTTCTCGTTTCAAACTTCCGGCTAACGGCTAAATTACACCCGGCGAGGTATTCTCTCTTTTGAAATGTGTACTCATATAGCTTCGTTACTAACGCTTTTTTTCTAATATCGCTGCTAAGTGCACCTCAGCCAGCCAATGCCTTTAGGGTCTGTTATGTCTCGTAGGTTGTGATTTTCTTTTCAACCAAGAAATAAATTTTTGTATTCCAGTTACTTCTTGCTGGCCAGATTTGTTGTCTCGTAATAAACCGTTTATCTCTTCTATTATCAATTTCCCAGTTTGCCAGTCTCTTCCAACAATTACTTTTTTTAGCAAAATCGCTTCTAATGGTTGGTTTTCAACTTTGATTGAGATTTTAATATTCAAATTTTTATCAAGAATCAAGATGTCTGAACTATAGGGTCTTGGTATCACAACAGAATCGTTATTTATTGAATATGAACCTATAAATTGTCCAGTTCCTTTATCAGCATCTTGTAACAATTTGTTATTTTCAACTTTCCAGTTTTTAGGATTTATTTTTAGAAGCGTATCATAGTCATCTACCCAAAGCTCTGAGAAGTCCTCACAAAATGTCACTCTCGGATTTCCGTATTTATTGGCCAGAGTAATTTTCTCAATGATTTCATCAGAAATCAAACTGTAACGATATAGACTGCCATCTCTTTGAACACAAAAGATTAATTCATCTTTATATTCTGTCACACCAATCAAGCCTTGATAACCAAAATCAAAGTTTCCTTGATAATACCAATTTATTTTGTCATCAATGGTTGATAATTGACCGTTGTCAATTCTGAATAAGTGAAACCTGAATTCGTTGTTTATCTTTAAATTTGCGATGTAGTACTTTGGAACGTGACTTAAAATATTAGTTTCTCCAATTACAGTATTCTTAAAATTATTAAATGACAATCTACAAACGATTTTTGTCGGATTAGAGAAATGGTGGACCGTAATTTCAAACTTTGAGTCATTAAAATTGTGTCCAACCGAAAAGTAGTCATTGTCTCCTTTATGAATTGAAAGATATTGAGCGTCAGAAAATTTAATGCTTTCAACATCATTCTTATCTGAACTGTAAATCCATAAATTTCCTTTGTCAACCCATCCAAGGTTTGAGATTGCATATTTAAAATTTGAATCATTAATCATCATATAAATAAATGCTTGTTTTCTACTTTACATTTGCACTGACTTTTTTTATACACTTACTGCTAACATCTCTATATACACCACTCAATTTGCATATACGCCATAATATGACGCATATATCGACCTTGTAAAAATGGTAAATACATTGAAATTAAAATATTTACAGTTAGTTGAACAGTTATGTTTATGGCGCATATCCAATTTGTTAATTCACAACTTTCTCTATTATATAGTAAACAACATTTAGTAAAGCGAATTTTAATTTATTCACTTCCAAAATTCCGTTTCCATTAAAAGTAATCCGAGCCAACCTTCCATTTCGCAAATATATTTATTTATCCTTGTTAAATATAGTCATCTATTAAAAATATTTCACTATTTAAAATCATTCCTCACAATATTTTCTACAAAACCTTCCGCTTTCCACTAAACAACACGCATTCAGAAGCATAATGAATGAAATATTTTTTATTTTTGTATCCACAAGCTTTTTATATTCTTTATTCAAACAAGATCTCTAACATAAAATTTACAAAATTATGACCAGTATTTCAGAAAAAGGACATGCCCGAAACGTCGCAAACCTCGAAAGCCTAATTGCAGCCATCACATCCTATGGCACAAACTACAACCCGTCCAGCAACAGCCTCCAGCTTGATGCTCTTCAATCCTTGCTTGCCACATCCAAAGACTCGCTCGACGCAGTGAACACCGCACACGCCACTTATTCCAACGCTGTTGCCGCGCGCAGAGAGATATTCCAGTCCTTTAGCAAGCTTATCACCCGGGTAAACAATTCTCTCAAGGCAAGCGGAAGCTCCGAACAAATAAATAGAAGTGCACTAACCATTATTCGCAAGCTTCAAGGAAAAAGAGCAAGCGCAAAACTTACCGACGACGAAAAGAAAGCTTTGGAAGCTGAAGGCAAAACCGCCAATCAAATCTCAGCTATCCAGATGAGCTACGACAACCGCATCGAAAATTTCAGCATGCTTATCAGTTTCCTATCCTTAGTTCCCCAATACAACCCCAACGAGCAAGAACTCAAGATCCAATCTTTAAAAGACCTCTATGCCAGCTTAAAGGCAAAAAACACAGAAGCAATCACTTCCTCCATACACCTAACAAACGCCCGCATCGCCCGAAACAAAATCCTCTACAACCCCACAACAGGATTAGTCTCTGTATCCTCCAACGTGAAAGCCTATATCAAGTCCATCTTCGGAACATCAAGTCCCTACTACAAGCAAATATCCAAGTTGGAATTCAAAACAGTGAACAAGCAATAGCAAACAGGCTACTTCTGTTAACGTATAGCCTGCTGCTGTTTAGATTCTGCAAACTGAAATTATCAATTGGATAACTGTGGATTGGTAATTGTTTTATGTGAAAAAGAAACAGATTACTATGATTAAAAATAAGAAATCTTCCATTAACATACCATCTGCTGCAAAATAGAAATAACTAATTTCAAAAAAGAAACAGTGACTGCTCTCTCAAAAATAAATTTGCGCTCTTTCTGATATATCCAAGATGGATCATCTAACTGAATTTTTCTATATCTTTGACTACTCAAAACAAATGCAGAACATAACGATTGAAAAATAAACGCAAAATAATCAACGATCCGGTCTTTGGATTTATAACGATACCAAACGATTTCATATACAATTTGATCAAGCATCCTTATCTGCAACGGTTGAATCGCATTCGTCAAATGGGACTTGCTTCATTTGTATATCCCGGAGCGCAACACACGCGCCTGCATCACTCAATTGGAGCCATGTATCTGATGCACGAGGCAATTTTGAATTTCAGGGTGAAAGGGCAGATGATTTCGGACGAAGAAGCCGATGCTGCTTTGGCTTGCATTCTTCTTCACGATGTTGGCCATGGCCCGTTTTCGCACGTATTGGAAAACACGATTGTGAAAAACGTTCATCACGAAGAAATTTCTTTGATGTTGATGAACCGGCTCAACAAGGAGTTGGGCGGCAAGCTTGATATGTGCATAGATATTTTTACAGATAAATATCCGAAACATTTTTTGCATCAGTTGGTTAGCGGGCAATTAGATGTGGATAGGCTCGACTATTTGCGTCGTGACAGTTTCTTCTCCGGTGTTACGGAAGGAAACATTGGTTCGGCGCGTATCATCAAGATGTTGGATGTTCGCAACGACAAATTGGTGGTGGAGTCGAAGGGGATTTATTCAATAGAAAACTTTTTGATGTCGCGCCGCTTGATGTATTGGCAGGTGTATCTGCACAAAACGGCTGTTGCGGCAGAACATATGCTTATCAACACCTTGCAGCGGGCAAAAGAACTGACTCTTGCGGGCACCGACCTTTTTGGTTCCCCTGCATTGAAATATTTTTTGGAGAACGAGGTCACAACCGATGTTTTCAACAGGGAGCACTTGGCTTTGGACAATTTCGTAAACCTAGACGACAACGATCTGTGGTGCTCGCTTAAAGTGTGGAGCAAACATTCCGACACCGTATTGTCCGTCATGAGTGAAGCTTTGGTTGACAGAAAACTGTTTAAAATAGAGATAAGTGCTGAACCAATTTCCCAGAAACGTGTTAAAGATTTGACAGAAGTTTATATGGAACGTTTCGACATAAGCGAGCACGAAGCTTCTTATTTCGTTTTGGCGGATGCCATCTCGACTAACATGTATAACGAGAAAGATGACAGCATTGATATTCTTTTCAACGATGGAAGCATCAAAGACATTGCTGATGCCTCCGACATGCTGAACATCCAACTACTATCGAAGCGTGTCCAGAAATATTATGTATCGTATTTAAGGTAAGTTGATAATGCCGTTGTCAATTTAAGAATATAGAAAGTGTTTATTGTATTATGAATATTCAATATCCTTCTGTGCTTTTGGAAAATGCAGTCAATGAATTCTCAAAGCTTCCTGGTATTGGGAGAAAAACAGCCTTGCGATTGGTTTTGCACTTGCTAAGGCAAGAAACATCTGACGTAGAGCAATTTTCATCCGCTATGACCATTCTCCGCAAAGAGGTGAAGCATTGCCGTGTGTGCCACAACATAAGCGACCACGATGTTTGCCCAATTTGTTCAGATCCAAGGCGGGATGAAACAACCGTTTGTATCGTAGAAAATGTGAAGGAAGTGATGGTTATCGAAAACACGGCACAGTTCAAGGGCTTGTATCATGTCTTGGGCGGCATTATTTCCCCGATTGAAGGCATCGGGCCATCAGACTTGGAGATAGAAAGCCTTGTTAGCCGTGTTGCGGAAGGTAAGGTGAAAGAGGTCATATTTGCATTGAGCACGACCATGGAAGGTGACACCACCAACTTTTACATTTATAAAAAATTGAAACCTTACAATATTAAAGTCTCAATGATCGCACGTGGTATTTCCATTGGCGATGAAATCGAATATGCCGATGAAATTACACTCGGACGATCCATTGTGAATAGAATGCCATTTAATGAATCATACCACTTATAAAACCATGCCTGAAACGATAAAAAAGACCCTCCGGCAATCACAGATTGTCTTCATTATAACATTTCTTGTGGGCATTGTATTATTTGTTGGGACAACCTTCCTTCGATTGCGGGAGATTTTGCATGGAAACAGTCCACACCTGCTAATGGAGCGGTATGGAATCCTACTCACGTTGATTGGAATTCCGGTGTCCTTTAAAATCTATCAATATTTTATAAGCAAAATCGTAAGTCAACCAGAAAATAGTAAACTCGATTTTTATATTAGGATCTATTTCCTGCGTCTAACGATATTGGGGCTTGTATTGGTTTTTGATGCCGTAGGACTATATATTACCGGAAGCCGGAACTTCTTTTATATGGTTTTTATTACTTTAGTGACCTTTTTGTTCTGTTTACCCAATAAATCCGAAATCCTAACGTTATGTGAAAGAAAGAGCGACATTCCATCTTAATCACAATTGAGTATTTTTTTTTAAACATAATTAAACTGAATAGATAAGATATATATGAGGATAGCTGTTGATTTTGACGGAACCATAGTTGAGCATCGTTACCCCAAAATTGGATCACCCATCGCGTTTGCGATTGACACGTTGCTGCAACTTCAAAAAGAAAATCATTTGCTGATATTGTGGACAGTCAGGGAAGGTGAGTTGCTACAAGAGGCTGTCGATTATTGCGCCTCCAAAGGTCTTCACTTCTATGCTGCCAATAAAAATAATCCAGAAGAGAATGAATTGGAAGCTCCCCGGAAATTGATGGCTGATTTGTTTATTGACGATCGGAATTTGGGCGGTCTTCCAGATTGGGGGGTGATTTACGAAGTCATAAAGTCAGCCACCAAAGGTTCTTTTGTATCTTATGAAGATATGGCACGAGCTGCTGCAGAGAAATATGTTGAAAAAAAGAAAAAAAATTTTTTGATTCGTTTGGGGGAAATGCTCGAAAAAAAGAATTAATATGAAAATAACATTTCTCACTCCTCCAGCCTTAGACGGAGAAAAACCGGCTGAAAGGACAGCCGGTTGTACCCGTATAGTATATAATATGCCCCATATTTATGAACTCATAGTGGTTGCACTGCTTGAGCGAGAAGGATATGAGGTTAATTATAGAAACTTTGTCTTAGATGAAGGATCTAAAGAAGATTGCTTCAGCTTTGTGAAATCAGACGACAGTAAAGTATATATTATTTGGACTGTTAATCTCTCTATTGCGACGGATACTAAATTAAGAGCTTATATTGAAGACGTAAGGCCTGATGCCCTGTGTATTTTTGTTGGACCCGGAGCAACCTATTTTACTAAAATGTTTTTGGTAGGCAAAAATGCAATTGTTGCTCGCGGTGAGCCGGAAGATACTGTTTCCGAATTAGTTGCATGTATTGCGTCAGGAAAAAACTGGTCGGATCTGAAAGGTATTTCTTATCGAAACAACGAAACTGATACGATCGTTAATAATCCATCCAGACCACTGATGAAGAATCTGGACGAATTGCCTTTTCCAGCCATTCATTTTATCGAGAAATACAATTTCTTTAATCCGAAGTTGAAAGTTTCACCTTATATCTCGATGGTTTCTTCCCGCAATTGCCCTTTCAAATGTATTTACTGTGTGCCGAGTTCATTGACTTTTGCGCGCGAAATAGAATTTAAAAAAGAAAATCCCGGGAAAAAGCCCCCAATAGGTTTCCGTTCCGAACAAAATGTAATTGAGGAAATTGAATTCATAGCTTCGAAAGGATATAAAGCTATTGGTTTCATGGACGACAACTTCATTGTAGGCAAAAAGAGATTGAGAGCCATTGGTACTGCCCTCAAGTTACACGGTTTTGTGTGGGGGTGTCAGGCAAGAGCCGATGCTATCGACGAAGAAATTGCAAGCATGCTGAAAGAATTTAATTGCAAATATGTAGATTTGGGAGTTGAATCGTTTGATGAGGAAATTCTAAAATACATCAGAAAAGATGTTACTGCTGAAAAGATTCGTCAGTCAATTCAGATATTGCAGAAGTACGATGTCTCGGTGAAACTGAATATTCTGATCGGTACAAGTCCTATTGAAACCGAAGAAACCATCAGGAATACATATAAAGAGGTGAAGAGGCTAAAAGTTGACCAAGTGATGTTCAATATTGTGGCTCCGTTTCCTGGCACTGAGTTTCACGAACGTGCCAAGAAAAGCGGATGGATTGTGGGAGGAGATTACGTGCCTACTGACGTGCAGCGTAACTCAATCCTTTCTTATCCAAGCTTAAGTACGGGACAGATGGAGAAACTGTTGTTTTATAACAATCTCAGGTTTTACACTTCACCATCATTTGTTTGGAGGAATATACGGAAATTTTCTTCTTTTAGAGATTTTTACACAGCTTCTAAAGCTTTGAAAATAAAGTTGTTCGGCTGATTTATGGATGTTAAACTAACAGTAGTAATACTCACTTGGAATTCTGAACGATATATTTCAAATTGCCTTAATTCTTTGCTCGATAGTTTGAATGATATTCAGGCTGAAGTGGTTGTAATTGATAATGGTTCTACGGATTCTACCCGGAAACTTATTTCAGCATTTTCAGATGAAAGAATCCAGGTAATTTATCAATCAAAAAACAAGGGAGTTTCTACAGCCAGAAATATTGGACTTCGAAAGGCAAAAGGTGAGTATATTCTATTGTTGGATATTGATACAGTCACAAATGGGACAGCGATACATTCGTTGTTAAATTTCATTGAAAAACATCCTGATTGCGGGCTTTGTAGTTGTATGCTGGCCAATTCATTAGGCGACATTCAGAATAGCTGCAGAAAGATTCCAAGTATTCGTTTCAAACTTCTGAATGTCTTGGAGGCCTTGTTTGAAAAGATGCGGCTGTTACGAATCAAAAGATGTATCTCTTATTCGAATAGGTCTCAATTCTATCGCAATAAGTTTGCATTGAAAGAGGCGTTTGAGGTTGAATATCTGATAGGAGCCTGCCAAATGATTCGCAGGAAAGCTTTTGAACAAGTAGGTTTTTTGGATGAACACATTTTTTATGGACCAGAAGATGCCGATTTTTGTATCCGGCTTCGTGAAAAGAATTGGAAGGTTTTTTATCTTCCTTATGTCTCTATCATTCACGAGTATCAACAAATATCGCATAAAAGACTATTTTCCAAAATGAGTTTTATCCATCTCAAAGGCTTGATTTATTTTTTTCGCAAGCATAAACATATTTAAAATCCCGATATGTGGCTGGAAAATGAAAATATTCGATTGAGAGCCCTTGAACCTGAGGATATTGATCTCCTTTATGCTTGGGAAAATAATACGGATTTATGGACATACGGCAGTTCTATTTCACCTTTTTCGCGGTTTGCTCTCCGCCAGTACATCCTTGATGCGCAGCAGCAAGATATTTATCAATCGCGCCAACTGCGCCTGATGATTGAAACGAAAGACGAAAAAAAGAAGCACATTGTTGTTGGTGCTGTCGATTTGTATGAATACGATCCTTTCAACAATCGTGCGGGAATCGGTATTTTGATCGATCCGGCAAGCCAAGGTAAGAAATACGCTATCCAAAGTTTGGTTCTAATGGAAGAATATGCTTTCGATTTTTTGGGCATCCATCAATTATTTGCATACATTGCCGTAAGCAATGAGAAAAGCTACAACTTATTTCAAAATTCGGGCTATCAGATGGTTGGCACATTGAAAGAATGGAAACGGGAAGGGGACGAATATGTTGACATTTACCTAATGCAGTTGCTGCGAAATGGAAAATCTAAATGAGGAAATAAAAAAAGCTGTGCAAGTTTTGATAGATGGAGGCATTATCCTTTATCCCACGGACACTATTTGGGGAATAGGTTGCGATGCCACTAATTCGGAAGCGGTGAAAAGAATTTATGATTTGAAACAACGTGACGACAGTAAATCCATGCTTGTGCTGCTTGATAGCGAGGCTAAATTGAATTATTATCTGGAAAAAATTCCCGATTTAGCTTATGATTTGATCGAAATGGCCGAAAAACCATTGACTATTATTTATGACAATGCCCGGAACATAGCTTCTAATTTAGTTGCTGAAGACGGAAGCATTGGCATTCGCATCACCAAAGAAGAATTTTCTAAGAATTTGTGTTTCCGTTTTCGCAAAGCACTTGTTTCCACATCCGCCAACATTAGCGGGCAACCATCTCCTGCATGTTTTGCGGACATAACCGATGAAATCAAATCCGGAGTGGACTACATTGTTGGAGTAAGGCAAAATGAGGAACGAAATCCCAAGCCTTCGAGCATCATGAGGCTCAAATCCAATGGGGAAATCAAAATCATCAGGGTATGAATTCCGGTCGTTTTTTAGATGATTCCAATTTGTTTTTTCTATTTGTGCGGCATTTGCTTGTTATAAAAAAAGAATCGGGCTATATTTGTGCCAACTAATTTATGAGATGAAATTTCAGGCTTCAATTGACAAGATAATCCAGTGGCGTTTTAAGCATATCAGCGAAAAAAAATTTTTGATTTTGGTCAGTTTTGTTGTGGGTGTCTTTACGGCATTGACAGCATGTTTTTTGAAAAAGCTGATTCAACTTATCCAAGGTCTCTTGACCCACAACTTTAGCGAATACCACGCCAATTATCTCTATTTGATTTATCCTGTCGTCGGGATCTTGCTCGCAGGATTATTTGTTAAATATATTGTGAAAGATGACATAAGCCACGGTGTCACTAAGATTTTATATGCCATTTCACAACGCAAGAGCCGCATCAAGCCACACAATATTTATTCTTCTGTTGCTGCCAGTTCAATAACCATTGGTTTTGGTGGGTCTGTGGGGGCCGAAGCTCCGATTGTACTCACAGGGGCAGCCATCGGTTCTAATTTGGGCCGCATTCTTCGTTTGGAACAAAAACACCTGATGATACTCTTGGGCTGTGGGGCCGCAGGGGCCATTGCCGGAATTTTTAAAGCACCAATAGCCGGATTGGTATTTGTCATTGAAGTCTTGATGCTCGATCTGACGATGACTTCTATTTTGCCCCTTCTGATTTCTTCCGTCACAGCTGCCACCGTCTCTTATCTACTGACTGGGAACAGTGCAATGTTCCACTTTGTGCAGAATGAACCGTTTTTATTGAAACGAATCCCTTCCGTACTCTTGCTTGGCATATTCTGTGGATTTGTTTCGTTATACTTCACCCGAAGTATGACGATGATGGAAAATATATTCCGGAAACTTCAGTTTTGGCAAAAATTTGTTTTAGGTGGACTTCTCCTTAGTGCATTGATCTTTTTGTTGCCGCCGTTGTATGGTGAAGGTTATGAAACAATCGAGGTGCTTTTGGGGGGTGGCACGGGGTATCAAAAATTGTTCGACGGAAGTTTGTTCAATGATTGGCGATACACCCAATGGGGAATAATCGTATTATTGACGATGATAATTGTGCTAAAATCATTTGCCACAAGTGCTACGAATGGGGGAGGAGGCACAGGTGGGACTTTTGCTCCATCTCTCTACCTGGGAGGGATTGCCGGTTTTCTGTTTGCTTACATCGGAAACACGTTCCACTGGTTGCCATTTATGCCGCAAGAAAACTTTGCTTTGATGGGAATGGCCGGTGTGATGGCTGGTGTGATGCACGCTCCGCTGACGGGGACTTTTCTAATTGCAGAATTGACCGGCGGTTACGATCTGTTTCTCCCTCTGATGATAGTTTCCATCTGTTCGTACCTGACAATTACTATTTTTGAGAAGCACAGTATATATACGATGCGTTTGGCTAAAAAGGGAGAACTATTAACCCATCACAAAGATCAAGCCGTATTGACTCTGCTCAAAGTGTATTCTTTAATTGAGACTGATTTTCAGATAGTTAATCCTTATATGGATTTAGGTGATGTGGTGAAGGTTATTTCGCAATCATCCCGGAATTCATTTCCTGTGGTGAGTGATGATGGAAAATTGGAGGGCATTGTACTCATTGATAATATCCGCAATATCATGTTCCGCCCGGAACTCTATAAGCGTTTCCGGGTGACCCGGTTTATGGTTTCGCCACCTGCTGTCATCAATGTTTCGATGACAATGGACAAGATTATGAGGGTTTTTGACGATACCAAGGCTTGGAATCTTCCAGTAGTGGATGAAAATAATAAATATTTGGGTTTTGTCTCCAAATCAAGCATGCTGAACGCCTATCGCCAAGTGTTGGTTGATATTGTTGACCAGGGGTAATTCCTCGTGGAGGTCAAAAATGTCTTCTCTTAGATCAAGAACAATCTTTTCGCATTTTTGGAAGTAATTTCAGCCATCTCTTCTGCCGATGTTCCAAACACCTTTGCTAATGTATCGATAACGATAGCGATATATGAAGACTCGTTGCGTTTTCCTCGAAAAGGGACAGGAGCCAAATAAGGCGAATCTGTCTCAACAATTATGCGTGATAAATCAGCTCTTTTTAGCGTTTCCCTCAGTGCCGAGTTTTTGAAAGTGACAACACCGTTGATTCCTACGTAGAAGTTGGGGAAAGACATGATTTCATCTAGCTCATCCTCTGTTCCTCCAAAACTATGAAAAACTCCGCTCAACCCATCCGATCCCATTTTACGGAGGCATTCCATTGTCTCCTGATGGGCACTTCGCATATGTATGGCAACAGGTAGGGAGAACTCTTTGGCCCATTTGAGCTGCTCGATAAATGATTGCTTTTGCTCTTTCTCGTAGGTTTTGTCCCAATACAAGTCGATTCCGATTTCACCCACAGCAATGTATTTTCGCTGATCAAAAAGCGGTTTCATTCTTTCCAAAACGGACTTCCAATAGTTATTTACGCTTGTCGGGTGCAGCCCCATCATGGGAATGCAATAACCTGGATATTGCTCGCAAAGACGGTGCATCCTGTCTATCGAATTTTCATCAATATTTGGTAGCAGAATGTGTGATAAGCCTTTTCCTTTTGCCCTAAGAATCACGTTGTCAATATCGTTGTCAAATTCTTCGGAATAAATATGGGAATGTGTGTCAATTATGCTCATTGTTTAGTTGCTTCACGTTCACTTTTACGGAGGTAGTAAACAAGCCCCCAAGTTTTGCAGGTCTCAAGATCTATCTGACCTCCTTCTGATGAAAATTTCTCTTCAATAGCATTCCATAGCGAGTGGATTAATTGGTCAATAATTTTTCGTTTTATGCGTAATTTCTCAAGCCACTTATTCGTGGAATCTTGATGTATTTTTTGCACAAAGCAGGCATCCTTAAATTGTGAATAAGTAACATTTACTCTCGCAATGGAGGGGTTGTAGATAGGGGATCCCCCTTGCATTTTTCGTAAATTCTCACCAGAAATGATCCGTTCTCCCCATTTCAGAATTTGTTCGTTGCTAATCAAGTCGGGAACGGTGTTTGAGTCTATGTTCAAGCCATACAACGATTTTAATTCTTTATTGATCTCTTTTCGTATCACCGCCAAGTTAAGCACTTGGATGAAATGTGAGACATAAATTCGGGCATTTTTGGATAATTGTTGGAGTTTCTTACTGCTGGCAGTCTGTGTTCTAAGTGCATCGTTATAATGTCTGTATAGACCTTCAAAATTAGTCAGTTCTGTCTGCAATAAATGGCTGTTTATCTTTTGGAAACAGCTATTATTGGAAGAATGAAGCAACATCTCAAGCCCTTTTTTTAGAGCTCGTATTCGGCCTGCATCTGTATTGGGCAAACGGCGATATGGCATATTTTTCAGGATTTACGATAACTCAAGCCAGAGGCGATTTCATACAATTCCTTTTTTTTCTTTTCAGAAACGTTGACTTGTTCTAAGCATGAAATTGCTTTTTCATAATACTCTTCAATGCGCGATTCAGACAATTCCTTCAATCCCAATTGATTGTAGATTGCTGTCACTGCTTTTATTTTTTCTTTTCTCACAAAAGTCTCTTTTCTAATCCATGACTGAAGCTCTTCGCGTGTTGATTCAGCTTTCAAGGCATTGATTAAAAGGAATGTTTTTTTATTGGATGCAATGTCTCCTCCGATATTTTTCCCAAATTTTTTGGAATCACCATACACATCCAACAAGTCGTCTTTCAATTGGAAGGCAAGCCCGAGGTTAATGCCAAAATCATAGAGCAAGTTTGCATCCTTTTCGGAAGCATTGGCAATAATAGCTCCCGATTTGAGAGAACAGCCAAGTAGAACAGCCGTTTTCAGCCGAATCATTTCGATGTATTCTTCTTCAGTGACATCTTCACGCGATTCAAATTCCATATCGAGTTGTTGTCCGCAACATATTTCCGTTGCCGTTTTGCTAAATAGGTGCAGGAGTTCTTTTAAATGTTTTTTCTTGTTTTTGGAAATCAAATGATAGGATTCGATCAGCATGGCATCGCCTGAAAGAACAGCCGTATTGTCGTTCCATTTTTTGTGAACGGTGGCCTTTCCTCTGCGAATGGCTGATTTATCCATCAAGTCATCGTGCAGTAGCGTAAAATTGTGAAACACCTCAATCGCGAGTGCCATAGGAATGGCATCCTTGTATTTTCCTCCGAGCAATTCGCACGACAATAGCGTCAAAACAGGGCGGATTCGTTTTCCTCCTAATGAGAGGATGTAGCTGATGGGTTCAAATAACGATTGGGGAGATGCGTCAAAATGAAGCCTCTCTATTTCTTTGTTGACAATGTCGAGAATACTATCTTCTTGAGTCATGTGTTTTGGATTTAAATCATCTGTTTTACAAATGTAAGGCTTTTTGCGGTTTTAGCTATCTAATGTCATTGAAAATATCTAGTCTTTACAAGTGAATTCTCCATTTGTTAAGGTTCATCCGGTTTTATTTTTCTACATTGGAACTCAACCGGCCTATATAAAAAATAGCATGTATATAACTTTTTACAAATTTTTCCGTTATTTCTTTATATATGCCCAGTGCGGGAGCTTTTCCCGATTATAAAATAATGAATCAATTGAATATGCGCGTCAAGCATACCGTTTTGTATATTATATCGTCTTTATTTGCTTGTTCTGTCAATGCGCAGCAAAGCGAAGCGGCATACAAATTTCTGCGGTTTCCTTCTTCAGCCCGTGTGAACGCATTGGGTGGAAACAATGTGTCGTTGGTGGAAAATGATGTGTCACTTGTTTTCCAAAACCCTTCTTTGTTGGGGCCGGAGATGAACAAAAATATGAATGTCACCTATATCTCCTACCTTGCCGATATTTCGGTTGGGAGTGCCGTTTATGCAAAAATGCTGACACCTCTTAGTGCCTTTGCTTTTGGAGTCAATTATGTAAGCTATGGCAGCTTCAAAGGATACGACGAGGACGAAATCTCAACGGGAGATTTCAATGCTAAGGATATAGCTGTGAACGGTATGTACAGTCGTGATTTGACTAATAAGCTGCGCGGTGGTGTCACGGCTAAAGTGCTTCTGTCAAACTATGAGCAATACTCGTCATCTGCTGTTGGTTTTGATGTCGGATTGAGCTATTTTATTGAACAAACTGATTTTACGGTGGCTGTTGTGGCTAAGAACATTGGTGCACAGTTGTCTTCCTACAACGAGCAACGTTTGGCTTTGCCTTGGGATCTGCAGGTTGGAATGACCCGAAAGCTTTCCCATGCCCCTATTCGAATTTCCCTGACAGCACAATATCTTAACCAATGGAATTTCGATAGAATTAACGCTGCAAATGAAATTACGGATGAAAACCAAAGCTTTGTACCCACTCTTTTCAAACATATGGTGTTGGGTGTCGAACTTCTTCCATCCAGTAATTTTTGGGTTGGCTTGGGCTACAATCCCAAAGTTCATTCCGATTTGAAGCTAGAAACAGGCAACAAATGGGGAGGTTTCAATTTTGGAACAGGATTTCGGGCAAAAAAAATAAGCGTGGGCTTTGCTTTGGCGAAATATTATCCTTCTTCCACTACCTATCAATTTAGTCTTACAATGGACTTGTCTAAATATTAAAAAAATAGCATTCGCGTGAATGAACATTTGACAAAATGAAGGTGTTCATTAAGCAATGGATAATTCAAAAAAGAACTAATTAATTATGAAAGTTACTGCTTTTGTGAAAGATTCATGAAGGTAGGCCTTTTTTATTTATCTATCAATAGACTTAATTTACTTGTTACTTGTGAAAAAAATCGTAATTGCAATTGACGGATTTTCATCCTGCGGAAAAAGTACAATGGCTAAAGATTTGGCCCAAAAAATCGGATACATCTACATTGACAGCGGTGCAATGTATAGAGCAACAACTTTATATGCTATCCAGCACAACTTGTTTGCAGACGGGAAGCTACTTGAAGAAAAATTGAAATCAGCAATGGATGACATCCAGATAAGTTTCAACAACAATCTCATCACAGGCAAACCCGATACTTATCTCAACGGGGTGAATGTGGAGGATGAAATCAGAAGTATGCCGGTGGCATCCAAAGTGAGCGAAGTAAGTGCTTTGAAATTTGTCCGTGAAGAAATGGTACGTCAGCAGCAGGCGATGGGTAAAGAAAAAGGAATAGTTATGGACGGCAGAGACATTGGTACAGTGGTGTTTCCTGGTGCCGAACTGAAAATATTTGTGACAGCCAAACCCGTGATCCGTGCGGAAAGGCGTTTATTGGAATTAAAAGGAAAAGGCAATACGTCGATAACCTTGGAAGAAGTGCTTGAAAATGTCAAGCGGCGAGATTATATCGACCAGACGCGCAAAGAAAGTCCTCTTCGTCAAGCCGAGGATGCGCTGGTGTTGGATAATTCGGAACTCACAATCGACCAACAGCGAACAATTCTGTTGGAAATGTTTAATAAAATTCTAAATCAATGACTAAAATAGAAATAGATTCCAAGTCCGGCTTTTGCTTCGGGGTGGTGAATGCCATCAAGAAAGCGGAAGAAGAGCTGGCCAAAGGCGGAATACTCTATTGCCTGGGGGATATTGTCCACAACAACATAGAGGTGGACAGATTATCAAGAATGGGCTTGATAACTATCAACCATGAGGAATTCGCCAAGCTCAAAAACGCCAGGGTACTGCTTCGCGCACACGGCGAACCTCCCTCCACTTATGAAACTGCAAAAGAAAACAACATCATCATCATCGATGCTTCTTGCCCCGTGGTGCTGCGTTTGCAAAAGCGGATCAAAACCAAATATGAGATTGAGATCAACAACCAAAGCGAGGCGCAAGTGGTTATTTATGGAAAAATTGGTCACGCCGAGGTGAATGGGCTGATGGGGCAAACCAATTCGGAAGCCATCATCATTGAGAAAAAACAAGATCTGGAAAAATTAGATTTCAAACGAAATATCTGCCTTTTTTCGCAAACAACGAAGCCTCTCGATGGGTTTCAAGAAATTATCGACCTCATCCAATCCAAAATGGAGGATGGAGCAAGCTTTGAATATTTCGACACGATTTGCCGTCAGGTTTCCAACCGCATTCCCAACATCAAAGAATTTGCTTCCACCCACGATTTGATTTTCTTTGTTGCTGGAGAAAAGAGTTCCAATGGCAAGGTGCTTTTTGCGGAAGCCAAAAAATACAATCCAAACAGTTTCTTTGTTACCACTCCGGATGACATTGATCCTTCCCTGCTGAGAGAAGGTTTGTCTATCGGTATTTGTGGCGCAACATCTACTCCGACTTGGCAAATGGAAGAAGTGAAGGAGCGTATTGAAAAATACAAAAACGATTTTGTGTTGCAAGCCTAATTCAGATTGATTAAAAATTTGCTAAGTAGCCAACTTTTTGTTCCTGATATTCTTTTTTATTTCTAACTTTGTGCCAAATGGTCTTTCAGTCCATAGCACTTTATTAATGTCTGAGAGAAAGGTGGAAAGATTATTAATAAGCTTAGAAATATAAAAGAATTATGCAGATTAAATGTGTTGGAGTACTTACTTCAGGTGGTGATGCTCCCGGAATGAACGCAGCCATTCGTGCAGTTACCCGTGCGGCAATATACGGAGGGATGGAAGTGAAAGGTATTTTGCGTGGATACAGGGGCCTGATTTTTAATGAAATCGTTCCTTTCACCACCAGCAGTGTCAGTAATATCATCCAACAAGGTGGTACGATCCTCAAAACTGCCCGTTGTTTGGAGTTCACAACACCCGAAGGGCGGCAAGTCGCTTATGAAACACTGGTTCGTGAAGGAATTGATGCCTTGGTTGTGATTGGCGGGGACGGTTCTCTCACCGGTGCACGCATCTTTGCACAAGAATTCAATTATCCCATTGTTGGGCTTCCCGGAACGATCGACAATGACTTGTTCGGTACTGATACGACCATAGGTTATGACACGGCATTGAACACGATAATGGAAGCCGTGGACAAAATCCGCGACACAGCAAGTTCTCACGAACGATTGTTCTTCATTGAAGTTATGGGACGTGAATGTGGGTTCTTGGCACTGAACGGAGCAATCGCATCGGGTGCTGAAGCTGCCATTATTCCTGAGAAAGCCTACGAGAAAGACCAGTTGGAAGATCTTATATCCAATGGATTCCGCAAGTCGAAAAACAGTAGCCTAGTGCTTGTTGCCGAAAGTGAAGTTACAGGCGGCGCCATGGGCATGGCCGAACGCGTGAAAAAGGAATTTCCCCAATACGATGTGCGTGTCAGTATTTTGGGCCATGTGCAGCGTGGAGGTTCTCCCTCGGCAAGCGACCGGATTTTGGCAAGCAGGATGGGAGCAGCGGCAATTGATGCTTTGAAAGAAGACCAACGCAACGTGATGATCGGCATTGTGAACGATGAAATAGTGTATGTGCCGTTTGCAAAAGCCATTAAAAAGAATAAACCAATCAACGAATCGTTGATGAATGTATTGAAAATACTTTCTACATAGGGATTTGCTGTATTATTAATAATTTTCAATCCGTACGATTTTTCGTGCGGATTGTTTGTTTTTAAACGAATCTTAATTGTCATAGGAACGGCTCGAAAAAAGACTAAAAAATAATTATTCATTTCGCTAATATTTATATACTTTTGCAGTGAATTTATTTTACAAAAATGGGAGATTTAATTGACCAGCTAATTGAATTAGCGTATCAGGAAGATATTGGCGATGGAGACCATGCCACATTGAGCAGTATTCCTGATGATGCTAGAGGTACGGCCAAATTATTAATAAAAGAAACTGGTATTTTAGCCGGAGTTGATATAGCAAATCGCGTTTTGCACCATTTTGATCCAGAGTTAGACGTAAAAGTGTTTATTTTCGATGGGGCAGAAGTCACACCAGGCGATATTGTTTTCATTGTATCAGGAAGAATTCACTCATTGCTCCAGGCCGAAAGGCTGGTGCTTAACATCATGCAACGGATGAGTGGAATTGCTACAATGACAAAACTATATAAAAACCAACTTGTTGGTACCAACGCACAAATTTTAGACACTCGCAAAACTACTCCCGGAATGCGTTTACTTGAAAAAGAGGCGGTGAAAATCGGTGGCGGATTGAACCATCGGATAGGTCTTTATGACATGATTCTTTTGAAAGACAATCATGTGGACTTTGCAGGCGGGATTAAGCATGCGATAGAAGGAGCGAAACGTTATTTGAGGGAGAACAACAAACACCTGGAAATTGAAATTGAAGTGCGAAATTTTGACGAGCTACATCAAGTGCTTTCTATCGGAGGCGTTGACCGGATTATGCTTGACAATTTTAGTGTTGACGACACGCGCCGTGCTGTTGAAATCGTCGCCGGGAAAGTGGCTTTGGAATCTTCGGGAGGTATCAATTTGGATACGATCCGCGATTATGCACTTTGCGGGGTCGATTATATTTCGGTGGGTGCGCTCACGCATTCTGTGAAAAGTTTGGATATGAGTCTGAAAGCTATTCGAGAATAATATCTCAAATTCATATGGAAGAGAATATAAGCAAACAGTTGTTGTTGGACAAACGATACCTCCGGATGGCTGCAATTTGGGCTGAAAATTCCTATTGCCTCCGTCGCCAGGTGGGAGCCATTTTGGTCAAAGACAAAATGATTATTTCCGATGGTTACAACGGCACCCCTTCCGGATTTGAAAACGTGTGCGAAGACGAAAATACGGGTCTCACCAAGCCTTATGTCTTGCATGCCGAAGCCAATGCCATATCGAAAGTTGCCCGTTCGGGAAACAGCAGCGAGGGCGCAACATTGTATGTGACCTCTTCGCCTTGCATTGAATGTGCCAAGTTGATTATTCAAGCAGGTATCAGGAGGGTTGTATTTTACGAAAAATTCCGCACACTCGATGGTTGCGAACTCCTCAAAAGAGCAGGAGTCGAGGTGGAATGTGTGGATATATGATATGTGAGGAATTTAATCCTTGACAATGTTCTGTTATTTCTAATTTCAATTCAATAAAATAATGAAATTTACAAAAAGTCCCTACGTGTGGTTGCCTTTGTGGATAGCGATAGGTATTGCTCTGGGCATATTCATCGGCAATACATTCTCGATTTTCAAATCACGGCACAGTTTATTCAATAGAGGGGACAAATTGGAAGCCGTATTAGAATACATCAATGATTCTTATGTTGATTCAATCAATTTGCAAGAACTTGTGGAAGATGCGATTCCGGATCTTGTCACTGGTCTAGATCCACATTCCACTTATATCTCCGCAAAAGACCTGGATATGGTGAACGAAGATTTGGAAGGCCATTTTAGTGGAATTGGCGTTCAATTTTCTATCTTGAATGACACGATTGTTGTCATATCTGTTATTTCCGGGGGGCCTTCGTCTGCTGCTGGAATAGTTGCGGGCGATCGTATTGTGAAGGTGCAAGACAAGGAATTTGTCGGAAAAACGCTAACCAATGAGTTAGTGATGCGAAACCTTCGTGGAGCCAAAGGTTCATCTGTGAAACTGGGTATCAAGCATTTTGATTCGGCAAAAATTGTTCCCATTACGGTGAAAAGAGGAGATATTCCGGTGAACACAGTAGATGCTTCCTTTTCAATAGCAAAGGGAGTAGGCTACGTGAAGGTGGATAAGTTTGGAAGTACCACTTACTCTGAATTTATAAATGCCTTATCAAAACTCAAAGCAGAGGGTGTGAAATCGATCATTATAGACTTGCGCCAGAATACCGGCGGATACATGCAAGCTGCAGAAATGATGGTGAACGAATTCTTCCCGAAAAATCAATTGGTAGTTTTTGCTGAAGGACGCAATTTTCCCCGGGATGCTTATTATTCCGATGGTTCGGGCACTTTCCAAAACGAACAAGTGGTCGTCTTGGTAGATGAAGGGAGTGCTTCGGCCAGTGAAATCTTTGCTGGCGCCATTCAGGACACCGACAGAGGGCTGATTATCGGTCGGCGTACTTTCGGGAAGGGATTGGTGCAACAGCAAAGGGAATTTAAGGATGGTTCGGCACTTCGCCTGACGGTGGCACGCTATCACACTCCTTCCGGGCGTTGCATTCAAAAGGCTTATACCCGGGGAAAATCCGAGGACTACCAGATGGATCTGATGAATCGTTATCTAAGGGGAGAAATGGACAACCAAGACAGTATTAAGTTCAGCAAGGGCATGCCATTGTTTAAAACCAAAGGGGGCCGCCCTATTCGTGGAAACGATGGCATTATGCCCGACATATTTGTTCCCCGCGATACAATCGGAATTAATTCTTATTACTTGAATGTGGTCAACAAGGGCTATGCTTATGAATATGCCATTCGTTATATTGATAGAAACCGAACCATGCTGAAATCATTTAAGAAGTGGCAACATCTTGCTGGCTTTCTTCAGAACCAGTCGTTGGTTGAGAACTTGGTAGAATACGCTCTTCAGAAGGGGGTAAACCGCCGTCCTTACTTGATTGATGAAAGCTATGATTTATTGCAAAGGCAGCTTATTGCCAATATTATCCGTCCTCTTTTTGGGGAATCAGCTTATTTTCAATATGTTTTGAAAGACGACGTATTACTCAAACGGGCTATCGGTTTGGTTCATTCACAGAAAGCGACTCGGGAGGCAATTGTTTCTCAACGCTACAAGAAATGAATTCTCGTAAGGCCAACATTGATCGTATATTTTTAGAAAGGAGCTGTCCAAAAAATGGGCAGCTCCTTCCTTTTCAAATGAATTACAGTTATTTACAACACTCTATATGCTTTCATTGTAATGCGTAAAAAGCAAAGCTTGCCAGCCAATGGCTTCCTCCGTAGTTGTCGTGGCTGATATTGGGTAAAGTATTTGATATAAACAAATCAGCCCTCTCCTTCAATCGTTTTGATAGTGCCGGTTGGTTGAGCAAATGCGATGCAATCCCTTTCAAGCACCAAGCCCTGCTGAATGCCAACCCATCCAAATGGACAATCTGATAATCCTTCCGGTCGCTCACCACAGGAAGTTCCAAGATGCGTTCCAAACTACGTTTCTCGTAATAATTCTTGAACCAACGGGTAAAGGTTTTCGGATCGTAAACCCGTCTCATCAAATCGGCAACTTCCAACGAGGGGCTGAAAAAATCACTTCCGTCGGGTTCAAAATAGGCCGGAACTTTTTGATTGTCGGCATAAAAACCCGTTGCTTTCTCTATAATCAACTTTTCGAAAGCCGTGTCGGATGTAGTTCGCGCCCAATCAAGGGCAAAGGCCAATCCGAAAGCCGTGTTCGGATGTATTCCCGTTCTATTGGGATATGTCTGCTTCGGCAAGTAATCCTTCCAAAGCTTGACGATCGCGTCTGTCAAAGGCTGCAAGCTTTTGTGCCACTTCTGCGCTTGCGGATTGTCCCAAGTCTTGAGTTCTTCGTCGAGTTTCAGCAACCAGGCCCAGCCATACGTGCGCTCATAACTTGAGGAACTCGTATATTTCCCAAAATAAGAAGCTTCTTGCTTGATTTTTTCTAGTTGGAAAGATTCGTTGAGTAGTCCCACGATACTGTCGCGGTTGGTAATGTTCGGATATAGTTTTAAGATTTTCACCAAAAGCCAATGTCCATGCACGCTGCTGTGCCAGTCGAGACAGCCGAAAAAAACGGGATGGAGTTCCGAAGGGGTTAACTTGTGATCGGTGATTCCATCCGAGAGATGTGACGTTTTGTTGGGAAATTCCTGAGAAATGCAGCTCAACGGCATGTGTGAAAGCCGCAAAGCCAAGTCTTCGCTGATGGTTTGTGAATAACATGTCATTGTCGCAAATGTGAATAAACTAACTAGAAGATATTTCGCTTTTTGGATCATTGCTTTGTGATTTTTAGGATAGAACTTATTTCTGCAAATATAGTTTGAATTGCGGAATCTACGATAATCGGATTGAATCATAATTCTTAATCAAATCATAATGCTGGTGTCTTAGTTTGGAAATATGATCTCAATAACATTGCACTTTAAAATAGGAACTATCATGAAGTTTTCACTAAAAAAGTCATTCGTGTTTGCGCTCAAGTCCATTTTAGGTATATTCCTGCTAATCGTGCTTTATATTAGCTCAAATATCCTCATAGCGAAATTCACCGAGTTCAAACCGCTTAAGGTTCAAAACCTAGGATTAATCTCTCAAAATGCACATTCTGCCGATACAATACCGGTTGGCTCCACGCTCAGTTTTTTTATTTGGAATATTGGGTATGGAGGTCTTGGTGCAGAAACGGATTTTTTCTACGACGGTGGAAAAATGTCTGTTGTGCCGAAATCGTGGGTGGACAAATATACGCAAGGAATCTATAAAACCATCAAGGAACACGGCAACAACGATTTTTTCTTCTTTCAAGAGGTGGATCGCAAAGGTTGGCGAAGTCACGATGTGGATGAAGTTGTCGGAATTTCGGCATCTCTTCCCGGCTACTCTTCTGCTTTTGCCTTGAACTACGACGTTAAGTTCTTGCCTATGCCTTGGCTCTCTCCCATGGGAACTATTTATAGCGGATTGCTTAGTTGCTCTAAATATTTACCGCAAGCATCGCAACGCATTGCCCTGCCCAATATCGACGATTTTCCCCGGAAATTATTTTACCTGAAACGGTGCCTGCTGGTGCAGCGATATGCCGTCTCGAATGGCAAGGAGCTGATTGCCATCAATGCTCATTTGGAAGCTTACGACGAGGGAGGAAAAGTGAAAAAACAGCAAATGGAATTGATCCGGAAACTGATGGAGGCCGAATATTCGAAAGGGAATTATGTAGTCCTGGGTGGCGACTGGAACATTGCTCCTCCAGAGTTTAACATCCACAAATGGGAGAGAGAAAAGATAGACGATCCACTTTATAAGCTCCAAAACGATTCGGTGTATATTCCGAAATGGTCGTTTGTTGCGGACAGAAATACGCCAACCAACCGCAAAAACAACCACGCTTTCGACCCCCAAACTACTTATACTACGGTGATAGATTATTTCTACGTGTCGCCAAACGTCGATGTGCAATGGGTGAAAGGAGTGGATGCCGGTTTCCAATATTCGGATCACAATCCGGTGGAGATGAAAATCAAATTGAATTAAGTCAGATAGTTGAATTAAATGAAATTTTAGTTATGCGAAAATTTGTGTTGGTTATAGTAATTTGTTTTTTAGGCATTTTGTCCATTTCGGGGCAAACAAGCGGTAGCAAAATTCTGGTGAAAGGCTTTGTCCAATCGGAAACCGGAGAAAACCTGGTCGGCGTGCATATCTCCCTGAAAGGGGATTCTAAAACCTATGACGTGCTTACGGATGCACAGGGTGAATTTAGCGTTGAAAATGTATTACCCGGAAATTACACCTTAAAAGCATCTTGCCTCGGTTGTGTGGAGAATACACAAAAAATTGTGGTCGTTGGAGGCATGGAAAGCTTGAAAATTTCGATGAAACGAAACGAAAATCAATTGAGTGAAGTGACTGTTACCACACAGAAACGGAGTCAGAATTTGATAGAAGTGCCCATCACGATTTCGGCAATAAGCAGCAGCATGCTCAAAAATTTCCAGATCAACGATTTGGATGTGCTCTCCCAGTATGTGCCGGGATTGGAGGTTCAGATCCAAAGCCCCAACAATCCGAGCTTCGTGATCCGTGGTGTCACTTCCGATGACGGGGATTCACGGGTGCAGCAACGTGTCTCCGTGTTTCAGGACGGAGTTTCTATTTCCAAGGCAAGGGGTTCGGTGGTAGAATTGTTTGATATGGAACGTGTGGAAGTGGCGAAAGGGCCACAGGGAACCTTGTTTGGGCGAAGTGCCGAAAATGGGGCAATCCACCTGATACAGAACAAACCGGTAAACCTTTTGACGGGTGAATTTTCGGTAGGATATGGAAATTACAATGAAAATATAGCCAACGGAATGATAAATACGCCGCTGGTGAATGGCAAGTTGTTGAATCGTTTTTCATTTGCTTATAACCAACGTGACGGGTTTATCAAAAACCTTTCCGGCGGCACATTGAACGGGAAAAATACAATCGCCCTACGTAATATCTTCCGCTATTTGCCTGATAGCAAAACGACCTTGGATGTGATTTTGAATTACCAACACGATTCGCCTCCCGGAACAAGCTTCAAGAGCGGGACTTATGCCCCTGCCGGTGGAGATGTGGATCCAAATACCTATGCCGATCTGGGCGGTGGTGGAAAAGATTCGTTGTATATCCACCGCGATGTTGCTGGTATTTCTGTACCATTGACACGCACCTTGTCCGACTATTGGACATTCAATTCGTTGACGGCTTTCCGCCATTTCAATACCGATGAGGCTTTTAATGCCGACGGCACGAAGGCTCGGGTTTTGTATTTCCACGAAAAGGAAAACAACAATCAGTTTAGCCAAGAGTTTCGTTTCAATTTCACAGACAAAAAGAAGTTGTCGGGCTTTTTGGGAGCAAGTTTCTTCTATGAAAACACCCGTCAGGAAGTCCCCCTGCAGACCAACCCGCAGCTCTTTTACACCCTTCTGACTCCTGTGGTCGCATCCACTTATGCTACAGAAATGGCTGCCCTGAGCACGGCAATCAGTGCGCTGGGGAGTGCCGGTTATTTGACAAGCACCGAGACTGCCTATTTTTTATCCGAAGTTCCGACGGCGAAAGCTTTGATTGTTGACGGCAAGGCAAACCCGACAACCAATCTTCCCTACTTGAGTCCCTTGGTGCCTTATCTTTCCTCCTATTTGTCTTCAAGCTCACTGGCTTTGTTGAGCTTATTTGATGGCAGCGAATTGCCTACATCTTATTCCGAAACGTATGCGAATTACAACAAGACTTCGGCAAGTGAAATCTTCGCCGATGCCACCTACAAGCTTACGCACCGTTTATCCCTGACAATGGGACTTCGGGGAACATATGAACATCAGGTGGGCGAATATAGCAGCTGGAGTTCTGGGTCAACGGTCTTGGGCTATTTAACGGGCTATTATCCAAATCTACTTTCATACACCACTGATGGGGAAAGAACCTCTGCATCAAAAGATTATTTCTCGTATGTGGGACGTTTGGCGGCAAACTACATCTTTGACAATAATTCGGTTTACGCCAGTGTTTCCCGCGGACGTCGCCCCGGAGTTGTGGATATAGGTACCAACGGAGCTGATTCCGCAAACTTTTTGAAGCCCGAAATTATTTGGAGCTACGAGGCTGGAGTGAAGGGAGCTTTGCTCGGCAACAGCTTGAGCTATGACTTGGCTGTCTATTATTACGATTGGAGCCATTTCCAATCGAGCGAATTGAACACATCCACATTGAAATTTGTGGCCACGGATGCAGGCAAAGCGCATAGTTTTGGCATCGAAACAGGGCTTCAATACCGCTTTGCGCAAGGGAGTTCCCTGTTTGCAAACTACGGATTCATTGATGGTAAATTCAACGATACGGGTGAAAATGGGCAAAGCCAAGAATACGCAGGGAACACTTTCCGACTGACACCCAAGCACTCGTTTTCAGCGGGAGCGAATGTGATTGTCCCAGTTAAGAAAGAGGTAATAGCCTATTTCCGCCCTTCTTATTCCTACAAATCCAAAGTGTATTTTGAAGATGAAAATACGGATGAACTGAGCCAAAAGGGTTACGGACTGGCCAATTTGAATGCAGGAGTCACCTTTGTTTCTGGAAAATGGTTTTATGATTTGGGGATTTATTCGAAAAACCTCTTCGACGAGAAGTACACTATCGACGGAGGAAACACGGGATCTTTGTTTGGAATTCCTACTTTTGTGGGAGGGACAAGGCGGACGTATGGAGTGGTGCTAAAGATGAAATTCTAATTTTACCAGCCAATAAGAAGCATGAAATTAGATCTGAAAATAAAATATTGGGTGTGTGGAGCCCTTGCGTTTTGGCTTGTGGCTAATGGCGCATATGCACAAAAAGAATTTGACAAGGAAGGCCATCGCGGATGCCGCGGCTTGATGCCCGAAAATACAATTCCGGCCATGAAGCAAGCACTCCTGCTTGGAGTCAACACCTTGGAAATGGATGTGCATTTCAGTCAGGACAAAAAAGCATTGATTTCGCACGATCCCTATGTTTCGTCTAAAATAGCGTTGAAGCCAGATGGTAGTGAAATCAAGCCTGAAGAGGAAAAGAACTACATCTTGTATAAAATGAATTACGACGAGATTCGCCGTTTTGATGTTGGCAGCAAATTCTATCCCGAGTTTCCCCAACAGAAGAAGATCAAGACCTACAAGCCCTTGTTGGCGGAATTGATCGACAGTGTGGAAACATTTGTGACCGAGCATCATTTGCCTTTGCCGCAATACAACATCGAGACCAAATCAACGCCCGAAGGTGATGATGTCCTGCATCCCGCACCAGAAGAATTTGTAAAGTTGATGATGCAAGTGATTTTTTCCAAACATATCGAAAACCGTGTGATCATCCAGTCGTTTGATCCCCGCACCTTGGAAATTATCCACCGCGATTATCCGGCTATCCGGACATCGTGGTTGACGGCCAACCCCAACTCGTGCGAAGATAACCTGAAGACACTAACTTTTACACCAACAATATACAGTCCTTATTTTATGACGGTAAATGAAGAGACCGTAAAGCTTTGCCATTCAAAAAACATACTGGTCGTCCCCTGGACCGTGAATTCAACGGAAGAAATTACCCGCTTGAAATCTTTGGGCGTGGATGGAATCATCAGTGATTACCCCAATTTGCTCCATTAAGCAATATTTCGAAAGTTGAGTTCGACCGTTCGAGAACAAAAAAATAGACAGGTAAATCGAGTTTGCCTGTCTATTTCGTTTTCGTTTCAACGGCCCATCATGGGAATTAGATCAATGATTTCCCCATCTCTTTGCCTGAATCTTTTGTTGTCATTTGTTGAAAATTAGGTTTGGTTTCTAATTTATTTTGACGAATGATTTTCTTTTATTTGAAATTGCCAGAATCCATAAAGTCCCAAGGTATTTCTTCTTTAAAAGTTTGAATCCTTTCCTCAAGCAAGTCTAATGAAATGTCTTGTTGAAAGAGAGTAACAGTTCTTGTGCGTTTTGTGTCGTCACGGAATATCTCAATCACTAACTTGTCGTCCTTGCCGCTCACATCAGTTGCTATTATTACCCTGTCTTTAGGTCGTGCCATTTATCAATTCTTTTTATCTTTAGACACAAACACCCCGCTTGAATCGACGGGCAAGCAATGGAAATCTAACTTTATCAAGAAATTAGATTTACCAATCCGAAAGGATCAACAGCTATCAGCCCATAAATTTTTAAATCACTTACCTAACAATATTTGACCGGTTTTTGAGTTATAAAAAGGAATACCCATGTAATTTTCACACTGCGGCAATTCTTTATTTTTTTTGAACGGAAAGAAGCATATCCTTTGAAATCAACTATATCCACATACACACTTCTTTTGTTTTCCTTCTGGCTTTTGAATTCCTGCAAGCAAGTGAAACTCAGCCAGGCTGATAAAGCTTTTGCCCAGGGAGAATATTTTGAAGCAGCCGGAATGTACCGCAAACTCTACCGAAACACGAAACCCTTCAACCGTCCGCTACGTGCCGAATTGGCGTACAAAATGGCGGAAAGCTACAGGATTCTCAACATGCCTGAAAGGGCCACCGGCGGTTACGCAAATGGCTTCCGCTATGCATCCGACAGCTTGATGTACATCCAATATGCCCGTTGTTTACAGAAAACACGGAATTACAAAGAAGCAATTGTGCAATACCAGAATTTTCTAACATACTTCCCAGACAATCAATTTGCGCAAAATGGCATTGAAGGTTGCCAACTGGCACTGCAATGGCGCGAAAATCCTACGCGTTACACCGTGAAGCGAATGGATATCCTTAATTCCACTCGGGCTGACTTTTCGCCGGTGTATGGCAGTTCGGATTACTTGACGCTTTATTTTTCTTCCAGCAGAAAAGAAGCGAAAGGGGAAAATGTAAGCAAAATAACGGGACAAAAAAATAGCGATTTTTTCCTTGCCCGCAAGAATGAAAATGGAGTGTGGCAAAAACCCGAAAAGATTGACTCCAAAATCAATACCGAATACGATGAAGGGGCGGGGTCTGTCACAGCAAGCGGCGACCGGATGTATTACACCAGTTGTGTGGCGGATTCTGTGAAATCTTCCACAGCCATGATATATGTTTCGGCTCGTGCCGACGGGAGTTGGGGCGAAGGAAAACGGTTTATGGTTACCCGCGACAGCTCGGCGATGACTGCCCACCCATCCATTTCCCCTTCGGGCGAATACCTCTACTTTGTATCCGACATGCCAGGCGGACTTGGAGGCAAGGATATATGGCGGGCCAGATTGAGGGCCAACGAAGCGGATTATGTGGAAAATCTAGGCCCGGAAATCAATACTGCCGGCGACGAAATGTTTCCGTATGTGAGGAACGATAGCACGCTCTATTTTTCCTCCGATGGTCATCCCGGAATGGGAGGGTTGGACATTTTCAAGGCTACATTTAATTCCCGAACCACCAAATGGGAAGTCACCAACATGAAATCGCCTATTAATTCCAATGGGGACGATTTTGGCATTGCATTTGAAGGAAACAAAGAAATTGGTTTCTTCAGTTCCAACCGCAACGATGCCAGAGGCTGGGACCATATCTATTGGTTTGAATATCCTTATGCAAAAGTTGCTTTGGAAGGCTACATCATTGACAAAGACGATGAATTTATCAAGAACGCAACAATAAGCATTGTCGGAAACGACGGTACTAACAGTAAAGTTCAAGGAAAGAACAACGGCACTTACCGCTTGGAATTAATACGAGGAAAAGACTACGTGCTGATGGCGAAAGCCGAAGGTTATCTCAATGCCAAAATGGAGTTGAAAACGGCCGACTTGGAAAAGGATACACTCTATTATGTTGACTTTGTGTTGCCGGCGATCAACAAGCCGGTTATCTTGGAAAACGTATTCTATGATTTCAACAAGGCGACACTTAGCCCCGATTCCAAAAAAGAATTGGACGGGTTGGTGAATTTGTTGAAACTCAACCCCAATGTGACGATTGAACTTTCAGCACACACAGACCGTATCGGTTCCGATGAATACAACAAGAAATTGTCATTGCAACGGGCTGAATCGGCAGTTAGCTACCTTGTTTCGCAAGGAATTGCAAAAGATAGGCTTGAAGCGGCTGGCTATGGAAAATCGCAACCCAAAGAGGTAACCAAAAACATAGTCAAGCTTCATCCATTCCTCAAGGAGGGAGAAATTCTCACCGAACAATTTATTTTCGCCTTACCCAAAGAGCAACAGGCTATTTGCGACCAAATCAACCGCCGCACGCAATTCAAGGTTGTGAGTGTGGATTACGGATTGCAGTAATGTAATTGAAATCTGTGGTGGTAGAGACGATCCATGCATCGTCCAATTGATATTCGAATCAACAAATTTACGCATTTACAAATTCACAAATTTGCCAATTGCTAACTTAATCCTATATTTGTCACGCTAAACATTTCTTATAAAAGTATATGAAAACATCATTCAAACTTACATTGCTTGTGGCGTTGTTCGCAGCAATTTTCTTTTCCAGTTGTTCCTACAACACAATGGTTGAAAAGCAGGAAGCCACAAGTTCTCAGTGGGCGCAAGTTCAAAATGCGTACCAACGACGGGCCGACTTGATTCCGAACTTGGTTGCTACCGTAAAGGGATATGCAAAACACGAAGAAGGCACGCTCACAGCGGTGATTGAAGCTCGTGCGAAAGCTACTCAGATCACAATTGACCCAACTAAACTGACGGAAGAAAACATCCAAAAATATCAGCAAGCACAAGGCCAATTGGGTGCCGCATTAGGTCGTCTGATGATGGTGAAAGAGAGCTATCCCGACTTGAAAGCCAACCAAAACTTTATGGCATTGCAAGATGAACTAACCGGAACGGAAAACCGCATTGCTGTGGAACGCAACAAGTTCAACACGGTGGTTCAGGACTATAACCAATATATCCGCAAATTTCCACAAGTAATTTGGGCTGGTTGGTTTGGATTCTCGAAAAAAGGTTATTTCGAAGCGGATGCAGGTGCAAAAAATGCACCCAAAGTTGAATTCTAATTATTAGCAACGGCTAAAAAAATCACTTCAAGTGAAACAATTGAATTTAAAATTATTTTTCCAGCTCCTTATCCTGCTGCTTTCTGGATGGAGTGTTTCATCGCATGCTCAGGAAATTCCCAAGCCGATGAATCCCCCACGTTTGGTGAATGACTTTGCCGGAATATTCTCCGAGGAGCAAAAACAAGATTTGGAAATAATCTTACGTGCCTACAACGATTCCACCTCGACGCAGATTTATGTGGTCACAGTGAACGATTTGCAAGGGTATCCCGCATCAGATTTTGCTTTCAAATTGGGAGAACAATGGAAAATCGGGCAGAAAGGGAAAAATAACGGTGCGGTAGTACTCATCAAGCCCAAAGCGGGAAATAGTCGCGGCGACTTGTACATCGCCACCGGTTATGGCCTGGAAGAGAAACTGACAGACGCCCGTTGTGGTCGGATAATGGATCAATACATGATTCCCTACTTTCGCCAAAGCGATTATTATTCAGGTACAAAGTCTGGAGTTGAAGTAATGATAAAATACCTCTCCGGGCAATTTAAAGCTGAAAAAAAAGGAGACAAGATGAATACTGGAGGAGTCATTGCCTTCGTTATCCTAATAATCTTAGCAATCATTATTTTCTCCAATATTGGCAAAAACGGAAGGAACAATGGTAATAGTGGCCGTGGCGGGGGCGGAATGTTCATTCCTCCCATTTTTGGTGGAGGTGGTCGCCGTTCCGGCAACGATGATTTTGGTGGATTCGGGGGCTTTGGCGGCGGCGGCGGTGGCAGCTTTGGCGGCGGCGGTGGCGGAAGAAGCTGGTAACTCTTACTCCGCTTAGGATATTATTGAAATTCCAATCGTATAGAATAGAAAACGCCGGAACGTTGTTTCCCGGCGTTTTTTTGTATTTATGAAACAAATCAAATCTTCTTCTTGTAAGCCCTTCTTCTTTTATGGTTCTCGGCACTGAATCCATCCCACTGTGCCTGAATTTTGTTGTTGATCTCCAGTTCAGGGTTTGACTCAGCAAAACGAAATCCGGCATTGTGGGCGGATGGGATAAAATCGCTAAATATCAAAGCATTGACCCCTTTTCCTTGGTATTCGGGGGCTACGCCCATCAGCAGCAATTCAACGACTTTATTACCTTTGCCTTTCAAGCCCTTGAGCAAATGAAACCATCCAAACGGGAACAATCTTCCCCTCGACTGCTGGAGCGCATAAGACAGGCTTGGGATACCAATACCAAACCCAATGACTTCGTCCGTTTCAATTTTAACGATAATCGACACCAAATCCCAACGAAGCATGGGGACATACATCTTCACGTAATAATCTATTTGCTTCTTAGTCAATGGTGTGAATCCAAACAAAGGTGCATATGCAACGTTCAATTGATTGAACAGTTTGTCCACGTAAGGGGTTATCTGACGCAGGTTTTCAAATTTCAGTAGTTTCAATCCATACTTGTCCGCAACCAACTTCGCAATGCGTTGATGCCGCTCAGGAACCCTTTCTGGAACGGGAATCCGAAACTCCAACCAGTCGATTTCTTTTTGATAACCAACACGCTCAATCTGTTCTTTGTAGTACGGATAGCTGTAAGTGGTTGACATCGTTGAAATGCGATCGTAACCCTCGATCAGCAGGCCTTCGTGGTCAAGATCCGTAAAACCCATGGGGCCAACCACATATTCCATCCCTTTGGATCGCGCCCAGTTTTCGGCAGTTTCAAAAAGAGCATCCACGACCTCATTGTCATCAATAAAATCGACAAAGCCAAAACGGGCATATTTTTGATTCCAGATTTCATTTGCCCGGTTATTGATGATGGCGGCAATACGACCCGCAATTTTCCCGTCTTTGTAGGCTAGCAGCAGTTCCCGTTCACAAAAATCAAAGGCTGGATTTTTCGCAGTATCGATTGTACCCATCTCGTCAAGCACCAGAGAAGGAACATAGTAGGGATTGTTTTTATATAATTTATCAATAGGAAAGGTAACGAACTTCCTTAATTGCCCTTTTGTAGTAACTTTTAGAATTTCAACAGACATGTAATTAAAATTTTATGCAAATATATATCTTTCCAAAATAAAACTAGTAGCTCTTGTCAAACAATCGACAAATATTCATTCATGAGGCATAAAAAAATCGGAAAGATTGCTCTGCCCGATTTTAAAATATAAGAAAAATAATCTCAAATTATTATTTTATTGCTACTTTTCTAACAACATCTCCAATTTTGACGATGTAGTAGCCTTTTGGCAAGTTGATGTTGTATTCTCCAGAACCTGCTTTTACTTCAATGATCGCCACGCTTACACCCAAAACACTGAAAACCTGTAACTTTCCTCCTGTTGGAAGATTTTGTATATAGATTTTATTGCCTGTTATGGATATTTCTGTATCTTGAGTATCTAATGTATAAAACACCCCGGCATTTTCTTTCGAAAATCCAGTAGCAGTGGCGCATGCAAAAGCAAACAATATCAATGCTTTGTAAAGATGTTTCATATAACTTGATTTATAAGGCAAAGTTAGGATTAATTTCAGTAACGGTCAAGGAAATAGAAAAAAAAATGATTTCTGCTACAATTTTTTCATTACTCCTTCGTTTGCCAAAAACGTATTTGGGAAAATAGCCTTTGCTTCGAGCAAGAGTGGTTCCAACTGATTGTATCTGGCAGAATAATGTCCCAGCATCAATTCCTTTACCTGTGCCTTCCGCGCAATTGTAGCTGCTTGCTTGGTTGTTGAATGGAAAGTTTTTTTAGCCTTCAGGGCATCTTGCTCCATAAATGTGGATTCATGGAAAAGTAAATCAACGCCTTCAACCAGTGGAATAATCTTTTCGTTGTAAGCCGTGTCTGAGCAGTAAGCATAACGCTTTGCCGGCTCGGATGGGCGGGTCAGGTGATTATTCGGAATGGTTTTTCCTTCGGGGGTGACATAATCAGCCCCAGCCTTGATGTCTGCTATATGTTTCACCGGGATTTGATGGAAGGCGATCATTTCAGGAATTATATGCGCTGGTGTTTGCTTTTCCTCAAATAAAAATCCGGCGCAAGCGATGCGGTGAACTAGAGGTATTGAGGTTACCTTGAGGGAACGATCGTCATATATTACAGCACTCGCTCTCGGGTTGAAATCTTCAAAATGTACCTGAAAAGCCAAATGGGCCGCAAAAAAATCAATTTGCGGTTGAAGAATGGGTTTCAACGAAGGCTCGGCATGTATAAACACATCCCCTGTCCTTCCGAGCAAATCGAGCGTTGAAATCAACCCGATCAGTCCGAAACAGTGGTCGCCATGAAGATGGGAAATAAATATATGGCTCAGGCGGCTAAAATTCACTTTGTATTTGCGCATTTGCAACTGAGTGCCTTCGCCGCAATCGACCATAAAGAGTTTCTCCCTGATTCTCAACACCTGAGAAGTTGGATGATGGTTAAGCGTTGGCGTTGCTGAACCACAACCCAATATTTGAACTTCGAAAGAACTCATTCTATCCGTATTAACTTATGAATTTGCAAACTCAGAGACCATTCGGGGTGCAACTTCACTATATCAACGCAATATGATACGTTCTCCCAATTGATCTGGTCGTTGTCAAAAATTGGACTCACAAAATAATTCTCGGCCTCCGGAAAGATGGAAATGTCGGGCAAGGCATCTCCTTTTTTTATCGGAATGCGAATTTCATTGACCTTTGGAATTCTGTTTTTGATGGAAGCATAATTCAGTTTTGGACTGCAAGTGATGTAATCTATCACATCAGGCACACGGCGAGTGCCATTTGTCTCGATGGCCTGCTTGTAGCCTTTGTCTCGAAATTGTTGAAGTACATCGTCGTTGAGCTGAATGGTTGGTTCACCGCCAGTCCATATAATCCATTTGCAGGGAAAGTCTTTGATGGCTTCGTAAATTTCATCGAACGACATTTCTTTGCCGATAAAGAAATCGGTGTCGCAGAAGCTACATGCCAAGTTGCATTGTGTGAGACGGATAAAGATGGACGGGCTTCCGCTTCTTCCGCCTTCTCCTTGCAGGGAATAAAATATTTCGTTAACAACCAGACTCATAGATTGCAGATGTTTTTGGGGTTTCGCTCACTTCCACTGCATACAGCTCAGGAATATCTTTTTTGAAAATTGAAAACAGATAAAATGCGATGTTTTCGGCAGTTGGATTTTCTTGGATAATATCATTCAGATGCCTGTGATCCAAATGGTTGTCTATATAATCTTTTACTATTGACAAAGCCCTGTAATCTTTCACAAAACCTATGCTATCCAATCTTTCGGCTTTCAAATGAACGGTCACCACGTAATTGTGCCCGTGTAAACGAGCGCAAGGGTGATCTTCTCCTAGGCCAATCAATTGGTGTGAAGCTGAAAATGTAAATTGCTTACTTATCTTATACATCGTAATTTGTATGCTCTAAAAAAATTAATCGTTCAATTTCAAATAGGTCATCAACGGGTAGTGGTCGGAATAAGGTTTCTTACCAACTTTCGCATTGTAGGCCTTGAAATTGTCGTCGTGAAGAATGTAATCGATGCGAAACAAAAAGTGATTTTCGTGATAAGTGATGCCAGGCCCTCTTCCAGTTTCTGCATACGAATCGTACAAATCGTTTTTCATCTTGTGGTACGCATACGAAATGGGCGTATCGTTAAAATCGCCACAGACAATCATGGCATCCGTTTGGGTTTTTTCTTTGGCCACGTATAAGGCTACCGAATCAACTTGGGAGGCACGCAACCGGTATGCTACGCCCAAACGGTTGCGGATGTTATGGGCAATACTGCCAATCATGTCCGAATTTTTCTTTTCTAAAAACTGTTGATAAAGCTGTTTGTCTTCAGATGTAATCTTGTTCGACTCCAAATGGTTATTCACAACGCTTATCACTTTATCATTGATTTTAATCCTAAAAATAGCGGAACCATTGAAGGTGTTGCCGCTGAAAGGTATTTTGAATGTCTTTATAATCGGATATTTTGAATAACAGGCCAATCCGTAGATGCTGAATTTGTTGGAAGCAGCCAAACCAACCACCGATTGATAAGGGTAGTGTCTCAATATTTTCTTTAATTCGGCCTTCGTGGCTATATTTCCGTCGTGATTCCTCATCGCTACAAACTCCTGGATGCAAACAATATCGGCTTTGCTGTCTCGGATGTATGTGAAAATCGGATTAGAATTACCATTTTTGTCCTTCAGTGTTCCATTAAAACCTCTCACGTTATATGTCAGAAATTTTATGCTACCTTTCGGGATGTCTTTGGTGATAAAATGGAACGGAAAGTAAGTTTTTATTGGTTTCCAACAAAAAGCCAAGACACATAACGATATAAGCAACAATTTCCAGTTGAAAGAAATGATCCACAATATTAGATAGGCAATGTTGACCGCTAAAACGAACGGGAAAAACAGGCCCAAATACGAAAAGACTATATGTTCATTGGGAGAGACTGTCCACGCAAATGAAGAAGCTATAAGCAACAGCAAGGCAACGACATTTGTCCCAAAAATAATGTATTTGAGAATCCTTTTATAGTTGGCACTTTTTATCTTATTTCTTGCTGGCATCAAATAACCTTTTCTTTTCTTCACTCGAAAGCGAATCGTAGCCTGACTGTTTTATTTTGTCCAATATTTTGTCTAAATCAGCCTCTTGCTTGTGCTTGCGCTGGTTGTACTCATAATCCTTTTCTCTTTGCGAATAGATTACTTTCAATTTCGGTTTCTTTTTACCGGAGAAGAGGGAGTAGTATAAGTTAACAAACACATCCACTATTCGGTTTATCCAGGAGCTTATATCTTTTCCCTTTTGCATTCCAAGTGCAAATAAATATCCTGCAATTGCTCCACCAATATGGGCCACATGCCCTCCCGGATTCGCCATGTCATCCAGTGAAATGAAATCTATGGCAAACATAACCAAGGCGATATACAAAATTTTTATTGATCCTACGAACAAGAGGTTTACTCTCAGGTTGGGACGATAGAAAGCAATACCAAAAACGATTGCCATCACCGAAGCCGACGCCCCGAGCAATACCGAATGAAGATTCACATAGTAAGGGATGAAATTGAATGCCAAAATATAGACAACAGCACCTGCCAAACCTCCTAAAATGTATAACCCGACAAGTTGGCGTTCGCTGAAATAGCCAAGAAACAAGCGTCCAAACCAATAAAGAACCAGCATGTTGAAAAGAATATGCAATATTTCGTAATGAATAAACATATACGTGAACAGCGTCCACGGTTTCAGCAACAATTGATCCGGCAGAGATGGGACAGCAAGGTAGTTAACCAAATCGAAATCTCCGATTTGAAATAGCTTGAAAACAATCCCGACCATATTTAGCAAGAGGAAGATAACTACATTGATGAAAATAAGCTTCATCAACAAGTCTCCCTGTTTGAATTTCAATTTTATGTCATCAAAAAAATTTGCCACGCGACTTATCGTTTTTTTTCCAATACAAAATCATAAAGATACCGAACAGCATTCCTCCCAAATGGGCAAAATGCGCCACATTGTCTCCAGAAAAATTGGCTACACCCAAATACAATTCCATCAACCCGTAACCGATCACAAACCATTTAGCCTTGATGGGAATGGGTGGGAACAAAAGCATCAGCTGCACGTTTGGAAACAACATCCCAAAGGCAAGTAAAATGCCAAACACTGCACCCGAGGCACCGACTGTTGGCGGAAGGATATTGAAAAAATCACTTTGTGCAATAATATTCGCTCCTGTGTTTACTAAAGAAGCACTATTTAAAAGCAATTCTCGGTAATCAAAGGCCCACGCAAGCTGTTGCACAACACCTGCACCTATCCCCGTCACCATATAGTAGATCAGGAAGCGTTTGGGCCCCCATAATGATTCCAGTGTGGGGCCGAACATAAATACGGCAAACATATTGAAAAATACATGCGCAATACTACTCGGGTCGTGCATGAACATATAACTGACAAACTGATAAATATTGAAATCATCAGACTTGAAAAAATGGAGACCAAGAATCCCCGTCAAATCAATTCCTCGTTTAGCGAAAACAATCTCAGCGAACCAACAAATGATGTTGATTATGATTATATTTTTGGTGACCGTGGGGATATTTCCCAAAAATCCCGAACCTCTTTGATTTATCATTGCTTAGACAAAATTTCTTTATATGCGGTAAGACAAAAGTACAATTTTTTTCTTTTAATACCCCCCATCTGATTATTTATGAAAAAAAAACACAGGGAAATGCATTTTTTTTGCTTATTTTTTGAATTCTAAAAGAATTATCCTTTATATTTGGAAATTAAAACTTTAAACCTAATATTTTCATTACACTTTAGTACTATAAAAAACAAAATTCATTATGGCAAACAAATCTGAATTAATTAACTCAATTGCTGAAAAATCAGGATTGAGCAAAGCTGACTCAAAAAAAGCATTGGATGCTTTTATCGTTTCTGTATCTGAAGAACTAAAAGCAGGAGGTAAAATCGCTCTTGTTGGCTTTGGCACATTTTCTGTAACACAAAAAGCTGCGCGTAAAGGAGTTAACCCCCGTACAAAAGCTGTAATTGACATTCCAGCTAAGAAGGTGGTGAAATTTAAAGCAGGTGCGGAATTCGGAGAATTGTAAAGAATCTGCTCAAGGATGTGAAAAGAGAATGCGGGAATAATCCGGCATTCTCTTTTTTGTATTTCAGCAAGCTTCTTTCTTCGAAACAGATTCATCTTCTTTCCGCACCGTAAAATCCACCGGGTTTGCTACCTTTTGATCCAAAAGAGCCAGGCTCAATACCTCTTTGATGTCACTCACATAGTGGAAAGTTAGTCCTTGCCTATATGTCTCTTTCACCTCTTCCACATCTTTTCTGTTTTCTGCACAAAGAATAATCTCTTTTATTCCTGCTCGTTTTGCAGCAAGAATTTTCTCACGGATGCCACCAACAGGAAGAACTTTTCCCCTTAAGGTGATTTCACCCGTCATGGACAGGTTGGATTTCACTTTCCGTTGAGTAAAGGCTGATGCCAATGATGTGACCATCGTGATCCCTGCCGATGGTCCGTCTTTTGGGATAGCCCCTTCCGGCACATGGATATGTATGTTCCAGTTTTGGAACAAGTCTTCATTGATGCCGATCAGTTGAGTATGCGCGTGAAGATATTCGATTGCCAGCATGGCCGATTCTTTCATCACGTTTCCCAAGTTTCCGGTGAGCGTAAGCTTTCCGTTTCCTCGGCTTAAAGAGCTTTCCACGAACAATATTTCCCCTCCAACTGCTGTCCATGCGAGGCCGGTTACCACTCCTGCGTGTTCGTTTCCTTGATAGCGGTCACGGTTATATTCTTCCGAACCAAGATACTCCTTCAAATCGGAAATAGCCAACGATTTTGGAAATTCCGATTCAGTAGCGATCCTTTGTGCTATCTTTCGCATGATTTTGGCCACTTTCTTGTCCAGTTCACGGACACCCGATTCGCGCGTGTAGCTTTCAACAATTTTTTCAAGTGTCTTTTTGGGAATATCAAACTGCTTTTTACCAATTCCGTGGTTTTCCAATTCTTTGGGTACTAGGTGGCGATATCCGATTTCGACTTTTTCTTCAGTGATGTATCCACTTACATCAATCATCTCCATCCTGTCAAGCAGTGGTTGAGAGATGCCTGAAATATTATTTGCAGTGGCAATAAACAACACTTTGGAAAGATCGTAATCTATATTCAGGTAATTGTCGTGAAACGCGAAATTTTGTTCCGGATCCAATACCTCAAGCAAAGCCGAAGAAGGATCGCCTTTGAAATCAGATCCAATTTTATCAATTTCGTCGAGGACAAAAACCGGATTGGACGAATTTGCTTTTATCAAGTTCTGGATAATCCGTCCCGGCATTGCACCAATGTATGTGCGGCGGTGACCACGAATTTCCGATTCGTCGTGCAAGCCGCCAAATGACACACGGATATATTTTCTATTCAAGGCTTTGGCTATTGATTTTCCCAAAGAAGTTTTCCCTACTCCGGGAGGGCCATAGAGGCAAATAATGGGTGACTTGAGGTCTCCCTTCAGTTTTAATACCGCCAAGTGTTCTATAATACGCTCTTTTACTTTTTCCAATCCAAAATGGTCGTGGTCGAGCACTTTCTGCGCATTCTTTAAATTGAAATTGTCTTTTGTATATTCATTCCAGGGAAGATCCAGAATTGTTTGCAGATAGACAAACTGTGTGGAATAGTCTGGAGATTGAGGATGAAGGCGTTCCAGCTTCGATAGCTCTTTCTCAAAAACTTCGCCTATAGATGCATCCCATTTCTTCTTTTTGGCACGTTCCCGGAAATCATCGATGTCAGTCTGTTGTGTGTTTCCGCCTAATTCATCTTGGATTGTTTTGATTTGTTGCTGTAAAAAATATTCCCTTTGTTGTTGGTTCAACTCTTCACGCGTGCGCATTTGGATGTTCATTTTCAGTTCCATCATTTGCGTTTCGCGGTTGAGAATCACTAACAAACGGTATGCACGCTCCTTTTCCTCGTTGATATTAAGCAACTCCTGTTTTTCTATGGACGGAATTGGCAAGTTGGTGCAGCAGTAGCTAACCAAAAACATCGAATTGGTTACCGTTTTTAGCTTATTTATCAGCTCGCGGGGCGGTTCGCCAAACATCCGCAACATTTGAAACATTTGATCGCGTATCGAATCAATGAGGACTCGGTATTCCTTGTCGTTTTCCACTACGGGTATCGTATCCAGCAAACGGTATGTTCCTTTCAAAAAAGGAATTTCCTGTGTCAAAGATGTCAATTCAAAACGTCTTTTTCCCTGTACGATTACGGTAATGTTCTCATCATTAGAAAGTTCAACCACACGAATCACCTCACCAATGACACCTATGGGAAACAAGTCGTTAAACCCGGGTTCTTCCACATCCGCGTTCCTTTGGCAGATTAATCCGACAAGTTGTCTTTTTTTTCCAATACTTTTGACAAGCTTCAATGATTTGTTGCGGGCGATCGCTATAGGCATGCTTGTCCCGGGAAACACAATGGTGTTTCTCAGCGGTAGAATGGGAAGCTCGGGTACAAGTTCCTGCTCGTTTATGTTGATATCCTGTTCGTCAAAGTCCCCTGTTATAATGGAGATTACAGGCTCATTGTTTTCTTCGAGTCCCAGAAAGTCTTGTTCTATTTTTGTTCGCATCTATCTAATTTTGATTTAGCTATTACTATCTTGTGATAAAACGATTAAATTTGCAGCAAGTTACAACAAAATCCGTGCCATCGGCAAATTGTCAGTGTATGGATTGATATTTTAAGAAATAAAGATAAGGAATAATATCGATATGTCCAACCCCTATTTCCGATTCAAGGAATTTACAATTTATCATGACCGATGTGCAATGAAAGTAGGCACGGATGGAGTTTTGCTTGGCGCATGGGCAAATGTGTGCGAAAAAACAAACATTTTGGATGTTGGTGCTGGCTCGGGGCTGATTTCTTTGATGCTGGCACAGCGGGATGGTCTGCTGCAGGTTGATGCTCTTGAGATAGATCCAGCGGCAGCGGAGCAGGCTCAAGAAAATGTGAAGAATTCACGATTTGAAAAACAAATTTTAGTATATAACGCTGATTTTGTCCATTTTGCAAAAAAAAACGTCAAGAAATATGATTTGATAGTGTCTAATCCTCCGTTTTTTAAAGACTCTCTAAGATCTCCTTCAACTCAAAGAACTGCAGCCCGCCATAGCGACAATTTGGATGCGGAGGACTTGATTGGACTGGGTGCTACATTGCTCGCCAGAAATGGAACTATTGCCCTGATTTATCCCATAGAATTTCTTGAAACCCTATTGCAAATAGGTGAGCAGTCGGGGCTTTCTCCATCAAGAATATGTAAAGTGTTTCCGAAACCAGAAGGCACACCCAAACGTGTCTTGATTGAGCTATCACTTGGAGAGAAAGAATGTGAAGAGTCTGAACTGACGATAGAAATTGAGCGTCATGTGTACACCGACGAGTTCGCAAGATTGACCCATGATTTCTACTTGGATAAGTGAGCCTGATATTGAAATAAGGGATTGTTTCAAAGATATATTGCTTGTGAAATTATTTCACATCAAAAAAATGGATGTCCTTGAGGCTTTTATTTCTAAAAAGCAATGCACTGATGGAAATGCCGACAGCTAAGGCGAAGAGCAGGGAAAATGTAAGCACCGCGTTGTGGGAAATTTCCTGAAGTATTTTAGGGTCTCTATCGAGTGTTGCCTGGTCGCTGAGTTTGATAAAACCAAGCATCGAACGGTAGGCAAATAAACCGGGAATCATCGTGATGCAGGCAGGCATAGTGAACACAACGGGAGGATTGTGTACTTTATGCGAACAATAGATTCCCAACAGACCTATCGTTACAGAAGCAATAAGGGTGGAGGGGATAAGCCCAAGTCCCAATTGCAATTCGATAAAACGGAGGCAATGGCCAAAGCCACCTAGCAATCCGGCCATCCATAGACCCTTGAAAGGTGTTCCAAATAAGATTCCCCAGCAATAGCCTACACAAAACGCCAAGGAGAAATCAATCAGTATGTTTACAATCATGATTCCGTTTTTTTAAAAATTGCCAATTCCTAAAAGCATAATACTCAATGTCATTCCCACAGCAATGCAAGTAATGATGGAAGCCGCAAAAAGCGAACGGGCAATGGCTGCTGTCAAGTAGCCTTCGAGCAAGTCTATTACACTATTGATCAGGGGAACACCAGGGATCAGATACAACACCGCAGTTGCCAGGGCGATTTCGGGAGCTGTACCCAGTTTGAATATTGTGTCCAAACTTGCAATCATGGTTGTGACAAACGATGCAATGATGAAAGACAAAAAGGAATTGATTTTCAGTCTCAATATCCATGAGCGTATCACCGAACCTATGCTTGCCGCAATGAGTACCGTGCCACAGTTCACTAAATCTCCTCCGGCGATGGAGCAAAGGCAAGCGCAAGAAATGCCGACCACCAAGGCGACGATCAAATAGTGGTAGTTTTTAGTTCGGTGTATTTTTTCCAGTTCTTTTTTCGACTCCACAAAATCCATTTGTCCTTTGGATATTTTCCAGGAAAGATGGCTGATGAGGGTTAGGATTTCAAAATGTACACTGTGTGTAGGGGCCGTTTTGTAGCGGGTAACTGCATTTTCCTTGTCATTTTCATCCCAAACGGAAACCAACATTCCCGTAAATGTAGGATTTAGGTTCATGTGAAACCCCCAATGGTCGGCGATGCGTTTGCAGTTGCGCCACACTCTTCCGCAATGTGCTCCCGATGACATCAGAAAAGCACCGATATCGAGTAGGAAATCAGCAAATTCATCGGCATTGATTTTCTCTTTTTCTAAATTTTGATTTTCTGGCAAATCAACCATAGCGTTGTACAAGTTATTGAGCTTTGTTTTGAATGCAAAATTAATCATTTATCCCATTATTGCGAAAAAAATCAATCATGGAGAGAAAAACAAAAGGCAACTTCTCTTTTTTGTGAAGCTGCCTATGCATATCATATAATGAAAATCCGTTACATTTCCCAAACTTCGCCCGTCAGAAGCAGATCGCGCAATTTCCGGATAGGTCGTTTTTCCTGAATGGCTTTCACCTGATCTTCAATGCTTCTGTCGTAAGTTGGGGCTTCCACCGCACGGATTACACCCAAAGCCATTGGCAATCCATTTTCAGGATTCATCAAGGCTAGTTTTTGATGAAGCGTATTGTCCAAAGTTTTGGCATCGTGTGTCAGCACATCTTCAATGGTGTACCCATCTTCACCCACAACAATGGCTTTCAGATTCCACCCATCCACAATAATTCCCTTGTCTTTATTTTTACCGAAAAGCATTTTTTCTCCGTGAACAAGCTGGATTGTAGTTTCTTCGCGTGTGAGACGCTCGCTGATGGTCTTATGGATCTGGTCATTAAAAATAACGCAATTCTGAAAAATTTCGACTACTGAAGTTCCTCTGTGCTTTTCGGCTGCAACCAACATTTTCACGGAGTTTGGTAAATCCACGTCTATACAGCGCGCAAAGAAAGTGCCTCGTGCTCCAAATGCGAGTTCTGCTGGAATGAAAGGGTCTTCAACTGTGCCGTAAGGTGATGATTTTGAAACAAATCCACGGCTCGAAGTGGGAGAGTACTGCCCTTTCGTGAGTCCATAAATTTTGTTATTGAGCAGCATGATGTTGATATCAACGTTCCTTCTCACGGCGTGTATAAAGTGATTTCCTCCGATCGCCAAACAGTCACCGTCTCCTGTCGCCAACCACACCGAAAGGTTTGGATTGGCAACTTTCACACCTGTTGCCACGGCTGCACCACGTCCATGGATGGTATGAAAACCATACGTGTTCATGTAATAAGGTAATCTGGACGAACATCCGATTCCCGAAATCACAGCAACATTGTGCGACTCGAGGCCCAACTCGGACATTGCTTTGTGCAAGCTGTTCAACAAGGCGTGGTCGCCACATCCTGGGCACCAACGGACAGCTTGGTCGCTTTTGTAATCTTTTGGTGTGAAAATTGGTTTTATATCTGCACTTACCATGTTATTTTTCCTCCCATTTTTTTGTAAACGAATTCATTAAATCAATCACTGAAAATGGTTGACCTTCGATTTTGTTGTATTGTGAAAAATCTACCCCATCAAAATCAAATTTTCTCCGTAAAAAAGCGGCGAATTGACCATTATTTTGTTCAGCTACAATAATTTTCTTGAACTTCTTTAAAATTTCTCCTGTATTTCTTGGCACTGGATTGATAAACTGGAAGTGCATCAAGGCTGTTTCTTTACCTTGGCGATTCATTTTATCAACAGCTTCCTGTAGATGTCCATAAGTTCCACCCCAGCCAATTATCAGCAATTCGGCTTCTTCATCACCAAAAAGCTCTTGTAGGGGGATACTGTCGGCAATTTTATCAATCTTTCCTTGACGTGCGTCAATCATCTTTTGGTGATTTGCTGCACCGTTAGAAATAGCTCCCGTCACATAATCTTTTTCCAAACCTCCTAAGCGGTGAGTAAATCCTGGTGTGCCGGCAGAAGCCCAATAACGAGCCAGATTACCTTCGTCGCGGGTGTATCCGTTCCAATTTTCTCCATCAAATAGCGAAACATCGTGAGGGACAATGTCGGGGTACTCGGCTAAATCAGGAATTTTCCAAGCTGACGAGCCATTAGCAATGTATCCGTCAGTCAACAAAATCACGGGCGTGACATATTCCATTGCTATTTTTGAAGCCCAGTAGGCAGAGTCAAAGCAATTTGTGGGAGTTGTAGCTGCTACGACAGCCACAGGAGACTCCCCGTTCCTTCCGTACAAAGCTTGATTGAGGTCTGTTTGCTCAGTTTTAGTGGGCAAACCCGTGGATGGGCCACCACGTTGCACGTCGATCACTACCAAGGGGAGTTCTGCCATCACAGCCAGGCCGATAGCCTCACTCTTTAAAGCGAGGCCTGGTCCCGAAGTCGAAGTTGCTGCAAGATTGCCCGCAAAGGCAGCTCCAATTGCGGTTGAAATTCCGGCAATCTCGTCTTCCATTTGAACGGCTTTAACTCCCAATTCTTTCAATTTCACCAATTCTTGAAGAATATCGGTGGCGGGTGTGATCGGGTACGAACCTAAGAATAAAGGTCGTCCCGATTTTTCGGAAGCTGCCACCAGGCCATAAGCTGTTGCGCGGTTTCCGCTCACGTCGGTGTAGTACCCCTTTTCACAAGAAACTGTTTCAACCCTGTAGGTGGAAACAGAAGTATCCGTGTTTTGTCCGTAATTGTAGCCATCCGACAAGACCTTGAGATTAGCTTGTGCAATCTGAGGTTTCTTTTTGAATTTTTGTTCCAGCATGTGGTTTACAAAATCCAACGGACGGTTAAACAACCAACAAATCAACCCTAAGGCAAACATATTTTTACATTTTGCCTTTGATTTGGCATCAATTTCAAAATCTGCCAAACTATCTTTAGTCAATGTGGTAATTGCAACAGGCACTAATTGTAGTCCTTTCACTCCTAATTCAGCGAATGGTTCTTGTGTTTTGAACTTTGCCTTCTCCAAGTCTTTTTCTGAAAAAGAATCTATATCATAAATAATGATACTTCCGCTTTTGAGTTTATCGACGTTCACTTTTAAAGCCGCAGGGTTCATTGCCACAAGAACATCTGCCTGTTCGCCGGAATTGTAAATACGGCTTCCCAAGTGTAGCTTAAATCCAGAAACACCGCTCAAAGAACCTTGCGGAGCGCGAATTTCGGCAGGAAAATCTGGAAACGTGGAAATTTGATTACCTGAAACTGCTGAAAGGTTTGAAAAAATGGTTCCAGAAAGCTGCATTCCGTCTCCCGAATCACCGGAAAACAGAACAACCACATTTTCTACATCTTTGACAATTGTCTGATCTGTCATGAGAGTTTAATTTATTTCTATTTCTTTTTTTAAGATCACTGTTTTTTTATTCGGAAAATTGCGCAAAGTAATGAAATACTTTGTTCGAATCCAAACTTTTAGCAAGCCGAATTCTCTTTGTAAACATTATTTTAAGATAATGAAAAAGCAATTTGTCACTTTTAGGACTTATTGTCCAAAACTATTCGATTGTTGATTTTAATTCCTCCAAGGCTTTTGGCCATAATGAGCTGAAAATCTCGACATGGCCGTCGGGTATTTCTACTTCAACCGTAAGATTTGTTGTGCCGTTGCTCTCATCGAACCGGTAGCTTTCTTCCAAGTTCTGGCATTGGTCAAGATTTCGGGTCTTTCGGTTATTTCCCCACCATCTTCTATTATAGCTTGAGTCCGCATCGAAAGGTATTGGTTCGGAATATTTTTTGTGATAATACAAAATATTACTTCCGGTTTGCCCTCTTTGCTTGTTCCGGTGAAAGCTATTTTGCTTCCTTTTTTCCAATTGCCTTCATATGTGGAAGCAGGGTTGAAAATCTTGACCCATTCATTATATGTGTCTTTGTTGTGGATACCCAACATTTTTTTGTAGTAAACTTCCGTTGGGGGAGCGTTAATCCCAATTTTGAATTGTTTTCTTTTCATAGCGATTCAGGTAATTAGACTATTCTTGGTTGATCTTATCTTGGTTGATTAATTGATAAGGCGTATTTTTTAAAATTGTTGAGGATGGCAAGCCATCCATCGTGCTGCATCTCTTCCGGGAAGGTATTTTCCGCTTCAAAAACTGTTTTAATAAAGGTGTTGTCGGCTCCGGCTTCGAATGTGGTGACAACAGTTCTTCCATCCTCAATGACATAAACAAGTTTTTTCCCTGGATCAATATCTGTATATACAGCCTCAAAATTGAATCCGAAACTTTTATCTTTAGCTTCCATCCTAGACAAATACTTCCCCCCTATCTTCAAGTTGTTTTCAGCATATGGGCAATGCCAATCATCGGAAGCGAAGTTCCAATGGACGATGTGTTCAGGTTGAGTCCAATATTCCCAGATTTTATCGGGATCACAGGCAACCGAGGTCTGTATTGTTATTCTTGGACGGGTCATAATATTCGAAAATCAATCATTCGCATAAAGAAATAATATATAAATACATTTGCATCTCGTTTAAAACATTCTCTAAATTACATTTGTTCTCACTTATACTCTATTGTTCCACTTAGATTTGGTAGTAAATGTCATGAAAAAGCGGGGTTTATGGTTCTGGAATCGGCTATAAATCGCAATTATAAATTATTTCTATTGGATATATATTTTTTAATTCGACTAAAATCTAACGAAGTTTGTTATATCTAAAATTATTTATGTTAAACCTCAAAAATCATTACAGCTTATGAAAATACACGAGTATCAGGCAAAAGATTTTTTCAAGTCCTTTGGAATTCCAATTTTTGACCACATTGTTTGCAAAACACCCGAGGAAGCTGTTGCTGCTTATAAAACTTTGGGAGTAAAAGATGTTGTTGTAAAGGCGCAGGTGCTTACCGGTGGACGGGGAAAGGCGGGCGGCGTGAAGTTGGCAAGTAGCCAAGAAGATGTGCAAAAACATGCGGCCAATATCTTAACCCTTACTATCAAGGAATATCCAGTCGAAAAAATCATTGTTACTCAAGCATCTACCATTTTGAAGGAGTTTTATGCTAGCTACACGATCGACCGAAACACCAAATCTGTAATTCTTATCATAAGTGCAGAAGGCGGAATAGATATAGAAGAGGTTGCAGCCAAAACTCCGGAGAAAATATTGACGTTCAGTATCGATCCATTTGTCGGGGTTCCCGATTATTTGGCGCGCAAATTTGCCTTCACTTTGGTGAGCGAACCTCACCAAGTGGCTCAGCTGGCTGCCATCTTGAAGGATCTATACCGGTTGTTCGTAGAAAAAGATGCTTCCTTGGCCGAAATCAATCCCCTAGTGATTGACGGTGATAACAATTTGGTGGCTTTGGATGCCAAGATGACGTTCGACGACAATGCTCTTTTCCGCCATCCTGATGTGCTGCAATTGTTTGAACCAACGCCTGAAGAGAGGGTGGAGGCAGATGCTAAGTCAAAAGGATTCAGTTATGTACACTTGGATGGATCTATCGGCTGCATGGTAAATGGGGCTGGCTTGGCGATGGGCACTGTGGATGTGATCCACTTGTATGGCGGGACTCCTGCAAATTTTCTCGATATTGGAGGAAGTTCAAACCCGCAAAAAATCATCGATGCAATGACGCTGTTGCTGAATGACAAAAGCGTGAAAGTGGTACTCATCAATATATTCGGAGGCATTACCCGTTGCGACGATGTGGCAAATGGCCTGATCAAAGCATTTCAGCAAGTCAAAACCAATATTCCCGTTGTGGTCAGGCTTACTGGCACCAACGAAAAGGAAGGCCGTGAAATATTGAAAGACACTGACTTCATCGTGGCAGAAAGTATGGAAGAAGCCATCCGGTCAGCCGTTTCACAAACTAACTAATTAATCTGTTTATCTATAGAAAATTAATAATCCATGAGCATACTTATCAACGAATCTTCCCGCATCATTGTGCAGGGAATCACAGGTAGAGACGGACGTTTTCATACCGAAAAGATGAAAGCCTACAAAACAAATATTGTTGGCGGAACTTCCCCAGGAAAAGGAGGAACCGATGTTTTGGGCATTCCCGTTTTCAACACGGTTTACGAAGCGGTTGAAAAAACTGGAGCCGACACGTCCATTATTTTTGTACCTGCCAAGATGGCTGCGGATGCTATTATGGAAGCTGCTGATGCCGGAATTCAGCTAATTATTTGTATCACCGAAGGAATTCCCACCTTAGATGTGGTGAAGGCGCAGCGTTTTGTCAAACTTAAAGGCGCAACCCTCCTCGGACCAAACTGCCCAGGCTTGATTTCCCCCGGAAAAAGCATGGTGGGCATTCTTCCGACACATATTTTCCAAAAAGGAAACGTGGGCGTGATAAGCCGCAGTGGAACGCTTACCTACGAAGTGGTGTATCAGCTCACTACCAACGGCATGGGCCAATCCTCTGCCGTAGGAATGGGTGGCGACCCGGTAACGGGGTTGTATTTCATCGAACTCTTGCAATTGCTTCAGGACGACCCTGAAACAGAAGCCATTGTTTTCATCGGTGAGATTGGAGGAAATGCAGAAGAGCAAGCCGCCGAATTCATATCCAAGAATGTGACGAAACCCGTTGTTGCATTTATTGCAGGCCAATACGCTCCTCCGGGAAAACAGATGGGGCATGCCGGAGCTATCGTTGCAGGTGGTGCTGGTTCGGCAAAGGACAAAGTCGCAGCTTTGGAGCGCGCTGGGATAAAAGTAGCCAAAGAACCTTCAGCCATACCCGGATTGCTGAAAGAATTGCTTAAAAAATAATCAAACGGTAGCCCTAAAATACGCTTAGTCTTTTAGGGCTATTTTTTTTCTTCGCATCCATTATTAGGCATTTAACTCTTTCAGTTGGCTAGTTGAAGTGCTGCCATTTCTTTCCCGTAAGTCTCTTTTACTAAATCTCTTGACCTCTTCTCGAATAAATACACTAGAAACAACTATTCGTTGAACCAAAATTATTCGTATTTTTGGACTTCTTCTCATGTGCTAGCAGCAGATGTTTGGTTGCCGCTGCATGATTCTAGAGCAACCGATATTTTTCGCCTTGTCGCTTGCTCGATATAACATATTAATTTCACAAATGAAATATTCAACCGTACTGATCGATATTGACGACACAATTTGGGATACACGCAACAATAGCCGCGAAGCTTTCCAAGAAATGTATGTAAACTTCCGTTGGGATAACTATTTCGATTCTTTCGATCATTTTTATGATGCTTATCTACCTTCTAATATTGAGTTGTGGAGTTTGTATGCCCAAGGGAAAATAAAGAAAGAGGATCTTATTGTCCAACGATTTGTGAATCCTTTGTCGCCTTACATCCCAATAGACACAGAATATGCTCTGAAGCTTAATGGAGAACTTCTTGAGCGTGTTTCTGAAAAGACCAAACTTGTAGATAACGCTAAAGAATTGCTCGATTATTTGTCGCGCAAATATCAATTGGTTATACTCTCCAACGGATTTCGAGAAGTGCAATACAAGAAGCTCCGCAATAGCGGTATTGCCAAATATTTCGAACATGTTATTCTCTCTGATGAAGCCGGTGTCAACAAACCCCATCCCGACATTTTCAGCAAGGCCTTGAAAACTGCAAATTCAACCGACAAAAACACCATCATGCTCGGTGACAGCTTCGAATCCGATATTTCAGGAGCATATAACAGTGGAATAGACCAAATTTGGTTTAATCCGGAAAAAATGGATGCGGAAAGTTTTACCCCAACTTTTATCATCGGAAATCTGGAAGAAGTAAAACATATACTCTAATGTCGATTCAAGATTGAATTGTTTATCTCAAATTTGCCAAATCAAATTGCTGTGCATTTTTAGAAAAAACAATATAAAACTACCATCTGATGAAAAACGGTGTGATGATGCAATACTTTGAGTGGAATCTTCCCAACGATGGCCTGTTGTGGAAAAAGCTTAAAGAAGATGCTGTCAATCTGCATCAACTGGGTATTACCGCCGTGTGGATACCTCCCGCATACAAGGCCTCCGAACAAAAGAACCAGGGATATGCCGCATACGACCTCTATGATTTAGGAGAATTTTATCAGAAAGAAACCATAAGAACAAAATACGGCACCAAGGCCGAACTGATCGATGCAATAGAGGAGCTTCACAAATATCGGATATCGGTGTATTTGGATGTCGTGTTCAACCATAAAATAGGGGCAGACCAAAAAGAAAAGTTCATTGCCGTGAAGGTTGACCCGGAAAACCGGACGATCGAGATTTCTGATCCTGCCGAAATAGAAGGGTGGACGCAATTCAATTTTTCAGGACGAAAAGGCAGGTATTCACCATTCACTTGGCATTCCTATCACTTTACAGGAATTGAAATTGAAAATTCGAAAGAAGATAAACATATCTACCGCATCACCGGAGAAAACAAGCATTGGAGCCAAGACGTTGACAAGGAAAAAGGAAATTTTGATTTTTTGATGGGAGCAGATGTCGATCACAAACATCCGGACGTAATCTCAGAATTAAATAATTGGGGAAATTGGGTTGTAAAAGAACTTCATCTCGACGGCATGCGTTTGGACGCCATAAAGCATATCAGCAGCGCATTTATCCACCAATTTGTAGATCATATAAAAACCAGTAACAACCCCAATTTTTATTTTGTCGGAGAATATTGGAAAGCCGATTTGCTTACACTGGAAAATTACCTAAAAACGGTTGATTATTCTATCGACCTATTTGATGTTCCTCTCCACTACAACTTTCGCGAAGCCTCTATGAGTGGCGACAAATATGACCTGAGGAAATTATTCAGCAATGCCTTGGTCGCCCGTTCCCCTTCACACGCAGTCACATTTGTTGACAATCATGACTCCCAGCAAGGAAGTTCATTGGAGTCGGAAGTAGAGTGCTGGTTCAAACCGCTGGCGTATGCCTTGATATTGCTGCGCAAGGACGGCTATCCATGCTTGTTTTATGGCGATTATTATGGGATTGGATGCCAAGAGCCAGTTCAAAAGGATCTTCTAAAAATACTCTTGGAGGCCCGTCAGAAATATGCATACGGAGAAGAAAAATTATATCTTTCCAGTCCAAACGTGATTGGATTGGTAAGGTATGGTGACAACGGATGCCCGAATTCAGGATTAGCGACGCTAATATCCAACCATGATACCAATTTATCACTCATGATGAATGTAGGGCTTCAAAAAGCAGGAGAGAAATGGATTGATCTTACGGGATCGGTAAAACAAGCTGTGGAAATAGGAAAAGATGGAATTGCCGAATTTCATGTTTTGGCGCGAAACTTCTCTGTGTGGGCGAAGTGGGGAAATACGAGAAAGCATTTTATTGGCATATCGGATATTCTGAAAAGGATAAAATCTAAGTGTAGAAAATAGATTTAGGTGCCGCTTTTCTTAATATTTTTTTCTTGCCATTTGCATAATTGAAAAATATCACTACCTTTGCATCGCTTTTGAAGAAAAGCACTGGAGAGATGGCAGAGTGGTCGATCGCGGCGGTCTTGAAAACCGTTGACTGTCAAAGGTCCGGGGGTTCGAATCCCTCTCTCTCCGCTGGAAAGTCTGGACAAAACCAGATAATAACAGGACAAAAACCTACAAGTCAATAACTTGTAGGTTTTTTGTTTCTATTATGTCCGCCATAAAGGACACGAAAAAGCCCCAAAAAGACACAAATTTGTGCCTAAATCGTTACCGATTCCGTTCCGGACAAAAACGGTAACGATTTATCCAAAATTGACCTCTCGCTGTCTCAATTTGTACAGCCTGTATATATTTCACAATTAATATATTAAAAGTAATTTTGTAACATTGAAAAGTGAGATTATGAAGAGTACATTTAAAGTCCTTTTCTACCTGAAAAAAGGGTCGGAAAAGCGTAATGGAGAGGTGTCGATTATGACAAGAGTTACCGTTGATGGAAAAGTTTGCCAGTTCAGTACGAAACAAAGCATCCTTCCCGAGAATTGGAATGTGAAAGCAGGGAAAGCCACCGGAAAATCTGCCGGCCAAATCAATAAGCTGCTGGATGACATCAAAGCTTCCCTAAACCAAATATACCACGAACAACAGCGGCGGGACAACTACGTTACTGCCGAAAAGGTAAAGAATGAGTTCCTGGGTCATTCAGAGAATCATGCAACATTACTGGATCTGTTCGTGAAGCACAACAACGATGTGAAACAACTCATCGGTATATCCAAATCCGCATCTACTTATCAAAAGTATGAAGTAACTCGGAAGCACCTTGAGAATTTTATAAGATACAATTTAGTACATGACAAAAATTATATCGCTATATAATTTTTGTCATGTACTAAAGCAGACCCTATAAAAAAGGGGAGGTTGATACAGCTACCTTTTAAATATGGAGCAAATTGCTATTTTAAAAAATAAATTTATAATTTTGTATATTACGATTATAATATAAATATAAGAAAACTATATCTTGTATTCTAAAAAATTACATATAACAGCACTTATCAGTACGCCGATTATGGCGATTTTCGAATTGTCGCCCATGTATTTTTTAGGGCAAGACCAATCGCCGATAGGTTTTGGAAGAGGTTTTTTGTTTTTATCGTTGCTAACCTACACAATGTGGTTAGTTAATATATTTGTTGTAAATATTTGGAATCCAGATAAAAGCCGGAGAAATATCGAATGGTATCTGCTCAGTTTCCTTTTTGCGTTGTTGGTATTTTCTGCATCGTGGGTTGTGATACACTTGTTTCCGCCAATGGATAAAAACAGCAAACCATCTGCTATATTTCCGCTTATCAACACGCTGACGCTCAACTCAATTATATTGATTATTTCGAACGCCATTATCACGCGATCCAAAAAAGACAAAGCTGAAGAAGAGTTAGGCAAACTTAGGATCAAGAATTTGGAAGCAGAACAACAAACTCTTATTCAGCAAATGCAGCCTCATTTTTTGTTTAACGCCTTAAGTACGCTAAGCTCAATAATCAGTGTAGATGGAGAATTAGCCAAGAAATATGTTGTAAAACTATCCAACTTCCTACGTTTTACTATTTCTGCTCACGAACATGCCGTCATTCCGTTGGCGGAAGAATTGGCATTTACCCAAAACTATATTGACTTGCAACAAATTCGATTTGAAGATTCATTCTATTGTGCGATTTCAATACCGGAAGAAGCGACTCATCAGTACAATCTTCCCGTGTATGCCTTGCAATCGTTGACGGAAAACGCCATTAAACACAATGCCTACAATTCGTTAAATCCACTGAAACTAAAGATTGTTTTCAAAGATGAATGTTTAATTGTTTCAAACAATAAGATGACAAGACCGGAAAGTCTTTCGTTTGATAATAGTGGCGTAGGACTTCTGAATTTGAATAAAAGATATTTGATGATCACCGGACATGGCATTATTGTGAACGATAATCAAAATGAATTTGTAGTTACACTTAAATTGATAAAAAAACCAGATGCTTAAGATTATCATCATTGAGGACGAAAAACGAATTGCGCAGGAACTGAAAAGCATTGTATGCGAGATGGACGATGAAATTGAAATCGTGGCAATGATCTCATCGGTCAGCGAAGCCGATGAATTTTTTGCATCGATGACGAAATGTGACTTGATTTTTTCGGATATCCAATTGACAGACGGTTTAAGTTTCGATATTTTCAAAAAAGCAACTATCGCCGCTCCGGTCATTTTTTGCACAGCTTACGACCAATATGCGTTGGAAGCGTTTAAAACAAATTCGATTGACTACATCCTAAAACCTTTTGACAAAGAATCGGTTGCAAAAGCTCTAAAAAAATACTACCTGCTAAAAAGTCAGTTTTCTTCGCACCAAGCAAACATGGTAAATCTGCTGCAAAGTTTTGAAAGTCAGTTGCAGAAAACAGCTGCCACTTCTTCCATCATTATCAACAAAGGAGATAAAATCATTCCTATTAAATTACAAGATATTGCACTATTCTACTGCGAAGATGAATACGTGTACGCTCTATCCTTTGACTTGCAGAAAAACATTGTCTCCCAATCGCTTGATGAATTGGAAAAGATGTGTGGTGCAGCTTTCTTTCGAGCAAACCGACAACACCTTGTCAGTCGAAAAAGCATCAAAGATGTTTCCCGCTATTTTAATCGCAAACTTTTGTTGAATTTAGAAATTAATTACCCAGCTCAAATCGCAGTAAGCCGCTTAAAAGCTCATTCTTTGATAGAATGGCTCTCTCAAATTTAAGCACAAAGTTACTTTTGTGGCATTTCATGCCCTTTTTTGGACACTTCACGGAAAATGACATTGTGTAGCATTGACATATTCGGTTTCTTTATACCAATATTTCCAAATAAGAAGAGAATATATTATTGAATTGCGAACAAGAATTGCAAAAGTTCAATTGTAGAATTCTGTTTAATTAAAAGGTATAGTGAAAATGATGAATATTGTAAAAAAGCTTTTAGGTGTATCCGTGTTTTTTAGCCTTTTTTCTTGTAGTTCAAACAATTCCGGAACAGGGAATGCGTCGCAAACAGATTCATATAGCACTCTTAAAGTTGAGCCTTATGATGTAACCTTATATAGAGAATTTCCAGCGACCCTGCGAGGAGAACAAGTAGTGGTGATCCTGCCCAAAGTAGATGGTTACATCCAACACATTTATGTAAAGGAAGGAGAAAAGGTGAAAAAAGGACAATTGATGTTCGAAATTTTCAATCCATCGTACAAACAAAATATTGCATCAATAAAAGCTTCTATCAAAAGTGCAGAAGCAGATTTAGCAACTGCCAAGATTGATTACGAAAATACAAAGGCTCTTGTTGAAAGGCAAGTCGTTGGAAATTTTCAACTAAAAACTGAAAAGAATGCAGTAGAAACAAAAGAGCAAGAAGTGAAAGAATTAGAAGCTGATTTAGCTACACAACAAACTAATTTACAGTATACCAGAATCACAGCTCCCGCAAACGGTTACGTTTCAACAATTCCGTACAAAGTAGGTGCATTAGTCAGCAGTTCCAGCACAGAAGGCCTAACCACCTTGTCCAATTCGACAACTATTCTGGCTTATTTCTCGGTGAGTGAAACCGATTTATTAAAATACAATGACAGCATCGGAACAGAGGCTTGCTTGATTTTACCAAACGATTCCGTTTATGCATTCAACGGAACAATAAATAGGGCATCCAATACCGTCTCCACAGAAACCGGAAGTCTTACTTACAGTGCCGTTTTTTCAAACCCCAAAGGTTTTCTTAAAAGCGGAGGCTTTGCTACGGTAAAAATCCCCTACCAAATGAAGCAAGTCCTCGTCATTCCTCAATCAGCAACGTATGAAATTCAAGACAAGAAATTCGTCTTTGTTGTCAACGACAAAAAAGTCATCAATAGTCGTATGGTAGAAGTAACCGCAACCAGCGACGGACAATATTACATTGTAAACTCAGGAATAAAATCTGGCGAAGAAATTGTTTTGGATGGTGTAGGTTTGACCCTACAAGACAACATGAAAATTAAGCCATCAGAAGCTAACAAAGACAGCATTTTTAGCAAAATTTTATCAAAAGAATAATCATGTTTAAACGATTTATAGATAATCCCGTTCTCAGCACTGTAATATCAATCATTATTGTCATCCTAGGTATTTTAGGTATATTCTGGTTGCCTATGGAGCAATATCCTGATATAGCTCCACCAACAGTACGTGTTTCGGCTTCCTATAGCGGAGCAAATGCCGAAACAGTTCTGAAAAGCGTTGTTATTCCTCTGGAAAACCAAATAAACGGAGTAGAAGGAATGACCTACATGACTTCCGAAGCGACAAATGACGGAGATGCAACTATCACGATTTATTTTTCGGTCGGAACAGATCCAGATCAAGCAGCAGTGAATGTGCAAAACCGAGTTTCTTGGGCTTCAAGCCTGCTTCCTTCGGAAGTGACACAAGCTGGAGTTACCACTAAAAAGCAACAAACCGGAAATTTATTAATTGTTGCTCTCTATTCCGATTCGGATCAATATGATGAAGCATTTCTTCAAAACTATTCGGAGATCAATATCGTTCCTCAGATGAAACGCATCGATGGTGTTGGAGAAGCTGCCGCTTTTGGTTCGAAAACATATTCCATGCGAATTTGGCTCAAACCGGATATCATGTCTCAGTACAATATTACGGTAGATGACATCACAAGTGCTCTGAGTGACCAAAACGTAGAGGCTGCTCCTGGAAAATTCGGAGAAAACGGAAATCAAAGTTTTCAATATACAATTCGTTATAAAGGAACCTTATCCGAAATCTCTGATTACGAAAAAATCATCATCAAAGCTGATAGCGAAGGGCATTTCATTCGGTTGAAAGATGTCGCAAAAATTGGACTTGGCACTCAAAGTTATTCTTCTCTGGCGACATTAAACGGTCATCCAGCTGCCAATATTGCAGTCAATCAAGTTGCGGGATCGAATGCACAAGAAATCATCAAGAATGCAAAAGAAGTTCTAAATTCAGCATCCATAAAATTCCCGAAAGGCATCAAATTAGCTTATTTGGTAGATATAAACAATTTTTTGGATGCCTCCATCTCAAAAGTTATTCACACATTAATCGAAGCCTTCATTCTTGTATTTATTGTGGTATTAATCTTCCTTCAAGATTTTAGATCGACACTAATTCCGGCGATTGCCGTTCCAGTGGCAATTACCGGTACGTTCTTCTTCCTCTATTTGTTCGATTATAGCATCAACATGTTAACACTATTCGCTCTGGTACTTGCTATCGGGATAGTAGTGGATGATGCGATTGTCGTTGTCGAGGCTGTGCATGCCAAGCTGGACGAAGGATATAAATCTGCAAAAAAAGCATCAGTTGATGCAATGAATGAAATATCATCGGCAATTATATCCATCACATTGGTTATGGCTGCTGTATTTATTCCGGTAGCATTCGTCGGAGGTTCTTCTGGCGTTTTTTATAAGCAATTCGGAATAACTCTTGCAATAGCTATTGTTATTTCGGCAATCAACGCATTGACGCTTAGTCCTGCCCTAACAGCCATTTTCTTAAAGCCGCGCAAAAAAGGCGAAAAGCAACAATCCAAACAATCTTTAACGAAAAGATTCAAAACAGCTTTCAATACCACTTTTGAAAAAGCAACAAAAAGATACACCCATTCTGTTCGTTTCCTTTCGCACCGGAAATGGCTCTCCTTTGGTATATTGGTTTTTTTCTGCGCATTGTTGCTTTTTTTGGTAAAAACATCTTCTTCAAGTTTTGTCCCGGATGAAGATATGGGAACAATCTTCGTAAATATAACAATGCCACCAGCAACCTCATTGGAGAAGACGGATGAAGTAGCCAAAAAAATTGAAAAAACCATCCGTGCTATTCCGGGAGTCGAATACGACTTCAAAATGGTTGGACAGAACTTTATGGCTGGCTCAGGAAGCTCGTATGCTATGATTATTACCAGCTTAAAGAATTGGGATGACCGAAAAGACATTAGTCAGCAAGACGTGATAGACGAAATAATGAAGCGTACAGCATTTATTAAAGAAGCATCTATTACCGCTTTTGCTCAGCCTGCAATTATGGGATTCGGAGCCACAACAGGTGTTAGCGTGGAGCTACAGGACAAAGAGTCGCACACGACGGAAGAGTTCTACAACGTAGTGCAATCATTTACTAAAGAATTATCGAAAGAGCCAGAAATTCAACTTGCGACCACTTCATTCAATCCCAACTACCCACAATATATGATGGATGTTAATATCGAGAAGGTCAAACAATCAGGAATTACTCTTTCTGGTATCTTAACTACTATGCAAGTCTATTTTGGCAGCTATTATGTAAATAATTTCACAAAATACGGCAAACAATATCGAGTTATTATACAAGCTGAGCCAAAGTACAGAAGCAATATCGATCAATTGAACAAAGTTTTTGTACAAACCGCAGATGGTACACAAGCACCAATTACTGAGTTTATCACGATGAAACGTATTTACGGACCGGAGAGCAGGACTCGATTCAATCTATACAACTCCATATCTGTGATGGCGAGCGTAAATAAAGGATACAGCAACGGACAAGCATTAGAAGCCGTACAACGTGTTGCGGACAAGTTGCCGTCAGGTTATAGTTTCGAATATTCAGGAATGTCACGAGAGGAATCAGGCAGTGGAACAACTACAATTTTTGTTTTTGGATTATGTCTTGTCTTTGTTTACCTAATCTTGAGTGCGTTGTACGCAAGTTACATTCTTCCACTCGCCGTAATTCTATCTATTCCGATAGGACTTTCAGGCACATTCCTCCTCAACCGAATAGCTGGCATCGACAACAATATATATGCTCAAATCTCCTTGATTATGTTGATTGGCCTTTTGGCGAAAAATGCAATTCTTATCGTTGAATATGCGCTTGATAGGAGAAAACAAGGAATGCCTATTGTCAATGCTGCAGTGAATGGGGCGAAAGCTCGTTTACGCCCCATCTTAATGACTTCATTTGCCTTTATATTAGGATTATTACCATTGATGTTTTCTTCTGGAGTGGGAGTTAATGGAAACAGATCTATCGGAACATCTGCCATAGGCGGTATGTTATTCGGAACTGTGTTTGCAATCTTCATAATCCCTGTGCTTTTTGTAATCTTCCAAACATTGCAAGAAAAGATTTCTTCAAGAATAAGCACAGAAGAAGATTGAGATATTGAAGCACAACAGTAATATTTTATGAATAAAAAAAGACAGAGATGAACTCAACTAGAAGAATATTATATATCGGATTGTGTGAAATACTTACTTTGACACTTATTCCATCTTGTATGGTAGTACGAAAAGAATACCACAGGCCACAATTTGCCGAGAATACGCTTGACAGCTTATATCGCAAGCAAAACCAAGGAAGCGACACAACATCAATTGCCGCATTGCCTTGGCGAATGCTATTTAAAGATGCACAATTACAGCTCTTAATAGAAAAAGGCATGGAGAATAACAATGATTTAAAAGTGGCAGAAGCACGAATTAAAAGTGCGAAAGCAGCTTTTTCACAAAGCAAAAAAGCTCTTCTCCCATCATTAACTTACATATTATCAGCTTCTAGAGAAAAAATATCCGACTCAGAAAACGGCTCATCAACAATTACAAATTCATTCTCTGCTCTAGGAGAAGCGAGCTGGGAAGCAGATATCTGGGGAAAACTTTCTTCCACAAAAAAGGCCGATTATTACCTTTTAAAAAAATCTGAAGGCTATAAAAAAGAAGTACAAACAGAAGTCGTAGCTTCCATAGCTGAATATTATTATACACTAATGGCTTACGATAAGCAATTAGACATTACCAACCGAACTATCATCAATCGTGAGCAAGACGTCAAAATGACCAAAGCTCTTTTTGAATTCAGCACAGGAACAAGTTCAGATGTAAGTCAAAGCATTGCAAACCTCCATTCAGCAAAGCTCACAAAGGTTTCGTTAGAACAATCTATCGAAGAGGCCGAAAACGCTTTATGCACAGTATTGGGAATTCCTGCAAAAAAAATTCATCGCAACAACTTCTCCAACGATCTTGAAATTCCATCCATTCAAATTGGCCTACCTATCCAGCTTTTGGCAAACCGACCCGACGTAGAAGAAGCAGAAAATAATTTACGATATTATACAGAAATGGTAAACGTTGCAAGAGCATACTTTTATCCATCACTAAGTATCTCAGGAGATATTGGATGGGAATCTTCTAAGCTAAAGAAATTAATCGATCCGGCTTCCTTTGTTTGGAGTTTGCTTGGCTCTCTCACGCAACCGATATTCCAACAAGGCGAAAACAAACAACGATTGGAAGAAGCCAAAGCAAATGTTGATGAATATACTGCGACATTCAAGCAAACGCTATTAGACGCAGCTCAAGAAGTAAACGACAATATGATCCAATATAAAAAAGGAAAAGAGCTCGAATCTGAAAGAATGATTCAAATACAAAACCTCGAAAAAGCTGTTGATGACACTAAATTCATTATGGGCAAATCATCGTCCGTTAACTATGTGGATGTATTGACTGCTGAGAAGAGCCTGCTAAATGCAGAATTATCAGCTATAGATGACAAACTTCAACAAACCAATGCGATTATTGGCGTTTATAGAAGCCTTGGTGGAGGTTGGAAATAGGCAATCGATAATTTAAAGAATTGTATTGAATAATGAAAAAAAAGATATGTGTATTTGCCTTCGTGATTCTGTGCAATTGTCAAATGCAACTGAAAGCACAAATCGACACCGAGAAAGCGATGACAACCGGAAGAAATGCTTTATATCGCGAAGATTATACAACAGCTCTAGATTGCTTTGACCAAGTTATCAACGTTAAACCGTTTTTGTCTGAACCTTATTACTATAGAGCTATTACTCGATATTATCTCAACGATATTAAGGGTGCTGAAGAAGATTGTTCATCCTGCATTCAACGTAACCCATTTCTTACGAATGCTTATCAGCTACGTGGAGAAATTCGCCAACAATCAGATAACTTCAATGGTGCAAAGGATGATTACGAACAAGCCTTAAAAGAAATGCCGAGTAACAAATTTCTTCTTGTCAACTTGGGAATCGTTAACATTCGCCGAAAATCTTACGAAGAGGCAAAGTCTTACTTAGACAAGGTGATTAGAATTTATCCAAAATACGATGGGGGGTATTTAGCCATGGCATCCTTGTTATTAGCGATGAATGATACCGCAGAAGCCCTTACTTATTATGATAAAACAGTTGAAACAAATAAATACATTTCTCAATCTTATTCCAATAGAGGCTTGTTTTATTTACAAACAAGAAAGTATGATGAAGCTGAAAATGATTTCAACGATGCTATTAGAATCAACTCGAGTATTGTATCAAACTATATAAACAGAGGACTTGCCCGTTATTATAAAAATGATTTACGTGGAGCCATGAACGACTATAACAAAGCACTTGAGATTGATCCTAATAGTCATTCCGCTCTTTTTAATCGGGCTCTTCTACGCTCTCATGTAGGAGATAATAACCGTGCTATCGAAGATTTAGATGTTATTTTAAAACTATATTCCCAAAATACAGAAGCCCATTACCAGCGTGCTCTGGTTAAATATGCAATTTCTGATACTCAGGGAGCCCTAAATGATTTATCCAATATAACGACTAAATACCCTGATTATCAAAAATGTATTTCTCTTTATGAAAGAATTAAAAGACAAATGGGAAATGCCTCAAAAGCAGAAAAAAAAATGAATATTTATATTCACAAGGTAGAGGAGATAAAACAACGCAAATTGGCTGTCTCAAAAGAAAACCAAAATACCTTTATTCGTGAAGGAAGATCCGACATTATTGATAACAACGAAGATAGATTTGAATCTTCACTCATGATTGAAAAGGACGAAAAAATAAGCGAAATCCAGGCGAAATCAGAGTTAAAAGATTATTTATGGAAAAGCATAAGACCATCCAAAAGTATTTATATTCCCAATTCTTCAATTATTTCAGTAACCGAACACACTGCTACAAGTTATGATGCAAACTATTACTATGGTTTGATAAAAGCTGGAATTCCATTAGATAAATTAGGTATATTGGCTAAATTTGATCGAAAATACGAACAGAAAAATCCCCAAGATTACAAGACTTACAAATTGAACTTTGACGATTTGATGAGAATAGAAATGCCACACAATGATTTCAAAATTCAATTTATGGGAGGAGTTATTGGGACTTCTATCAATGGAGCCAATCTCAGCGGTGGTGGACAAAATCAGATCTCGGATAAAACAAAAAAAATATTGAAAGAGGTCTATGGTAGGGATGTTGATGCAGAAAAGGAGAAATAATTTTGAAGTATTTAAACGAATGTGATCTATGAGCGAAGCGCTTGATATGGTAGAATTTTTTAAAAGTACACGCTTTTATGGGATGATGTCATATTTCCTTGCATTGAGTTGCACAAAAATAACAATATAATATTGATTATAAATATGTTTGCTGTTTTTCAGCAGATCCTACGTAGATAAGAATTACTCCAAATAAATTTGGATATTGATATTCTTTGTGTGAAATAAGATGGAAATGAAAAGCGCATTTCCATCTTGTTTTTTTCAATCATTGATTATGGAGAAGTCTAAATTCTTGAAAAATGGTTTTAGAGAGTCACCTATACTTTAAAATTGCTACTCAAATAGCAAAACATTTGTATATTTGTTCACAAAAAACATCAGAAAATAATAAAAGCTTACTATGGCACTGAAAATTAGATTGATTGTGATGAATTTTCTCCAGTTCTTCGTGTGGGGAGCCTGGATGATGACACTTGCGCATTATGGCTTCGTTGAGAAACAATGGAATGGAGCCCAATTTGGTTTAGTCTTCTCAACAATGGGATTTGCATCCTTGGTGATGCCAACGCTATTCGGAATTCTTGCCGACAAGTGGAAGGCCAACTATGTGTATGCCATCTTACATTTGTTATTCGGGGCAACGATGTGCTTTCTACCCATTATTGATGCGCCAATTCCGTTTTTCTGGGTATTGCTGGTTGCGATGAGTTTCTATATGCCCACTTTGGGATTAAACAACTCTATCGGATTCAAAGTGCTGAAGAGTGAAGGCAAAGATCCCACAAAAGATTTTCCGCCTATCAGGGTGTGGGGCACTGTAGGTTTTATCGTAGCGATGTGGATCACCAATTTCTTTACAAAGGATTGGGGATTAGGGCAAAGCATAAAAGTGTCTTTTATCATAGCGGCTGTGATGGCGTTTGTATTGTCGGCTTTTGCCTTTGTTTTTTTACCTGTCATCCAAAAACAAGAAGGGGATAAAGCGACAGCCCAAAAAACATGGATGGAAAAATTAGGATTAGAAGCGTTTGTTTTGTTCAAACAAAAGAAAATGGCTATTTTCTTCCTTTTCAGTTTGCTGCTTGGCGCGGCTTTGCAACTTACAAATGCTTACGGGGACGGTTTCTTGCAAGATGCCAACGTATTTTCCAAAGGTGGACTAATCAATAATTTCTCCACGATGATCCTTTCCGTATCGCAAGTTTCTGAAACATTGTTTATTCTCGCCATCCCCTTTTTCATGAAGAGGTTCGGGATCAAAAGAGTGATGCTGATTAGCATGTTGGCTTGGGTGTTGCGTTTCGGACTGTTTGGATTTGCCGAAAATACTGTGTTTGGCTTTGTACTCATCATTGCCTCTTGCATTGTCTATGGGATGGCTTTCGATTTCTTCAATATTTCGGGAGCATTGTTCGTAGAGGAAAACACCGATTCCAGAATTCAATCTTCTGCACAAGGAGTATTCATGTTGATGACCAACGGTGTAGGTGCTGTGTTAGGAAATATTATCGCAGGACTTGTTATTGCCCAGTGGTTTGAGGATCCCCTCACACACGTAAAAGATTGGCCCAATATCTGGTTTGCATTTGCGGGCTACGCATTGGTTGTTGGCATTGTGTTCGCTTTCGTTTTCAAATACGATTACAAGAAGGACAAACACCTTCAAGCAAAAATATAGATTCATGAAAATTGTTTTTTTGAACCCCGTTGGCTCTTTTTTCTATCTATCGCGTGAACGAAATTGAGCCAACGCGGTTTATTATAATTATCGGCTTAAGCACTGCCGCTGTGTGAAAGGATTGTGCTGTCATACTCCTTTCAAGGTCTAGAAGTGCTTCCAATATATCACTCCAAATGGTAAAAGAAATGCCCAAAAAGAAAAGGATAGAATTTCGGGCAACTTGAAATTCGATACCGTTTAAAAGAAAAATTTAATCGCATGAAATTATTCAATAAAATCAAAAAAGACTACAATACAATCAATCCAAAACAGAAATCCGGTGCTTTGGATTTGTTCAAATACATTGGCCCCGGTTTGCTGGTCACGGTTGGGTTCATCGATCCGGGCAACTGGGCTTCAAATTTTGCAGCCGGTTCGGAATTTGGCTACACCCTGCTCTGGGTGGTAACACTTTCCACCATTATGCTCATCCTGTTGCAACACAACGTCGCGCACCTTGGCATTGTTACAGGGCTTTGCCTTTCGGAAGCCGCCAACAAATATTTGCCCAGAAAAGCATCGCGATTTATCCTGTGGTCGGCCCTGGGAGCATCCATTTCTACTTCTTTGGCCGAAATCCTGGGAGGTGCCATTGCCCTCAACATGCTGTTCGACATTCCGATAAAAGTAGCTGCCATTTTAGTCACAATCTTTGTGTTTGTGATGATGTTTTCGAGCTCGTACAAGAAAATGGAGCGTTACATCATTGCTTTTGTATCGCTAATAGGGTTATCTTTCATTTATGAATTGTTTTTGGTGGACATCGAATGGGCAGAAGCCGCAAAATCGTGGGTGACACCATCCATCCCCGAAGGCAGCATGCTGCTTATCATGAGTGTGCTTGGAGCCGTGGTGATGCCTCACAACCTGTTTTTGCATTCCGAAGTGATCCAAAGTCGCGAATGGAACTTGAAAGATGAAAAAGTGATTGAAAAGCAATTGAAATATGAGTTCTTCGACACATTCCTTTCGATGCTTATTGGTTGGGCCATCAACAGTGCGATGATTTTACTTGCAGCCTCCACTTTCTTCAAATCGGGAATGGTGGTGGACGATTTGCAACAAGCTCAATCTTTGCTGTCACCCTTGTTGGGCAACAATGCTGCGGTAGTTTTTGCCTTAGCCTTGCTGTTTGCCGGGATTTCGTCCTCCATGACATCTGGTGTGGCTGCCGGTTCCATCTTTGCCGGGATGTACAATGAGCCTTACAACATCAAGGACATCCATTCCAAGACAGGGGCAATCATTTCTCTGGGGGTGGCTTTGCTTATCATATTTGTCATCAGCAATCCGTTTCAAGGACTTATCATTTCGCAGGCAGTACTAAGCTTGCAATTGCCAATCACCGTTTTCCTCCAAGTGCGCTTGACTTCATCAAAAGAAATCATGGGTAAACATGCCAACAAGATGTTTACAAAATGTTTTCTTTATTTTATTGCTCTTATCATTACGGTGCTAAACTTATTACTTATCGCAAGTTTTATTGTAAAATAATTTGACATATAGACGATTTACAGATCTATTTGCCTAATAAAAATTAAAATATTGATTTATATTTAAAAAAAGCCGCCTTTTATATTTAAAATATCAGAAACTCGAATATTTTTGCACCAGTAATTCAAGTGCGAGCATATGCGCATTCACTATGTCTGCAATTGATATGCCAGTTGCGCAAACTTATAAAACTATAGAAAACATGAAAAAATTATTTTCCATTTTATTAGCAATTGTATTTTTATTTGCAACATCTATTTCTGCACAGAAAACCACTGTTTCCCAAGTGAAAACTGGCACTAAGAAGGAATTGAAAAAGGTAAAGAAAGAAACAAAAGCTACCAAGGATGATGCCCTTAAACAAAAAGGCAAAACTGTAAAAATCAAAAAAGAAGCCGTTAAGGCAGAAGCGGGAAATGCTAAAACGAAAGAGGATGCCATGAAAGCCAAAAATAAGGCTGTGAAAGCTAAAAAAAAGACAGCAGCCAAGGTTTCTTCTTCTGATGTCCACCTAAAAAAAGACGGAACTCCAGACAAGCGTTACAAAGAAAACAAGTAAGTTTTTTTACCACACTTTTAAAATACTAAGTCGTTAGAATCATTAGTTGTCGTAAAATCAGTCTGGTCAAAAGAGCAATCGGTTGCTTTTTCGCAAATTCGCATAAAAAATACAACATCTATTGCGACCATTACTTATTCAAATAAATTGTATAAATATAAAAAACTACGGGAATAAATTTTCCGTAGTTTTTTATATTAGATCCCTTAGGAAATAAAAAGGTGAAATGGTGGATTATCCGTTTAAAACAAGTTACTAAACTTCAATAGCCAGAAAATGAAATAATCAGCTACAATCATGATTGCCTAAGATCGATAACTAAGCATTTTTATAGGGAATGTCTTTTGCCTCACAAAATTCCACTACTTTTGATTTGATATCCTTCAAATCGGAATAACGAATGCTGCTCAAGTCAATATTGACGTTTTTACTTGATTTCAACGTGATCTTAAAGAAATTTAGCCCGATGTTCACATCTAAAATTTCATCCCAAGAAATCGGTTTAAGGCTGCTCTGATTGGGCAGGTTGGGTATCAGGCCTTCAGCAGAAATTGTGAAAATGGGTCTCGGCAACCAAATTGTAACCGAAAGGATTGTAAATACCGCTAATACCAAACCTCCTACTGCCAAATAGAAAAGGACAGAGTATCTGGAAGCAAACACTTCTGCAAAACTGATATAAACACTCCATACGGCGAGGCAACCAGCACATGCAAAAGAAGCTAATTGTTGTAGTTTTGGAAATTTATTTTTAATAATCAAATCGTTCATAATAAGAGTCAAATTCAATGAAATCATAAAAATAGACATTCTGCAAATTCTCCACACAGCGATAAATTTCGAAACAACGCAGAGAAAAGCATCGATCAAGATTCAAATATAGCTCAAATTCTGTAAAAACAACAACCAAGTGAGAAATTTGTCGAGAAAAACAACTGAAAAAAAAAATAAAGCTAAAACAAGGGCTATTATACAAAAAAAATATTTTAATTTGTGATTTCTAAATACACAAGGAACGCATTTAAATTAAGTGATACGCTATGAATGAGATTTTAGATTCTGAGTTGCCTAAAGAAAACGGAGCAAAAGAAGTGAAACCAATAGAAGAAACTTCGTCTCCTGATATACAACCGGAAGATACTACGGAAGAGCTTTTGGCAGAAAACGAACAACTGACAAAAGATGAAATTATACAGAAATTAAAAAGTTTTCTAGCAGATGCGAATTTGCCAGCACGTGCCGTAGTTGAATCGCTGAAACATGCTTTTTTCAAAATCGTGACCGCTGAAAATGAAAAAGCAAAAACAGAATTTGTTGAAAATGGCAATAATCTCGACGATTTTGTCGAAAGCTCAAGTGCAGAGGAAGAAGAATTTAAAAATCTCTATAACAAAATTAAAGAAAAGCGCGCAGAGGCTTTTGTTAAAGAAGAGGCCTTGAAAGAAGAAAATTTGAAACGAAAACTCGCTATCATAGAATCGATCAGGGTATTGGTTGAAGAAGCAAATGGTGAAGAATTTAGCAAGCAATACAATGAATTCAAAAAACTACAGCAGGAATGGAATGAAATCAAGCTTATTCCTCAGGCTAGATTAAATGAATTGTGGAAATCGTATCAGATTTATTCCGAGAAATTCTATGACCTTGTCCGTATCAACAATGAACTGCGCGACTATGATTTCCGCAAAAATCTGGAATTAAAAACAGCAATCACTGAAGCCGTAGAACGACTACAAAACGAACCAGATCCGGTTTCGGCATTCTATCAATTACAAAACTTCCATCAGGAATGGCGTGAAATAGGACCTGTTTCCAAAGAAATACGCGAAGAAACTTGGGTTCGTTTTAAAGAGGCATCTTCTGCGATCAATAAAAACTACCAGAAGCACTTTGAATCTCTTAAGGTTCAGGAAGAAGAAAATCTGATCAAAAAAACAGATATTTGCGAAAAGATTGAAGCCATCGACCTTGAAGCTTTAAAAAACTTCAAAGATTGGGACTCCAAGAGCAAAGAAATACTTGAACTTCAGGCATTCTGGAAAACAATCAGCTTTGTTCCCAAAAAACTTAACACGCAGATTTTTGAGCGTTTCCGTGCAGCTTGCGATCGTTTCTTCGAGGCAAAAGCTGCGTTTTTCAAAACCCTTCGCGATGAGTTTGATCAAAATTTAGCCAAGAAGACTGCCCTTTGTGAGCGTGCAGAAGCCCTCAAAGACAGCACTGATTGGAAAAAGACAGGCGATGAGTTGGTGGCAATTCAAAGAGAATGGAAAACCATCGGTCAAGTGCCCCGAAAATATTCCGATAGCATTTGGAAGCGCTTTGTGACTGCTTGCGACTATTTCTTTGAACAGAAAAAGAAAAATACATCAAGCCAGCACGAAGAAGAATTGGCAAATCTCGAAAAGAAAAAGCAGATTATCAAAGACATCAACGACATTCCTGCCGACATTCCTGCGGAAGAGGCACGCACAAAACTGAAAGAATTGCTTAATTTATGGCATGAGATTGGTTTTGTCCCATTCAAAGAAAAAGATAAGATCTACAAGGAGATGCAAAAAGCCGCTGACGCACAATTTGACCGTTTGCGCATTGACAAATCTGAACGAAGATTGCAAGCCTTTAAATCATCTATAGAAGGGATTGTTGGTGGCGAAAAGGCGAAGAACAAACTATATTACGAACGTGAACGTTTGATGCGCCAATTCGATAAAATTAAAGGTGAAATCCAAACCTACGAAAATAATATCGGATTTTTATCTGTTTCATCGAAAGGCGGCGGCGGATTGTTCAAAGATATGGAACACAAGATTCAATCACTGAAAGATGAATTGAAGATTCTGATTAAGAAAATTGAAACAATCGATACGAATATCAACAACGAAGAATAAAAATATCGAGTTAACCAAAAAGATACACCTTGAGGAATATTCCTTGAAGTGTATCTTTTTTAGTTAAAATACTAAAAATGTTAATTGTGGCAAATTCCGCAATAGAAAAAAAACTCCATATAAACTTCATCGGTCGGGTAGGCTAGTATCCAATCCGAGTTAGATATTCAATATCCTCCAACCTCCTTTTCCGTTGGATCCGAAACGTTTCACTGCAACTCCGTTCTTTCCAATTACTACCAACAATATCGCGGAAGTAATACAGGATGGTTTTTGCCAAATAAGTTCCGAATCGATCACACTCTTTAGATTCATTTGGCTTGTAGGAATATTCGTTTTATTTTCCAAACTCAAAAGGCACGAACCACCATCCAGACCCACAATCACCTGAAGCATCAAATAGCCTTCGATGTAATCCCAGGCTTGAGCGTCTAACGATTCAAAAATAAGGTTTACCAATTGCTTATTATCAACTTTTGCTATGATCGAATCTGTTTCCAAAGAAAATGCGGTCACATTACAATTTGAAAATTTCTCAGAAAACACTTGTTGTGCATTCATGCTGGCACAAATACAATAAAAAAGAATAAGTAGCCTCGCTTTCATAAATGATCTAATTTACTCTGATAAAATTACGCATTATTTCACCTTGTGACAAAGCTTGTGTTTATAAAAATCTTCAAAGCGTCATTTTTTCAGGCTTCACACGTAATCCAGCCTACTTGAATGCGTTTACGAGTATGCCCAAATAGTTCTTCATTCAATAAACAGCCCCCACATTGATACGATAAAAATCTGTAAATCTCATAGACCCTATATTCACCGCCAATAGTATCATTTTGAAACTCACAAAAATCGCATTACCTTTGCGCTATATTTAGAAATAGCAGAATGACAGAAAAGCCATATAATGATTTTAGCGACTTTCTGGCTAAGATTTTTCCATACAAAGTTCAAAAGATAACCATCGACGCTGGTTTCACATGTCCCAATAGGGATGGAAAAAAGGGCGTTGGAGGTTGCACGTATTGCAACAACCAGAGCTTCAGTCCCAATTTTAAGAGTCGGGCAAAAACAGTCTCAGTCCAGCTCGAAGAAGGGATCACTTTCTTCTCGCACAAAGAAAAATTGAATTATTTGGCTTATTTTCAGTCTTATACAAATACATATGATAAAGTAGAAAATTTGATTGCCAAGTACGAAGAAGCATTGCGGTTTCCCGGTGTAGTAGGTCTTATTATCGGAACGCGTCCTGATTGTATGTCCGACGAACTGCTTGATTACTTCACACAATTGAGCAAACGCCGCTTTGTGATGATTGAATACGGACTCGAATCGACGCTCAACCGAACACTCGACCATATCAACCGCGGTCATTCCTACGAAGAAGGGGAAGAAACCATCCGTCGGACAGCTGCCAGAGGAATCTACACAGGAGCGCACCTGATTTTGGGACTTCCGGGCGAAACCCGCGAAGAAATCCTGGAACATGCCGACAAAATATCCAGGCTGCCCCTGACGACGGTGAAACTACATCAGTTACAATTGATAAAAGGAACGGTGATGGCAAAAGAATTTAGGTTGAATCCGGAAAAGTTCAATCTTTTTGCCGTGGAGGACTATATCGATTTGTGCATCGATTTTGTGGAAAGGCTCAATCCCAATTTTATTGTCGAACGCTTTATCTCGCAATCGCCGAAAGAGTTGCTCATTGCTCCAGACTGGGGCTTGAAGAACTTTGAGTTCACGGCGAAAATAATGAAGCGGTTCAAAGAGCGAAATGCCAAGCAAGGCAGTTTATTTAACAAACAATTAGTGATTGGAGAACAGATGAATTAATAATTTTGATTCATTCATTTTTTCATATTGCCGAATAAAATAAAGATGATGGGAAGTGCAATCAATATAGAGGAGCTGGGACGTGGAAAAATAAGCAAGTTGTTATGGAAATACGCACTTCCGGCAATTATCGGCACAACGCTCAACTCGCTCTACAACATTATCGACGGGATATTTGTCGGACAATGGATTGGCGACGATGCCTTGTCTGGATTGGGCATTGTATTGCCCATCATGAACCTCACTGCGGCTGTGGGCATGCTGGTGGGCGCCGGTTCTTCGAGCCGTGTATCCATCGCCTTGGGAGCTGATGATAAAGCCACGGCAGAGAAAATCGCAGGTACATCTTTTCTAATGACCTTTATCCTTAGTGGTGGCGTTATTGGATTGATCTACTTGTTTCTAAAACCTATTCTTATTTTTGCTGGAGCAAACGAAGACACTTTGCCTTATGCCTACAATTTTTTACTTGTGTTTCTTCCTGGCAACCTCTTCCTTTCGCTATGCTTCAATTTCAATAATATAATGCGAGCTTCGGGATATCCTATAAAAGCAATGCTCACGATGATCCTCACGGTGGTGGTGAACATCGTTCTTGCGCCCGTGTTCATGAAGTGGTTTGGCTGGGGAATCAAAGGAGCTGCGGCAGCTACTTTTGCGGCCATGTTTATCGGATTTGTTTTTGTAATGCAACATTTCATCTCGCCTAGAAGCTATATCCGGTTGCGATGGAAAAATGTTTTTAAGGGTATTGAGATGAAAACGGTGAAATCCATTGTGTCCATCGGGATGTCGCCGTTCCTTATTCAAGTAACAGCATCCGTCGTCGTGTTTTTCATCATTGCCCAACTGAATGCCTACGGCGGAGAAAATGGCAAAACGGCAATCGGCGCATACACCATCGCCAATCGGCTTATTATGCTGTTGGCCATGATTATCATCGGGTTAACGCAAGGAATGCAACCAATTGTAGGTTACAATTATGGAGCAAAGAACTTTCTACGAGTGAGACAAGCGTTGAACTACACCATCAAGGTGGGAGTTATTATCATGACCGTCGGATTTGCATTCAGCCAATTGTTTCCCGATGCTCTGGTAGCGATTTTTGGTCCGGACAAGTTATTGGCTGAAGAATCCGCTACAGCTTTGAAATATATCACTTTCATGTTTCCACTTGTGGGTTTTCAGATTGTGATTACGAATTTTTTCCAATCCATCGGATTAGCCTCCAAAGCTATTTTTCTGAGTTTGACCCGGCAAGTGATCATACTCACGCCTTTGTTGTTTTTCCTGCCCAGGTTTTTTGGAATTACCGGGGTATGGCTTTCAATGCCGTCGGCCGACTTTATCTCCACGTTGATTGCCATCGTTTTCTATATTGTGCAGGCAAAAAAATTGAAAGCAATGGAAGGAAAAGCAAAGATTAGCGCATAAAAAAAGAGTATTTTTCAAGAGGTTGTCACGAACTTGAAAAATACTCTTTGCATTTCCAGTAAATTACATCCCTCCCATGGATGGAGGTCCATCGGGACGTCCCATCTCTATTCCGCCACCTCCTTGAAAATTCATTCTCCTGTTTCTACCCTTACCACCGATATTGGCAAATCGATAGGTGAATGAAAGCATCGCATAGCTCGTCAAGGCAGTATATTGAGTGTCGGTAATAGAATTGTCTGTCACACTGCGTGATAAATTAAGGCTCTGGCGGAAAATATCCGTTACCTTCAAACTCAAGTAACCTTTTGACAACACTGTTCTACCCAATTCAGCATTCCACACGATCTGATCTTGGTTGTATCCTGTGCTCAATCCGCGGTTCGCTGAATAGGAGATATCACTGGAAAGAGTCCACGAATAGGGCATCGTGATTTGGGTGTTGTAGGCAAGGCTATATACATAAGATTCGAGTCCATTGGTGCTTCCCAAATTGTAACTGATGTTGGTATAATTTACTTGCGCACGTATTTGTCCGTAAAACCAGTCGTTGGTATAGCTCAAATTGAAACCTTGATTAATAATCAGATTGCGGGTAATATTTTTCACGCTTGTCGTGTCCACGCGGGTGAATCCGACTTGATTCCGATAGGTGGCGTTGGTCTGTGTGCTAAATCTGAAACGGTTGCTATCGCCAAAAGGTTTGGCCCACATCAAGCTGCTGCTTGTGTTCCAACTTCCATTTACATTGACCGGTTTTGTGCTTTGTCCTCCGGTAGAATCTATATAGGTCGTATAATTGACAATGTCGTTGCTGACGAAAGACAAATTTAAGGTGGCATTGATTGAACTTTGATTCTTGATATTGAATTTGCTGTATTCGAAAGCAATGCGCTGCGTGAACGATGGCAATAATTCCGGATTACCAGAGGAAATCTTTAATGGATTTGTATTGTTGGGAGTTGGGTCGAGTTGAGTTACGGATGGCTGATCGGTACGTCCATTGTAACGGAAACGTAAACTATTCCTCGAACCGCCTCTATATCCTCTACGAGAGGAAAGGTCCCCTCCTCTTTCTCCCGTTCCACTACCCCCCTGGACAGAGGTTGAATCTGTCTTACTTTTATCATCGAAGCGGTAAACAAACTCCAATTGGGGTGCATAATTGACAGTAGTGCGTCCTTTGTAAACATTCAGGATGGAATCATTCCCTTCGCCAAGCCAATCCTTTATGTATGTTTTGCTTTTGGTATGCACAGGAGCTACATCTATACCGAAAGAATAGGTATATCTCGTGTATTGTCCACGGAATGCAGCCCGAATGCTTTGGTTCACTGTGTTGGTTTCGGAATTGCGGCTATATTTAGAGTTGAGAATATCGTATTTCCCAGTAAGTGAGGTTGTGTCGGTTGTATCTCTGTCGTAAGTGAGCCTTTGGTTAAAAGTATTGTTGAATTGGGCAGTGTAGGAAAAATTAAGGAAGGTGTTTTTAGAGACCGGTTCCACGTAATCTGTCCTGAAATTATAGGAGTCCCTATTCGATTTTGAATTCGAACGTTGGTCTAGTTTTTCGTTTAGCGAAGTAGCCTGATAATAGTTCGTGATCGAATTGGTGTTTCCCTTCCCATCACTGTGGTTGGTGCTGTATGTTCCACTCAGACTTAATCTACGTCCTTTATCCGATAATTTGCGGGAACCGTCCAATTGCAATTTCAATTCCGTTCCAGAGGAGCTTAATCGATTTTCAGCATCGCTGCTGTTGACCAATGTGGAATCTTCATCTCCGGCACGAGTGCTTTGCTCGGAAGTGGAATTAGACAGCGATGAATTGTAGGAAAAGTTTGTTCCCAAACGAATCGTTGTATTTTTGTCAGGAGTATATTCCAAACGTCCTTCCCACGCATAATTATTGCTGTATGAACGGCCTTCGGAGGTACTATTCTTATAGGAGACGCTGTCATTTTGGGAAAATATGTTTTGCACAAAACTTTTGCTATTGGAATAGTCGTCGCTGTAATTATAAGATGCGCTGGACTCAATCTTCAGCTTGGTATTCAATTCGCTGGCCCAATTGACCCCGAAATTGTTTGACGTGGTGATTCCGTTGCTACCAGCCGTTCCTCTTCCGGTGCGCACATTATTGCCCCTGTCTGTGGAGGCACGGTTGTTGACATTGTTGGCATTCCCGATCAAAGAAAACTGGTTGTTGTCCCGGAAACGGTTTAGCATTATGCTTGTGTTGTATCGAGGATCATTTTCTTGCTTATTGTCTAGAAATTTTCCGGCACCTCCAGTAAGATTGCCCATCCAGCCTTGCTTCATTCCTTTTTTGATGGTGATGTTGATGACCGTTTCAGAGTCGTCGTCGTCAACCCCGGTTAGTATCGCCAAATCTGACTTCTTGTCCACCACCTGTACTTTATCCACAATTTCCGCTGTCAGGTTCTTAGTGGCCATTTTGGGGTCATCCCCAAAGAATCGCTTTCCATCGACATACACCCGTTTCACCTCTTTTCCCGAAGTTGTGGTTATTTTCCCGTCTTTATCTACTTCCACACCGGGCAACCGCTTCAGCAAGTCCTCCACCACTGCATTTTGAGGCACTTTGAATGCCGCTGCATTGTACTCGATAGTGTCTTCTTTAACAACTACTTCGGGAACATTGGTCGTGACATTCACCGTCTGCAACTGGATACCTGTCGAAGCAAGATAGATACTGCCTAAATAAACATTTCTCGTTTGAAGCTGTTTTTGCGAGATCAGGACTGTTTTGTCTTTGTAGCCAACAAAGGATACTTTTAGATAAGACACCTCTCTGCTTTTGGCTGTAAGGGAGAAACGTCCATCTTTGCCTGAAAACACACCTTGGTAGGGGCGTGAGTTACCTTTCAAATACAAAGAAACGGTAGCACCCTGCACTGAGGATCTTGCCAGAGAATCCATGACTATTCCTCGAATAGAGATGGATGTTTCGCTTTGGGGAGTGGATGAATTATTTTTAGGGGAATTGTTCTGCGCCGACAAGGCCGTTGCAAAACACAATAGAGTGAGAATAAGGGTACTTTTCATACTTAAAGATAAATTTATCCTTTGACTCACCCATTAACAAATAGTTTAAACGGATTCCAATATTTTTTTTCCCCGGTGTCAGGATTGGTTTTCGGGCTGACAGGAAAATTATCCTTTGAAAGTGAAAATGTTTAGAGCCAGTTTCGGGTTTTTAGCTGTAAAACCGAAAATGGCTCTAATAAAATATTTGAATATCAACGCTCTGTGTCCTAATTGGGTTAAATGGAGTTATATTGTGTGAAATAACAAAAAGGATCAGATGCCAAGTTTCAGCCCCATGAAATAAGTCCGGGGCAAGGCAGGGCCATATATATATCCTGCATCGCGGTATTGCCCCTTGTCAAAATCGTTTTGATAGCTGTTGAACAGGTTTTGCACGCCACCGTTGATCTGCAAAACAGCACTGCCGCTGAGCTTGAAGTCATAGGCGAGTTTTAGGTTTATATCATAAAAATCTGGAGTGTCCTTTTCCGTGTCTTCCGCAACATAACCTGCAAAATGCTGGACAAGCATGCTTCCTGTATATATGCCCGACAAAGCAATAGCCAAAGGCTTGGATATTTGATAATTTGCCGTCAGATAGCCATATTGGTTTGGTGCGCGAAACATTTTCCTGTGTGGGATAAGGTTTGTATTTTCGCTCCATTGCTGAACCTCTTTATATTCGCTTTTTTGGAAAGTCATCCCGAACTGAAATTGTATTTTTTGAGAAGGGACAATTTTTCCTTCAAGGTTGATCCCTTTAACAACAGCCCCCGAGCCGTTGGTTCTTTCCAGAATGATATTCCCTTCGCTGTCTGTTCCCATTTCCTCAAGCACAAAAACGTTGTCGAGGTTTGTGTAGAACCCTTCCACTAGGAGGTTTGTTTTTATTTTTCCGAAATCCTTGTATAGGTCAGCCGACATGCTGTAACTTTGGGACTTTTCTGTTTTCAGGTTAGGATCAAGTTCTATCAATGTCACTTCTCCAGCAACAGCCGTGATGTGCAAGTCTTCGTCAAAGGCTTGGGGCGCGCGGAATCCACTCGAATAGCTTGCCCTGAAATTAATTTGTTCGTTGGGAGCGTAACGGAAATTGAAGCGCGGGCTCACGACCGGGTCTTTTATCAAGTTGTGCTTGTCGAGGCGTGCACCTAGCAAGACACTCAGCTTCTTGTTCTTCCATTCATTTTGCACAAATGCACTTTTTGTGTTTACGTCTTGGTCTATGGTGCGGTTGTATCCAAGTTGCTCATCATTCATTTTATCTTTGTTGTATTCTGCCCCCATCGTCAATTCGGCGGGCATGAACAGGAGTGTGTCCATCGAGTAGGTGTATTGTGCGCCGCCAACATAGGTGATGTCTGTCGTTTTGCCGTATGCATTCGGATCTTTTTGCGCCCCGTAATAGCTTTTGCGGTCAATGTTTTGGGCTGAAGCGTAGATACTGAAATGATGCCTGTTGTTTTTTGAAAAAATATCGTATTTCAGCCCTCCGGTATTGATGTCGTGTTCTATCTGTTCGGTGATGTCGGCCTCGTGCGCAGGCAAGTCGAGCTTGTTGCCTCCCCTGCGGAATTCGCCCAAGTTGTGGTACTCAAGCATCAGCTTGGAATAGTCGCTTGTCTTGTAATAGCCTCTGAATCCAACTGTCTTGGTGTTTAGCTTCCCGATTTCAGTAAAACCGTCGCCATCGTAATCGAAAGGATTTCGTTGACGGGACGAACCAAATATCATTATCCCGGCTTTGTTGCCATCACTCACAACCGAGGCGTTGAAGGTGGTATTTATATCGGTCTTTTCGCCTCCAATCAGATTCGTAGTGTTTGATACAGTCACAGAATTTGATGTTGGTTCTTTGGTAATAATATTAATCACCCCGGCAATGGCGCTGGATCCAAACAATGCGGAGCCGCCCCCACGGACAACCTCGACGCGTTCAATCATGTTGGTGGGTATTTGCTCTATGCCATATACTCCCGCAAGTGCGCTGAAAATGGGTCGGCTGTCGATTAATATTTGAGAATACGGCCCGTCTAAACCATTTATGCGAACTTGCTGGAAACCGCAATTCTGACAATTGGTCTCAACTCTTAATCCTGATTGGAAGCTCAAGCCTTGCGCAAGACACACCGAATTTGTGTTTTCAAATAATTTGGGAGTGATTAGGTTCACTATTGTTGCAGCTTCCTTCCGGTTGACTTCGTTCCTGTTTGCTGAAACCACAACTCCTTCCAATTGCACGGCGTCCTCTTCTATTTCAAAATTGAGTTCTACTGTTTTGCCTGCAGTGAGCGTGATTTCTTTTTCAATAGATTTATATCCGAGATAAGAGAATGCAATTGTAAATTTGCCTACTGGTAAGTTTTTCAAATGATAATGCCCTGTGGCATCTGCCGTGGTGCCAATTGTCGTACCTTTTATTGCAACTGCACCGTAAGCAATGTGTTCTCCGGTTGTTTTATTAATAATATGGCCATTGATGTTTGCATCCGTTGCTTTTTGAGGAAAGGCATAAATGTATATAAGTGCTAAAACAAGCGTTACGGTTATTTTTTTCATTTTTTTTCTAACTATATCGATAATCAATTAATAATAAAGCTATTGATGGTATTGGTTTGTCCTCCTAATTGCATATCTGTTTTATCATGTTCCAGATAGGTTGAAACACTAAACGTTGTCATCTTCTTCCAATTGAAGAAAACTTTGGCGATAGCGGATTTTTTAGAATAAGTGGACGGGTAGCGGGGGAGCCCGTAGGCGATTTGAGGATAAAAAGGAATGATGCCTAAAAAACTCTTCCTTGGGGAAGATAATAGTCGCATAGTATATCTCTGGTGAGACACAGAATGATGTTACGTCTAAAGTTGCAGATAGGAAATGCGAAAGCTGTGCAATAAGTATAAAACCAGTTTTTGTATGTTGATGGTTGGGTGGGTTTTCTTTTGAAAATGGATAGTAAGGATGTGAATGAACGATGGTTTTTCCACCCACAACATGCGTATGCTCGAAGAGGGTTATGCTACCGTAATAACCAATAAAAAGTATCAGCAAGGAATATCCAAAACGCCTCTTCCTCAAACAATTCATATCCAACATTTAATGTTGCAAAAATAAACTTTAGATAATATAATAGCAATACCTAAAAATGGGTATTATTTCAAAAATAAATCACCATTTATAATGACTGCGAATTCAATTTCCATAAATTATTTGATTTTACCTTTTGGTCTTTAATTTTCCAATATATTGCCAATTTTATCCGAAAGCGACAAGACGAATCTCTATCTCGGTAGCCTGCGCATACCTCTTGAGTAATTCCACCGTCCATTCGACGGTTTGCTGCATACCCTCTTTTCCTGAATAGCCATTTATGATCAGCAGTAGATGAGATGTCCCTGAGGATATCTTAGTCCGTTCTTCATCGCTTGTGGGCGTGCCTATGCTTCCGATAAAGTCACGATACACAGGAAGGCCTTCAATATTTAGCACACCGCGCCCGATAGCTTCGAAATGCTCATCTTTTTGCCCAACCCCTAGCGTCAGCAAGTCACCCTGAATTTTGTCTGCATCAAATCCGCCGATGGAATAGCCTGTTTTGATCGACACCAGATTGATTAAGTCCACCAACGTGTCAATCTGGTAAATACCCATACCTTTCACAATGCGGCGGCAAAGGGCTTCAGCCGAAGGACGGTAGCGGTTCGGATCTTTGCCCAGCAATCTGTAAGCCAGTCTGGTGGCTTTTATGGCTGGAATCTTACTGATGTCTTCCATCCTATATTTGTTTTGAACTTCCCTTTCCACGGCGTGTATATCCGTACACAACTCACTGTTTGTCATAGAATTCACTACCACGCATTCTATAGTGGCAAAAGCAAACTGGGGGCATACTGCATAGATTTGATCGGAAACAGACAAAGAAATTGTATTCATTTCGGTATATTTTAGGGTTGCAGCGACAAAATTACAAAAGAGATGGTAGTAAGAACCCATTTCTGACACGAGAATTTACTCCAAAAAGTAGTTAGCGACTAATCTGCAGAAAGCAACTGATCCAAGGAGTTTAGGGACAAGCGGCTTAAGGTCTTAATTTTTTTTCTTATCATTGCAATAGAAAACAGTGAGCATGAGCCGTAAATGGCAAATGGTGTAGCTGTCGATCGTTATTTAATAAATTATCAACCATTTTCATTATGCATCCGTTAGCACCTTTTGAATATTGTCCCAAATGTGGCTCAAGTCAATTCTTGGAAAATAATTTCAAGTCAAAAAAATGCCATTCTTGTGGCTTCGTATATTACTTCAACGTGTCGTCGTCAGTGGCGGTGATTATCAAAAACGACAGGGACGAGATTTTAGTTGCCACACGAGCTTACGAACCAGCAAAAGGCACATTCGACTTGCCGGGAGGTTTCATCGACATGGAAGAAACCGCAGAAGAAGCCGCTGCCCGCGAAATATTGGAAGAAACGGGCTTAAGTGTTATAGAAACTAAATATTTATTTTCGCTTCCGAATAAATACGTATATTCGGAGTTTGAAGTCCAAACGATGGACTTGTTCTTCGAATGCAAAGTCAAGTCAGGAACTGCAATTCATGCCGAAGACGATGTGGCCGCATTGCAATTTATTGCCCTGAAAGACTTGGATCCAGAACAATTTGGACTTTTGTCGATCAAGAAAGCCATTCGGAAATTGAAAGATAGTGAACAAGTGAACTTGTAAAGTTGATTATTTACGAATCAACAATTTCACGATTTTGCAAATTAACGAATTAATATTAAAAACGCATATATGAAAAAATCTGTTCTTGCATTGAGTTTGGCAGGATGCCTGCAACTCTCAGTACATGCGCAAAAATCGGTTGCGAATGAACTTCCATCACGACTTTTTCTGCAAGGAAAAGAGATGTTTCTCGACAAAAATTATGTCGGAACGCTCCACCGGATGACAGAGTTCAAAAAGCTTTCAAACGATAAGAATTTGATTGCTGAAGCCGACTACTTGATTATCAGCTCCCTCTACCATCAGGGAAATCCAATTGTATTGAACCAACTGAAAGACTATTTGGATGCTCATCCAGAAACCTATCACCGACAGGAAATCGCGTTCTTCACAGGAAGCATCCATTTTGAAGGGCAAGAATGGGCAAAGGCTGCATATTGGTTGGCGCAAGCCGATTTGGATTACCTCAACCCGTCACAGCAGGAAGATTGCAGTTTTCGATTAGCCTATTCTTATTTGCAGACGAAAAAATACGATGAATCCTATCGGCTTTTTGGATTGCTATCCCAAAAAAGCAGCAAATACAACCAAGACGCAAACTACTACAAAGCATACATCGACTTTCTGCAAAAACGGTATGAATCTTCCACTCCAGTATTTGAAAGGTTGACAAGAAGCCCAAAATACAAAGAACTTGCTTCTTTTTACCTCCTGCAAACATCCTTTGCCGAAGGAAAGGTGAATGAAAGCATCACCAATGGTGAAGCTTATCTTGAAAATTTCCCAAAAAGCACTTATTCAGGAGAAATTTACCGTATATTGGGCAACTGCTATTACCGTAAAGGCATTATGGTGAATTCTATCAGCAATTACGAGAATTACCTCAAAAATGCCGGCAAGCCTTTTCGGGAAGACATGCTCTTCTTGGGAAGCGCATACTTCAGCATCCGCAATTACACCAAATCTGCAGAAAGCCTCAAACACGCAATTTCCTACTCCGACGAGGTGGGTCAGGAAGCCTATATGCAACTTGGCCTTGCATCCGAAAAACTGGGAGAAAACTCGAATGCCTTGCTTGCATTCCAAGCAGCATCCAAGATGAATTACAACCGCGAGCTGAGCGAAAAATCGTTCTATAACTATGCCATCTTGTTGCACCAATCTTCTTTGGCGGTCTTCGACCAGTCGATCAGCGTTTTCCAACAATTTTTGCAACAATATCCAAATTCAAAATATTCCGACAACATCAACAATGCGCTTGCATCCACACTTTTGTCCACCAAGAATTATCCGGCAGCGCTTTCAGCTATCAATGCGATCAAATCGCCCGGCAAAAGTGTGCTTGAAGCCAAACAGATGATTTTGCTGCAGCTCGGCATCCAGCATTACATCAATGGAGACACGAACAATGCCATACAACGGTTCAATGAAACGATTGCGATGGATTCCTACAACACCAAAGCCCGCAACCAAGCCTATTTCTGGCGCGGGGAATCGTTTTACAAGTTGGCGAACTATACGGTCGCAGCAAGAGACTATGAAACATTCATGACCCAATCCGGGCGAAATGATGAAAACTACAACATCGCCCGATACGATTTGGGCTACGCTTATTTTAAGCTGAATCAATACAGCAAAGCCACTTCAGCGTTCCTCGATTACATTGAACAGGAAAACAACAAACTCTTGCCAAATTACAGCGATGCGCTAAATAGAATCGGTGACGGCTATCTTTTTGCCCGCAATTATTCGGAAGCCAACAGGTATTACACCCGATCTGCAAACCAGAATCCCCAAAATGCCGATTATGCTGAATTCCAGAAAGCATTTGTGCTGGGCTTGCAACGCGATTATAACGGAAAAATTTCGGCACTCGACCAATTGATGACCAAGTATCCGCAATCCGAATACTGCGATGATGCCTTATACGAAAAGAGTCGCGCCTTGGCAATGCTCGAGAGAGAGAAAGAAGCGATACCTGTGCTTGAAAAACTGTTGAAAAACCATCCGGGATCGTTGTTGGCGCAAAAAGGAGGCATTCAACTAGGACAAATGTATTACAACACCAACCAGCCTCAAAAAGCGATTGAAACATACAAAAATGTGGTGAAAGATTACCCCGACACCGAAGAAGCACGTATAGCAGTGCAAAGCATGGAGGGAATCTACAAGGACATCAACGACATCGATTCTTATGCCTCGTATGTCAACTCATTGGGAGGCAGCATCAAGATCAGTTCGTCGCGACAAGACTCGTTGACTTTTCTGGCAGCCGAAAATGTCTTCATGAAAGGCCAGAGGATATCCTCCAAGACCACATTCAAAAAATATTTGCAGTCTTTCCCAACAGGTTATTACTCGGCTGATGCACATTATTATCTTGGAGCAATTGCCTTGGAAGAAAAAGACAAGGCAGAGGCCCTCAATGAATTCAGACAAACCATCGAAGGTGGCAACAGCCGTTTTCAGGAAGAGGCACTATCCGAAGCTGCTGATTTGGAATTCAACGACAAGAATTACACCGCAGCATACCAATATTACACAAGGCTGAACAATTTGACCCAGAAAGCCGAAGTGAAAGACCAAGCACGAATCGGAATGCTACGTTGCGCTGCCTATCAAAACAAAGACCAAGAAGTGATTTTGGCGGCAACTCAAATTATAGGACAATCGAAAACAGCTCCTGAAATTCTGAAAGAGGCTTATTTCTACCGGGGCAAAGCTTATCTTGACCTAAAGCAATTGGACAAAGGAATCGCTGATTTTAGAGAATGTGCCACCGATACTCGTTATGCGCAAGGAGCTGAAGCGCAATTCATTTTGGCGGATACTTTCTATAAATGGAAATCCTACGACAAAGCCATTGATCAAGTCACTGAATTTATGAAAAAAGGAACTCCTCACGAATATTGGATGGCGCGTGCTTTGATCGTCCTTTCCGATTCGTATGCAGCCAAAGGAGATAAATTCTCCGCCAAGCAATACCTGGAAAGCCTCAAGGACAACTACAAAGGAGGCGAAGCCGACATCACTGAAATGGTGAGTTCCCGATTGTCAAAAATGAATTAATAATCAGACAGCTATGAAAAAGATTTCACTATATAAAATTCTACCTCTGACACTGATCTGCGGATCGATTTCAGTTCTTCATGCGCAGTCGGGAGGAAAAGATACCACCTACACCCGTCAAATTTCGGTGGAAAGAGATTTCAATCCAACCTTGCAGGATGCAAACAAGATCAATGCTTTGCCTTCACTTTACGAACCTACGGTGAAAAAGTTGAATTCTCCGTTAGCAGATTGGATCACGTCAGGTTCGCCAAAACTTTTGCAATTGACAAATACCAATGCCGGAAATTTTGGAACGGACATAGAACACGACAAAAACCGTGGATACGCCGGACTTCGCCTCGGAACACATGGCAATATAGAAGGGGAAGCCGGATACCAGGCTATTTCGAACGAAACCACCATGCTCGATTTCTTCGGCACATACAACGCCTCTTCAGCCAAACCGAAGCATATCGATTATCTATACAAAAACGATGCGAAGGCCAAGTTCAGCGATGCGTTCTTCAAAGTGGGTTTACAGCACAAGTTTGAGCCACTTACCCTGTTTTTGAGCTCATCTTATCAAAACGAAGGATTCAATTATTATGGTGCTGCCTATGCCTCTGATTCTGGAAGTACTTTTGAATACGATAAAAAACAAACGGCTACTATTTTTCATTTAGGAGCAGGCATCCAATCGAAAACCCAAACGATCATGCGCTACATGGCGCACTTGGGATATGACAACTTTGGATTGAAATATGACAGTATAATGGATAAAGGACCCAAATCGGGCATTTTAAGTGGAGATTTCAATTTCAACACCGATTTTGGAACAGACAGGATTATCGGGCTCAATGTGCATTTTCTCAACCAATCTTTGTCGAAGGAATACAAAGACTTGCACACTTTCACCCATTTCAAATTCAATCCTTATCTCGATTTTACAGGAAGCAATTGGAAAGCAACTCTTGGAGTGAACGGACATATCACATTCGATGCCATCAATAAGGTACTTTTGGTGCCGAATATTTCGGCATCTTGGAATTTTCTTGAGACAAGCTCATTATATGGAAGCGTTGTTGGCGACGTGAACGAAAACACCTACCTCGATATATTGAAAGAAAACAGGTATGTGAACCCTTCCATTCGCATTTCACCATCCCGCACCTATTACGATGCGGAGATTGGGATCAAAAGCGGCATCATCAAAGGGTTGGAATTCGATTTCTTCACCGGCTACAAATACACCTCCAGCGAGCATTTATATGTTGCTTCCAGCGTAGGGGTATTGGAAAACGTGAATTCTGCTATCTACGCCAACCTGAATCAAGGAAAAGTTGGAGGCCAAATCAAAACAAACCTGATTCCTTACGTTGACTTATTCACGAAGTTGACAACCTATTTCTACAAGGTAAAATATCGCGATGAAGTTTCCGACACATATTTGCCCAAAGCTGCTTGGAACAAGCCAACTTACACTTTCGAGTTGAATGCGGACATCAAACCTTTCGACAAGTTTGTAGTTACAGCAAATTACCTGCTTGCTGGAGGACGAAAATACTACGACGACGGCGAGAAAAAAAATATGAAAAGTATCAATGAACTAAATGCGAAGGGTGTATATCAGTTTACAAAGATGGTTTCTGCGTCAGTGTCAATCAATAATTTTCTCAACCAAAAATACGAACTCGTTCCTGGGTATGCTAACTATGGCACAAACCTGTTGGTGGGAGCGAGCGTGAAGTTTTAGGAATATTTAGAGCGGTTTATATGAGTTGGTAAAATACCATCTCAATGAATTATAAAAAACGGTTTCAGTTATTAAGCTGAAACCGTTTTCTATTTTGAAATTATAAATGGAAATCCAGGGTTTCCATTGCGTTCTACCAGATAGAAACGCGCTTATCTACAGGAATAAACAAGGGATCTTTTTCTGTGATTTGGAAAGCATCGTACCAAGCTTGAATGTGTGGCAATGCGGCATTCACACGCCATTTGCCGAGCGAATGGGGATCCATTTTGGTGCGTCTCAAGATTTCTTCCTTGCGGATATTTCCAGCCCACACATTGGCATAGGCCAAAAAGAGACGTTGCGCAGGAGTGTAACCGTCAATTTTTTCGTTTTTCTTTGCTTCTTCCGTTTTCAAGAAAGCGTTGTAGGAAACTTGCAATCCTCCGTGGTCGGCAATGTTTTCCCCTAATGTGAATTCGCCGTTGGCATGCACATCGTCCGCCACTACAATATTGCTAAAGAAGTCCACCATTACTTTCGAACGCTTTTCGAAGCTTTTCGCATCTTCCAGTGTCCACCAATCTTTCATGTTGCCTTCCTTGTCGTATTTGCGGCCTTGGTCGTCAAATCCGTGTGTCATTTCATGGCCAATCACGACACCGATCGCACCGTAGTTGATTGCATCGTCGGAATCCATGAAGAAAAATGGCGGTTGCAGAATGCCTGCGGGGAAGCAAATTTCGTTTGTTGTGGGGTTGTAATAAGCGTTGACGGTTTGGGGGGACATCAGCCATTCATTTTTATCAACCGGTTTGTTGAGCTTGTCCAACATGAAATTGTATTCGAATTCGGACGAACGGATGATATTTGCCCAGTAGCTGTCTTTTTTGATGTCCAGTTTCGAACAGTCTCTCCATTTGTCGGGATAGCCGATTTTGACGATGAAATTATTTAATTTATCCTGAGCTTTGGCTTTGGTTGCATCGGTCATCCAAGCCAGATTGCTGATGCGTTCGCTGAGAGAAAGTTTCAGGTTGTCCACCAATTTGAGCATCCTTTCTTTCGCTTTTCCAGGGAAATATTTGGTCACATACAATTGCCCCACTTCTTCTCCAAGTGTGCCGTTGATAGTGTTCACCGTGCGTTTCCAACGAGGTTGTAATACTTTTGTTCCCGCAAGTTGTTTGCCATAAAAGTCGAAATTCGTATTCACAAACTTATCGCTCAAAAATTCAGCAGCAGTATTCAGAATGTTCCATTTCAAATAGCCCTTTAGTTCGTCAATGGAGGCTGTCGAGATAATTTTTACAACTTCTTTGAGTGGCTCTACTTGTGCCACGTTCAGCTCTTTGAGACTATTGATTCCCGCTGATTGAAAAAGCAATGACCAGTTGAATGCCGCAACCGAATTGTTTAATTGCGTTGCATTCAGCAAATGGTAATTTAGTTCGGGAACGCGTGTTTTCTCTTTTGGAAAATGAGCTGTTGCAAGCTGAGTTTCCAATTTCAACACAGATTCCGCAATCTTTCTGCTTTCAGCAGGTTTGTATCCAGCATTCTCAAATTGTTTTTCAATCAATTTGAGATAACCTTCTCGCAAGCTTTTGGTGCGGGCATCATTTTGCAAATAATAATCTCTGTCGCCCAATCCCAAGCCACTTTGAGATATTTGAGGTATGTAGCGGCTGCTGTTTTTTTCATCTATTTCCACATGCAACGAAAAGAAGGGCGATCCTGCATATTTGCGCAAATTACCCACCAGACGGATTATGTCTTCTCTGGTTTTTGCCGCATCCACCTCTTTCAACTGTGCCAGAACCGGATTTGCCCCATCTTGGTTCAGTTTTGTGCTATCCATCCCTAAAGTGTATAGGTCGCCTATCTTTTGCGCAACACTTCCCTTTTCGTGGCTTTGCAGTCCCAATTCTTTTACCAAATCGTTGATTTGCCTGTGGTTGTTTTCGGCCAACTGGTCGAAAGAACCATAGCGGGAATATTCATCAGGAATCGGATTTGCTTTTTGCCATCCACCTGTTGCAAATTGATAGAAATCTGTTCCCGGACGGACAGTTGTATCTAAATTTGCGATATCCAAGCCTTTTTTCATTGCTTTCTCCTTTGATTTATTCATACAGCCCATCCCGATCGTTGAAATTGCTAAAAGCGGTAAAAAATAAGATATTTTCATATGCCTTTTTGTTGATAATTATATAATGTATTAAAATCTTTATGCCTGGAAAGGCAACCAAAACTAAATTCCATGATCTGCAAAGATATAGTTTCCGGTAATATTTATCTTAAATATATATTTAATGATAGTTAATTAGCTCCTGCACGAGATTTCATTTTCTCATATTCAGAAGAAAGTTCTTCCCAACTTTCCATGGTCTGTTCCAATTGTTTGTTCAGTTCGCCGTGTTTTTGGAACAGGCTTACCTCGGAGGCATGTTCGGGCTGGCTTAATATTTTCTCCAATTGAGCTATATCTTTTTCCAATTGCTCAATTTGATTCTCTTTTTCGGAAACTTGTTTTTCCATTTTTTTGAGTACCCTTGCCTGTTCTTTCCTTTCTTCGTAAGACAAGTTCGAGATCGTATCCGGCTCTGCCTTCAACTGCTCCGAGTAAATTGGAACTTTCTTTTGTGAGTCTAATTCACGCAAGTTGTCCATTTGTTTTGAACGGAGAAACTCGTAGATGCCCCCCAAGTGTTCCTTTACCTTTCCGTCCGCGAATTCGTAGGTTTTTTCGACCAAGCCGTCCAAGAATTCACGGTCGTGCGAAACAACGATCACCGTCCCGTCAAAATCCCGGATCGCATCTTTCAGCACATCTTTGCTGCGCATGTCGAGGTGGTTGGTAGGCTCATCGAGAATCAACAAATTTACCGGTTCGAGCAGCAAACGGATCATGGCTAGGCGACTTCTTTCACCACCCGAGAGTACCTTCACCTTTTTGTCGGAAGCTTCTCCTCCAAACATGAATCCTCCCAGAATATCCCGGATCCGTGTTCGGATATCACCCGTAGCCACATAATCTATGGTGTCGAAAACTGTCTTGTTTTCATCAAGCAATTGTGCTTGATTTTGGGCGAAATATCCTATTTTTATATTGTGTCCGAGTTCCAATTTACCATCAAAAGGGATTTCGCCCATGATACATTTTACGAAAGTGGATTTTCCTTCGCCGTTTTTACCGACAAAGGCCACCTTTTCGCCACGCTTGATGGTCATTTCCACATCCGAAAACACGGTCTGAGAGCCGTACGTCTTTTTCAAGCCTTCAGCAATGATGGGGTAGGAGCCCGAACGAGGTGCGGGAGGAAACTTCAAGCGCAAGCTGGAATTGTCTTCTTCGTCCACTTCCAACCGTTCCAGTTTATCTAATTGTTTGATTCGAGACTGCACCTGAACGGATTTTGTTGCTTTGTAGCGAAAACGTTCAATGAAATCTTCGGTTTGCTGTATCTGCTTCTGCTGGTTTTCGTAGGCGCGAATCTGCTGTTCTCGCCTTTCTTTCCGCAATTCCACATATTTTGAGTAATGAACCCGGTAGTCGTAAACCCGTCCCAAGGTAATTTCTATTGTCCGTTGCGTGACGGCATCCAAAAAAGCCCGGTCATGAGAGACCAAAATAACTGTTTTGGCCTTCGTAGCTAAGAAATTCTCGAGCCACTGGATCGATTCAATATCCAAGTGGTTCGTGGGTTCATCCAACAGCAACACGTCCGGGCGTTGAAGCAGCAATTTGGCCAATTCTATGCGCATACGCCAGCCTCCGCTGAATTCCTTTGTCGGTCGTTCAAAGTCCTTTCTCTTGAAGCCTAGGCCCATCAGTGTTTTTTCCACTTCCGCCTGAAAATTGCCAGCTCCCGACATCATAAATTCTTCATTTAATGTTGTCGATCGCTCGATTAAGTCGGAATAAGCATCCGATTCGTAATCTGTGCGTTCGGCCAGTTGCAGATTTACAGAGTCAAGCTCTTTTTCGAGTTGCTGGATACGGCTGAAAGCCAATGATGCTTCTTCCACAACTGTGTTTCCATCCACCAACTGCATGTGCTGCGGTAAATACCCAATAGTAATGTCTTTGGGTGAAATAACTTGGCCGCTTGTCGGCGCTTGTTTTCCAGCAAAAATTTTCAGCATGGTGGATTTTCCTGCTCCATTTTTGCCGACTAATGCAATTCGGTCCTTTTTGTTAACAACAAAAGAAATATCATTTAAGAGAGTGAAGCCTCCAAATTCAACGGTTAATCCTTCAATAGAGATCACAACGAGTCATGTTTTAATTTGACACAAAAGTAGCTATATTTTGATGAAATAAAGAATTGGCTTAATTCTTACCGAAAATTAGTGTGGTTCAGTGTTTCTATGATTTAAAATGTTATATTATTCCTACGTTTTTGTAATGTTAAGTTGGTTCATGTTACATTTCTGTAGCTTTTTGATTGACGATTTAAATGCTTATAGGCCTGAAAACAAACCGAATAATTTTTTGGCATGCTAATTGATGTAAAAAGGTAGTTGTTTGTCATAAGAAATTTATAAATATCATAGTATGTCTCAGAGTCATGCTCACAGTTTTTTTAAAGATTTGGACACAAATAGTGCTCTTCGTAAAAAATGCTTTTCATGCAGGACGAAAGCCGATTTGTTTGCCTCGCTGAAAGAGAGTGGGTTTGATTTCACGCAAGAGGAGTTTGAACAAGAGGTCATTTTACAACTTTTCAAGTGTCAAACTGAAGAGCAATTTGACAATGTAAGGCAAAAGGAGCTATGGTTCAAGATGTATGGGTGAGAAGATGTAAGTAAATGCTTTCATTTTCGAGTTGAATGCTAAATGTGTTTGGGATGCCGGATGCAATTAATAAAATAGAGGACAGTATGGAAAAAGCAAAAGTGGAAATGCCCGATGATGTTATCATCACAGAGATCGAAAAAATCCGATTTCTTATTCAAGATGCAACAGGACTCGACATCATGTATGCTTATGAAAATCTTGTTTTTGCAGAACATGGCATTTACCTCATTGAAGTAAATATTGAAAACAAAGACAAATTGAATTGTTACTTCAATGTTGATTTTGAGGCAAGCAAGCGTCTGTTGTTTCTTGAAAAGTTGATGCGTACAGCATCGTTAAATGGAATGGTCATAGTGAACAAAGGTACGTTCGAAATGAAGCAAAATGCAGATGGACAGACTTTTTCATTAAGTTTCTTTGATGCCTAGATGCCATTGGCGTGTAGCATTCTCCAATAACTTTATTTATTATTCTTATTGATAAGAATTATTGTCAAAAAATCGTCGTTTAGTATTTGTGTGTGAATGGGAGAGCATTGGAGCGATGCTAATTTCTAAACTCAAAGTGCGAAGTAGTTCGGGAGAATCGTCGCATTCTTGACAGCTCGCCAATGCTTAATCCTATTCTTAATATTATTTTCACCGCCTAATTTCTGAAATATAGGATTCTCCTTTCTATATTCGTATTTTTTTATTTTCCCAACCCGCTTTTTTGTTAAAAATTAGATAGAATAAAACCATTTCTATGACTCGGTGCATGTGATAGAAATAGATTTTTATTATTATCTTTGCCACAATTTTTAATTAGGGTAGAAAGCTGATAAAATGAACAAGTTTCCCGAATACAACGGAATAGATTTTTCGCAAGTAAACAAAGAAATATTGGAAAAATGGGATCAAAAACAAGTGTTCCATAAGAGTTTAGAGATACGTGAAGGTGCGCCAACATTCGTTTTCTACGAAGGTCCTCCTTCCGCAAACGGGATGCCCGGCATTCACCACGTGATTTCCCGCTCTATCAAAGATATTTTCTGCCGTTACAAGACGATGAAAGGCTATCTGGTTAACCGGAAAGCCGGCTGGGATACGCACGGGCTTCCGGTGGAACTTGGCGTCGAAAAATCACTCGGGATTACCAAAGAAGACATTGGCAAAAAAATCTCTGTTGCCGAATACAACGATGCTTGCCGTCGGGAAGTGATGAAATATACCCGTGAATGGGAAGATTTGACCCGCAAAATGGGATATTGGGTAGATATGAAAGACCCCTATGTCACCTACGACAACCGCTATATCGAAACTTTGTGGTACTTGTTGAAAGCCCTTTACGAAAAGGGTTTTCTTTACAAAGGATACACCATCCAGCCTTATTCTCCGGCTGCCGGAACAGGATTGAGCTCACACGAGTTGAATCAGCCGGGTTGCTACCGCGATGAAAAGGATACGACCGTAACGGCTCAATTTAAGATTAAGAAACCAAAGCCCGAAATGGAAGGTTTTGGTACTGCATATTTTTTGGCTTGGACTACAACACCCTGGACCCTGCCTTCAAACACGGCTTTGTGCGTTGGTCCAAATATCACTTACGTGGCGGTTCGCTCTTTTAACCCTTATACGGGTGAGAAGTTGACAGCTGTCGTAGCCAAGGATTTGGTACATTCTCTCTTTAATCCAAAGGCCGCTGAGCTAAAATTGGAAGACTACAAACCTGGCGACAAACTTATTCCTTTCGAGGTGCTTGATACCACTTGGAAAGGTTCTGAATTGGCTGGAATCGAATACGAGCAGCTGCTTCCGTTTATGAATCCAGGCGAAGGTGCTTTCCGCGTCATCACGGGTGATTTTGTCACTACCGAAGACGGTACCGGAATCGTGCACATCGCCCCAACCTTTGGTGCAGACGATGCCAAGGTGGCAAAACAACACGGAGTGCCAGCCATGTTGCTGAAAGACAAAGATGGCAACATCCGCCCGATGGTGGACATGACCGGAAAGTATTACAAGATTGAAGACATCGATCAAGGCTTTTTGAAAGAGAACGTCTATGTGGATGCCTATCAGGCTTATGCTGGCAGGTATGTGAAGAATCAGTACGACAATTCGCTTCCGGAAGATGCTACAACCTTGGACATTGACCTTTGTGTGGCTCTCAAACAAGACAACAAGGCGTTTCGCATCGAAAAATACGTGCACAGCTATCCGCATTGCTGGCGAACAGACAAACCGGTGCTCTATTATCCGCTTGATAGCTGGTTTATCCGCACCACTGGTGTGCGTGAACGTTTGATTGAACTGAATGACACCATCAACTGGAAACCTCAATCGACAGGTACGGGACGTTTCGGGAAATGGCTCGAAAACCTGCAAGACTGGAACTTGAGCCGTAGTCGTTATTGGGGAACGCCGCTCCCTATATGGCGTTCGGAAGATGGAAAAGAAGAAAAGTGCATTGGCTCCGTAAAAGAACTGTATGCAGAAATAGAAAAGTCAATAGCTGCCGGATTTATGGAAAAATTCCCTTGGGAAGGATTCGAAATCGGCAATTTGGATAAAGTAAACTACGAAAAACTGGATTTGCACCGTCCATATGTGGACGACATTATTTTAGTGGCTGACTCAGGCAAACCAATGAAACGAGAAACCGACCTGATTGACGTTTGGTTCGATTCGGGAGCCATGCCGTTTGCCCAAGTGTTTTATCCAAACATTTCGGAAGAAGATTTTCAACGGGTTTATCCGGCCGACTTCATTTGTGAAGGGGTGGACCAGACTCGTGGTTGGTTCTTCACACTTCACGCTCTTTCCACCATGGTGAAAGACAGTGTGGCATTTAAAAACGTGGTTTCGAACGGCCTTGTGCTCGACAAAAACGGCAACAAAATGTCCAAGCGTTTGGGAAATGCCGTCGATCCATTTTCAACCATTGACAAACATGGTTCCGACCCTTTGCGTTGGTACATGATAACGAATGCATCGCCTTGGGACAACTTGAAATTTGACGTGGACGGGATCGAAGAGGTGCGTCGCAAATTCTTCGGAACGCTTTACAACACGTATTCGTTCTTTGCGCTATATGCGAATGTGGATGGATTCACAGGACAAGAGGAACAAGTGCCCTACGCTGAGCGTCCAGAAATTGACCGTTGGATTATTTCCCTGCTCCATTCGTTGGTAGCCGATGTGGACACATTTTATGGTACGTACGAGCCAAGCCGTGCCGGACGCGCTATTTCCGACTTCGTGAACGACCATTTGAGTAACTGGTATGTTCGCTTGAACCGGAAACGTTTCTGGGGTGGGGAAATGACAAAAGACAAGTTGTCGGCTTATCAGACCTTGCACGCTTGTCTTGAAACTGTCGCTCGATTGATGTCGCCGATCGCACCGTTTTATTCAGACAAATTGTATTCCGATTTGACTGGAAATAAAGATATTTCAGTTCACTTGGTGGATTTCCCTCTAAGTGATAATTCTGTTGTGGACAAATCCTTGGAAGAACAAATGTTGCTTGCACAAAGCATTTCGTCCATGGTGCTGGCTTTGCGCCGCAAGGTGAACATCAAGGTTCGCCAGCCATTGACCCAGATCATGATGCCAACGGTGGATGCACATCAACAAGAAGCTATCGAAGCGGTGAAATCACTGATTCTGGGTGAAGTGAATGTGAAAGACCTCCAGTTTGTGGACAATGCTGCCGGGATTTTAGTGAAACGCGTCAAGCCTGACTTCAAAAAATTAGGCCCTAAATACGGAAAAATCATGAAGCAATTAGCAGCTGCTGTGCAAACAATGACGCAGGAGCAAATTGCAGAACTGGAAACTTCCGGCGTATTCGCCTTCGATGTGGCTGGTGAGCAAGCTGTGGTGGAACTTTCCGACGTGGAGATTATCTCCGAAGACATTCCCGGATGGTTGGTGGCCAACGAAGGCCGTTTGACGGTTGCTTTGGACATCACCGTGACCGATGCTCTCAGAAAAGAAGGTACAGCCCGCGAATTGGTGAACCGCATCCAAAATATACGGAAGTCATCGGGCTTTGATATCACCGACAAAATCAATGTAGTTATGACTGATGTGCCACAAGTGAAAGAAGCATTCGCCGAATATCAAAATTATATTGCTTCGCAAGTGCTTGCGGACAATATTTCACTGGCCGATAACGTTGTTGGCACAGAGGTTGACATGGAAGAATATGTTATACACATAGATATAGAGAAAGCATAAAGATGATTATGAACCCTTTAAACTGAACGATTATGAGTGAAAAGACAAGATACTCCGACACAGAACTGGAAGAATTTCGCAAAATTATTCTTGAAAAGCTGGATATGGCAAGGCAAGAATATGATTTGTGGAAAGCTGTCATAATGAATTCGGATGGTAATGATGTGACCGATACTTCACCAACATTCAAGGTGTTAGAAGAAGGTGCTTCTACTTTGTCAAAAGAAGAAGCCGCTCGTCTGGCTCAACGGCAAATGAAATTTATTCAGAATTTGCAATCAGCATTAATTCGAATTGAAAATAAAACCTACGGAGTTTGCCGTGAAACGGGCAAATTGATTCCGAAAGAAAGACTGCGTGCTGTACCTCATGCCACTTTGAGCATCGAAGCAAAACAAAGCGGAGTGAAATAAGGATCTTTGGTTTGATATATTAAATAAGGTTGCAGTTTTGCCTATTTGCTACAAAAATAGGTGAGATTATACTTTTATGGCTAAAATTTTCATATGAAAATCAATAAAAAATACGTCACGGCTTTTGTTGTTTTGTCTCTTGTCATCCTCTTTGACCAAGCTGTCAAAATTTGGGTGAAAACTCACATGGCACTTTACGATTCCTATGAAATAGCCAGTTGGTTCAAAATCTATTTTGTCGAAAACAATGGAATGGCTTTTGGCATTGAAGTGATCGGTAAGCTCTTTCTCACGCTTTTTCGTATCGTAGCTGTTGTTTTCGGATTTTATTACATCAATAAACTATTAAAAGCAGAGACTAAGGCAGGCTACATTGCGTGTGTCTCGTTGATTTTGGCTGGGGCATTGGGTAATATCATTGATAGCGTTTTCTATGGAGTATTTTTCAGTGAAAGCTATCAGGGATATGTTGCATCCTTTGTGCCAATGGGGCAAGGGTATGCTGGTTGGTTGCACGGGAAAGTGGTTGATATGCTTTATTTTCCATTGATAGAGGGTAGTTATCCAGATTGGTTTCCGTTTGTAGGAGGCAATAAATTTATATTTTTCAGCCCCATATTCAACATAGCGGATTCTGCCATTTCGGTTGGTATATTTATCCTTTTAATTTTTTATAGAAAAACGTTGTCCGAATCTCTTCAGAAAACGAATGTGGATGAATTATAAGCTCAAAACATTTTTTAGCTGTCTGTTGTGCACCATCCTATTATTTTCCTGCACATACAGGCCCAAGGGTGTGGTTTCTCGACAAAAAATGGAAGAAGCTCTCTATGATGTTTATCTAGCACAAGCTCTTATTCAAAGTCCCCGGTACGCCTTACAAGAGTCAAAAGATTCTTTGTTATTGGGTGTGTTGGCCAAACATCAAATCACTCAGGCCGAATTTGACTCATCCATCGTGTGGTATTCCACTCAAGGAGAAATTTATTTTAAGATTAACGATCGTGTCTCGAAACGCTTGAAGGATTTCCAAAGCGAAGTTTCAATAGACGAAAACTCTGATCTGAAATTGAGAAAAAAATACGACGGATTTACGCTACCACCTTCCGTTTTGTTGGGTCTCCGTGGTTCTGCTTTCGCTTTTGGATTTGAAATAGATTCATTAAAATTTAGACAAATAGATACCACTGCTTTTGATTTCAATTTCAAAACATTGGGAATTACCCCTAAGTCAAAAGTTTATGCAACAGTGCGTTTCGAATACAAGGATACGACCGTGACCATAACAACAACATTAAATCAAAATTCCTACTATTCATTAAAAAAACCAGTAAAAGTCAGGCATAAATTGAAAAAGATTTCCGGATATATTTATGTGGATAATCCGTTGATGGTTTTGCCTCCTGTTTATGTTTACAACTTGAATTACAAGAAAATTGTTCCCAAACCCAAACCGAAACCAAAAGCAACAACAGAGAAGAAGGGTAGGGGCGAAATTATGAAGCCTCGGCGTAAAGAATTGATAGAAAAAGATGTGGAAAAATAATGAAACGCTATTTTTCTCATTATACGATAATCTATCCTGCGCTTTTCTTAAAGAATCACATCACGGAATTGGATGAAGAAAATTGCTTGATTTGTTACTATCCATATGAAAATGAAATAAGAAATACTGAATTTTACTCAGGATTGCTTATTTTTACACCTACAGAAGAAGCTTCAGATTTTTCTTTTATTCATGATTGTTGGAGTAAAAAAGAAATAGATAGGCTGGAGGCATTTATTAAGATGAATGAAGCTAAACAATCGTTCGATTTGAGTGGAAATAGATTGAAAATGTGGCATATACCTTAGCCTGACGTGTGATGGAAGAGAAATTGTCATAGATTATATTTATTAAATTAATTTTCTCATAGCTAACATTTATTGTAATTTTGCACTTAATAAAGCAACAAAAAATATATACCTTATGAGTGAGAGAGTTAAATGTTTGATTATTGGTTCTGGGCCAGCAGGATACACTGCGGCAATTTATGCTTCACGAGCCAATTTAAGTCCTGTTCTTTATGAAGGGATACAACCCGGAGGACAATTGACCACAACAACAGAAGTGGAAAATTTCCCTGGATACCCTGAAGGCATTACCGGTACGGAATTGATGGAAGACTTGAAAAAACAAGCCACTAAATACGGAGCAGATGCCCGTTCGGGAATAGCTACGTCCGTTGATTTTTCGTCCAATCCCAAAAAAGTGGTGATTGATGGAGAGAAGACAATTGAGGCAGATGCTGTAATTATTTCCACTGGAGCTTCAGCCAAGTATCTTGGTTTGCCCGATGAAACAAAATATGCGGGAATGGGTGTTTCTGCCTGTGCCACGTGCGATGGCTTCTTCTATCGCAAAAAAACAGTAGCAGTAGTGGGCGGTGGAGACACTGCATGTGAAGAAGCAATCTATCTTTCGGGTTTGGCAGGCAAAGTATATCTGATTGTCCGCAAGCCTTTTCTGCGTGCTTCAAAAGTAATGCAAGACCGAGTATTGAAAAACGAGAAAATTGAAGTGCTTTTCGAAACAAATACACTTGGATTATTTGGGGATAATGGAGTGGAAGGTGCTCATCTCGTGAAACATGCAGGTGAAGATAACGAAGAAAAACTGGATATAGCCATTGATGGATTTTTCTTGGCTATCGGCCACAAGCCAAATACTGATATTTTCAAAGGACAGGTCGATTTGGATGAAGTGGGTTACATCAAAACCGTGCCAGGAACACCAAAAACCAATATTGACGGTGTGTTTGCTGCGGGCGATGTGGCGGATCCTCATTACCGCCAGGCCATTACAGCTGCTGGAAGTGGTTGCCAGGCAGCAATTGAGGCAGAACGTTATTTGTCAGCCTTGGAAAGTTAATTCAAGAAAACGTTGTAAAACTAAATAAAGAGGGGAAAAGCTACTTGAGTTTTTCCCCTTTCTCGTTGTGAACTTAATTCTGAAGTTCGTGACTATTTTTCAGTATATCTTCCCCCAAATGGGTTTGGGCTTCCCGTTCTTCCCGTTCTTTCACCTCTTTTGCTTTGCGTGCATACACGATCAGGCGCATGGTGTAGTCGTAGGTGATGTAGTTCCAGATCCAGTTGAGTAGGACAAAAAGTTTATTCCTTACACCGAGAATGGAGCGGAGATGCACGAACAACCACATCGCCCAAGCAAACCATCCTTTAAAATGCAACTTGGGTAAATCAACCACGGCACGGTTGCGCCCGATGGTTGCCATACTTCCCAAATCGTTGTATCGGAAGGGTTTGAGTGTTTGGCCACTTTGCATCCGGTTGAAATTTGCCGCCAAAAGAGTGCCTTGCTGGATGGCCACTTGTGCCAATTGTGGATGTCCATTCGGGAAAGCAGGATCTGTCGTTTGGAGGCATTGGTCGCCGATGGCAAAAATGTTGTCATAACCTTCTACTCGGTTAAATTCATCCACAACAATACGCCCACCACGTCCGATCACGCTTGGGTTCATGTTCCCAATACGCACTGCCGTTACGCCGCTTGTCCAGATGAGGGTGCGGGTAGGGATCACTTCCCCGTTTTCAAACACCACGTTTCGGTTATTGTAATCCGCCACTTTTTTGCCAAGAATTACTTTTACACCCATCTCCTCGAGTGATTTAGCAGAGTCCTCGGATGATTTTGGTGTCATTCCCTGCAACAACCTGTCTGCCGCTTCCACCAAATATATTTTCAAATCGTCTGGTTTTATTTCAGGATAATCTTTTGGGATAACATACCGTTTCATCTCCGAAAGTGCTCCGGCAATCTCTATTCCTGTTGCGCCACCTCCCACGATGACCACATTGAGCAGTTCTTTCTTCTCTTCCTCTGTGGCACAAGTAATTGCACGCTCAAAATTTCCTAAAAGAGCATTCCGCAAGCCCATCGCTTCCGAAATGTTTTTCATCGGCATGGCCACTTCTTCAATGTTTTTGTTTCCGAAGAAATTGGACACCGTTCCTGCGGCAAATATCAGATAATCGTATTCGATTTTTCCTATCGATGTTTGTAGCACGTCAAGTTCCGGTACCACTGCTCTTGCTTTGGCCAGACGGAAGAAAAAGGACTTTTTCCTGTTTTTATATACATTGCGGAATGGAAAAGCGATAGAAGATGGCTCCATGCCACCCGAAGCAACTTGATAGATCAAAGGCAGAAATTGATGGTAATTGTTCTTATCCACCAACACCACTTGATAATCTGATTTTTTCAGCTTGTTTGCCAACTGAAGTCCTCCAAATCCACCTCCTACAATGACAATTCTCTTTTTACTGGTTTTAGGAATGTTGAAACTCATAGATTTTATTACAATAAATAGTTATATAAGTGATTCATCTTGTAAAGTAAATAATTGTTGCATTTAAGCACATGGAAACATAAATGACCCATATTCGTTGGCATTCACACTAAAAATGCTTGACGAAGAATCAATCTCAGGCAGATGAGGATACTATAAATCAATACCAAGATCTGCTTTTTTAGTAAGTTACTTTTGTCTCTAAATACCTTGACACAACCTAGACTTGACACACTTGTTTATAGATTAATGGAAAAATTGCATTGCGAAATTTGCTTTGTTTTTTAACCCTGATACCTTCTATTCACAATACAAATATACGAATAATATGTTGTATTTTTGTTTGCTTTTTTATGGAAAATTAGCCAATCCGCTTTAAAGAAGAGACTAAAACTCCCCCTATTATTAATATATTTCATTTTTTATGTCATATCGATAAATTGAATTTGCGTTATAGTACGCATTTTGCTTTCTCTGTGTGGCAATAGGCTGTGTCGCTATTTTTTCTCGCTGATTCTTTTTTATGAAATAAAGAACAATAAAACTCACTAGAAGTATCTTTGTGTAAAACTAAATTTGTATGTTTGGCTTCGTAAAAATAAAGATAGGGAACAGATTGAATAAATTGTGGTATTATTTTAACGCAAAGCCGCTAGATGGTAAAGGTGTATTTTGCTTACTAAATGAGTGTAAGGTATGCCTGCGAATTGAATTGTTTGTAAAAAACGTTGTCTCTCTTTGCGTCTCTGTGTTTATGTTTCTTATGCGACTACAAATTATTCTGATTACTTTATATCCAATAAAAAATTATTAAACGTTTTTCTTGTTTTTTCGAATGAAAGCAGCAATCAACAACATCCGGCGGAAATTAATGAACTCGCTCACAAGTAATGTGGGTGAGAGAATGATCGTAAGAAGGGACTTTTCTCTTTCTAGTAACCTTCCCAAAAGAATCCTTGTGGTAAGGCCCAATAGCAGGTTGGGAAATCAATTGATGCTGACTCCGTTGTTACAAGAAATTGAGGCTCTACTTCCTGGCTGTAAAATAGATTTGTTCGTTCGGGGGAATTTAGCCCCGATTCTTTTTGCAAACTACCAACAGGTTGACCGTATCACCAAGCTGCCGCCGAAACCATTCAAGGAATTGAAGAAATATCTCAACACTTGGGTAAGCCTCAGGAAGTACCATTATGACCTTGTTTTCAATGTCGATAGTGGTTCTTCGTCGGGAAGATTGTGCACCAAATGGGTAAGGGGAAAAGCCAAATACTTCGGCGATAGATATGAACAGATGAACAATAAGGATGCAACCCACATGGCAAAATGGCCAGTTTATAATTTCAGGTGGTTTCTAAGCCAGTTAGGGATTGCTGAAAACATCCAGCCGCCTCAGCCACTTTCGCTCAAGTTGACAGACTTCGAAAAGCAAAACGGCGAACAACTTTTAAAGAAAATGCTTGGCAACGACAAGCCGACCATCATGTTCTACACATTTGCCACAGGCGAAAAGTGTCTTTCGAAAGAATGGTGGAAGCCATTTTTTGCCCAATTGAGACAAAGATACGGCGAGAATTACAATTTACTGGAAGTGTTGCCTAAGGAAAATGTGTCGCAAATTGATTTCGATTCATTGAATTATTACAGTACCGATATTCGTGAAATGGGTGCAGTGATGCATTCTGGAAAAGTATTTATTACGGGAGACTGTGGCGTGATGCACCTGGCATCGAGTGTAGGCATTCCAACAATTGCGCTATTCTCGGGTGATAATATCCGGACTTATGAGCCATACAATCAGGGAAGCGCTTCTTTTCTTACCGATGAGGTTACCTTGGAGGAGCTTATTGCTTGTATTGATAGCATCATTCCATATTCCAAGTAAACATTGCCTATATTTCGAAATAGATAATTTTATTATTTGCCAAACGCAGATCTACTGATCACCAGCGGTATATTAATGTTTCTCCAACGTTTCCAATCCATTTTCAAACTGATTGTAAAATAATATTTGCGTGAAGATGAAAAGTTGAAAAGGTAATTTTGTAAATTTGCAGCTTATTTTTATTCCACTTCGGGGAATATCCATATAACGCAATATGTCACAAGATATTATCGATAAAAGGAAAAAGATTCTCCTCCGCACTTCTTGGATTAGTACCGTAGGCAATGCCATTCTTTCGATTACAAAAATTAGTGCGGGCTTAATTTCGGGTAGCCTCGCTGTTCTGAGTGACGGGATAGATTCTGCCACCGATGTCCTTATCTCGATTGTCATGATAATCACTGCCCGGATTGTTAGCCGTCCTCCCGACAAAGAGCATGCTTATGGATACGAGAAAGCGGAGAGTATTGCCACCAAAATCTTATCGTTTGTTGTCATTTATGCCGGAATAGAATTGCTGGTCACTTCCACCAAAGCGATTATCGCTTACGGAGAACGCGAACTCCCAAGCGCATTGGCCATTTATATCACGCTGTTTTCCATAGCCGGAAAATTAGGGTTGGCTTTTTTTCAATTTCAGCAAGGAAAAAAGATAAACAGCCAAATGCTTATTGCGAATGCTAAAAATATGCGAAGCGATGTGCTTATCTCGGTGAGTGTTTTGATCGGGCTGTTTTTTACCTCTGTGCTAAAAATGCCTATTTTGGATGCTGTAACGGGTGTTGTTGTGAGTTTGTTTATTCTTCGAACAGGTTTTAGTATTTTCATCGACTCCAATGTCGAACTGATGGATGCCGTGAAAGATACGACGGTTTACGATGACATTTTCAAAGCCATCGATTCGATTCCCGAAGCCATCAACCCGCACCGTGTTCGAGTGCGTCCGTTAGGAGGAATGTATGTCATCAGCCTGGATGTGGAAGTTAACGGACATCTTTCTATTGTGGACGGACATGAAATAGCCGAAAAGGTGGAAGCTAAAATAAAAGAAATAGTGGATAACGTGTATGATATTCGCATCCACATTGAACCCGAAGGCGTTGTGCATCCTCCCGAAAAGTATGGGGTGGATAAAGAAATACAGGAACAAGTGTAGCCTCAGAATTTATTCCCGGAAAAATATACTAAAAAAGAAGCCCGAACAAGCTCCTTTTGATATTTCAGAGCCTTACACTAATTTCAAATCTTTTAGAAATCCGGGAATGGATTGTTCAAAGTTGACACCAAATCGAACGTCCGTCTTGGCTTCGTATGTGCGCCGGATGCTTGCTGTGGTGAAATTGACGGCTATTTGAGTGGCATCTTTCAGTTTGAAGTTGTTTAGCAATCCCGACAACAAGGCACTGGCAAACACATCGCCGGTTCCATGATAAAATCCGGGGATTTTCTCTCCCATCACAAATTCAACTTTGTTTTCCTGCTTGTCGAACGTGGTCGCACCCAACTGATCGTCGTCAAAGTAAACCCCTGTAAGTACCACTTTTTGAGGTCCGATTTCCACCAATTTATTCACCAATTTTTCAATGAATTCGGTTGAATAAGGGCCTTCTTCGTATTTTGTATCTGTCAAAAGGCATGCTTCGGTAATGTTCGGAACTACTATATCCGCCTTTTCACACAGCGTTCTCATCCCTTTGACGAATTGCATGTTGAACAATGAATAGAGTTGTCCGTGGTCGGCCATCACCGGATCAACGAGAATCAGATTGTCCTTTGATTTGAAATCTTCAAAGAATTGCGAGATGATATTCAATTGCTCGAAAGAGCCAAGAAAACCCGTATAGATGGCATCAAAAGGGATATTTAACGATTTCCAATGAGCGGCAAACGAAACCAAATCGGAGGTCAAATCACGGTAGGTGAATCCCGTGAATCCTCCAGTGTGCGTAGATAACACGGCTGTTGGCATCACGCTGGTTTCAATTCCAGCAGCTGATAATATGGGTAAAGCCACCGTCAACGAACATTTTCCAAATCCGGAAATGTCGTGGATTGCGGCAACCCTGGGCTGATATGTTTTCATTTCCATTTTTTTAAATTTATAGTAGTGATTCCGAAAGGACAATCAAAATTTATTTCCTCAAAACTTGGGTGTAGCACGTGCGGCAGAGCGGTTGGTATTCACTCGTTTCGCCAAGCATCACTTGTTTTTCGTTCGCCACCAATCTGTACGAGTAATTTGCAAGAGCGCCGCACTTCACGCAAATGGCATGCACCTTGGTGACATCGTCCGCAATGGCGCACAATTGGGGCATAGGGCCAAACGGATTCCGCTTAAAGTCCATGTCTAGACCTGCTATGATTACCCTGACTCCTTGGTCTGCCAACTGCTCGCACACTTCCGGCAACCCGGCATCAAAGAATTGCGCTTCGTCAATGCCAATCACTTCCACGTTCGACGAAAGAAGCAGGATATTGCTCGAATGCTCGACCGGAGTGCATACAATCGAATTCTTGTCGTGAGAAACCACTTCAACCTCCGAATAACGGGTATCAATAACCGGTTTGAAGATTTCCACTTTTTGTTTGGCTATTTTCGCCCGTTTCAGTCGTCGTAGCAGCTCTTCTGTTTTGCCTGAAAACATGGATCCGCAAACCACCTCAATACTTCCTCGTTTTTGGGATTCGTTGATCTTGTGTTCTGAATATATCATTCCTAAAGTAATTTCTATTGAGTTAATCGTTGTAAATGTGTTGCTTACAGGCCTGTGATGCCCATTTGCTTCATCAAGAACGAGGCATTCATATTTTGCGCCACCCCTTCCCTTATTTTGTATGAAAATAAGAGCCGATCGTCTTTTATTTCGGCTTCGAAGCAATAGTTTTTCACCTGCTCGGGAAATTCCTGCTCCAATTTTCCCAATTCCAAATCGTGCGTGGCAATAATGCCGTTGCTGCGGAGCGATACCAATTGGCGCATCAATGCCATGGAGCCTTTGCGCTTGTCCTCCGAATTAGTTCCTTTCAGTATTTCATCTAAAATAATGAAGAGTTTTTCACCTGATTGCAACCGGTCGATAATCATTTTCAGACGTTTCAATTCGGCGAAGAAATACGATTCGTTCTCATTCAAAGAATCGGAAGTCCGCAGGTTGGTAATCAAATGCGCCGGATGGAAGCGGAGAGACGTTGCACATACCACGCTACCGATACATGCCAACACATGATTGACCCCGACAGTTCGTAGAAATGTACTTTTTCCTGCCATGTTTGCACCGGTCACCACCAAGAAATAACCCTCTAGGGGAATATGCGCCCGGTTTTTTATCGATACCGAAGTTTTGATAAGCGGGTGTCCGATCGCCTCACCATCAAATATGAATTCATCTTCGGGTTGTGGATACACAAAATCGGGATGATTGAAAGCATAAGTTGCCAGGGAAGCCAAGGCATCGAAACGGGCAACGGCCTGCTGCCATTTTTCCAAATCGGATTTGTGTGCATCCAACCATTTGTAGATCAGGATGGCATAGCGGACATTCCATAAAAGGAAAGGGTTGAACAACAGCACGCCCGGAGGCGTAAAAGCAAAATCCAAATTGGAGCGAAGTCTTCCCAACTTACGAAGAGATAAAGATGCGGGTTCGGGTTTGCAAACCAACTGCTTAATCTCTTGCAAAAGAGGCGATTCGAATGATTCATTTTCCAATACTTCAATCAGTTCGGTATAAGCATGGGGTATCAATCTCCCTCTATTTAAGTAATTGGATATAGCACTGACCTTTTTGGTCGAAAACAAGCTGACAAACAAGGTGGCAAACCAGAGAGGTAGAAAGATGTCTCCGCCGATAATGTCCAACAGGTACAAAACAAACAAAAGGGCATACCCTGTGGGGATAAGATAGGAAACCACCCACCAAAAACCCATTCCTTTGAATGTAGGAGATTCTTGTGGAATTTGGGGTTCATTGGGGTTTTCTTCTTTCGAGCCGACCAATCCTAACGTCCGAAAATGAAGTAATAATTTATGCTTTTGCGACAGTTCCTTTACTGCTGCTTGCCTTTCCTGTATCTTCTCTTTTTCATCTAAGGGATACAGGACCATCTCCGCCAAAACAGTTTTTCCTTGACAAGAGATAGTCCTGTTTAAAGACTGGAAGACTGATTTATCGCCAAACAGATCCAAGTCGAAGCTAAAGCTGTGGGAGGCATCCGCAAATTCCTTTCCCCCCTCAAATGCGGAATAATCATATTCCAAGCCCTTTAGCTCATCGTTGGCCAATTTCTCCTGCGTTTCGTAGTAATCTTTTAATCGGAACAGCTTGTTGTGGTACAGCAAAAGTGCAAGAAAGATGATTATCCCCGCCAAAAATGACAGAAACACAAACAGGGTTTGACCCCAGAATAAAAATATCAGCCCGATGGTTGCCAGAAATACAATTAGCCTGGCAGTTCCGACATTAAAAATTTGCTTTCGTAAAACGCTGGCCTTTTTTTTTTGCGTTTCGGCAACAGATGTATAATAAGCGACAACTTCCTCCGTTTGATTCATTGAAGATAGGTTCAAATAAGTTACTAATGACTAATTTTTAATGTTGTAATTGCCGGACTTGTAAATGCTATGTGCGACAAACTCACTGTAGATATTTTCATTCAGATACCCGCTTCAACCGTATTGACCCAAACACGGACAGCAACATCAATGGAGCTGTTACGTGATGTACTCAATTCAACTATGAAGGGAATACCAATTACAGAAGAATCTATTGATTGCTCCGTTAATGCGGCAGGAATAACATCTAAAAACATAGTTTCATTTTCTTTTTTAAGTATTTTTGAATTAGACAACAAAATAAGCGTAATTTTGTGAGAATAAAAAATGATTTTACGAAATGAAGAAATACATTGCTTTAATAGCTTACTTTTTTCTTGTTCACACGATTTCCGGTCAGACCTATTCCGAACTGGTGGAGAAATCTGCGGCGGCAATCGAGAAGAACGATTACGCAACAGCCGAGAAAATTCTCAAACAAGCGATGCACAAAGAACCTGCCAATCCTGGCAATGCGATGTTGCTGACCAATTTGGGGACAGTGCAACGCAATTTGAAGAAATATGATGATGCCCTTATCTCATACAGTTCTGTCCTTGCAAAATACCCCGACAACGTCACTTTGCTCCAAAGCCGGGCCAATCTGTATTGCGAAATGGAACGATGGAAGGAGGCTTTGTTTGATTACAACCACATCATAACCATCGATAACAAAAACTACGAAGCATACAGGCGAAGAGCGTTGATTTATATCCATAATAGACAATTTTTGGATGCTTCTGTCGATTATTCAAAACTCGACCAATTGGAGCCTACTAAAATAGAGGGAAAAATGGGGCAAGCCCTCATAGCCAAAAGGCAGCAACGTTGGGAAGATGCTGAAAGCTTATACACGGATCTAGTGTATCGCCATAGAAACAATGCCGATATCTATGTGAACCGGGCGGAATGTTATATCAACATGAAAAAATATGGTCGTGCCCAGCAAGATATTGAAAAAGCCTTGGAACTAAATTTTAACGATCCCTACATCTACATACTGCGTGGTCAATTGCGGCTCAAGCAATATGATTACCCTTCGGCAATAGCTGACTTTGAGAAAGGAAAGTCGAATGGTTTTGATGCCTCTATCGCTGACGAATATATCAAATTGGCAAAGAAAAAGTAAGCACTATGGCCGAGTGGCAATGTGTTGAAAATACAAGGTAGCTCGGTCACTTGATTTTTATCTCTTTTTCTTGAAAAAGTTTTTTATCAGCAAGCTGCAATCTTCCTGCATCACTCCTTGGGCTACTTTGGTTTTTGGATGGAGAATGATGGGGGAATACAGCATATAGCCCCTTTTTTCGTCTTCTGCTCCATACACAATTCGTGATACTTGCGCCCAAGCAATGGCTCCGGCACACATCGGGCAAGGTTCAACGGTGACATAAAGGGTGCAATCCTTCAGGTATTTTCCTCCCAAAACATTTGCGGCGGCTGTGATGGCCTGCATTTCTGCATGTGCGGTGACATCGTTGAGAGTTTCCGTGAGGTTATGGGCGCGGGCAATAATCCGGCCTTGGCTGACAATTATGCAGCCAATCGGCACTTCCTCCTTTTCCAGCGCCTTTTGAGCCTCAATGTATGCCTGCCGCATGAAATATTCATCGTTCAGAATTTCTTCGCTCATCTTCTCATCTCGTTTTCGTCAAAAAGGGTAGGGTAGTCCTTGTCGAGAGTTTTTAGTATGTGGGAAACAATCGTCTCGCGAAACCAACGCGAACGGTTCGATATTTTATATTTGTTCAGATAGAATGAAACCAACTTATATTCTTCTTCATTCAGCATAAATCCAGCCTTCTTGGTTCTCTGTAATTGCGGCGACGAGGCCTTTGTCTTTTTATTTGTTGATTTCATGCCACAAAAATATAACGCTTTGGCGATATTTTAAAGCATTATACTAATTTTGTGAAGCTACACATCAATTTTATGAACAAAGATTTTACAAAATGGCACAACATAACGATTTGGGCAAGCTTGGAGAGGAGGCTGCCTTTCTTTTCTTAAAAACAAAAGGCTACAAAATCCTTTGGCAGAACTGGCGTTTTGAAAAATACGAAATCGATATAATTGCGGAAGACGAGGGGTTTCTCGTTTTTGTGGAAGTGAAGACCCGCACATCCGATCAGTGGGGAAATCCCCACGACGCGATTGGGCGAAACCGTATCAAGCGAATGGTAGAAGCTGCAGACTTTTATATCCGGGAGTATGATCCGGACAAACCTGTACGTTTCGATGTGATTGGTGCAATTTGGAATGGGAAAGATTTTGAAATCGACCACATTGACGATGCTTTCCTGCCGCCGGTAAATGTTTGAACAAGGTGATACCGCTTGTATGCCTAATTATTAAAATCCCAAGAAAGTCCCCATTTAAAAATCATCGGATTTACCGGATAGTGCGGCAATGAGAAATAACCATAATTGCCTACGTTTTTAAGAACATTGTAGTACATCACAAAGAAGCGTGTTTTCTTCAAATGGGCATTCACATAAAGGGTGGACATCGGGAAACCTCCAATTTTCATATCTTGCTGATTGTAGAAGGCCATCAAGGCTGGCTCATATCCAGGAGAATAGTAAGTGGTGTGAAAATGGGCATCCATTCCTGCCTGGATAGTAAGGACTTTCGCATATTTAGTGAGAATATAAAAATTGGAATATGCACTGAACTGAGGCACAGGAATAACCGATTGGTTGGTTGTGGTCTGATACACCAGCTGGTTGTCCCAGTGAACCACGCCTACACTCAGTTTTTGATCGAATCTGCCCGATACCACCTGCACACTTCCGTTGTATTGGTCGATGATTTTGTTTGCATTAAAATATTGGTAATTCTGCACATTTTCTATTCCCAGACTAAACTTAGTTCCGGTTTGAGGAAGATTGATCTCGCCACCTGCAAATACGCGGCGAATGTCTCCCATGTTCTTGTTCCACCAAAAATATTTAGATTGCACATTTGATTCCAAGAAATTGGCTTTCAAATTTTTGATATAACCGGTAGCTGTCAGGGAAGCCTCTTTGCCTGCAAGGCTGATAAATGTCTGTAGCTTCGCATTTGCCTTAAACTGTCCAAAATCGTGACCCGCAATGGAAAGCTCGGCATCCAAATCATACCTCAAGAACTTCCCACTGGTTTTGGATAGCACACCGCCCACAGCCACACTGTTTTGGAAATATTTATTGAATTTGTTTAATGTCGAATCAGGGAGTGAAAACCGGCGGCTGGTTTGTTGAATATAGGCTGTCAGCCCAAATTTCACCCAATCGCGGAAGCCTTCGCGCATCGAGAGTCCGAAGGTGTTCTTCCATTCTGTTAATGTGGTTAAGTCATTGACCGGTCTGTCATAATATTTCTCTGTATAAAGCGTGTCCAGGGTGCGGACGATGTTTGTTGTGGTATCGACGAATGTTGAATCGTACGAGTTGAACCTGCGGTATTGATGGGTGTATTGGCTGGTAAAGATAAAACTTGCAACAGGTACGAAGGTGTTGACAATGGTGTCCTTGTCGTTGATGTGCTTCTTTTCTTTGTTATAATAACCAATATGATACCGGTTGGTAAAAAGTAATTGCCGGCCTCTCACGCGATTCCATGTCAAACTCATTCTCACAGGCAGGTCGCTTGAAGTGTAAGTGGTGCTAGGAAGGTCTTCGGAATCGGGATTGGTAATGAACAAATCATTGCTCATCCCTCCATTTTCAGAGTTTAAAAAGCTGTAATTTCCACCCCATGCATGCATTTCATATTGATCCTTGATATAGCTTGCAAACAGGTTGTAAGTCAGTGATTTATTTGATAGGTATTGGTAGCTTCCACGTGAATAGATATAATCAATATTGAAACCCAAGTTTAAGTTTTTGCCAAAATTGGAGGTAATCTCTCCTTTTAGCCGCTCTTCTTTTGTATATTGCGACCCACCTGTTTGGTAATACAAGTTGGAGTAAGGGATTTTTGTATTGTAGAACAACTGCTTTCCTGGATTTTTGTAGTATGGATCTAGTAAATTCCAGAAATAGAATGTGCGTTCGTACTCATTTTCAAAGAATATTTTAGAGAATGAAGGTGAACCCACATTCCCAAGGTGTCCCATGGCTACAGAATGTCCATCAGGGATGGTTGTCTGTTGGAAATTATAACGGATGGAGTCGCGGATAGCTGGGATTCTCTCGCCGGTAGTTTCGTTGATTCTCCACACATAAACCGCTTGGGTGGTATCTTTCGGCTGTAATTTGGGTTTGTCTGCAGTATTCTTATCAGCACCGTTCTTTTCGGTGTTGGACGGCATAGGGCGAGGCTGCTGTCCACGCACAGTAACAAAGGACAAAAGCAATATAATCGGAATAAATATTCTTTTCTTTTTCATTAGCGGCAAAGATACACAGAAATTAATTATCAAATATACCGCCTTAAATATTATATTGCTTGATAAGGATGTTGAAATTTCTTAAATTGAAGTACAATATGTTTGATCGTATTTTTTGATACAATAAAAAACTCAATTGTCCCCTTGGCAAATTTAAAAAGAATTAAATTTGCGATACATTTTTTGAAATCAATCCATGCTAAAAAAAATCAAACCGTATATGATGCCCTTTACTATGACAGTAGGGGCGTTGTTTTATCCTTTTTTCGGCAAATTTGATTTTCTAACTCCTTATCTCATCTTTTTGATGCTTTTTTTCACCTATTGTGGCATGTCGGTGAGGAAAATCCGATTTTCCCGCATGCACCTTTGGTTGATACTGATTCAGGTTTTTGGCAGCATGGGGCTTTACTTATTGTTGAAAAACGTGGATGTCACTCTTGCCCAGGCCGGATTGATATGCCTGCTTGCGCCAACTGCCACTTCCGCCGTTGTCATAACAGGGATGCTGAAAGGCAATACTGCAAGCCTCACGGCCTACACTTTGCTCAGTAATTTTACAGTGGCAATTATGGCACCGTTCTTGTTTTCTATTTGGGGAGCAAATACTGAAGTCTCATTTTGCGACTCATTCATGCACATAGCACAACGTGTTTTCATCTTGTTGTTGGGTCCACTGCTTTTAGCTATTCTTTTGAGAAGAATTTGGCCGTCAGCAGTAGTTTCCATTCAAAAAAATAGTGTTGTTTCGTTCTATCTTTGGGTGATAGCATTGGCGATCGTCACGGCGACAACCGTGAAATTTATTTTTATGCGCGATCACCATCATTTCTATTTGGAAATAGGTATTGCCATTTTGGCCTTGGTGGCCAGCGTGTGCCAATTTTTTATGGGAAAACGAATAGGAAATTTTTACAACGATAAAATTGCAGGAGGACAAGGATTGGGGCAGAAAAATACCATTTTGGCTATCTGGCTTACCCATACTTATCTGAATCCGCTGGCTTCCATTGCTCCTGGAGCGTACATTTTATGGCAGAATATTATCAATTCATGGCAATTATGGCGCATTCGTCGAGAGTTGTAGAATGGGTGTGTAATTATTGTTACTTTTGCACTACTTTTTGTTGTTTTATAAAAATATATATTGTCAATTATCAATCCATTTACTACATTTGTGAGGATAGCTTTTTAGTAAAAAAATATATTCCATTTATTCATTTAAATATACGTTTATATTATGAGTTCTTTTGTTCAAAACTTTTCATTAGAGGGAAAAATCGCCTTGGTGACGGGCGCTTCTTATGGCATTGGATTTGCTTTGGCATCGGCATTCGCTAAGGCTGGTGCAAAAGTAGTGTTCAACGACATCAACCAAGCAGCTGTGGATAAAGGTATTGCTGCATACAAAGAAGCTGGAATCGATGCGCATGGTTATGTATGCGATGTGACCGACGAAGATGGTGTGTATGCATTGGTGGCACAAATAGAAAAGGAAGTCGGTGTAATTGATATTTTGGTGAATAATGCCGGCATCATCAAACGCATTCCGATGCACGAAATGACCGCAGCCGAATTCCGCCAGGTAATCGACATCGACTTGAACGGCCCATTCATTGTATCCAAAGCGGTGATTCCAGGCATGATTAAAAAAGGTCACGGAAAAATCATCAACATTTGTTCTATGATGAGCGAGCTTGGCCGTGAAACGGTATCAGCTTATGCGGCAGCAAAAGGCGGTTTGAAAATGCTTACCCGCAACATCTGCTCCGAATATGGCGAACACAATATCCAATGCAATGGAATTGGCCCCGGATATATCGCCACACCTCAAACAGCTCCTTTGCGTGAAATTCAAGCGGACGGTTCGCGCCATCCTTTTGATAAATTTATTATCGCAAAAACTCCTGCTGCCCGTTGGGGAACTCCCGAGGACTTGCAAGGGCCTGCCGTGTTCTTGGCTTCCGAAGCTTCCAACTTTGTGAACGGACATGTGCTGTATGTTGATGGCGGTATTTTGGCTTACATCGGTAAACAGCCTTAAATTAAGTAGCCGAATAAATATAGGAAACCGTTAAGAGGGAAATTTCCCTTCTTGCGGTTTTCTTTGTATAGAAATTCATAAATTTAGAATAGTATGAAGAAAATTATGTTTGTAGGTTTGTTCAGCTTCTGCCTTTCTAGCATTTGCAACCCGAGTTACGGGCAAGCAAAAGTGACAGTGAAGAATCCTACAAATTCCGATCGATTGGAGGAGGTTGTGCCGGTGCCTTTGTCGAGCTTATCATCTAAAATTACTCTCAATGCGGGTGAAACCTATGTCGTTGAAGATGCAAAAGGGAATCCGTTGGTAAGCCAGGTGACATCCGACCGCCATTTGATTTTCATGGTGCAGCTCAAATCGAAAGAAAAAGCCGTATTCAGCATAAAGGGTGGGCAGGCTCTAGTGACCAATTTACGAGCCTATGGCAAATACCATCCTGAACGCAAAGATGATTTTGCTTGGGAAAACGACAAGGTTGGTTTTCGGGTTTATGGCAAGGCTTTGGTGCCTGTGGATGGCCCCAGCAACGGCATCGACCTTTGGTATAAGAGGACAAATAAAATGGTTTTGGACGAATGGTACAGAAAAGACAAGGAACAACAAATCAGCTTTCACGTTGACCATGGTGAAGGCATGGATGTGTTTACTGTAGGTCGTTCATTAGGAGCTGGTGCCATGGCTCCATTCCTGAAAGATACCTTGTGGTTGAATCAAAACTACCAAACTTATCAGGTGCTGGATAATGGCCCGTTGCGCGTCCGTTTCCGCGTTTACTACTTGGATGTGGTTGTTGACGGAAAAAAATACAAGGAAAGCCGTGAATTTGTGTTGGATGCCGGTGCAAGCCTAACGAAAGTGATCCAAACCTACGAAGGTGCAGATGCAAAATTCCCTGTTGCAGCCGGAATATTCAAGCATGAGAACGACTCGGTGATTTCATCGTCCAACTACTTGGTTTATAAAGAGCCATCGAATTCAAGTGACGGAGTTGCTTATGTAGGCCTTGTTTTTCCTTACAGCAAAATTAAAACAGTTCTAAACACATATACCACTAATGTGAAAGGTACGCCAAAAACATTCTCGCACGTACTTGCTGTAACCAATTATTCGCAACCTACAGTATATTATACGGGTTATGGATGGTCAAAAGCTTGGTTTCCAACGGTGGATGCTTATCACAAATACATAGTCAAATTTACAGGTCAAATACGTAAACCGTTAAATATTACTATTAAATAATTCCTTTTTTTGCCTATTAGCTGAAATTTGATTGAAATAATCCGGAAAAAGCACAATGAGCCAGGCTTGTTGTGCTTTTTTGTTCGAAGATTTCTGTTCTTAAAATTGATTTACAATTAAATTCTGGTGTAGAATAGAATTGTAATGATAAAAAAAGTGTAATTTTGACTTGAAGATTTTTTATTGAACTTTACAACCATTCTATAACTATTTATTGTGTTCCAAATGAATAAAAAACAAACGCTAAAAAAAGTACTCAAAATCACGGGTATATCCCTCGGAGTACTCCTCGTAGTCATGATTGCGGCACCATTTCTTTTTAAAGACCAGATAAAAAAGGCCGTTGTGGATGCTGCAAACAAAAACTTGAATGCCAAACTTAAAGTGGATGGTTTCGGCTTGAATTTCTTTTCCAATTTTCCCAATGCAACTTTATCCCTAAATGATGCCTCATTGATTGGAATAGGAGATTTTGCTAAAGATACCTTATTGAAAGCAAAGTCGGCATCGGTAACAATCGACCTTTCGAGTATCTTCAGCGGAAATTATCAGGTGACGAAAATCTTGTTGGACGAAACTCAAGTGTATGCAAAAGTCCTTGCCGATGGTCGTGCGAACTGGGATATTATGAAAACAGATTCTACGACGGAAGCAAAGGGGGACACCACCACCAGTGCCTTTAACCTTCAGCTGAAAAAGATTTCACTCAATAATTGTAGTGTCATCTACGACGATCAATCTTCCGACATGAAGGTCATTCTCGACAAATGGAGTGGAAACATTTCCGGAGATTTTTCGGCTGCGTCCACCACCATCAACACCGAATCCTCTGTCAACGAGCTTTCTTTCTACATGTCAAAGATTCCCTATCTCTACAAAGTGAAAACTTCAGCCAACGCCTCGATTAAAGCGGACCTGAATAAGTTTACTTTTAGCTTCATTGAAAGCGTATTGGAAATCAATGCAGTAAAAGCAACCATAAATGGCACATTTGCCATGTTGACAGGTGAAGACGGCATGGAATTTGACCTCAAGATGAAAGCCCCAGACACCCAATTTAAAGATATTTTGTCTTTGCTCCCTGCCATGTACACTGCCGATTTCAAAGATGTAAAGGCTTCGGGAACAGCCGCTTTGGACGCCTATGTGAAAGGGGTGATGAAGGGGGAAGAATATCCGGCCTTCGATTTGAAGCTAATTGTGAAAAATGGAATGTTCCAATATCCATCTTTGCCAAAATCGGTGACGGGCATCAATGTGGATATGAAAGTCACAAGTCCCGGCGGTTCGCTCGACAAAACGGTGGTTGATATCAGCAAGTTCGATTTCAACATGGGCGGCAATCCCTTTTCTGCTATCTTGAAAGTGTCCACACCTATTTCAGATCCCAACCTGGATGCGAAGATGAAGGGCGTGATCGACTTGAACATGATTAAAGATGTGTATCCCTTGGAAAAAGGAACAGAGCTTTCAGGCCGTCTCGATGCCAATCTCAACATCTCCACACGCATGTCCTACGTGGAGAAAGAGCAATACGACAAAGTGAAAGCTTCCGGCGGGTTGAAAGTGACAGGGTTGAATTATCGTTCCACAACTATGCCGCTCGTAGCAATCAACACATTATCAATGCAATTTTCTCCTCAGTTTGTTAACGTGGATAATTTCCAAGCGAAAATTGGGCGGAATGATATTGCCGCAAACGGTCGTCTAGATAACTTGCTGGCGTATGCCCTCAAAAATAAAACATTGAAGGGGACACTCAACCTGTCGTCCAATTACTTGAATTTGAATGATTTTATGACAGAAACAGCAACCACAGCAACCGCTACGGCAGATGATTCATCCTTGCCTACATTTGAAGTCCCTAAGAATTTGGATTTCACGTTGAATGGCAAAATGAAACAAGTGGTGTACGAAAAAATTGATATGACAAATGTATCGGGTGCTATTCTCGTAAAAGACGGCACTCTGTCTTTCAAAAATCTTGGCGGAAACGCTTTGGGCGGCTCATTGCTGATGAACGGTTCATATAGCACCGCTGCAAATCCAAAAACGCCGAAAGTAGCTATGGACATGAAGCTATCCGACGTATCTTTTGCCCAGACATTCAAATCGGTGGAAATGGTTCAGAAATTTGCCCCAATCTTTGAAAAAATTGGAGGAAAATATTCCATGAACTTCAATATGAACAGTGTGATGGGAAACAGCTATTCTGATATGCTGAAAACTTTGACCATGAGCGGCCTGCTCCAATCATCCGATGTGAAGGTTCAAGGCACGGAAGTGCTGAATTCATTGGCTTCCACTCTCAAAACGGATGCTTTGAAGTCTTTGGCTGTGAAAGACCTGAAATTGCCTTTCTCCATTGAGAATGGCCGCGTGAGCACAAAGCCTTTTACCGTGAATGCAAATGGTGGAAAATTAAACCTCTCGGGAACAACCGGGCTGGATCAAACCATCGATTACAAAGGGATGGTGACTCTGCCTAAAAATCTGGCTAATAAATATGTAGATAACATCGGAATCACCATTGGAGGAACATTTGCTAAACCCAAAATCGGAATCGACACCAAGTCCTTGTTGTCAAGCACGATAAACTCGGCAAGCAAACAGTTGTTGGGAACATCGGTGGATGATAAAAAAGAAGAAGCGAAACAAAAAGCTTCCGCTGAAGCTGCCAAGCAAGCCCAACGCATCCGCGACGAAGCAAAAGCTGCATCGGACAAGCTGGTTGAGGAAGCTCAGAAACAAGGGCAAAAGTTAGTGGATGCCACATCCAACCCCTTGGCCAAGATTGCAGCCCAGAAGGCTTCCGACAAATTGGTGAAAGAAGCCCAAAAGAAAGGGCAAAAACTGATAGACGAAGCCGATGTGAGAGCCAAGCAAGTGGAAGGTGCCGTGAAATAAGTTGCTCAACTTGTTTTCAAAGATAATTACAGATGAGATGCTTACCATGAAGATTAGCATCTCATCTGTTTTTTTATCGGCTAAAATTCTTAATGGTGTTGTAAAATGTCAATATTTTATTAACTTTGCACTCGCTAATCGCAAAATGGTATCTTGGCCGAGTGGTTAGGCACCGGTCTGCAAAACCGTTTACGGCGGTTCGAATCCGCCAGGTACCTCAATAAAAGCTCCGAAATGACTGATTATAAACGGTTTCGGGGCTTATATTTTTTGATAGGCTTGGCTAGTCTTTGTGTTATATAATAGTTGTTTATGTAATAAATTAGGTGATGGAGTTAAACAGTTCCACTGTTGCACGAAGTATTCTTATCAGAGAATGAGTAATTTTAAAAAATAGAAAATCAACATGTGAGCTGAAAAGATATTTTCAAAAATGATTGGGATAATCACTCGGCTTTTAAAATGTAGATTTAGAAGATTAGAACATCCAGATTGAGAATCAATACAAAAGTTTTGTTGAGAGGTTCGCCGAAATACGAAAGAGAGTGCCTGCTTTGTAGATTTCAATAGTGTAACAATCCACCACATCGCTTATTTTAACGTAAATAAATACGAAAAATAAATCTCGTTTCAATATAATCTCTAATTTTGCACCAACCAAACTTAAAATAGGACTGGTAACATGTTAGAAACATATTGAATAAAAAAACTGAATATGAAAAAGATTGTATTTATTCTATTGAGCGTATGCCTAAGCGTATCTTTTGCGATGGCACAGAAAAACGGCCCTGTTGTCAAATTCGACAAAACTGTTCACGACTTTGGCAAAGTGGAGGAAAAATTGGAAAAAGTCACCACTGAATTTTCTTTTACAAATACAGGAAATACCCCGTTGATAATCAACCGCGTACAAACATCTTGCGGATGTACTACTCCTGATTATACCAAAGCACCTGTTCTTCCCGGCAAAAAGGGTGTTATCAAGGTTACTTATTCCACCACAGGTCGCGTGTACACTTTCACAAAGAAGATTACTGTATTCACCAATGTGCCGGATTCGGTTTATACTTTGACCATCAAAGGAGAAGTTATCAACTAACAACGATTTGCTCCCATTCGGATTTTTTTGACAGAATTATGCTGATTTGACTATTTTTTTTCAAAAAAAATTCGATCAAAATTTGTCCGTTTGATTTTTTTACTACTTTTGCAAAAGCAAAATAAAAAGACAACTCATGAATTTCAGTTCAGTAAATACATATTGGTGGTGGCACTCTCAACTTCAACAGTCGTGAGTCAAATCGGTATGTGTATTCTGGAATGAATCTTGAATATAAAAAACAAAAAGCCTGTCGTACTCACGATAGGCTTTTTTTATGATATTTTGAAAACAACTAACAAAGAAGATGGAAAAATTTAACGTTGACAGTCACGGTTTTTACGGAAGATTCGGAGGTGCCTACATTCCCGAAATTCTCTACGACAATGTGGAAAATCTCAAAAGTGTCTATCTGGAAGTATTGAACGACCCGTCTTTTCGGGAAGAATATTACGCTTTGCTTCGCGATTACGTGGGACGCCCTTCTCCCCTCTACCTTGCCAAACGCCTTTCAGCAAAATATGGCTGCAAAATCTACCTGAAACGGGAAGACCTGAACCACACGGGCGCCCACAAAATCAACAACACCATCGGACAAATCATTCTCGCCCGCCGCATGGGCAAAACCCGCATCATTGCTGAAACGGGTGCCGGACAACACGGGGTGGCTACCGCCACCGTCTGCGCCTTGATGGACATGGAATGTGTTGTTTACATGGGGGCAACGGATGTGGAGCGTCAAAGCCTCAACGTGCAGAAGATGGAGATGCTGGGAGCAAAGGTGGTTCCCGTAACCAGCGGAAACATGACCTTGAAAGATGCGACCAACGAAGCCATCCGTGACTGGTGCTGCAATCCGTCGGACACGCATTATATCATCGGCTCCACTGTGGGGCCGCACCCTTATCCCGACATGGTGGCGCGCCTGCAATCGGTTATCAGCGAAGAAATCCGCACACAATTGTTGGAAAAAGAAGGGCGTGAAACGCCGGATTACCTCATCGCTTGTGTAGGTGGCGGGAGCAATGCGGCTGGAACAATTTACCATTTCTTGGACGAGGAGCAAGTAAAAATCATCCTAGCCGAAGCAGCAGGAAAAGGAGTAGATTCGGGTGAATCGGCAGCCACGATCCATCTGGGAAAAGTAGGGATTATTCACGGAAGTAAAACACTTATCATGCAATCGGAAGACGGGCAAATCGAAGAGCCTTATTCTATCTCCGCCGGATTGGATTATCCTGGAATTGGCCCCATGCACGCTCACTTGGCGGAAGTAGGCCGTTCGCAAGTGCTGGCGGTGACGGACGATGAAGCCATGACGGCAGCGATGGAGCTTACCCGCCTGGAAGGAATTATTCCGGCTATTGAATCTTCGCATGCATTGGCGGTATTTGGTCAAAAGAAATTTAAGCCAGAGGACGTGGTCGTGCTTTGTCTTTCAGGAAGAGGAGATAAGGATATGGAGACTTTTGTGAAGTATTTTAAAGCTGATAGCTATTAGCTGATAGCTGTTAGCCGTTAGTGAGTCATCTCAACACAGGAAGTATAGAAATATAACGTGAAGGTTTTAAATGTATAATTTAAAATATTGACGAACCAAAGACGAATAGCTAATAACACAAAGCATGAAGAATTACAAGCAACTAATTGTTTGGCAAAAAGGGATAGATTTAGTGAAACTGTCTTACAATTTGACAAAGGAGCTGCCTTCTGAAGAAAAGTTTGGTTTGTGTAGCCAGATAAATAGAGCTGCGGTTTCGATCCCAGCAAATATAGCCGAAGGAAGTAGCCGTGATAGTGACAAAGATTATGGGCGTTTCTTGCAGATAGCATTGGGTTCAGCTTTTGAAGTTCAAACATATTGTGTTTTAATTAATCATCTATATCCAGACATTGAAGGAATAACTAAGTTTGAGAACCTTCTTGAGGAAATAATAAGAATGTTAGATAGCTTTATCAAACAAATAAAAAATTAATACCAAGCTAATGCTTGCCGGCTAAAGGCTATCATCTAATAGCTAACAGCTAAAAAACGAATATATATGCAATACATCATTACCGTCAAAACAAAAAAACTGTTGGCCGATCTCCAGACGCCGGTAGGGATTTATTTGAAGATCCGAGACATTTATACCGAATCGGCCTTGCTTGAAAGTTCTGACTTTCACGGGGGAGAAGACAACCATTCGTTTATTGGAGTGCATCCGATTGCCCGCTTTTTGGTGCAGAAAGATCAACTGACACTCGATTGTCCCAATGGGACAGTGGAAAAGAGAACGTTGACAGATCCGAAATCTGTGACTTCAGAATTCCAAAGTTTTGCCAACCGATTCCAAGTTAGTGGAGACAACGAAAGCCATATCAACGGCTTTTTCGGCTACACCTCCTACGATGCCATCGGCTATTTTGAAGATGTGGACTCTATCAACCAAGTGCAGGCGAACGGAAATATTCCAGACTTCTACTATATTTTCTACCGCTATATTTTGGTAATCAATCACCTCAAAAACGAGCTGATTATTGTCGAAAACATTTTGGAAGGAGAAGAAAGCCAGATGGAAATGTTGGAATCGGTGCTCAACAACAACAACATTGCCACCTACGATTTCCAGTTGGAAGGCAAAGAAACATCGCCGATCTCCAACGAGGATTACATCGAGATGGTGAAGAAAGGGATTTACCACTGCAAGCGGGGCGATGTGTTCCAGATTGTACTTTCCCGTTGTTTCGCACAAAAATTCTCCGGCGACGAATTCAAACTTTACCGCGCACTACGCTCCATCAATCCTTCCCCTTATCTTTTCTATTTCGATTTCGGCTCGTTCCGCATCTTTGGTTCTTCGCCCGAAACGCATTGCCGCATCCACAAAGGACAAGCGTTTATCGACCCGATTGCGGGAACATATCGGCGTACGGGTGACGACGAGAAAGACCACGATTTGGCGGAAAGCTTGTTGAAGGATGAAAAAGAAAATGCCGAACACGTCATGCTCGTGGATTTGGCTCGCAACGACCTGAGCCGCAATTGCCACGATGTGAAGCTGGAATTCTACAAGCATGTGCAGTTCTATTCGCATGTCATCCACTTGGTTTCGCGTGTAAGTGGGGTAGTGGACGAAGGTAAAAACAGTATTTCCGTATTTGCGGACACTTTCCCTGCCGGGACACTTTCGGGAGCGCCTAAAGTGCGGGCCATGCAGTTGATTCACGACATAGAGAAACATACGCGCGGTGCTTACGGCGGATGCATCGGCTACATCGGGCTCAACGGCGACCTGAACCAAGCAATCACCATCCGTTCGTTCCTGAGCAAGGAAAATATGCTCTATTACCAAGCTGGGGCGGGAATTGTTTCGAAATCGCATCCGGAAAGTGAACTTCAAGAAGTGAACAACAAACTTGGCGCATTGAAAAAAGCGATTGAGCTGGCTGCCGAGATGAAAATATAAATTAGCCATTAGCTGTTAGCTTTTAGCCATTAGGCGATGGGGGGAAAACAGCGATGGATGCAACGGCTACTGATAGAGTTCAAGCAGTTACGGTGCGAGTTCAAGCAGTTACGGTGCGAGTTCAGGCAGTTACGGTGCGAGTTCAAGCAGTTACGGTGCGAGTTCAAGCAGTTACGGTGCGAGTTCAAGCAGTCACGGTGCGAGTCCAAGCAGTTACGGTGCGAGTTAAAGCAGTTACGGTGCGAGTTCAAGCAGTTACGGTGCGAGTTCAAGCAGTGACGGCGAGAGTCTAAGCAATCACGGTGCGAGTTCAAGCAGTCACGGCGAGAGTTCAAGCAACAAGAGCTAATAGCTCAAAAAATATAAACAAGCCTCAAGCCAAAGCTAACAGCTAACGGCTAACGGCTAAAAGCTATGAAAAAATGAAAATACTATTATTCGATAATTACGACTCGTTTACATACAACTTGGTTCACTTGGTGAAAGAGTTGGGATATATCGATGTGGAAGTGCATCGCAACGACAAGATCAGCCTTGCCGAAGTGGAAAAGTTCGATAAAATCATACTTTCTCCCGGGCCGGGAATTCCTTCCGAATCAGGTTTGCTTCTTCCTCTGATAAAAGCATTTGCTGGTAAAAAACCGATTTTGGGTGTTTGCCTCGGTGAACAAGCCATCGGTGAAGCATTTGGAGGAGAATTGACTAACCTCGAAGACGTTTATCACGGTGTGGCTACCCAAGCGCAGATTGTAGCCAGGGATTATATCTTCGATGGATTGGACGAAAAAATCGAAATCGGCCGTTACCATTCCTGGATTGTGAGCCGGGACAATTTTCCCGATTCATTGGAAATCACAGCCACCGACGATCAAGGGCGGATCATGGCTTTGAAACACCGGGAATACGACATTCACGGCGTGCAATTTCATCCCGAGTCGGTGCTGACTCCCAAAGGGAAGGAGATTGTGAAGAATTTTTTGGGAAACTAATGAGGTAATGTGCCAATGTGCCAATGGGGTAATGTGATAATTAGCAAATAAATGAATTAACAACTTAACTATAAACAAAACCATGAGCAAAAAAATCTTTCTTGACGAAAACGAGATTCCACACAACTGGTACAATATTGTAGCAGACATGGAGAACAAACCGCTTCCGCCACTTCATCCCGGAACAAAGCAGCCTTTGTCTCCTTCCGATTTGGAGCCAATTTTTGCCAAAGAGTTAATCAAACAAGAAGTCTCGCAAGAGAGATGGATAGAAATACCTGACGAAGTGCGCGAACTCTACAAACTTTGGCGTCCAACCCCATTGGTTCGTGCCACTGCCTTGGAAAAAGCGTTGGACACGCCTGCTCATATTTACTTCAAGAATGAAAGCGTTAGTCCTGTTGGTTCGCACAAGCTTAATTCGGCTTTGCCCCAGGCATATTACAATAAGATGCAAGGAATTACCCATCTGACCACCGAAACGGGAGCCGGACAATGGGGAGCGGCATTAAGCTTTGCCACCAGTCTTTTCGGGCTCAAACTCGATGTGTTTATGGTGAAAGTGAGCTACAACCAGAAGCCTTACCGCCGATCGATGATGCAAACTTGGGGAGCAAACGTGGTGGCATCGCCCAGCAACCTGACCGAATCGGGACGAAGCATTTTGGCAAAAGAGCCGGACAATTCGGGTAGTTTGGGGATTGCCATCTCCGAAGCCGTGGAAAAAGCTGTTCACTCCGACAACACCCGCTACACGCTTGGAAGTGTCTTGAACCATGTGATCCTGCATCAAACGGTGATTGGTTTGGAAAGTGAAAAACAGATGGACTTGGCGGGTGAATATCCCGACATTGTGATCGGATGTTTTGGCGGTGGTTCCAATTTTTCGGGCATCAGTTTCCCATTCCTGCGCCATCAATTGGTGGACGGCAAGAAAATCCGTGTGATTGCAGCCGAACCAGCAAGCTGTCCCAAATTGACTCGCGGTGTATTCCAATACGACTTTGGTGACACGGTGGGACTCACGCCCCTACTTCCGATGTACACCTTGGGACACGATTTCCACCCTGCCGATATTCATGCAGGAGGATTGCGCTACCACGGTGCAGGGACTATTGTGAGCCAACTTTTGAGAGACAACCTGATAGAAGTGCAAGATATTCCCCAATTGGAGACATTCGAAGCCGGAAAGCTTTTTGCCAATACCGAAGGAATCATTCCCGCACCCGAATCTACGCATGCCATTGCTGTCGCCATTCGTGAAGCATTGAAGGCCAAAGAAGAAGGAACAAAGAAAACCATCCTTTTCAATTTGTCTGGCCACGGATTGATCGACATGATGGCCTATGACCAATTCTTCAGCGGAACGATGCAAAATTATCAATTGACTGACGAAGAAATAGCGAAGTCAACAAACGTGTTGGAAAAATTGATTTAGCAAATAAAAGATATGTTTGATATAGCAGTCATATTGATCAATTATAATTCGAGTGAACATTCTATCAATTGTATCAACTCGATCATACAACAAACATCCAATAAGGTTAATTATCAGATCATAGTCGTTGATAATTGTTCTGAAAAAGAAGATTTCATACAACTAAAAAGCTTTTGCTGTGAAAAGAACATAGCTAACCTGCAACTGTATAGAAGCAATATCAATACCGGGTTTGGTGGTGGAAATATGTTTGGTGTGCAGCATGCGGACGCTGAATACCTTGCTTTTGTCAACAACGACACTCTCTTTTATAATGATTGCTTATCAATCCTCAGAGATGCAATAAAGAACAATCCGGAAATTGGACTAGTGGGCGGACAATCTTTTAAGCCGGGCGGCAAGCCCATTATATCTTTCGATCATTATACCACTGTGAGGAAACAACTACTAGGCGGACGGATGTTGGAAATCACCAACAAAAAGCGTTATCCGAAGAGAAAGAAAATCTACACACGGCCAATCACCGTTGAATTCATCGCTGGCAGCTTCATGTTCCTACGCACGAGTGATTTGAATGATATCGGAGGGTTTGATACAAGTATTTTCTTGTATTATGAAGAAACAGACTTGTGCAAAAGATTGAAAGCCATTGGCAAATCTGCCGTATTGGTGCCCGAGGCCAGATACATGCACATACATGGAGCAAGCACGCCGCACACACTGGCCACAAAAAAAGAATTGAAAATATCCTTGTTGTATGTTATCCGCAAGCATTCTGGATATTTGCCTTACCTATTTCTCAGGTTTTATTTCACGGTAAGATATTTTTTCTCAAGTATTGTCAGGCCTAAGTATTGGAGCCTGTTTTATCTATTTCTAATAGGTGCCCCTTTGTCAAAGTCCTTAAAACAAAAGCAAAAGATAAAAACGTTTTAATCTGTCTTTCATAAGCAAATCAATAAGAACATGAAACAAATTTTATACAGGCTTTTCGATCATCAGCAGCTTTCCCGCCAGGAAGCGCACGAAGTGATGACCAAGATGGCCGAAGGTGCCTACAACGATGCCCAAATCGCCTCATTCATCAGCGTTTTCTTGATGAGAAGCATCAGTTTGGACGAGTTCTTGGGATTCAGCGATTCACTCCTCGAAATGCGGGTGAACGTGGATGCCTTGGCCGATTACAATCCCGTGGACATTGTCGGCACAGGAGGTGATGGGAAGAACACGTTCAACATTTCCACAGCGGCTTGCTTTGTGGTCGCAGGAGCCGGTTACAAAGTGGCCAAGCACGGAAATTTCGGTGCTACTTCGGTGAGCGGAGCTTCCAATGTGATGGAGATGCACGGCGTGAAATTCACCAACGACATCAGCACCCTCGACCGTTCGTTAGACAAATGCAACATGGCTTACCTGCACGCACCGCTGTTCAACAATGCGATGAAGACGGTAGCCCCGGTGCGCCGGGCGTTGGGTGTGCGGACGGTGTTCAACATGTTGGGGCCAGTGGTGAACCCTGTTCGTCCGAAGCGAAACGTGCTGGGTGTTTTTAACCTGAAAATGGCGCGTATGTATTACTACATCTATCAACAAAAGGGAGCCGATTTTGCCATTGTGCATAGTTTGGACGGTTACGACGAAATTTCGTTGACAGGGCCTTTCAAACTGATAAACAACCAAGGCGAATTTTTGCTAAATCCCGGTGACTTGGGCTTAAAAGTAGCCAAAGAGGAAGAATTGTTCGGCGGAGAAACGCCCCAGGATGCAGCACTAATTTTTGACAATGTGCTGGCTGGCAAAGCAACACAAGCTCAGACTAATGCCGTGCTGGCCAATGCCGGGGCTGCCATCCAAACGATCGAACCGTCTTTGTCCTTGATAGAGGCCATCGACAAAGCCTGCGTTTCCATCGAGAGCGGTGCGGCATTGAGAACGTTTAAAGCGTTTTTGGAATTGAATTCGTGAAAAAGCTGTTAGCTTATAGCCGTTAGCTGTTAGCGAAAAGGCCAAAAGCTAACGGCTAACAGCTAAAATAACAACTATGCAACCAACTGTTTTATCTTTGCAGGAAATATACAGCAACCTCGAAGCATCCATCGCAGAATTGGGAGCTTTGGAGCCAGAGCTGGCAAGCCGGATCAAAAAATCCGTTTCCCGGGCGTTTGCCGAAAATGAAAGGATGAAGGCAGACAAGCTGTATCGGGAAATGAAGCGGTCGTATTATTAAAAAGCCGTTGGTTTATCTTTAGCAACCATGGCAAAAATAAAGAAATTATGACATTAATAGAAGAAAAATCCTTTTTTGAGCATCTCCAGTTTGCAGACTCAGAAAGAGTCCACTCTGAGTTCTTTTCTTGGCTATTATCACCCGAATGCCTAGCAATTAGTGAATCACAGAAGATCAATTTCATTGAAAAATGTTTTAAGTTAGAAGAGAAAATTCATATTATTAAAACAGCGACAGAAATTGATGACATTGACATATTCATTGAGACCAATAACAGCATTCTGATAATTGAGAATAAATTAAAATCATTCCAGCATTCTAATCAACTTGAAAGATACAAAGAACTTGTTGAGAAAAAATATCCAAAAAAAGCACAATGCTTTGCATTTCTAACATTAGTGAAAGAACAAAGCATTAATAATGGCTGGATTCATATTTCTTATTATGACATTCTTCAAGAATTAAAGGAACTCTCTCTTTTAGAACATAGACATTCTTTTTTTGTAGAAGACTATATTTTATTTTTAGAGAGATTATTATCGGTTCTAAATGATGTAATGGCAAAACCAAGAGAATTTTCATGTGTCTTTGAAAATGGAAGTTTGAAAAAAAGTAATAAATTAAAATTGGAATTTAAGAGCAAAAAAGAAGAGTTTATTACAAAGAATCAACTTGAAACAATCTTCCAAAAAGCATTCCTTATTAAATTGTTGGATAATAATGAGATTAAAAACTTTCAAGGATGTGTTGGAGACACTAGGGGTACTGCATTGATTGACTTCCCTTTGGAGGGAAATATTTCAATTGGAGATAAAAGATCATATAAAACATTTATACAAATTCAAGGAGATAATATTAAGTTTGCTTTTGCTATTCAAGAAAATTATCCTTCTTCAAACAAGCTATGGATTTTCAAAGTTATTGATATTTTTAAGAATTTTAAAAATCAGAAATTAAATGGCTACTCAAAGATAAATTCACCAAAAGAGTTAGCATACGTTTCAATTTCTAAGAAAATGGATAAACCTTATTGGTCAATGGATTTGGAGGAAATCGTCTCTATGATTACAATAGAGATTAAGTCTGGCCACGAATTAACCGAAAAGTTGATGAAAGAAATAAAAAAAATGCTTGTTAGCAATGCCTAGCATTATCGGGAGCTTCCTTTCAACAACAATGAACGAACAAGCAAACCTCAAGCGCATCCGCATTGCCGTCCTGCTGTGCTATTTCAGCCAGGGAATGTGCTTTTCGAGCTGGGCAGGGCGCATCGCCGACATCAAGATCTCGATGGGATTGGACGATGCGGCCTGGGGAACCATCCTGCTGATGCTTCCCGTGGGGCAAGCTTGCGGGATGACCTTGTCGGGCTACCTTGTTTCGAAAATTGGTAGCAACAAAATTTATCCGGTCGCATTGATTGGCTACTCGGCAACGTTGATCGTATGCGGACTTGCTACGAGTCAATACTCCCTGATCCTGAGTTTGATTGCTTACGGGTTTTGTGGGAATTTCTGCAATATCTCGGTGAATACGCAGGCAACGGTGGTAGAGGCGAAATACAAACGGCACATCATGGCCTCTTTTCACGGAGGCTGGAGCCTGGCGGGATTTGTGGGGGCAGGCGTGAGCTTGGTGATGACCAACTTTGGAATAGCTCCCGCTTGGCATTTTAGCCTTATCTTTGTGCTGAACATGGTGGTGCTGTTTTTCAACCGTCAATATTTACAAGAAGATATAAAGAAGCAGCGCATCCGCAGCGATGGTACGGAAGAGAAGAAGGCGAAGCCGGAATCGTTTCTGTATATGCTCGGTTTCATCGCTTTTTTTGGCATGGCGGCCGAGGGTTCCATCTCCGATTGGAGCGGATTGTATTTGATTGACATTGTGAAAGTGGCGGAAAAATATGCACCGCTTGGATTATTTGCCTACATGATAACGATGGCTTGCGGGCGTTTCGTGATCGACGGGGCTTGCGAAAGGTGGGGACAGAAGCGGGTGATTCAGGTTTGTGGGTTGCTGATTGCAACTGGTTTGGGATTAATTGTTTCGTTTCCTGTTTTGCCCGTTGTAATCGTTGCTTTCATGATTGTCGGATTAGGAACATCAAGCATCGTCCCTATCATTTACAGCATTGCGGGGCATAACACCAAAATCTCAACAGGCCTGGCCTTGACCATTGTGTCGAGCATCAGTTTTATGGGATTTCTGCTCGGTCCTCCAGTGATAGGATACATCTCACATGCTTCCGACCTGCGGGTGGCATACACGCTGATCGCCATTTTCGGAGTGTGCATCACGGTGTTTTCAAGCAACGTGAAAGTATTCAAAAAAGACGAACTCAAGGTGCATGATCGGTGATAAATGATAAGTGATGAAAGATACTTATGGAAAAGGACAAACAAGCATCAGGCAATTTTTAAATTATCTCATTGGTAAATTATCATATTGGCATATTATCTCATTGGCAAATTAAAAACACATGGAAGATCTATTATTAAAAATCATAGCGAACAAAAGAATAGAAATAGCTGCCCACAAGGCTGATGTTGCCTTTGCAGAATTAGAGAAACAGGTGGAAACAATTCCCCGTAGAGCCTCTTTGAAAGAGGCTCTGATCCAATCCCCAACGGGCATTATCGCCGAATTCAAACGCCGTTCGCCTTCGCGCGACTGGATATTCAAGGATGCCAAAGTGGAAGAAGTGATCCCGTTGTATTCACAGTTTGGGGCAAGTGGTATTTCGGTACTCACCGACCACGATTTCTTTGGTGGTACCTTGGCCGACTTGCAGCAAGCCGCTTCGTTGACTACGACACCTTTGCTACGCAAGGAATTTATCATCGATGAATACCAGATCTTTCAGGCAAAAACATACGGGGCAAGCGCCATTCTGTTGATTGCAGCGGCATTGACAAAGGAAGAAAACAAACGGTTTGCGGCTTGTGCAAAATCCCTTGGACTCGATGTTTTACTGGAAATCCACAACGAGCAAGAAGCTGAATATATTGACGAAAATGTGGATGTGGTGGGTGTTAACAACCGGAACTTGCGTACTTTTGTGACGGATGTGGATACATCCTATCGTTTAGCGGAACTAATTCCCGATGAATACGTGAAAATTTCCGAAAGCGGCCTTTCCAAGGCCGAAACAGTCCGTGAACTTCGCCAGGCTGGTTTCCAAGGATTCCTCATGGGAGAAAATTTCATGAAGACTGCGAATCCGGGGAAAGCGTTGGAAGAATTTGTTGGGGAACTGTTAGCCGGTAGCTAATTACATCGTTAGAAAGAAAACAAAGCTATAACAAAATGAAAATCAAAGTCTGTGGGATGCGACATCCACAAAATATTGAAGCATTGGGAAACCTGCCTGTGAATTTTATGGGACTGATATTTTATCCCAATTCACCGCGGTTTGCAGGTGATCTGTTGCCCGAAGAACTGTCGGTGCTATTGCCCGACCACATTCGGAAAGTAGGCGTTTTTGTGAATGCAGACTTGGATTATCTGCTCGAAACAGCGGAAGAATACCAGTTCCATTACATCCAGTTTCATGGAAATGAGAGTGTCGAATTTATCCGGAAGGTGAAATCAAACCTGAAGGTAAAAACCATCAAGGCTTTCAACGTGGCCAAAGCAGAAGACTTTGAAGCGACAGAAGCATACGCGGGCGAAGTGGATTACTTCCTTTTCGACACGAAAACCGATCAACACGGTGGTTCTGGTCAAAAGTTTGATTGGGAAATCCTGAAAGCCTACCAAGGAGAAACGCCCTTCTTCCTCAGTGGAGGAATTACTTCCGACGATGCCCCAGCACTCAAAAGCCTGAACCATCCCAAACTGTTTGCCGTTGACATCAACAGCAGATTCGAACTCGAACCGGGTTTAAAAGATATTTCAAAAATAGATCATTTTACCAAACAGATACTATCATGAACCGAATCAACGCACTGTTTGCACAAAAACAGAAAAACATCTTGTCCATCTACTTCACCGCAGGATTTCCCCAATTAGAGAGTACGGTGGAAGTAATCACCGAATTGCAGAACAACGGCATCGACTTGATTGAAATAGGTATCCCTTTTTCCGACCCGATGGCTGATGGCCCCACCATTCAGGAAAGTGGTACTATTGCCTTGCGCAACGGAATGAGCTTGGGTAAATTATTCGGTCAATTGGCCAATATCCGCTCTTCGGTGCATATTCCGCTGATAATGATGGGCTACCTCAACCCGATCATGCAGTACGGTTTTGAAAACTTCTGTGCCAAATGCAAGGAAGTGGGCGTTGACGGAGCCATTATCCCGGATCTCCCTTTTGACGACTACATTTCGGAATACAAAGCGATCGCCGACCGTTACGACATCAAAATCATCATGCTTATCACGCCCGAAACATCCGAAAAACGCATCCGCCTGATCGATGAAAACACCGATGGATTCGTGTATATGGTGTCCTCGGCATCCACCACCGGTGCGCAATCGAGCTTCAGCGAACAAAAGCAGGACTATTTCCACCGCATCAACTCGATGAACCTGAAAAATCCCCGCCTGATCGGTTTCGGAATTTCAAACAAAGCGACGTTAGAATCGGCTCAGGCAAACGCCAACGGTGCCATTATTGGCAGCAAATTTGTGACCCTGCTCAAGGAATCGGCATCTGTGCAAGAGGCTGTGGCTGGGTTGAAGAAGGCTTTGGAGCAATAGATAATGGATGGTCTAAAAAACTAAGATTTCAAGTAAGTTTAAACTATTTCAAACTGCGGGGCAAATGAATATTCGAAAAATTGAAATAGCTGACGGTGAAAGTATCACAGCCCTACTGGAGCAATTAGGATATCCCAATACCAAAAAATTCATATCTTCAAAAATTCAATCGATGATGAATGACCCCTTTGAATATTCGCTTGTTGCTGAAAATGAAGATAATAGAATTGTTGGTTTTATATCTATCCACATTATACCACAAATTGCGTTGGAAGGTGATTTTGCAAGGATCAGTTATTTCTGTGTGGATGAAAACTTTAGAAGTTCCAAAGTCGGAAAACAGTTGGAAGAATATTGCGAAAAAATAGCACGGGAAAACAACTGCGACAGGATTGAAGTTCACTGCCATTCAAGACGGGAAAGGGCGCATGAGTTTTATTTCAGACAAGGATATGAGGAGTCCCCAAAGTATCTTGTCAAGAAAATATAGATCGCCAAGCCCCAATTCTTCCCGAACAAACCGCATTGTGGCGTAGATCTTCATAACCCTGTGCGTGAGCGCAGGGAGGAAGGCAGATCGTATGAAGAAGGAAGCCGCCATACGGGCGACAGGCATATTTTGGGGGAATTGTTCGGGAATTTCAGTCCATCATTTCTATATTAAAGACGGTTTTTGCTTTTCCAAAAATTTCGATCCTATTGCCTTTGTACACCGTTTTTAATTCGCCGGTTCGTTTCGACAATTGTTTTGATTTGAAATTTGTCTTTTCGAGTTTCATATTCCAAAAAGGCACTAAAATGCAATTTGCAGCACCCGTCACGGGGTCTTCGGTAATGCCACTTATCGGATTACAAAATACTCGAACAACAAAGTCATAAGCCGAAGACTCACTTTTTGCTGTCACAGCTATCACCAGCCCCATACCTTTCTCTTGAATTTTTGCAAAGTCGGGAGTCGCAGCTTGAACTTCTTTTTCAGTGGCAACTCTGGCTACAACCCATTTATTCTCGCTTTCATACCATTCAATTGGCTTAATTCCTATAATTTCGCAGAATTCTTTCGATATTTCTTTCTCTGTCAGCTTGTATGCCGGAAAATCCATTTTAATCCAATCGTCAACAAATGAGATTGTCAAGTCTGATTCTTTAGCTCTAAATACAAACTCGGAACTTGTGGGAACAACACCCAATTCATAAAGAATATGGGCACTTGCCAAAGTTGCATGGCCGCACAACGGAACTTCTTGGGTTGGGGTGAAATATCTTATTTTAAAGACTTTCTCCTTCGTTTCAACAAAAGCAGTCTCAGATAAATTCATTTCAGCAGCAATTGACTGCATCATTTCTGTTTCCAAGAATTCTTCCAAAATACATACGCCTGCTGGATTTCCCTTGAATCTCTCCGACGTAAATGAGTCAACTTGATATATTTTCATGATTTCTTATTTATTTGGTTTGTTCGCACCTGACCAATGGCAACTTATTCACCAAACTCGTTGGGTGAAACCGTAAAATGGTCTCATTTGATCTAAACCAACCGAAAAACGCACCAATAAAGAGAATCATGATTATTGGCATAACCTTCATGATTGCCATCGGATTGTTGCCTGCCGCCAGAAATGGCATTATGATAATCTCAAGAAGGATAGGCAGCCCAAATGTTATCATAAAAATCTGCCAATGTTTTGCTTTTAAAAATCTTTCCATTTTTATTTTAACTCCCGGTGTTTTAGTTTGTCAGTAAACTGTTTAGTTTATCAATCATTTTATCAATATCGCTGGCCTTGATTGTCAATGGAGGCAAAAACCGCAAAGTATTTAGTTTAAAACCAATCACATTGCCTGATTCAAAGAGCGAATCACTTACTTTCTTTCCTTCAAAATCATCTTTGAATTCAAGGGCAAGCATCAATCCACGAGCTCTAACCTCTTTCACTTTATCTTGATGATTATTCAGAACCCGTTCGAGCTGTTCTTTAAAATAGGTTCCAACAGCGTTAGATGTTGCAATCAAGTCGGTTTCTTCAATTATTTTAATCACTTCAAGTCCGATGGCACAACCGAAAGGGTCATTTTGATGTGATTGTGCATATACAAACGGGCTTTGTTTGAATTTCTCAGTCAGGGCGGAAGATATAGTCAGGGCACTAATCGGGAATCCATTTCCCAATGCTTTCCCCGTCACAACCAGATCAGGCATGACATCATAATGCTGAAAACCAAACCATTTTCCTAAACGTCCGATTCCTGTTGTAACTTCTTCGGCAATAACCAGGCAGTTGTTTTTCTTTACACTATCTATCAGTTGCGATATAAATTCAGAATCCGGGAATCTAACCATTTCCACCGAAGCTCCTCCTGTTTCGAGAACCAAAGCCGATATTTCATTGAAATCAACGCTCTTTATTGAGTCTATGTTGTTGAATTCTATATTAACTAAACTCTCGTTCTCCTTTGATATTCGCCCGAATCCGTATGCGCTAAGATAAGAGTTGTTGATTTTGAGAATTTTGTTTCGCCCTGTCAAGTTTCTGGATAAGGTTATTGCCAGGTTCACAGCCTCTGAGCCTGAACTTAGGAAAACACTTGATCCATCTCTGAACCCGATTAGCCGTTGCAATTCTGCCGATAGTTTTTCCGAGAACAAGTTTCTAAACCGGTAACCATGATGGACGGATTCTTTTGCCTGTTTTTCGACTATTTTTGCAATTCTGTCGTTACAATGTCCTAAGTTTGCACACCAAACCCCCGATTCAAAATCAATGTATTCCTTTCCATCAGAGTCATATTGATAACAGCCTTTCGACTTTACAATCACTTTATCACTTGGATAATAAAATGGTATAATTTCATTTTTCATCGTCTTTATTTTTGAAGCCCTTGTTTTCTTTTAATAATTTTGCTTCATCCGATTTGAGTTTTCGCTCCAGTTTTTTTTACATTTTCTTCGGGAGGAAGGTTTTCGGGAACAATGCCACGAGACAAGAGCGTATTTCTAACCGATTTGTTATTGGTGATATGCTCATTTGAAATTTGACTTTCGGTTTTCATCTGGTGTTGTTTGGCATTGAAAATGGTAATTTCAGTCGCAAAATCTTTCGCTTTTAGTAATAAAGCCTGATTGTCTTTGCTTCTGAGCCGATGTGTTTTCGTGGAACTAAATTAACAAAAAAAGTGGAACGAAACACATTCGGCGGAATAAAGATGCAGAAAAGTTCAACCTTGCACTTAACCCGCCATTTTGCCAATGCGATGTTGTGCGTTCGTACTTTTCTCAGCACTTTATAGGTGTCAATTTTTCCTTCTCAATTTGTTTGTCACCCCATTGTCTTAAATGGTCAATAAAGGGAATGAGTTCAGTTCCACTTTCAGAAAGAAAATATTCTACTTTTGGTGGCACTTCGTGATATACTTTTCTGCTAATAAGTTTATCGTCTTCCAATTCACGTAAGGTTTGGGTTAGCATTTTGGGTGTTATGTCCATTATTGTTCTTTTCAGTTCGCCATAACGCATTACAGAATGTACGCCCAAATACCAAATAATTCTTCCTTTGTATTTTCCTCCAATCCTTTTGAATGCGTAATCTACTGCACAAATAGGCTCTTCTGAATATTTTTTCTTCATTTTTTAAAATTTATTATACTGTTAATCAGCTATACTATATTTTTAGTAATTAGGATACCAAAAGGTGCATACTTGTTCCAAAGCTACTAATAAAACAACTTTGCACTATAATTAAAATGATAATTTTATGAAATCAATTGTAGTTAAAGACAATTATGGTTTAGATAACTTAACTATACAAGAACAAACAAAACCTGTTATCACAGAAAATGAAATCTTGGTACAGGTCAAATCTGTATCGTTGAACTATTTGGATGTTTTAATAGCCAAGGGCGGATTTGGAAATCATCAATTTCCACACATTTTAGGTTATGACGCTTCGGGGATTGTAAAAGAAATCGGGAGCAAAGTTTCCAATTTCAAAGTTGGTGATTTGGTATGCACTCATTACACACAAACTTGGCAAAATGGTGAAATTACACTTAACGATATGCAAAATCGTTTGGGAACTGATGTGCAAGGTGTTTTTTCTGAATATATAGCATTACCAGAAAGCTCGTTAATCAAAATCCCGTGTAATTTAACATTTAAAGAAGCCTCAACATTGCCAATTGCTGCATTAACTGCTTGGGAAGCATTGGTAAATGTTGGACAGTTAAAGGCGGGACAAACCGTATTGCTTCAAGGGACAGGAGGAGTATCTATTTTTGCATTGCAGTTTGCAAAAGCGTTGGGAGCCAAAGTTTTTATTACTTCAAGTTCTGATGAGAAGTTGCAAAAAGCAAAAGAATTGGGTGCTGATTTAGTATTAAATTATAGAACAAATAATCATTGGCAAGATAATGTAATGACAGAAACAAAGGGTATTGGTGTTGATTTAGCTTTAGAAATGACAGGTGCATCTTTGAATGAAACTTTGGGGTATTTGAAAATAAATGGAAAAGTTGTTATAGTTGGTTTTTTGGATGGTTCAAAAGTTGATTTGGACGTTTTTGAGATTCTTTATAGAAATGCTTCAATTGTTGGCATTAAGGTGGGTTCAAAATCTTCTTTCGCAGAAATGAATCGTGCTATAGAAGTTAATAATATAAGACCATTTATTGATAAAGAATTTAATTTATCTGACTTTCGTGAAGCCTTTAATTATGTTGAGCAAGGTAAACATTTTGGAAAAATAATCATTAATTTTTAATCATAAACAGCTTTATATAAAGAAAAGTATAGATCGTTTTAAGTTATAGTATGATGCACAACGACGGAGGCTATCGGTATCTGGCGGTTTTCGGGAGCATTCGCTGCCGTGAAACGACAAAGTGAATTGCAAATCAGCGCAGCTAATGCGGGAGCAAAACCGCCGGAATGCACGTTAGCTAGCCTGTGCGCATAGGCGGGTGTTAGCTGCTGGCCGTTGATTGTGTACAGTTTTATCTCGTTTTTATAGTCTTAGTCTGTTTCATCTTAGTCAAAAGCTATAAACTGCAAATTGGAAAATATAGTATAACACGTTGTTGCACAATCAACTCTTCACAGTCTGTGGTTACAATAATAAGTTTCTAATATTCTTAATACTATTAATAATTTGCTGTTTCTTTTCTGGGTCAATTTTTGTTTGCTCAATCATTGAAAGTATATTATCAATCTGTGCTAATGTTTTATTGCTAGATAATTTTATCTTCTCCTGTTCTAAATTATATTTAAAACTAATGGACTCTGTGATTACTTCTAATAATTTAGGAAGTATGTTAAGGAGTTTCAAAGATTTATTTAGCTCTATCAATGGATTCGACTTTATCAATGCATGAAATAATGTAATAACATTATCTCTCTCTTGATACCTATAATGAACAGAACACTCTCTTAACTGTATATTATTAATGTCATTTTCAGAAGATAATGCTTTTAAGTCATGCTCTATATTAGCTAATGTGTCTAATTGGGTAGTATTTGTTGACTCTTTTAAAATTACATTGATATTTTTATGCCAAAAAGATTGTAAATAGTCGGAGTTATTGTATCCATAGAGGTGTTTAAATCCTTCATAAATGACCACATTAACACGTCTTAGATTTAATTGCTTTTCAAAATAAGATTCAGAACTTAAATAGGCTCTTACAGTACTTGCTAAATCTAAATAGATAAAAAACACATGAATACCCGGATAAATGGTTTGAACTAATGGCTGTAAAGCAGCAGAAAAAGCGTCATCAAGATTTAGTTTTTCTTGTACTAATTTAGGCATTTCGCATTGTGCAACAATACTATCTAATTTCTCAGCAAAATGAACTAGCTTTTCATCAAGCTCATTGAATAATTTATTATTATTGTCTGGAAAAAAGTTTATTTTTTCCCATAAATCAATATCAAAATTATTAGTCGAACATATAAGTGGTATTTGAAACTTTTTGATATACTTTTTTATGAAAATCGTTATATCATCTAATATTTTAAGAAATGCACTTGTTCTTATTGTTTCTTTTTCTTCGCTTATTTGGGATAAATAACTGTGGACTTTTATTGGGTCTGAATCATAGTGTATCGTCAGATTTCTATTATCCCTATCTTCTCGACTTGCAAATATGTTTTCAAATTCTTTGGCTCGTTGTTCAACACCATCAACATCTGCAATAAATTCATTGTCATTTTTCTGCTCAGCAAGATTTTTGATTGTATTCCAAAATGCATTTTTCTTATCTTTTCCAAAACCAAATAAGTAGCTATATCCTTCAATTGTTATTACATTCACGTATTTTAGATTAAACCGCTTTTCGGGATTAGAAGTAGTTTTAAAATCAGCTCTAAGAAATGTGCTTAAATCCAAATTTATAATCAAAGAAAATATTTGAAGTTTCAACAGTGTTTTCCACAAACTATTATTTTCTATGTTTTCAGTCTCACTTACATTAAATTGCTCTATACTTTCCAATGAGCTAACGCAGTCGCAAAGTATCGGAACAAAACATGAAAAATTACTTCCCACGTTGTCGTACAAATTTTGTATTGATTCTTTTGTTGCTGGGATTTGAGACATTTATATATTTGGTTTTCTTGTTGATTTTCAGTATTTAGAACAGAGAACGAGTTCTTTTTTTCGGCTTGCAGCTAACGTTGGCGGTATGGCCAGTAAGGGATTGCGGAGCGACGTTCCTATCAACCGATACAAAAAATGATGCGGGTGAAGAACTTCGCAAACCACTGAAACCTTTATTGGCTATAGCGTGTGTTGGCTGCTGGGGTTTATTATTTTCCTTGTTTTGTAATTTGTTAAAATATAGATAAATTTAAAAAAATATCAAACACTTTTTATTCAAATATTAAACCCTCACTAATAATTCTGTTTACAAAGCTACATTCTTAGAGCTTGACCCAAAACAATTTGAGAAGATTTGTCAACATACACAATTATTGGACCAAGCAATGCATCATCTGAAGTATTAAATCACAGAATATGCACTCTTGTCCTGATAAGTAGTTTCAGTCACGATTGCTTGTTTCCAATCAACAATCACAGTTGACTTTCCTTGGTCACTCAACGAATTCCATGCAATTTCTCTAATCTTTGTTGTTGGATCGGCTTCGTTATCCTTTTGGCAACTATAAATAAAAGGAATTAATGCTAAAATTAGAATAATCAGTCTTTTCATTTTTGTTAAATTTATTTGTTTATAATCCAATATATGTTAATTATATTAAAAAGGTTACGTTGTAGTATAAATCTCAAGTAAAATACATTTTCATTAATGGCACGAGGCACTATGTCTTCCCTTGCAGCCAACGTTTTGGCGCTTGGCGCAGTGGCGGATTTCGGAACACAAAACTGTCAATACACCACAAATGTTGATGCGAGGTAGAATATTCAAAGAACCAAGTCAGCCGCCATTGAGCCAAACGCCTGTTATGCACTGGGCTTTTTTCAGTTCTTGTCTTTTCCACGGTTTTCATAAAAGTTGTCGGTGTAAGAGTAGTGAATGTTTTGACCTGCAATTCCGTCATTAAGTTCTCTTATCTTTTGCTTTATATGTTCTTCGGTTTTTGTCTCGAAATCGAAGTCGTTATGAATAATCAATTTATTATATTGTTCTTTCAGCCACTTAAATTTTTCAAAAACTTCCGGTTTCTCAAAACTTGAGTCAAGTCCGCTTATAATAACTTTACGGACTTTGCTTAGTGATTCAGTTAATAATTCTGGTGTCATTTCAGTCCAACTTTCTATTACTTGATAGTATATTAACTGATGAAAACCAACACAGCCGTCATCATACCTGTCTAAGTATTGGTGATATGGATAGCTATTTCTTTTTGTTTCTATAGGGTAGTTTAATTCATTCAGTAACTTGTCCGAAAGAACAATTCTTGGATATTTGGCACTTCGAGTCTCAAGCATAAATGCGTCAATCAATCCTTGACCGAAAACAGTTCCATTATCTACGTGGATAATATTTCCAATTGTCAGTCCGCCCCGAAATAGAATTCCCTTTTCTAAAAGTACAGTTCCGATATATGCTAGGTTCACAATTAACGTTGATGCCATTTCATTGACATTATCGTCAACCTTAACAGAAACGACAATGCTGTCGGAAAATGTAGTTGTATTAGTTTTTCCACGTAGGTCAAAATTATTCACACCTTTATATTGTGCGCTTTCTTCAATTTCAACAAACTTCAAGTCCCATTTTTCTGTCTTCTCCCAATCCTTTAAGTATTCAAGAACCGAATAGATTAATTCTATTTTTGAAGTGTCTGCCTCCGATTGCTTGACGATGTCTTTAAAACCGAGTATGTCGATAAAAACAATTAGTCTGCGTTCGTATTTCAATTCTTTATTTGTCAAGCTGTCTATATTTATTTGAGGTTTCTTTAGCCTTGTGCATAACGTCCATATATGCACCATTCAATTGTATACACGCCATAACATGGCGCATATACAATCCATTAATTTTGTTCTTGTATTCTTTAAATCTAATTTGTCCAATGGATTTTTTATTTCGTCGAATTTATTCTTTGTCTTATGAGCATAAATTTTCATTGGTTTACTCCTATAAATACTACTGCCAATTATACCAAAAGAAATCAGTACCGACCTCCCGTTTCACAAATATATTTATTCCTTTTTATTAAATACATTTTTTATTAAAAATATTTCACTAATCAGAATCATTTTATTTTAGGCACGACTCAAACCTCCCTATTCGACACAAGAAAACACACATCCAGAGACATAAGCAAGAAAAAGACTTTCCATAGATGTTCAATTCTAAACTTTGAAGCCAGTCTATCAAAAGATACAACTTGTATAAAATTCATAAATCATCACAGATGTTTCAGGCTATCATGTAATGCCAATGAGAGAAGATCAGGGGAAATTTAGTATTTGTTTAGCATGGAACAAAGAAGCTACAGGGAGTTGTTTCATTTTACCTAATTAACGTGAGTTCGATCTAAAGGCTATAACGAGAGGGGCGTTTCGCCAAGAATAAGTTTAGCAGATTCTCTCACAGAAAGCAGCATAGCGGCGACAACTATTTTGGGGATGATACGGTTCGGCTTCGGTGCACCCGAACAATGTCGCCACTGACGTGGCTTAGGATCAACCCCGGATTCCTTTCCCTGCGCTCACGCACAGGGCTATTGAGAGGATGCCACTATGTGGCATGGTTGGATATGGGAAATAGGATAATCCTCCTCAACCATATCCAGGATAGCGAAAAACATAATTCTTATATCGAACTCACGTTAAATATTCGAGTTGTCGATGGGACTCTTTATCTGTGCAAATCCAGATAACGCAAGAAGTTGGTTGTTTTCATCTCGGGAATACATTTAACGCAAAATTTCAAAAAAAACAATAGATAAGGCTGGATTGCGTAAATACTCCCTGAATAAGACTTTTAGCCTACTGCGTCAGGCCTTTGGCTTACTGCGATGTCACTTTGTCTTACTTCGCCAGACCTTTGGCTTACTCCGGTAGCCCTTTGGCCTACTGCCATGCCACTTTGGCTTACTGCGCCAGACCTTTGGCTTACTGCGGGAGACTTTTGATCTACTGTACAACATTTTTGACCAACTGTACGAGACCTTTGATCTACTGTATAACATTTTTGACCTACTGTACGAGACCTTTGATCTACTGTATAACATTTTTGGCCTACTGTACGAGAACTTTGATCTACTGTACAACATTTTTGACCAACTGTACGAGAACTTTGATCTACTGTATAACATTTTTGGCCTACTGTACATAAAAAAGTCTAATAGCGGATCAAAAATTTTAATAGTTAATAGGGTGTGATTGCATTTGAAAATCAGCGGAGCTAAATCACACCCGACGAGGCGAGAGGATCGATACAAGGGATTCTTTATTTACTCCGTGGGACTCTGTACTACTCCGTAAAGACTGTGTCCAATTTACATGTCGTAGTTTCCGTTACATCTGTTGAACTCACCCTATAATGATTTGAGGCATCGCATGCAGGATACGAAAACGATGCTCCTCCTTGTTCCTTTTATTGCATATCCACAAGCCCATACTTGTATATTTTTTCACACTCATCCTTATTTTTCCGTATAGGGTAGCTCTATGGTTCCTGTATCGTTCCTGTATGGTAGCTGTATCCTAACCATAAGCACGAAATAATGTATTTCTATTCATAAATACATGGGGTTTGGAATAAAAATACAAGTCTTTATCCCCTGGCGGATGGAGTGCCAAGTCGTTCAGTGTGGATATCACCTGAGACATCATTTTCAGGCTCGAAAAAGGAAAAACAAAGGGCGCAAAATCTCTGATTCGATATATATGGCTGTTATCAGGCGTGTGCTATGGGTTGTTTTTATTTCCAATCGTCAATTCATAGTGTTCGACTGTTGGAAATGGGTCATAATAATGATGTAAAAGCTTTTTCCATTCTAAGTATTGAGTCGATTGTCTAAACCCAACCACATGGTCTTCTAAATTTTCCCAGTCCACAAGTAGGATATATTTATTCTTCTGCTCTATACAGTGGCTCAGCGAATGTTTCACATACCCCTTTATTGAACTGATAAATTGTCCTGCTATGGCAAAGTCGATTTCAAATTGCTTTTCTTGTCCAGGTTTTACGTTTAATATAGCTACTTCTAAAATCATATTTCTTCAATTATTGAATGTCCATTTGAATTGTCTCCTGAAGTCTATTGTCTGTCTTCGTAAAGTCTAATCTTTTCATTTTGCAAAATTTATGGTTTTGATTTGCAAATGCCTGTCATAATTTCTCCATTTTCAGGATTAATTATAGGTTTAAATTTCTTGTAGTTCATTTGTTTGTCTGTTTTTTATAAAATAACCCCGAACATCTCCCTACGAGAAACTCAATTCCTGTAATAGAAACAGAGTTTCCCTTACAGCCGCCTTATGCATATTTGGCAAAATAGTTATATCATCGCATGTTAGCCATTTACGAAAAATTAATATTTGAATATTGTTTCTCATACAGAAAATATTAGATTGTTTGTTCTAAGTGAATTTGTATTGGGTTTGTAAATTTATTATAAATGATTTCAATAGCAATGTGTTTACCTAAATATTTAAGCTGTCAAGGGGATTCTTTATCTGTTTCAAATCAAGATAATGTAGATGAGACAGAGTTGCGTAAATACTCCCTGAATAAGACTTTTAGTTTACTGCGTCAGACCTTTGGCTTACTGCGGGACACTTTTGGTCCTTACCGATCATTTATATTCTGCAAGAATTGATGCACTTCACTCAAAGCACCACTTATATCCGATTTCAACGTTGAATAAGCTATTTTGATTTCCAAATCCCCATGGTAGTGATTGTTTTCGAGCGAGTCCATCAATTTTTGGAGCACCAGCAAGGCTTCACGAGCAAATTTTTCCGCATCCGAAGCGGTGGATTCAAGGAGCTTGCCCCGAAAAACTTCCAGTCCCCTGAATTTATTGAGATTATCGATGGAGCTAAGAAAGAGCTCTTCCGCTTCCGCCGAACGACGGTTGCACAATTCACACCAAAGATTTACCGATTTTATCAGTCCTTTAAACGCAATGTAATCCATATGCCAATACAAACAATCCACAGCGGCGGTCTGTTTAGTTTTGCAGAAAATATATGGCGATTCGCTAAAGATTTGCCGTCTCCCTATCCGCGCAATTTTCTCTTGCTCTTGGTGTTGCTCCACCACAAACCGCCGATTATGAGCAATGCACCCACCACCACAAACAAGGTGATGTGTTCGCCAATGAAAATATGGGCAGTGAGAATGGTAACGATCGGCATAAAGTAGATGTAGTTGTTGGTGGCGACCACGCCGATGTTTTTGATGGCCATCGTCCACACAAGGAAACACAGAGAGGAAGCGACCAATCCCAAGAAGAGCAGATTGGTCCAGACTTCTACTTTCAAAAGATCGTGCAGCGGGAATTGGAAAGGGTGAAAGGCGAAGTAAGGAAGCAAGGTGAAGATGCAATAGAAAAAGATTTTCCGGGTGATAAACAAGGAGCTGTAAGGATGTTTCAAGAACTTGAGGCAAATGCAATAAGCTGCCCAGGAAAGTACCGCTACCAAGGTGAGGAAATCGCCCAACGGATTTAATTTCAACACAAAACGACCGTTGAGGATAACCAAGAGAACGCCGAGGAAAGCCACCGCACTACCGGTCAGAAAACGAAAGTAGAGGTGCTTTTCCTTGAGTATGAAATGCGACATCAGCGCAGTGACAAGGGGAACTGTGGCACAAATCAGACCGACATTGGTGGCCTGCGTATAGACCAAAGCGGTATTTTCGGCCAGAAAATAAATTGTTCCGCCAAACAAGCCGCCCAAAAGAAACACCACTTCGTCATGCAGCGATTTAGGCCGGTGCGTTTTCGGATAGAGTATCCAAAGAAAAAGATACGCCAGAACGAGCCGGCAAAGCAGAATCTCAGCCGGCGACATTCCTGCTTGCAGTAAGATTTTTGAAGAAACCAGCGTGGTTCCCCAAATGGCAGACGTTGCCGCAGCCGCCAAATGATATTTCATATTCCCCATCCCTATGCGTAAATTTTGAATGGCAAAAGTACGCAAATATTGGTAAAATTGGATGAAGCCAGCCAACGTCATTCAAGCAAGTGGGATGCCGATGGAATATTTGCCTGAATTTGCGTTGAATCTATCTATTAAATTTGTTGCCGTATAAATCGTATAAAAAATCTAAACGCTAAGACACAAAGACACAACGCTTTTTTGCAAATAATTCAATCGGCAGGTATGCCCTACACTGATTCGGTAAGTAAAATATGCCTTTGCGGCTTAGTGGCTTTGCATTAAAAAAAAATATGGCAATATATTTAGGCACACTACTTAGATCGTATATCAGCAAACTTTGCGGGTATTTTCAGCTTCTTATCTATGGTCTATGTGGATTGCCTTTTTATGGTATTTTATCCATCCTGTCGTTTAAGCTGTGAAATGATTTTTCTCTTTTTTCGGTATTTGCCCTTATCTTTGCGGTGAAATTATATGACATTGAATTTGATTTTTTAGCATTCCCTGTATGAATATTTCCAACCTTATCGCTCAATCGCTCGGTGTACGCGAGCAACAAATAATTCAGACCATCGCTTTGCTTGACGGTGGAGCAACCATTCCTTTTATCAGCCGTTACCGAAAGGAGGCCACTGGCGGATTGGACGAGGTGCAGATTGCATCTATCCAAGAACAAAACGAGAAGTTCATCGAATTGGACAAACGCAAAACGAGCATTTTGGCTTCCATCGAAGAGCAAGGGCAATTGACCGAAGAACTTCGTTCCCGCATTCAAAAAACGCTCAACCTAACCGAACTCGAAGATATTTATCTGCCTTATAAACCCAAACGGAAAACCCGCGCCTCCATTGCGAAGGAAAAAGGGTTGGAGCCTTTGGCCAAACTGATTATGTCGCAATCCAATTTGGATGTAGAAAACAAAGCTTATTCCTTTCTGAATGATGCAGTGAAAGATACCAAGGAGGCGATTGCCGGAGCCTGCGATATTATTGCCGAATGGGTGAGCGAAAGCGAGCCGGCCCGAAACACGGTGCGCAACTTGTTTCAACGGCAAGCCAAACTGTCCACCAAATTGGTGAAAGGAAAGGAAGCGGAAGGTGACAAATACCGTGATTATTTCGATTGGGAAGAACCTCTGTCCCGTATTTCTTCGCATCGTTTGCTTGCTATTCTGCGTGCCGAAGCGGAAGGGATTCTCCGGGTGAATGTCGCTCCCGAAGAGGAGGAGGCAGTGGAGCGTCTCCAAAAACGATTTGTGAAAGCCGACAACGAAGCTGCCGATTGCGTGGCCGATGCCGTGAAGGATGCCTACAAACGACTTATCAAACCATCTATAGAAACCGAAACATTGGCTGCTGCCAAGGAAAAGGCCGATGAAGAGGCTATCCGCGTGTTTTCGACCAATGTCCGCCAGTTGTTGCTCTCGGCTCCTTTGGGACAGAAGCGTGTGTTGGGAATAGATCCGGGTTATCGCACGGGTTGCAAGTTGGTTTGTTTGGACGAACAAGGAAATTTGCTGCACAACGAAACGATATATCCGCATGCACCGCAACACGAAACAGGAAAGGCGGCGGCGAAGATTTCCAAGTTGGTGACCACGTATAAAATTGATGCGATTGCCATCGGTAATGGCACGGCAAGCCGTGAGACGGAGCAATTCATTACCAATATCCGTTATGAAAAAGTGGTTCAGGTGTTTGTGGTGAGTGAAAACGGTGCTTCCATCTATTCGGCTTCGAAAATCGCCCGTGAAGAATTTCCCGATTATGATGTCACGGTGCGTGGGGCGGTTTCGATTGGTCGTCGCTTGATGGATCCGTTGGCCGAATTGGTGAAGATCGATCCTAAATCCATTGGGGTGGGGCAGTATCAACACGATGTGGATCAGGCAAAGCTAAAGAAAACGCTCGACCTGACAGTGGAAAGCTGTGTGAACTCGGTGGGTGTCAACCTGAATACGGCAAGCCGCCACCTGTTGACATACATTTCAGGACTTGGTGCTACTTTGGCACAGAATATCGTGGATTATCGTGCAGAGAATGGTGCTTTCCGTTCGCGCCGCGATTTGCTCAAGGTGTCTCGGATGGGCGCCAAATCGTTTGAGCAATCAGCTGGATTCTTGCGCATTCCCGATGCAAAAAATCCATTGGACGGAACGGCTGTGCATCCCGAAAGTTATGGAGTGGTGGAATCTTTTGCAAAAGACTTGAACTGCTCTGTAGAAGAACTTATTAAAGACAAGAATCTAAAGAAAAACATTCAACTAGAAAAGTACGTCAATGCTAAGGTGGGCTTGCCCACGCTTACCGATATTATGGACGAATTGGACAAGCCGGGACGCGATCCGCGGAAAGCAATCGAGGTGCTGACTTTCGACCAATCGGTAAAAACGATTGCCGACCTGAAACCAGGGCAATTGTTGCCCGGAATAGTGACCAATGTGACCAACTTCGGTTGTTTTGTGGATATAGGCATCAAAGAAAATGGATTGGTGCACATTTCCGAATTGGCCGACCGCTTTGTGTCCGATCCCAACGAAGTGGTGTCGCTCCACCAGCATGTGGAAGTAAAAGTGTTGTCGGTGGATATGGAGCGGAAACGGGTTGCCCTGACCATGAAAAAAGGGTGAATAACCCATCAAACAGCATGGTGGAGACGATCCACGCATCGTCTTTCTAACATGCAATATCTTCCCATTTTTGCCTGAAAATGTTTTTTAGTTGATTTATCTCTTCCTCATAGAGTGTCTTTTTGCGTGTCCCAAAATAGAGTGTATTCTCCAAGGGGTTGCACCCTTCCCACATCAGTTTGATTTTGCCGGAGGCGATGGCTTCATTGCAAAGGAAATTGGGTACAATCGAAAAACCCGTGCTGTTGCTCAGGCAACGGATGATTGAACTGATGTTTGGAACGATATAATTGGGCGAGAAATCGGGATGCTCGTTGAAATTCTTCTGCCAAAAATTCTTCAGGTGTTCCATGTCGGCTGCCGTGCTGTACCACAAGGCTTGTTTGAGCAAATCCTTTGATTCCTTGTATTTCTGCGCAGCAAGCAATGCCTCCAAAGATTCTGTTTCAGTGAGTGAACCGGCCACCAAAACGATTCTTTCTTTTGAAAAAGGGGTGTATTCGAGATTCTTCTGTAACCCTTTTTGTGGTGTCACAATCAAGTCCAGCATTCCATTCTCCAAATCTTGTTGCATCTGGGGATATTCGCCGAACTTGATAATCAGGTTGAAAGGCAGGCTCGCAATATGTTCTTCCAAAGTGTATTGAAATGTTTCGAAACACATTCCTACGCTAATTGTGTGGCGTTCTCCTACGGTGCGTTTTCGGAAAAGGCTTTCCACCGATTCCAGCTTGGTAATGGGATCCACGATGAAGTTGTAAAGGATTTTCCCTTTTTCCGTTGGTATCATTTTACGGGACGACCGCTCGAAAAGCTTGTAGCCTGTGTAGGCTTCCAAGGAATTGAGGTGCAGGCTCACGCCCGGCTGCGAAATGAAGAGTTCTTTGGCCGCGGCAGAAAGCGTTCCCGTTTCGTAAATCATTTTAAATGTGCGGAACCATTCCAAATCGAGTTGCATATCTATTATTTTAGTGATACAAATATACAACTTAAACTATTTTTATTATATAGCTAAATGTCCTAATTTTGTAGCGTATCTATAAAAAAGCGGAGAAAAGATTATGAAAAAGGTATTTATTATCAACGGAGGGCAAAAATTTGCGCACTCAGGGGGCGAGTTCAATAAAACGATTACAAGTTGGACGAAGGAATTTCTTGATAAAAACGGTTTTGAATACAGGATCACCGATATCAACGATGAATTTGTACCCGAGCAGGAAGTAGAGAACTTCAAATGGGCCGACATCATTGTTTACCATACACCTATTTGGTGGTTTCAAGTTCCATTCCGGTTGAAGCAATACATCGATGAGGTGTTCAATGCGGGATATAACAACGGAATGTATGTCAGCGATGGGCGTTCGCGGAAGAATCCGGCCATCAATTATGGCAAGGGAGGATTGATGCATGGCAAAAAATACATGCTGACAACCTCGTGGAACGCACCCGACACAGCGTTCACATTGGAAGGCGAATTCTTCAACCAAACGTCGGTGGACAATGGCGTGATGTATGGTTTCCATCGCATGAACGTTTTCGTAGGAATGGGGAATATTCCCGGATTTCATTTCCACGACATGGAAAAAGCGGCAACACCCGAAAGGATTGAGGCCTATCATCAATTATATTTGGCACATTTGGAAAAAGTGCTAAATGAATAAAAAAGTATCTTAGAAAATATTTTACTGTCTTTTTCTGTCTTGGCCTTGCATTTCATCAATGAGTGCAAGGCCAAAAATTTATATTATCTTGATTTCCGGCTCATTTCAGAGGCAACCCAAAAAATATTAAAAGTAGGGAGTGCATTCATGTCGTTTTTTCGTTCTAAATAGCTGAATCATTTATCTTTGTTGTTTCATCGCTTATGTGCGAGGCACAATTTTACACCTTCTTTATGTTTCGAATATATAGTTTTTTTTGTGTTAAAGCCATTCGCTGAAAAACGCTTTTCTAAATATACCATTTATATGGTATTTATAGAAACTATCATTTATAATTACTTTGTCAAAAAAAAACTACAAACTATGGCAAAAGTTTTTAATTCAATAACACAATTGATCGGAGGAACTCCTTTGTTGCAACTCGTGGACATTGAGAAGAAATTCAAATTGCAAGCTGAAATCATTGCAAAGTTAGAATATTTCAATCCCGGCAGGAGTGTCAAAGACCGAATCGGCTTGGCACTTATCGAGGATGCCGAAAGCAAAAATATTCTGAAGAAAAACAGTGTCATCATCGAGCCTACAAGTGGAAACACGGGAATTGCTTTGGCTTTGGTAGCAGCGGCAAAAGGTTACCGCATCATTTTGACGATGCCTGATACGATGAGCCTTGAGCGTCGCAGTTTGTTGAAGGCATTGGGTGCGGAGCTGGAGTTGACCCCTGGTTACGAAGGTATGCGTGGTGCTATTCGTAAGGCCGAGGAGCTGAAAGAATCTATTCCGAACGCTGTCATTCTCCAGCAATTTCAAAATCCCGCCAATCCGCAGATACACCGTGAAACAACAGCTCTGGAAATTTGGAACGACACGGATGGAAACGTGGACGTTTTTGTGGCAGGAGTTGGAACAGGAGGAACAGTTTCGGGGGTTGGAGAAGTGTTGAAACAAAAGAATCCCGATATAAAAATTGTGGCAGTGGAGCCCTATGATTCGCCTGTGCTTTCGGGCGGGAAATCGGGTCCTCACAAAATCCAAGGCATTGGTCCTGGATTTGTTCCCGGCACATACGACGCAAGCGTGGTGGACGAAATCTTCAAGGTGAAAAACGAAGATGCTTTTGAAACTAGCCGCCATTTGGCCTTGGAAGAAGGGCTTTTGGTTGGTATCTCTTCTGGTGCAGCTGTTTATGCTGCTATTCAATTGGCCAAACGTGTCGAAAACAAGGGAAAACGCATCGTTGTGGTGTTGCCCGACACAGGCGAAAGGTATTTATCTACTCCACTTTTTGATCCAACAAAATAATCATGGAAAAAAAACTTTCTATTATCAGTTTCAGCGGCGATTTCGATAAATTGACGGCTGTCTTCACCTTGGCAACAGGTGCTGCGGCTGTGGGTTACGAAGTGAATATCTTTTTCACTTTTTGGGGATTGGATGCCATCAAAGAAAAGCAAGGAAGAAGCTTTCTTGGAAAATCACCACTCACTAAGGCTTTCGGATTCCTAATGGGAGGCTTGAAAGTAGCTCCCGTGAGCCGGTTCAATTTTTGGGGAATCAGCCCGAAGATATTTCGTTCGCTCATGCGTAAGAACAATGTGGCTACACTGGAGGAATTGGTGGAATATGCCAAAGTGCTCGGAGTTAATTTGTATGCCTGCGAAATGGCAATGCACATTTTAGGGCTTAAGCGGGAAGACTTTATTCCCGAAGTGAAAGATGTGCTTGGCGTAGCTACGTTTTTGAAGCTAGCGGATGATGGCCAGACGCTGTTTATTTGATGAATGATAAGTGATGGGTGATACTGATTCCTTTTCAGGGAATATCGATTTACGGAATCATTCTGGTTAGGAATACATACTGTTTTCGATGAAATGGCATAGCGGCTCGGTAACTGTTTGCTTATTTATTCGAATTCTTTTAGACAAATATTCAACAAAAATTTAATTTCTCATGGCAACATATCAATTAGACATAACCAAAGACCATTGTCCTATCACGTTTGTTAAGACAAAGATAGAATTAGCAAAACTGAGTAAAGGTGATATTCTTGAAGTGCTTCTTTTGGAAGGAGAACCACTTGAAAACGTTCCAAGAACTTCCACAGAACAAGGATACAATGTATTGGACGTATCGCAGGTAGAGGGCCCTACCTACAAGGTGACCATTCAAAAATAGAAAAGATTTCGGCATGAATTTATTTTAATTCTATTATTCTGCAAATCCTGCCCAATAAATTAGAACAATAATTTTGAACTTAAAAAATATACACAATTATGGCTAAGAACGATTTACAGCGTAGTGTGACTACTGGAACTGCCAGGCAATTAGCAACGACTACAAAGACTCCGCCCCAGATGGGCTCGATCACCCCCCGTTTGTTACTCAAGCTTCTCCCTTGGGTGCAAGTGGATTCTGGAACATACCGTGTCAACCGCACCAAAGTGGAACTAAAGAAAGCAGAACGGATTGATGTCGAATTTTTTGATGGGATTCCGGCATTCAGCGCAGCTTCTTTCCGGCGAATTCCACTGTTTTCTCATATTGAGGAACGGATTGTCAACAAATTGGCTGAGAAATTTATTATCAAGGAAGTGCCTCTTGGTGGGTATCTGATAAAAGAAGGAAAAGACAGCCAGATCTTCTTTGTTGTGGCTCGCGGACAAGCTGAAATCTATAGCAAAGGGCCTCACGGCGAAAATCTCCGTATCGCTCTATTGGCTGAAGGAGAATATTTCGGAGAAGCCGATATTCTTTCGGATAAGGCTTCGTCTGTCACCGTAAGAAGTGTGACCAACAGCGTATTCTTTATTTTGAGCAGCTCGGAGTTGGAAAACATCATTAAGTTGGTGCCTAACTTTCGTGAAGAATTCCAAAGAGCGGTGGACGAACACTTACGCTTACGTGCCACAGTGAATACCCACGGTGAAAAACATATCGACTTGGTTTCGGGACACGAAGAAGACAACATTATCCCGGAAACATACATCGACTACGAGGAAAATCCAAGAGAATATTCTCTTAACACCTTGCAAACAGTTGTGCGTGTGCATACACGTGTTTCAGACCTTTACAACAATCCGTTCAGCCAGATTGAACAACAGATGCGTCTTAGCATCGAAAGTGTTCGTGAACGTCAGGAATGGGAATTGATTAACAACCGCCATTTCGGTTTGCTCAGCAGTGTTGAACCCGGTTACCGCATCAGTACCCGCTACGGTTCGCCCACTCCTGACGACTTGGACGAATTGTTGTCATTGGTTTGGAAACATCCATCTTTCTTTATTGCCCATCCGAGAGCCATTGCCGCTTTCGAACGTGAATGTACTTGGCGCGGTGTGCCTCCCGTGACCACCAACTTGTTTGGTACTCCTGTCATCTTGTGGCGTGGTGTGCCCATTATTCCAAGCGATAAACTTGAAATCAAGGGGCAATACCTGACCAATAGGGGAGTGGGAACCACAGAAATCATCCTCGTGCGGGTGGGCGAACAAGAGCAGGGCGTTGTGGGATTGCATCAAACTGGCATACCCGGAGAAATTGCACCAAGCCTTTCTGCGCGTTTGATGGGACTCGACAAGTTTGGAGTGGCATCTTATTTGCTCACAAAATATTTCTCGTTGGCCGCCCTCACTGATGATGCAATAGCTGTGTTGGACAATGTAGAAGTAGGGTTTTACCACAACTACCAGAACCGTAACTCTGTTGAAAAGTAAAATAAATAGATAAAACTATGATTGAAGAATATAATCTGCAATCGCTTCCACAAGAGTTGAGCGACATCGGAAAACTCAGGCAGATCGCCGAAAGGATTCTTCCAACAGAAGAAATTCGAAGCAATAGTGCTGGTTTTACGCCCGATGATGAGATTAATCTGACGAGCGTGTTTGATTCCTTCACGGCTATTCAAAACGGAAATTTTTTCAATCCCGAATTGAAGCATATATTTTTCCCAGAGGTAGTTTCGGCTGTGCCCGGGCAAGATAACCTCAGTGAATCTGCCAAGAACGGGTTTGTGGAATCGAATCCTTCTGCCGGAAAGTTTTTCGATCAACAAGATTTGTCGAAAGCTGCTTCCCATCAGGTGTTCAGTCCCGAAATTATCCGCAAGGATTTTCCTATTCTTCATCAACGTGTCAATGGCAAGCCGCTCATTTGGTTTGACAATGCGGCTACCACTCAGAAACCTCGAGTGGTGATCGATGAAGTGGCAAAGTTTTACGAAAACGACAATTCGAACATTCACCGTGCCGCCCATACTTTGGCAGGACGCTCTACGGATGCCTATGAGAAGGCCCGTGACAAGGTGAAGAATTACATCAACGCATCATCTTCGGAAGAAATTATTTTTGTACGTGGCACTACGGAAGGAATCAACCTGATTACCCAGACTTATGGTTGGAAATACATTCAGGAAGGAGATGAAATCATTGTTTCCACGCTCGACCATCACGCCAATATCGTTCCCTGGCAACAATTGGCGAAAGAAAAGAAAGCCAAGCTACTTGCTATTCCGATCAACGATAATGGAGATGTGATTCTCGAAGAATACGAACGGCTGTTGAGTTCTCGCACCAAGGTGGTTTCCATCGGTCAGGTCAACAACACTTTCGGCACTATTTCCCCTGTGAAGGCTATGATTGATTTGGCCAAACGTTACAATGCCCGTGTAGTGATTGATGGGGCGCAATCTATTGCCCACACACCAGTGGATGTGCAAAGTTTGGGATGTGATTTCTTTGTTTTTTCGGGTCACAAAATTTATGCACCCAATGGGATTGGTGTTGTGTATGGTAAAAAAGAAGTACTCGAAATTCTTCCTCCTTGGCAAGGCGGCGGCAATATGATTAAAGACGTGACCATCGAGGAAACCCAATTCAATGCGCCACCGGCCCGTTTTGAAGCTGGGACACCCAATGTGGCTGATGCCGTAGGGCTGGGAGTTGCACTTGATTATGTGACCAAAATTGGTTTGCCAAACATTGAGAAATACGAGCATGAACTCACTGAATATGCGCGCAAACGTTTGGGTGAGATTCCCGGATTACGCCTGATCGGAAATCCGAAAGAGCGGATCAGCGTAGTTTCGTTTGTCCTGGATGGTATCCCGACTCTCGAAGTGGGGCAGTTGCTCGACAAAGAGGGAATTGCTGTACGTGCCGGACACCATTGCGCACAACCTTCGTTGCGGCGTTTTGGACTCGAAGCTACAGTGCGTCCATCGTTCTCTTTCTACAACACGAAAGACGAAATCGACCGCTTGGTGGAAGCTGTTGTCAAAATCAAAGCGAATTATTTGAAGTGAACAAGAGAACTGGTGAAGGTACGTGGACGAGTGAGCAAAATTACTCGTTCACAACTTTACTTCTTGAAAATATAATCTTCCAACCACTGAATGGCGTGGTCAAGCCACAGATCTTTGGTGGTTTTGTTGCACATGCCAAATCCGTGGCCCCCATTTGGATAAATGAGTAATTCCGATGGCACTTTGTTATCGGTGAGGGCTTCGTAATAACACAAAGAGTTTCTTACATTCACAGCCCCGTCATCTTGCGCGTGCACCAAAAATGCAGAAGGCGTATTTGGAGTAATGTTCTTTTCGCTTGAAAACCATTTTACGGTTTCTTCTTTTGCATCTTTTCCAATTAAGTTGCTTTTTGAACCTGCATGGGTCAAGTTGTCTTCCATGCTAATGACGGGATACACTAGAATCGAAAAATCAGGTCTTACACTCACCTTCTTTGAGTCGATTTTTGGCTGCTGGAAGTGCGTGCTTGCCAATGCAGCCAAATGACCTCCTGCTGAAAAGCCCATAATTCCTATTTTTGTTGTATCAATTCCCCATTTTCCGGCATTTTCCTTGACCAAAAAAATGGCTTGTTGGGCATCCTGAAGAGGGCCGATGCTACGGTCTTTCATTGTTTTGTCGCTCGGCATCCGATATTTCAACACAAAGGCCGAGATCCCATGCTCGTTCAGCTCCTTGGCCACTTTAAATCCTTCCTTAGACATCGACAATCCACCATATCCTCCTCCCGGACAGATAATTACTGCAGGGGCCTTTACCTGTTTGCTTTCAACGGTGAAGACAGTTAGCGTTGGAATACTTACTCCTGTCACCCATTGGTCTCCATCAGGTCTGCCAACCCATTTCTCTTCATTGGGTGAGGCGATTGAATTTGGTATTTCTTTCCCGTAAAGAGGCACAACCGTCTGTGCAAGCATGTTTGAGGCAGCCAAAATACCAAAAGATATAATGAGTGTTTTTTTGATAGACATAATAAAATAATAGATTTAAAGGTTTGTTCTACTTATCCTTTATTTCACTTCCTGCATCAGTTTTTTCACCAAAGGGGATATGATAATCAGCAGAACTCCAGCTATCAGTGCGTAGATTGCCAATTGCTGATAGCCCGTAGTGTAAGCAATGAGTTTTTCCGATAGTGGAGCCTTGTCGTTGGGTGTGGACATGCCTGCACCCAATATGCCAGCAAAATATTGCCCGTAAGCACTTGCCAGAAACCACAATCCCATCATCACGCCCCACAATCTTTGGGGAGAAAGCTTGGTCATCAACGACAATCCGATGGGAGATAGGCAAAGTTCTCCAAATGTCATAATAAAATAGGCCAAGGTGAAGATTGCCAGAGATGTCTTGCCCGTGCTATCCATAAAGAATTTGGTATAATACAATGTGTAGAAAGACAAGGCTAAAAACAAGAATCCGATTCCAAATTTGATTACTGCATTTGGTTCAACCTTTTTCTTGGCCAACTTTAGCCACAACAACCCTAACAACGGGCTAAAAAGGACTACAAACACTGAATTGGCGGAATTGTTTACAACATTCGGATCGATGTGGAAGAAACCGAGATTCGTGTGCAGATTGTCTTTTGCAAACAGGTTCAACGAACCTCCGCTCTGCTCAAAGAATGCCCAAAAAACAATGGAAAAGAAGATGAAAACCAGAGCGGCAAATAATTTTTTATTCTCATTTAACGAAAAAGTCCGCATTTCATAAAACAGGTATATGAGCGTTAGAGGACCGATGATATACATGAAAATATCAGTGTATTCTGTATTGGTTATCATCAAATAAATAAAAGGTAATACAAGAATTGTTCCTACATAAACAGCCCATTCTTTTTTCTTGCCATGTTTGTCGATTTTAATTGCAGCAGGCTGCAACCCGATTGGACCTAAATTCTTTTTGGTGATCAGAAACGTAATTAATCCAATAAAAATAAAAATTCCTGAAAGCAAGAATGCAATGTCCCACGAATACGATTTGCCTACGTACACGCAAACCGCTCCACCAAAAAGGGCCCCTACGTTTATTCCAGAATAAAACAAACTGAATCCGGTGTCGCGCCTTGTGTCTCCCTTCTTGTAGAGTTCGCCCACCATGGTAGAAATATTGGGCTTGAAGAAACCTGTGCCAACGATGATCAAACACATGCCCGGATAAAAAAACTCTTTGGCTGAGATGCCTAAAATAGCGCTACCGCTAATCATGAGCAAGGCTCCCCAAAACAGCGATTTCTGGAATCCTAAGATTTTATCGGCAAATAATCCCCCAATAAATGTAAAGGCATATACAAACGCCTGGATTGCGCCGTATCTTAAATTGGATTCCCTGCCTGACATCAACAAAACATCCACCATGAAAACGGTGAGCATGCCCCGGTTTCCATAAAAACAGAAACGCTCCCACATTTCTATAAAAAACAATGACCATATTTGTTTGGGATAAGTGCCTTTAAAATTTTGGATTTGCTCCAATGTAAGTTCCTGAGATGAGCTATTTTGCATGCTGTTCATTTGATGTTATTTATGTGGAATACTTTTCAAAAATTCATCAAAAGTACAGAAAATATTATTATTGCATAACGAATTACTCCATTTTAAATGATTTTATATGACTTATTGATAATGGCTTTGGAGGTGAAAAATGAAATAAGCCACTTGTTTTACGAGAATCCGACAGATCTTAAGTAACTTTTTTCCAGTAATCGGTTGTAAACACTGTAGTTGGCGATAAGGTTCTCTGCAATTTAACCTTTTTGCCACGTATTCGTAATAATTTGTCAATTCCTTTGCCCATTGAAAATGAATGACAAATAGGAAAAATTATGACATTAGTAAAACATCACAAAACAATAGTGGTATCTGATATTCATTTGGGTTCAAAATGGTCGAAGGCGAAGGAGGTGACGACGTTTCTCAAGGAAAATACGTGCGACACGCTCATCCTTTGCGGTGATATTATTGACGGATGGAGCCTTGTGAGAGGGAAGAAGGTGAAATGGAAGAAGAGGCACACTAAATTTATCAAATTATTGCTTGACAGGCAACATGATACAAAAATAATTTATTTGAGGGGAAATCATGACGACTTCTTGAACCGGATTATCCCTATGAAGTTTCAGAATATCCAAATCGTGAACGATTACGTGCATATGAGCGGTCAAAAACGCTACTATGTGCTTCATGGAGATGTCTTTGACAGCGTTACCTCCCGTTTCCGGTGGTTGTCGCAAATTGGCGATGTGGGCTATTCTTTGCTTCTATGGATAAATCGGATATACAACAACCGCCGTCTCAAAAAAGGGTTGCCTTATTATTCCCTTTCGAAAGAAATCAAGCATAAAGTGAAGGCATCGGTGTCTTACATTAGTGATTTTGAGAAACATATTGTGGATATCGCTCGCCTGAAAAAATGCGAGGGAGTTATTTGCGGACATATCCATCATCCTGAAAATTGCTATTACCAGGATATTCATTACCTCAATTCGGGTGATTGGGTAGAATCTTTGTCCGCTCTCACTGAGGATTATGACGGAAATTGGGAGGTGGTTTTTTACCCTTCCGAAAATGTTTCGTCAAATCCGGAAGAATTCAACGAAGCAGACTTTGATGACAGCGAAGAGGAAGAAAACGAGATCACAAAAACCATTAGTTTGGCATTTTAAATAAACGTGTGAATGAGAAAATGGTAGCAAGATTTTTTTCTTGTTATCTTTTTTTTTAGTTTTATCCTTTCAAACATGATTGAACTGTTATGAGATATATCTTTATTGTTCAAGGGGACGGGCGTGGCCATTTGACACAGGCCATATCGCTCTCTGATATGCTTCGCCGGAATGGGCACGAGGTGGTGGAAGTGTTGGTTGGAAAAAGCAAGGTGCGGGAAATACCCGAATTCTTTTTCGAAAAAATACATGCTCCTGTTTCAATTTATCAAACGCCCTCTTTCCTTTTCCGGAAGAACAAAAAAAACGTGCATGCACTCAAAACTTTTATTTATAATATTCATCCCAAACGAATCCGTATTTACAACCAAAGTCTTGAAACGATTAATCAGAAGATCAAGGAGCAATCTCCCGATGTTGTCATCAATTTTTACGAAATGCTGGCTGGACTTGCCTACTTGCGATTTCACCCCAAAACGACTTTCATCAGCATTGCTCACCAATATTTAATCCGACATCCCGAATACCAGTTTGCAAAAGGGGACAAAGAGGGCATGCTTCTCTATCGGCTGATTACATTAATTAGCTGCATTGGGTCATCCAAATTACTGGGCCTTTCCTTCTATCCGATGCCCGACTCCTTGAGCGAACACATTGCGGTTGTTCCACCGCTGCTTCGCAGCGAAGTGATGGCAATCACTCCTGAAATGGGAAATTTTGTTCTCGGATACATTCTCAACCAAGGTTTTGAAGACGAAGTAAGAAACTGGCACAAAAGTCATCCCGAAGTCGAACTACATTTCTTTTGGGACAACAAAAAGGCCGGGAAAGAAACAAAAGTGGATGATACACTCACGTTTCATGCACTGGATGACGAATTGTTTCTTCAATATATGGCATCCTGCAAGGCATATGTCACTACCGCTGGATTCGAATCTGTGTGCGAAGCCTTCTACTTGCACAAACCTGTCATGATGATTCCTGCCCATGTGGAACAGGAAGTGAACGCAAGAGATGCCGCAAGCACCAATCTTGGCATAGAAGGAAAATCTTTCGACATAAGCATGTTGCTTGATTTTGCAAAAGATTACACACCCGGTGATTCGTTTAGAGGTTGGCTCTCTAAGGCGGAAGGGCTATTCCTGAAACACCTTGTGACGACAGATAAATAATTAATCAATGTATTTTTCTTTAAATCAAACACATAATAATGCCGTATTTTCAATCGGAAACATTCGAAAAGGAAAACTATACAAACAAATCTTTAGCAGCGGGTCAATACGAGGAGTGTGCCTTTGAGCAATGTGACTTTGCAGGATCCGACTTGTCTTCGATCATCTTTATTGATTGTAAATTTTCAAATTGCAATTTGAGCCTGGCAAAAATACAAGCTACTGCTTTTCAAAATGTTCAGTTCAAAAATTGCAAGATGCTTGGTTTGATTTTTGCCGAATGCAATAGCTTTGGCCTGTCCATTTCATTTGCCGAATGCTTGTTGGATAATGCATCATTTTATAAATTGAAGCTGAAAAGAACGATCTTCAATCGCTGCCAATTGCATGAAACCGATTTTGCAGAGGTGGATCTGACGGAAGCCGATTTCAGCGAATCCGATCTGAAAGGAGCGTTGTTTGACCACACAAACTTACAAAAAGCCGACTTCCGTTCAGCTTCCAATTTTGCCATAAACCCCGAACTAAATCCAATCGCAAAAGCTAAATTTTCTCTTAGGGGATTACCCGGCTTATTATACAAATACGGGATCTCAATCGAGGAATAATCTTCCACTCCTTCATTTTTAACGATCGGGTTATTCTATTTTTTAATAAGAAATTCAATCAACCTTTCCGAAACTAAAATAGTTTTAAGGTTTCGAAATAAGGAATTATGAAAAAAATACTACCTTAGATCGGATCCAGACCTTGATCTGTTGGCTCAGTAGAAGAACGGATAAGAATATTCAGACGTGTTTCCACAAGCATCTTTTGCCACAAAATGGAGTTCATGCTTGCGATTCCGCCCGATTCGCTCGCCATCGATTCGATAAGAATATACAGGTGATTTCACGTCGTTTTCGAAAAGGGCAAATTTGCCGTCGATTGTTCCCTTTGCAAGTTGAATGCCACTCAAGTTGTCTGCGATGCTTATACGTATAATGCCTCTTTTCACCCATAAATTGTAAGCCAATGGTGCGATTACCGGAGGTTTGTTGTCGTAAGAAACGGCAAATTCATCCCCGAGGTCCCTGATGCCTGCCTTGACAAAACCGTTTTCGTATTTTCCTCCGATCCAACTTCTTGACTTTCTTGAAATTTGCATAATCCCATACTGAGATTTATTTGTAAACGTGTCTTTCTCCACTTTGATTCGCAGATCGCAGTAGCTGTGTAGCGGAACATAGAAATTGTTTATCCTGAAAATATTCGACAGGTAAGTTGTGGATGGGTTTTCCAATAACGTAAAATAAAAGTTGTTGTAGATATTTCCCTTCGGGATGGAAAGGGAAACGTCGTTGTTAGAGAATTCATTGTCTTTATTCCAGGCAAACACATAGGGCGATTTTTTCCTTTCGGGAGCATCTTGTTTTTTCCCTTTCAAGGTAAAGGAATATTCTGACTTGTTTCCGTGCAAATCTTGGATGGTGTAATGGAAATGATAATCACGCTCCTCGTCTATTTGGATGTATCCATTGTTGACAGTTTTGTAGAACGGGAAAGCATTACCCGGCTCAACAAATGATTTGAGGAAAAACTCGTTTTTTTCTCTCCATGTTTGATAATCAATCACGCTGTTGTACATTCGTCCCACAAGAAAAGAGTAGGTAGTATTTACGTAATTGAAGATTTCTGTTCCATCCATTTCCAGCTTCACGTACGTCACGCCGTATGAATTGTAGGTTCCATTCATGCGGTCTAATGCCTTCAAGCCTATGCCAATTTTTCCCCACACATCCACTTCTTGTTTGAAGGGAATCGGATTTCCCGCACCATTTTTTGGGATGGTAATGCGAGTGGGAGAGGAACTGTTGTTCACAACACTGGAAAGGGATGTCGGATATATCATAAGGGCTTGGAATTCGGGAGATTTCGAATCCTTTATTTCGTCTTTATAAAAAAGAAGCGGGTTGATTAGAAATTCCGTCCTGGTGTTACGAATTTCAAAGTGGAGGTGAGGGCCAGCGGAAGAACCTGAATTGCCGCTGTATGCAATCAATTCTCCTTTCTTTATCGGTATTAGTCCTCTTGGCACTTGTATGTCAATTTTATAGCTCTCTTGTTCATATTGTTTCTGGCGGACATATTCCTGAATCGATGATGTAAAACGACTTAGGTGACCATAAACAGAGGTTTTGCCATCGGGATGGTCAATGTATATGGCTAATCCATAACCGCTTGGAGAAACGAAAATGCGGGAGATGTAGCCTTGTTCGATCGAATAAACGGGCAGATTTACTGCTCCGCCTGTTTTGAAGTCAACTCCACTGTGGAAATGGTTTGCTCTGAATTCTGTGAAATTTGCACTCAGCAGTAGGGGTGTTCTTAATGGAACGGCATACTGTCCAAAAGTATTTGCAGCTAATAAAGAACTGAAAATCAAAGAGATTATTTTTTTCATCTTACCAAAAAACTTTACCCAAATGTGCTTCTAAAAGCGCATTATCATCTATTTTTCAACAGCGTTTGTTCGATAATATCGCTTGCTAGTGCTGTTTTTAATTTCAATTCGTAACTGCTTCTATTTCCTTCTTTGTCTATAATTAACACTTGGTTGGTATCCGTTCTGAATCCTGCACCCGGATTTCGCAGCGAATTGAGAACGATGTAATCCAGGTTCTTTTTCTCTATTTTTTTCTTCGCATTTTCTTCCTCGTTGTCTGTTTCTAGGGCAAAACCTACCAACATCTGCTTGTCCGATTTCAATCGGCCGAGTTCTGCCGCAATGTCTTTGTTGGGAACCAATGCTAAATTCAAATTATCGCCATGGCGTTTGATTTTGGTCTCGCTCTTGATTTCAGGACGGTAGTCAGCGACAGCTGCACAGAGAATGGCCGCATCAACAGACGAGAAAGCTGTTGTAGCCTGTTGATACATTTCCTCGGCAGATTCTACATCAATTCGATGTATTTGCGGATGACTTGTTTTTAATGTAACAGGGCCAGCTACAAGAATTACCTCGGCGCCTCTCTCTGCGCACTCTTCGGCAAGTGCAAACCCCATTTTTCCCGTAGAATAATTGCCAATAAAGCGTACAGGATCTAATTTTTCGTAAGTGGGACCGGCGGTAATCAAAATTTTTTTACCGCTCAGAGATTTTTTTTTTTCAAAATAGGATTTGACTACTTCAACAATCACCTCCGGCTCTTCCATCCTTCCTTTGCCAATCAAATGGCTCGCCAGCTCCCCGGAAGCAGGTTCTATAATGCTGTTTCCATAGCTTTTGAGGATCGAAATATTCCGCTGGGTGGAGGGGTGTGCAAACATGTCCAGATCCATCGCAGGAGCAATGAATATGGGAGCTTTCATCGATAGATACGTGGTGATAAGCATATTGTCAGCAATGCCATTCGCCATTTTTCCCAGCGTGGTAGCCGTTGCCGGAGCGATAAGCATTAGGTCGGCCCAAAGGCCCAAGTCAACGTGGCTGTGCCAAGTGCCATCATTTGCAGTGAAGAATTCGCTCACAACAGGTTTTCCTGTCAAAGCTGATAACGTAACGGGAGTTATAAACTCTTTTCCGGCAGGCGTTATCACGATTTGAACTTCAGCTCTTTCCTTGATTAACAAACGGGTAAGAACCGCAGCTTTGTAGGCGGCAATGCTGCCGGTAATTCCTAATATGATATGTTTTCCTTTCAACGACATGGATTGTTCAATAAATCATTGCCCGAAATTTCAGGCCGTATCCTGTTGGTTTTTTACTTCAAAATTCGTTTTACAGGCACAACAAGTGCAATTTTTGAATAAGATCTGGCAAAATATCAATAGCAACCAGCAACTGTAAAGCATAAATCATCCCTACTGTTGCCATTAGTACCTTCAGGTTTTTTCGACGGAATAAAAATGAGGTATTTACAACAATTGCTACAAATAATCCAGCCAATAGGAAGAGGTCAATAAATAAGTTTCCACCACTGTGGTTTGGCGTTATGTGATTTGTCAAATTTTCATTCAGGAACAGATCCAAAATTGACGCGAATGAATTCCACTTGAATAGAACCAATATCGATAAAATCAAGACGATGGATGAAGCGATTGTGATTCCGATTGAAAAAATGCGAACCACCAGCGGATACATGTCCGACAGATGTACAATGAGGCGGGACAAGAATATGGCCGTAAACAGAAGGCAAACAACAAAGAACACTTCCGACAAAACAGACGGTGGCAATATCAGAAATCCGATCAATGGAACAATCGCCGCCAATAGGTTGTATTGAGACACTTTATCCAAGGGCAACACCGGAGGGTAATTGTATGCGTGAGTTTCTTTCGATTTCCGAATAAATGGAACACTCAACAAGGCAATCAGCAGCAGCAATGTCCAGGGAAGAAAACCAGTCAACGGTGCCACCACTTTTCCTGTAAACGAGAAACTGTCCCAACATTCTGCGTTGGCCAAAGACCTGCATTGCGTGAAAGTTTCGGTTTCGGAATGCGGTAGCACCCAAAACAGAAGTGTTCCGATCAACAGTGGCGGCACTGCCATGAGCAACGGGTTGATCAATATTTCTTTTACCGGCTTTTTGCGAACCAACAGATATACCAAAAAAGAGATGAAGGGTGCAACCAGCACAAGCCAGCCCAGTTCAAACACAGCAGCTCCCCAAAAGAGCCAAGTAGTAACCAATTTCCAAGTTTTTCTTGTTTCCAACCACCTGTACATCTCAAAAATTCCACCCACAATCAGAAAAGAAGGGAAGATATAGGCATTGAAAATGGTCGAAGAAAAATAGATTCCAAAACTTGTAATCAGGATTAGCACCGAAGTGAAAGCCTCCAAAACAGGTCGCCTGTGGGCAAAAAACATGAAGCAAAATCCCATTAGCGCAATGAATGACAAGGCGGAGGGTAATCGCAGGATATAGGGTGTGACTTCGCCGGAAAAATAAGCAAATCCAGCAACGATAACGCGTGAAAGAGTGGAATGGGCTTCAAAGGTATTCAAAAGAGATATATCCCCTGTTTTCAGGAAAGACTGAATTACACTAAATTCCAACTCTTCGGTTTCAGTCAGTAAATTCGAGATACCCAGCCAAGGTAAGGTGGCAACAGCTGCAATGAGCAGAATCAGAACAAGCGGCTTCTGCAAATAAAGCGTTTTCAAATACGGGGCTTTCTTCATACAAAAATGCTACGATTAAAAGATTTTCAAAGATACTCTTTATTATTTTTAGATGAAAAAAATTTGTACTTGAAACCCGTTTGGGGAATGCAAATTTATGTTTATAAGTGACCGAGTGACCGAGAAACCCAGTAATTCAATAATTTATCATTAATACATATGTATTGAACAACCAAGTGACGAAAATACAAGATCCACTTGGTCTCTCGATCGCTTTCCCTACAACAGCTTACCAGCCAAGAAAAGTGCTGAAATAGAAAAATAGATGATAAGTCCGGTAACATCCACCAGCGTGGCCACAAACGGGGCGGAGGCCGTTGCCGGGTCAAGACCGATTCTTCTCAGCAAGAAAGGAATCAGCGAACCGGACAATGTTCCCCAAAGCACAATCACCACAAGGGATGCGGAGACGCTCATTGCCACCCACATCCAGTAAATGCCGTAATCGTAAATTCCGGCTAATTGCCATATCAAGATCCGGATAAATCCAATGGCGCCTAGGATTGTTCCCAACAGCAAGCCGGAGATTATTTCTTTGCGCATCACATACCACCAATCTTTCAATGCAAGTTCTTTCAGTGCCATTGCACGGATAATCAAGGAGGCTGCCTGTGAACCCGAATTTCCTCCACTAGAGATGATCAGTGGCAAAAACAGGGCCAAAACCACAGCATGTTCTATCTCCGTGTCAAAATGGCCCATTGCCGAAGCCGTCAGCATTTCTCCTAAGAACAGCAAAGTAAGCCATCCGGCACGCTTTTTCACCAATTCCAACATGCTGGTTTGGGTGTAGGAGAGATCCAGTTCTTCCATACCACCAAATTTTTGCATGTCTTCGGTGTCGCGTTGTTCGATTTGGGAGAGCAGGTCATCAAAAGTGACGATCCCAACTAAAGTTCCGTTTTCAGTGATGATCGGTAAAGCCTCACGCTCGTATTTGTCAAATATGGTAAGCCCCTCTTCAACGGTCTGGGTGGTGGTGATCGAGACAAAATTATTGTCTTGCAGTTCGGATATTAGTTTGTTTTCGTCAGCAAGAAGTAATTCACCTATCCTCAAGTCGTCAATAAGCACATTATGGCTGTCAACGACATACACAAAATTGAGAGTCTCGGCCTTTCGCCCAAATTTTTTGATGTGTTCAAACACTTTTTTGACTGTCCATTCCGGACGTGCCTGCACGTAGTGAGGTGTCATCAAGCGGGCGATGCTATCGGGTGCATATCCCAAAAGATTCAAAGCCTCTTTGCGTTCTTCCTCGTTGAGCATGTTGATAATTTCCCTGATTATATAATCGGGAAATTCCATTAAAATCAAGGTGCGGTCATCCGGGGCGAGATTGTTAATCAACGTCTTGGTATCATTGCTTCCGAGATTTTCAATAATTTCGTGTTGGATGTTTTTGTCCAAATAAGGAAAAACATCAGCTTTTTGTGCCTCCGACAACATCAGGAAAGTTAAGAATCTTTCTTTCTTTTCTAACGAAGTTAAATGCTCAGCTATGTCCACTGGATGCTGCGTCATGATTGGATTCATAAGCTGTAGTGTGTTGAAACGATTATTAATAGTTTGATTGGTTGGAGAGCAAACAAGTAATTAGGATTACAATGTTGCCAAGTTCACTCTTGTCAGCAATTCCATTTTTTCTTTGTCAGTTGGTGATTTTCTGCATCAAAACAGGCAAATATGATTTTTTCCAAATCCGTGTTCGAACGTAGAAAAGTGGATACGGCATCAAATGCCACCAGAGCTGCTTCCTCCTTCGGGAAACGATAGACGCCGGTACTGATGTTGGGAAATGCTATCGTTCGGCAGTCGTTTTCTATGGCCAATTTCAAGGAGTTGAGATAACAATTGCCTAATTTTTCGGCTTCACCTGCTTGTCCACCCAACCAAATTGGCCCGACGGTGTGGATCACAAAACGGGCTGGCAGGTTTCCTGCTGTTGTAACCACCGCTTGTCCGGCAGGGCATCTCCCTTGGCGGTTTACGATCAATCGACATTCCTCCAATATGGATTTCCCTCCTGCCCGGTGAATAGCACCATCCACGCCACCGCCACCCATCAAGGAACTATTTGCTGCATTCACAATGGCATCAGCTTGCATTTGGGTTATATCACCCAAAATCACCTCTATTTCTGTGTTGCTCATCCTCATTGTTCACAAATTTTCGGCAAAGATAGGTACAAGCACCAGAACATAATCTTGTTAAGAATAATTTAATATCGAAAAAAACGTAAAAAAAGAATTGTTTTTTGAAAATTAACAATCAAATCTATTTGCACTTTTTATTCAACACGCTTTTGGCCAATGCCGTTTGGAATAAGCCCCTGGAGAACAGATATAATATGAAGGCCAGCCACAAAGCATGGTTGCCAAAGGCAGTCCTCAGACTGATATAGGCAATGAAAAAAACTGCCGCCGCCAAAAACATCGACAACAACATTTGGCGGGTTGCCGTGGCACCAATATATACACCGTCCCAAACAAAAGCGGAAATGCTCATCAACGGAATGGCGCAAACCCACAACGAATAATCACGAGCTACCCTTATCACTTCTGGCTCGTTTGTCAAAAACCGGATGAAAAAATGCTCCCCGAAACCATACAGGCAAGTGAAAAACAAGGCGATACCTAATCCCCAAGCAAATAATTCTTTGATCGTCTTGTTCAAAGCGATCCTGTTTTTTGCCCCGACATATTTTCCCACAAGAGCTTCGCCCGCATAGGCAAATCCATCTGTGAAATAAGAAAATAGAATGAAAAATTGCATCAGCAACGTGTTCACGGCCAATACTGTATTCCCTTGCGAGGCTCCTGCCGAAGTGAAATACATCGTCACCGCCACCAGGCAAATAGTACGGAGGAAAATATCACGGTTCACCGCAAAAAAGCCAAGCATGGCTTTCCGCTGCCAAACTCCTTGAATTCGAATCCGTCTTCGCAATCGCTTGTAGAAACGTACCCACAGAAACACAGCTATAATCAATCCGGCATATTGTGCGATGAGCGTTCCAATGGCCACACCTTCCATCTTCAAGTGGAACAGGTAAACCAAACACATGCTGAACACAATATTCACTACATTCTGAACGATAGCGATCAACATCGGGAAACGGGAGTTTTGCATCCCGATATACCAGCCTGTAAATCCATACAAACCCAAAACTGCCGGAGCACCCCAAATGAGAATGTGGAAATAAGTGGATGCCAGTGCTTGCACTTCCGGCGTGGTTTTGATAAGCAAGAAGGCCACTTTCAATATCGGATACTGGAGGGCGACCAAGATCAGCGATATGACGAGGCCGGTTCCCGCCGATCGTAGCAACAACCTTACCGATTCGTCCAAATCGCGCTTGCCGTAAGCCTGCGAGGCCATCCCGGTTGTACCCATCCGTAAAAAGGCAAAAACCCAATAAATGATATTGAAGACCAGACCACCAACGGCAATGGCACCGATATATGCCGAAGATCCTAAATGGCCAACTATGGCTACGTCAATCAACCCAAGAAGGGGAACGGTGATGTTGGTGACGATAGACGGAATGGCAATCTTTAAAATCTTGTTGTTGTTTATCATAGCTGCTTTTGTTCACGTGCTGCAAAGATAGTGCATAAATCAGTCTATATTTCACAATCAGTCAGATTGAAGAATTGGGTTTTGCAATCTTTTGTTTATATTGCGGCCAAATACAATACGCATTAATCCCCCTATTGAAATTAATATGAGAAAGTTGCTTTTTATCTTTTTGCTTGGGTTTTTGGTCCACAATTCCTCGGCAATCAATCAAGCTGACAGCAATGATGACCCAAGTTTAAAGAATTTCCTGAGAATCGATCCCAAAGAAATCGCTAAAAGTCCGATATCCCTGTTCGGAGACAACTGGTTTGTGGTTTCGTGTGGCGATTCTACCAAATTCAATGAAATGACGATCAGTTGGGGAGCGATGGGCTTTGGCTGGAATGTTCCCACCATCACCGTGTATATCCGCAACACACGTTTCACCTACGAATTTATAGACAAAGGAAAATATTTTGTGTTAAACTCTTTTGATGAAAAATACCGCGAAAAGGTAAGGTTTATCGGATCGCATACGGGACGAAACACTGACAAAGTCAAAGAAACAGGTCTTACGCCGGGATTCACACCGCTTGGAAACCCCTATTTCGAAGAGGCCAGCTTGGTGATCGAATGTGAAAAGATCTATTTCGACGACATTGTGCGAAGCCAGTTGTTTGAACAAGGTCAGAAAAACTATTCAACCGACCCCAAAGAGACTCACCGCATGTTTATTGGAAAAATAGTGAACGTGTGGCAAAAGAAATAGAACGAACTCCGTGTTAATAGGCTGACAAATAATTTGCGCCTCCAGGTGATTTCTCACTTGGAGGCGCAAAAATTTATAATCGTATTGACAAATATCGGTTATGCCTTTTCCGAAGGTTCATCGACGATTGTGCCTTGGTGATCTTTGCCAAGCTCCCCGTCTTTTCCTTTCAGATAAGAAGGAAGGCTGAGTCCTGCCATGTTGAACAAGTCGTTCAATGGAGGAACAGTTTTCATCATGCCCGATATGAAATTGGCTGTTGTTGTGTTGCCATTTTCGCTGTTACCGTTGGCCGAATCCCAAACCGTGATCTTGTCGATTTTGATGTTCTTCACAGCTTCTACCTGTGTTTTCACCAATTCAGGTAATTTTTCGAGCAACAATAATTGGAATGCGTTGGTGGAATCACCTCCTGCAGCTTGCACCACTTTGTCGTAACCTTGGGCTTGTTTGGTCAAAATCTCGTAAAGACCCTTTGCTTCCGCTTCCATCTTGGCAAATATTGCATCGGCTTCCCCTTTGGCATGCAGGCGAATGCTTTCGGCCTCGGCTTGTGCCTCGATGATGGCACGTTGCTTGGCGATTTCGGCAGGCACCACAATGTTTGCTATTTGAGTGGAGCGTTCCCTTTCGGAACGGGCTGCTTCTGCTTTTTGTTCAGCAACATAGGCATCTTCAAGGGCTTTGGCTTGTTGCACTTTTTCAGCAGTCATCGCCAAACGTAGGGCTTCCGCTTCCTTTTCACGCCGCAGGGCATCTGAATTGGCGATGGTGATTTTCGCTTCATTTTCTCCCCTTACCGCGGAGGCATTCGCTTCGGATGTCTTCACACGGGAGTCGCGGTCGGCTTCTGCTTTTCCGATGCTTTCATCTTTTACGGCCGATGCGATGCTCACTTCGCGGTCTTTTTGGGTAATGGCGATTTTCACATCACGGTCACGGTGTGTTTCCGCTATCTGCACATCCTTTTCCCGGTCGGCCATGGCTTTTCCGGTTTCTCCAATTTTTTCTTGTTCGGCCACCGAAATTTTAGCTTCGTTGATGGCTTTGGCGGCTGCTTCTTTGCCAAGTGCATCAATGTATCCCGATTCGTCTTTGATGTCGGTCACATTGACGTTGATGAGTTTCAGTCCAATTTTCTTCAATTCCGTGTCCACATTTTTCGAAATATTGTCAAGAAATTTATCGCGGTCGGCGTTGATTTCTTCAATGGTCATGGTGGCTATCACCAGACGCAATTGTCCGAAAAGAATGTCCTTGGAAAGTTCCTGGATTTGTTCCTGAGCCAAGCCAAGCAAGCGTTCGGCAGCGTTGTTCATGCTGTCGTGTTCGGTCGAGATCGCAATGGTGAAGCGGCAAGGCACATCCACACGGATATTCTGGCGGCTCAGTGCATTGGTGAGGTTGGCTTCGATCGAAATAGGTTTCAAGTCAAGGAATGCATAATCTTGGATCACAGGCCAGATAAACGCACCTCCACCGTGCACGCAGTTGGCGGATGTGCCTCCGGTTCGGCCATAAATTACCAGGATCTTGTCAGAAGGGCAACGCTTGAAGCGGGCCACCAAGGACGAAATCAATACAAAAAATACGATAGCGGCTACCACTATCAGTACAAGAGGATTTGAAAATAGTTCCATAGTTTAAATATTCGGATTATTAAAGTTTTTCTACTAAAAGTAATTCTTCGTCCACAAGCGAAACAACACGGATCAAGGAGCCGCTCGGCAGTTCATCACCTTGGGTGACAGCATCTAACTCGTGTACCGCTCCATTCACACTTACCTGCACTTTTCCTTTACCAGTTTTTCTTGCCGGAATGCGGATATACACATCCCCCGATTTTCCAACAGCATCTTTCAGCCGAAAGGAATTGTCTTCGGCAAGCCGCATCATCTGGCGGATGATAAAGAAGAAAAGTGCCACGAAAAGAAACCCTACAAGCAAAGATACCAACACCAGCAGCACTGTGTTGGGTATTATTTTGTATAAGGAAATACCTCCCCAACTGAATCCGATGAGAAAGTTAATCAGATTACGGAACGAAAAAAGTTGAAAAGGGGTATCGTGTGCATCGCCCAAATCTCCATCGAAATCGGGAGCAGCACCGTCATGTGCATCTGTTCCGAGAAAAGTCATCACTGTTTGGATAACGAAGATGATACTCGCAGGAATTGCTACAAACCAAAACATGCGCAAAAGCGGTTCCAATTGATTAAAGTATTCCATAATATTAAAAAAGTTTATTTGAAACGGTTTTTTACAAATATAATCAAATAAGGATGAATTCAAAAATTTAGAAATGAAAAAGCACAAAAGTCTATCGAATAAAATACGAAGAATAGAATGTTTACATATGCGTATATTTTGGATATAATTAAACGATTAGTTGTAATGGCTTCTTGTGTTTGTCCTCTGATTTTTTCGAAGGCGATACCATCTATTTTCGCAATATCTTAAGGACTGTATATACGCAAGTGGCAGGGCGAAGCTAATAAGTCAGATATACGAACTCAGTTCGAAAGAATGCCTTGCCAAAGTTCAAGTAGGAATAAATTAAAAAAAATACATCGAAATTTTTCCGCTTCACCCCCTCCTGATTCTGTTTTACCGCTCGTATTTTCCGCTTTACCTCGAAAGGCCATTTATTCTTCAAATTTATAATGAAATATCATATTATTTCGGGCGTTTATAATGCAAAGGGAAACGAATTCGTAATCCAAACGTAATTAAATTGTAACTAATATGTAACGAAATGATGGCGCACTTGAATGTAACTCAATTTGACAAAATTTCGCTTGACGAGATGAGCGGAATACGGCTTATGAGTCGAATTGACTCCAAGTATGTGGTAACTTTGAATCAATTGCAGATGATTTTGGCTCAACTTGAAAATGACTATTATATACAAGAAATTCAGGGCAACCGTATTTTTGATTATGCAACTCTCTATTACGATACACCTGGATACCATATGTACCTCGAACACCTGAACGGAAAGCTCAATCGCTTGAAGATTCGCACGAGGGAATATACTGAATCTCATTTGTGCTTTTTGGAAATCAAGACAAAGTCAAACAAAGGGATCACCGAGAAAATAAGAATCCGCCATGAACGTCCGGAGACAATAGAGAGTGAGCCATCGAGGGTTTTCATCGAGGGTCATTCACCTTATTCGGAATCTTGTTTGGAGGGCAAAATATGGAGCTATTATAAACGGATAACATTGGTGAACAAGCAGAAAAGCGAAAGGCTTACTATCGACCTTGACCTCCGTTTTCAAAACAATACTAGCCACCAAGTGGTGGAACTGCCTGGTATGGCAATTATTGAAGTGAAAAAGAACAATGAGGCCTACTCTCCGGCGCTCGAGCTGTTTGCTCAAATGAGAATGAGGGAATCGGGCTTGAGCAAATATTGTATCGGCGTGGCTTTAACAGAACCCAATATCAAGAAGAATAAGCTTAAGTCTAAATTGTTAATGTTGAACAAAATAACACATATTGTTTATGAATCTATCGGATGAATTTATCCATGTTCAAGGATTTGTTGCCCTTATCTATCGTTTTCTATTGAATATAGTTGTAACAGGATCGATTATTTACTTTCTGTATTACAAGCGAACGCAACGACGCGACTTTCTGTTCACGTTCTTTATGGTTAGTACCACAATTTTCTTAATGATTTTCCTTTTGGAAAGCATCAAATTGCAAGTTGGATTTGCTCTTGGATTGTTTGCTATTTTTGGAATCTTGAGGTATCGTACCGATACATTGCCTGTCAGGGAGATGACCTATTTGTTTGCGATAATTGGAATTTCCGTCATCAATTCCTTGAGTAATGAGAATATAAGTTATGCGGAGCTTTTAGCAACCAATTTACTTTTCATCATCATGTTTTGGGTATTGGAAACCACCCTCTTTATCCGCCATTTATCAACTAAATTGGTGATTTACGAAAAAATTGAGCTTATCAAACCCTCCAGGCAGGAAGAATTGATAAACGACCTGAAAGAACGAACAGGTCTCAATATACAGCGTGTTGAGGTTGGGCAAGTGGATTTTTTGAAAGACGTTGCCTTTGTGAAAGTATATTATGCGAGTGATAAAGGGGTGAACACAGCAGACAGTATCCAACGGGGATCCGATTTTATTGGCGAATAGATTAATTATCAAAATCATTGATTATGAAACGGAAATTCGTTTTTTTTATAGCAGGCATGATCTTTGCTGTGTTAGGCATGGCTCAGACAACCAATGATTTTGGTATTTGGTCGAGTGCTGGTGCGAGTAAAGATTTGGGAAATAAATGGTCAGTCAGTGGCGAGATTGAAAACAGGACACGTGACAATTCTTCCGAGATTTCCCGTTGGGGAGTTCAATTGGGTGCTGAATACAAGCTATGGAAGCCTTTAACTGTTGGCCTGGCATATCAATTTCAGTATTACCATGATATGAAATATTTTGATTTCCAGCAAAGAAACCGTTTCATAGGTTACTTGCAAGGAAAACACAAATGGAATAATTTCTCATTCAGTTTGCGCGAAAGATTCCAGATTACGACAAAAGACGAGTCAGATCGAATTAAGGCAAGTGGTAAAATAGATGATTACAAAATCAATCCGGAATGGATTTGGCGCAATCGTTTCAAAGTTGCCTACAACATCCCTTCGTGCCGCTTTACCCCTGCTTTCTCGATCGAAACTTTTTATGAGCTGAATAATCCGGATGGTAATCAATTCGAAGGATTGCGCTATACCTTGTCGGTGGAATACAAGATGAGCAAACGTAGCTCCTTGGAATTATCTGGCATATACGACAAGGAGGTTAATACAGATGAGCCAACGAACCGCACGGTGATTGGGATTGGCTATTCTCATAAATTCAAATGATATTTTCCCACTTAAAATCATATAGACTATGAGATCTAAATTCATTTTTAAAATATTATTTCTGAGCCTATTTGCATTTGCCTTATATGCTTGTGCTTCCGATAAAATAGCGGAAGACGAAGACGAAACTACCAATACAGAAACGAACACGGGTGATTCCGATGAGGATTTTGATACGAATTCGACAGATTCAACCTTTACGAATCAAGTTGTAATTACTTACTCAAGTTCGGGAGCAACAGTCACAAGCAACGACTATGCTAGCAGCGGTGTGTCTGTCACGGTGAGCGGAGGCAATGTCACGGTTACTTCCACTACGAGTACGGCGATAAATTATGTGTTGAAAGGCACAAACAGCGATGGCATGTTGACGATCAACAGTACCAGTACCTTTGGACTTGTACTGAATGGGCTAAGCCTTATCAACGAAGATGGCCCTGCCATTTATATAGAATCAGCTTTGGCATCATCGGTATATCTTGTTGGTACAACCAACAACAGGCTAATTGACAACAATACTTATGCAACAGATTATGAGTCTGCGAAAGCAACCCTATATAGTGCCGGGAATTTGACACTGAAAGGAACTGGAAGCTTGAGCCTGAAAGGTTATGCCAAGCATGCGATTGCTTCTGCGGGGGGGATAACCGTTGCTGGTGGTGTCACAACCATTTCCTCAGCCTATAAAGATGGGATTCACTCCAGTGCTTATTTCAACCAAACGGGCGGCAGCCTCACCGTCACATCTTCTGATGATGGGATAGAGTGTGAGGATGGAAACGTGAATCTTTCGGGTGGTAGCCTCATCGTCAATGCAGCAACGGAGGATGTGAATGCAGTGAAGTCTTCCGGAACGATTACGGTTTCAGGAGGAACGACTGAATTTGCGGTTTCTGGGCTCAGTTCAAAAGGTTTCAATTCCACCGGCGCATTAACTGTTTCCGGAGGAACGATCACTTTGAGCTTGTCGGGAGATGCTTCGAAAGGTTTCAAATCAGATGAGTCAGTAACTCTTTCAGGCGGAACAATCACCGTTACAGCTTCAGGCGGGATAGTATCCGAAAGTTCCGGTAGTGGATTAGATTTGTCTTATTGCACGGCCGTCAAGTCGGATGGAGATATTACCGTCAGTGGAAGTTCGTTAACCGTGAATTCTACAGGAGCCGGAAACAAAGGTATTTCTAGCGATGGAAATCTATCCATCACTTCAGGAACCGTAAACATCACCACTTCAGGAAGCGGTACAACCTATAAAAACTCATCAGGCACAACAGATTCTTACAACGCAACGTGTTTGGTGGCAGACGGAAACATTTCTATTACGAATGGCACCATCACCTGCTCAGCTTCGGGAGCTGGCGGCAAGACAATCAAGGCCGATGGCACAGTTACAATCGGTGACAGCTCAAATTCGCCTACCATTTCCTTAGCCACTTCTGGAAGTAAGTTTGCGGTAGCTAGTTCTTCAGATTATTGCCATCCAAAAACGATTGTGAGTGATGGGGCAATCACAATCAACAATGGCGACCTGACAATTTCATCTACTGACGATGGCATCCATTCCGAAGCTTCTATTACCATTAATGGGGGAACAACGAATATCACCAAATCTGTGGAGGGGATCGAAAGTTTGGTAATCAGCATGGTTGGTGGTTATGCGAATATAGTGGCTAGCGATGATGCGATTAATGCAACTGCCGGCACCACATCGGGAGGCACCGAATCTGACGATGGAAGCTATTTCTACATGAAAGGCGGAATTCTTATTGCTAGTGTAACAAGCGGTGATGCTATTGATTCTAATGGAAAAGTTTTGATGACGAGCGGCGTTTTGGCCGCATTTGGTCCAGCAAACAATACGAATACAGATGTTGACGCAAATGGCACCATCACGGTGAATGGCGGAATATTGTTTGGTGCATGCTACAACTCAAACATGTTTGAAACGCTCACTTCTTCTTCGCAATTTGGAGTAAATCTCAAGAGTTCTTCGACGGTTTCAAGCGCCGGTTCTTATTTTAGGATACAGAATGCGAGCGGCACCGATTTGGGAACTTTCATCACTCCCAGAGCCGCTTATTACTTCCATTTCTCGTCTCCTTCGTTGGAGGGTAGCTCGACATACACTATTTACACAGGTGGAACTTACACAGGAGGAAGCACTTATGGAAATACAACCAGTGGCGGATATAGCACCGGAGGAACTTATAGTGGAGGAACTCAAAAGAAGACCTTCACCACTTCTTCTTCGAAAATTTCCACATTGAGCATATAAAAAAGCTCTATGGTTACGCCAGTCGGCATCATCTCACAAAGTGGGGGAGGAGGTGGTGAAGGACGGTAACCTGCTTTATTAGAGCGGAAGCGGATATCCAAGCGAGGATATCCGCTTTTTTATTATTTGATGCATTAGTTCAAATCGGGAATGTTTTTCTAATTTTAAGCCGGATTACTGGAGGCCTATTGTTGGTTGGCTTGCCTATTCAGCTCCCCTTGCTTGGTTTGCCGCTGTTGCGGTAAAGGCGACAAGATGTCCTCTCCAAGATGAGTTACCGCTTCTCGTTCTTCCCTTTCACGCACCTCTTTGGCCTTGCGCGCGTAGATGATCAGGCGCATCGTGTAGTCGTAGGTGACGTAGTTCCATATCCAGTTGAGCAGCACAAAAATTTTGTTTCGCACGCCAAGGATGGAACGCAAGTGCACCACGAGCCACATCAACCAGGCAAACCACCCGCTGAAATGAAGCTTGGGCAAATCCACTACTGCGCGGTTGCGTCCAATGGTCGCCATGCTTCCCAAATCTTTGTAACGGAAGGGCTGGAAAACTTCCCCGCTTTGTAATCTTTTCAGATTCGAAGCAAGAAGCGTCCCTTGTTGGATAGCCACTTGTGCCAATTGAGGATGTCCATTCGGATAAGCCGGGTCATCCGTTAGCAAGCATTGGTCACCAATTGAAAATATGTTGTCATAGCCTTTCACCCGGTTGAATCCGTCCACTTGGATTCGCCCACCGCGACCCATCGTTTCGGGTTTCATGTTTCCAATCCGTGCCGCCGTCACTCCACTTGTCCAAATGAATGTACGGGTCGGAATAGTATCTCCGTTTTCAAAGATAACTTTCCGGTCGATGTAGTCTGCTACTTTTTTCCCTAAAATCATTTTCACGCCCATTTCCTCGAGAAATTTGGCAGTATCCTGCGATGCCTTAGGGGTCATTCCCTGCAACAACCTGTCGGCTGCTTCCACCAAATAGATTTGCAGTTCTTCCGGTTTCAGTTCGGGATAATCTTTGGGCAGCACATAGCGCTTCATTTCCGAAAGTGCCCCGGCAATTTCAATCCCGGTTGCTCCGCCTCCCACAATCACAATATTGAGCAGTTCGCGTTTTTCTTCTTCCGAAGTGCAGGTGACTGCCCGTTCGAAGTTAGCCAAAAGAGCATTGCGCAGCCCCATTGCTTCAGAGATATTTTTCATTGGCATAGCCACCTCCTCGATATGCTTGTTGCCAAAGAAATTAGACACTGTTCCTGCGGCAAACACAAGGTAGTCGTATTCTATCTTGCCAATAGAGGTTTGCAGCAGATTCAATTCGGGCACCACCGCCCTTGCTTCGGCCATTCGGAAGAAGAAATCTTTTTTCCGCTTTTTATATACATTGCGGAACGGAAAAGCAATGGATGATGGTTCCATGCCCGCGGAGGCAACCTGATAGATCAAAGGAAGAAATTGGTGATAATTGTTTTTATCGACCAATACGACCTGATATCCTGAGTCTTTTAATTTGTTAGCCAATTGAAGGCCTCCAAAGCCTCCTCCTACAATAACAACTCTTTTTTTGTTTGTTTTGGGTATGTTAAAGCTCATAATGTTACTAAAGTGAATTATTTATATTCAATCCAGATAAGATAAACAGCAAAAGGATAGGCATTGTTTGCCCGATGCTCTATTTTAATGTAAAGTTTTCGTATTGCTTATTTGCTATTGCAATTTGGAGGTCGTCTCATTCTCAGAATATTGTCGATATACAGGTTGTTTTTTAATTTATTTGATGATCGTTTATTAAAAAAACGATAAATATTGATTGTTTTAATGAAAACATACAATATATTTGCAAAATAAAAACAGGTATTCAGAATGAATATAATTTCTGGGGAATGAAAAATTAGGATTTTTCGTCACTCTTAAATCGAAAAAAGCTCGCAGTGAAATACACAACTAAGCGGGTTGCCGAAGTTCGGTCAAAAGCATTGAGGTTGAAACAAGAGCAGGATTTAACTGTTTAATGAAAATCGAATGCCAATTGTTGAAAATTTGGATGTAATGATGGCCAAGCGAAAGGTTCCCCTTGAACGATCTTCCGGAGCGAGTGGGAATTCCCTTGCCAATCTTTCATTCTAAAAACAGGGAAAGCCAAAGCTATTCGCTTCTCCACGCTGGAAGCAATCTGCAAGGAGTTGCAGTGCCAGCCGGGAGGTATTTTGGAATGGGTGGATGATGGGACTTCATAAATCGGAGCTGGCAATCTTTAACGGCCCGCCTCAAATATCAATCAATAATATATTAGAATGAAAACAAGATTTCTTAACTTAGTTGCATTGCTAATTTTTATGACAATGACAGCTACGGCACAATCCATTGCGGGCGACTGGAAAGGTACGCTCGACGTTCAAGGAATGAAACTCGAATTGATCTTTCATGTTTCGGGTAGTGACAACAACTATTCTGCCACGCTTGATGTTCCGGCACAGGGAGCAAGCGGAATCCTGGTTGACAAGACGGAATTTGGCGACAACAAAATTTCGTTGAAGGTGAATACGGCCGGCATTTCTTATTCCGGAGAACTAAAAGGGAATTCCATAGAGGGAACTTTTCAGCAAGGAGGGATGAATTTGCCTTTGACTCTGGCGAGATTTGAAAACAAGTTGCCCGGAAACACAGCTTTGGTGTCGTCGGCGGCGGAGTTGGCCAAATTGGTTGCGAACGACAAAGGCGATTTCAAATACAAGGTTTCCGACTATTTTGCCAAACCCAAAGCATCGGCCTTTCAACTATCTCCCAACGGCAAGTATCTTTCTTACAAAGAAAAAGATGCCAACAATAAAAATCACGTGTATGTGAAGGAAATTGCGACAGGAAAAGTGACCCGTGCGATTGAGGAAAAGGATGAATTAATCAAAGGATATGGATGGATAAACGACGAGCGTTTGTTTTTCATGATGGATAAAGGCGGAAACGAAAATTTCCATATTTATGCCACCAACCTCGACGGAAGCAACACAAAGGACTTGACCCCTTTTGAGGGTGTGAAGGCTGATATTGTGAAAATCTTAAAGGAACAGAAAGATTATATCATCATTCAGATGAATAAGAACAACAAACAAATTTTTGAGCCTTACAAACTCAATGTTGTTACTGGAGAATTGGCACAGCTGTATGAAAACAAGGATCCCAACAATGCCATACAAGGATATGACTTCGACAAGGATGGAAATCTCCGCGGTTATTCCAAATTGGTGAATGGCATTGAAGCCGAATTCTATTACAAAGACCTTGCGACCGGTGAATTCAAATTGCTGAAGAAAACGAATTGGGATGACACCTTTTCCATCATTTCCTTTAACTATGCTTCCCCAAACAAAGACGAAGCTTTCGTGCTTACCAACCTTAACGGAGACAAGACCGAGATCGTGCTTTACGATTTGAAGCAAAACAAGGAGATAAAAAAGATTTTCTCTAATCCTCAATTCGATGTAAACGGTATCTCCATTTCCCGTAAAAGAAATTGGGAAGTCGATTATTATAGCTACGAAGGAGAAAAATATGTGATCACCCCCGTCAGCAACTTCTACAAGGATTTGACTGCCACGCTGGAAAAGGAATTCAAAGGAAAGGAATTCTATGTGGTGGATTTCGATGACAATGAAAATAATTTCTTGATCGTAACCCAAAGCGATAAGCTCTACGGCACTTATTACGAATACAATGCCAAAACGAAAAAAATAACCCTTCTCTATGACCTGATGCCTCAATTGAAAGAGGAAGATATGGCCGAAATGCGTCCGATTTCTTTCAAAAGTCGTGACGGTCTAACAATTCATGGTTATATCACATTGCCCAAAGCTGCTCTCGAAGGCAAAAAAGTGCCTTTGATTGTAAATCCTCACGGTGGCCCACAAGGAGTCCGCGACTCTTGGGGATTCAATCCCGAAACACAATTGTTCGCAAGCCGTGGATACGCCACTTTGCAAGTGAATTTCCGGATTTCAGGCGGATACGGCAAAAGTTTTCTTCGTGCAGGATTCAAACAGATTGGCCGCAAGGTGATGGATGATGTGGAAGATGGCGTGAAATACGTCATTGAAAAAGGTTGGGTGGACAAAGATAAAATCGCCATCTACGGAGGAAGCCACGGTGGATATGCCACATTGATGGGATTGGTGAAAACGCCAGATTTGTATAGCTGTGGAGTAGATTATGTGGGCATTTCCAACATCGGAACATTCTTCAACTCATTCCCTGAATATTGGAAACCATACAAGAAAATGGCTGGAGAAATCTGGTACAATCTGGACAATCCGGAAGAGGCGAAGATTGCAAAAGAAGTCTCTCCTTTTTTCCAAGTAGATAAAATCACGAAACCTCTGTTCGTTGTTCAAGGTGCCAATGACCCACGGGTGAATATCAACGAAAGCGATCAAATTGTCACTGCGCTTCGTGCCAAAGGGTTTGAAGTGCCGTATATGGTTAAATACAACGAGGGCCATGGATATTACCGAGAAGAAAACCGCATGGACTTTTACAGTGCAATGGTTGGCTTTTTTGCTAAGTATTTGAAATAAAGCGAATATCAGATTTTGTAATCATACCGAATATCTTGGTGGGTATCCGGTATGTTTTTCTGTTACTGAACCAACTCAATCCATTGATTTATATACGTATAAAAAATAATCTTATGAGATCCAAAATACTCACCTTTGTCGTTGCTTTCTGCGCATTATCCTGGAGCTTGAATGCACAATTGATGTGGAAAATCACAGGAAATGGCCTTCAAAAACCAAGCTATCTTTTCGGCACGCATCACCTGATCGACAAAGAACAAATAAAAGGTTTTGACAAGGCGTTAGCAATTGCAAGGGAATCTGATGCAGTTGTCGGTGAAATGGATATGGGCGATATGGCGGCTGCGCAAACAAAGCTCATGCAGGCATCTTTGTTGTCAGGCAAAACGTGCAAAGAGCTATATTCTCCGGAAGACTATGCGTTTCTAGACAAGGAATTCAGGGTACTTCTGGGAACAGGATTGGATCAGTTGGGTGTGATGAAACCAATGGCATTGAATACGGTGTTTATCCTTTATTCTTATTTGAAACAGGTAGGTGCCTCCAAACAACCTGAAGCCGTGGATATTATTTTCCAGAATGAAGCCCGGCAAAACGGGAAGAAAATCATTGGCTTGGAAACTCCAGAATACCAAGCCGATGTGTTGTTCAATTCTTCCACCATAGAACGGCAAGCTGAGGTCTTGCTCAAACAAGTGAAGGAAAAAGGCAAGTATGCCGACATGATGAACAAGCTCAATGAAGCCTATTTGCAAGGAGACTTTCGAAAAGCGGAGGAGTTGGAAAAGGGTGACGACAGCATGAATCCAGAAGAAAGGCTGGCTTTGATAACCAACCGAAACAACAATTGGATGAAACTCCTTCCTGGCTTGATGAAGCAGCAAGCCTCTTTCATCGCCGTGGGATTTCTTCACCTTGTGGGAGAGACAGGTTTGGTGAGCCAGTTGAAAAAATCAGGCTATACGCTCGAACCATTTTTGTTGCAATAAGTTTCTCTTGTAGAAACAGTGAAATATATAAGATATAAGCCGCTAGCCCTCGGAAAAGGCTAACGGCTTTTTATTTTCCGGCAATGCGTGATGCGAATTACTTATATTTTATATTTTTGCACCCTTATTTCTACGGTATAAATCAATGAATGGATCAATGGCTCATCCTGTGAAAACTTTTTGGTACGACAACCTGCGTGTTATCGCAACCATCGGCGTAATATGTATTCATGTATCTTCTTGTTATCAGCCGGAATCAGGTACAATTTCAAGTTATAGCTTTTGGGTAGGCAACATCTTTGATAGCCTTTCTCGCTTTAGCGTGCCTGTTTTTGTCATGTTGTCGGGAGCTTTGTTGCTTTTCAAAGAAGACGGTGTACGTGTTTTTTGGAAGAAACGGATCATGCGCCTCCTTGTCCCTTTTCTTTTTTGGAGCAGCATCTACATGTTGAAATATTTTTGGAATAGCTACGAAGATGGCACCCGTTTATCTTTCGCGGGATATGCCTGGGAGCTATTTTTGCAATTGAGGGACGGAAGTTCGCTCCATTTTTGGTATATCTACATGATTTTTGGAGTGTATCTGTTTGTGCCGATTATTGGGAAATGGGTACGCAACAGTCCTCCCAAGGAACACCTCTATTTTTTGGGGATTTGGGCCTTGACAATCATCTGGGGACAGCCCATACTTGAAACATTTAAGCCTGACATCGAGCTAAGTTACTTTAGTGGTTTTCTCGGGTATTTGGTTCTCGGGTATTTTCTCAGCCAAAGAAAGTTTAAAAGCAAACGGCAGCAAAATCTGATCTCGTTGGCCTTGATTGGGATAGGAGCGGCTTCGACCATACTGGGAACATACCTGATTCATTATTATACTGGTAAATACGAAAACACTTTCTACGAATGCCTTTCTCCCAATATTTTGTTGTATTCATCCGGGATATTCCTGTTTCTTAAAGACAAGGACACCGCTTTCCGGCCTTTGGTGAAGGTTCGTGACTTTATCAGCAAATACAGCTACGGAGTGTTTCTGGTGCATGTCTTGGTGTTTTTCAAGCTTCAGGACTTTGGTATCAGTTGGAACTTTGTGGATCCCATTGTTGGCATTCCGCTCACCGTGATTATTTGCTTGGCAATCTCGCTGCTTATTGTGTTTATCGTGAATAAACTGCCTTACGGGAAGTATATTTCGGGATAACCCAGACTTTCAGTAGTAGCGGAATCGGGAATCGAACCCGAGTTTCAGCCGTGAGAGGGCTGCGTCCTGACCACTAGACGATACCGCCTTTTTGATAAGTCAAAAGTATAACTTATTTCAATCAAAAGTAAGCGAAATCAGATATTTTTATTCGAAATTGTGGTGAAACCCGATTCCGCCTGCCATTATAATATCCGAAATCCGGCTGGTTCTAGATGAATGGTTATCGTATCTGCGCCTGCATTCACTGCATTAAAGATAGGTAAGGACTGAATACAACGCAATTCAACCAAGTACTCAACTTTATAAAAAGCGACCTAAGCCAAACGCATGGAACTACCTTAAAGGCCATCCCGCCCGTGCGGGTGTGTTCAGTATGGGAATACCGAGATGCCCAGCATTCCCGTGCGGGTGTGTCCAACGTGGGCGTGCGGGTGTGTCCAACGTGGACGTACGGGTGTGTCTAATATGTCCGTGTCAGTGATCCCAACACGAGGCTGTCAGCCCGACACACTGTGGGCAATCTCGAAACGGTTGGCTCTTGCTTTCCGAGTGCACGAATCTTATGCCGGACAAGCTGTCGTCGGCATAAGATTATACGGGTTATCTGGTGCAGCTTAACCAGTTCATTTCTTTGCTTCTTCACCTCACAAATAGAGGCAATTTCGTGGTGTACGGGTTGTATGGATGGATACCGGATGATTGACAAATCAGAAGTTACACTCATGAAAATCAGTCGTTGTTGGCTATTGTCGATCAGTTAATTATTTTTAATATTTTCGTGCATAATCGGTTGTAATAGTCTCTGCCTTGGTTTTGGAGCGATAAACTATTTGAAACCCAAACAGTGCTGATCATATATTCTTGTTGAAATAATTTCTTACTCGCATCGTAATATTTTTGAAACAATAATCCCTCACCTTTGGCATCGAAATAAAATTTATATCCGTCAATTATTATTATGAAAAAACAGATTATTTTAGTATTTGCTTTTGCTGTAGCGATCTTTTCAGCCAAAGCTCAAATTCAGGACGAGGAGCCAACTCCGTTGGAGAAAGTGGAACAAACCGTTTCGGTGCACGATCAGTTGCTGTCGAAGCTGAGCGCATTCAAATTCTCCGGCTATCTTCAGCCTCAATTCCAATGGGGAGAGCAGTCAGCTTCCCTCAAGGTTGGGACTGGAAATACAAATTCTACTCATCCGTTTAACCGAATCGGTATCAGACGTGGTCGCTTGAAATTGGTTTACGATGACGGTAGCATCGCTACGGGAACTATCCAATTGAACATTGTGGACAAATCAAATGCTTCGGGTGTGAGCCAAGCCGTTGTCCAATTGAAAGAAGCATACCTTAACGTGAAAGACCCATGGACATTGCGGAGTTCAATCCAAGCCGGGGTGTTCGACCGCCCTTTTGGCAACGAGATTTCTTACTCTTCGTCGCTGCTTGAATCTCCCGAGCGTTCAAAAATTGTTCAAACTCTCTTTCCTGAAGAATGTGATTTGGGAGCTAAAGTTACTCTTCAAGCTCCGGTTAGCTCCCCGCTCAATTTCATCAAGGTGGATGCTGGCTTCTTCGCTGGAAATGCGATCAATCCCGAAACAGACAATAAAAAAGACTTCATTGGCCACATTGGCGCCGCAAAACCAATCGGCAACATTGCAAAATGGGGATTGGGTGCTTCGTACTACAACGGCGGGGTGTATCAAGGTTCTAGCAATGTGAACACTTTCTCGAGCGGAGCTTGGGTGACAGATGCAAGCAGTACTAATGTCGGGAAATATGCCAAACGCGAATATTTCGGATTGGATGGACAGTTCAGTATGGAGTCAACCATAGGGTTCACCCAAGTCCGTGCGGAATACATCTGGGGTACTCAACCCGGAACAGCGAGCAGCACTTCCAGTCCCAACAGGTCGGCTGTGACCACCGACGACACATACATCCGCAAAACGTCTGGCTGGTATGCCATCTTGGTGCAGGATTTGGGAAAATCTCCATTCTCCGTGGTTGCCAAATACGATGTGTATGACCCCAACACCAAGATCAAGAAAGACGAAATTGGTTTGAATTCCACCACAAAGGCTGAAATCGCTTACAACACGCTTGGCTTCGGCACCTTGTGGAGAGTGAACCCCGCTGTACGCGTGCAACTTTTCTACGAGATAGTGAAGAATGAAAAAACGGCTAATCTTTCCGCTTACACAGGCGACCTGAAAGACAACGTGTTCACTGCTCGTCTTCAATTCAAATTCTAAGACTTAAATTACAGGAAGTCAAACAAATTAAAAAAATAAGAAAATGAAACGTATCGTATTGTTTATGTCATTGATGGTTGTCGCTTTTGGTTCGGCAATGGCTCAGAAAGTAAAAGGTTCCGACACTTGTTTGCCTTTGGTTCAGAAAGAAGCCGAAGTGTATATGAAAGAAGGCAAAGGCAAATTGACTGTAACCGGTGGCGGATCGGGAATCGGTTTTGCCGCACTCATCGAAGGTTCTACCGACATCGCTATGGCTTCGAGAGCAATTAAGTTTGATGAAAAAATGAAGATGCAGAACGGCGGGCGCACTGCAAAGCAGGTGGTGATCGCTCGGGATGCCCTTTCTATCGTAGTGAATCCAAGCAATAAAGTGACAAACCTTACCCGCGAACAGTTGGAAGGCATTTTCACCGGAAAAATCACCAATTGGAAACAAGTAGGTGGCGCAGACTTGGCTATCGTTGCTTACAGCCGCGAAACGACTTCCGGAACGTACGAATTCTTCAAAGAACACGTGATGAAAAACAAGAATTACAAGTCCGGAATTCTAAGCATGCCAGCCACAGGGGCTATCATCCAATCTGTTAGCCAAACAAAAGGGGCTATCGGATATGTCGGGATGGCTTATGTGACCAAGGATGTGAAAGAGATCCACGTTTCCTACGATGCGGGCAAAACGTATGTCGAGCCAACCGTAGCTAACGCAAAGGCGGGAAAATATCCCATCGTTCGTCCGCTTTACTTGTATTACGAAGTGAAATCCGAGAAAAAAGTGAAACCTTTCATCGATTTTGTGCTGTCGGCACAAGGACAAAAAATAGTTGACCAAGTGGGCTACCTTGCCTTGAAATAATTCATCAGTCATTAAGAAGGTGAGGATTTTATAAATGTGTGTCATCCTTTTATAAAATCCTCATTTTCTGTTTTCATTTCCATTATATACTTAAAGAAAACCGCCGTGTTTAATAAAAAAAAGAACAGGTTTCTTGAAACTCTTATAGAGTGGATTTTCCGGTTTAGCGGAAGCATCACCACTTTGGTCATTTTATTAATCAGCATCTTTCTGTTTACGGAAGGGTGGGGGTTGTTCCACTCATCCACCATTGAAAAGGGATACGTGCTTTGTGTAAACCAAGAAAACAAGGTGGCCAACTTATCGCCCAAGCAAGTCAAGGAAATCTATGATGGTAACATCACCAATTGGAAAGAAGTTGGTGGTTCGGATGCGCCCATCGAGATACTGCGGATGGACGATATTGCCTCGCTTTACACCGAGGAAGAAATAGGAAGCAATTTCGAAAATCTTCCGGCAAAGCTCAGCGAAGCCATGGTGCAGCGGAAAAATGCCATCGGGTTCTTTCCGCAGCAGTTTATCGGTAAGGACTTCAAGGGAAGGATCCTTCCTCCCGAAACCATCTCCCCAAGCGAATATTTTGGAGGGAAAGAGTGGTTTCCCACCGCCACCCCTGCCGCACAATTCGGTGTGCTGCCCCTTATTCTGGGTACGCTTTGGGTGAGTATCGGTGCTATCCTGCTGGCATTGCCCTTTGGCATGGCTGTTTCGATCTATTTGGCCGAAATAGCAGGCAATCGGGTTCGCAAGATTCTGAAACCCTTGATCGAGCTATTGGCCGGTATTCCTTCCGTTGTGTATGGCTTTTTTGGTTTGGTGGTGATTGTTCCTTTTATTCGCAACTTGTTTAACCTGCCTGTCGGCGAAACGGCTTTGGCAGGAAGCATCGTGCTTGCCATCATGGCTTTGCCCACCATCATCACTGTGGCTGAAGATGCGATGAGAACTACTCCTGTTGCCATGAAGGAATCGAGCCTAGCATTGGGGGCTACCCATTGGCAGACCATCTACCGTGTGGTGATTCCATATGCTTCTTCGGGTATTATGGCGGCCATTGTGCTGGGCATCGGGCGGGCTGTCGGTGAGACGATGGCGGTGCTGATGGTTACCGGCAATGCTGCTGTGATTCCTCACTCCTTCACCGATCCTGTGCGAACAATCCCTGCAACCATTGCCGCTGAACTTGGCGAGACTGCCATCGGTAGCGCTCAATATCAGGCTTTGTTTATGTTGGGGGCGATCTTGTTCCTGCTCACTCTGGTGTTGAGCATTTGGGCGGAGATTATCCGTAAAGATCCGAAAGTGCAGTAAAGTTGTGGGTACAAGTTCACTTGTGTCCAAGTAAATCTGTGAAGCTTTTACAGTAAAATAAAATAAAATCATGTTTACATCAACATCGAAAAAAAAATCTGTCCAGTCCATCGTCTTCCTGCTGTTCCGCATCATGAGCTATTCGGTGGTGGCCATTTTGTTCCTGATTATCGGATTCATCGTTATGCGTGGAATCGGTGTTATCAGTTGGGACTTCCTCACCAAGGCACCGGAAGACGGGATGACCAAGGGTGGAATTTTTCCGGCTATTGTGGGTACGCTCTACTTGGTGCTTGGCAGCATGCTGGTGGCATTTCCTATCGGCGTGATGTCGGGGATCTATATCACTGAATACGCCACCAACAAGCAGTTTGTGCGTGTGGTTCGTGTCATGACCAACAATTTGGGAGGCATCCCGTCCATTGTTTTCGGTCTGTTCGGCATGTCGCTCTTTGTACACACACTCAAATTCGGGGATTCCTTGATCGCAGGTTCATTGACACTCGGGCTGCTTGCCTTGCCATTGATAATCCGTGTCACCGAAGAGGCGTTGAAGTCGATTCCGGATGTTTATCGCCACGGTAGCTTGGCGCTCGGCGCCACCAAATTGCAGACAATTATCCGGGTGATTTTACCCGCTGCTTTTCCGAACATCATGACTGGCCTTATCCTCTCCATTGGCCGTGTGTCGGGCGAAACAGCACCGATCCTGTTTACGGCTGCAGCATACTTTTTGCCACATCTGCCATCGTCTATGTTCGACCAAGTCATGGCTTTGCCCTATCACTTGTACGTGATCGCCACAAGCGGCACCGATTTGGAGGCCACCCGCCCCATGGCTTATGGAACAGCCCTTGTGCTTATCGTCATTGTGCTTGTGATGAATGTTTTGGCAAATTTGCTCCGCAAGCGCAGATAATTCATTATTAAAAATCTAGCAACAACTTATGAAGATAAATGCAAAGAATGTAAACTTCTATTACGGCGATTTCCATGCCTTGAAGAATATCAGCATGAACATTGAGCCTAATACAGTGACTGCTTTTATTGGCCCCTCAGGCTGCGGAAAATCTACTTTCCTGCGCCTTTTCAACCGGATGAACGACTTGATAGACGGCATCCGTTTGGAAGGAGAATGCCTTGTTGGCGGGCAAAACATATACGACAAATCGGTTTCTGTGGACGAATTGCGCAAAGCGGTGGGAATGGTGTTTCAGAAACCGAATCCATTTCCCAAATCGATTTTTGAGAATGTGGCTTACGGCCTTCGTGTAAACGGCGTAAAGGATAAAAAAATCATTGCGGAAACCGTTGAGAAATCGCTTCACCAAGCGGCTTTGTGGGACGAAGTGAAAGATAAATTGAAGAAATCAGCCTTCGAATTGTCGGGTGGCCAACAACAACGCCTTTGCATTGCCCGCGCATTGGCCATTTCGCCTTCAATTATTTTGATGGACGAACCGGCATCGGCTCTTGACCCGATTTCTACCTCCAAGATTGAAGAATTGATATTCGAATTGAAGAAAGTTTACACCGTGGTCATCGTCACTCACAACATGCAGCAAGCCGCCCGCGTGAGCGACAAAACCGGATTTTTTATGTTGGGCGAACTTATAGAGTTCAACGACACGAAAAAAATCTTTCTCAATCCCGATGTGGAGCAGACCCAAAATTACATCACCGGACGGTTTGGATGATCTTTTAACCAGCGGGTTTATCAATTTACGATTTTACGAATCAGAGATTTTACAATTTAACAAGAACATGAAACATACAGAAGAAGAACTGGTTGACATTAAAAAATCCATCTCCGAGATGTGGAGTTTGGTTCAATCGCAATTCGAGAATTCTAAAAATGCCCTTTTATCGACTAACACAGAGCTTGCAGAAGTTATCTTGAGTCGTGAAAAAAGGGTAAATGCTTTTGAATTGAAAATCGATAGCGATTGCGAAAATTACATTGCCCTTTACAGTCCTGTTGCCATTGATCTAAGGCTCGTTCTATCGATTCTGAAAATTAACAAAACGCTTGAACGTATTGGTGATTTCGCCGATGCCATTGCTCGTTTTGTGATGGAATGGAGTAATGAAAATACTGAAAAAGAGTTGTTCGATCTGTTGAAAATAGAAAACATGATGGGCTGTGTGGAGAAAATGCTTGAAATAACCCACAATGCTCTCACGGACGAAAATACAACAACTGCCGGAATAGTGTTTTCAACCGACCGCATCATCGACGCCCGCTACAACGAAGCGCTTTCCTTGCTTGCTCCTTACATCAACGAACATCCCGATAAGACCTTGTATTGCCTCTATCTGACAACGGTTTTGAGAAAGATCGAACGTGCCGGCGACCATTGCAACAACATCATGGAAGAAATTGTATTCTATGTGGATGCAAAAGTATTGAAGCACTCACCAAAGGATTAATTGGCAAAGCTTATACAAAGTGCAGTCACGCTTGTTTTCGGGTGTGGCTGTTTTTGTGTTATATATGCCCTCTCTTTTCTGAATCATTGAATCAACAAATCAGCGTATCTTCAAATTCACGATTTCACAATTCCCCAAATATACACACTTCCGTAGTCATCTCATATTAAAAATGTAACAGTTTCTCAATAGTTAAGGTGTAGATTTGCTGAAATAATATCTTTATCAGTAAAGAGAAACATTAATTTTGAGGAGATATGCCCGAAGAAGTGGTAAGTTATATTTGGCAGTATGGATATTTAGCAATTTTTCTTTTTGTATTTCTTCAAGAGACTGGGGCTCCCAACCCCATCCCCAACGAGTTTCTCCTTCTATTTTCGGGTTACTTGATTTTTTCAGGAACATTAAACGCCTTGGGAGTGATTTTTGCTGCGGCAACCGGCGATTTATTGGCCGCGTCGGTCGTCTATACGCTATTTTACTACTTCGGCCAAATGATGATACACAGTAAGACACGGTGGTTGTCCGGTTTTGCTCGAAGCCTTCAAGGACGTGTCAAGAAACTTGCCCCAGAAAGATTGAACGGCATCATCCTAGTCCGGCTGACACCTTTTATCCGGGGGTATAGCGCAGCCGCTTGCGGATTGGTGCGCATCCAACTGCGGAAATATAGTTTGGCCGTGATTGTGAGCACCTTCATCTGGTGTCCTGCCTATGTCGCTTGCGGATACTTGCTGGGCCCTTATTGGGCGTATGTGGACAAGAATATTGTTTCCTTCAAGTACTTGTTGGCGGCTTTTCTACTGCTTTTCATTATCCAGGCACTCCTGCGGATTTTCCTAAAAAAAAAGCAAAATAAAACTTCATTGGAAAATTGCTATTGCAAAGATAGCGAATTAAATATTCAATCAAATACATCTAATAAATTGAAACTATGAGAGTACTTGTAGCTTCCGAAACAGCATTTGTGATCAAAGGAAATGGTGTTCACACGGCCTTTGTCGATCATGTGGAGCTTCTCAAATCTGAAAACGATATTGAGACAGTTGTAAATAACGAAGGCAGGGGCGATGTGTTCCACTGTCACACGTATGGCCCCTATTATTTCCTAAAGGGTTTGCGTTACAAACATCGCCGCGTGCATACCGTGCATGTTATTCCCGACTCCATCCATGGTTCTCTCCCGGCTTGGAAATTTTGGATGCCTTTCGTCAAATGGTATATGAAACAAGTGTATTCATATGCCGATGTTTGCATTGCGATTTCTCCACGGGTGGAAGCAGCCATCGAAGAATGCGGCGCCCGCACTCGGATTGTGCGCATCTGCAATCCTCTTCCGGTGGAGCGGTGGAAACGAACGGATGAAAACCGGGCAAAAGGACGGGAAATGTTAGGCTTGAAAGACGATGATTTCTTGGTCGTTGGTGTTGGACAGCTTCAAGCCCGTAAAGGAGTGGAGGATTTTATGGACATGGCAGCCCTGATGCCCGAGGCGAAGTTTGCCTGGGCTGGTGGCCGTCCGTTCGGGGTAATGACCGAAGGGATTGGGCGCATTGATGCACGGATCAGTCAAAACAGATGCAGCAATTTGCAATTTACCGGAATGCTCGATCTCGACACCATGCCTTACGTGTATGCGGCGGCAGATGTCATGCTTTTTCCTTCTTATCAGGAGAATTGTCCGTTGGCTCCCATCGAGGCTGCGGCTTGCGGCATGCCGGTGATATTCCGTGATATACCGGAATATGTGTCGCTATACGAACACCCATACCTGAAAGCTTCAACAACTGATGAATTTGTGGAAATGACGCGCCGGCTGATGAACGACAAGGAGTATTATCAAGAGGGGCTTCAACTTTCGGAACAGCTTATCGTGCAATTTGATAAAAAAGAGGTTAGGCAGAAATTGATGGCTCTGTATAGCTGGTTATGTTCTCCCGACGCAAGTCTGCGAAAAACAGGAATACCTTCGCTGCAAACGGCATAAGCCACTATGCGTTCACGCAGAGGGCGCAAAGTTGTTTCGCAGAGATTTAAATTTATCTCTGCGAAACAACTTTGTGTGTTTTTCCTTTGTGTCTCTGGGTGAAATTAAAACCTGTTTTATGTAAAGGTTCTTATCAATCATTTCCCTTATGCTAAATCAACTATAAGCTTTATTTGATTATTGCCGTTTCAATTTCTTTTTATGGATAAATTTCTTTGCAGCAAGCATTAAAATCTGTAAATTTATCGCAGCGAAAAATCTAGTGGAGAAATGAATGTCAGGTTTTGTGAGCAGAAGACCAAGTTTACTCGTTCACATGTTTACTTATTCATTCCTCCTGATCTTGATGTTAATGATAATTATCCATGCCCATTAAAATTCTATCAGCGTCTCAAATTCGCGCCATTGATGCTTATTCCATTGAACATGAACCCATTTCTTCCATCAATCTGATGGAAAGGGCTTCCCGTGCTTTCGTGGATGCGTTTGAGAAAGAAGTTTCGTTTACAAACCGCATTACGGTGTTTGCTGGCACAGGAAACAATGGCGGCGATGCTTTTGCCATCGCAAGACTTTTGTTCAAGAAAGGCTATTTGGTAAAGGTCTTTTTTGTGAAAAATCCCGAAACCAATCTATCCCCAGATTGCAACGAAAACATGTGGCGGTGGCGGAATTTACCCGAAGCTCATTTTAAAGAAATTAGCAAAGAAGTTGATTTACAGTGCATCGATTGTGGGGATGTGGTGGTTGATGGTTTGTTTGGCTCCGGGCTAAATCGCCCTTTGTCGGGATTGTATGAAGCCGCTGTAAAGAAAATAAATGAACACGATTTGCCGGTCTATTCGGTGGATATTCCTTCCGGCTTGTTTGTTGAAGACAACCGCGAAAGGCGGGGTGGGGCAGTCGTCCAGGCGAAGAAAATCTACAGTTTCCAGTTTCCCAAATTGGCTTTTCTTCTTCCTGAAAATGGTGTTTATGTGCCTCAATTCGAGGTGTTGGATATTGGCTTGTCTTCCAAGGCAATTGAAGATGCGGAGACCAATTATTTCTTCCTTCAAAAAGAAGACATTCGGAAGCTGTTGCACACCCGGGAGCGTTTTTCGCATAAAGGGACATTTGGCCACGCTTTCCTCGTTGCAGGGCAATATGCCAAGATGGGAGCGGCCGTGATTGCTTCTAAAGCCTGCTTGAGGGCTGGAGTTGGTTTGCTGACCGTCCATTGCCCCAAATCCGGCGTGGATGTGCTGCAAATAGCTGTTCCGGAGGCAATGGTGGATGTGGATATGGATGAAAACGAAAATTCGGAATTGATCCATCTTTCTCCGAAAAATACGGTGGGAGTCGGACCCGGCATTGGAAAAGGAAAGAAAGTGCGAAAAATGCTTGAAAAACTCCTCCGTGAAAGCGAGAAGCCGGTTGTTGTGGATGCAGATGCTTTGAATCTGCTCTCCGAACACCGTGAATTGATCGAACTTTTACCCCAAAACAGCATTTTGACACCTCATCCTACCGAGTTTGAACGATTGGCTGGCGAAAAATTCGACTCGGGTTATGATCGACTGCTATCAGCAAAAAAAATGGCGAAGAAATGGCACGTTGTAATCGTCTTGAAGGGTGCTTACACGGCTGTCGTTTTGCCTAGTGGCCGGGTTTATTTTAATCCGACAGGAAATCCCGGCATGGCCACTGCCGGTAGTGGAGATTGCCTGACGGGAATTATCACAGGATTATTGGCACAGGGATATTCGCCAGATGAAGCATCTTTGGTGGGTGTTTTCGTGCATGGTTTGGCGGGAGATTTGGCTTTGGAGAGGGTTTTCTCGTTGGAAAGCCTGATTGCATCGGATATTATCGAGATGATAGGACATGCTTTTTTGACCATTCAGCAATAAAAGTGGACAAGACTCGATTTTTTTGCCCTTCAATGTTCTTGTCTATCAGTCTCTTTGTTGTTTTCGTAAAAAAAACATTCGAAATCTTTTGGTGAAAATAAAAAAGTACCTATCTTTGCATCCGCAAACGAGAACAAATGTTTTCACTTGCAAAGATCTTTAAAAGAATGGCCCATTCGTCTATCGGTTAGGACGCAAGATTTTCATTCTTGAAAGAGGGGTTCGACTCCCCTATGGGCTACAAAAAAAAATCAAGAAACAATTTAATACAGATTAGTCGATATGGCAAATCATAAATCAGCTTTAAAAAGAATCAGACAAGCAAACGTTGCACGTTTGCAAAACAGATATGTTGCAAAAACAACTCGTAACTCAGTTCGCGATTTGCGTGCAATTACAAGCAAAGAAGAAGCTACAAAGCTTTATCCTTCTGTTTGTTCTATGTTGGATAGGTTGGCAAAGAAAAATGTTATTCACAAGAACAAAGCCAGCAACTTGAAATCTAAATTGTCTGCTCACATCGCTAAACTAGCTTAAGGTTTCGGTTTCCTAGTAAGTCGTATCTTAGAAACAACATTATAATATAAAAAAATGCCGAGTCGTCTGATTCGGCATTTTTTGTATATCATGTTTTTCTTAATGAAAATTATTGTATTTTTATTCAAGTATCACTTTGATTTCCGCTCTAAAATTTATAAATTTGTTCGTTTTTGCGAATGGCAAAAATGTGAATTTTGATTGTTTAGTCGATAAAAATTAGAAATAAATAGAATGACTGAGAAAGAGATGAACGCGGCAAGCGGGGATTATTCCGCAAGTAGTATTCAGGTGCTGGAAGGGCTTGAAGCAGTGCGCAAAAGGCCGGCAATGTATATTGGTGACATTAGTGAAAAAGGACTACACCACCTTGTTTATGAGGTTGTTGACAACTCTATTGATGAAGCCTTGGCTGGTTATGCAAATGACATCCAAGTGGCTATTAATGAAGATGGTTCGATTGATGTCAAAGATAACGGTCGCGGAATTCCTGTTGATATAATGCCGAAGGAAAATAAATCGGCACTTGAAGTCGTTTTGACTGTACTTCATGCCGGTGGTAAATTCGATAAAGGCACTTACAAAGTTTCCGGAGGTTTGCACGGTGTGGGTGTTTCTTGTGTGAATGCACTTTCCATTTATTTCAAAGCGGAAGTTTTCCGTGGAGGGAAACACTACATGCAGGAATATTCCATCGGAAAACCAACTTCCGAAGTGATTGTGGTGGGTGATGCAGCGGAATCAGGTACTAAAATTCATTTCAAACCAGACGGTTCTATTTTCACAACCACTGAATACAAATACGACACTTTGGCTTCCCGCCTCCGTGAATTGGCGTTTTTGAATGCTGGTGTACGTCTTTCATTGATCGACTATCGTGTGAAAAAAGAAGACGGAAGTTTCAAGTCGGAAGTTTTTCATTCTGAAAAAGGTCTTTCTGAATTTGTCCGTTACATTGATCACGGCAAGGAGGCTTTGATAAATGATGTGATTCACATTGTTACAGAAAAGCAAGGAACTCCCGTCGAAGTGGCTATTACATACAACACATCTTATAACGAGAACGTATATTCCTATGTAAACAATATCCACACGATCGAAGGTGGAACACACCTTACAGGTTTCCGCAGAGGCCTTTCCCGCACATTGAAAAAATATGCCGAGGATCAAAAGATGCTTGAAAAACTGAAGATAGAAATCAGTGGCGATGACTTCCGCGAGGGGCTTACCGCTGTCGTTTCCATCAAAGTGGCAGAACCTCAGTTTGAAGGGCAAACCAAAACCAAGTTGGGCAACAACGAGGTGATGGGGGCTGTTGACCAAGCTGTAGGCGAAGCTTTGGGGCATTTTTTGGAAGAGCATCCGAAAGAAGCAAGGATTATTGTGGAGAAGGTGATCTTGGCTGCTACCGCGCGTCAGGCGGCCCGCAAGGCCCGCGAAATGGTGCAACGCAAATCTCCTTTGACAGGAGGCGGACTTCCTGGAAAATTGGCTGACTGCTCCAGCAAGGATGCGCAGCAATGTGAAATATTCCTTGTCGAAGGGGATTCAGCCGGTGGAACAGCCAAGCAAGGCCGCGACCGTATGTTTCAGGCTATTCTCCCATTGAGAGGTAAAATCCTGAATGTGGAAAAAGCGATGCCTCACAAGGTGCTGGATAGTGAAGAGATCAAGAATATTTATACAGCTTTGGGTGTGTCTATCGGAACAGAAGAGGATTCCAAAGAGTTGAACCTTGTAAAACTTCGCTACCACAAGGTGGTGATCATGACCGATGCCGATGTGGACGGAAGCCACATTGCAACCCTGATTCTTACTTTCTTTTTCCGCCACATGCGTCCTTTGCTCGAAAAAGGATGTGTCTATATCGCAACTCCTCCCCTGTATTTGTGTAAAAAAGGAAAAACCGAAGAATATTGCTGGAATGATCAGCAACGCCAGGCATTTATCCTGAAATATGGTGATGGAAACGAAAATGCTGTGCATACGCAACGTTACAAAGGTTTGGGTGAAATGAACGCCGAGCAGTTGTGGAGCACGACCATGAATCCGGAACATCGAACATTGCGTCAGGTGACAATTGAAAACGCTGCCGAAGCAGACCATATTTTCTCCATGCTGATGGGAGAAGAAGTTGCTCCACGCCGTGAATTTATCGAAGAAAATGCGACCTATGCAAAGATAGACGCATAAAAAATATCCTTCTTCTGATGGCGAAAGCCGGCAACCTTTTCAGGTAGCTGGCTTTTATTCATAATATATTTTGAAGAAAAATAATTGTGGCGATCAAGCTTAAATGAAATTTTCAGTGACCTACCCTTAAAAAATCATTATATAAATTATAGTAGTATGAAGAAACCAGTATTAATTGCTTTGTCCATGACTTTAGGGATTGCAGCGTATGCTCAACCCCCGAAACCCGTTGCGGTCAAAGCAAAACACACTGTTAAAAAGACAGTGACAAAAGCAACAAAAAAAGAAATCAGTATGAGTAATCCCCTCTTGCAAAAGAGCCCTTTGCAATATCAGGCTCCACAGTTTGACAAAATCAAAGATTCGGATTTTAAACCTGCCTTTGAATATGGGTTGGCGGAACATTTGAAGCAGATCGAGGCTATTATAAATAATCCGAAAGCTCCCACTTTTGAAAATACAATCTTGGCATTGGAAATAAGCGGGCAAAATCTCCGCCGTGCCCAATCCGTTTTTTTCAACCTTACAAGTGCGAATACGAATCCGACGCTTCAAAAGCTGCAAGAAGAATATTCCCCTATTTTTGCAGCACATTCGGATAAGATATATCTGAATGACAAGCTCTACAAACGGGTGAAAGCCATTTATGACAAGCGGGATCAACTTCCGCTGGATGCCGAAAGCAAACGTCTGGTAGAATTTTATGAACAGGCATTTGAAATTGCCGGTGCAAACCTTTCGCCAGAAAAGAAAGCGGAACTTAAAAAAGTGAACGAACAATTGGCTACTTATTCCACCTCGTTCTCAAATAAACTATTGGGTGCTAGAAAAAACGCAGCTCTATTGATCGAAGATGTCAAGGAATTGGATGGTCTTTCTCCCGATGAAGTCGCTGCCACCGCAGAAGATGCAAAGAATGCAGGATATCCGGGGAAATATTTGTTGGCTTTGCAAAATACCACGCAACAACCATTGCTCCAAAATTTGAAAAACCGTAGTGTTCGCGAACGATTGTTCAAAGCAGGATGGACACGTGCCGAAAAGGGCGATGCGAACGATACCCGTGAAGTGGTTGAGAAATTGGCTGCTCTTCGACTCAGAAAAGGGCAACTATTAGGCAAGAAAAATTATGCCGAATGGAACATTCAGGATCAAATGGCTAAAACACCGGAGGCTGCTTTGGATTTGTTGGCGCAATTGGCCAAGCCATCTGTCGAAAAAGCCAAAAAAGAGGCTGCTGATATCCAGGCGTTGATCGATGCCCAAGGTGGAGGTTTCAAACTGGAGCCTTGGGACTGGAATTTTTATTCTGAACAAGTGCGCAAACAAAAGTATGATTTGGATGAGAACCAAATCAAGCCCTATTTTGAAGTGCGGACTGTGCTCGAAAAGGGGGTTTTCTATGCTGCGGAAAAATTGTATGGAATCACCTTCAAGGTAAGGAAAGATTTGCCTGTGTATAATCCTGATGTGGTTGCTTATGAAGTGTTTGACCGTGATGGAAAATCATTGGCATTCTATTATTTAGATTTTTATACCCGTGATAACAAGAACGGCGGTGCTTGGATGAACAATTTTGTAGATCAATCACATTACTTGGGGCAAAAACCGGTGATTGTGAATGTATTCAACTACCAGAAACCAGCTGCAGGAAAACCTTCCCTGATTAGTTACGACGACGTCACCACGATGTTTCACGAATTTGGACACAGCTTGCATGGAATGTTTGCCAACCAGAAATACACCAGCCTTTCTGGAACCAGCGTGCCTCGCGATTTTGTGGAATTTCCTTCCCAAATCAATGAACAATGGGCATTGGAGCCTTCGGTGTTGAAGAATTATGCCCTGCATTATGAGACGAAACAAGTTATTCCGCAAGAATTGGTGGAGAAACTGAAACGTTCCAAAACCTTTAACGAGGGTTATTCGATGACCGAATTGGTGGCAGCCGCTACCTTGGATATGAGTTGGCACACAGTGACAGACACGGCGCAATTGATTCCAGTGAATGATTTCGAAAAAAAAGCTTTGCAAAAATACGGACTTTTAGTGAATGAGGTTCCTCCTCGTTACCACTCTCCTTACTTTGCACACATTTGGGGTGGAGGTTATTCGGCTGGATATTATGCTTATATGTGGGCTGAAATGTTAGATTTTGATGCCTTTAAATGGTTTGAAGAAAATGGCGGCTTGACTCGTGAAAACGGTGATCGTTTCCGCAAATATATTCTTTCCGTAGGAAATAGTGTCGATTTGAACGAAGCATTCAGAAACTTTACCGGACACAAACCTTCTATCGAGCCTTTGTTGAAAGGCAAGGGATTGGTTGAATAAGTTTTCACTCTTTGTGGGTTAGAATAAAAATACCCCCGAAAGATAAATTTCTTTTGGGGGTATTTCGTTTTTCGTTTTTGAAGTCTGATAAATTCATTTTTCCGGTCGTTATAGTTGTCTTAGTCGAGTTACAAGTCCATTTTACTTCTCTTTTCATAAAAATATGCGAAGAATTCTCCGCCAAGCAAAAGGACGAAAGCCAGCAAATTCTCTCGTTACAAATTTGTCTGTTTCTCTCGTAAGACGGACAGTTCATCAAAGATTAGATTTTTCAACCCACACCACGGCAATAAAAAAGAAATTTCTATTTACGGACAGGAATACACCAACACCACCTACAAACTGGCGAAGATGAATCTTGCCATACGGGGGAATTTCTGCTAACCTGGGCGAGAAGGCAGCCGACACTTTTGGCGACGACCAGCACAAAGACCTGAAAGCCGATTATATCATGGCGAATCCCGTAAACAAGAAGCTGTTTTACAAGCCTTACAAATGATTCAAGAAAGAGTAAAATAATTTCCTGGATAATAAAAATTGAAACCAAGAGATGAAATTCACCGAAGATAAATTAGAAAAGGCATTTACCGAGTTGTTGGCTAAGGAAGGATTGACCCACCTTCCGGCTTGTTGCTGTTGCTAATAAATTTTTTGTGAGAACAAAAAGGATAACGAACCGGCATAGACCTTCATCTTTTTAAAACCAATGCTTTAGAAAGAAATTCGTCTCCCGATGTAGGAAATGTAAGATTATTGGACTAATTTTGTTTCCTTTAGTAAAAACAGTTGAATGAAAGATTTTATTATATCGGAATCAAAAAATGAACGTGCTGTGCTGGTTGGCCTCATAACCCCGCAACAAACAGCAGAGCAAGTCCAGGAATACTTGGATGAATTGGCTTTTTTGGCTGAAACTGCTGGTTTTGTGCCCGACAAGCGGTTTGTGCAAAAGTTAGAAGTCTCAAATTCAATCACATTTGTAGGAACCGGCAAATTGCAAGAAATTAAAAGTTATGTGGAGGAAGAAGAAATAGGAATCATTATTTTTGATGATGAACTTTCGCCCCGCCAGATTAAAAACATTGAAAAAACGCTTGAAATAAAAATTCTCGACCGAACCAGTCTTATTCTCGATATATTTGCCATGCGTGCGCAAACAGCTTATGCTAAGGTACAAGTGGAATTGGCTCAATACCAGTATCTTCTTCCCCGTTTGACTCGTCTGTGGACTCACCTTGACCGTCAACGTGGTGGTGGTGCTATGATGCGCGGAGTGGGGGAAACCCAGCTCGAAACCGACCGCCGTATTGTGCTAGATAAGATTTCCTACCTGAAGGAGGAATTGAAGTTAATCGACCGTCAAATGCTGGTTCAGCGGAAAAATAGAGGCAAACTTGTCCGCGTTGCTTTGGTTGGCTACACCAACGTCGGCAAATCCACTTTGCTTAACCTGCTTAGCAAGTCGGATGTGTTTGCCGAAAACAAGCTGTTTGCCACACTCGACACAACGGTTCGAAAAGTGATTATCGACAACCTTCCCTTTTTGCTTTCAGACACGGTGGGATTTATCCGAAAATTGCCGACCCATCTCGTGGAATCTTTCAAGTCAACACTCGACGAGGTACGCGAAGCCGATATCCTGGTGCATGTGGTGGATATTTCACATCCCAATTTTGAAGAACAAATTCAGGTAGTTGAAAATACTTTGACCGAAATAGACAAGGAAGAAAAGCCAACCATCCTCTTGTTCAATAAAGTGGATGCTTTTGATTATATTCCCAAAGACGAGGACGATCTTTCTCCAATCAAACGAGAAAATCTCTCGCTGGAAGAATTGAAAAAAACATGGATGGCCAAAATGAGTGACAACTGTTTATTTATCTCGGCCCGTGAAAAGCAGAATATTGACGAATTGAAACAGAAAATTTACGATAAGGTGAGGGAAATCCATATTCAACGATTCCCTTATAACGATTTCCTCTTCCACAAATATGACGAAGAAGCAAACGAAAAATAAAAATCCTTTCAAATCATGTGCGAATACCGTAATTTGACATCTGACGAAATCATTCGTTTGGAACAAAATCATTGTGTATGTGATGATTGGTCGAGCGTATCCGTAGGTATTCATTTTGATCCGAAATATGTTCGCAGGGTACAATTTTCAGGAACGGTAAAGCTCGGGGTCTATGAAGAATCTTTTACTCAGAAAAACGGCCTGACGAAACATTCGGGCATCTACGACGTGTGTTTGCACGACACTGAGGTGGGCGACAATACGCTTATCGAAAATATCCAGAATTATATCAGCAATTACCGGATAGGCAACAATTGCTTTATTCAAAATGTCAACAGCATCATCGCTTTCAAAAATGCGAGCTTTGGAAACAATGTGAAGGTTTCTGCCATTGACGAATCGGGTGGGAGGCCGGTGCAGTTGTTTGACAAGCTATCTTCCCATTTGGCTTATTTTCAGGCGGCATACCGCTACAACTCAAAACTGATTGAGCAGCTCGAAAAAATAATTCATAAATACCGCCAACAGCAAATTCCGGAAAAGGGAATTATTGAAGACTACGTGAAAATCTGTAACGCGGGCAAAATAAAGGACGTAATCATTCGGAATTACACTTACATAGATGGCTCAGCCAAATTAGTAAATGGAACCATTGCGAGCGAAAAAAATGCACCCACCTACCTCGGAAGAAGTGTGATCGCCGAAGATTTCATAGCGGCAGCGGGTGCAAGCATAGAAGACAGTGTGTTCCTCAATAATTGTTTTATAGGCCAGGCCGCTTGCCTGAAACGTGGTTTTTCAGCTACTGAATCGTTGTTTTTCAGCAACTGCCATCTGGAACACGGAGAATCGTGTTCTGCTTTTGCCGGGCCCTACACTGTTTCGCATCACAAGCCAACTTTGCTGATCGCAGCCATGTTTTCGTTTATGAATGCTGGTTCGGGAACCAATCAGAGCAATCACCTGTATAAGCTGGGTCCTATCCATCAGGGAATTACCGAGCGGGGACTTAAAACTTCCAGCAACTGCTACCTGATGTGGCCTGCCCACATTGGTGCATTTAGCTTTGTAAATGGGAAACACTACCTGCATCCCGACACCTCCTTGTTCCCCTTCTCTTATTTGTTGGAAGAAAATGAATCTTCAACTTTGGTGCCTGGCTTATCCTTGAAGAATGTGAGTTTGCTCCGAGACGAGAAAAAATGGAAAGAGCGAGACAAGCGAAAATCAACTAAAGTACTGGATTACCTTCATCCGAATGTATTTAGTCCCTTTACGATGGAAAAAGTGTTTTCTTCAATCCAGATCCTCAAAAATCTCAAGCAAAATATATATTCCGAGAAATACCATTACAATGGATGCTATATCAAGCATGTTTCGATAGACAAAGGCATCCAGTTGTACGAGTTGGCAGTTGCCAAATACCTTGGTGATGTATTGTTGAATTATTTGGATAACAATTCCATCACATCTTGGCACGAGATTGCTTTCGCTTTTGGCACCGATTGTGAGAAAGGTAGTGGAGCTTGGGTTGATTTGGCTGGCTTGCTCACACCCAAGAATCAATGTGATTGCTTATTGGCTGATATTGTTTCAGGTAAAATTACCTCGGTAGAGGAAATTGATTCGGTTTTAGGCGGTTTTTACAACAGGTATTCCGAATTCGAATTTTGTTGGGCCATCGACAAATTAAAGACCCATTTTGGCTTTAGCACGTCGCTATCCAAAGAGAAATTTATTGCATATGTAGAAAAATGGGAAGAGGCTTCCAATTCTCTATACCATATGATGCAAGCAGATTTAAAGAAAGAATTCGGCAATTACATGACGATCGGCTTTGGGCTTGACAATCCAGAAGAAAAAGAGAATGACGTGGTTGCTGTCCGGGGCAATTGGGAAGATAATCCCATCGCAGAAACAATTTTTGAGCTAATTAATCGGGTGCGAAATACAGCCTTGTATTGGAAATCAATTGTTATAGAATGATAATTTACCTATGAAACAAGATTGGAAACCGGGAACAATGATTTATCCCTTGCCTGCCGTTATGGTAACCTGCGGTTCCTCTCCCGAGGAATACAATATTATTACCTTGAGCTGGGTGGGGACCATCTGCACAAATCCACCGATGTGCTATATCTCGGTGCGTCCCGAACGCCATTCTTATGAGATAATCAAGCGCAACATGGAATTTGTAATCAATCTGGCAACCGAAGATTTGGCAAGAGCTACCGATTGGTGCGGTGTGAAGAGTGGACGCGATAAAAATAAATTCGAGGAAATGAAGCTCACGCCCGGCAAATCGTCGGTGGTGAATGCGCCTTACATTGAAGAATCCCCGTTGTGTATCGAATGCAAAGTGAAGGAAATAATACCTCTTGGTTCGCACGACATGTTTATAGCAGATGTGGTGAATGTGAAAGCCGATGACAAGTTTATTGATCTCGACACAGGCAAATTCGACCTGGACAAAGCCCGGCCAATTGCTTACCTTCACGGACAATACACCGGTTTAGGACGGAACTTAGGGAAGTTTGGATGGTCTGTTGAGAAGAAGAGCGTTAAAACAAAAATTTGACAAGCAAGGATGCCAAACGAAATGGGTGACGAAAGTTAGGGCTTACAAACTTGTAGGCAATAGTCGGCCATCCTGGAAAAAATCCCAAGAATGGCAGGAGTGATGAACGTTATAAGTTTTTGATGATTTTCGATATATCTATATACGAAAATGCACTACGAAAAATGCGAAGCACTTCGGCATACACCGGAGACACTTTTTTGCACTCTTCCATCAATTCCATGTTGTTCATGTCATACGAATTGGTGATGTTATTCGTATCCTTGTTGTCGTTGATATTGAATATTTTCATAGCCCAACATTTTGTTTGATTGTGAATAATTGCCTGTGCTACCACCAAAAGGAAAAAACAATTCCGAATGCAACTTGTTGATTATTTTCTTCTTTTTACCCCACAAAGGAAGATATTTGAAACGAATAAAACAAATATTAGGGTATGTTTTTTGGTCGAATAATCTATTAATCAATCAAAATAATTTCATGCCGGAAAATTAAATCGGTCTAAATCCAGATCTAAACAGGCATTCAGGGTTTTGTCTGCTTGCAGATGTTTTACAACAATCCCTAAGCTAATGCTTTGTGACAGCTTTATGACTAAAAAACTTCCTCCCTACTTTACAAAATAGATATTATCTCATTCATTATCTTTGTTCCCCAAAAAGTAACATGCAAATCGAAACAGAAAGGCTTATCCTTGTCCCATTAACAGCAACCAATTTACGATCGATAATGCGAAATAAAAGCCAGGCTGCCAATGAATTGGGCTGGTTGTCTGACGCCGAAGAATTGAGTTCCAAAATGTATTTCATCTATCAGTTGAAGGCCGAAAATATAGATAAAGATGAGATAAACTGGATGTTTTACACCTATTTTGCAATTGTTCTGAAAGAATCAAATCATCTGATTGGTGAAATTGGTTTCAAGGGAGTTCCTGATGAAAATGGGGAAGTCGAGGTGGGCTATGGCTTGGACAATGAAAAGTGGTACGGAAAAGGTTACATGACCGAGGCCTTGAAGGGACTTATCCAATGGGCTTTCACCCAAGAAAGTGTTCTTTGGGTGGTGGCCGACACGGATAGGGTCAACGTGCCATCACAAAAAGTACTCAAAAAATCGGGAATGTTGTTTTGGAAAGAAGAATTTGATTATTTTTGGTGGAAAATTAAAAAAAATTAAATTGGCACAATGACACATATTTTCAAATCTAACAATTGAAAACAATTATAATCCCCTAAATTCAAGCAAAATGAAAAAAATGATTCTTGGCATGGGTGCATGTCTTCTTTTGACCGCTTGTGGAAGTGTCCCTATCACAGGGCGCAAGCAGATGCTTCTTGTCTCCGACAGCGAAGTACTCAATCTTAGCCTTCAACAATATTCCGACTTTAAGAAAACAGCTCCTGTTTCAACGGATAAAACAAATACGGCTCTTGTCGAAAAAGTGGGCAAGAAAATTGCCTCAGCAGTGGAAACTTACATGTCGCAAGCCGGCCTTTCAAGCCAACTTTCGGGTTACTCCTGGGAGTTCAACCTCATAAAAAGCACCGACGTGAATGCTTTTTGCATGCCGGGCGGGAAAATTGTTGTGTATGAAGGAATCCTTCCCGTCACCCAAACGGAAACAGGCTTGGCGGTTGTTCTCGGACATGAAGTGGCACATGCCATAGCCAAACATGCGAACGAGCGGATGAGCCAGCAACTGCTGACTCAATATGGCGGCACAGCTCTTGGAACAGTGCTGCAAAACTCATCGGCAACCACGCAAACAATGGCTAATACCCTTTATGGAATCGGTTCGCAATATGGAGTCGCATTGCCCCATTCACGCAAGCAGGAATTGGAAGCCGATAAGCTTGGCCTGATTTTTATGGCGATGGCTGGTTATGAACCCAACCAGGCTGTTGGGTTCTGGCAACGGATGGCTCAAAGCTCAAACTCCAAAGTCTCTGAATTTATGAGTACGCACCCATCGGATGAAACCCGCATCGCCAAAGTACAGCAGGAATTGCCGGAGGCTTTGAAATATTACAAAGCTCCTGTAAGCACCACTACTAGTACGACCAAAAAGAGGACAACTACCAAGAAAAAATAATTTTTCACAAAGACCTTTAGATTTTATGGCGATAAATTGTTCCAATTACTTATTTCTAATTTTGGTCAAAAAAAACAGTAAGTACATCCCTTCTTTCTGTCTTTCTTAGACAGGATGGTTCGAAAAAAAAAGTAACTTTGCGGCTCACAATTAACCATAACAAATAAAACTTAAATCATTTCAAATGAAACCAACTCTTTTTGTATTGGCAGCCGGAATGGGCAGTCGCTATGGAGGTTTGAAACAATTAGACGGGCTTGGTCCGAGCGGTGAAACTATTATGGACTACTCTATCTTCGACGCTTTGCGTGGGGGGTTCGGAAAAGTAGTGTTTGTTATCCGTGAATCTTTTGACAAAGATTTTCGTGAAAAAATTATTTCGAAATACGAAAACAAAATCCCGGTGGATGTCGTGTATCAGGAATTGGACAAATTGCCTGCCGGATTCACTGTAAATCCAGAACGGACCAAACCTTGGGGCACCAACCATGCTGTGCTGATGGGAAAGGATGTTATCAAAGAGCCTTTTGCTGTGATCAATGCAGATGACTTTTATGGCAAAGAGAGTTTTGCGATTTTGGCCGGTTATTTGGCAAAATTGGAAGGAAACGCAGACGAATATTGCATGATCGGCTACCGAGTGGGCAACACATTGTCCGAAAGTGGCACCGTGGCACGCGGAGTATGCGAAACCAACGAGCAGGAGTTGCTAACCGGAGTGGTGGAACGCACTGAAATTGAGCGTCAGGATGGCGAAGTAAAATACAAAGACGAAAATGGTTTTTGGGTCGCTATTCCCGACAACACTCCCGTTTCGATGAACATGTGGGGATTCACCCCCGACTATTTCGAGCATTCGGAAAGTTATTTCGTTGATTTTCTCAAAGAACATGCAGCCAACATCAAAGCTGAATATTTCATCCCTTTGTTGGTGAATCATTTGATTGTGAATAAAATATCCACCGTAAAGGTTTTGGACACTCCATCCAAGTGGTTTGGCGTGACTTATGCCGATGACCGCCAATCGGTTGTTGACAAATTGCAATCGCTTGTCAATAGCGGAGAATATCCAACGCCACTCTGGTAATCACGGAAAACCGCAAATCACACTAAGACTTGTGCCTTTCGGGTGCGAGTCTTTTTTTTGCTGTATGTCGCGCTATCTTAAAAAAGCTTGGTGGTTTAGGAGCTTTGTGTTTTTATTTTATTTTCCAAATCTCTTCGGAAAAGTAGAAATTAGTTGTTCTAAATTTGTATTTTTGTGACATTTTAGTCTAACACAGGTCAGACAGCATATAGATACTCAAAACGATTACATAAAAAGATGGAAACATTAGACTGGTCAAAACTGTCGTTCACATACATGAAGACAGATTTCAACGTAAGGTCTTACTACAAAGACGGAAAATGGAGTGCACCAGAAGCAACTACTTCCGACAAGGTGGAAGTGCACATGGCGGCAACAAGCTTGCATTACGGACAAACGGCTTTCGAGGGGCTCAAAGCTTTTCGTGGAAAAGACGGAAAAGTGCGAATTTTTAGAATGAGGGACAATGCGGAAAGAATGCTTTCCTCTTGCCGCGGCATTCTGATGGCCGAGCTTCCCATTGAACTGTTTGAAGAAACTGTACTAAAGGCTGTCAAGCTCAACGAGCGGTTTGTTCCTCCTTACGAGAGTGGTGCTTCCTTGTATATCCGGCCAGTGATTTTCGGGACATCGGAACAAGTGGGAGTGAAACCCGCAGATGAATATGCTTTTATTGTGTTTGTGATGCCCGTAGGTCCTTATTTCAAGGAAGGGTTTAAAACTACTTCGGTTGTGATTTACCGTGGTTACGACCGTGCTGCTCCTCATGGAACCGGAACTTACAAGATTGGTGGAAACTATGCCGCAGGGATGGTTGCCGGAGAAAGGGCTCACCACGAAGGATATTCGGCTGTGTTGTACTTGGATGCCAAAGAGAAAAAATACATTGATGAATGCGGTCCCGCCAACTTTTTCGGAATCCGCAACAATATTTACATCACGCCGCAATCGACCTCCATTCTACCTTCCATCACCAACAAAAGCTTGATGCAATTGGCTTTGGACAACGGCATGAAAGTGGAACAGCGGCAAGTGCCGGAAGAAGAGCTGGAAACATTCGAAGAAGCTGGCATGTGCGGAACGGCAGCGGTGATAAGCCCGATTAACCGGGTGGACGATGTGGAAGAAAACAAGTCCTATGTGATTTCCAAAGACGGAGAGCCGGGATCAATCTCTACCAAATTGTATCAACAGTTGCGAGCTATCCAGTATGGTGATGCTCCCGACACGCATGGTTGGGTCACTATTTTGTAATTTGTCTGTTTCTATAGATCGTTTTATAATAGATATTCATGGAAATTAATCCAGAAATAGAAAATGAGCCTGGAGCGATTCTTCAGGAAGAATTGATAGCCGAAAGCCAGGAGCCTGCCGAAGAAATATCAGAACCGAAAATGATGGTTCTCCGGACTGAAAACCTGATTAAGAAATACCGTACCCGTACAGTTGTTGACCATGTGTCGATCAACGTGAAACAAGGGGAAATTGTAGGACTTCTCGGCCCAAATGGTGCCGGAAAAACCACCACTTTCTACATGACCGTGGGTTTGGTGATCCCGAATGCGGGGAAAATATACCTCGACAGTCAGGAAATCACCAATTATCCCGTCTATAAAAGGGCGCAGCAAGGTATAGGATATTTGGCTCAAGAAGCGTCTGTTTTTCGAAAAATGAGTGTGGAAGACAATATCCGTGCTGTTTTACAGATGACCAAACTCTCCAAACATGACCAGCAAGCAAAGCTGGAGAGCCTGATAGCGGAATTTGGACTGAACAAAGTGCGTAAGAATTTGGGAGACCGCCTTTCGGGAGGTGAACGACGCCGCGCCGAAATCGCCCGCTGTCTGGCCATCAGTCCGAAATTCATCATGTTGGACGAACCTTTTGCCGGTGTGGACCCCATCGCCGTGCAGGACATCCAGGAAATTGTGGCTCAATTGAAATACAAAAATATCGGGATTCTCATCACCGACCACAATGTGGACGAAACCCTAAGCATCACCGACCGGGCATATTTGCTGTTTGAAGGAAAAGTGCTATTCCAAGGAACTGCCGAAGAACTGGCATCCAATGAAATAGTGCGTGAAAAGTACCTTGGCCGCGACTTTGAACTCAAACGCCGCAAATTCGACCATTTGAAGTAAGGCAAAGAATAGCGCAAACTAAGTTTATTCGTGATCTGATATTTTAGTAGATCTGGATGGGAGCGAAAGGCCATAAATGGACATATTTGGCTTTCGGAGCAAAATAAAAAGTTTGCAAATGAAGGTTCGATTGAAAGTAGGGACCAGATAAGCTGGTTTTTATTTTATTTTTTCTTAATTTTAGCGGTCGAACCCATATCCATTTGCGAATGACTCTCGGCCAATACATTGACAGCATTAACAAACGCTACCTGCTTGGTAACGCCACCGAACACACCTTCCGTGGCGACTTGCAACTCCTTCTCGAAAGCCTTGTTCCTACCATCAGGGCAACCAACGAACCCAAACGGCAATCCTGCGGTGCGCCCGATTACATCATCAGCCAAAAAGACATTCCCGTAGGCTACATCGAAGCGAAGAATATTGCCGACAACGACCTCGACGGAAAAAAGAAAATCGGACACAAGGAACAATTCGACCGTTATAAGGCTTCGCTGAATAATTTGATTTTCACCGACTACCTTGCTTTCCACCTTTACCGCGACGGCGAATTCGTGACGAAAGTAGCTATCGGCGAAATATCCGGCGGTGAGATCAAACCGCTGAAAGACAATTTTCCTGTTTTCGAAAGCCTCATAGCCGACTTTTGCTCCCATGTGGGGCAAACCATCAAAAGCTCCAAACGGCTCGCCGAGATGATGGCGGGCAAAGCGCGCCTCCTTTCCGAAACCATCGAACGGGCTTTGAATTCAGACGAGCAGAATTTGGAGAACAGCACCCTGAAAGACCAAATGATAGCTTTCAAGGACATTCTCATACACGATATTACCCCCAAAGGCTTTTCGGACGTGTATGCCCAAACCATTGCTTACGGATTGTTTGCTGCACGCTACCACGACCCCACATTGCCCACTTTTAGCCGCCAAGAGGCGTATGAATTGATCCCGAAGTCAAATCCATTTCTAAAGAAACTGTTTGGATACATTGCCGGATTAGACGTGGACGACCGCATCAAATGGATTGTGGACGACCTCATTACTATTTTCTTGGCCTGCAACGTGGAGCAAATTCTCAAAAACTACGGGCGAAGCACCAAGACGGAAGATCCGGTCATCCATTTCTACGAAACATTCCTGAGCCAATACGACCCCAAGCTGCGCAAGTCGCGCGGTGTGTGGTACACGCCGCAACCGGTGGTGAATTTCATCGTTAGGGCGGTGGACGAGATCCTGAAAAACGAATTTCAGCTTCCGCAAGGACTCGCCGACACCAGCAAGACAAAGATCAAGGTGGATGCCCAAGGCAAGAAAGTAGAACAAGAGGTGCATCGTGTTCAGATCCTTGACCCGGCGACAGGCACAGGCACATTTCTTGCCGAAGTTATCAAACATGTCCACAGCAAATTCACCGGGATGCAAGGGATCTGGAGCAATTATGTCGAAGACCAGCTCCTGCCACGTCTCAACGGATTTGAACTGCTGATGGCAAGCTATGCCATGGCACATTTGAAGCTCGACTTGCTGCTCACCGACACCGGATTCAAGCCCACCAAGGATCAACGTTTCCGCATCTTCCTCACCAACAGCCTCGAAGAGCACCACCCCGACACAGGAACGCTCTGGGCAAACTGGCTGAGCACTGAAGCAAACGAGGCAAACCGTGTCAAAAGGGATACGCCTGTGATGTGCGTGATCGGAAACCCGCCGTATAGTGTTAGCAGCAGTAACAAAAGTGAATGGATTGAAACTCTCACAGCCGACTATAAAAAAAATATGAAAGAGAGAAACATACAACCTCTTTCTGATGATTATATAAAGTTTATCCGCTTTGGACAGCATTTTATTGATAAAAATGGAAGTGGCTTATTGGCATATATCTCCAACAATAGCTTTATTGATGGAGTTATTCACCGACAAATGAGGAAAAATCTGTTAGAAAGCTTTGATAAAATCTACATTCTCGATTTGCATGGAAATTCTAAAAAACAGGAAGTTTGCCTTGATGGATCAACTGATGAGAATGTGTTTGACATAATGCAGGGTGTTTCGATTAATCTCTTTGTAAAAACTGGAGAAAAGAAGAAAAATGAATTAGGGAAAGTTTTTCATTTCGATTTACAAGGGAAAAGAGAATTTAAGTATGACTTTCTAAGGGAGAATTCATTAGGATCATTAAATTGGAATAATTTAGATGTAAAGCCACCAATTTATATATTTAAGAATCAAGATACAAACTCCTTAGAATCATATAATAAGGGATTAAATATTGAAAGCTTATTCATTATAAATGCGACCGGAGTAAAAACAGAAAGAGACAGTTTTACAATTCAATTTACTCACAAAGAAATAGCGGAAATAGTTACGGACTTGAAAAATCTGTCAGTTGATGAAATTCGAAGCAAATATAAACTTGATAAAGATGGAAGAGATTGGCAACTTGCTTTTGCTAAAAAAGATATAATGAACAATCAGCATTTGATCACAAAAATCCAATATAGACCTTTTGATTATCGAAGTACTTCATATTCTGGAATCACTAAAGGATTTATGGCTTATCCACGAGGCAAAATTATGTCACATTTGGTAAAAGATAATTTTGCTTTTGTATCTACAAGATTAAACCGAGGTTTAAGTCAAGGTTATAATTTCGTTTCGAGAAATATTTTAGATCTGCATTTACTTGACAGTGCTGCTGATTCATTACAGGCTTTCCCTCTCTACCTCTATCCAGCCACAAGCACCCAACAATCTTTTGGCTTGGCAACCGAAAGAACTCCAAACCTAAACGCCGAAATCGTCAATCAACTGGCAGAAAAATTAGGATTAAGGTTTACCAACGAGAAAGAAGCCGACGATAATATTTTTGCCCCAATCGACATACTGGACTACATTTATGCAGTTTTGCATTCGCCAAGATACCGGAAGAAATACAAGGAATTTCTAAAGATTGATTTTCCAAGAGTGCCCTATCCAAAAGACAAACAAACGTTTTGGCAGTTGGTGCAACTGGGCGGCCAACTCCGGGAGATCCACCTGCTGGAATCGCCCGAAGTGGAACAATTCAACACCCAATATCCGATCGGTGGCGACAACACGGTGACAGACATCCGCTTTGAAGAAAACTACGAGTTGGTGGATGGCGACACCACCACGCACGTCACTTCGCTGATCCCCATCGGTAGGGTTTACATCAACGGCAGCCAATTTTTCCAAGCCGTTCCACGCCTGGCCTGGGAATTCTATATCGGCGGTTATCAACCTGCACAAAAATGGCTCAAGGACCGCAAAGGCCGCACCCTGCAATTTGAGGACATCCTCCACTACCAAAAGATAATTGTGGCATTGTCCGAAACTGGTCGGTTGATGGAGGAGATAGATAAGATTGAATTTGAATAACATCTATTAGTATAATTGATGATTTCAGAGACTCTAAAACTTGAAATACAGCAGATTGTGCTTTCTCGACCGCATTCATATCTTTCCATGTTATGGAAATTCACCTCTTTTTTTGTATCTTTGTCGCCTCATGGGCAGATTATTATCGATAGATTACGGGCAGAAAAGGGTTGGAATTGCAGTTTCGGACAGCTTGCAGATTATTGCTAACGGGCTGACTACTGTTCCCACGGTGGACTTATTTAAATTCCTGAAAGAATATTTCGCAAAAGAACCGGTCGAAAAAGTGATCGTTGGAAAACCAATGCAAACGAACGGCCAACCTTCTGAAAATCTTCAGAGAGCGACTGTTTTCGTTCAAAAATTCCAAGCAACTTATCCAGATATTCCGGTGGAATGGTACGACGAAAGGTTTACTTCCGTGTTGGCCCATCAAGCGATGATCGACGGAGGATTGGGCAAGAAAGCCCGTCAGAACAAGGCTTTGGTGGACGAGATCAGCGCATCGATTATCCTTCGGGATTATATGGAAAGCAGGAGGCGGTGATCAGACCAGTCATCAGTTAACGAATTAACGAATTCACAAATCAAGATATAGCATATTCGCAATTAAAAATGATATTACCAATTTATGTATATGGACAGCCAGTCCTAAGAAAAGTGACAGAAGACATCACTCCCGATTATCCGAATCTCAAGGAGTTGATCGACAATATGTTCGAAACAATGTACAATGCTGATGGAGTCGGATTGGCCGCTCCCCAGATTGGTTTGGATATTCGTCTGTTTGTAGTTGATTTGGAACCGATGGGAGAGGATGACCCAAAATACAAAGGGTTCAAGAAGGCATTCATCAACGCCCGCATCCTTGAAAGGAGCGGTGAAATTGAAACAGTACAAGAAGGCTGCCTGAGCTTACCGGGTTTGCACGAGTCTGTTCCCCGCGAAGGGAAGATACGCATCCGCTATCAGGACGAAAATTTCGTGGAGCATGAGGAAGAATACAGTGATTTCTTTGCCCGTTGCATCCAGCACGAGTACGACCATTTGGATGGAATTCTTTTTATCGACAAAATTTCGGCTATCCGCAAGCAGTTGATCAAATCGAAGTTGACCAACATGCTCAACGGAAGGACGAATTGCCATTACCGCGTGAAAACGATTAATAAGAGATAAACTTTTAAACCGCATCGGTTCCGATGCGACCCTGAATAAGGCCTCTATAGACATCATGTTTATAGAGGCCTTATTTTTTTACCCTTTCAAATTTCACTTTCTTCAGGTTCTTCTTTAGTTGCGGGTCAGCCCGGAAGCATATGCGCTTGGCTTTCACACGGTGGGGCGTGCACTCCTCCGGAGATGCGTATCCCTCGCTGGTGATCGACAACGAGAATACGCCGATGTCTTCTAACTTGACGGCTCTGCCTTCATGCAGGTAAGTCTCTATCAATTCGGACAAGCCGATAAGCGTGGCGCGGATGTCCGCCTGGCTTAGGGTGCTTCGATCGGCCAATCGTTCCGCTATTTCCCGGGTGCTGACAATTTCTCCACCTATTCGGCGCGCATAGTAACTTTCTTTGTCGTTGATCCCGTTCCTCTTCTTTTCGGTTTTGTATCGGATAGTCATTGTGAAGTATAATTTGTTGAATGTGTACTTATCAGAATATGAAATATATGCAAGTGTATTTTTGCAAATATACGCATATTATTTTTATATAGTATATCACTAGTGTCCCATTAAAATTGGGGCGTTATTAAAAATCAAATAAATTTGGCTCATTAAGCCTAAAATGATCTTTGTCATTTTGAAATTTAGTTCTGTCGAAGAGGTCTCGAAGATGAGTTTTATCAGTTAATGATATACTCAGGATCTGCAACACCTCGTAGGTGCTTCTATCGAGTTGCATGTCTTTTTGAACAATTGCAACCAGGCAGTAAGTACATATAGCTACATAGATTTGAATCCGAACTGCATTCTCTGATGTGCCCCAGAATTTCTTTATTTTAAGATGCTGTTTCAGCCACTTGAAAAACAATTCAACTTGCCAGCGGTTTCTGTAAAGTTCGGCAACTTGAAGTGCCGAAATATGCATCGCATTGGTTAAGAAGACGAACTCACGTTCTTGTTCTTCATCCCAGTATCTTACCAAACGAAGTGTATCTGGATAGTATTGACTTGGATAAAATCCAGTCAATTCGATCATCACATCAGAAAGCACATTCTTAGGCAATCTACGTTTCCATTTGATGGATTTGTACTGCAGATTCTTCTTGGATCTGACTACGAAAAAGGCTTCTATCTGATGAATCTTATACAGCATTTTGAAACTGTTGTACGCTCTATCAAATATATAATACGAGCCTGATTCATACGGAATTTCTTTCATCGCTCTTGAGTCGTGTACTGAAGCTTCGGTGATATGAAAAAATGTCGGCATCTGTGTTTCCACATCGTATAATGTATGCACTTTGATTCCACCTTTTTTCTTGCGAAACTTCGCCCACCAAAAGACAGAAAGGCATAGGTCAATCGTTGTTGAATCGAAAGCATATACGTTACCACCAAGTTTGAAGATGTCAGAAACTCTTTTCTGTCTAGCTTCATTAACCAGGTAGTAAGCGTACTCTTCGAAAATACGATAGTCTCTGTCTTGATTAGCTCTTGCCAAAGATGATTTTGAAACATTCTTGCCCATTCCCAAATGATAACATTTGGAGTAGTGAGCATCAAGAGCGACAATCAAATCTCTCAGACTTTCTCGGTTTGACAATTGTCCGAACATCATAGAAAGTAATTGATTCCAGCATTTAAAATGCTTAATGTATCGATTACCTTGGTACTTATCAACGATACGACGAAACTTATTTTCGTTCAGAAATGATATCAGTTGGGCAAACACATATTTCTCTTTATTCATTGCAGCCTATATATTAGACCGCAAAATTAAAAATTGAAATCGTCGCACTTAAAAAACTGATGTAACTAATTAAATTTCAAATATTTCAAAGAACACTTTTAAATTTTAATGGGACAGTAATGATAGTATATATTAAATTTGAAATTAGTATATATAATATTAATTTTTTATATATATTAGATTATAATTTTATATATATCAAAATAGATATTTAAAACTATCTAATTGTAAATATATAGGCAGGAAATTACTTTTTTATAGAGTTGGCGGCGTATTGGTTGGCGTGAGGGTGGTAGCATGAGGGGCATTGGCAGCAAGCAGCCTTCGACGAGAGGCAGGGCTTTTTAGAACCTTGTTGGGGGGTAACCTGAAAGCTTCTGCACCTGATTGAGATTTCATACAAGCACAAATTTTTGATTTTTTGTGCAAATATGTGCTGGAACGTTTTCATACACCATTATTATATCGTAATATTGCAATATAATAATATTCAGAAATGGGAACAACAAAAACAGAAAATTATTCGGAGAATCAAATAGCCATTGCACTGAAAGCAAAAGCATTGGGGCATCCGGCCCGGATAGCGATAATCGATTATCTGATGAAGGTGAATGCCTGCATATGTGGCGATATTGTGAACGAATTGCCTCTTTCGCAACCAACGGTTTCACAACATTTGAGGGAACTTAAGAATGCCGGTCTCATAAAGGGAAGTATTGAGGGGACTTCTATCTGCTATTGTATTGATGAAAAAGCAATAGGCGAAGTGTTGGAGTATTTCTTCAAGATAGCTTCCCAGCTTGCCAATAAAAATGAAAATTGTTGTTGAAAAAAAATTATATAAGATGAAAAATTCAATCCAGATCAAAGAAATGGTGAAGCAAAAATACAGCGAAATTGCTTTGCAGGACAAAGAAACGAACCAGTCTTCGTGTTGTGGTGCGGGAGGTTGCTCCACGGAAGTTTATAACATTATGACAGAGGAATACACAGCCGTTGAAGGCTACAACCCGGATGCCGACTTGAAATTGGGCTGCGGCTTGCCCACCCAGTTTGCAAAAATCGCAGAAGGAGACACTGTGGTGGACTTGGGCAGTGGAGCTGGTAACGATTGCTTTGTGGCGCGTCACGAGGCGGGCGAAACAGGAAAGGTGATCGGGATAGATTTCACGGAAGCAATGATTCAAAAAGCAAGGGCAAATGCTGATAAAAAAGGATTTACCAATGTTGAGTTTCGATTGGGCGACATCGAGGAGATTCCCGTTTCGGACAGCACGGCGGATGTGGTGGTCAGCAATTGTGTGATGAATCTGGTGCCGGATAAGCCAAAAGCATTTGCCGAAGTGTATAGAATCCTGAAAGAAGGCGGGCATTTCAGCATTTCCGACATTGTGCTGACAGGAGAATTGCCGGAACGTATCAAAAACGCTGCTGAGATGTATGCCGGATGCGTGGCGAGTGCCATTCAAAAAAGCGATTATCTCCGTATAATAGAGGATGCTGGTTTCAGCAATGTTGTTTTGCAGAAAGAGAAGCCGATCATTATTCCGGATGATATTCTGGGTAATTATTTGAATGAAGAAGAGACCGAGGTGTATAAATCCAACAAGAATATCATTTTCAGCATCACGGTGTATGGCGAAAAGCAGGACTTGTGCTGTGGCAGAGGTTGTTGTATGTGAAATAGATAGTCATAGAGGCTCAAGGAAGTGCGGGGCAAATAGGCGAACAATTTCGCGTGGTGAGGGACCAAATAAAAGAGGATTGCCGTATCTTTGTTCCATAAGCCTGAATAACTAACTTTAAGATGACTCCATTTCTCTTTAGCATTGCCCAGACATATTATCGCCAATTCGGTAACGAGGTAAGTGATTTCACTTTTGTGTTTCCAAATAGGCGCGCCGGCCGCTTCTTCCTGAAATATTTGGCGGAGGTGGCAGGCAAACCGATCTTTTCGCCAAAGATTATTACCATTGCCGACCTGTTCTCCGAACTCAGCGAATTGCAATCGGCTGACCGCATATACCAGCTCTTTGTACTCTACGATTGCTACCGTGGAGTGGGCAGTTCGGATGAAAGTTTCGAAGATTTTATGTTTTGGGGAGAAATGTTGCTCAATGATTTTGACGATGTCGATAAATCGATGGCGGATGCCAAGCAGATCTTTCGCAACATACAGGATTTGAGAGAAATCGACTCTGCTTTTTCTTATCTCACACCCGAGCAAGTGGCCATTATCCGTCGTTTTTGGGTGAATTTTCTACCCATCAGCGAAGACGACAAGACCAAGCACGACTTCCTTGAGATCTGGGAAGTGCTCTATTCACTTTATGATAGTTTCCGGGAACGCTTGCGCACGGAAGGCTTGGCTTACGAAGGAATGATCTTCCGGGATGTGGCAGAAAAGGCGAAAAGACTGGAATTGCCTTCCTTGGCTTTCAAACGTTTGGTGTTTATCGGTTTGAACGGGCATTCTCGCTCAGAGGAAATACTTCTGGAATATGCCGGGAAGCAAGGACTTGCGGATTTTTATTGGGATTATGCATCGCCCTTGGTGAGGGACGAGAGCAATCCCGCCTCTTTTTTCATGCGGAACAACGAGCTGAAGTTCCCATCTCAATTTGAATTTGCCGAAGAAGAAATCCAACCGGAGAAAACGGTGGTGGAAGTGATTGGGATTCCCTCTTTTGTGGGGCAGGCGAAGCAGGTGCATCCCATTTTGAAAACCTTGATCCATCGAAGTGAAGTGGGAGAGAACCATTTGGTGCCCAATACAGCCATCGTGTTGGCGGACGAAAATTTGTTGCTGCCGACCCTTTATTCTATTCCCGAAGAGGTGGACAAAATCAATGTGACCATGGGTTATGGTCTGGCAAATTCCTCTATTGTGGCTCTTATGAACCAGATTTTTGAGGTACAAAAGAATTTCCGCTCTTCGAATGGCCAACTAGGAGTTTATTTTCGTTTTGTGTTTCCAGTGCTTACGCATAATTATATAGCCAAGATTGTAGGCCAGAAAGCAGACGATCTGAGGCGTGAAATTTTGGCTTATAACCGTTTGGTCGTTCCCGTGGAAGATTTGAAGATACATCCGTTGTTGGCTAAAATTTTTGAGCCAATGACAGATTCTTCGCACGTGGTCGAATCTCTGAAAAGCATCTTGTCATTCTTGCATCGTGCGCTTTCGTCATCTGTGATCGCTGAAAATGAAGAGGAGGCGGACGAATCTGAAGTGCGCTCGGCAGACTTGGAATGCGAGTTCATCGTTCAGTATTACAAGGCAGTAAATAGGATCGAGGACACGATGAAAGAACTAAAAGTCGCCGTTCAGCCGGATACATTTTTTCGTTTATTGAAGAAATTGGTAGCCGGTGTGAGTGTTTCCTTCGAAGGAGAACCGCTCTCAGGGCTACAAGTGATGGGTGTATTGGAAACCCGTGCCATTGACTTTGAAAACCTCATCCTTTTGTCGATGAATGAGGGTGTTTTCCCAACCAAGAAATCTACCAATTCATTCATTCCCTATCACCTTCGGCGTGGCTTTGGTTTACCTACCTATGAGCATCAGGACAGCGTTTTTGCTTACCATTTCTATCGGATGATTTTCCGGGCAAAGCGTATTTTCATGCTTTATGATACCCGCACGGAAGGGGCGAAAGCTGCCGAAGTGAGCCGCTATTTTTATCAATTGAAGCATCTTTATCCTCACCATTTTGATATTCGGGAACGAATAGTTGTGTATGAAGTGCCGTCTTTGGGGGCAGAAGCCATTACGATCAGCAAGTCGGCAGAAATCACGCAAAGGCTATCCCAGTATTTGGCAGGCGGTGATAAGGCTTTGTCGGCCAGTGCTATCAACAAATACTTGGATTGTCCGCTTCAGTTCTATTTGGCTGTGGTGGAGGGTCTCGGCTCCGAAGATGAATTGTCCGAAAAGGTGGAATCAGATGTTTTTGGTAGCATTTTTCACAGTGTGATGGAATGGATTTATGTCGAATTCAACGGAAAAACCGTCACTGCCGATGTTTTGAAAAGCATTCTCAAAAACGAAAAATACCTTGAATCGTTGCTCGAACGTTCGTTTGCAAAGCACTATTTCAAAAAAGAAAACGACGTTCGTCGGCTCTACGGGCAAATTCTTCTCATCTCGGAAATATTGAAAAAGTACGTGATTCAGACACTGCGGTATGACATCAAGCACACTCCTTTTACCTACATCGAGTCGGAAAAAAGATTTGACGGCCCTTATCTTTTGCCTTCCGGGAAATCAGTCCATCTGAAAGGATTTATCGACCGGGTGGATGAGTTTGAGGGCAGAACACGAATCATCGACTACAAAACGGGAAAGGGAACGCTTAGTTTCGCCGCTTTGCCGGACTTGTTCAATTCTGAAATCGAAAAGCGTCCGAAAGCGGTAATGCAAGTCTTTTTATATTCCCTGATTTATGCCCAAGGGAATCCTAAAGCCCAAATAATGCCTTCCATCTACTTTATACAGAGTATTTTTGATACCAGTTTTAATTCTGTAGTGGAAGAAAAAGTACCCAAGGGAACACCAGAGCCTGTGCTTGACTTTGAAAAATATCGTCTCGAATTTAAGGCTATGTTGGACAAATGTCTGGACGAAATCTTTGATCCCGAAATGCCTTTCACACAAACTACCACGGGAAAACCATGTGAGTGGTGCGACTTCCGGACGGTTTGCAAAAAATAGACGGATACAATTTGGACGCTATGGCACGAAGATGCTAAGTTTTTTATGATACTATTGGGTGATATTCATCTTTGCATCTTAGCCATTAAAAAACATTATTTTTCCTTCCACCATTCTGTAAACGATTGATCCTTACTGTTCAAGTCAACTTTTTCTCCAATTCTGGGCGTAGCCAAGGAAAAATCATAATTTTCATTTTTGTACAATTCAGACACTTTGTTCAGCGGTTCGTCCCATGAATGATTTGCCAGTGCAAATTTGGAGGAGTGAACCGGGATCACATTTTTGGCTTTCAGTTCATTCACCTCTTTTAGAAACTGTTCAGGCAATGTGTGGATGGCTTCCCAAGCCAAGTTGTACTGTCCGTTTTCCAAAATCGCCCAATCAAATGGTCCGTATTTTTTTCCGATTTGGGCATAGTGTGTATCGTAGCCGCTATCACCACCAAGAAACATCTTCCGTTTTGGGGTTTCCAACACATACGACACCCAGAGCGTATTGTTCCGGTTTAGGCTTCGTCCCGCAAAATGGCGTGCGGGAGTGGCACGAATTGTCATTCCATCGGCCAAATTCGCTGTTTCAAACCAATCTTTCTCCAGGATCTTGCCTGGATCATAGCCCCAATATTCAAAATGGGAACCTACACCCAAGCCGCAAATCACGTTTTTCACTTTGCCTTTGAGTTCGATGATAGTATTGTAATCCAAGTGGTCGTAATGGTCGTGGGAAATCAATAAATAATCAATTTCAGGCAGATCCGAAACTTGGTAATTATTGCTTCCCTTGAAGGCTTTCACGCTAGCGGGAATAGGGGAGGCATTGCCGCTGAAGACGGGATCAATTAAAAAGGTTTTCCCTTCCGCTTGTATGAAATAAGACGAATGTCCAAACCAAACAAGGATGGCATCGTCGGGATTCAGGTGCTTCAAATCGGTTTTAAGCGATGGAATGGGGTTTGTAGGTGTTTTGCTTGGGGCTTTTTCAAACAATTGGCTGTACAAGACTCCCAGCATGGAATATCCTTGGGTCAATGTTGGGGTGAAATGGGCGTTTTGAAATTTGCCATCTTTGTATTGAGGGGACTTTTTGATTCTTTCCAATCTTTTGCCGGATGGAGCTTTGCCGAATTGCGGTTGGTTAAGGAAATAGAGTCCAAAAACAAATAGGATGGATATGGTACTGGCAATTGCAATCAACATTCTTTTTACTGCTTTGTTTAAACTGATTTTCATTTGGTTAGTTCATCGAATTTTTGAATTCGACAGGCGTGAAATTCGTCTTTGACTTGAATAATTTGCTGAACGACTGTGAATGCTCAAACCCCAATTGGTAAGCGATTTCGCTCACCGACAAATTGCTGGCAATCAAGTAATCTTTGGCTTTTTCAATTAGTTTCTCGTGGATAAGCTGTTGTGCATTTTGCCCGGTCAAAGTTCGCAGCATGTCGCTCAGGTAGCGAGGAGAAACACGAAGTTGTCCGGCAAGGTATTCCACGGATGGAAGCCCGTTGTTCAGACCCTTTTCATCGTTGAAATAGGTATTTAAAACCTCCTCGAGGCGAGAGAGCAAATCGCTGTTTACTGTCTTTCGGGTAATGAACTGCCTTTTATAGAATCGGTTACTATAATTCAATAACACTTCCAAATAGGATACAATCACATCCTGGCTCATTTCATCGATGGTTGTTTCAAGTTCGTTCTGGATGTTATCGAAAATTCCGGTGATAAGGTTTTTCTCTTTTTCGGAAAGATGAAGTGCTTCGTTGGTGTCGTAGGAAAAGAAGCCGTATTTTTTGATATTTTTACCCAAAGGATAATTCCGGATAAAATCGGGATGGATGAACAGCGTGAATCCGCAATACTTCGATGTGCCACTTTCTTCAATAGTAATCAATTGGTTGGGGGCGGTAAACATCATTCCACCTTCGTTGAAATCATAATAGCCTTGACCATACCCCATTTTCCCATTGGTGGCATATTTGTAAGAAACCTTATAGAAATCAAACAAATAAGAAGCATTTAGCAGCTCTGGATCGAGATCCAGGGTGGTATTGCTCACTAAGCTAATCAGGGGATGCAATGGTTTGGGCAATTGCATCATTTGGTGTAGCTGGGAGATCGAAGTGATCTTGGCTGGACTATTCCTTTTCTTTTCCATAACGTAAATGTACAAAATTAGAAATTCATACCGTGCAGCATCTGAATGACCTGCACGATACGATTCATTGGATTATTCACTGAAAAACTGTTTGCCCAATTGCGATCTGAAGGCTTCGTCTCCCAAAGCCAATCGTTGTGCATAAAGGGACTTGGCATCTTCGCCGGCCACGTACCTCAGTTGGGTTTTCCCATCGGTAGCTGCTTCGTAAACCACTTCCGCAATTTGTTCGGGGGAAGAGGCCGACTGCATCATTGAATCAGTGTTCGAGAGCATGATTTGGCTCATTGCATCATAACTCGGATGTCTTCCCATATCGAGCGAACGTCCCAAAAAATCAGTATTAATGCCACCAGGAGAAACGGTTTTAATGTTTATTCCAAAGCTATTCAACTCGAAAGCCATGCTTTCGCTCCACCCTTCTAACGCCCATTTGGTGGCGTGGTAAGTAGATCCTAACGGAAAAGCCATTAACCCGCCGATGGAAGTGGTTGTGATAAACAAGCCACTTTCTTTTTCCCTGAAATAGGGGACAAAGGCTTTTGTTACCCGGATAACTCCTAACAAATTGGTGTTTAATTGTTTTACTATTTGGTCATCGCTCAAAGATTCCAACACCCCGATCAGACCATAGCCCGCATTGTTGAAAACCACATCGATGGAATGCAGTTCGATGGCTTCCTTCACGGTCGTTTCAATTTGCTGCAAATCAGTTACGTCCAAAGGCAATAAAGTAACATTCTCCAAGGCTGAAAGTTCAGTTTCCTTTTCAGGATTTCTCATTGTAGCAATTACATTCCAACCTTTGTTTTGGAATAGTTTGGCGGTTGCTTTGCCTAAACCGCTTGAAGCGCCGGTAATAAAAATTGTTTTTTGCATTTTCTTGTTGTTTTAAAATTGATAATGCAAAGTTGGGGAAGAATAAACAAGTGGATGTAGCCAAAATGAGTTTGCTTGTAGCTGAAACGACGGAAAGATTATGTAATTAAAAAAGTGAGGTCACTAACGCTCGTTCTTCCACTCTTCAAATTGAATCTTAAGCTGGTAAGCATCGGCGGGATGTATCCGGTTGTCGCTTCTTTTTATCGTGAGGCCAAGCAGACGCACTTTGGGAGAAGTATCAATCGGGGCTAATAGTTCAAGGCCAATCCGGTAGAGCTGTTCAAAAGTAGTGATAGGAACAAATCCGGTCTTGCTTCGTGTAATAATTTGAAAATCTGCATATTTTATTTTCAAGGTGACGGTTCGTCCAATGAAATCCCGCTTGTCTATTCTGCCAATCACATCTTCAGCCACCTCATGCAAAATAAGCTGCAACTGTTCCAGTGAGTCTATGTCGTGCTCGAATGTAAGTTCTGCACCCATCGACTTCCGTTCGCGATCAGGTTCCACAAGCCGGTCGTCTATCCCACGTGCATTCAAGTAGAACGTATGCCCAGCTTTTCCAAATGCTTGCGTGAGTTGGGCTTCGGAAAACTGCTTGAGGTCGGATCCTGTTTTTATCCCCATTTGGTGCATGGCTTCGGCTGTGACCTTCCCTACACCGAAAAAACGTTCTATCTCCAGTGTTTCCACAAATTGCTCGCCATCTTTTGGTCGGATAATAAATAACCCATTCGGCTTCCGGAAATCGGATGCAATTTTCGCCAGAAATTTGTTGTATGAAACTCCAGCGGAAGCCGTAAGGTTGGTCTTCTCGAAGATCTTTTGCTTGATCTCTTTGGCAATTTCCGTAGCCGAGCTAATGCCGAATCGATTTTCTGTCACGTCTAAAAATGCTTCGTCCAGCGAAAGCGGTTCCACCAAATCTGTATATTCATGAAAGATTTCCATGATCTCATTCGACACGCTTTTATATACATCGTAACGGCCATGGGTAAAAATCAAGTGTGGACATTTTTTCAACGCCGTTTTGGAAGGCATGGCCGAACGGACACCGTAACGCCGTGCTTCGTAGCTGGCTGCTGCCACCACACCCCGCGCTTCAGCATAGCCAACAGCGAGAGGCTTGCCTCGAAAGGCTTCGTTGTCGCGTTGCTCGATAGAAGCAAAGAAGGCATCCATGTCGATATGTATAATTTTTCGCACCATGAGGTAATACGCCGATGGGGTGATTTGTGAATTTTGACTTCGCAAATAAAATAAAAAAGTTTTATAAAGGTACGGATGAAATTGAAATGTTTGCATGTCTTGTGTTCCTAATTCTCAAATCGTATTATTCTATGCACAATGATCTAGTTGGAAGATAAAACAGCTTGTTTCTCAAAAATAGAAAAGGCAATAACTCGCACCATTATTCTGATTTTTAGCAAGAGAAAGTCCACTCATTTTTCCATGATTCGCAGAATATTCATTACTTTTGTGAACCAATTTTTCAATAAACTATAACCCTATGAAACGCGACACCGCAATTTTTGAAATTATCGAAAAAGAACATCAACGCCAACTCAAAGGCATAGAATTGATTGCTTCTGAAAACTTTGTTAGCGACCAAGTGATGGAAGCTATGGGTTCGTATTTGACAAATAAATATGCTGAAGGGTATCCCGGCAAAAGATATTACGGCGGGTGCGAAATCGTAGATTTGAGCGAACAGTTGGCTATTGACCGCCTCAAGCAAGTGTTCGGTGCAGAATGGGCCAATGTGCAACCTCATTCCGGTGCACAAGCAAATGCTGCTGTGTTTTTGGCATGCCTGACTCCCGGAGACAAGTTTCTGGGTTTGAACCTTTCTCATGGAGGTCATCTTTCGCACGGTTCGCCTGTCAATTTCTCGGGTCTTGTGTATCAAGCCTTGGAATACAATGTAAGGCAAGATACTGAATATGTGGATTATGACCAGATGGAAAGCGTTGCTTTGGCCGAAAAGCCAAAATTGATCATCGCTGGAGCTTCCGCCTATTCCCGCGATTGGGACTATGCACGTATCCGTGAAATTGCAGATAAAATCGGAGCTATTTTCCTTGTGGATATGGCACATCCTGCAGGTTTGGTTGCTGCCGGATTGTTGAACAACCCTTTGAAGTATGCTCATATTGTAACTACCACTACCCACAAGACATTGCGCGGTCCTCGTGGAGGTGCAATCCTGATGGGTGTCGATTTTGAAAATCCTTTTGGAAAAACAACTCCCAAAGGCGAAATCCGGATGATGTCAGCTTTGCTGGATTCCGCCATATTTCCCGGTATCCAGGGAGGACCACTCGAACACGTGATTGCTGCCAAGGCTGTTTCGTTTGCAGAAGCGTTGGACCCATCTTATGTCGAATACCAAACCCAAGTGCAGAAAAATGCAGCTGTCATGGCACAAGCATTCATCGACAAGGGCTACAAAGTGGTTTCAGGCGGAACGGACAATCACTGCATGTTGATCGACTTGCGTACTAAATTCCCTGATTTGACAGGAAAAGCAGCGGAAAAAGCATTGGTTGCCGCAGATATTACTACGAACAAAAACATGGTTCCTTTCGATTCACGCAGCCCATTCCAAACTTCAGGCCTGCGTTTCGGAACACCTGCAATCACCACTCGTGGGGCAAAAGAACCGTTGATGCAAGAGATTGTGGAGCTTATCGATACCGTGCTTGCGAACTATGAAAATGAAAGCACCATCAAGGCCGTTCATCAAAAAGTGAATGGAATTATGGCTGATTACCCTCTATTTGCTTGGTAATTAGTTTCATATTTCTTAATTGTAATATAAGATAATAGGATATGCTTCTCTCGGAAGTATATCCTTATTTTGTCTATTGGAGACTTCATATAGTAATTTTAGAATTAATTAATGTGAAACATCTGATATAGAATAGTTAGTCAATCCGAATAATCTCTATTTTTGCAATTATCAAATTAAAATTTAGGAATCAGATGAGTCAGATAAAGAAGATATTGTTGTACCTGATTGGAGTGGGTTTGCTCATTTTTGGCAATCGGGACGTTTTGGCCAAAATTTCCACTAAAAAAGTAGAATCGGCAGAAAAAGAGCTGAAACCCGATCTAAAGGCTTTCTCTAAACCCAAAGACTCGGTAAGACGGGAAGCAATCAAGGTGGTGGAAAAGAAAAACGATGCACTTCTTGATTCTATTCATGCTGCAACAACCGCAAAAGTTTCCCAAAAAGCCAAGGCGAAAGAATTGAAGAAGGCTGAACAAAAAAAGAAAAAATCGGAAGTGGTGGTTGCTGGCGTTCAGAATGAAGCTGAAAAAGTGGAAGAAGCACCAAAAACAAAGGTAGAAAAGGAAGAGCCTGAAAAAGCACACGGAACCGAGTAAACCATGCCTTCTTCACTCCTCTATAAAACTCAAACCCGCTGGCTTTTCCACTCGCACATCAAGTTGAAGTTGTCCATATTTTACGATGACTCCATTTTCGATGAATTGTTTGAAACATTGGAAGAGGTAAATTCGAAATACAATTCCTATACAAAAGACTCATATTTCGACCTGATTAATCAACGAGCAGGTAGATTTGTTTCCACTGATGGTCACACCGTTGCATTACTCAAAAAATTAATAACTATATCCGATGATCTTGATGGCGAATTTGATATCACGGTGATGCCGCTGATTCGTTTGTGGGGATTTTACAAAGAGAATAACCACCTTATTCCGAGCACTGAAGATATTCAAGCTGTTATTGAAAATGTTGATTATAGTAATATTAGTATTCAAGAAAACGGGAATCAGGTAAGGGTAGGAGTGAAGCAGGAGATAATCACAGGGGCATTTGTCAAAGCCTTTGCAGTGGATAGGTTGGTGGAAAATATGAAAAGTATAGGCATTACGGATGCAATTATCAATGCCGGAGGAAGTACTATTTATGCGATCAACAATGAATCGCACCCTTCATGGCCAATTCAGGTGGACGAAGCCCGAAAAGGGGGCAACCCACTTTTCCAACTCAGAATATCCAACGAATGTTATTCCACATCGAGCAGCGAGAATACATACTTGGAAATTGAAGGAAAAAGATACAGCCACATTATTAGCCCCAAAACTGGTTATCCATCAGAAAACAAGCAAGTAGGAATAGTCAGCCGCGATGCTGTCGTTGGTGATGCCATTTCCACCGGTTTGTTTAATTTCGACAAAGATTCCTTTGCAAAAAAGATGAGATCTTTGTCAACAAAATACGAAGTTGAAGGTTTTATTGTGGACAAAAACGGGGAGATTGTTTTTTCCGACAATTTTGAGAAATACATTGTTTGATTGTTTTTCAGATTTGCAAATTCACCGAATATAAATATAGATTATGAAAAGGATAAACACAAAAACGCATGACAATATGCGCAAAATCATGCAGGATGTGTTGCTTGCACTTTTGCCGATTGCTGCTATTTCTTATTTTGCTTATGGAGCAACGACCTTGCTACTGATTCTTGTCGCAGTAGCGACTGCTGTTGCATCCGAGTTTATTTTTTCATTGATTTACAAGGGTGAAGCAAGCTCCATACGGGATGGTTCGTCTGTGATTACCGCAGTCTTGTTGACTTTTACATTAGCACCCTTCACCCCATGGTACGTTGTTGCTTTCGGCGCATCCACAGCCGTTATTTTCGGGAAGTTTTTGTGGGGCGGAATGGGCAAAAACCGGCTAAATCCGGCCTTGTTGGGACGCGAATTTATGACCATCTTTTTCCCAGCCGTCATGAGTAGCCGCACGATTTGGTATGACAAAGATTTACTCCAATTCAAAGATCTCCATTTGTTTGATTTCTTGGGAAATAATCCTGTTGGCAATATTCTCAACTACCTGTTTTTCAATCCTTCGGGAGCGATAGGGGAGTATTCCATCCTTTTTCTTGTGCTTGGAGGTTTGTTTCTGCTGGTTCGAAAACGAATCACCTGGCATATTCCTTTCGGAATAGCGGTTACATTTTTCTTACTCTTCCTCCTTTTTCAAGACCACAATATCCGCTTCTCACTTGGTGGGGTTCTTCTGGGAGCTATCTTTATGGCCACAGACATGCCAACTTGTGCCAAAACCAAGCCCGGTAAATTGTTTTATGGAGCGATGATAGCATCCACTGCTATTTTGTTTTTGCTGAATGATGTCCGTTACGAATACATGTCTTATTCGATCCTGTTGATGAACCTTTTTGCTAAAACGATAGACACTATTCTAAAACCGCAGGAATGGAACTCTTCCACATGGATCAAGCAAACAGGTAAGGCACTGTTGCTCACCATTGCAATCCTTCTATCTGCCTACTTGGTAGCTTTGATTCATCAGCACATAGGAGTTCGTTATCTCTTGTTTGTGTTTATGGGCTACATTATTTATGATTTTATTCGTCGCTTGGGTGCCAAGAAAGTGGCGGCAAGGTAGAATTCTAACAAATTGATATTTACAAAAAATGGGTTGTATTCGATTGAATACAGCCCATTTTATTTCTCAGAATACCGTTCAAATCAAATATTTCGTTCTTTTCCTTCAATCTTTTTGTGAACGATGGCATCAATTACTGCCACGGTAGTCAAATTCACAATATCGCGAACCGAACTTTCAATATCGGTAAAGTGAACCGGCTTGTTTAATCCTGTCTGAATTGGTCCTACACTTTCACTGGAAATCCCGCTTTCAAGCATGATTTTGCTGGCAATGTTCGCACTCGTTAAGTCTGGGAACAAGATGGTGTTCACATCTTTTCCATACAGCTTGGAGAATGGAAACATTTTGTCTCTCATTTCCTTGTTCAAGGCAAAATTCATTTGCATCTCGCCATCGATCACCAGTTCGGGATGGTTTTCATGCAAATATTTCACAGCATCGGCCACTTTGCGAGGAGCACCATCGTTGTCAGCTCCAAAATTGGAGAATGAGACAACTGCGGTGACGGATTTCATATTGAAGAACTTAGCCAAATCATCAGCCTGGCGCGCCATATCCACCAACACATCTCCGCAGGGATTGCGGTTAATCAGCGTATCGCCCATAATCATGACACCCTTTTTGGTTTGGAAAATGTGCATGGCACCAAAATATTTATACTTTGGACTGATACCAATTACCTCTTCTGCCACTTGTGCAAAATCCTGATAATGACTGTAAACCCCAGTAATCATAGCATCTGCCTCGCCAGTTTCCACCATCATCATCCCGAAATAGTTGCGGTCGTTCATTTTCTCAAACGCTTCGTGATACGTTTCGCCTTGGCGAGACTTGCGTTCAGCCAGAATTTTGGCAAACCTGTCGCGGCGGGGATCTTCCTCAATCTGGCGAAGTTGGATAACTTCCAATCCCGAAATATCTAAATTGTGTTCATCCGCAAGAGCTTGCAAACGTTGCTTGTTTGCCAAAAGAATGGGCTGGCAGATACCTTCTTTCTTGGCTATGATAGCCGCCTTCACCATGTTGATATGGTTTGCTTCACTGAATACAACGCGTTGTGGATCTGTTTTTGCCAAATTGGTCATACGACGGATAAACTTGTTGGAATATCCCATCATTTCGGTCAATTTGTTCTCGTAAATCGTCCAATTCAGAATTGGTTTTTTGGCAACGCCGGAGTCCATCGCAGCTCTCGCAACTGCCATTGAAACTCGGGAGAGTAGGCGAGGGTCTAACGGTTTGGGAATCAAATATTCCCGCCCGAAAAACAAATATTGAAGGCCATATGCTGAATTAACAATCTCTGGAACAGGCTCTTTTCCTAATTCCGCAATTGCCCTTACAGCGGCTAATTTCATTTCCTCGTTTATAGTGGTTGCCTGCACATCCAGTGCGCCGCGGAAGATATAAGGAAATCCAAGGACATTGTTCACCTGATTGGGATAATCTGATCGTCCTGTCGCAAATATTAGATCGGGCCTGGATGCTTTCGCATCTTCATACGATATTTCAGGATTAGGATTTGCCAAAGCAAAAACAATTGGATTTTCGGCCATCGAACGCACCATTTCCTGAGTCAAAACATCCGCCTTCGACAAGCCGAGAAACACATCGGCTCCGACGATCGCTTCGGCCAAAGTAACCCGATCAGTTTCGGCTGCAAAAAACTTCTTTTGGTCGTTCAAATCTGTACGCCTTGTGCTCAAAACGCCTTTGCTGTCCACCATCAGCACATTTTCCTTCCGCACGCCCAACATCATGTAGAGCTTGGTACACGAAACAGCCGAAGCACCTGCACCATTGACAACCAGATGAATGTCTTCGATTTTCTTACCAGCCACTTCCAATGCGTTGAGCAAAGCTGCTGAAGAAATGATTGCTGTGCCATGCTGGTCGTCGTGCATGACTGGAATATCCAGCGCTTCCTTTAGCCTTGTTTCGATTTCAAAACATTCGGGAGCTTTAATATCTTCCAAATTGATTCCGCCGAAAGTAGGGGAGATGGCTTTCACCGTTTGGATAAATTTTTCGGGATCCTTTTCATCCACCTCAATGTCAAAAACATCGATTCCTGCAAATATCTTGAACAACAAACCTTTGCCTTCCATAACAGGCTTTCCGGCTAAGGCTCCAATGTCGCCAAGCCCAAGAACAGCAGTACCGTTGGAAATCACGGCTACCAAATTCCCTTTGGCGGTATATTCGTAAGCTTTGCTTTCATCCTTTTCTATTTCGAGACAAGGTTCGGCAACGCCTGGAGAATAGGCAAGTGTTAAATCGTTTTGTGTACTGTGAGGTTTAGTCGGAACTACCTCAATTTTACCGGGTTTTCCTTGTGAGTGATACTGAAGAGCGGCATCTCGTGCTGACTTTTGCATAATGAGCAAAATTATTTTATGATTTCAAATTTGAGTGTAAAATTAATCATTTTGTTGCTTAAATAAGTCGTTTCTACGAGATAATTTCGGATAATTTTGGTATCGTAATTAGTTTCAAATTCAGGAGATTTTTGAAGCAGTATGACAATAGAAGAGGAAAATGAGAGGTTTATTGTCAAAAATAAGATCTATATTAAACATAATAGTTATTATAGAACAAACTAAAAACAAATTTTCGGCAAATTAAATATTCTGCAAATTCGAAGATGGCGTCTTTAATATTGTAAATATCTAACATATAAACACTTTCACGATTTAATTTTTTTAATTGCCACATTTCCACATTTTCAGTAAATTTGCACAAAATTAAAAAGACAAATATGAGCGATCAGCGTTACAGCCAACGTGGAGTTTCGGCATCCAAAGAAGATGTGCACAATGCAATTAAAAACATAGACAAAGGAATTTTTCCAAGGGCTTTCTGCAAAATCATTCCGGACATACTCGGCGGTGACCCCGAATATTGCAACATCATGCACGCTGACGGTGCCGGCACAAAATCTTCTTTGGCCTATCTGTATTGGCGAGAAACCGGGGATTTGTCCGTTTGGCAAGGAATTGCTCAGGATGCCTTGATTATGAACATCGATGATTTGCTTTGTGTGGGTGCAACCGACAACATTTTGCTGTCATCTACCATTGGGAGGAATAAATTGTTGATCCCGGGTGAGGTAATTTCTGCCATAATTAATGGAACATCACAGCTTTGCGAGGAATTATCTGCCCTCGGCGTAAATATATTTCCGACAGGTGGTGAAACGGCTGATGTGGGCGACTTGGTTCGGACAATCATCGTGGACAGCACGGTTGCCTGCCGAATGAAACGTTCTGATGTGATTTCAAATCATACCATCAAGCCCGGTGATGTGATCGTTGGCCTATCATCTTATGGACAAGCTACTTACGAAAAAGAATACAACGGCGGCATGGGAAGCAACGGTTTAACTTCGGCTCGCCATGATGTGTTTTCCAAGTATTTAGCTCAAAAATATCCGGAAAGCTACGATGCTGCTGTTCCAGAGGATTTGGTGTACTCCGGAAATAAGAAATTGACCGATCAAATTGAGAATTTAGGCATTGATGCCGGAAAACTAGTCTTGTCTCCGACCCGCACCTATGCTCCTGTTATCAAGAAAATTTTGGATTTGCTCCGTCCCGAAATCCACGGAATGGTTCATTGCTCAGGTGGCGCGCAGACCAAAGTGCTTCATTTTGTGGATAATGTGCATGTTATCAAAGATAATTTGTTCCCTACCCCACCGCTATTCCGAATTATTCAAGAGCAATCGGGCACAGATTGGAAAGAAATGTACAAGGTGTTCAATATGGGCCACCGTATGGAAATTTATGTGTCGCCGGAACATGCCCAAACCATTATTGATATTTCCAAATCATTTAATATCGATGCACAGCTTGTTGGGCGTGTGGAAGCTTCAGATAGCAAGAGGTTGACAATCATCGGGGAACATGGTGTTTTTGAATACTAAAAACGATAAACTCTAACTTTCAATACTAGTTGACGTATCAGAAGCAAGCAATAGTTTCGCAAAAAGAATGGCCAAATAGACTTCAAATTCTAGTAAACTTATTAGTATTTTTTTATCCATGGAAAGTTTAATAAAATCTTCCTGACTCATTTTTCAAGTAACTTCTCTATATCCAGTGTCTTATTAACTCCAATAATAGCAATAGACCCGAAAGTTTGGCAAAAGCATTTGCCAAATCACGGAATAATGCCTTTCCAATAGCTAATATCAGCATTTTTTTGCTACTTTTGTGTGCTAAAATTTAATTTTTCTGATGCAAGAAGATAAATTCAAGGTACTTAACTATGCCATGCATTATGGGGTTGTGCTAGGTTTTTTTTGGGCGTTCAAGTATCTTTTTCATATTGGTGCCACCTACTACAGCTATTTGGATTTCATATACCAGTCGTTAGGTATAGGTACTTTCTTTCTAATGTACTATTTAACTACCCGTTATAGAGACAGGGCAAATGGTGGAAAGATAAGCTATCTGCATTGTGTGGCATTTACGATACTGCTGTGCTTTTTTGCATCCTTGATCGAAGCTTTAGTATCCTATTTTCATTACACGGTTATTGATCCCTCCTATATCTCTTCTCTCAACAAAAAAATGTTTGATGTGATGAAGCAGATGGATTTTTCCAAGGAATTTCTTAGCCAAGCAGAGAAGGTTTCTATTGGCCCTTTATATTATACTGTTTCTCAGATATTTGGAAATATTTTCTTCGGATTTATTCTTTCATTGATCTATGGATTTATAATTTCCAAGAAAATCAAAATTCAATAAACTTGATGATCTTTCAATTTGTAAACTTTTGACAACGACGATATATGGATATTTCAGTAGTCATCCCATTGTACAACGAAGCGGAATCGCTCCCCGAATTGTACGCATGGATTAAACGCGTGATGCAGGAAAACAATTTTTCTTACGAAGTAATCTTTGTTGACGACGGAAGTACTGACGATTCTTGGAAAATCATTTCAGAATTACGAGAAAAAGAAAATCAAATCAAAGGAATACGTTTCAGACGGAACTATGGAAAATCTCCGGCACTCCATTGTGCATTCGAGCTTGCGCAAGGTGATGTTGTGATCACGATGGATGCCGACTTGCAGGATAGTCCGGACGAAATACCTGAATTGTTCCACCTGATCAAAGAGGATGGACACCATCTGGTATCTGGTTGGAAAAGAAAAAGATATGATCCGCTAAGCAAAACAATTCCCACCAAACTTTTTAATGCTACTGCGCGTAAGGTTTCTGGGATTCGTAATCTTCACGATTTCAATTGCGGCTTGAAGGCCTATAAAAGCGAGGTTGTCAAAAACATTGAAGTGTATAACGACATGCACCGCTATATTCCTTACCTTGCTAAAATTTCGGGTTTTAACGACATTGTAGAGAAAGAAGTTGTTCATCGTCCCCGCAAATATGGCAAATCTAAATTTGGATTCAGTCGCTTTTTCAATGGCTATCTGGATCTGCTGACACTCTGGTTTCTTTCAAAGTTTGGACGTAAACCCATGCATTTTTTTGGTGTTTTGGGGTCTTTGCTTTTCTTCTTGGGTTTTGTGGCAATTATTTTTGTAGGTGCTTCGAAATTATATGAGATGTCGCACGGAATGGATTACCGCTTGGTAACCGAATCTCCTTATTTTTATATCTCCTTGACTTGTATGATTCTGGGAACGCAGCTTTTCCTTACCGGATTTATCGGCGAATTAATAAGCCGCAATTCTCAAGAGCGCAATCATTACAAGATATCGGAAAAGATTTGACCCTTTTGCACTCGTAGAATACAGGGCAGAGAAGGTTCTTAGAGAAAATATCGATTTTTAGGAAATGATTTTCGGAGTCATCTATTTGAATTTAATCTATTAATTCGTATCTTTGCACCTCGAAAAATTATTTTTTCAAATAAACAATTAATTAATAAACATTTATGAACAATTACGAAACCGTTTTCATTTTGACTCCCGTTTTGTCTGATGTACAGATGAAGGAAGCGGTAGAAAAATTCAAAGGCATCCTCACTGCTGAAGGTGCCACGATTGTGAATGAAGAAAACTGGGGATTGAAGAAATTGGCTTATCCAATTCAAAAAAAATCCACCGGATTCTATGCTTTCCTTGAATTTGAAGCTGATCCTGCAACAATTGCCAAACTGGAAGTAAATTTCCGCCGTGACGAACGCGTATTGCGCTTCTTGACATTCAGACAGGACAAATATGCTCATCTTTATGCACAAAAAAGAAGAGGAGTTAAATCATCAACTAAAGAAGAAGTAAAGGGGAACTAAATCATGGCACAACAATCAGAAATCAGATATTTGACTCCACCTTCAGTGGACAACAAAAAGAAAAAGTATTGCCGTTTCAAAAAGAATGGCATCAAGTATATCGATTACAAAGATCCTGAATTCTTGAAGAAATTTTTGAACGAACAAGGAAAGATCCTTCCTCGTCGTATCACGGGTACTTCATTGAAATTTCAACGTCGTATTGCTCAGGCTGTAAAAAGAGCTCGTCATTTGGCTTTATTGCCTTACGTTACCGATTTAATGAAATAATTTAACCAAGGAGGATAAGAACATGCAAGTTATATTAAAAGAAGACGTTATCAATCTTGGATACAAAGACGATATTGTGAACGTGAAAAATGGTTACGGACGTAACTATTTGATTCCTCAAGGAAAAGCAATCATTGCCTCTGAATCAGCAAAGAAAGTATTGGCTGAAAACTTGAAGCAACGTGTCCACAAGCTTGAAAAGCTTAAAAACGATGCCAAGGAATTGGCTGAAAAGCTTCAAGGTGTGTCATTGACTATCGGTGCAAAAACAAGTTCAACCGGAACTATCTTTGGTTCTGTAAGCAACATCCAGATTGCTGAAGGCCTTGAAAAATTAGGCTTCACTATCGATCGCAAGATTATTATTATCAAAGAATCCGTAAAAGAAGTAGGAAGCTATAAAGCCAACATCAAGCTACACAAAGAAGTTTCTGTTGAAGTTCCTTTCGAAGTAGTTTCTGAATAAGCTGAAAGAATAGCATCAAGCATATCTCTTAAAAGAGCTTTTCCTCGTAACAAAGGAAAGGCTCTTTTTCTATTAGATAAACAGCAATGTCGGTAGCCAACTTAACTTCGTCTCCTTTTAATATTTGAACCCTCCCTTTACATCTCTTCGGAAAAAACAATTAGTACAGACTTTCGGAAAATCCGCAATATTATAGCAAATTCGGACAAACACGCACAATAACGCTATAGCACTTTCTTGTCTTCCTGAACTTGGGTCTGGCCAACTGTTTTAAAGCGGTTAGCCAGATCTTTTTTGTTAGAAAATCCGAATGCGACAAAATGGCCGATCACCAAGCTTCATGATGATTTACAAAAGTATAAAATAGCCAATACCAGGAAATAAACAAAAGTATATTACAGGGTAACGTACAAATAATTCACATATGTTTTATTACTATTTTACACAAACATATAAATACTCTATTCAATTGTCTTATACAAAAGTATATCTCACAAATGTATATGCAAGCATATTCAATTGTCTAAAATAATGGTTATTTAGCTGTATATCAGTAATTAAATTTTAATTTTTAAAGTGATAATTCATGAAGTAAACACTGTTTTATGCATATCGTTGCTATAAGGCAATAAATCATTGTTTTAATAAGATTATATGCTTATATACGAGAAATATACAGATATTATATAAAGTGATAATTTATTCTGTCCAGACACCTTATACATTTGTATAAAAACAATAACAAACTTGATGCACACATTTGTATATTTAAATGCAACATTTGTTGTTTGTTTTTGTAAATTATTTGTTTTACATTTGTGATTGACTAATTTACACTTGTTTTATGGTTGAGCGTATCAAAAAAGTAATGGAATACGAGGGGATGACCTCTGCGCACTTTGCCGATTACATGGAAATTGGCAGAGCAGTCATGTCCCACATTCTGAACGGAAGGAATAAACCGAGCTTGGAGGTAATCACTAAGATTTTAAGTAAGATTGATTACATCGATTCGAATTGGTTATTGACTGGTGAGGGATCTATGTTGAAGCAAACATCATCCAATTTGGCAGGTGAGCAAATTGCCCAACCCATCCAACGTGACTTATTCACCGCAGATAAATCCTTCGAGAATGAAATTGTACGCCCTAATGCAGGGGATTCTAATTTATATCGCAGGGAAAATGAGTTAAAACAGCCTCAAATGCCTATTCAACCAATAGTAAATCAACCCATTGAAATGCATAGAAAAGAAGATCGGAAAATTACCAAAATAATTATTTACTATTCCGACAACACCTTTGAAACCTTTGATCCTGAGAAAATAGAGGCAAGCAAGAAATAGAAAAGCAAATCAGCTTCGATTTCGAAAATTGTTGATCAGATCAGATAAAACAGGATAAGGGCGATTCTCTATATACTTTCCGAGAGGACTTTTCGCTATAAGAATTAAAAGTTGTAACTTTGCACAAAATTTGAAGTCGATGTCATCTAATTTTTGCAAGCAAAAAGAATGCGGCATCTTTTCAAGCCTAAGTAATCAACTATTTTACTGAGTTTCATGAAAAAAATGCTTGACTTCACGGTCAAAGAAAACATCCAACTCAACCAAACCTATTTTCTTATCAAACTGACCCCAAAAAACGGCGAAATTTTGACCGATATGGAACCCGGACAGTTTGTGGAGGTATTGGTCGAAAACTCCCCAAGAACATTTCTAAGGCGTCCTATTTCAGTCAATTTCGTGGAAAAAGACAAAAACTTGTTGTGGTTATTGGTGCAAGCCATTGGTGATGGGACGCGCAAGATGAGCCAATATGTAGAGGGAGATGTTGTGAATTTACTGGTTCCGCTGGGAAAGGGATTCACTATTTCGGGTGATGCTGGAAAAAAATCGCTGCTGGTAGGTGGCGGTGTTGGAACAGCACCTTTGCTCTACCTCGGATATCTCTTGAAACGACAAGGCCAAGCCCCCATTTTTTTGCTTGGTGCTCGTTCCAAATCGGATCTGACTCTGCTAAACGAATTTGAGAAATATGGAGAAGTATTTTGCACAACAGAGGATGGTTCCTTCGGTGAAAAAGGATATGTAACCAACCATTCCAGGCTTAATCGGAAGGATTTCTCGATGATTTACACCTGTGGCCCGAAACCGATGATGCAGGCTGTGGCAAAGTATGCAAAACAGAACAAAATAGCATGCGAAGTTTCGCTCGAAAACATGATGGGATGCGGGATTGGAACATGTTTATGCTGTGTGGAAAAAACAAGCGACGGGCATATTTGCGTATGCACTGAAGGTCCCGTATTTAATATAGATAAGTTAACATGGGCAATCTAAAAATCAACATAAGTAATTTACAATTGAAGAACCCCGTGATGACTGCCTCGGGTACTTTTGGCTATGGTACAGAGTTCTGCGACTACATGGATTTGTCTAAATTAGGCGGCATATTTGTAAAGGGAACAACGCTTCATCCAAGGCAGGGCAACGATTATCCGCGCATGGCAGAGACGCCTTCCGGAATGTTGAATGCGGTGGGGTTGCAAAACAAGGGGGTTGATTATTTCATTTCAAATATTTACCCGAACATCAAGGATTTCGACACAAATATGATTGTCAATGTATCGGGATCTACCATTGAAGACTACGTGGAATGTGCCGCAAGATTGGCCGATTTGGATAAAATTCCGGGAATAGAATTAAACATATCGTGTCCCAACGTGAAGGAAGGCGGAATGGCTTTTGGCACTTCGGCCTGTTCCGCGGGAGATGTCACCAAAGCCGTAAGAAAAGTATTTGGGAAGACCCTGATTGTGAAGCTTTCCCCAAACGTAACAGACATCACAGAAATAGCCAAAGCCGTGGAAGCTGAAGGTGCTGATGCTGTTTCGCTTATCAACACCTTGTTGGGCATGGCAATAGATATAAGGAATCAAAAACCGGTTTTATCAACAGTTACTGGAGGTTTGTCCGGCCCTTGTGTGAAGCCAATTGCCTTGCGGATGGTGTGGCAAACCTACAATGCCGTGAAAATTCCGGTAATTGGAATGGGTGGAATCTCTTCTTGGGAAGATGCCATCGAATTTATTCTGGCTGGTTCATCGGCCATTCAGATTGGCACATATAACTTTATAGATCCAACAATTTCTGAAAAAGTGGTTGACGGAATCGATAATTACTTGAAAGAAAACAAGATTGATTCGATAAAAGATCTGGTAGGTGCATTGAAAATCGATTAGCCGGAGAAATACTGGGAAAATATACTCTTGGACCTAACAAGCTTTTCAAAAGTGCGTTAGGTCTTTTCTATTTCTCAGAAAAGGGTTTTTCCACAATTCCACATCCTTTCCGTCCGTCAATTTTAACTATTATGGGCGATTCAAAATGGATCTGCCGGATAAATTGTGTTTCATAAACCGCAGGTTGCGCATTCAAATAATCCATATCCAGCATCTCTTCTTGGTTCAAATAGGGAGCTAAAGTGATATATCCCGCACCAAATGAGGTTAAGTTTTGAAAAAAATGAGTTCCTTGACTTGGCTCCACCCTGTAATTCTCCAGACCAAGTTCCACCGCAATTTGTGCTTGGCTGATAAAAGCCCATTTCACGGGAATTCCCAACCAAGGATCGCTTGATCCCCACCTGCCGGGGCCAATCAGCACATAATTCTGGTCTTGTTCCGCAAAACGGCGGTTGACGACCTCTATTTCATTGGCGGTGATAGCATTGTTTGCTGCATTAAATGATTCGGTCTTTACATAAACAATGTCATGGATATCTTCATAAATACCGTGTCCCAAGGCACTTTTTGAAAATAAAATAGCTTTGTTTCTATCAATCTTGCTCAAATCGGTATCTAACGAGACTTTGTTGTCAACAATCGGGCGGATTTGCAACAGATAGAATCGGGCTTCTTCCTTGTCTTTGATATCCATGGCGAATTCGATTTCAACAGGACGGCCCATTTCACGCTGACTCACTGCCAAAACACTTTTCAATACTTCGGCAAGCGGAAACAATTCGTGTTGAAGTATATGGGCAAAGGTGACTATTTTTCTTCCTCCCGGATACAATCCTTCGCGGATCACATTGTCTTCCACATCGTAGGTGGAAGCCGCAAACCGCAAGGAATCCTCCTTCTCGGCAACCTTCAAGGATAATTTCTCCAAATTGAATCCATCATCTACTGAAAAATTAGCCGGAATGTTTTTCAAATCAAGTGCCAAGAAATGTTTTTGAGTTTCATTCAGAGCCATTTCCACTGTGCTCAATTGCAAAATTTGATTCGGATAGGCGGGAGAAAAACGAAGTGTTTTGCCGCCATCCACGATATATTTTCCAAGCCCTAAAGCTAAATTGATAACTCCATCCTCCGTTTTCTCGTTGCCAACCGGATAAAAATTGAGCGATCGGGCAACTCCAGAAATGGTGGGATAAAAGTGTGTATCGTGTACACTGCCAACCAGTTCCTGCAACACAACCGCCATCTTCTCCTGATCGATCAGGTTTTTGGTGACAGCCATATAAGTCTTACTTTGTTTGAAAAAAGCGGAAGCATACACAGCCTTGATTGATTCGCTCACCATTTTCAAAGTTTCGTATTTATCGGATAGATAAGGAACCATATAAGTGGAATAAATACCGGCAAATGGCTGATAATGTGAATCCTCCAGCATACTTGAAGAACGTATGGCAATTGGGTTTTTCACCGTTTCAAGAAAAATCATAAAATCCTCAATCAATCTTTCAGGCAAATTTGCTTTCAAAAATGTATTCAGTATTTTATCATCTTCCGCATCCGATAGAGCCACGTCATACAAACGATTATCCTCCATAAATTCATCGAAAATATCGGTACACAACACCACCGTTTGAGGGATCACGACAGGCAAATTGGGATATATATTGAGCTTAGGATTCATTTTCACCAAGTGACCCATAAAAGCCAAACCTCTCCCCTTGCCTCCTAAGGATCCATTTCCGATACGGGCAAAATTCGACCATCGGTCGAATCTATCTTTCTCAAAAACAGCCACTACCCCCGTATTTTTCATCTTTCGATAACGGGCAACTGCTTCCTCAATAATGTTTCGGGCTTCCTCCACTTCCAAGTTTTGAATATCGATGTGCTTTAGGAAATTTCCTACAGGGAAAATGGCTCGTGAATTGCAAAAACGGCTAAAATGATTTTGCTCCATGTGATAACGGAGAGAGTCTTCGGGAATGCTTCGAAGTTTGACTTGCAAATCCTTTAAATTACGTATTCGCAATATTTGTTCTTTTGTCTTTGGATTGATTATTTCGAGTTCGCCGAGGTAAAAGTTTTCCTTCACTGTGTTTCGCAAATCTAGAGGAAAACTTTTTGAGTTTTTGTCAAGAAAGCCAAAGCCTATTTCATCGGCAAATTCTTTGTTGCTCTTCTCCGAGGAAGTTAAGATGACAGGCAAATCTTTATCGTTCTGCTTGATATATTTAGCTAGTTTATATCCTGCAAGGGAATCTTTTTCTTTTCCACGAGGAAATCGCATATCAGAAACCACTCCCAAAATATTTTCTTTGTATTTTTCGTACAGCAAAATAGCCTCTTCGTAAGTCCTTGCCAACAAAATTTTGGGGCGACCACGTTTTCGGAGCATTTGCTGGTGTTCATTCAGTGCCTCAGTAGAAAATCGCATAGATTCCTCCAGTACGAGCCGATAAAGGGCGGGCAATTCTGACGAGTAAAACCGAACGGAATCTTCCACTAAGAGAATCACTTGCACCCCGACTTCCATTGTATCGTGTTCCACATTCATCGAATCTTCTATCAACTTGATGATAGCCAAGAGTAATTCGGAATTTCCCAACCAACTAAAAGTATAATCGATGAAGGACAAATCTTGCTTTGAGACTCGTTTTCTAAGCTCCCGAGAAAAAGGAGCCAATACGACAAAAGGAGTTTGAGGGGTTGCCGACTTCACGTTAATCATGGTTTGAAGAATATTTTCTTCATCCAAGTTCGGCATGCAGATAATTAATTCATAATGGTTTTCCGCCAATGCGCTTAACGTCTCTTTTTCAGTAGTAACTTGTTTGAAACGAGGTGGATACCTTAAATTCAAAGAAGTGTATTCATTAAAAATCTGCTCTTCGATGCGTCCATCATCTTCGAGAATAAAACTATCGTATTTTGTGGCAAAAAGCAGGATGTTGTAGATCCGCTTCGACATCAGGTTGGCGAAGGAAGTATCCGTGAATTCAAATTGTTGGACGAGCATGTTTTCAGCCATTGAAGAGTGATTTAGTATGGCTAAATTAAGAAAAAAATGTGTAATAGTTAGTCTGTCTTCAAATTATTGTCAGAATCGAAGATTCCATTCCGAATGGTAGAGTAACAAAAAATCAATCATGGGATGAATCTACACTTCTCTCAAAGACAGAGTCATCCATCACAAAGCCGTTTCCAATCCCGATAACTTCGTCATAAATTTTTGTCATACCATATTTTTCATAAAAAGCAATGGCATTTAGATTGTATCTATTGACATTCAAATAAATAGCTTTGTCACCGAATTTTATGGCTTCGAACAATGCCCTATCAAACAAAGCGTGTCCAATGCCTTTGTTTTGGAAAGCTGGAAGAATATATGCTTTGTGTATTTTGGTTCGTCCCGAAAGTAGGGAATTGTGTTCTATGGACATGAATCCGAGGTATTTACCCTCCGATTCTGCCAAAAAGAAACGATGCTGTTTTCTGAACTGTTCAACAAGCGATTCCTTGCTGTACATCCAATTCATCATGTAAAGGATTTGTTCTTCCGTGAGAATTTTGGCAAATGCCACAGGCCAAGCCTTATTCGCAATTTCTTGAATATCAACAATCTGATCTACTGATATTTCTAAAATTTTCAAATCATTTATTTGGTTAGCTGGCATCGTTATTCTTCCGCTTCAAACAATTCCAATGAAAAATTCTCACCATCAAACACTCCATAGGAATAGTAACGAATCCAATCGCCAAGAATCACCACCCTGCAACTGGCCGGGATCATCAAATCGAGCATGATATGGCGATGACCAAATACAAAGAAATTGATGTTTGGCGCTATGGTCAAATGCTGTTTGGCAAACTTCACTAAGTGTTCTTTGTCTTCTCCGAAATATTCAATCATTTCGCCCGTTGCCCGATTGTGTTGCGACCAACTATGGGCAAATGCCACTGTCCACCGTGGATGAATGCCTGCAAATAGCTTGCGGCAGAGTTTATTATGAAACAGGCTGCGCAGAAATTTGAACGTGCGGGAATCGTCGCCAAGACCGTCTCCATGAGCCAGGAAGAATTTTTTCCCGTTGAAATCTTTCACTAAAGGTTCCCGATGAACAATCATCCCGCATTCTATTTCAAAATAATCGGTCAGCCATATATCGTGGTTTCCAATAAAAAAATGGATTTCGATGCCTGAATCGGTGAGTTCGCTTATTTTTCCCAAAAAACGGGTAAATCCTCTTGGTACAACTGTTTTGTAATCAAACCAATAGTCGAACAAATCTCCTAAAAGGTAAATCGCTTGCGCATCCTCTTTCACTTGGTCGAGCCAGCGACAAAGCTTCCGCTCTATTTCATGGGAAACCGGTTCGCGTGTTCTGACAGCTTTGTTTGGGAGAGCAGTGACCGTAGAATCTTTTTTCGGACTCTTTTTATAAAACGGAGTCCCTAAATGGGCATCTGAAAGGAAATATATCTTCTTCTTCACCTGAATTTTCAACAATTATAAAAACCCAAGCTCAAGTTTCGCTTCTTCGCTCATCATATCTTTGCCCCACATGGGTTCAAAAACAAGGTTCACCACCACGTTTTTCACTTCTTTGATCGATTCCACCTTCAAACGCACATCTTCCATGATGAAATCGGCTGCAGGACAATTGGGTGCAGTCAATGTCATGTCGATGAACACATTTTTGTCGTCGTCAACCTCCACGTTGTATATCAGTCCCAAATCGTATATATTGACTGGTATTTCAGGGTCATACACCGTTTTGAGCATTCGCACTATATTTTCTTCAATTTTCAATAATTCTTCATTCATGATTTTTCAACAATTACATCTTACATAGAATAACTCAAAATATTCTATTCTGTTCACGGATACGATACAAAAATACAATTATTTTTTGATTGCTTGGTAAATGAGCCGCTTATCGCATTAGTTTATGCTCTCAAAAGGTGGTGGCAAAGCTTATACCCAGATTGCCTTGCTGATAAGACGGAGCTAAAACAAACTGACTTTTGGACTTTCTGCCTCCCAAAAGATGATTCATTTTGGGATAGAGCCAATAGGCAAATTCGGTGGAAAAGATTCCAATGCCTGCTCCGGCAACCACATCCCCTACCCAATGGCGATTGTTTACCACCCTGTAAACACCCGTAAACACAGCCAAGGGATAACCCGAAAGACCAAGCCACAGGTTTCCGTCCTTATATTCCCTGAACAAAAACTGAGCCGAAGAAAATGCTGTTGCAGTATGTCCTGATGGAAATGACTTTGTGTCACCACTGTCGGGCCGACGTTCCTTCACAAGGTGCTTTGTCGGGAGCACGATAGAAGACATGATTATCTGAGATGTGAGATAGATGATGGATCTGTCCCTGAAATTGTGCTTGCCTTCAACTCCAGCAAAATTTAACCCATATACCATAACTGCCGGAGTATATTGCGAAAAATTGTCCCAAATCAGATGCTCCGGTTTATGCTCCTTTATTTCATCGTTTGTGGAAGTATTTAAGTCTTGCAAGGCATCAATTTTGAGACTTGCAACGCCATATAACAAACATATGCTGGGAATAATCAGTTTCTTAAAACCAAAACGATAATCGTCTTTTATGTCCTGTGATGAAAGTAATGTATCCACCTGCAATGAATCAGTATTTATTTGAGCAGAAGCCAATTCCGAAACAAGTATGAAAACAAGTATGAAATAAATATATTTTCCCATATCTATTTTAAAAAAAATCTATCTTCATAAATCAACCAAGATAGAATTCAAACGTATTTGTTTTAATTTTATTCGAACAATAATCTTAAAACACGAGTTTTTGCATGTAGTTTCCTATTTTCGCAACAAAGATTCCTTTGGATGGGAAGAAGATGCGGCTATCATTTTCAATCAAACCTTTATATGCAACTTGTCCCCAAAGGTTATAAACTACTATGTTTTGAGGATCAGCAATGCCTGAAGCAGTTATGCAATTATTCGACGAATAAATTTTTACCTTACTGCCGCTGTTTTCCTCGTTGATTGATGAAGATTCCCTGACCGTAACAAACAGGTTGTTGATCCCGGCATTTTGCGCAACTTTGGCATACTGAATCTTGATTGCACGGGTATCTTCTTGCAGCGCAATGGCTGGGGTATTGTTGTAAGAATCGCCTGTAGTGACAAAACTATTGTCGAAATCGGCAATCGCACTTGTACCCAAGGAGGAGAGAGTTGTTCCTTCATACACATACAAGTGGTTCTTGTTCGTGCCCCAAGCATTTCTCGGATAAATTGCGAATCGCATATAACCTGGAGATTTGTCAAATGTGACAGTCAGATAGTTTCCATTTGCGGAAAATTTTAAATCACCATTACTATACACGCTACTTATGTTTGTGGCAAAATTGTCGGGTAATGAGTCCGTATCCCAAGGCCCTGTATAGAAAAAGATCACTTCCGTGTCTTCGTCTGGTGTCACCGGATCCACAGTAACCACGGTGGAAGCAGTTGCCGATAGTTGAATGAGCGAGGAGATACCTGATTCGGTATTCGTGATACGTAGGTTGGCGGTATGGCTGCCTGCCGCCAAAGGGGCATACGTAATGTTCAAAGTGTCTCCCGCCACCTGATTCACTTTCGCTGCTTCGACGGAGTTTTTGGCGATGGAGAAATAACCGGATTGGTTTTCTTCCCAATCAAAAACCAGGTTTCCCGAAAGTAGAACTGTCTTCAGTGGAATAGTCCTTACTTTCTGAGAATTTGCGTTAATCACTCCAAAATCAATCGATTGCCCATCCACTGGCGTTATTAAAGTCGCAGATGAAGCCTTGTTGGTGCTACTGAAACTTTCACCAATTTTGTTTCCCCAGATATATTCGAACAAATCGGGATAATCGATGAATGGGTTACGGTTTTGCTGAATAGCGAAAACGGCATTGTTTCGATCAATTTCTTTCTGGCTGACGGTGTCTTGCCTTGCCCAACTGAGTAGCATATCGATTGCCCAACTATTAAACACCGGGTAAGTATTGTTGTCGAGCATAGGACTCGACCAACGGTCTGAATAATCCTCATGGCTTGTGACCATGTAAAAATAGGTGCGTGCAAAGTCTCCTTTGTATTCATCGGCTGGTTCAAACACAGTTCCGGAGTAACCTGGAAAAGTATTCGTGCCGAGTTTCACAGCATTGTTAGTCCAGCTTATTGTCCCCACTTCTCCCAACGGGTAATTTGACTTTTTGGAATTGGCGGTGTAGTCCGAGGGATAAAGATTTTGCAAATCACTGTTTGCGACTCCGTAGTCGCCTTCCGCTAGCCACCAGCTACGTGGCATGCAGTGTTCGCGGCTCATCAGGCTGCTGTTGTAGGTGTCTCGTTGTTCATTCGAGTACATGTCCCAGAAGTAACCGCCAGTGTTCCAGTCTGTCTTTGTATAATAGGTATTTCCCCAGTATGTGGCGGAAAAGCCGTCGTAATCAGCAGATATATAATTGTGCGTGATTCCATACAAAGCTGTTTTCAGTTCAGCCGCTGACTTTCCGTCAGCTCCATCGTAGTATCCTACCGGAATTTGGGCGAAGAGAGACAATGAAATGCATAGAAATAAGATTAATCCTGCTAAAGATTTATTTAACATGTATAGACTTTTTTATTAAAACAATAATTTAAAGGAGGTACGTCCATTTTGATCATCCACTGTGATAATGTAATTTCCTTTTTGAGAGAGAGAGACAAAGAGAGTAGTACTTGAAGTTGATATTCGTTTCACCAATCTGCCGGTTGTATCAAAAACAGAAATAGATCTGCTATTTCCTGAACTTTGCTGAACCAGGAATCCTCCATCGGTTTTCGTAACTTTTACATTTTCACTTGTGTTCAAATCGACAGACGAGCCATCCAAATTGAACACTTCGGTGGTTTTGTTTCCCCAAACATATTCAGCCAGTTCCGGATAATCTATATAAGGATTTCTATTCCCTTGAATGCTGTATATCGCATTGTTCCTGTCTATTTCCTTTTGGCTGACAGAATCTTGCCTACTCCATTTCAGCAACAAGTTTATAGTCCATTCCTTGAATGCAGGATACGCATTTCCAGCCAAAATTGGTTGTGCCTCAGAATTGCTGACCCAACCTGCAATTGTGTCTTCATAACATGTTGCCATGTAGAAATAAGTCCGAGCCAAATCACCTTTGTATTCGTCAATGGGTTCAAATACAGTGCCAGTGTACCCCGAGAAAGAGCATTTCCCCAATTTGGAGCCATTGCTTGAGATATACGTGTAAGAGCTTACTTCACCATATGGGTAATTGCTTCGTTTTCCATTCACATAACCATCTGTAGGATAGATGTGGAATAGATCGCTATACATGGGCGTAGCGTCATCAAACCAGCTTTTGGGGAAAGAATGTTCGCGGTTGTAGCAATCCCCTTCCGCCGAATAGTTTCCGCATTGATTGTCACCAAAAGTGTATGAATATTTTGGTGTGCCGTCGGGGATATCAGAATATATGTCCCATACTTTGCCATCGGATCGTTTGTCCGTGGTCTTAAATGCTGTCCACAACTGGGCATAAGTCATTTCCGTATGGTCGTGGATGATTTCATACAGGGCTGTCTTGAGTGCGGCCGCGCTTTTGCCTGAAGCTGAATCGTAATAGCCGTCAGGAGCTTGTGCATAAGCTGCAAAAGTTATGCTTATGACAAGTAATAAGGAGTAGAATTTTTTAATAACCATAAAACGTGCTTTATAAAAAAAGAAAACAAAGTTAATTGATTATTTGATTCGGATAAAAAAAAATGACGAAGATTTTGTTAAGGGATTGTGTTTGGATAAAATCAGTCACAGGCACTCTTATCTCAAGTAAAAAACGAGTACTTAGAGTTCATTCATTAAATCATTTAGTTCTTTTCTGACAGCTTCAAGCTTGGAGAGAATGGTTGATTTTGTTTGATATTCGTCTTTTTTTGTTTTCAGTTTTTGCTTCGCCCCTTCAATGGTCAACCCTTGTTCTTTTAGTAAATGATAGACAACCGCAATGGATTCAATGTCCATTTTCGAATACTGACGAGCTCCGCCAGAAGATTTTCTAGGGTTAATAATGATAAACTCTTTTTCCCAAAAACGTAACAAGGATTCGTTTACCTGAAAATGTTCGGCTACCTCCTTGATGGAAAAATAGAGTCGTTTATCTTTTTCAAAATCAATCATAACTTATTGAGCGATTAGTCCATGACGCGACCATGATTAGCTGCAATCCGCAACATATTATCGTATTCGGCAGGAGTTAAATCCATGAAATAATATTTGGCTGGGTTGTCTGGTTTTCCCTGAACATGCACTTCGTAATGGAGGTGTGGCCCTGTTGATTTTCCTGTATTTCCCACTTTTCCGATCTGTTGCCCCCTGCTCACGGCCTGGCCTGCCCGGACTTTGTATTCACTTAAGTGTGCATAAAGTGTCTGATAGCCAAATCCATGATCAACGATTATACATTTGCCGTATCCTTGCTTCCAGTCAGCGTATATCACACGCCCCCTGCCTGTAACGTAAACCGGGGTGCCTATATTTGCCGTGAAATCCATTCCGGCATGGAAACGCCTGGAACCATATATCGGATCGATACGCAATCCATAGCCGGAGGCAACTTCCTTGAGGTTTTTGTTGGCAACCGGTTGGATACTTGGAATACACTCTATCCTATTTTTCTGTTGCTTCACCATATCCAGGATTTCATCAAAGGAGTTCGATTGGATATATATCTTTTTGGAAATCAGATCTAACTTTTTGGTTGATTGAATGATCAACTCTGATCCTGATAATCCCTGCAAATGCTGGTATCTATTGCTGCTACCATATCCAGAATTACGAATAGTGCTTGAAATAGGGTCGGCATGAAATATTGCCCTATAGAGATTGTCATCCCTTTGTTCCATATCATTTATTACCAAGGAGACTTCGTCCAACCGTTTTGAGAGCAATTCATATTGAGCCTTGATCAGCTTGTTTTCTTTGTTTAGCATTTTTTCCTTGGGGGAATCTGTGAAATACATTAGAAGCCAAAAAACGCCATATCCCACTAATATCCCCGACGTCAAATGCCTGACTACGGCAAAAAATCTGCTTTTGTGGCTTGGATAGACCCTTTCATAGCTTAAAGTTTGAGGATCGTATCTAAAATATATTTTTCTTTTCATGTTTTAGCCACAGATTTCATTTTCAATTTGGACAAAAATAGATGATTTAAGCTTCTTCTGCAATCCTTTTTGATTAATTAAGATGTGAGACAGATAGAAAAAAACAAAAAGTCCGGATACAAAATGATCGCGGACTTTACATTATAGCTGAGATGCCTCTTCTAACTATTTTATACTTTCTTGCGTGTGCCTCTTTGGGAAATTTTTGCATCAGAGGAGGACTTAGGTGCTGCACTGGATTTCTCACGGGGAGTTTTTGGTGCGGATTTTTTCGTTTCGATAACTTCCGCAGATACTAATTTTTCTTCCCCATTTTCTTCTTCGACTGCATCCACTTTTTCTTCTTGTTCAAAATTAATGCTGTTCTCGATTAGGAGATTGTACCAATTCAGCAGCTTTTTAATATCCGTGGGATAAACCTTATCTTTATCAAAGGCGGGTAGAACTTCCCCAAAGTAGCCGTACAATTCTTCAGGTTTTGAATTTGGAGCGATCGATGTTTTACCTCCGCCTTCCTTTTTCTTGATGTTGATCAGAACGTTTCTCAATGGTTCCTCACCTTCAGATGTGTACATGGCGATATCCCCCAACGACACAACTTTGTCTTTTGCATAGATAGGCAAACGCTTTTTGTCAATGAGCGATTCAACAATTATCATGTTTTTCGCACTTGACACCAATTTGTATAGACCGGGTTTTCCGGAGACAGACAATATTGTCTTGAGCATAAATAATAGGTTAAGTTAATATGTTATACATCTAAAGTTTGATCTGTATTTTTTCAAACAAACAAGTTGCAAAATTAATCGGAATGATTAAAATTCCAACTTTAAAAATATAAAAAAATAGTCCACCAATATTAATTTCAAGAAGGTTTTCCAAAATAGGCACATACCTAGGTCGTGTATCAAAGGATATCAAGCCCAATGTATTATTCTGGAATAGGCTCAGCAGTTGGATCTGCTACTTCCGGCTCTGTCACAGGAACATCAGTGGAATCGCTCACCACATTCATAGTGTCTGCTGGAACATATGTTGGGCAGTTATAATCTCTTTTGATCTCTTCCTTGGGTTTGGTTGGAAACTTACCCCGATAGCGCTTCAGGGATTCATCAGCCAAAACTTTTTCCATAAAACTTGCAAAAATAGGCAATGCGGTACGGCTTCCTTGCCCCAGATTTCCAGTCCGGAAATGGACACTTCTCTGCTCTCCGCCAACCCACGCACCACCTACCAAATTGGGCGTGACGCCTACGTACCAAGCATCCGAGTGGTTGTTGGAAGTTCCGGTTTTTCCGCCGAAATCGGTGTTCCACTTAAACAGGTTGAATGACCACAAAGCCCTGCTTGTTCCGCCAGGTTCAGTCAAACCGCCTTTCAAAAGTTCAAGCATCAGCCATGCGTCTTCATAAGGGATAACCCTTTTTTGTTCCAATTTATTTTCATAAAGGACATTGCCGTTTCGATCTTCAATTCGGGTCACAACAACTGGGTCGTGATATTGCCCTTCATTCACTATCGTGGTGTAAGAGTTGACCAGCTCAAGCAAAGACACATCGGAAGCTCCAAGTGTAAGTGCAGGTTCGTTCTTAAGGGGCGACTTTATTCCCAGCAAATGAGCGTATTTTATGATTTCCCCGATGCCGACTTCCTTGCCCACCTGCACGGCGATGCTATTGATTGATTGCGCGAAAGCATTTTTTAAGGTAATGGGGCGATAGAGAAAGTAACCGTTTGCATTGGTTGGACTCCATGTTTCGTTTCCGTCTTTTCCGGTGTTCGGCCACGAGACTGGTTGGTCAACCCGTGTATCGCACGGTGACATTCCGTGCATCATTGCAGCCGTATAAACAAATAATTTGAAAGTAGATCCTGGCTGGCGTTTAGATTGCTCAACTTTGTCGTATTTCCAAAAATTGAAGTCGATATCCCCTACCCAAGCTTTCACATACCCAGACTGCGGTTCCATTGCTACGAAACCAGTGTGCATGAAGCGGTTCATGTAGCGGATAGAGTCCATGCTACTCATTATTTTTTTCACCTTTCCGGTTTCATGTTCATAGTCGAAAAGTTCCACTAAGTGAGGTTTGTTCAAATAATAGTTGATGGAATCTTTATTGCCCTTATATTTCGCATTGAGAAGCTTGTAATAATGTGTTTGCTGCGCCAACCTTTCCGCAAAAAACGGTATCTCCTTGTGGTTTTCGTCCTGCCAGGGATTCTGTCCTCTCCAATGGTCGTCGAACCGTTTCTGTATCAATTTCATCTGCGAGTGAACGGCCTCTTCTGCATATTGTTGCATCCTCGAATCTATTGTCACATATATTTTTAGCCCATCGGAATAAAGATCGTATCCGTTGGTCTTGCACCAATCTGAAAGTTCTGACGCTAAGTATTCCCTGAAATATAGGGCTTGGCCATCGTAGGCTTGCTCCATTTTGTAATGGAGCTTGATCGGTATTTGCTCCAAAGAATCGCAAATCTGTCTGGAAATCACTTTGTGAGCCAAAAGATTTCTCAAAACGATATTTCTCCGCTTCAACGATCTCTCAGGGTTCAGCAATGGGCTATACGATGTAGGAGCTTTGAGCAGGCCTATCAAGGTGGCCGATTCTTCTGTGGTCAAATTCAATGGAGTCGTACCAAAAAATGTTTTAGCAGCAGTCTTTATTCCGTAAGCATTACTTCCAAAATCTACCGTGTTGAGATACATTTTCAATATTTCTTTCTTTGAATAGTACATCTCGATTTTGACTGCGGTGATCCATTCTTTTGTTTTCATAATCAAAAGCTTTACACCTGGGACATATCCCAGCAATCCGCGCGAATACTGATTTCGCGTTTTGAACATGTTTTTCACAAGCTGTTGGGAAATGGTGCTTGCTCCGCGGGCTTTTCCATGCAAAGCATCCTTGACCGCTCCAAACACGCCCTTGATGTCGATGCCAAAATGTTCGTAAAAACGTTCATCTTCGGTATATATCAAGGCATTAATTAGCATTGGGGAAATCTCCTCGAATTCGACAGGAGTTCTGTTCTCGCGAAAATATTTTCCAATAGTCTTCCCATCTGCCGAAATAATAGTAGTTGCTATGCTCTGATTGGGATTATTTATGGTGCTCATCCCTGGAGATTTACCAAACAACCACAAAAAATTTATATCTACTAAAAAAAGATAGACAAAGAAGAAAATGAAAAAACCGGCTATTATCTGAATGATTTTACTGTACCAAGGGGATTTTTTATAATAATCCTTTCCCGCTTTGAAGAACGACTTTATTGGAAATAGAATCTTCTTCAGAAATTGAATAATCGCTTGTTGGCTCATATCAAAAATTTTGTTCTGCAAAAATAGACGGAATTTCGGTGTTGCATGTCTAATTCAACTAAAAAGTTTTTTGATTAATGTTAATTTTCACAACATATGGCAAAATATACTCGCAACATCGGAAATTATAAGTTACACCCGCAAGATTATATCAGATTCACCACAATAGACCAACAATTAGAAGGGTATTTTGTTTTATCAAAAGCGATATTTCGAATAGGTAATTTGAAAAGCAATGTATTGTGTTTTGAATGTAAATATTTTTTTTACTAACTTTGAATTATAAAACATTATAAGAAAAATTCAAAGGTATGATATTCAGGTTCTTGCTACTATCTGACGAGGTAGATGACTTTAAGAGAGAAATCAAAATTGATGCTGATGCCACTTTCGCTGATTTGCATAAAGCAATTATTACTTCTGTTGGCTATAAAGAGGGTGAAATAACCTCGTTTTTCATTTGTAACGACAACTGGGAGAAAGAGTTCGAAATAACAGCCATGGAGATGGATACAAGTTCCGACATCGATTCCTATGTGATGGATGAAACTGTTTTAGGTGATTTATTGGAAGATGAACGTCAAAAATTATTATATGTTTTTGATTTTATGACAGAAAGAGGTTTATTTATGGAACTTCGTGAAATCATTCCTGGCCAAAACCTTGAAGAAGCGGTTTGTTCTATCTCTAAAGGTATTCCCCCTGCGCAGTTTGTTGATTTCAATGATTTTGAAACCAAAACAAAAAATCCGACATACGATACAGGTGAAAATTTTTACGGTGATGAAGATTTTAGCATCGACGAATTAGATGCAGAAGGTTTTGACGGATTGGATGCTCCCTCTTCAAGTGGAGAAGCGGACGATTTTAGATGAAGAAATTAATTGTTCTTTTAGGTCCAACCGGTGTCGGCAAAACGGAGCTAAGCCTTCGTCTTGCCGAATATTTTTCTTCCCCTGTCCTTTCGGCTGATTCGCGACAGATATATAAGGATATGGCAATAGGTACGGCTGCTCCTACGGAAGAACAGTTATCAAGGGTGAAGCACTACTTCGTGCAGCAATTGGAGCCGACTGAATATTACAATGCGGCACAATTTGAAAAAGAAGTGTTGGATTTGCTCGAGAAACTTCATCAGCAACACCCTGTCGTTGTTTTGGCTGGAGGTTCGATGATGTACATAGATGCCGTGTGTAAAGGAATTGATGATTTGCCGAATGTGGATGAAACGCTCCGCAGAGAGTTGAAAGAAAAAGTACAAAAAGAAGGTTTGGAGCCAATTCGCCAACAATTGAGGCTGCTAGACCCAGTGTTCTACAACCGAGTGGATTTGAAGAACACCCAACGGCTTATACATGCCTTGGAAATATGCCTGATGACGGGTGTTCCCTACTCCACTCTTCGCACTAACCAATCGCGCCAGCGGCCCTTCCAAATCGTGAAAATAGGCTTGCACCGCGATCGAGAGGAATTATATCGGAGAATCAACCTGCGGGTGGACGAAATGATCGCAAACGGATTGGAACAAGAATGCCACAATTTGTCGCAATATCGGGGCAACAACGCATTGAATACGGTTGGCTACAAAGAAATATACAGCTATTTTGACGGTGAATGCACACGGGACTTTACCATTGAAAAAATAAAACAAAATACCCGCATTTATTCCCGCAAGCAAATGACATGGTTCAAAAGAGACAAGGAGATTTGCTGGATAAACCTATCAGAAAAGCAGCAAGACGAAGCCTTGAAAGAAATTATCGCCATGGTCGATGCCCACTAACTATTCAAACGGATTATTTCCAAAAGTTTAAATGAATAAAGATACACTAAATATGAAAAAAGAAGAACAACCGCTTAATGAGCTGAAAGTAACTCAAGAAACTGAATTACTCGCTTTTTTGTTAGATAAAAAAGTGAAGAAAAGCCGTAATGCGGTGAAGTCTTTGCTCGCACACAAACAAATCATTGTAAACAAACAGGTCGTTTCACAATATAACTTTTTGCTGAAACCAGGAGATGCTGTCATTGTGCAACGCACTGACCACGCCCATGACAAAAAACTATTGAAAGGGCTCAAAATCGTTTTTGAAGACGATTATTTAGTTGTGATCGACAAAGAAGAAGGGTTGCTTTCGATAGCTACAGAACGTGAAAAGCGAGAAACAGCCTACAGCATTGTCAGTAGCTATATCAAAAAAGTAGATCCTGAGGCACGCATTTTTGTGTTGCACCGTTTAGACCGCGAAACTTCCGGCCTGATGATGTTTGCCAAAAACGAGAAGATTCAGGAGATTATGCAGAAGAAATGGGACGAACTCATTACGGAACGCACCTACCAAGCTGTTGTTGAAGGACAAGTGGACCCGAAAGATGGTACAATTACATCTTGGCTTACCGAGAACAAAAACTTCAAGATGTTTTCCTCACCCAAAGACAATGGAGGCCAAAAGTCCATCACGCACTACAAAACGTTGGCTACAAACAGGAGGTATTCCCTTTTAAGCCTGAAGCTGGACACTGGTAGAAAAAATCAAATACGTGTTCAGCTCGAATCGTTGGGGCACCCGATTGTGGGTGACAAAAAATATGGTTCAAGCCAAAATCCCTTGCGACGGATGGCTCTTCATGCCTACGAATTGTCTTTCATCCATCCTATCACTTCCCTTCACTTTGAATTCAAGAGTCTGATCCCGTCAAAGATGAAAATGCTGCTAGAAAAGCCTTCAACAACGGAGGCTAAGACTAAAACAGAGTGAACCACTTCTTAAGATAGGTACAACTAGCCCCCACCTTCTTCCATTATTTTGCAGAAAGTGGGGGTTTCTATTTTCTTGAGATTCCAATGTTTATGCTTCAATATAGCAGTTTTAGCATAAAAGTTATTGCTGTATCCATTATTTCGAATAAAAACTTCTAATCATTTTTCGAAACATATTTTTCTTATATGTCTTTGATGTTCTTATTTTAAACGTATTCCCTTCGATGGTGACACAAAAATTGAATTTACCAAAACTTTTATTATCTATACTTTTATTTAGGCTTCCTCTACACTGTGTATTCGGAGAAAATTGCAACAGAGACCTACCACTCAACAGACATCGGATAACAATCGCAGGCTTCAAGAACTCTGTTCCGTTTCTTTACAGTAAGAATCCATTGAGTGCTGACCAATATCGAAATAGTATGTATTTAAATATGAAATACATAAAATCTACACAGGAAATATTGAATCTTGATAACGATGCATTACCAAGGTTGGCAGTCACTTATTGCTAACTCTTATCGTAGCATCTCCAGGAAGCGAACCCCCCAAAAGAAAAGCTACTTACTTTGTGGCCTTGATAAAGTACTGGTTTCTGATGTTTCACTAATTAATCCACATCCGAAACATTTCCTGTGCGCTTCAACACACCCCAACTCTGCAACTCCCCTTTTATCGCCTTTTTGTAGCTCTTGAACAAAACCACATACATGATCCAACGGTATCCGAAGCGTTGCGGAATAATCCAAAACAGCTTCGATAACTTTTCCTTTTCGTAAATGAATGCGGCAATCGAAACGCTTGCATCCACCAGCACAAAGAGCAAGTAATAGATTCCAATTTTTTCAGCATTCCCGCTGAATAGACCAAAAATCATAAACAAGTCGGCCAATGGTGAAAAAGTAGGGATGATAAATTGGAAAACAAGCATATTTGGCAATGCCCACAAACCGAGTCCTTTGTGCTTCGGATTGAAAATGGCATCGCGGTGTTTCCAGAATGTTTGCATCACGCCAAAACTCCAACGGGTACGCTGTTTTATAAATTGTTTTACAGATTCGGGAGCCTCAGTCATGGCTATAGCTTTATTTTCATTCACCACAGTGTATCCGGCACGCAATATGCGGATTGTCAAATCGCAATCTTCGGCCAATGTGTCGGTTGTGAGTCCTCCGGCTTTTTCCAATGCACTTCTTCTGAATGTTCCGATTGCCCCGGGAACCACCGTGATGGCATTGATATTCGCATAGGCCATCCGGTCGAAATTCTGACTGGTAGTATATTCGATAGCTTGCCACTTGGTGAGCATGTTTCTCTGGTTGCCCACCTTCACGTTTCCGGCAACAGCTCCAACTTTCAAGGAAGCTTCATCTTGATTGAAATGGCTCATCATCAAGGAAATTGCATTCGGATATAGTTTTGTGTCGGCATCTATGCATACCACATACTCAGAATCGGTATGCTCAATTCCATAATTCAATGCGGAAGCTTTACCTCCGTTTGGTTTGGTGTGTATTTGAATTTTAGGACTATCAGGAAACGCCTCCTTCACCCGATTATAGGTTTCGTCCTTGCTTCCGTCATCGACAAAAATGATGTTGAAATTTGGATAATCTTGTCTCAACAGGTTTTTCAACGATGAAACAGCATTCACTTCTTCATTGTAGGCAGGTACAATGAGCGAAACTGAAGGAGCTTTTCCTGGGGTAAATAGTGTGAGGTTTTGATGTTTGTTCTTACCTCTTTCCCTATTCATCAGTATTATCATGAATATCAATCTGCCAAAACCCAGCACAATAAATACGATAAACAAAGCCGTCAGCACATTTACGACCCAATACGTTACCTGCGCAAAAGCAAGATTGGACTGCATAATGTAATACTCATTCCCTTTGGGGATGGGAGGCATCAACTTATCCTTGGTTACGTTGAGGATTTGGGCCAAATCAACAAACTTGTAGCCTCTCTTCTGGAAGTATTGGATAATCATTGGCAAAGCTTTCACCGTCTCTGCCCGAGAGTCGCCTCCCGCATCGTGCAACAAAATGATGTTGCCTCGATCGTCTTCTACACCTTTGATAACTCTCCTTAATATTTCTTCTGCTTTTATACCCGGAATCCAATCTTCGGGGTCGATACTTTCGCCCACATCCAAATAGTTTTGCTGACGGGCGAGTGCCAACGGAATGATTTCTTCTAACGACTCAGGTTCACTATCTGCATTGTAAGGCGCACGGAACAGGATCGTGGTGTGGCCGGTGATACATTCAATCAGCAAACGGGTGATTTTGAATTCCATTTCCGCCTGCTCGGGACTTACAGTTGCAATATTTGGGTGTGTAAATGTGTGGTTGCCTAATAGGAATCCCTCTTTGTACAAGCGTTGCACTATCGGCAGGTTTTTCTCAGCTTGTATGCCCACCAAGAAGAATGCCGCTGGAGCATTGTATTTTTTCAAAACATCAATTATCTGGGGCGTGTAATGCTCATCCGGCCCATCATCAAATGTAAGAACCAGTTCTTTCGGTTTTGCAACTCCATATTTTCTAATTTGGTATGCTGTGGGAATCACTCGGTAATTCTCTTCGGAGACCAACATAGAGGTGCTATCCATTTCAATATCCACTTTTCCTCCGTGAGGTGTGTTCAATACATCTAAGATTTCACCCTCACCCACATAATCCACATGGTTGAAGATTTTCACGTTTTGAAGATTGTTTCTAGTAATGCGCCTGGAACCGTCCAAAGACATGTCTTTTTTAAAAAAAGTCCACAAACGCTCATCCTCGCTGCCCAACCTCCAGATGCTAAATCCGGCAAGAGGATATTCTGCACCAAAGCGCATCGTGTTGAAATGGGTAGCAGCGTCATTGAAATATACTTGGTGGGTTACATTATTGCCATCCACATAGGCGTAATCCAAATTATATGTGTCGTTATTGAAATTAATTTTTGAACTGCTTGTCGATGCACGCGCCAAAGCATCCTGGTATGTCACGCTTACGTTCTCGCTTTCCGACCAGTCGTAACCAAACGCCCCCATACAAAGAATTATCTTTTCCGGAGATATGCTTTTTGCCATGTCGTCCACAGCCGCTTCAATCCACTTTTGCGAACTGATTGGGCCGGCATCAGGACCACCCATCGAGTATTCGTCATAACCCATCAAACACACATAATCCAAATATTTTCCCAACTCCCTCACGTTGTAGTCGCGGTTGAATGGCATGACATCTTGCGTCACAAGCAATCCCTTCGCGTGGAATGCTTCCGAAAACTCTTTGACAAACTGAATCAGATATTCATCACTGTTCTCTTCTATCTCCTCGAGGTCAATATTGATTCCTACAAACTTATTTTTGATGCACAAATCAAGTATTTGCTGAATGAGTATTTTTCTTTTTTGTGGGGAATGCAGGATGACGCTCACCAAGTCGGAACGGAATATCTTATCCACATTATTGCTCAACATCGGCATGATTGGAACACCATTCTTGCGCATCAAATCGAAAGCTTTTTTGTCAATTGTGGTTTTTATTCCATAAGTTTTAGGATCGATGAAAACCCATTCAGGCATAACCAGATTAAGGTTTTTGATGTTGCGCTTCAAGGAATAGAACGATAATGGATCCCAAGCCACATAAAAAGCGGAACGTATTCCTGAAGGATATTGCTGCCAAATAGTAAAATTCTTGCTTTTGACGTTTTCAACAATCTTCTTACTTTTGATAGAATCTTTGCCAAGTCGTTCTCTGCGAATTTTCTCGTAATCGGAATGTGCTTTTTGTACCCGAAACCGCTCTCTAAATCCTTTGTATTCTCTGGACACTTTTGTTTCCTGCATGAATAGCTTGGATGCCGTCACCGCACTTTTGTAATCCGGTTTTAATGGTATTGATGGATTTTTATCAATAAAAAGTGTTATCAAAAATGTAACGAATAACAGAAATACGATAAAAATAAAGAGGCGAGTCCCCCATTTAAAACTGTTCCATCTGGATTTGTTGTCTGTTTGAAAAACCTGCTTATCCATATTCTTAAAAAACGATCGCTAATAATAGGTATAATATATTGAAAATAAAAAAACTAACATATCTACCTCTTGAATATGAATTCTGTGGGGAAAATGTTAATATTGAACGTAAAAGTAGAATTAAATTTTAGTATTGAAGTGCAAAAAAGCGACTTTAATTTTTTTTATTACTGCATAGATTCATAATCAGAAATAAACGCACCGCAATAGGAACTGATAATGGGCAAAGGGAAAGATATTTCTTTCATAAATTTGAGATATTGAAATGAATGAATTTCCTAAAAAAGGATCTTTTTTTTGATCTTTTAAATATTAGGAATCTATCGGGCTTGATTCTGAAAGGTTATTTACGGGATATTATTCCAAAAAAAATTAATTCCCGTGCTTCTACTCTCCAATTTGTGTAGAACAAACTATTTTTATGCTATTTTTGTCAGTGTATTAACAATATGGATATTCAAAATTTAAAGACCGAGATATTTTTATTCATCATTCATCGTAAAAAAATATGAAAGAACTATTCAAAAAATGGCTTCCCGATATTATCGCCATCGCTCTTTTTGCGGTAATTTCATTTGCCTATTTTTTCCCTTCGGTAATTGAAGGTAGAGTAATTGCCCAACACGACAACGTCGCCTTTATTGGTGCTGGAGAAGAAGCAAAACAATATAAAGAGGCAACAGGCGAAACAACTCGTTGGACAAATAGTATTTTTGGAGGAATGCCAACATACCAAACAGCTCCAAGCTATGACTCCACCCATGCTCTCACCACACTTTCTAACCTTTACAAGTTGTATTTGCCCAATTATGTTTGGTTGGTGTTCGTAATGCTACTCGGGTTTTATATTCTGATGCGTGCCTTGAAAATATCGACATGGCTGTCTCTTTTGGGAGCTATTATATGGGCGTTTTCGTCTTATTTCTTTATAATCATTACGGCCGGGCATATCTGGAAATTTGTAACCTTGGCTTATATACCACCCACTATTGCTGGAGTCATACTCGCATATCGCGGCAAGTACCTGCTTGGAGGATTCACCGTTGCATTTTTCTTTGCCTTGCAGATAATGTGGAACCACGTTCAAATGACATATTATTTCTTGTTTGTCATCCTGTTTCTAGCCATAGCCTATCTATTCGAGGCGATACGCAATAAAACAATTCCTAATTTTTTCAAAGCGAGCGGAGTGTTGATCGTTGCATTCGGAATTGGGGCATTGATCAACTTGTCTAACCTGTATCATACTTACGAATACAGTAAAGACACAATGCGTGCCAAATCTGAATTGGTGAAAAAGCACGTGGAACCCAACGATCAGACAAACAGTGGATTGGAAAGAAGCTACATCACACAATGGAGCTATGGAATAGGAGAAACCTTTTCCTTGATGATTCCAAACGTAAAAGGAGGAGCCTCTGTCCCGCTCTCGGACAATGAAGCGGCCATGAAAAAAGCCGACCCACAGTATGTCCAAATCTATAATCAAATTCCCCAGTATTGGGGTGACCAACCGGGTACTTCGGGTCCCGTATATGTGGGTGCGTTCGTATGCCTATTGTTTGTGTTGGGCTGTTTCATCGTGAAAGGCCCTTTCAAATGGGCATTGCTGGCAGCCACACTCTTTTCGATACTTTTGTCATGGGGTAAAAATTTCATGGGGCTAACCGATTTCTTCATTGACCACATCCCAATGTACTCCAAATTCAGAACAGTAGCCTCCATTTTGGTTATTGCTGAATTCACCATACCACTCCTTGCTATTCTTGCTTTGAAAGAGATTGTTACAAAACCAGAAATACTCAAAGAAAAAGCAAAATACCTATACATCAGCTTAGGCTTGACCGGCGGACTCTCCTTTCTCTTTGCAATAGCCCCAAGGATGTTTTTTTCATCCTATATTTCAACCGAATTGATGGATGCACTTCAGAAAAACATACCTGCTGAAAGCTTAAGTGGGTTAGTAACGAATCTGACAGATGTGTGTGTAAGCATTTTCACGGCTGATGCATGGAGAAGCTTTTTCATTATAGCGATTGGCATCGTGCTGCTATTCCTATATCAATACAAGGTTCTGAAAAATAATTGGCTAATTGCGGGAATCACTTTACTTTGCCTGGTGGACATGTGGAGCGTGAACAAACGCTACTTAAGCGACAAAGATTTTGAAAAACCATCAAAACGCTTGGAAGCATTGCAGAAAACCCCAACCGACGAACAAATATTAAAAGATAAAACATTAGACTACAGGGTTTTGAACCTATCCACAAATACGTTTAATGAAAACAATACTGCTTACTGGCACAAAAGTGTTGGAGGCTATCATGCAGCCAAGCTACGCCGTTATCAGGAAATGATCGAATATCATTTGAGTCCGGAGATACAGTATCTGATGAAAGCTATCCCTCAACAACAAGGAGATATGGCAAAAGTGAACCCGGATTCGTTTAGGGTAATCAATATGTTGAATACCCGTTACTTGATTTTCCCTGTACAAAACGGCACTTTCCCATTGCCAAATCCCTATGCCTATGGAAATGCGTGGTTTGTAAACAGCATTCAATACGTGAAAACGGCTAACGAGGAGATAGAATCACTCTATACAATTTCACCTAAAACGACTGCGGTCGTTAATGAAAAATACAAAGAGGCATTAGGCAATAAGACTCCAACAGCAGATAGTTTGGCTAACATTCGCTTGATTTCCTACACACCAAATCATTTGAAATACGAAACTTCTGCCAATGGAGAACAGATAGCTGTTTTTTCCGAAATCTATTACAAGCAATGGCAGGCTTACATAGATGGTAAAGAAGTTCCTATTGCATGTGCCGATTATATTTTGCGAGCCTTGAAAGTACCTGCCGGAAAGCATACCATTGAGTTCAAATTCGATCCACAATCTATCCACACCACAGAAACGATTGCCTACATCGGAGTAGCACTTCTTCTGTTGACGGCTCTCTTCCTTATATTTCAAACGTGGAAGAAAATTCAAAATAGAGTGAAAGAATAGAAATGAGAATAAATGACAAGAATATAAATTAGAATGGGGCTGCCCCATTCTAATTTATATCTAGGTTTGCACAAAATTTCCGGATTCTCTGAAAAAAACTGGTAATGTTCCAGATTTAGCAATATTTTTATAATGAATTAGTAAAATGATGGGCATTTCCCCATCATTTTCCATTTTTAGGACTTTGCAAGCGTTCGATAATGGATCACACGTATAAACGCCTGCAGGTGGGGCGTGAAACTAGATGATGAGCGAGCTTATCAAAGCCTGAGCATCCTCAGCAGACTTTTGTTTTCTTAGCCTATTCGATGCACATTTAGGCATCTTTTGTGCCAAAATTTCTAATTCCATTTTTCAAAAATCCATTCGGTCTGCTTTTCATGACGCTTTAAATATTGTTTTCATATTTTATTGGCAAATTGACACCTCTTTGTGCTTTTATTTAATAAATTTGTAGCGTCAAAGGAATAAATCGAATCTATTTGTGTATTCTGTTGGCATTGTATAGAAAAGATTGTTTTTATATCTAAAAAATTGCAAATTAATGGTAGTTGGTGTTTTAAAGGAAATCAAGCTCGCAGAAAAGCGAGTTTGTATGACTCCCGCCGGAGTTGATCAAATGGTAAAACATGGCCATAAGGTACTGGTGGAAGTTAATGCTGGCGTTGGCAGCGGATTTTCAAATGAATCCTATCTGTCAGCTGGAGCTGAAATAGTTGCTACGTCTGGAGAAATTTTTGAGCGTGCCGACATGGTGATGCACGTGAAGGAAATTCAACCAAGCGAATACAACTTGCTTCGCAAAGGTCAAATCGTGTTCACTTACCTTCATTTGGCTGCTGACCTCGAACAAGCAGAGGCTTTGATGGCAAGCAAATGTGTTGCCATTGCTTATGAAACTGTTCAGACGGCTGATGGAAAATTGCCTTTGCTGCAACCGATGAGCGAAGTGGCAGGCCGCATGGCTATTCAAGAAGGAGCTCGCTTTTTGGAAATGCCACAAGGTGGCAATGGCGTATTGCTAGGTGGCGTGCCTGGAGTGGCTCCCGGGAAAGTAGTGGTTATCGGTGGAGGTATTGTTGGGACAAATGCAGCAAAAGTTGCAGCTGGAACAGGAGCGGACGTTACCATTTTGGATATGAATATCGAGCGACTTCGCTATTTGGATGATATTCTTCCTGCTAATTGCAAAACAATAGTGAGCAATCCTTACACTCTTTTGGAAGAATTGAAACAAGCGGATTTGGTGATTGGAGCCGTTTTGGTGGCCGGAGCCAAAGCTCCTAAATTGGTGACGCGTGAGATGATCGCTCAAATGAAAAAAGGCGCCGTCATGGTAGATGTGGCTATCGATCAAGGCGGATGTTTTGAAACATCCAGGCCAACCACGCATGCAGAACCGGTGTTCGATGTGGAAGGTGTTATCCAGTATTGTGTGGCTAACATGCCAGGTGCGGTGGCTCGTACCTCTACATTGGCCTTGACTAATGCAACCTTGCCTTACGCCTTGGCAATTGCCGACAAAGGTTGGGTGAAAGCATTAGAAGATGACAAAGCTTTGGCTAAAGGTTTGAACATTTTGGATGGCGAAATCGTGTTTGGCCCAGTGAAAGAGGCTCTTTGTGTTGCATAAGATTATGAAACTGCGATTTGGATTAAACTAATAATACGGAGAGAAAATATCTGTTATGTTTCTTCTCTCCGTATTCTTTTTTGTGTGCCGCAGGCTGGGGAAATATATGAGGCTTCCCTTGTTTACATTGAAACGGTCTCAATCTAATCAATTGAAGCTATTTCATAATAAATGATCGCTATATATTTTACCAAGCTTTTGATATATCTTTCAGATTATTTGAGTAAAGGAAATTAATACCAGATTTCATGTATATCGGATTCGGTATTAGCTGACGAATTGTTGCTATTCTTGTCTTTATTAATCTCCTTTCCTTCAAAGCTGTACTGTGCATAGGTTTGTGAGAATTCGGCAACACCATCATTCCACTCTGGGTCATTGTCAATCGAAAAGAGATCTTTGTCTAATGGGTTTGTCTCTTCCAACGTGTGATCGTTGTTTAAATTGGGATCTGCTTTCTTTTTCATAAACAATAAGATTTAGTAGGTTAGACATCAATTTAGACTGGATATTATGGAGGTTAAATATACAGCTTATTGATTAAATACAGAAATAATTTCCTCTTTATTTAAGTAGAAATAGTTAAAAATACTAACCTGAAGCCTTTGAATGGAAAAACGAAAATTTGATGAAGCCTTGAGAAGAGAGGTCTTGATACAGACTCTATTCTTGCTTTATGATGGCTTCAATTTGATGAATAATAGATTTTGTACCATCGTTCAATACAACAAAATCTGCTTTTTTGATTTTCTGTTCATCCGGCATTTGGTTGTTGATTCTTGCAATAACTTCTTCGCGAGAAATATTATCTCGTATTACCGTGCGTTTTATTCTTGTTTCCAAAGAAGCATACACTAGAATAACTTTATCTACAAATTTGTCAAAACCCGATTCGTATAAAATGGCAGCTTCTGTGGCCGCTACATTTTTTCCAGCCTTCTGTTGTCTTTCTATCCAATCAAAAAAATGTTGCTTTACAAACGGGTGTATTATTCTATTTGCTTCCTGAAGTTTTTCTGGATCATTGAAAATAATCGATGCAAACAACTTCCTGTCAATGAACCCATCTTTATACACATTACTTCCAAAAGCCTCTATCAAAGATGCCTTTAGCCTATCGGAAGTATTCAGTAATGATTTACTTTCAATATCGGCCATATACACCGGAATATCCATTGTTTCCATCAAACGTGATACGACGGATTTTCCGCTGCCAATGCCGCCGGTAATTCCATAAATTTTCATAAATAACTATTTTTGGGATTTTTCAAGGATAAATTCCACAGAGGCCGGTCGGATGGAGATGTTTTGAATATAATTCGGACTTTCAGTCAATCGCAATTTCACAATGCCGGTTTTGGCTTGTTCGAGTTCAATATAATCGAGGTCTATGCTGAAGTCGTTTGCGGATATATTGTTGAAATCTTTGAGGGAAACTGCAAATGAGATCGATACGCTGGATGGAAAAAACACAACCTCGGTTCCAAAAGGTTGATTCAAGCAGGTGATGGGCACGGTGACTTCCTTTTGGGCAAATTCAGCAACCGGGATTGTCACATGCACAAATTCGGGTCTAAAACGTACTTTGTTCTGCTGACGAATGTGGAGTTTGAAAACACTGTTTTTTTTCAGGTTTTCAAATTTATTGCTGGTTGTGAATACAACATTGAGCTTATTCAAGATTTCTTCCGAAGAATAAGCTATGACGCTGTCTGGTTCCACCTCTATGTCCCCGCTTAACAGGAAATTGGGGATGGTTGTGACTTCGCCATCAAATATCACAGGAATTTTTTTCGACTTTAGCAGCGAATACTCCAAAGAAATGCGGGAAGGGTTGTATCGCAGAAGTGTCGTAGATTTTTCAAACTTGTTTTTAATGAGTTGGGCAAGTTGGTCATCTTTCAGAAGCGTGTTTTCTGCTAAAATGTAATTACGTACATTTATTTCGATGGTATCGTTCTGGCTTAAGACAAATGAACGAAACAAGGTTAGCCCCTTGTCGGACACGGCAACATTGATGGTGGAAGGCAAGTCGCTTTTGAACAAGACGCTATCGGGAATATTGGTGTATTTTACCGGCACCGCTACCGTGGCCTCGAATGTTTGCCGCAGCACGAGAATGAACCAGAAAGTGGTTGACAATAGCAAAAAAAAGGCAAAAGTCAGAATCTTGTGCCATTCGACATGGAAACCAAAAATCCTGACTTTTGCTTTATTGTCCAATATTTTTTTACCCGGCTTGCTCATTGGCAAAAAAGAATAAAAAAATTAATTTTGTGAAGCTTCTTCTGAAGATGCAAATACAGACGCCTTCTCAATTTTAATTTTCACTCCATCTGAGATTTCAACCAAAAAATAGGTGTCAGAAACTTCACGGATACGACCATGAACTCCGCCTGCAGTTACCACTTTATCGCCAACTTTCATTGCTGCACGAGCTTCCTGAAGGGCTTTCTGACGTTTTTGTTGCGGACGGATCATGAAAAAATAAAATATGGCAACAATGGCAACAAGCATAATAACTGTTGACACCATGCTATTACCACCTGCACCTACTGCTTGCAATAATACGTTCAATTGTAACATAATATATTAACTGTTTTCTAAGGTTTATATTTACACAAAGATAAGAAAAAAATCAAGCTTTGATGAGTTTACCTTCTTTTTTTAGCTCCTGAACGATGGCATCCAAGATCCCATTGATGAAGCCCGCACTTTTGTTGGTGCTGTAAGCTTTTACTATGTCGATGTATTCGTTGAGTGTCACATTCACCGGAATGGATGGGAAATGGAGTAGTTCGGTGATGGCAATCTGCATAACCACCATGTCCATCAAGGCCACGCGTTCCGATTCCCAATTCTGAGTGTGTTTGCTAATTATTTCCCTCAATTCGACTTGGTTTCTCAGAGTTGTGGCAAGGAGCTTTTTGGCATAGTCCAAATCGTCCTGATCTTTGAATATGGGAAGAAACAACTCGTCGTCTGCCAACTCTGGGGTAGTTCTCTTTATCGTTTTCAAGACGAAACTTTCAACGATTTCCACATCATCGTTCCAATAAAGAGATTGATCTTCAAGCAAATCGTTCAACTCCTCATCCTCACAGATAATTTGTTTAAAAATTTTCCTCCAGAAGTCGCGGTCAGAATGAAAATCATTTTCAGGATTATCGATATAGTCTTTGTAAGTCTGAGATTGAAGAATGCGATCCAACAGGTTCTTCAAATAATTCTCGTGTTCCTCCCACGACAAATCATGTGCATCTACAAATTCTATAAATAGCTGGGATTTTGAGATTAAAGAAACGAATCTGTTTTGCGCAAATTTCAGATCGGGATTGATGTCTTCTTTCGTTGGCAGAAAGCGATTTTTGCGCTGGGTAATACGTTTCTGGTAGATTTTGGTTACTTCAACCAGTAACGACAATAAATAAAAATACAACTCATATGATTTCTCTAAACTAAAAACCAGATTATTTTCCGCGTTTTTAACATTGGAGTCGTCGTTCTGGAAATACGCATACACAATTTGCGCTACGCGTATGCGAATAAGTGCTCGGTTTATCATTTTATGATGGACTTTAAAACGCAAAAATACAATTTTTTTGCCTTGTTGCAACGATTAATGGACTTTCTATTTTTCCTTATTGTTGTTTGACATGCTCCTGCAAGCTCCAAACCCAGTCATGCTAATCCTTCAATTCGTTCAGTTCGACTACTTTCCTTCCCGAATCCAGTACAATCACGAATTTAGATTTAACTTCAGATTTTTCTTTTGCCTTGTTGTAATTTATATTTTTTTGAGCTGTCACGTTGATAATATAATACCCCTTGTTGTCTTTTTTCACTTGCATCTGTTTTGTGTCGGGAACAATTTGCATCACAGAAATGTCTTCTTTCGACATTTCATCCTTTATGGATACAATAATTTCTTCTGGGGAGACATCCTTTTTTGTATAAAATGTTTTTACTGTTTGTGCAAATAACAATCTTACATTGTCATATGATTTAGAAGAGAGATGACTGAAAAAAACGAGAAGCGTATTTTCAACGTTTTCCCATTCCTTCCCCCCCACAAATTCCATTTGTGCAAAATAGTTGTATTTCTCCTTAGCCAAAGTCTGGTATGTTCCGCTGAGTTCTTTTTTTTCGATTCTGTCCAAATAACTTTTGTATGATTCCTGTGTATTCAATTTCGACACATTTGCCCATGCAACAGAATCTAGCAAATATGTCGCTTCTTTTTCATAAGGTGTTTGTGCATATTTGTTCAAAAAGTAGATAATTTCATCTTCGCTTCCATTTCGCTTGATGTCATTCCAAAATTTCCGAAGGTTATCATTGTAACGTAAAATATTATCTTGGGCATCCTTGATGTATTTTCCATTTGGATAACAATTGATATAATCCATGTAGGACTTGCTCGTATTGATCTTTAAGGAATTGTTCCAGAAAGCCAATTCTTCGCGGTCATTTTGAAACTGATATTGCAGAAAAAAATATCCGCCAGCCGCTATTCCGGATAAGACGAAAACACTTACAACAATGACCCAGGCTTTAGTCTTTTTCCGCTTTTTACTGTTCGTCGCAACAGCGGTCGGATTGTTTTCTTGAAGATTTCCACTTGCCTCTTCACGATCAAGTGCATCGATATCTTTGCTTTCAACAGGCTGGTATTCAGAGAAAACAGATCTTGAAAATGCTCCATATTGTTCGTCTAAACGACGACAGTCGGAACAAAATTTTTCATTGTCTTCTTCAATTGGATTACCACATAACGGACACTGTTTGGACAACATGTTCGGGGAAATATTATCAGCTATTATTTTTAAACTCCCAATTTGCGCTTCAAGGTCTCCACCTGTGATTCCCACAAGAAGATCGAATCAGCTTTTTCTTCTGGATCCGAAAAATCAGTGATTTCCAGGGTAATGTCTTTGGTCAATTCCAATTGGTGAATTCGCAGCTCAAAGTATGTGTCAGGATTGTCGTCTTCATCCCATTTTAATCGGATAAAAGATAAAGCCTTCATGCCAACCACATTAGCCCTGCTTTCTGCCTTATCCCACCAAAAAATGTATTTCGAATCATTAACAATTTGCACCTTGTCTGCAAACCAGCCCGATAGTCCGTCCATCGAGCTAATCATATTCCACAAGCTATTGACGGATATTTCCCCAAAAACAAATTCTATATGAAATTTTTCCATATTTATTTATCGCTTGGTTTATCTTCAATTTCAATTTATTAGCATGGGGTACTTTTACCCTCTGCTTCAATACGACAGCAAATATATATCTTTTTCATCAAAGAACTATTGTTTTATTCAAAATAAAGACATACTTTTGCACTCGAAATTTTCAGAATGAGGCGGGATAGCTCAGCTGGTTAGAGCGCATGATTCATAATCATGAGGTCCGGGGTTCAAGTCCCCGTCCCGCTACAAACGATTGAAGTTGTTCTTGTAAAGAGTGCAACTTTTTTCATTAATAAACAGTTAATCTCCGAAAAAAACATTATCTTTGTAGCCTCTTTAGCGGAAGAGGCAAACACATGGGGCTGACTGGCTTTGACAGCGAGATGAAGTGGTTTGTAAGCATGCAGTGCGTGGTCGGCTTGCACTATAATCTCAGACGGCAAAATTTTAACTGGCGAAAACAATTACGCTCTTGCTGCTTAATCGAATCATAGTAGATAAAGCTTAATCCCGGCACATGTGCTGAGACAAGACATCACCCGGAAGCTGTGGCTTCGAAGCAACCGATCAGGTGGTGTAGATAAATCGGAGATAGGACGGCAGATTCTTCGGCTGCTGCCCGAAACTAAGAAGATAAGGTGAGGGTTGGTGGCTTCGGTCTTGCTCTCTCCCGACAATGAAGGCGAAGATAAGCATGTAGAAAGCGAATTAGTTCCTTGTTTGGACGAGGGTTCAAGTCCCTCCAGCTCCACAATATACATTGTTAATCAATTTAAAGCTAAAGGACTAAATAAGATAAGGTACTAAAACCTTATTTAGTCTTTTTTCTTTTACACAACAAACTGCCCACTTATCCCAAGCAAGGCAGCCTTCAATTACAATTCAATATAATAATCTTTAAATGCTCGTTTCGTCGATTTTTCGAATCAATCGGCATTTTATGGGATCGATTTGTTTTGCTTATCGTATTTTTGTTTTAGGTCTGCTAATATAGTTTCAAGCTCTTTTCTTTTTGAAGCTTCGGAAGAAGCAAGGTTTTCCCCCATCTTTCAGTTAAGCTCCGCAATCGTTTTATTTAGATGCCTATTGTTGAATTGGCTGTATTTATTGAAGATTCCATGTTGAGCATGGATCGTTTGGCGGATTCTTGTTCTGCAACATATATTGACCGTTGGGACGGAAGCTTGTTAAAATCAGCACCTATAGAAAAATAGATTCCTGAGAGATATGGTCAAGCAATACCTTATCTCCGGTCATTTTCTCAATTTCCAAAACGATGTCGAGAAAAAATCACTGTGCAAAAAATCTGCAAAAGTAAAGTCATCTCCAAATGCAGTAACAAATTTGGCTGGATTTATGTAAACGGTTCCAAATTCTTCAATAAAGACAAACGTGATTTCCTTTTCATTTGCGATAACGTGACCGTTGTGCAGCTTATCGATCATTTTATAACTCTCTTTTATTTTTTCAGATAAACCCATATGTTTCTTGAAATAGATCTACTGATATTTTGTAGATTATTTATTCTTTTTACGCTACAAATTTGCCAATAAAATAGTGAAATATTCGTTAAAGGGTCACCACGCACAAACAGTTAGTTATAATTACAAGATGAGAAAATCACACCCTCACATGCTCTAAAACGCGGCCTACAGACTTGCGAAACCAATAAGTAAACCGTTCCGGGTGTTCTTCCATTTCCTGCAAAAGTTCTTCTGGATGGATCCATCGATAATTCTGCACTTCTTCTCGATTGGGTTGCGGATCTGCATTCGTGAATCCAATAAACACATGATCGAGTTCATGTTCAATCAATCCGTTTTCAACGGGAGCATTGTAGATAAATGAAAACAGCTTGTAGATATCACATTTGAGCCCCATTTCGAAAACCAACCGCTCCAAGGCACTTTTCTCTACATCCTCGTCCTTTTGTGGGTGGGAGCAACAAGCGTTTGTCCACAATCCTGCCCCATGGTATTTAGTGGCAGCACGTTGATGCATCAACATTTTGCCTTCATCATTAAATAGAAAAACGGAAAATGCCCGATGCAATTCGCCTTTAACGTGGGCTTCCAATTTGTCCATTGTGCCAATAGCCAAGTCATTTTCATTCACCAAAACCACGACGTTTCTTTCCATAATTATTCCATTTTGAATTAGCCGTTTGAGTGCAGAATTCTCTAAAAAGTATTATGCAGAAGCCTGCTTGCTTCTCTTTTTGAAAAGATAGAAAAAATAAACCACCAGCAAAAATTGGGCATATCCGTACACCGCATCTTCTATCGGGATGGTCAGCATTCGGACATTGAGTATTTCGTTCGGATCGTAATTCACGACAGGAGACTCGATGCCTGTGCCAGTGAGGACTCCATTCACCGGAAAAAATCCCAGCATCAGTATCAAAAACACGAACGAGGCCTTCCCTATCCAATCTACCTTGGCTATGAATCGCAGAAAAACGATGATGGATAGTGTCGCCAAAGCAGTAACCAATGTATAGGCCCTATCATAAAAAATGATTGCAACCTGCAGGCAAACCAACAACGTGAACCAAACCACCAAGGAGGTGTATCTGTTTGCCCAATCAAGACGAAAAAACTTGTCCAAACAAAAATAAGTGAACACACAGGAAAAAGGGATGCAGAAGAAGAAAAGCCATTCTTCAATAGGCAGCCCCAAGAGCGATATGCCAACCGTATAGCCCGTGTCGAACCACCACACGCCGTGGCTCGTGAACCAAACATCCCAAGCGATAAAGGGAATGGCCACGCAAAAGCTTGCTTTGAGAAACGACCCAAAGTGTTTGTGGAATTGAATCCTCTTGTCGAAGGAATAAATAAAACAGACGACGATGGTAAAGAATTCAACCAACAGGTAGGTGTAAGGTTTCATTGTTTGCCTTTGTTAAAATACATCTTGAAATACTTTAGGGGAACCCAAAGGAATCCGAAACACTCGCCAGGTTTTTTCCCAGTATATTTGTGGTGTTGCCGGTGTGCTGTGCGGATAGCCTGAAGGTATGGGTTCTCTGTTTTTCGCAATAATCTGATTCGTTGATGGATAAAGATGTCGTGCACAAAGAAATAAGCCATTCCATAAAAAGTTATTCCTAATCCAATGAAAAACAAATAGCTGAAATCCTGATTAGCACCTAAATACATCAACGCGATGGCTGGACACGCAAAAATGACAAAGAAATAATCATTCTTTTCTAAATTCCCCGGAGTGCTGTGGTCGTGATGGTCACGGTGCAACACCCAGAGAAATCCGTGCATCACATACTTGTGGATCACCCAAGTGAGTGCTTCCATGATGAAAAAAGTGGCCAATACGATTAAAATATTCATCTGCAAACTACAATAAGGTTATAAGTAAACTATTTATCATTTTCCGAAGCGAACCAGATGGAATGGGAGCAACATGATCGAGAAGGAATTGACGGTCTTCAGCAATGTGGGCATTATACCCAAGAAACCCCGGGCTATTTTTCTGAATGGACAGCCTCACAAATCGTATTTCTGCATTATCGGGAGATTTCTCCACCGCCATTTCAATATTGTTAATTCCCTTTTTGAAAGTCTTAAGTTTCGACACCGGGCTAAACACGTGGTTAGCCCAAATCGCCTGAAAAGCGCCAAGATAGGCCAAATGTGTATCACTTTGGACATCGGCGGCGAGTTCGTCAATAAAATGCCGGCAGAGTTTTTTGTCCGACACGGCTTTCGCATAGCCAAGCCTGACATCTTCCAATGCGATGGGGGAAGAAGCAGATGCAGACACCCAAATCAAGAGGGCAAACATTGCTATGAATAGTTTCATAGCAATGCCATCTTGTATTGCACATAACTGCCCATCATCAACGAGAACTTGTGCCCGTTGTGGATCCGGATTCGTTCGTTCAATATTCTCTCGGCAGGCGTATCCTTTATCTTCCGCAACAACTTCAGGTAGTATTTGTATGCCAGATATACGCCGAACTTCGAATAACTGGGCAATTTCCGGATACCAATGTACGCCTCCTTGAATTCATATTCGATTTCTTGTTCAATTTGTTTTTTTACCGCGTTGTTGAAAACCCGCATGTCTATGTTTGGAAAATAACTGCGGCCAAGAAGCTGATAGTCGTCTTTCAAGTCGCGGAGAAAATTGACTTTCTGAAAGGCGGAGCCCAACTTCATCGCATATGGTTTTAACTCTTCGAATGCGTGCCTCTCGCCGTTGACAAACACATGCAGGCACATCAATCCAACCACTTCGGCTGAACCCAAAATGTACTCGTTGTATAATTCGGATGTGTAATCGACAGGTTTCAAATCCATTTGCATGCTGTGAAGAAATTGATCGATCAATTTCCTGTCGATGTTGTAATTCTTCACAGCATGCTGAAATGAATTAAGTATTGGATTAAGGGATATCCCTTCGTCCAATGCCTCCGTGGTTTGGATTTTCAATTGGGCAAGCAACCCGTCCTTATTGTAATCATGGAAACTATCCACAATTTCGTCGGCCAATCTCACATACCCGTAAATGGCGTAAATGGCTTTTCGGATGGATTGATGCAAGGCCAGTATTCCTAATGAAAAACTGGTGCTGTACTTTTCCGTGGTGTTTTTGCTAACCTCAAAGGATAATTCGTCAAACAGTTTTTTCATAACGATGGATATTTAGTTGTGCTACTTCTTTGGCCACAATTTTCCCGGAGATAATCGACGGGGGAACGCCCGGCCCGGGAACAGTCAACTGGCCAGTATAATACAAATTAGTGAGTTTCTTGTTCTTGATGGAAGGTTTCAAAACTGCTGTTTGTGAAAGAGTATTGGCTAGCCCATAAGCATTTCCGCCATACGCATTGTAATCGTGCATAAAATCGCTCACACAATAACTCCGTTTGAAATCCAACTTGGAAAGCAGACCGGAAGTTCCCGCATGTTTCTCCAGGCGATGGATCATCTCCAAAAAATATGTCTCCCGGGTCGCTTCATCATCCTCAAGCCCGATAGCCAGTGGCATCAACAGGAAAATATTCTCATGACCGCTAGGGGCAACAGAAGGATCAGTCTTCGATGGGCAGCAAGCATAAAACAAAGGCTTTTCGGGCCACTTTTTGTCTTCGTAGATTGTATGGATGTGTTCGTCCAAATCATTTTCGAAAAACAAAGTATGGTGCTTTAGGTTTGGAATTTTTTCATTGAACCCGAGGTAATACACCAGACTTGAAGGGGCGAAAGTGCGGCTCTCCCAGTATTTCTGAGAATAATTCCGCTCCTCGCCATCAAGCAAAGTTTCCGTGTGATGATAGTCGGAAGAAGCAACTACCGTGTCGAACGCCCAAGCCTGTCCGTTGATCAGAAGCGAAGTGGCACGTTTGCCTTCAGTTTGGATTTTTTCCACTGGATGGTTGAAATGGAATATTGCTCCTTGCGACTCGGCTATTTTTTTCATCGCAAGCACCAATTCGTAAAATCCGCCCATCGGATACCAAGTACCCAAGGCATATCCGCCATAATTCATCAAACTATAGAGAGCTGGAATCTGTTTGGGTGAAGCCCCCAGAAAAATAACCGGAAACTCCATCAAAGTTCTTAGTTTGGGATGCGCAAAATAGTTGCCCACATAATCCCGAAAATTCGACAACAAATCCAACTTCAATGCACTGGTAGCGATTTTAGGAGAGACGAATTCCCACCAGGAATGACAAGGCTTGTTCACAAAGTCTTGCATTCCTACTTCGTATTTGTATTGTGCCGATTTCATAAAAGCATCAAACTTCTTGCCCGCGCCTGGCTCCAATTGCTCGAAGAGTTCCTTTAGTGCGACGGGAGACTCGGGTATGTCCAGATTTCCGTCCTGAAACACCATTTCGAACTGCGGATCAAGGGAAACCAGTTGATAGAAATCTGTAGCCTTGAATCCGAAATCCTGAAAAAATTTCTCGATAATGTCGGGCATCCAATACCAACTTGGCCCCATATCGAAGACATAACCGTTGTCAGTCTTGAACTGCCTGGCACGGCCTCCGGGAGTACTGTTTTTCTCGAAAACATGTACCTCATTTCCCTCTTTGGAAAGATAAGCTGCAGCCGAAAGGCCAGAAATTCCAGAGCCGATTATGGCAATTTTTTTTCTCATACAAGGTTAATTTTGACGAATTAAATACGTATCATACACTTTATCAATCAATTCGGAGCTATCAATATCTTTAAAATAGATTTGGCTATGAAAGTCATCCAGTTTCGTGAGTATTCTTATCAGATCCATCTTCTCCGAGCGAGTCAGATTTCCTCCTACAATGCTCGAAACCTGCCGTATTTTTCGCATTTGGGCCTCCAAAGCGTTACTCCCGTTTTCTGTGATTTTAATCACCCGGCTCCGTTTATCGTGTGCTGAATGACTCTGCTGAATCCAGCCATTTTTGATGAGCCGATTGATAATTTGCATCCCCACGGGCTTGTCTTGCAAATTCTTTTTAATCAATTCCATTTTGGTCATTTCGCCAAAAACAGTCAGGTTGATAAGATAGACAAACTCATCCTGTGTTGAAAAATCAGAAAATTTTAAAATCGATTTCACATAGTATTTGGCATAACGATTCATTTTGACAATCAAGGTGTTGATAACACTGTCTTCGCTACGCCCCCTTTCTTTAAACTCCCAATGGGGTTCGTTGCAGATAGTTTCTTTTTCACTCCGCCCCTGCATCTCGTCGTGAATCCATCGCTTAAAACCACTCAGATTGCCGGGATAACTACGGCTTGCATTATTCTTCTCAAAGTCCTCCAGCAGTACAACCACATCTTTTATCAATGTATAATTCATTTCTACAATAAGTTAGCGAGTATGCAAATCTTTAATGAAAGACAAATATAGTTTAATATTATACCAAAATACAACAGATATAGAATATAATTATACCATATATCAAATTTAACAAAAACAACAAGGAATAAAAAACACGAGGAATTGGGTGAAATGGGAACAAAAACAAATCTCAACCAAGCCCCTCTTTTGGCAAGCAAAGGAGGAAATCTTTCCTTTCAGAATTTTCCCGCGGCAAGCATACTTTTTCCAGGGCAGGCTTTATAGCCAAAAGTTTTTTTAGTATGTTTGTATTGACCAACTATCAATCTAATATCCATATTGAGTACTGAACCACTAAACGAATGAAAATGGACGAGAGATTTCTAGGCTTCTTTGAAGAAAGCTTTAAACTAAACTGGGATAGGCCTGCCTTAACCGACTTGGAAGGAGCAACTTATCTATATAAAGATTTTGCAAAAAAAATAAAAGAATTGCATATTCTTTTTGAATCAATGGGGGTGAAGCCTGGCAACAAGATCTCGATCTGTGGAAAAAACTCGACACATTGGGCTATTTCTTTCTTTGCAACCGTGTCTTATGGCGCAGTGGTGGTAACGATATTGCATGATTTTCATGCCGACAGCATACAGGATATCGTGAATCATTCTGAATCTGTTGTGTTTTTTGTCGATTCGGTGACAAAAGGGAAGGTGAAACCCGAATCAGTCAAAACCGTGAAACACATTATTCGTATTGAAGATTTTTCTATCGTGAACACAACAGACGATAAGGTGATCGAAACCAATAAAAACTTGAATGAGATTTTTGAAGTAAAATATCCGGATGGTCTGAAATCTGACGAATTAGGTTTTCATCAAGAATCACCGGAAGAATTGGCTGTACTCAATTACACTTCAGGCACAATGAGTAGCCCCAAAGGAGTCATGCTTCCTTACCGCAGCTTGTGGTCGAATACCCGTTTTGCGGTGGAAAACATTTCTTTCGTCAAACCTGGGGACGGGGTTGTTTGCATGCTGCCGATGGCCCACATGTATGGCCTTGCATTTGAGGTTCTGCTGAGTGTTGCTCAAGGTTGCCACATCCATTTTCTTGGACGCACGCCTTCGCCACAGATACTCCTTAAGGCTTTCGAAAAAGTGAAACCAACCCTAGTATTAGCTGTTCCACTGATTATCGAGAAAATTGTGAGGGGAAAGATCTTTCCTGAATTGGACAAAAAACCGACAAGCATCTTGCTCAAGCTACCAATACTGAAAAATATCGTCTATAAAAAAGTGAGGGAAAAATTGGTGGGGACTTTTGGCGGGAAATTGCATCAAGTGGTTATTGGTGGTGCTGGCCTCAATAGCGAAGTGGGCGATTTCCTTTCTAAAATTGGTTTTCCCTATTCAGTGGGTTATGGAATGACGGAATGCGGCCCGCTGATTTCGTATGAATACTGGGAAAAATACAAACCTGGATGTTGCGGTAAGGCCGTTGACCGCATGCAAGTGAAAATCGACTCGAGCGATCCTGAAAATACAGTGGGCGAGATTCTAGTACAAGGCGCAAACACGATGCTGGGATATTATAAAAATCCAGAAGCGACGAAACTCGTTTTCACTGCCGATGGCTGGCTTCGCACGGGTGACTTGGCAACGATTGACAAAGACGGTTACATCTTCATAAAAGGACGCAACAAGTCGATGATTCTCGGGGCAAACGGACAAAACATTTACCCGGAAGAGGTCGAAGAAAAATTTAACAGCGAGAAATATGTATTGGAATCATTGATTGTCGAGCGCAACCATAAACTTGAGGTTATTATCGTTCCTGAGCTAGAAACTCTTGAAAAAGAGAATATTGATAAAGACAGATGGGCGGGAATATTTGGAGATATACTTGAAACAGTCAACCTCCGATTGCCCAATTACAGCAAAGTAGTGAATTTCGAATTGCGGGATTCCGAATTTGATAAAACACCCAAGAGAAGCATCCGCCGTTTCTTATACAAATAAAAAAACGATGGCGAAAGTCAATAGTTCTCGAAGAAGACCCTCAAAAAACAAGAAAAGCAATCAAACAGTACGGCTGATCGTTCGTGTAGTGTTGGTTTTGTCTTTCGTTGCACTTGGCTATTTTATCTTTCACAAGTTGTATCCCGACTACCGGGATTTTGATGAAACTGGGTTTTATAACCAATTTGAAATGAAGGGAATAGATCTATCTCACCACAACGAGGTAATCAGTTGGAATGCCGTTCGGGACAAAGACATTTCTTTCGTTTACCTCAAAGTGACCGAAGGTTCTTCTCTTTGTGACAGGGAATACAAAAAAAACTACCGCCAAGCAAAAGCTTGCAATATTAAGGTTGGAACCTATCATTTCTTTAGCTTCAGAACACCCGGAGAGGTTCAGGCAAAGCATTTTATAGGAGAAGCGATTTGCAAAAAAGGCGACCTGATCCCAGCCATCGATGTGGAACATTCTCCCGGAAACAAATACAGCTCCCAAAAAGAGAAAAGGGACAAGGTGGTGGCCGAATTAAAGGTTTTCGAGAAAAAATTAAGGACTTTTTATGGTCGTTTGCCTGTCATTTACACCAACAAAGAGTGTTACGAATTGTATATCAAGAACCATTTTCCAAAAAATCCCATATGGATATGCGACTTAAGCAATAAACCGAACGACAACACCATCAGCAACTGGGTGATTTGGCAATTTTCGCACAAAGGAAAAATTCCCGGCACTTCAGGTAAAATTGATTTGAATTATTACCGTTATTCTTTCGACAGGTTTAAGGAACTCATACTCTAGTATTTCTCCAATGGAAAATTTAATATGAAAAAACTAAGATCGCAATTGCACGTTTTGATAATTATTGCACTTCCGCTATTTTTTTCTTCCTGTTTTGAAGAAGAAAAATATAAGGACACCCAATTGGGTAATTTTGAAGCATTGTGGAAAATAATGGACGAGAACTACTGCTTTTTCGAGTATAAAGGAATCAATTGGGATTCCATTCACACGGTTTATGCAGCCCGGATAAGCGATAGCATGAGCGATGAAGCACTATTCACCGTTTTGGGGGAAATGATAGGAGAACTCAAGGACGGACATGTAAATTTGTCGGCCGCTCACGATTTGGCACGCAACTGGAGTTGGAAAGAAGATTATCCCGAGAATTTTGACGAGAACGTCCAAAAGAATTACCTCGGCACTGACTATCTGATTGCAGGGGGATTGAAATATAAGATTTTCGACGACAATATCGGTTACATTTATTACGAAAGTTTTTCGGATAATTTTGGCGAAAGCAATTTAGACCAGATTATCAGCAAGATGAGTATCTGCAAAGGAATCATCATTGACATCCGAAACAACAGCGGAGGCTATCTCACCAATGCCAACAAACTGGCTTGCCGCTTTTTCGAAAATAAAACTTTAGTCGGGTATATCCGGCACAAAACGGGGAAGGGACACGACGATTTTTCAGACCCCTACCCTATTTATGTGAAGCCTTCCAAGCGGATCAATTTCCTTGAAAAACCGGTAGCCGTGCTTACAAACAGAAGCTGTTTCAGTTCGGCCAACGATTTTGCGAATTCGATGCGATATGCCAATAATGCGATTATGGTTGGAGACAGCACTGGAGGAGGCAGTGGGCTGCCATTTTCTTCCGAGTTGCCCAACGGCTGGTCAGTACGTTACTCTTCTTCGCCTATGACAGATGCAGAAGACGAACAGATAGAATTTGGAATAGCACCTGACTATAAAATAGATATGACCGAAGAAGATATAGCAAATGGCGTGGACTCAATCATCGAAAAAGCAAAAGAAGTAATTAACTCAAAAAGCTGATTGCGCCCACTTTCAAATTTCAAATTCGTTCGCAATCACTTAACCCGTTTTCATATGTTTTCGGTGTCATGCCAATTTTTTTTTGAAAACACCTTGAAAATAAGACGGATTGTTGTAGCCCAGCAAAAGAGCGATTTCATTGATCCGATGAAATGTATTAGGCGTCTTATTCAGACGTATAAGCTTTTTATGAGTTCATGTGGCTTGGCATCTGGCAAATTACGGCAATAGCTCAAAGTCTATAATAAAAAATGAAGCCTGTACTATTTTGTACAGGCTTGAAACTTTATTGAAGTGAAGCTTGAGCAGATGTGACACAAGCGGAATAACACTCATTGGTTAACTTTCGTCCAGAATATATATATATTCCTTACTTTTTTATCTTGTGCCCAATTGTGGCAAAGAATAGGATAAACAAGTATGCTGGGACAAATATCCAGTACACATGCTGGTAATCGTGTATAGCAATCACTGTTCCTGTTTTTACGCTATCAAGGAGAAATCCAAACAATAGAGGGATAATGGCCCCGCCCACAATACTCATCACCAAAAGCGAAGCTCCAGCCTTAGTGAAACGGCCAAGCCCAACGATAGATAATGGCCAAATTGCTCCCCACATCACAGAATTCGCAAAACCGATGGAGGCGAAAGCATAGATACCGACTGCCCCTGGAAGGAAAATTAAACCCAAAGCAGATACAATGCCAATCAACGTAAACAGGATCAGAGCTTTTGTTTGGGAAATTATCTTAGGGATCAAGATTACGCCAAAAATATATCCAACAAACATGCCCACAGGAACATAGACTGCGTAGCTTTCCGGATTAGCTAGATTATCGCCGAACACAGCTTTGGCATAACCTATAATGGATGCCATGGGCAAGGTTTCCACTCCAACGTATAAAAATAAGGCCAACATGCCCAACAATAAATGGGGAAATTGGAACACCGACTTCTTGGCTTCCGCCTCATCTGTTGCGGATTCGCTGTCGTCTTCATCTTCTCCTTCTGCTTTTACTTCGGGAAGAGGTGCAAAAAACATAAAAATAGCCAATACAGCGAGTATGGCTGTCACGATGTAGAACGGCAAGGAAACCTGGTCGAGATGCACGTTTTTCAAATCGAGGAACAGTCCCAGGAATACCGGACCTAGCCACCACGCCAGCTTGTTCATAATGCCCATCAAGCACATGCGCATTGCCGCACTCTCGTGAGGCCCTACGATGGTAACATAGGGATTAACGGCTGCTTGGAGCAAAGTGTTCCCGATGCCGCCCACAAATAAGGCTATAAAGAAAATAGGAAAACTTGCATTTTTTGCCGAAGGGACAAATAGCACCATCCCTAGAGCCATTATAACCAATGCAACAACAATACTCCGCTTATACCCTATCTTCTTGATAATAAACCCAGCCGGGGAACCAAAAACGACGAAAGCGGAGAAAATAGCTGCCGTCACCAAATATGACTGTGTGACACTCAAGTTTAGCGCATCCTTAAGAAACGGAGTAAGAAAGCCACTAATACCAACTCCAAAACCTATTACAAAAAACAAAACGCCAACTATCAACAAAGGCATTAATAGCGTTTGGCTCTTCAAACTTCGATCATTGCTCATAATTCTATGTATTTATTTATAAATTACTAATATTCTGAAATCTCCATGGCAATAGGTTCTTGGAACTTTAGATTACGAAAAGATGGTTACAACTTCTAATCCTATCAATAATATACTGGAGTAGGCAACTCACGGTTCGAATTATCCACTGGACGAACTGTAGGACGGGCATCCATCCATTCGGAAACAACTCCGGCGTAAACTCTATTGAGGAAAACGATTTTGATGGGATAATATCCAGCCGTTAGCGGAACAGTTATATCCGATTTGGCGTTTTTCTTCATCTTATCATTCACAATCAAAAGTTTGCCATCCAAGTAGAATTGGTCGGCAAGGCAATGAAGGATATACGAACCGTCTTTTTCCACATAGATATAGCCGTCGAGAATGGCTGCTCCACCGGACTGTTCTTTTTTCTTAAATTTGAAAAAGTCGTTCACACTAATCGCCACCGTGTCTTTCCAGTTGGAAATGGAAGCAAGTTGATCCACGGCAGTGTAGTCACCGTCTTTCACATAACGCATCTTCATCCCCTTGCGAAGGTTCTCCACTTTTTGCAATCCTTTGTAAGGCACAGTCTTTGTCAATTCGATAATGCGTACAGGACTCAATTTACCCTGCGGCAATATGCTCCTCAGCTTCAATGTGACCGACTTGTCGATAGTCAATGATCCGGTGTAAACGGGCGATGCAGCATTGGGTTCGGAACCATCAAGCGTGTACACAATTTTCACAGGGCGGCTGGTTGTGAACGGCAAGGTAACTTTATCTACAAACTGGATGTAGTTCATATTGCCTTCGGGCATCGGGATGTAGTAATTGACATCGTGGAAATCCCAACGAATTTGCTGGTCATCGATCCGCTGGATAAAGCTATCAAGGTCCTTGTTCTCCAACTTCGTCCAGCCTACTTCTGCAATCGCTGTCACACGGGGGAACAATTGAAATTCAATTTGAGAAGGTTCGTACATGTATTCTTGCCAAAGATTTCCTTGCAATCCCAAGACGTGATGTGCCTTGTCGGGAGCTATGCTTTTGGGAATCGGGTTGTAGCCGTACACATTCTGCAAAGTGGAAAGCCCCCCAATTTTCACTTGCTCGCAAAGCAAATCTCCCTGATAATGATCTAAATAAACATATCCTCCAGGAGTCATTACAACATCGTGACCTGCATTGGCAGCTTCGATGCCGCCTTGTTCGCCTCTCCACGACATGATGGTAGCCGAAGGGGCGATGCCGCCTTCCAAAATTTCGTCCCATCCGAACAAGCGTTTGCCTTTCGATTCCAAGTACTTTTCTATGCGCTTGGTAAAATAGCTTTGCAACTCCATTTCATTTTTCAGTCCGTTGCTCTTCATTACTGCTTGGCACTTAGGGCATTCCTTCCATCGCACTTTGGGACATTCATCGCCTCCCACGTGAACATATTTGGATGGAAACAAGGCGCAAACTTCGTCCAAGATATTTTGTAAAAATTGATAGGTAGGCTCATTCCCGGCGCAAAACACATCGTCTTCCACTCCCCAAATGGTGCGTGGTTTGAAAGGACCACCTGTGCAAGAATATTCAGGATAAGCAGCCAAAGCGGCAAGTCCGTGCCCCGGCATTTCTATTTCGGGAATCACCTCGATGTTTCGCTCCGCGGCATATTTGAGAATATCCTTAACTTGTTCCTGCGTATAAAATCCCCCATAAGGTTTGCCGTCTTCCATGCGAAAAGCACCTATTTCTGTAAGTTTTGGATAGCGCTTGATCTCAATTCTCCAACCTTGGTCGTCGGTGAGATGCCAATGGAATTTGTTGATCTTGTATATTGCAAACACATCGAGCATCTTCTTAATTTCCTCAATCGTGGAGAAGTGGCGACTGCAGTCGAGCATTACGCCGCGGTAAGAAAACCGAGGTGCATCAGTGATGTTGACACAAGGAACTTCCCATGTGGCGGAAATTTTCGCCTTGCTTTCTATTTGGGGAGGCAAAAGCTGCAAGAGCGACTGCACAGCATAATACAATCCATTTTCTGTAGCCGCTTCGAGCTTAATTTGATTTTTAGTCACTTGCAAACGATAGCCCTCTTGACCTAATTCAGCTGATTGCCTAATGGAAAAGAGCAGGTTGGCTTGTCCACCTGTGGAATTTTTCAGTGTGATTCCAGCAGCAGTTTCCAACTTTTGGGACAAAAGCGCCTTTGCCCGCGAATTGGCAGGCGCCTTGACAGTCATCTCGTTTTTGAAAACGAAACGACCATCGTTCACCGTAATTTGATTCGGCTTCGGGATGATGCTGATATTGGCTTTCCCAGTAGCAAAAGAAGACCCGGAAAGAAAAATAGTACTCAACATCAGTCCCCAACATTTCAAACATTTCATATTTTGTGATTTTTAATTAATTGTCCGTAAAAAGAAGGGCCTTACGGATAGCAAGGTTTATTTTATCGTGAAGCTTTTTTCCAACACATATTCCTCTGAATTTTTTCCAACGCAAAGGGCATACCGGCCTTTGTATAATTTCCATTTGCCGGTTGTCATATCCCATTTTTGAAGTTCTGAAACAGGAATAGAGAGCGTGAATACCGAATTTTCCCCTTTCATCACAGACTGTTTCTTGAAAGCCTTCAACTCCTTCAACGGCATCCGCTCTAAACCAGGGTACTGGATATAAGCCTGGATAACCTCGTCGGAAGTAAAGTTTCCGGTGTTTTTCACTGTCACCGAAAATTGAATGGAATCCTTCAACGCATATTTTTCAAGCGGCTGCTGCCCCCATGCATATTCAAACGTGGTATAACTCAAGCCATATCCAAAAGGATAAGCAGGCACACCTTTGAAATAACGGTAAGTACGGCCTTTCATCGAATAATCTGTAAATTCAGGCAAATCTTTGACCGACTTGTAAAAAGTCAAAGGCAAACGGCCAGAAGGGGAAATATTTCCAAACAAAATATCGGCCAGCGCATTACCTCCCTGTTCTCCTGGATACCAAGCCAGAATAATGGCATCGCAATAAGGCTCGATGGCCGTCACATCCACTGCACTACCGGCATTAACCACTGCAATAATGGGCTTATTGTGTGCAGCACGAAGTTTTTTCATAAAAATGATTTGTGCCTCCGGCAAATCCAGCGTCGTCTTGTCGCCGTTTGTCTTTGAAAGGAAGGCATCCCCTTCTTCCCCTTCAAGCAGCGGAGTAAGTCCCAACACAGCCACGGTCAAATCGCAACACTGTGAAGCCCATACCCCACCGAAATGAGTGGTGTCCGCATTGTCATATCCTTGATCGTACTGCACGGCGCATGCAGGCCCTGCCGCTTTGGTAATACCCTCTGCAAAAGTGACTAAATTGCTGCTCATGCCATGATAATTGCCAACAAGGGCTTCGATGGAAGCGCTGTTTTCTCCGGTCACAAGCAAGGAGCCGTATTTCGTTTTGTCCAAAGGAAGAATACCTTTGTCGTTTTTCAACAATACCATGGTTTGCTCGGCTGCCTGCCGAGCCAAAGCCACATGGGCAGCATTATTGATACTGTCTGCCCCATACAATGAGTATTTATTGTTGGAAGCAGGATCAAACATTCCCAGTTTCAACTGCGTCTTGAAGGTGTAGTACAAGGCACTGTCCACCGAAGCCGGAGTGAGCAATCCTTTTTTAATGGCCTGCATCACGTCTTCTTGCAAAATATTTGCACAGTCAAGATTAACCCCTGCACGAAGGGCTGCGGCAGCTACCTCGATGCGGGTTGGAATCACCTTGTGGCGGGCCCAGATGTCATCAAGTGCCCAACAATCGGTGACCACTTGCCCTTTGAATCCCCACTCCTTGCGAAGGATTTTCTGAATCAAAGTATTGCTCGTGCAGCAAGGTTCGTCATTCAGGCGATTGTAACCGCACATGATAGATTCAACACCAGCATCCACCAGTTTTTTGAAAGCATAGAGATAAGTCTCGCGCAAGTCTTTTTCATCCACGATCGCATTGAAACTGTGTCGAACGGCTTCCGGGCCACTGTGTGCTGCGAAATGTTTGGCACAAGCGGCCGTTTTCAGGAAATTAGGATCATCACCCTGCAACCCTTTGACGAAAGCCACTCCCATACTTGCTGTCAAGAAAGGATCTTCGCCATAAGTTTCCTGCCCGCGTCCCCAACGAGGATCGCGGAAAATATTGATGTTGGGTGTCCAAAAATTGATTCCCATGTATTGCAAACGCCGATCCTGCGTCACAGCCAAATTATATTTCGCCCTGCCTTCCGTGGAAATGGCAGCCGCCACTTCGTTGAGCAAGGGCACATTAAAGGAAGCTGCCATGGCAATTGCTTGTGGAAAAACAGTGGCTTCACCTGCACGCGCTAATCCGTGAAGGGATTCGTTCCACCAATTGTAGGCGGGAATCTGCAAACGGCTGATTTCGGGAGAAACGTAGCCCAGCAAAGAAATCTTTTCTTCGAGCGTGAGGGTTTGAAAAAGGTTCTGAATCCGTTGCTCCCTAGGCAAGGAAGAGTCACGAAATGGATACTTCGCCTGAGCCATTCCTGACAATGAAACTACTGACAATGCAAGACCTAATGCGTATCGTTTGGTTTTCTTTAGCATGTTATTTCTTTTGTGAAAACAATTTACTTCGAACAGAATAAAACTTTTTGTAAAAATAAGAACTTGGCCCGATAGATTTATTGAACCGGAACAATTTGTTTTGACACATTCCATCCCTCCACCGTCACTTTACCCTTTTCATCACCGTTGTATTCCATTCGAACCGTTTTTTCGTTCCCAGGAAGAACAGACAGATAGTTATCATCATAAAAAACAGGCAAAAGGCGTTTTCCGGTAGAAGAGTCCACCAATGAGATTCGATTGAAGAAAGCCAGCGGATTTCCTGCCGGATTTGCAATTTTGACCTCAATGACATTTTCCGAGACCTTGCGGGCAGAGATAGTTACATCTGCTTTTTTCATTTCCTGCAAGCCTGAATAATTTCCTGTTGAATCAGGATACCAATAGATATTCTCACTCAGCACAGCTTGCATGGCATCTAGAACTTGCAATTTCAAGAAGGCTCCCTTTTCCGCTCTGTGTTTATCCAAATTTGGTTTTACCGATAGATATGACTGGATGGATGTAGGGCTAACCTCAATAAAGACTCCAGTCTCCGGGATTTCCTTACCATTGATATCTATAAAAGAAATTTTCAACATCACGTCATGGTAATAATGAAATGTATTATTGACAATCATCACCATGCCATCGTTTGGGTTACACATCACGTGGAGCGGTTCGCTACCTGTACGCAAACCGTACAAACAAGCATTCACATCCAAATAGTAATCATACATCTGTCCACGAAGTGCCGTCCAAGGATTTTGCGTTTTCCAGATAATAAATCCGGTGTACCAGTCCCAACTGTGGGCACTGAATCCTTCTGCCAAAGCCCGGTACTGGTCGTAATTGACCAATTGAGCCATATCACCAAATTCCTTGATGTTCTTCGGAGTGCCATAAGGAGCAATGGAGTTTGCATAACCAATGTCTTTGTGATACTTCCAGAGAGAATCTATCTTGTTGTTGGCGTAATCGGGAACCACTTGGTTTTCTTTGGGAAGGAACCGCTCAAGCGACTCGGCATCGCCTGTGCCAACTGAGCCCACTTCCGAGTTGAACGGGAAAGTGCGGTAGCTCCAAAATATTTTTGGGTCTTGGATAGTGTAAGGCCCGTCGCCATTTCCTCCAATAGAGTTGTAGGACATTTTATCGCTGTTTGAATAGGTAAAGAAGCAGCGCGTGCCATCGAGTTTGGGCAAAATAGAATCTTGAAGCGGACGCAAAATATCAATGGGAGGGGCAATTTCATTGCCACCACACCAGATAGCCAAGGAAGGATGATTCCGGATCATTTTCACCATGTCGGCCATGGATGTGAGCGACAAGGCATGATCGTCAGGATATTTGCGGCGTGTCCATTGGTCTTCGCTCTTCATGGGATCCACCCAGCGGCCATTGCAGTCGCCCGAGAACCAGAAATCCTGGAACACGAGCATACCGTATTTGTCGCAAGCTGCATAAAATTCGGGACGTTCGATGATGGCACCACCCCAGATGCGAATGAGGTTCAGGTTCATGTCACGGTGGAAACGAATTTCAGCATCGTAACGTTCGTCAGAAAAGCGGAGCATGGCATCGGAAATAATCCAGTTGCCGCCTTTAATAAATATCTTCTGCCCATTCACTGCAAATTGCATGCTGCGGGTGTGCTCATTCCATGTGTAATCGATTTGGCGGACACCCACTTTCACGGATGTGTCGTCGAGGACTTTGCCTTCTGCCGTTACAAATCGAAATTTCAAGTCATACAAGGGATGCCCGCCATACATGTTTGGCCACCAAAGTTTTGGATTTTTCAGCGTGAAATCGGGTAACTTTATTTCGGTTGTACCTGAAGCGGAGAGGATAGCCGGTTGCTTTACGGTTTGTCCATCCATGGTGTATTCCACCGTTCCGCGGATGATTTTTGCCTGGGGATTTTCCACTTCAATGGAAGCTTTTATCACAGCCGGATCTTGCTGTTTTGCCTCGGGGTCACGCTTTCCGGAAACCAATGTCACAATATGCGGATTTTTCAGCACAACGCCACTGGTTTTCTCAATGGTCACTTTGTCCCAGATACCCGTATTGCGGTCGCGGATAGGTTGTATCCAATCCCAACCTGCGACATATTGATGCGATAGATTTTTGGCTATTCGTCCATCTCCTCCTTGTCCACCGTTGGGATTGCCAACAGGATCTATAGGATACACGATCACTGCCAGGCGATTGTTTCCATCTTTTGCCAATAGGGAGGTGATGTTGTAAGATTGACGGAGGTTCATTCCAAAATGCCGTTCTTTATTCACCCGTTTTCCATTCAGAAATATATCGCAGGAGTAGTTTATTCCCCGAAAATTGAGATAAATCTGATTGTTTGCTGTAGCCGGAGCTTCCTTGAAATCCTTGACAAACCAATAGGTGTAGTAATCCCGCCCAATGTTGTAAATATCCGGGATCTTGTTGTTGTTCATTCCGTAGAAAGGGTCGGGCACCTGCTTGTTTTTGAGCATAGTAGCAAGCACTGTTCCTGGCACAGTGGCAGGTTGCCAGCCAGCCAGCGAAAAGCCCGGTCGGCTCAACTGCTCACCTGTCACGGTCACTTGTTTGATATTTTGGCATTGCCAGCCGTCTTTCAATTCATATTGGTCGTGAGCAGAAGTCGCGACAGGTATAAGAAGCAGAAATAAAAAACGGGCAAGTTTCCCCAACGGAAAAATTTGCATGGCTTTATCGAAATTAGAAATGCTCATGAGCTAGTTATATTTTTAATTTTCATTAATTATCAGTGTTTTGGTTGTCTCGATATCTTCATTCTTTGGCAAGAAGGAAACTCATCAATAGACTTCCGACCGTGGCCGATCTTCCGGTTTCGCTCCAAATTCTTTGTTGGGAACGTCACCCATGACAAACTCAAGTGTACCTCCGTTCATTATATCCTTGTATGAAATGAAGCTGCGACTATAAGGCTTCCCATTCAACTTGGCTGATTGAATATAGATATTCTTTGTCCCGGTTTTGTGAGTTTGAATGGTAAACTTCCTGCTGGCGGGCAAATTGATGGTGGCTTTATCGAATAATGGAGAACCAAACACAAAACAGCCGCTTGCTGGATTCACCTGGTAGAAACCAAGTGACGAAAGGATGTACCATGCCGACATCTGACCACAATCTTCATTGCCGCTTAAACCGGCAGGTTGGTCGTGGTATTGAGTATGCAAAATTTCGTTCACCTTTTCGGCTGTTTTCCATTGCTGACCGGCAAATGCATACAAGTAGGGAATGTGGTGGCTTGGCTCGTTCCCATGGGCATATTGCCCTATAAGGCCTGAAATATCAGGTTGGGCTTCTGCCCCAAGATCGCCCTGAACGACAAAAAGGCTGTCGAGTTTGTGCACAAATGGTTTGTCTCCACCAAACAACCCAATCAAACCTTCCACGTCCTGTGGAACCAGCCATGTATATTGCCAGGCGTTTCCTTCGGTATAATCTCCCTTCAATGGGATATTCACAAATGGGTCAAAAGGTTCGCGGAATGAGCCATTGTAGAGTTTACCTCGCATAAATTGCGTTTTTGTATCAAAATAGAGCGTGTAAGCTTTGGCTCGTTTAGCATAATATGCGTAGTCGTTTTGCTTGTTTAGTTTTTTAGCGAATTGCGCAATCGCCCAGTCAGACAAAGCATACTCCAATGCTTTTGACACGGATTCGCCTTCCTTATCGGCCGGAACATATCCCTTCTCCTTGAGGTATTTCACCCCGTAATCATCGCGCATCGAGGAGGCCTTCATGGCTTCAAACGCAAGCTGAGGATCAAATCCCTTCACTCCCTTGAAATATGCGTCTGCAATAACCGGAACAGCAGGATATCCGACCATACAATCGGTTTCCGAACCCATCAGCGGCCAAATGGGCAACTTGCCTTGTTGCTGGTAGATGGCGAGGAAAGAGCGCACCATGTCCGGCACACGCTCGGTCTGGATGAGGGTGTAAAGCGGTTGACAGGCACGGTATGTATCCCACAAGGAGAATACCGTGTAATTGTTGAACCCCGGATTCTTGTACACTTTTTTGTCTGTTCCCCGGTAATCTCCGTTGTAGTCGTTGAACAAAACAGGTGCGGTGAACGCATGGTACAGGGCGGTGTAGAAAGTCCGTAATTGAGCGACATCTTTTGTTTCCAGATCGACTCGGCTAAGTTCCTTGTTCCATTTTGCATAAGCTTTGTCTGCAACTCGTTTGAAATTCCAGCCAGGAACTTCTGCTGCAATGTTTGCCAATGCATTCTCTTCGCTAACTGGAGATATGCCTATTTTCAAGAAAATAGCTTCATTGGTTTTTGTCGTGAAATTCAGCACTGCAACAACTGAATCTCCCTCCAGAGCGGTTCCACCTTTTGCTTTCGAGGCATTGAATAGCAATAAAGCATCGGCTGCCCGTGAAAGTTTGACAGCAAAATAGAGCCGTTGATCATTTGCCCATCCGGTGGAAAAGCGGTAACCGGTGTAAGTGGTCGGATTCACTTTCTTGATAAATGTCTTCACTGGTTTGTCCCAACCTATTCCCATCGTTAAATTGATGCCTATGTGCGCATCGGCCGATTGAGGAAATGTATATTTATGGAAGGCAACCCGTTCAGTAGCGGTCAACTCTGCTTTTATTTTATAAGCATCGAGGTTTACGGAAAAATAACCAGCTTTGACCGCCTCGTCCTGATGGGTATATTTTGTTGCCCAACCTGCAAACGGGGTTTTATCTGTTCCTGGAGAAGCATATACTTTGCCTACATAAGGCATCACAAGAATGTCTCCCAAATCGCCGATACCTGTCCCGCTGAGATGTAGCTGGGAGAATCCTGTCAAGATACTATCCGAATAGTGATAACCGGAACACCAGTCCCAACCTTTCACATAATTAGTAGGACCCACTTGCACAGCCCCAAAAGGGACATTGGCTCCCAGAAAAACATGCCCGTGGTCGCCTGTCCCAATATATGGATCCACATAACGTGCGACATCCTTGGTTTGGGTTCTACCATTCTGCGCGATGGCATAAAATAGAACGACCAGCATAAATAATACTCTTTTCTTCATCGTCATATATTTATTTTATCGTATCAAAATTATTCTGCAAGGAACGCTCTATTAATCGATTCGATAAGCTCATCTTTCCTCCATCTTATTCATTAAACTTTGTCAATGAATAAGGCGAGTTCTTCGACAAGATTCCCCGTTTGGCGTTCGGGATTTGGCTCATCTTCAGTTTAAGCGTTCCCCCTTTTCGAATATTATCGAAAGTGAGATAGTTTTTTGAATAGGATTTTTGGTTAAGGAAAGCATCTTGGATATAAATGTTCTCCTTGCTGTTGTTGGCAGCATCAATAATAAATTTCTTTCCCGTTTCGAGCGTAATGGTTGCTTTTTTAAACAAGGGACTACCCAGCGCATATTCCGTAGTGCCTGGACATACTGGATAAAAGCCCAACGCTGAGAAGACATACCAAGCGGATGTCTGCCCATTGTCTTCGTCCCCACAATACCCTTTGGTGTTGGCATGATAAAGTTTATCCATGACATTGCGTAGGTGAAATTGCGCCCGCCATGGTTTCCCGAGATAATCGAAAAGGTAAATTGCATGTTGCACAGGCTGATTTCCGTGAGCATATTGCCCCATGTTGATAGCGGCCATCTCAGCCATCTCATGTATTACAAACCCATATGTTCCCACCTTGAAAGTATTCGGAGCACGGAACATGGAATCAAGCATATAGGCAGTATGTTCATGACCGCCAAGCAATTGGGACAAGCCTTCGGGGTCATGCATCACGCTCCATGTGTAATGCCAAGAAGAGCCTTCCGTGAAAGGACCTCCCCATTCGGTGGCATCGAACGGTTCGCGCCATTTGCCTTCCCCATTCTTGCTACCCATAAATCCGGTGGATGGATTCAATAGATTTTTATAGTTGAAAGCCTGCTTACGGTATTTCTTAGCAATGGCTTTATCTCCGATTGCTTCAGCAAAACGGAAAATGCACCAGTCTGCATAGGCATATTCCAACGTTTTGGCTGTGGCTTCGGAAAATTCAGGATAAGGCACATAGCCCAAACGATTGTATGCCTCGTAGCCATTTCGTCCCACGGAGTTAATCGGCCCTTGGTTATTTGCTTGATGGATCATGGCTTCCAAAGCAGTTTTCGCATCGAAAGAACGGATACCCTTTACCCAGGCATCTGTGAGAATGGAGATAGAGTTGTTGCCTACCATGCAGTCGCGGTAGCCTGGGCTAGCCCATTCTGGAAGCCAACCGCCTTCTTTATAGGCATTGACAATGGAAGCCGTCACTTCTGCGCTCACAGATGGATAAACAAGTGTGAAAAGAGGATGAACAGCCCGGAAAGTATCCCAAAAACCGTTGTCGGTGTACATGTAGCCGTCATGGATTTTGCCATCGTAGGGACTATAGTGAAGGGGTTTGCCTTTGCCGTTCAATTCATAGAACTTTCGGGGAAAGAGTAAAGTGCGGTAGAGGCAAGAATAAAAGGTAGCCTCTTGTTCCAATGTACCACCATCGACCTCAATTCGGCTCAATTGCTTGTTCCATTCTTGTTTTGCTTTGCTTGAGACGTCATCAAACGAAGCTATGCCAATTTCACGTTTCAGATTGAGTTGGGCTTGTTCCAAGCTAATGAAAGAAGAAGCGGTTTTGATTTCCAACGGCTTCTGCCCGATATTGAATTTCAGATAAGCATACACGTGGTCGTGAGTGCTATTCAAAGCTTTAGGATATCGCTTGCCACCATAAAAAAGGCCGTAGTCTTCTATTGGTTTGTCAAATTCGAGGACAATGTAGTTGGCAAAATTGGAAGGAACTCCACCGCTGTTGTTCTTCACATAGCCCGTTATTCTCCGGCCAGACGGATCAATGCTGAGACTACTTCCACCATCGTAGCCATCAATGAGAATATACTGTTCTTGCTTTTTGGGAAATATGATCCGTAAAGAAGCAGCACGTTCCGTAGGGGCGATTTCTGTGGTGATGCCGTTATCAAATTTCACCTTGTAGTAATAAGGCTTTGCCGTCTCATTTTGGTGACTGAAACTTGCACCGCGTAACTTGTCTTGAAACACAAGGGAATCGATCTGAGGCATAATGGAGAATGTGCCGTAATCATTAATCCAAGGACTGGGTTGATGGGTTTGTCGAAAGCCACAAATGAACTTTTGGGCATAGGAGTACATCCATCCGTCACGGTTCGCTCCCGTTTGGGGGCTCCAAAAATTCATCCCCCAAGGCACAGCAACAGCCGGATAAGTATTGCCGTATGAAAAAGCATAAGTGGATTCTGTACCCATCAGGGGATTTACCTTGTCCACCGGGCTTTCGGCAAAGAGTCGAAAAGAAGCTGCTAGGAAAGCAAGAAAAATATACCTTTTAAAATGGTCCATCATCATAAAAAACTGATTTATAGCGAATCATCAATTGGCAAGCTCTTCGAGCAAAGGTTTTTCAACGGTTTTCACCACCGGAGCCAATTTATCATTTTGTTGCTCAAATATCGTTATCTGATTATCTCCTGATTTTAACCAACATCCTGGCAAATAAAGTGTTTGTTGCGGGCCAATCTTCCAATATCGTCCCAGATTGTATCCATTTACAAAAACAATGCCTTTGCCCCACCCCCTCATATCGAGAAAAACATCTCCGATTTTATCTATGCGAAAGGAAGCGGAATAAATGGCAGGCAAACCCTGTTTCACCACCGGCATCCTGTCACCTATTTCGGGAGCCTTGTCCATTGGTAGTTTATACATTTCCCAATTGCCTGTTATTTCAAAATCGTTGATTTTCACAGGCGAAATAATTCCCTTCGTATTTTGGGGTATTTCTGCTCCATAATTGATGCGCCCCATGTTTTCTACCAGAATCTCCAACCGCCCGTTAAACGGAATATTTACGTCCAATTCATAGAGGTTGTTCATCCGGTTGAGTTCGCCCACTTTTTTCCCATTCACATACACCAAGGCATAATCGCGCAATCCCTTGATGCTCAATTTTCCAGTCAAGGGTTGAGTGAAGCGTTTGCTGTAGAGCACATAGCCGCTTCCTTGTCCTAGTTGTTCGAAAGTGAGAGGTGTATCGTTGCAAACTGCTTTGATATTTTTTTTCCAATCAAAGAGATTCATACCCTTCTCCATCTTGATATCAGGCAAGCAGATTACTGGAATAGCTGCTGGAATATCGGGAATGGGATATCCTACGGAAGTCTTCATCAAGTCGCGCAATGCCAAGTATTTCGAAGTTGGAGAGCCTGATTCGCTGATAGGTGCGTCGTAATCATAACTGGTAATATCGGGCTGGATATCGTGTTCATCGTTGTAATTGGCTCCAGAGGTAAAGCCAAAGTTTGTACCTCCATGCACCATGTAGAAGTTGAAGCTGACTTTATTTTGAAGGTATTTCTCGACTTGTTTCACTGTCTGGTCAGGAGAAATCCGGTTAAAAGCCTCACCCCAATGATCGAGCCAACCGGGATAAAATTCGGCCACCATATATGGACCTCCTGGATAGTGCTTATCTACTGCTTTCTTGAGATTTTCGATATTCTCTTCACCATTGGCCGTAGGCAGAACTCCTTGAATGGCACCGTTATCAAAGAGCCAAGAACCATCGGAAGTAAACATTGGCACATCAAACCCTGCTTCTTTCAGCATTTTCATCACGGCAAGATAATATTCGCGGTGTTTTTCCTGAGGTATATCCGTCCGTTGCGACATGTAAGAGCCAAACTCGTTTTCCACCTGCACCATGATAATAGGACCACCGTGAGTAACCTGCAAATTGCGAAGTTGTTCGGCCACTTTGTTTACATACACTTTGCAAGAGTCCAGGAAAGGCTGATTGGTTCGGATTTGCAAATCCTTATTGTTCTGCAACCACCAAGGATAACCCCCAAATTCCCATTCGGCACACACGTAGGGGCCTGGGCGAAGAATCACGAAAAGGCCCTCTTCTTGTGCTGTACGGATATATTCTGCCAAGTTTTTATTACCAGTTGTAAAATCCCAGACACCGGGTGCTGTGTTGTGATAATTCCAAAACACATAAGTAGCCACGGTATTCAAGCCCATGGCCTTCATCATTTTCATGCGGTGCCGCCAATACTCCTTGGGTACACGGGGGTAATGCATTTCTCCGGAATGAATTTGTATTGGTTTCCCATCGTAAACGAATTCCCCATTGGAAATGGCGAATGAGTGCGTTTTTTTCTCTGCAAAACCAGACAAAATGCTAAGAAGCAACAACAAAGACAGAAATACTATTCTTTTCAACATAACGAGTTATTATTAAATTAATACACCTGTACCGAAGAGATCACCGGACAAGCTCGTGAATCAGCGATGTGGATACGAATTTTATTAGTTCTGACCGGATCAAATTTCAAGATGCGTTTGTGTCCAATCGTTGTCTCTTGAGCCACTTTTTCCCATTTCCCATTTTTCAAAACTTCCACGTTAAAGCTTTTCACGCGTTGCCCAAGCTTGATGTATTCTCTCAAAACAAGGTATTTCACCGTTTCGTACGTTTTCCAATCCAGCTCTATAGTTCCCGAAACAACTTTGTCGTCCGTCGCCCAATAACTATCAGGATTGTTGTCTATCAGATTTGCACCAATAAATTCCTTGGCATTTCCACGCACCGAACTCACTTTCACAGTAGCTTTTTTTGCTATATCCGTCTTAAATTCTTCATTCAGCAATGCACGAAAGCCTTCCAAAGCCTTTACATCGTTTTCGTGTAAAAATCCGCGACGGTCGGGTGGCACATTCAAGAGCATAAGCGAACCTCTACCTACACTATTCAGATAGATGGTGAAAAGCTGTTGAGGGGTTTTAACCAAGCTGTCTTCGCGCTCATGGTAGAACCATCCCGGACGGATGGAAACATCTGCTTCGGCAGGAATCCAGTGATTACCATCCTCAGCACCTGTTCCCAGCAATGTTTCAATGCCTGCTTTTCCGGCATAGATGGTGTCGGTATTGATCATGTTCCAGTTGGTGGTGCTGACATGCCCTTCTTCGTTTCCACACCAACGGACTCCGGGGCCGGCATCACTGAAGAAAATCACGTTCGGCTGCATCTTACGCACAAAATCAAGTGTTTTGGGCCAATCGTAATAAGACCTTTTGTCCACGTTGCGCGTTTCGTTGGCCCCACCATAGTAGCCAGAACCACCGTTCGCCCCGTCAAACCACATTTCGAAAATCGAACCGTAGTTTGTGAAAAGTTCTTTCAACTGATTGCGGTAATATTCTATGTAAGAAGGTTTTCCATAGTCGGATCGGTTTCTGTCCCAAGGAGACAGGTAAACCCCAAACTTCACATCCTGTTTTTTACATTCGTCAGATAATTCTTTCACGATATCCCCTCTGCCATCCTTGTAAGGGCTATTTTTCACAGAATGCTCCGTGTATTTAGATGGCCACAAACAAAATCCATCGTGGTGTTTGCATGTCAAAATAATTCCTTTGAATCCAGCTTTTTTCAATACGGAAACCCATTGGTCAGCATGGACTCCACTTGGATTGAATACAGATTCCTTTTCACTGCCAAGCCCCCATTCCAAGTCGGTAAAAGTATTGGTTGTGAAATGAATAAAAGCGTTCAGCTCCATGTCGTGCCAAGCCAGTTGAGCCTCTGAGGGAACAGGAAAAACGGGTGCCGGTGGAGCCATATTCTTCTGCGAAAAAGCCACAAGAAACAGGGATAAAAGAATTGTTGTGAGAATACTTTTCATTGTTCGGTATTTATTTTATTATTTCGAAATAATATCTACATCGTCAATATAGTAAATAGCTTCACCCTCGTGTTCATCCGTTCGGAAAAGGGGCGGTGCAGGCTGTTGATTTGGGGTGTTGCGATCGGGTTTATTCCGATAATCCCCGGTGCAGAAAGAAAGACGTTCTACGGATTTCACGGCCTCAGCCAGTTGGGCATTGTTGAGAACTTTTTCTCCGTCCACAGTCAGGTCATAACTGCCAAATAATGTTGCATCAACGTCAATCTCAAAGTTATACCATTTTTCCGAAACTTGTTTAAGTAAAAGCTTTGGAATGTTTCCGTCTTGAGCATATAAATTCTTCGTTTTATCAAACCATATCCTTACGGGGCGATTGCCATAACGATCTGTCAACTCAATTCTTAGTGCTCCTGTGTTGTTCGACTTCAGATACACTTTAAATCTCAGTTTGGCATGGGTCCCTGTTTGGAATACACGTATTGCCTTGGCATAATCGTAAGGGTCTGTGTCGGATAATTCCAAACATTTATTTTTACCATCAGGAAAGGACTTCACATGAACGGATGCCCATTGCGGGGCATAAATATTCCAATCCGGAACTGCGCCATCCACTAGCAGATGGTTGAAGTTGTCGTGCACTTCTCCCTCCACTGCATAGCGTACAGGCAATGGCACACGGCTTACCCAGATATCTTCTTTATTCATGCTGTAGGTAAGCCACATGTCGCTCCCTGGAGGATTCCCATTTCCTTCCTCGATGCCACGTGTGTAATTTGGCCCAAAATCTTTCCACCGCCCAAAAAAACGGCGAGGCGGAACTTCTCCCTGAACCACCAACATGTTGTCGTACATGATTCCGTCATCGCCTGTAACCACAATCAGCGGATAGCGGTATTCCTGTGTGGCAATTGGATTATAGACCATCGCATAACGGCCGTCTTCCGTGCGTTGCCCCCAATTTTTTCCACCGGGCATAATCAGCGTCGGGGATTTCTCCGGATGCGATATAGTGACACCTTCATCATTGGAGATAGCACTCATGGATTTTTTCCAAAGGAATACAACTTTGCCATCTTTCCTGTGATAGAAGGAAGTGGCTTCCACACTGTCTCTGGCCGCACCCAACGAAGGATAATAATTATTGTTCTTTCCCGTGTCCTCATCCAGCCATTGCAATGTCATTAACTTATCGGACAACAATGCCTGACAGGCTTTTACAAAACCCGGATCGGAAGAACGGGTGAAAAACGGATAAGCCGTGTTGCTTTCGTTCCAATCGTTGTAGCTACTGTAACGGACAAAATAAATCGGCCCAAAAGAACCATCTTGGTGTACTTCCCGAACCACCCTTCCGATGCCGCCTTTGCCAAAAGGATGTTCGGTGTGTCCATAAAATCCGCACACCAACAAACGTCCATTCGGAGCAACATAAAATCCCATCCGCTGGTGCATCATGTAGCCCGTGTAACCTTCAGGTATCTTCACCCCTGCAGGAGCTTTGTACTCGGGAAAAACGACTTGGGGCTTCGCCCAATTTCGCCCGTCAAGTGATGTCACCAACAGGGTATGTACAGGAGCAATGTGTTCATCCACAGCTCCGCTGATGTATTGCACGTAGAAACGGTTGTTCCAATAACAAATATTCGGCGCATGGTTGTACGTCCAACCAAAGCCATCTGCCCATTCTGGATGGGTGCGGTTTGCGCGCAACACTTGACGACTTTCTACGCCGACAGCCAAACGGAGTTTTCCGTCATGGGTAGTGGGGTCGGCAATTTCGCCACCTACATACCGGACCGGTTCGGATACGCTACCCGTCTGAGCCAGTAGATTCATCTGCAAGGCAACCTGTAAAAACATGATCACGGAAAGTATTTTATTCATTGTCATCGACATCGCATTTCAACATCTACTCCATCGGCATTATTGGCAAACTGGAGCAACAAGGTTTTCGAATCATTGTCCCAAATCGAGGTGAACGGAACGGGTATTTTTCGGTTCGCTTCTTTTACTTCAATGCCTTTGGGCTCGGCAGAAAGCAAAATTCGCATCACGTTGTTCGTTCCCGAAGGGCTTTTGGCCTGAAATGAGAAAACTCCATTTAGGACAGTTTCCTTTTCCACCCGCGAGGCGGCGCATAGCACCGCGGGCGCCTTTTTCGTATTATGCTCCAAATCGTAAAGGAAAACTTGCTGCCCTGGTCCAATTATTTTCTTCCGAAGACAAATAAGTTGCCTCTGGCGACAAATCCTGAGCTATCCAGGGATAGCCGTAATACCGTTGCCAAGCCACTTTAAAAACATCCCCATAACCGGCAAAAGCCCAATATTCGGGTTCTTCGAGATAAATATCCGTCACGCCTGTGTCTATCGCTTTTTTCACTTGCACCTTGATGTATGCCAAGTATTCGGGAGAGGGATTGACATAAGGCACATTCTTCCCATGCCAAATAGTATCTCCTTTCTCATTCACCTGTGCATCATCGAAATGCATTTCTCCATCAAATTTCCCCGTGAAATAATCCTGATATTTGCCCCATGCAATGCCTGTCATAAAACCGATTCGATAGCCACGCCCTTTCCCTGATTCATATCGGGTCGAGAAAGTGGAATCCATCCCATAAAGGATTGCCATGTCCGAAGGCACATCGTATTCGGGCAACCATTTTTCTGCAATTTGGAAAGAGGTTTTGTCTTGTGCAAACAGCATGACTCCTCCAAGCCAAACAGGCAGCAAAAATACAAGACAGAAACTTCTTTTACATTTATTTTTCATCGTCGCTACTCAATCGAATTTTGTCTTTATAAGTCAAGCCTTGCAAATCAGGATTACGAAACAAGAATTAAACACATCCAAATGCCTAATTAGCTTTCAAACACATTCTTCGAAAATTCCCGGGTTTGTTCAAAAAGCAAATGCGAGCGCAGGGTATTTTTCTTTTTTGAGAATAGAAGCAGGCAGGGTCACTTTCACCTTGTCGCCTTCAAGCACCCATTTCACATTTGTACCTGTTGAAAGCAATTTGACTTTTCTCCCTTTTTTCGGCAAATTACCTTTCCATTCCACGGTTTTTGGAATGTCTTTATTTTCGGGAAGGCACACCAAAGCATAATGTGTTTTTGCATCCTTGCTTTGAGTGAAGAAAGTATCCCCATCGCGGTAAACAGCAGTAACACGAGTTCCATAAATAGCATCGCCATTCACCTTCATCCATTCGCCAATCCGATTCAATACCCTTATTTCCTCAGGCTCGATGGTGCCATCGGCACGTGGGCCAACGCCCAACAACAAGCTTCCACCTTTGGAAACGATTTCAATCAATTTGTGAATTACCTTCGTTGGTGATTTGTATTGTTCGTTGGGCACCCATCCCCAAGCATTTCCCAATGTGATACAGCTTTCCCAAGGGTGATCCAGCACTTTATCGGGAATTGTCTGTTCCGGAGTCTGGTAGTTTTCGTAAGGGCCAGATACAGTCCGATCCACCACAAGCAAACCGGGTTGAGCCTTACGGGCCATCGCAGCGATACGAGGAATGTCCACTTCCTGATTCCATTCAGGAATGGCAGCACCCCATGCACGCACTTCATCTGTGACAGTTTCGAGCGGACGCACCCAACCACCATCAAGCCAGAGAAGGTCTATTGCTCCATAATCATGCATCAACTCACTGATTTGATTATAGGTAAATTGCTTGAATCTGTTCCATTTCCATGGATATTTTCGAATATCATAATTGACATTTCTGTCAGGAGTGGCATATTTTGACCACCAAAAATCTTGCGAGTGCCAATCGGGCTTGGAAAAATACGCCCCAATCATAAAGCCTTGGTCACGAAAAGCTTGGAACACATATTTAGCGACATTGGCACGAGGATTGGCTTCGAAAGGCCCGTTAGTTATCTTGTAATCAGTTTGTTTTGTATCAAACATACAAAAACCATCGTGATGCTTGGTGGTAAATACCATGTAACGCATCCCAGCGTCCTTGGCAGCTTGTGCCCATTGTTCCGGATTAAATTTGACGGGGTTGAATTCTTTGCTTAAGCCCCAATACCATTTCTTGTAATCTTCGTAAACACTTGTGCTATCTCTCTCAATCCAAGGTTCACTACAAATCTGCCACGATTCAATAATCCCGGGTACAGCATAGACGCCCCAATGAATCAAAACACCAAACTTTTGGTCTTGCCACTTGTCTAATTTAGCACGGACATCCGGTTCGGACGGCCATTGGTAGGTTGAGGACTGATGATGGAGGTTGTTTTCCTGAGCCTTTAAAGTCAAGATAGAGGCTAAAACCATTAATATCACCAAACGGATGCACTTCATTTCAATACAATTTATTAATAATAATTCAATCGTTTCTTCTGTTTCACTCTGACAACCCGCCCTTTCCTCTATAAAGATGTATCGGGCCATCGAGTTTAACCTTCACCACCGTGACATATTTGTCATTTTGAGATTCTGGAACATCGATGTAAACCAATCCGGGAATAGGACTCCAGGAAATTTTACCGACGACTTTATAGGAAAGTGAAGCATTGGTTCCGACAACCGACACTCCTTTTATGTTGTTGCGGATACCTTTCAGCATAATTTGACCGTTTATCCTGCCATGCAAAAAAAGATACAAAGTTGTTGAATCCTTGGAAAGGGTTGTCGGTCCATAAAAGTGCCCTAATGCCAATCCCGGCAATGTACCGAATATGGATTCACCATTTCTTTTATTCCAATCGCCCAATTCTTTCAATATATTTATCTGTTCCCGGGGGATAGAACCATCAGCCCGTGGTCCAATATCCAGCAGGAGGTTGCCACCATTAGCCACGGCATCCACGAAAATTGTTATCACTTCGTAAGGACTTTTCCAAGCCGTGTCCGTTGGTTGAAAGCCCCAACTGTCGTTCGTTGTCATGCACAATTCCCACCATTTGTATGCAGGACGAGATACCGGAAAATTTTGCTCTGGAGTTTCGTAGTCCCCATAGCCAGTGAGCCGGCCATTAATAATTAGTTCCGGATTATAACTTAACAGCATTTTCCGCACATCAGAAGCCTCCCATTCTGCGGCATTATGTTCCCAGTCACCGTCAAACCAAATCAAATCGGGTCGGTATTGCTGCATTATTTCCGACATCTGTAGATTGTTGAATTGTAAGAATTTTTTCCATCGTGTAGGGTTTTGAGAGATTGTGTAACGTGAACTATCTTTTAGGAAGCCCGGATAATCAGGGTTGCTCCAGTCGAGAAGTGAAAAATAAGCGCCGCACTTGATACTGTCTTTGCGCAGGGCTGCAAAAAACGGAGCGATCGCATCCTTCTTGAAAGGAGTTTTCTTTACTACATTCAGGTCGCTGGCTTTTGTATTCCATAAAGCCACTCCGTCATGGTGCTTGGTTGTTATCACAGCATAGCGTGCTCCAGATTGCTTAATCAAATCAGCCCAAGCCTGCGGATCATATTTTGCTCCTGTGAAGCCTTTCAATTGAGACATATATTCGGAGTAAGGAATCCGCTTGTTGTGGAAACTCCACGACTCACCCACTCCCTTCACCGAATATATTCCCCAATGAATAAATATGCCCAATTTAGCATCAGCAAACCATTGCATTTTAGGCTGGATGCTATCGGAAGATGGTATGGCTTGTTGAGCATTCAGAGATGAGATGAGGATAGTTAGTAAAATGGAAATGCAGAGATGTTGTTTCATCTAAATATAATTTCTATCAATGAAGCTATTGCTTATCATTATTTTCTTAAAAAAATCTTTATCAATCATTTACCACGGAAGAGATTCCTCTTCCGTGGCGAATGATTAAAGTTTGAATTATATTACTGAGCCCAAAATATTTTAGTATCTCTTGTATCTTCCGAAGAAACAGCTGCGTAATTTGTTGAATTATACGTAGTTTCAGTTGATGGATACAATAACCTTGTAGGTGGCTGTAGGGCCGATGTATAAGAAGGATCATCGTAAAAGGTAAGTGCTGGATAACCGGTTCTACGATATTCAGCCCAGGCCTGCCCTGCTTGTAATATAAAGAAATTCAGCCATTTCTGTGTATATATTTTTGCTAGCTTCTCAGTGGTGGTACCACTATATGCGATGCTATCACCAGCAATGAAACTTGCTATTTCTGAAGTAGTTGGAGCTGTTTCGGCAGTTGCTGAGTAACCAGAATATACGGCAGAGCTATTCAAATCAAAGTAAAAATCAATAGATTGCGATATACCTGTTTCATAAGCTGTGGAAGCTGTTCCTAAGCCCCATCTTTCATAAGCCTCCGCTTTAAGAAAACTAACCTCGGCAGCAGTGAAAACAACACCGGGGACATTTATGTTCATGATGAATGTTGCAGAGTCGATCGTTGACACTAGGTTGTTACTCAGCATGGATTCAGCAGTGGTTGTTGTGGAGCCTATAGGTAGTCCAACATAACCGGCACTACTTTTGTTCCAGAATACAGGGGTACGAGGGTCATTGCTAGCAACCATGACATCCTCCAATAGATATTCAGGCGCAATTGGTCCATTACTTGTTGCGGCATCGGTGAGCCCGCTCTCCAAACCAGATGAATTAAAACTACTGTTGCTCGAATTTACCTCCAGCAAGATATTTTGATCATTCGATTCAACCAACGGATACGTGGTCGTATCATTCAACATTTCTGTAACAGCCGTTTCCGCAACACTTTCACTTACATTCGAAATGCGCATTAAGAGACGCAAACGCAAAGAATTTGCATATCGTCTCCACATTTTAAGATCTCCGCCAAGCAAGATGTCTTGTGTGGCAAGACTTGTGGATACAGATGATGTAACACTCACCGTATCTAAGAAAGTGTTGATTGTTTTCAGGCCATCAATGATAGTAGTATATATGCTATCTGCATCATCAAATTTAGCTTTTGTCAGAGTATTTGTCGTATTTAGAGAGCCGGCCTCTGAAAAAGGAATATCTCCCCATAAATCAATAACTTGAGACGTTTGATCATAATAAACGACTTTGGCTATCTGCAAATAGACTTCTTGTTCCACCTGTTTGGTTGCTGTCAAATTACTGTAGGTCTTTTCGATCTCGCGGTACTGGTTGACGATACCTCCTGTGTAATATGCTTCCCAGCGATCTTCATTATAATCCGACGAAGGAACATACATTTTAGAGGTAATGCCAATTCCTATGAACTGTGAATATTTAGCAGTGACTCCTGTGACAAATGTAGCATAATCCCAATATGTTGGCATAATTCTATTGTTTAGTAACATAGTGGTAAATAGATTGCCCATATAACCCACAGTTGACGTATCCGGATCCGTATAATCATCCTCAATCTTATCCATACAAGAAGAAAAACTCATCAGCAGAATAATCGAAATACTTAAATTTAAAATTATTTGTTTCATAATTTTCTGATTTAATTCGTTTATAAATTAAAAAGAGGCACGTAATGATGCTCCAAAACTTCTAGTTCCGGCCATTGCACCTTGATCAATACCTTGATACAACCAACTTGAACCGACTGTCGCTTCAGGGTCGATATTATCCAAGGTTTTCCATATAAAAAAGAGATTTCGTCCTGTCAAAGAAAACTGGATATTTTGAAATTTCATTTTTTTAGTTAAACTTTTGGGCAAAGTGTAAGACAATGACATTTCCCGTAACTTGATGTAGCTATTATCAAATACTGCATGGTCATACTGGTTATAATAGCCAGATCCAGCACCCCAGCCAAACGAATTCAAATAATAGCTTGCCGCATCGATGATGGTGGTATTTGCATCCCCTGATTCAGTGACACCACTAAGAATAAGACCATCGTTGTAGGTTCCACTTGTAGAAGCAACCTTAGTGCCACTATCATCAATATAGTAAGACAACCCTCCGTGTTCAGCATCGCGATATTGCAGAGAGTTTTTATACATCCCAGCCCCAGTCATATATAGGGTTGGAGTAGAAACAATTTGACCTCCCAACCGATAATCGATCATGATATCTAAGGCAAAATTCTTGTATGTAAACGTGTTCGAGAATCCCCCCACTACCTTTGGAGTGATGTTGCCGACTTTCTGGTAGGTGGTATTATCGATTTCATAATAACCGTCTGAATTTACAATTTTGACGCCGTCACTATTCGTGGAAATAGGATGTACATAGATGTTGCCCAAGGCATCGCCCACGCTAGCTTTAATCTGGAGAGCTCCGCCGTCAGTGCTATAAGGAATAAGCTCATCCACGCCTGTTGTAAGCCTTAGCAGTTTATTCCTATTCATGCCAATATTCAATCGGCTAGTCCACTCAAAAGACTTTAATTTTAATGGGGTTGCCGATATTGATATCTCCAAACCTTGATTTGACAAGTCGCCCACGTTGGTAAGCATACTACTGGCACCGGATGATGCTGGCGTATCCAAATAAAGAATCTGGTCTTTAATTTTGTTATAATAGTAAGAAAAATCAAAGCCCAAACGATTTTGCAGAAATTTCAGCTCTAAACCAATCTCAGACTCGTATTTCTTTTCTGAACGGATTCCATCGTTTCCATATTGAGAACTTGCGGGTGATTGATATATTACATTACCAGAAGTAGTTGTAACTGAACTTACTGTATATGCAACACCTGCTTGGTACATCTCAGGGTGATTGCCAACGATACCCCATGAAGCTCTTAATTTACCATATGTCAAATAAGATGGAAATTTGAAAGCATCAGAGAAGACAAATCCACTGTTGATGGAAGGATAAAAATAATGATTTTCATTTTTTGGAAGAGTAGAAGTCCACTCATTACGGCCTGTTGCTTCCATATATAACCAAGATTTATAATTCAATCCTAAAATCCCGAAAGCTGCCATATCTGATTGGTAAGTACTCGTTGAAGTACTGGATATGGAACTTGCTGAATTTGTCAAACTAAACCAATTCTCGATAACTAATCCATCATTTGTGTTTGAACTGGCATCGGAGTAAGTAGCTCTTTTACCATTAGCACCAATCGATGCAGTCAGGCCCAGATCTTTCAATATGTTATTTGTATTGTATGAAAGCAAGGCATCCCCATAAAGTATTGTTGAACGACCATTCGCAACCTTATAATAGCCTGAATATCCAAATGCTGATGAATATTCGTTGTGTTGCTTATCTTCTACACGCAAGCTGGTGAAATCATTCCCAATACGGCCTCTAAGCTTGAATTTATCATTAAGCGCAATGTTAGCTGTAACACTATTAATATAGCGATTTTGACTTTCGTCATAACTGTTCTTAAGGCGGCTCCAAAGAAGATCCAAAAGTTCGTATGCTCTGATGTTGTAAGAAAGAGCTTCATCCGGATCATATGTCGTTGCTGTAGATTTGACATATTTATAACCTTTAGTCGTCTGATATTTTGATAGATATGTATTCATATCATCCATTCTGCTATAGAATCCACCGAATGCTCCCGTGAGACGACTTAGCAGCGTAGGGCGGTTATGCGTAAATGTATTTATATAATTTGAAATAATGTCAACGCTCACATTTTTATTCAGCTTCAAAGTGCCATTAAAACTAAAATTATTTTTTTGCATGTTACCACCTCGTTGAATACCTTCATAGTCGGTTCGGGTATAAGCCAAGCGAAAATTTCCATTATCAGAAGCATTAGAAATTGCTACATTGGATATAGAACTATAACCAGTCTGATAAAAATCTTTATAATTATCTTTGTTAGCCACGTAACTACGAGATGAGCCATCCCAATACTTTACTGTACGCCCATCAAATTTAGGTCCAAACTGCGCATAAGCACGGTAGATTGGATGTACTGAACCATCATCATCTGTCAACCATCCAGTATCCGAGCTTCCAAAACTATCAACGTTTGTTGCCCTATCATAACCTGGGCCATATTCATTTTGATAATCAGGTTTGGTGGCTACATTTTCAAAATTATAACTATATCCTATGTCAACACCTAAACCCCGATTTTTTGAACCTTTTTTTGTAGTAATCACAATTACACCGTTAGCAGCTTCAGATCCATACAAAGCCGAAGCACTCGCACCTTTAAGAATTGACAAAGTTTCAATATCCTCGGGATTGATATCGATAGCTCCATTCTCACGGATCTTAGTTTCGGACCAGTAGTCACCATTATTACCTCCAATTGAACTCAACATCGTAGAACTCCTTATTGGGACACCATCCACGATATACAGTGGTTGAGTATTGTTGTTGATCGAGGTTACACCACGAATTTGAATATTAACAGCACTTGTTGCACCACCCGGAGCAGAATTGATTCTTACTCCAGCAGCTTTTCCATACAATGCAGAACCAAAGTTTGTACTTCCTGTTTTGGTTAAATCAGCAGCACTAACAGTACTCACAGCATAGCCAAGTGCCCTTTGCTCTTTTTTAATACCCAATGCAGTTACAACAACCTCATTCAATCCTGTACTTGCATCCTCAAGAGTTACATCAATTTGTGTTTGAGAACCCACCTTTATTGTCTTACTAGTCATTCCCACGCAGGAGAATACAAGTTCAGCACCATCCGGCACTTTGGATAAAGTGTACTTTCCACTGGCATCAGATGTTGTTCCTATGGTCGTTCCTTTCAGCATAACTGCAACACCTGGAAGCGGAGACCCACCCAGATCAGCGATAACACCCGAAATAGTGCGTACGTCTGCGGGTTGGGATACAACAACAGTACCTGATCTTTTAGGGGCTGGGCTTTCAGCTCTCACCTTCATCACATTTCCCAAGGATATGATACCTAATGCACAGCCTAGTGAAACGATTTTCTGCAACTTGGGCCAACTATTCCCAAATGCTGACCTTTTCCTTTTTAAAGACTTGATCCTTTTCATAAGCATTTCTAATTAATAAAATTTAATGATTTACAATATAACCAAAACACACGCACATAAAAATATCGATAGTGACATAAAATCACCGTCTAATAATTTATAATATGATATAATAAGGTTTGAAGGGGGGAGTAATACTTTGCTATTTGCAAATTCGAACCTAAACTTACACTATAAACAAAATATTGATGTTTTTATTTCAAAACGAAACTATTTTAGATGTTTTTATAATCAAATAGTTAACATCAGACCTTTTATGATTGCTTTTTAAGTTGGATTCAATCGGCATCGCTATGGAGTTGTGCAACTTTGTTTAGCTTTGTTACAAGGCAACTCGTTTTCAGACTGTCTAATTGTCCTTAGCAACTGCTCTCCTACCCCGATGCGGTATCCTGACGAAAAATAATACACATTTCCCTCCTTATCCAAAAAGAGAACTAAAGGGAGTTTGTCTTTCATCACTATCCCATATTCGTCCATTACTGAAGACAGAATATTATCCTTTAGGTCAATTCCTACTACATAATTGTCCGGAAGATCATAGGTCTTCAAGATATTTAAACCACCAGCTTTCTGTTCTGATGTCACAAAAACAAAATGGGTTCCAGTCTTGGTTAACGCCTCACGGTAAGGAGCCAGATCATTCATAATATGCTTCGAAGGCTCTTTGTCAGGATCAATGATTACCAAAACAGTTGAAGCATCTTTTGCCAATTCACCAAGAGTATGAATATTTGAAGAACCTACCGCTTGCAATTGAAGTTGCTTCGGGTTCAATTTACCAGAGGCTTTCAATCCATCTGTTTGGCGAACCAACTCTACCTTCAGATTGGTTAGAGAATCAGCTGATACCTTGAAGTAACTCATCGAACTTAACACGGAGCCATCCGATTGGCGATTACCTGTGACAAGTACATAGTAACCAGCTTCAAGCTCAATCTCCTCAGGAAACTCAGAAATGCGCTTTCCTTCGTCGAACTCGAGTGTCTTGTAGCTTCCATTTCGAAGTTTACCAATGGTGAAATGAAGGTAATATTGTGGTTCCACTAGATTGTCTCCATTCACAAAGTGTAGTTTTCCCTTAGATGTAGGCTCTTCGACTTTAGAAGCATCAAATGACATGCCTAACCATTGTTCGTTGCGAAAATATTCTGGTTCCAGTGTGGCTTGATTGATACGTGCCGGAATTCCAAATGAACGGCAAGCTGCCACAAAAAATAAATCGCGAGATTGCTTGTCGGCTACTTTCAACCGGAAAACGCCTTCCGGCGATAAAGGTGTGCGAGAATGCATGTTGGCAACGTTATCGACCAAAACATTCTGAGTTATCCAATTCTTCAAAACGAGTATGTCGTTTCTGGTCTGCTTCAGAAAAACAGGGCTAAAAGCTTCCAATAGGAATTTACGCCATGGGCTCAAGTTTTCGTTGGCCAAGCGAGGTGCAAGGACATATTTCACAAACAGATCTTCATCAATCGGAGCCGTTTTTTTCTTTTCTTCAACGGCAGATGCAAGCTGGCTAAGTAAAACCGATGCAGAGGCGTCGCTGAAGTCTTTGTCGGAAAGTTGCTTTAAGAAAGCCAATACATATTTCCGGCTGATAGCTGTACCTTTCTCCAAATATTCGGAAATATCGCTCCAGTTCCCATAGCTTTTGGCAATCGCCTCTTTCACAACAGCATGGTCAAGGCCCAGGCGGGTGGCTAAGGAAGCAGCCCAAACAGAATCTTTGAAAGTGGACATGTATGCGTGGCGGATTGAATCCTCTTGAAGTAATCGCTGGCTGTTGTGCTTGATTTCGTCTGCAGTGGCACTAACCGTAACTTTGCCTACTTTAGGAGGTACCATGAAGTAATTCTCCGTTAGATTATTTAAGAATGTATTCTTTAAGGTCAAAACCAATGAATCGGTTGCTGGAACTGAAAGTTTAGCATATCCAAATTTACCTTTATAGGAGGCCCATAGGAGCAACTCACCCAGACCTACCGTAAGGTCAGTTTTGCCATTCACCGTGTAGCGGGTCGCAATAGGATAATATTCGGCATAATTATACAAGCCAAATTCCACCTTTGCGCTATCCACCAGTAAACCTTTTTCATCTTTGACCCATACATTTACTTTTTTCACGGGTGCATAATTCGCCGTAAGGTTCAATTCAGAGAAGCGGTCGGCTACTGTTACCACATTTTCTGAACCAAAATAACGCCCATAAGCACGTGTATGTACCAACATAGCCCGTGTGGCAGGCTCTGCAAACCACCCCATATTTAATTCTGGATCAGGCTCACAAGCACCCATGAAATACCACTTTCCATCTATCCAAACTTCCACCCAAGCATGATTGTCGTCAGAGTGTGCCCAACGTGGAGTGTAAACCTGACGAGCCGGAATGCCTACCGTTCGCAAAGCCGTGACAGCGAAAGTCGATTCTTCGCCACATCGCCCAAAAGATTTCTTGACTGCACTTAGCGGTGCGCTGGTGCGTGCATCTGTGCCTCGGTAAGTCACTTTCTGGTGACACCAATGATTGACTTCAAGGGCGGCATCTTTCATTGACAGCCCCTTCACCCTTTCTTTCAACTCCTGATACATCACTTCCCTAAACGAATCCAAATTTTCATTATTAATTCTCAAAGGCAAAACGAAATGAAGAAAAACATCTTCCGGAATATTTTTCCCCCAAGGCAGTTCAGAACGCGCCCTTAAAGCATATTTCACATTCATTTGCATAAAAGAAGGTGTATAGTCGGCCATATCACTCAATGGCATATAGGCGTAAAGAAAGCGTAGTGCTTGCTTTTCGTCTGAAGGCATATTTTTCTGGAGATAAGTCCAAATATTTGTTTTGCCCTTAGATGTAAGTTGGCGTTGCATTTCCAGCATTCGCTCCATATCACCCAAACGATCGCGGTTTTGAATCAATTGAGCATTAACCAGAGTAGGAAAGCAAAACAGAACCAACAATAAAATACAAATAAAAATCTTCTTCATTTTCTGATCAATAAGGGTTATAAGATTGTACAGAACAGCAAATTGCATATCCTGAAAGTATAATTAAAAAGAGTAAAATATCTAAATTTTGGATGCTAAATAAATAAAGTATATCGGAGAATAGATAGTTTAAAAATTTCCACCACCCTTGTCCCACCAAAGCCTTGTACCTCCAGTATCAGCACCTCCCAGCAGAATCAAACCACCCTCAATTCCGTAAGGATTCGTCAAGTATTCATCATCCGGATATGGAACCCGACGAACGAATTCTGTGGTGCTTATCGTGCCTCCACTGTAGTTTACAACGACAGGTAGTAATTTCGGATAACCCGTTCTTCTGAACTCGGACCAAGCTTCTTGCCCATCAGGGAACAAGGCAATCCACTTTTGTGTAATGATACGTTCCAGTTTCTCTTCGCTAACAGCATTTTCATCCCATTTAATCGTTATACTGCTTGATTTTGTGAAATTATTTGCTGAGTTTTTAGGATCTGTATAATCAGAAAACGTACTTGTACTATCGTTTATATATGAATTATAGTTGTTAGATAAGCTATATTGGGCTAAAGAAAATGCTATTCCCTGATTATAAAATTCACCAGCAGTCCCTCCCATATTCCAGCCTCTCAAAGCCCCCTCGGCGCGAAGAAAAGCGACTTCAGATGCTGTCATAATTTGGACAAACTTTGTTGTTTCGTACATGCTGCCAATGCTGGAGAAATTGACATAGGTGCTTTTTGATGAAATTTCGATCCCTTGGCGGATACCTGTATATTTTCCGGCGACAAGCGAGTCGGTAGCCGGAGTGAAATAAACAGACAGCCGAGGGTCATTATATCCACCCAGAATTGATCCCATCGTAGCACACATACGGCATTCGTTCCATCCATTGCTGATTGTCCACAAAGGATGCACATAACTATTCAATGCAATCATCAAATTATCACTATTGCTTTCTATCAATCCATAACTTTGATCGACAGCCTTCTCCGCTTCAATCTGCGCTTTTTCCGGATCGACCTTTGATATCCTCATTGCCAATCTCAATCTCAATGAATTAGCAGCTTTGATCCATTTCGAAACATTACCTCCATAAGCTAAATCAAACTTTTTGAAAACACTGGTACTCTGTGTAGAATATGATCCGAGAGTAGTGACAGCCGAATCAAGTTCATCAAAAAATGAATAATAGACAGTTTTTTGTGAATCATAATTTATAGTAGAGCTTGACGTACCATAATCACTGTATATTATCGGGCCATAATCGTCCGTCACCCGATGCATCGACAAAATCTTCAATATTGCAGCCCATGCGTAAAAATTAGGATATTCCTGGTCAAAGCCTAAAAGCTTAAAGTTCAGAACTACAGGCATGACATATGAATAATTGTTGTCCCAACGTTTACTATACCAAACAAATTTATAAGTCAAGTTATTTCGATTGGACATATATGGACTAGGGGTAACTGTGTATTGGGCAAATGCGTCTCCCACCAAATTTTGCTCCACCTGCAAATCAGAAAAAATAGTATAAATGTACTGTTGCAATTGAGTAAAATACCCTCCGACAATCAAATTATCTTGTGCTAGATCATCGTCGGTGACACCGTAAGGATTTGTATTTGTATCCTCAAAGTTTGACGTACAAGCGACAAAAGTCAATGATAAAAATACTACGGACAATATGTTACTGTTTACAGCCATTCCTTCTGAATTAAATATTCATTTTTATGTTGAACGCAAAATTTCTTACTGGAGGCAACCCGAAATTCTCAACAGACTGAGTTCCATTCCCTGTACTTATTGTGGCATTGGGATTACCCGGTACTCTTTTATATAAATAACAAGGATTAGTTAGGATCAACGAGAGTGTCATATTCTTAAGCCTAGTTCTCCTCGACTTATTAACATTAAAAGTATATGCAAGAACAGCTTGCCGCAGACGAACGTTGGTGGCATCATATACATATTGTTCCATAATTCCTCCTCTTCCTGCAGTTCCGGTATAATATGCCTTTGCATCTACAACGCCAGACCATGAACTGCCATCTGCCATGGATCCAGAAACCCAAACCCCTCCATTATTGCGAGCATCTGCGGTAGATTTGGTGACCCCATTGGCATCAAGATATGCCTGGGACATCGAAACAAATTTTCCACCAAACTTTCCATCAATAAGTAAACTCAGTTCGACGCCTTTATACTTGATAGTATTGTTCCAACCTAACATCCAGCTTGGATTTGCACTTCCTATTTTCTTCTCGACAGTGGTTTTTTCAGGAATATGCTCTTCATCCAAGACAATACTCCCGTTGGCATCACGGACGTAAGCATAAGTATAAATGTCTCCCATGGAACCTCCTGTAACAACTTTCATCTCATATCCTTCACCTCCTCCTGGTAATTGGTAATAACCAGTCAAATCATCACTTAGAGAAATAATTCGATTCCGATTCCGGCTGTAGTTCAAACTTGAGCTCCAAATAAAATCTCTATATGAAAAAGGAGTTGCATTTAAGCAAAGTTCTATCCCCCTGGAGCGGACATTTCCCGCATTTACATAATAACTAGTATATCCCGAACCTGAAGGAGCCTCTAACTGAAGATATTGATCTCTACTATCAATTTGGTAACAAGTAAAATCGATCCCGAGCCTGTTGTGAAAAAGACCTAGATCCAATCCTGTCTCGAAATTATTGGACATTTCAGGTTTCAAATCATTAAATGCTTTGACAAAATTACCGGTGTATCCGTTCGCAGAGACACTTCCAGTAGGATTACTTATAAATGCTGGAATCTCATTACCAACGCGTGCAAAGGATTCCCGCAACTTGGCAAAATTGATAAATTTCGGTAGCTCCATTAGGTCAGTTAATATAAATGACACGCCTACTGATGGATAGAAATATGAAGGATGCTTGGTGAATGCCAACGAAGATGCCCAATCATTTCGCCCCGATAAATCAAGGTAAACCTTTCCCTTATACCCTATCGACAGATTCCCAAAAACAGATTGTTTGATGATCCGGGAGGCAACCTGTTGGGAATTTGAAAAAGCCAACAGGGAAGCTATATTTTGAATGGTAAACTGGTTGACGATAGTCAGCCCATAAGTTTGACTATCAATCACTAATCCATCACCGATAACTTCTTTTTGATAAGCAGCTCCAACTAGTGCATGCAAGCTGATATCATTCCCCAAAATTTGCTTGTCTAGGGTAAGCAACAAGTCACCGTAGGTCTGCGAACTCGTGAGGTTCGAATATATGTAACGACCGTTTTCACTGACCAATACAGAGCTAGAGGTAGCCTTTGCTTTCATTTCATAAAGCTGGTTAGTGTAGTCGTAATTCCCTCTAGCAGAGAGTGAAAGTCCGTCAAAAAGAGAGTATTTTACACTAAGATTTACTATTACCCGCTTTGTTTTCGTATCATCTGGATCATTATTTAGTATCCAGTAAGGATTCATTTGTGCTTCAGCATTACCACTGATGGGCCAATTCTGGACCATGAGGTTACGATCAGTATCTAATATCTGATAATTATCCTTATAATACGTAAAATCGAGTCCTCTTGGAAAATTATACAATCCCAACAAAGGATTCCAATAATATCCGTTCAATATTGTATTATGGAGTTGTTCCATTGTGAGCATCACATTCGATGACACAGTGAGCCGGTTGTTAAAGAAAGAGGAGGCTTGGCGAAAACTCAAATTATTTTTCACATAATGATTGGTAGGCATTACTCCCGAAGAGTTCACATTCGCATACGACAAATAGGTTGTAATCTTTTCGTTTCCAGCACTTAGTGCAACACTGTTTTGAAAAGCAAGGCCATTTCTAAAAAAATCGTTCAGTATATTTCGGTAGCTTCCTTTGTCTCCCCAACTGTCTTCGGATCCCGAAGATGTCTGCCCGTAGATGTATTGCAATGCTGGATATTCTGATATAGAGGCTAGTGACACGGACGAATTTAATGTTATTGCAGTTGTTCCAGCAGCACCTTTCTTTGTTGTTATCAAAACCACTCCATTAGAACCCTGGCTTCCATAAAGTGCAGCAGCATTTGCACCTTTGAGAATGGTTACACTCTGTATCTCATCGGGATTTATGTTAGACAAACCATCCCCACTGTCACGCCCGGAATAAAATCCATAAGGGTTAGAAGTCTGGGTGTTTGGAACAGGTACTCCATCTATCACAAATAAGGGCTGATTAGTTGAAGTAATATTCTTGGTGCCGCGCAAAGTAAGCTTTGTAGAGCCTCCTGATCCAGAACCAGCCTGCAATACATTCATTCCCGCCACGAGCCCACTAAGACTTGTGGTAAAGTTCAGATTTCTCCCTTTCGATATTTCGTCCTCATCAATAGATTGAGAAGCATAAGGCAAAGACCTCTTCTTGCGCATAACATCTAATGCTGTGACTACAAATTCTTTAATTCTATGTTCATCACGCTCCATACGCACCACCATATCGTTTGCAACGGGCAACTCAGAAGAGGCCATACCCACAAAAGAAAATAGCAATGTTTTCGAACTAACAGGTATAGACAAAGAAAAATGTCCGTTATCATCAGTTGAGGTTGCGATTCGGGCCAGCCTATCTCTGACAATAACGTCTGGCATTGGATTCCCAGCTTCATCCAGCACCAAGCCTTTTATTCTGCGATTTACTGTTGTTGTTAAAGATTTCACTTGCATCTCCGAATTCTTCTTTCGTGAAATTATAATATGGTCTGATTTTAATTCATAAGATACCTCTTGGCCGCTGAGAATTGCTTCCAAAGCCTCATCTAGTGAACGCCCATTGAGATTAACAGATATAATTTTTTTCAGATCCACATCTTGCGTATTAAACCAAAAAGACAATCCTGTTTCTTCTTCTAAAGTTTCTAAAGCTGCCTTGACCGTCACATTATTTAAAATAATTTTCAGATCTTTCTTCTGGCCCAAGGCAACAGCAGAAAAACAAACCGCGATAAATACCAACAAATACCTCATATTAAGGAATATTGAATTAATTTAAAGCGAATATACTATTTCTTGATTATTTAACCCCCCTATCGATTTATGTTTAACTATCCTCATCTTGTTTTCTGAATCCAACTTTATTTTTTTAGTTTGTTTTTTTGAAAACAACTATGTTCTTGTTATGGTAATAACCAAAACTCTGCCCCGAAACGATAACACTCAATATCTCATCCAGCGATTGCTTTTTTTTAAATCTACCATAAAACCTCAGGTGCTTAATATTTTCATTTTCAAATTGAAATTTCACATTGTATTGCCTCCCAAGGGTAGAAGCAATTTGTCCCAATTCCTTATCATCAAAAATTAAATTTCCAACCATCCATTGATTTGCGTTTTTTGCATCTACCTCTTTCACTTCCACTTTACCCATTGGCTTGCTCACTATTGCTTGCTGATTTGGTTTGAGAAAACACAATTTGGATAATTCTTCGTCGGAATTAGTTAACAGAACAGATCCTTCCATCAAGGTGACGCTTACCTCTACGTCTTCTTTGTATGAACTAAAATCAAATTTTGTACCCAAAACCTTTACAGAAATTTCTTTTCCCTTCACCACAAATGGTCGGTTTGGATTTTTAATCACCTCGAAATACCCTTGACCTTCCAGATATACCGTCCTTTGATTTTCCGTGAAATCGGCTTTGTCATACGACAAGGTTGTTCCTCCATTAAGCCAAACTTTAGAGCCATCAGGCAGAGTTATTTGGCTGACCTTACCTACTGGAACCGATACAATTTGAAGGTCTTTGCCATCATGGATCGGCTGACGATATTGCCACAAAATAAACAAAGCCACCAAAACTGGCATTAACAATATGGCTGCTACTTTGGAAAAAGCCAAAAAGAACCTTTTAGAAGTTGATAGCGGTGTACCCTCTCCATCAATAATGACATGGATTTTTTTTAATATTTTATCAAATTTCTCTTTCTCTCCAAGTTCGGAATTTTCCGTTAAACTCCATTGTATTCTCATTGCCTGAATCAAATCCGGATCAATCCAACTGTCCGCAAAGATTTTTCCTACTTGCTTCAGTTCTTCTTTATTATAAGTTCCCTTGCAATATTTTAAAATCAATTCATTCATTTTAAACATCCATATAATTAAATAACGCACAACCCTGGGTTTACCCCTGCTCCCCGTGTTATTATTTTTAAATAAAATCAGACAAAAAGCAGAATTGGTGTAGCAATAACAATTATAATGATCAAATAAGGGGGTATAAAACTAACAATTTAACAGAATAGCGATCCGGTATTTTTTACCATATGTTTAGTCTTAATATCAAACTATAAGAAAATAAGACTTGGTTTTCAGCTTGTTATTGAGAGGAAGTTTATTCACCTATAGTTCTTTGGGGAGAGTAAAAGTAAGGGTATCCGAGAAAGGTGTTAGAAAATAGGATTGGGGGAGTTTTTGCCTGATTTATTCCACAAAAAGAAAATAAAACAAAACCATCCAGACGCCGTAAGCAGAAAGCTGTTTTTTCAAGTACATCAAGGCCTTGGTGAGATGATCTTCTACCGTTTTTTCACTAATGCCTTGCTTTTTAGCTATTTCTTTATTTGTAAGGCCTGATTTTCGGCTCAACAAAAAGATTTCTTTTCTTTTGGATGGCAAATTTTCAATAAGTTCTTCATATTTTTGTTCAAGGAAAACAAAGTCTGTCTGCTGTTCTGTATCTTGGCTGTTGGAAACGGCCATCTCGGATAGATAGCTCAGGTATTTTTGTTCGCACAATTTCTTGCGAAACAAAGAATGCACAGCATTCCTGCTGATGGTGAAAACAAAGGCATCAAAATTGGTTTCAGGTTTAAGTGTGAGGCGGTTTTCCCAAATTTTTATAAACACTTCCTGAACAATATCGTATGCATCGTTATCGTTTTTGAGGTATGATAATGAAAATCGGAATATACGACTGTGATACGATTTAAAAATATCGTCAATAACTGATTTGTCGTCATTTCGTAAACGCTCGGTAATATTTTTATCTGAACTCACCATAGTTTCTTCTATTCAATATTCCCCTTTTGCATTGTTTATATTGGGAACAAAAATAATATTTTCAATAATAAATTTCAATTATAATCCAAAACAAAATATCCAAATCATGATATTACCTCTTATCGAAGTTGCAACATTCACCCCAAATGGAGCATTGACCGCTGCGCAAAACGGTGCAGGACGCATTGAACTTTGTTCCGGATTTGCCGAAGGTGGGCTTTCTCCGTCCATTGGCACTGTTGCCTTGGTGCGTGAACTGACCGAGCTACCAATCCATGTTTTAATCCGCCCGCGTGTGGGAGATTTTGTCTATAATAAAAATGAACTTGTTTCCATCGAAAAAGAAATCATCTACTACAAACAGCTTGGGGTAAATGGCATTGTTGTCGGGGTGCTCACCGATACAGGAACAACCAACACGGCTGCGATGAAACGACTGGTGGAGATTGCAAAACCAATGTCGGTAACATTCCATCGGGCATTCGACCAATGCAAAAAACCATTGCAAGAACTCTGCAAATTAATCGACTGTGGAGTTGACCGAATTCTCACCTCGGGTTGCAAACCCTCCGTAATGGAAGGAATCGACACCCTCAAGATGCTTGTTGAAGCAGCACAGGATAAAATAATCATCCTACCTGGTGGAGGTATTTCTCCTGCCAATGCTAAATTTATCTTAGAATCACTTGGGGTAAATGAACTTCACTTGTCCGGCAAAATGAAAGTTTATAGTCCAATGCAGAATTTTGCCTCAGCTATTTCCTTATGCTCACCAGCCGAAGTGCAAGATTTCTGTTGGCATGAATGTGACGGACAAAAAATACAAGCAATCAAGCAATTGTTTTAAAGGTATCGCACACATCCTTTCAAGAGTAAGAGCCTTACACATAAGAAGGCTCTCTTCTCTTGAAAATATAAATCCAGTTACAATTTTTTATATTCGACAAATGCTTCTATGGCCTCATAAGCCGCCAATCCAAGATTTTTGTACAATTCTGCTGTTGCTCGGTTCCGGTCTTCGGAACGTTGCCAGAAGAGCCGCTCGTCGTTGCCAAGGAATGGAGCGCTTTCCATCTGCGATTGATGCTTGAGGATTGAGTTACGCTTCCGCCGAAGCTCTTCGGGACTTATAGGCACAGCCATTTCAATGTGGTCGATTTCCCACTCAGCCCATGCCCCGCGGTACATCCAGATCCGACAATTTTTCATCCACTCTTCGTCTCGAAGTTCGTATATGGCCGCAAGGGCAGCGTCCAAACAAACCTTGTGCGTCCCATGCGGGTCGGCCAGGTCGCCGGCAAGATATATTTGATGGGGTTTTATCTCCTCAAGCAGGGGTATGATTTTGAGAATGTCTGTGTCCGACAACTTGTTCTTCTGTATGCGGCCTGTCTCGTAAAACGGCAAGCCAAGGAAATGCACATTTTCAGCTTTAATTCCCACGTAACGGCAAGCGGCACGCGCCTCTTCTTTCCGTAGCTGTCCCTTGATTGACAACACGTCGGGGCTGTCAATATCACCGGTTTTCTTTTCGTTGGTCAGAAAAGCCAAGGCTTCCTCGCATTTTTGCCCTAAAACAGACACATTGCCTCCGTAGGATTCCCCTAGATGCTTGATGAGCGAAAGTACCTGGACGATTTCTTCGTCGCCCACCGCAATGTTGCCCGAGGTCTGGTAGGCGACGTGCACATCGTGGCTTTGGTCCACCAGGCGCTGGAGTGTACCACCCATCGAGATCACGTCATCATCCGGATGCGGGCTGAACACAAGGACGCGTTTGGGATAAGGAAGCGCCCGTTCGGGGCGATTGGTGTCGTCCGCATCCGGCTTTCCTCCGGGCCATCCGGTGATGGTGTGCTGCAAATCGTTGAATATCCTTATGTTTACATCATAGGCCGAACCATAAAGGGATAGGAGTTCATCCAGCCCATGCTGGTTGTAATCCTTGTTGGTCAGCTTCAGTATCGGCTTCCCGGTCTGGCTACACAGCCAGACGATGGCCCGGCGAATCAACTTGTTTGTCCATTCACAGGAACCAACCAGCCAAGGCTGGCTGATACGCGTTAAATGTTCAGCAGCACCAAGATCCACCACGGCTGTCGCGTTTTTATGTAATTGGAGGAAGGAAGCCGGCACATTGTCATCCACTTTGCCCTGTATCACCTCTTTCACAATCTGCGATTTATTTTCACCCCAGGCCAACAAAATAACTTCCGCAGCATTCTGGATGGTGGACAGGCCGATGGTGATGGCGCTATCCGGCACTTCCGAGGGGGAGGAATAGAACCGTTTCAGGTCGCGGCGCGATTCGTGGTCAAGCAGGATGAGACGTGTCAGCGTGCTCACTTGCGACCCGGGTTCATTGTAGGCAATGTTCCCAACCAGCCCGACGCTAAGCAACACCAAATCCAGGCCCTCGTATTGTGCGATCAATTGTTCGTACTTGTTACAGTATTCATATACATCCGTGCGGTGAATCGAAGAATCCGGTGTGATGAAATTCCCTGGCTTTATATCCACCTTGCTGATGATCCAATCCCGGAGAAGCTTCCCGTTCGAATGCCTGTTGTCATCATGGATCGGAAAAAATTCGGAGACATTGAAGACAATCACATGCGAGAAGTTCAAATTTTCTTCGCGGTGCATCCTCACCAACTCCTCGTACACGCCCAATGCAGAGGTACCGCCCGAAAGCCCGAGCACGCACGGCTCATCTGTCCTTTCCTTTTCTCGGATCAGAGCCGCAATTCGCCGGGCGGTGAACAGCGAGCCTTCTTTCTGGTCCTTGCAAATATTTGTCCTCAACTTTTCAAACCTTCTTTGACGAAGCCCTTCCAGCATATCTGCAGTGCGGTAGTAACGCTCGGGAACCATCTCCAATGAGATTTCGGAGCTTAAATCATATTTCATATTGCAGCAAGAATTTATTATTATTAATTAAAAATTAAACGTGAATTTTTCAATCTATTTGAAATAACGGTAAGCGACCACTTCTAGTCCGATGGTCGCCGATTCGCAGCATTCCAGCCAAGCATTATATCCCCCGGAAAATATCGATGTGCGAAAAAAAACCTCGTTCACGAACGTATGGTAGCGTTGGGAATGACCCTCGGCAATTCCAACAAATTCATCCATGTTGGATCTCACAACCTCCTTAAAAGAGAACCTTGCCTTCGCATATAGTCCGCCAAGTTTTTCGCGAGGCCTCGAAGGGAGCAATCCGGTCGAGAGCAAAATGGCCGCCGTCCAGAATCCTTGTCAGTTTTGTCAACGATATAAAGTGCGCACCATTCCCAAACAGCGTCACAATCCTACATGCCAATCAATCGCATAGACACTACTGATCTATAATTAGAAAATCAATTGCTTTTTGAAGCCAAAGGAAGCCCAATTGGCCTCACGCCGCTATATGCCTTAATTAAACGCTTGAAAGTCTTTGTCTGTCCTGATCTATAATTCGAACTTGGGACAAACGAACTATCGTCTCATAAAGAAACAATTAAGAATTTCAAATATAACACCTGTGGAGGAACATGCCGATCGGGAACTAGAACTCTTTAGTTATCTTTTGGACAGAATAACCCTCAAAAATATCATTCATAACAGAATATGAACCTTAAATCTACCAAAAGAAAACTACTCTATCCAAAAAGCCAGCAAAAGAAATCCTTGATTTACTTATTGCATGCAAAATAACGAATATACTTTCAAAAATAATCAACAAGAGCCCAATTTTCATGATTTATTAACTTGTAAACACAATCCAGCATGCCATTTATCGCTCAAATCATTATTTTCAAAACGGGTATCCAAATGGATTGAATGATAACATTAGTATTCACTAAAAAGACTTATTGTTGTGAAATAAAGATCGAAAAAGAGACATGGAAGTGAGAGGCTATCCAAGAAGCCCTATGTTTGGCAGGGGGTCAACTTCCACAAAGACAAACTAATATAAACCATTTATTTTATATGTTTTAACATGTTTTCATTTTGAATTTCTTCTTTCCCCGAGGAGGACGTACGCATGCATTCGAAGAAAAAAGATATATTCACATGTTTTAGATACAACCTAGAACGGTAGCGGGTCATTCGACGAAGACAATGGTGGGCCTGAATGTGAACCTACCTCTGTGCCAATCTTGGATGTATAATTTCGCATATCAGCATCCAAGTCTGAAGATAGATTTTGAAAACGGGCAAATTCGCTTTTGAAATTTAATCTCACATCTCCAGTAGCACCATTACGGTGTTTTGCAATAATGATTTCAGCGACCCCTACCAGCGAATTCCCCTTTTCGTCTTCCAATATTTTGTAATATTCCGGCCTGTGGATAAAGCACACCATGTCGGCATCTTGCTCAATGGCTCCAGATTCGCGCAAGTCGGAAAGTTGCGGGCGTTTTCCTTCAATACCTGTACGCCCTTCGACACCACGGTTCAACTGCGAGAGAGCAATAATTGGAATATTTAATTCTTTGGCCAAGCCTTTCAACGAACGCGAAATCATACTCACTTCCTGTTCACGGCTACCAAAATTCATCCCGCTTGCGTTCATCAACTGAAGGTAGTCGATGATAATGATCTTGATCCCATGTTCCCGCACCAAACGTCGCGCTTTTGTACGAAGTTCGAAAACGGACAAACTCGGGGTGTCATCAATATAGACTGGCGCATCATAGAGTTCCTTTATTTTGTAGTCCAGTTGCTCCCATTCATAAGGTGCAAGTTGTCCATTTTTTATTTTTTCACCGGGAATCTCGCATGTGTTTACGATCAAACGGTTAACAAGCTGTACATTAGACATTTCTAGGGAAAAAACGGCTACTGCGTGTTGGTAGTTTACAGCCATGTTTTTGGCCATGGAAAGCACAAAAGCCGTTTTACCCATGGCGGGACGAGCAGCAATAATCACCAAATCTGAATTTTGCCAACCAGAAGTGATTTTATCCAAATCATGAAAGCCTGTTTGCAACCCACTTAATCCCTCAGGACGGTTAGCTGCAATTTGAAGGAGATTCATGGCTTCCTTAATCACCGGATTGATCTGTGTCACATCCTTCTTTACATTCCGTTGAGAAATTTCAAACAGCTTGCTTTCGGCCTCTTGCATGAGATCGTCCACATCACTGGTTTCATCAAAAGCCTTATTGGTGACCAGTGCCGAAAAGCCGATCAATTCGCGAGCTAAATATTTCTGAGCAATAATTCGGGCGTGAAATTCAATATGTGCTGCCGAACCCACCTTTTCCGTCAGTTGGGCGATATAGAGCGGGCCTCCAACGCTTTCCAAATCACCGGAACGCCGTAATTCTTCGGTCACGGTGAGCATGTCTATAGGCTGTTGCTTACTTGCGAGATTAAGAACCGCACCGTAAATCTGTTGATGTGTTGTGTCGTAGAAGCTTTCGGGTTTGAGAATTTCACTTACCACCGAGTAAGCATCTTTTTCCAACATCAGCGCACCCAGAACTGCTTCTTCAAACTCACGAGCTTGAGGCTGAAGCTTTCCCATGTCGGGTACTGAAATTGTTTCTTTTTTTGTACGGGAATTTCTCCGTTCGGGGTACTCTTTCTTTTCTGCCATTTATGATTTTGTTGAAAAAAAAATCGCCAAAGTTTGGCGACAAAATACGTTCAACTATTTCTTCCTGATGTTCTATTTGAAGGCTAATTCCAACCTTCTCATTTCATCCTAACAAAGATACATTTCTAAATCGACAAAGAGTAATTTAGTTTTGAACACCTTGTTGATAAAGTCAACAACAATTTGATTTTAAACAAATTCAGGGATTATATTTTGATAATTCGAGCAATTTATGTTCATCCATTTGTAAAATTTCAGGAATTCTCACCTTTGGGTTTTTCTCCACAAAGCTTTCAACTATTTGCGAGCCGACCCACGCCCCAATTCTTCCTGGAGAAAGGGGGGATATTAGGCTAGTGTAGGGTGCCTCATCCATGTATTTCGAGATAATCAAATACTCACTGTTGTATAGAAATTTACGCTCGATGGTTCCCCTCCAGACTGCGCGTTCATTATTTTTGCACCATCTGAGTTGTTTTACATTATACCCAATCAGGTTTTCCGGATCTGTGTCGGGTAAAAGTTGAGAAATAACATATAAGCACTTTCCTTCACGGATCATTGCCGACACCAAATCGGGAGTTTTGCTGTCCGGCAACAAGCTACTGATGATGTATGCCCGAAGATAATCTCGGGTAACAAATTCAGGTCTCATCTGAGCGCGTTGGTAATCATAGAAATAGTCTTTATAAATAGGATAATCTTTGCCTAGGTATTTGTCAATGGATAGAGAGATCATGCTGTCTGTGACAATTACATTTTGTTTGAATCCGGACACATGCATGCTGAATCGGGGCAATTGCTTTCCTGGGTAAATTTCCCAAAGATGTTCGTTGGCGAATGATAATTCCTCTTCTATTTTCTCAACATTATCGAATTTTTTGATTGCATCGTCGTAGATCTTCAAAAGAATGGTATCCGAAAAATATTTTTCCAAGTTATGAAAAAGACTTGATTGGGTAACCTCCGAATTGTTGACAATTACCTTTCCGAACGCCGAAAGTAGAATTGGATATTTCGATATTAATTGTTGCTTAGCCGCCACACCTTTATCATTAAGATATTGTCGAAAATCCTTATCAAACCGTTCAATCACGATTTCTTTATGCTGAATACCACGATTATGCAACTTGTAGTCATTGGCACATCCGGCAAAAATGACTGCTACAATTATGAGCAAATGCTTTACTTGTCTCATTGATTTTTCATATAACCTAATAAACGTTAAGCTAACAAAGATATTGTATATTATTTATATTTCACCTAAGTTCTGCCAGTTTTGTTATCAATTGCCACATTTTAGACAAAAAATAGAATGACTCTATCCATTAATATCTATTTTTGTCGCCAAAATAATATGAAATCCAATATCCATTTTTATAACAACCGAGATATATGGCGGAATCATTTGATGTGAAAATAAGAAAAACGGCTTTCGAAGATTTAGAAGCCATCAACAACATACTCAACCACGCCATTGCAAATACAAATGCGTATCTGAGTAGTAAACAAAAAACAATAAAAGATACGGAAGATTGGTTTGAAGAACACAACCTTCCAGATGGATACTTTTCGTTAAGTTGTGAATATGAAGGATCGGTCATTGGTTGGGCTTGCATTTCTTCATTTCGCAGTATTGAAGGCTTTGCACCTACAGCGGAAGTGTCGGTATATGTAGATTTGGCTTATCGGGGAAGAGGTATAGCTGGAAAATTAATGGAAGCCTTAATACAAGAAGCTCAAAAACGGAATTTCCACAATTTAATCAGCTTCATTACGGTTGACAACGAAACGAGTATCTTCCTTCATCAAAAACATGGTTTTGAAGTTCAAGGCACATTGAAGGAGGTGGCTATTAAAAACGGGCAATATCAAGACGTGGTGGTCATGGCAAAATTGCTATCGAAGCTTAGTCTATAATTTACTCCCATGAGTGCATACTGAAAATATCGGATAACCCCTACCCTATTTTTGTTATTTTTCTATCGTGATGCTTCTCGATCCAATCCGGCTGCCATCGGCAAATATATCGGCACGGTAGGTCCCTGGCTGTAGGTATTCCTCCACAATCCAGTAGAGCGTGACAGGCGTTTCCTCTCCTCCATATTCCACTATTCGTTTCATCGAATAGTTTATTTCCTTATTTTCATAGGTGAACACATTGGCACGGCTTTTTACCAAAACATCGTCATCGGGTTTCATAATCCGCACATAAATAATCCGTTCGCCAGGTTGGGCAGTAATATTCTTGGTTATAGTGAAGGAAACCACTATCTGTTCCACTTTATCTATTCTCTTTTGGTCTTTTCCTTTTTTATTGACGGCACGGATGGAAATCCCGGTGGCATCCAATTTCGATGCCAAAGTCACTTTTTCGTTCAGCGATTCCTTTTCCTGACGCACTTGGTCGAGGGTTTTGTTTGTTTCTTTGTATTTGTTCGTGATTTCGGCATTTTCCTTCACCAACCGCTCGTTTGTTCGGTTTAGCGAATCTATTTGAATCACATACGACTTCAAAATTTTGCGCAAGCTCCCCAATTCTTTGGTCAAACGACCAATTTCGGCCCGATTGGAAGCTTTTGTAGCCTTCAATTCTTCCATCAGACGCCGCACTTTTGTTTGCTCATTTTCCAACTTTTGCAGCAAGGAATCATTTTTCACCGAAAATTTAAAACCTTCGTATTGAACGGAAAGGCTTTCGTACTCATCTTCCAATTGCTTCTTCGAAAGATCACTTTGTTGCTCCAAGTCTTCTATCTGTGCATCTTTTTGAAGTATATGATAGACCGCAACTCCCAGCCCAACAAGCATTACTAAAATCAATGCAATAAACCATTTTATATATTTGCCTGTTTTTTTATGAGGCATATTTTCTTCCTCCATAGAATAATTTTATTATCAGTTTATGTATCAGATGCAAAAATAGTCGTTTAAAAGATATAATGCAAAATGTCTGTTACGTTTCATCAAATTTAATATTTGAGCTGCATTTTGTGGATAAAAGACTTCGGTATTCGGGAATAAGGATGTAAATTTGTCGTCCTTACTAACTCTTTAAGAATCTTATTAATTCAATCTAATTATAAAAAATTTATATTTTTATGTCTAAAGTTACAGTTGTTGGAGCCGGAAATGTTGGCGCAACGTGTGCAAATGTACTTGCATTCAAGGAAATAGCAGATGAAGTGGTAATGCTTGATGTAAAAGAAGGCGTTGCCGAAGGTAAAGCAATGGATATGAATCAGACAGCTCAATTGTTGGGCTTTGATACCCGTATCAAAGGTGTGACAAACGACTACGCTGCCACAGCAGGTTCTGATGTAGTGGTCATCACTTCCGGGCTTCCACGCAAGCCTGGTATGACTCGCGAAGAGCTTATCGGCGTGAATGCTGGAATCGTGAAGTCCGTTGCTGAAAACATTCTGAAATATTCACCCAAGGCTATTCTTGTTATTGTTTCCAATCCAATGGATCCGATGGCTTACCTTACTGCCAAAGTAACAGGACTTCCCAAAAATCAAGTGATCGGAATGGGTGGCGCATTGGATAGTTCTCGTTTCAAATATTATTTGAGCCAAGCCTTGGGAGTTAACCCTAACGATGTGGAAGGTTTTGTAATCGGTGGTCATGGCGACACCACCATGTTCCCTGTTACACGTTTGGCTACATACAAAGGCATTCCTGTAAGCGAATTGCTTGACAAAGAAACTTTGGACAAAGTGGTTGCCGACACAATGGTTGGTGGAGCTACATTGACAGGCTTGCTTGGAACTTCTGCTTGGTATGCTCCCGGAGCAGCGGCAGCATCCGTGGTTGAATCAATCGTTCACGATCAAAAGAAAGTGATTCCTTGCAGCGTGTTGCTTGAAGGAGAATATGGACACAGCGACATCTTGATCGGCGTTCCCGTAGTACTTGGAAAAGGCGGTTGGGAAAAAATCGTTGATTTGAAATTGAATGCTGAAGAAAAGGCGAAATTCGATGCTTCTGCGGCTGCAGTTCACAAAACAAACGACATTTTACGCGAGAGCAAACTGATTTAATAAAAAGAAGCAGTTTGAAATACGACTTTTAAACGTTTTTCAAATTTCCATTCATAAAAAAGAAAAGCCGGTGTAGAAATCTACCCGGCTTTTTCCTATTTAGCACTATGTCGATCAATCAACATTCGGTGGGAATCTTTTCAATTCTCCTCTGATGACGCCCTCCCTCGAATGGTGTATTGAGAAACACCACCAGAATTCGATAAGCGTCTTCGTTTGAAATGAATCGTCCGGGAAGAGCAATCATGTTCGCATCATTATGTCTGCGTGCCAAGGAAGCAATTTCCTCGTTCCAACACAATGCAGAGCGAACACCCTGATGCTTGTTGGCTGTTATATTGATACCGTTTCCTGAACCACAGATGGATATGCCAGGATAACATTCACCATTTTCAACTGCGTAAGCCAATGGATGAGCCACATCGGCATAATCCATGCTGTCTGCCGTATAGGTTCCGAAATCCTTGTAAACAATGCCTTTTTCTTCAAAAAGCTTAATCAAAAAGCTTTTCATTTCAAATCCGGCGTGGTCGGCACATATTCCAATCGGTTTTTCGGATTGGGAAAATAACAATTCTGATTCCACAGCTAATTTTACTTTTTTAAATAGTCTTTTACTTGCTTGTAAACATTGTCTGGTGTGAATCCTAGTTTCTCGTCCAACACTTTGTAAGGTGCAGAGAAACCAAATGATTCTAATCCCCAGATGCGCCCGCTATCCCCTACCAATCCAAGTAAGTTTACAGGAAGACCGGCAGTCAAACCAAATTTCTTGGCGCTAGCAGGAAGTACTTCTTCTTGGTATTCTTTGGGTTGGCTTCTAAACAATCCTTCTGAAGGTACAGAAACGATACGTGACTTGATTCCATCAGCAGCCAATAATTTAGCGCCATCCACCAAAGTAGAAACTTCAGAACCGGAAGCCAACAAAATCACATCGTAGCCAGCATCTTCTGTTACCACATAAGCACCTTTAGCAGCTTTCAACGCATCGGCATACCCGTTTTGAGGAAGGTCGTTGATGTTTTGGCGGGATAGCACCAAAGCTGTTGGAGTATGTGTGTTCTCGATGGCTAATTTCCAAGCAACTGTTGTTTCGTAAACATCTGCCGGACGGAGAACCAACGTGGAATTGTGTCCCTTGTGGTTTTTCAATTTTTCCATCAAACGGATTTGAGCTTCTTGCTCCACCGGCTCGTGAGTTGGACCATCTTCTCCTACGCGGAAAGCATCGTGTGTCCAAATAAACTTTACTGGAAGTTCCATCAAGGCAGCCATACGCACAGCAGGCTTCATATAGTCGGAAAACACAAAGAATGTGGCACAAGCGGCAATAACACCGCCATGCAAGGCAATACCGTTTGCCAAGCAAGCCATGGTCAACTCGGCAACACCCACTTGAAGGAATGCGCCAGAGAAATCATCTCTTTTCAGGCTGGTGGTATATTTCAAGAATCCATCGGTTTTATCTGAGTTAGACAAATCGGCAGAAGCCACAATCATGTTTTCCACGTTCTTTGCCAATTCACCCAAAACGGTTGCCGAAGCAGCACGCGTAGCGGCATTTGCCTTTTGTTGAATTCCTTCCCAATTGATTGCGGGAACTTCTCCAGCAAACCATTTTTTGTATTTAACGGCTAATTCTGGGTTCACTTTTTCCCATTCTGCTTTTTGAGCATATTTTTTAGCGGCAATTTCTTTTAATTCCTTGGCACGGTCAGCATACAATTCGATTGCTTCAGGGAAAATCACGAAAGGATTTTCTGGATTTCCACCCAAGTTGGCAATGGATTTCGCAAAGCTTGCACCCGCTTCACCCAACGGCATACCGTGAGTGGCCGTGTTGTCTTCAAAACTTGTACCATCTTCTTTGACAGCTCCTTTCCCCATGATGGTGTGGCCGATAATCAAAGTTGGTTTTTCTTTTTCAGCTTTAGCTTCGGTTAATGCTTTGCGAATTTCCGCAACATCATTTCCTTTTATTGTGATCACTTTCCATCCCCAAGCTTTGTATTTTGCTTCTACATCTTCATCGGTAACTTCCGAAGTTTTTGTGGAGAGCTGAATTCCATTCGAATCATAGAACATGATAAGGTTGTCCAATCCCAAGTGGCCGGCAATGCGTCCTGCGCCTTGAGAAATTTCTTCTTGCACGCCTCCGTCAGAAATATATGTATAGATGGTCTGATTCATCAAGTCACCAAAACGGGCTTTCAAAAATTTTGCGGCAATGGCAGCACCCACAGCAAAAGTATGGCCTTGTCCAAGCGGGCCGGATGTGTTTTCAACACCTCTCAGGATATCCACTTCGGGGTGGCCGGGTGTTACGCTTTCCCATTGACGGAATTGTTTCAAATCATCCAATGAATATTTTCCGGTCAATGTCAATACTGAATAAAGCATCGGCGACATGTGTCCCGGATCTTGAAAATAGCGGTCGCGTCCTTCCCACGTGGGGTTTTCAGGATCGTACTCTAAAAATTCGGAGAACAATACATTGATAAAATCTGCTCCACCCATTGCACCACCGGGATGACCAGATTTTGCTTTTTCAACCATAGCAGCCGAAAGAATTCGAATGTTATCGGCGGCTTTATTCAAAGTTTCAATAGTTTTCATACAAAGCTTAAAAATTGATTTAATATTTTGATCACAAAAATTTTCTTCAACAAAGGTAATTTATTAAACAACAAACCGGGAATTGTATTGCCCGAGGCGGCAACATTTTGTAAAAATTGAAGACATTGTTTTTCATCTAATTCAGGTTTCCCGACTCATGTTATTTTACTGGCAAACAAAAATATAAAATGATTCGAAATCAAACAAGTGTTGGATGAACATTTATTTATTTATTTATTGAAATAAATTGATAAAAAAGAAGTTACATACAGTCTTATTGTAAAATTAACAAGATATAATTATGAAATAATTATCATCAAAGGTAATCAAATCATTCTATATACCTTGTAATTATTGATTTGAAACGTACTTTTTCTTAATTGGACATTTTGTATTTTGCAGAAAGCTCCAATGATGGTAATTTCAAAATATTTATAATTGTTAAAAATATTTATTCGTAAGACAAATTGGATTTGTAATGAACAACAAAAACATCTTCTACAAATAAGTGCTCGTCAAAAGATATAGCCTTGGAAATGCAACATTATCAACCCCAAAGAAAAACCAAGAATGAAACCCAAGATTACCTCCTTACATGTATGCCTACCTAAAGTGATTCTAGACCAGATAAGCACAAGCGTGAAGAGCAAAATGGCCACTGCTATTTTTGAATCTACACCATAGACTAAGGCTGCAAGAAAAACGTTTAGAGAAACATGCAAAGAGCTTTTTACGAAAAAATTGACCACCATCGACACAATCAACAAGATCAAGGCAAAAAATACGCTCAAGCAAATAGACAAGGATTGATCCGTGAGGTAGAGAACAATCGTCACAGCCGTCAATAAGGGAATGGAAAAGACATAAAGCGATTTCCGTTGAATCCTGTTTGATACATCAAAATTGGAATAACTGCCATTCCTGGATTTGACAAACAACATGATCGTGACCGGAATAAAGAAACAGCCGATTATCAAAAATGAGACCAATATTGCGGTAGAACTATTTTCTTTCGAAAACGTGACGATCAGCACAAATAACGGAATGGTCAGTAGAGGGTGTCCTATAACAGATATGAATTGAGCAAACTTTTGTTTCATCACAATGACTGGTTATTATTTGTGAAATTTACTAATTCACTCCTCATCGATCAATGAAGCCTCACCAAGCAATGTGGCCGCTTCTTCGGCCGGCAATTCTTGCACGGTACGCAACCGGCGTTCGATGGCGCGTGTTCGTGCGCCAGCCCGGTCGATCACGTTGGTGGCTTCTTCCAATTTCTTTTTTGTTTTATCGAGAATCATCCCGAAATTTCCAAATTCAGTTTTCACCGCACCTAGGATTTGCCACACTTCGCTTGAACGTCTTTCAATGGCCAAAGTTTTAAATCCCATTTGGAGGCTGCTTAAAAATGCGACCAAATTGGTGGGACCAACTACCGAGATTTTGTACTCTCTTTGCAAACATTCAAACAGGCCTGTCCTGCGGAGGATTTCAGCATACAACCCTTCCGTTGGCACAAACATGATGGCAAAATCGGTCGTGAAAGGCGGATTGATATATTTGTCGCGAATGTCTTTCGCATTTTTCTTCACTGAATTTTCAAACTGACGAAATATCGCTTCCATTTCTTTCGGCGAAAGGTTGCCGGCATATTCGTACGCATCGAGCAAGCGTTGATAATCTTCGTTCGGAAATTTAGAATCGATCGGTAACAAAACGGATTTATCATCGTCACTTTTACCCGGCAATTTGACGGCAAATTCTACCCTTTCGGCACTTCCTTCGCGACAAACGGCATTCAGGACGTATTGTTCTGGCGAAAGAATTTGTTCCAATATCGTTCCAAGCTGGATTTCTCCCAAATTACCACGTGTCTTGACATTGGTCAGCACCTTTTTCAGGTCTCCCACACCCAATGCCAGATTTTGCATTTCACCCAATCCTTTGTGCACTTGCTCCAAGCGTTCACTAATCATTTTAAAGGATTCATTGAAGCGTTTTTCAAGACCTTCCTGTAATTTTTCGTCCACCGTTTTGCGCATTTCTTCGAGCTTACGGTCGTTACCTTCTTGCAATTGGGCGAGCCTTTTTTCCACCGTTTCACGAATATCTTTCAAATGATTGCCTGTTTCGATCCGGTTGTCCCGAAAAGTACGCGACAGTTCCTCCCTATTTTCTTTAAAAGAGCGTTGATTTTCCTCTCTGGTTCGAGCGGATTCTTCCCGAAACAAGCCCTCCAGCTTAGAAACGTATGCTTCCAATTTGATGAGTTTTTCTTTTAGAATGTCTTTTTCGCTATTTGCAAGCACTTTCAAAGCAACCCATGCATTCAGGAATAACACTAGAATTAGAAGAACAACAATAACGGTCTGCATTTTTCACTATATATTACAGGTCAACCAACCAGCACCAACACAAAATGATCCTCTACTTCGTAATAAGCCGTAGCAGACATTTTCCACTTGGTTTTGGTTTCATACACTTGAAAACAGCCTTTACCGACAGGTGAAAATGGTTGTACATGAAGATGTTTGGTGAATATCACGGCTTCCCGATCGATCCATTTAAACATAGCTTCTTTGGCCGACCAATGAAGCATAAGGTGAGTTATTTCTAAATTCGGGTCGATCAATTCATCATCTGCAACAAAACGGCTCTTCAGATTCACAACTCTCGCGTCTATGCTTTGAATATCAATTCCAACTCCTGATTCGGAAAGAGCAATAGACACAAAACCAGCCGTATGCGAAATACTGACATGAAATTTATTGCCAATCAGTTTAGGCTTTCCGGATGGTAAATACATCAATTGCGAATAATCCAAACCAAATTCACGCATCAAGCAACACGTCACCAGCTTTTCGACTTTCCGTTTCTCAGAATGCAAATTTTGAATCTCGGCAAGCAATGCAGCATCTGGATTTACCAAACCCAGCAGCTCCTCGATTGACTCGGAGATCTTCCAAATCCCGACTGTTTTTTTTTCTACTTCGAATCGCTTGTAGAGCATAATTTAGATGTTGGCACTGATCCGTGAAGATTTGATTGTGCAAAGATAACTCAATTGTCGATTTATTCACCGCATTTGCCTCAAACTCCGCCTCAAATAAGGACAAATATTCCTTTCTCTTAAAAATTAACACCAATAAAAAAGGAAGTCCCTAGAAACATATAAATCCTACAAACCAGCATCTTGATTTATAGGATTTATATGTAATCACAAACAATACGTGAGATTGCAAAGGAAAGCTATTCCTTATTTTCCAATCTTATCCAAATCGACTTTTTGTTGTTCAACCAACATTTTTTGTTGTTCAATCTGTTTTGTGAGATCATCAATTTCCGAAGTGAGTTTATCCTTTTGTTTGATTTTCTTCTCAAGGTCGTTTTGCATCTTGTTCAAATCCTTGGAGGAATCACTAATCAGCTTTTGCTGTTTATCAATTTTGTAGTCGAGGTTAGCCTTGGCAGCCGCTGGCGCATATTTGTTATTCAAATACGCTTTGAGGTTGTCGATTAGCTTCGGGCTTTTATTTGACGAAACAAAATCAGACTTAAGGCCTTTGTTGACAAAAACAAATACCGTGGAATTATTATTGTCTTTCGCAACCACAGTAGCATAAATATTTATGTAGTCGCTGCTTAAAGTTGGAAAAACGATTTTTTCAAAAGACACATTCTTTCCAGACTTTTTCCCTTTCAGTTTTTCCGACTTCAGTAAGTCAAAGAGGCTTTGCGCCGCAATGTCATCAGGTGCATTTACTTCAATCGCCACCGCAGGGGCGTTGTTTTTGTCCCATTTCGAGATAGTTTCATAACTTTGAGCTTGCAACGTGATAATTCCGCATATCACAAAAAAAGAAAGACATAATAGAAATTTGGTTGTTTTCATAAAGTATAAAAATTAGTTTATAGTTAAGGAACGCTTCTACCTCCAAATAGTTCAGGAAATGAAGCATCTATTTATTTTTCTATATACAAGTAATTATAATGAACGATTGGTTTTGAACCAGATTTTCCAATCAAAGAAATAGCCTTCCGGCTACCATAAGCTGTTTTACCTACTCCAATCTGATTCTTGTTTTCATCCATGATTCTAACGATGTCATCGGTTTCAAATTCCCCTTCAATATGCGTCACACCCACCATCAACAGGCTCACGGCCCTACTTCCCAAAAGCATTTCTTTTGCACCTTGATTCACATATACTTCGCCTTTGGCAAAGCTATCTGAATGGGCAATCCACTTTTTTACACTTGAAGTTTTTTCTTCCAACGGCAAAAAGCGAGAACAAGTGGTCTCCTGATTCTGGATCAGATCAACCAATATATTGGCTCTCTTCCCATTGGCTATGATTACTTCAATGCCTTCTTCCGCCACTTTTCGGGCAATGTTGTATTTAGTAATCATTCCGCCACGTCCATTGGACGATTTGGAACGTTGGATGTATTGGCTCAAATCATCTCTATCCACATGGATTTTCCGAATCAAGCGGCTGCCTTCATCGTCGGGATGCCCAGAAAAAATCCCATCGATGTTACTCAAAATAATCAATTTTTCCGCCCCAACCATCGTGGCTACAAGCCCCGAAAGCTCATCGTTATCGGTAAACATCAACTCATTCACTGAAATGGCATCGTTTTCATTGATAATTGGAATGACATCGTGGTCAAGCATCACTTCAATGCAATTTCGCTGGTTGAGGTAATGGCGGCGGGTGGAGAAATCTTCTTTTGTTGCCAATATCTGGCCGCACACAATGTTGTATTGATGAAAAAAATCGTAGTAGTGGTTCAACAGCTTCACTTGCCCAATTGCAGAAAACAACTGCCGCGCCGACACCACATCAAGCTTGGTTTGCGGAGACAAGAGTTTTCGTCCCGATGCAACAGCACCAGAGGAGACAAGAATCACTTCCACGCCGATACGTTTCAGCTCAGCCACTTGATCCACCAAGGCAGAAATCCGGGTTACATCCAGACTTCCATCCACCCTTGTGAGTACGTTGCTACCTATTTTTACTACGATACGCATATTTTTCTGATTCGTAAATTCGTTTATTTGACTTAATTCTCTTTCGCCCGAATATCCACCCGCTTGATTTTTCCGCTGATGGTTTTTGGCAATTCGTCCACAAATTCAATCACACGGGGATATTTGTAGGGAGCAGTCACTGCTTTTACATGTTTCTGAATGTCTTTGACCAGTTGTTCTCCTGCCTTGTCTTTGTAATCATTACTCAACACAATGGTGGCTTTCACGGCCTGGCCGCGAATTTCGTCTGGAACACCCGTAACGGCACATTCCACCACGGCAGGATGTGTCATCAGTGCGCTTTCCACTTCAAATGGCCCGATTCGATAACCTGAACTCTTGATTACATCGTCTATGCGGCCAATAAACCAAAAATATCCGTCTTCGTCTCGCCACGCCACATCTCCAGTATAATAAATGCCATCGTGATACACTTGCTTGGTCAAAGCCTCATCACGGTAATACCCCATAAAGAGCCCCAAGGGTTTTTCTCCGCTCACACGAACCACCACTTCGCCTTGTTCTCCATCTTCGGCAGGCGTGCCATCGCTTCGGAGCAAATCGATGTTGTATGCAGGATTGGGGATTCCCATCGAACCCGCTTTGGGCTCCATCCAGGGAAAAGTCACGATGGTTGCAGTGGTTTCGGTTTGTCCAAAAGCTTCCATCATCTTGATGCCTGTTGCCTTGTAGAATGTTTCAAAGACGGAGGGATTCAAAGCTTCACCAGCTGTGGTACAATATTTTAGGGAAGACAAATCGTATTGGCTCAAATCCTCACGAATCATAAATCGGAAAACGGTGGGAGGTGCGCAAAAAGAGGTGATTTTATAATCCTCAATCAATTTCAAAATGGTTTGTGGATTGAACTTTTCGTGGTCATAAACAAATACGTTTGCACCTGCAATCCATTGGCCGTACAGTTTCCCCCATACAGCTTTTCCCCAACCCGTGTCGGCTACAGTCAAATGCAGGCTGTCTTCGTGCAAGTTATGCCAAAAGCTCGCCGTAACAATGTGTCCCAAAGGATATGTGTAGTTGTGGATCACCATTTTGGGATCGCCAGTAGTTCCCGAAGTGAAGTAGAGCAGCATGATGTCGTCATTTGCATTGACAAATTCGGGACGAACAAAAACTTCACTTGATTCGATTCCTGTCTTGAAATCAGACCAACCTTGTTTCGCATTTCCCAAGGCAATCCGGACTTTCAACGTGGGGCATTTGGGCAACGCTTCATCTACCTTGTCCATCATTTCTTGCTCTTCGGTGCAGACTACGGATTTAATATCGGCTGCGTTGCAACGATAAACGATGTCCTTCACAGTTAGCAAATGAGTGGCAGGAATCACCACGGCACCAATTTTATGCAAGGCAAGTATCGAAAACCAAAATTCATACCGCCGTTTGAGCATCAACATCACCATGTCACCTTTTTTGATACCCAAAGAAAGGAAGTAAGAAGCTGTTTGGTCACTATATTTTTTGATCTCTGCAAAGGTGAAATTGTGGTGAATACCGTGATCGTTCACCCAGCAAAGAGCTATTTTATCGGGTTGTTGAGCTGCCCATGCATCCACGACATCGTAAGCAAAATTGAAATTCTCGGGAATACGAACGTGATAATTTTTTTCGAAATCGTCAGTTGAAACAAAGCTGGTTTGGTTGATAAACTTTTCTAACATTTTCTTTTATCATAAGGGGCAGGCTACAAACAGTCTGCCAGTTTATATTTTTTATTGCGAATAAGACATTTAATTTCCAAATCGATATTATCTTGTTCACTCTCAAATCACAACCGTAAGGAACTTCACCGGTTTTTGCCCAAATGCTTGCATCCCGTGGGGAATGCTTGCATCGAAATAAATGCTGTCGCCTTCTTCGAGTAGAATATCCTTGTCACGAAGCTGCAACAACAGTTTACCTTCTAGCACCAAGGCAAATTCCTGTCCGGCATGGCTACTGTGGTGAATGGGTGTCGTTTCAGGTTTGGGTTCAACCGTAACCTGAAAAACATCCGCCTTTCGGTTTAGGAAACCAGCCGCCAAAGACTGGTATTTGTAGTCGGACACACGCTCAATGGACAAACCTTTGTCTTTCCGAGTCAAAAAATAAGAAGTCATACGGGGTTCGTCGGCAAACAAAAGAGCAGACAAATCGACCTTGTATTCAGCCGCAATTTGTTTCAAGAAACCGATTGGAATATCCTCCTCGGCATTTTCAAAAGCAGTATATTTTTCGGGAGGAACTCCTCCTACCGAGGCTATTTCTTCCACCGAAGCCCCTACAGCCTCGCGCAGACCTTTCAGGCGTTCAGCGATTTGTAGTATTTCGTTGTTCATGATTTTTCTAAATTTGACAATTATCTAATCTATCTTACATTACTTGCTTTCAATCCCCGAATCACAGCAGAAGTGAAGCCAGCATGCTCCATTTCGTTCAAGCCTTTGATGGTAATTCCTCCGGGAGTGGTCACCTTGTCTATTTCTGCTTCGGGATGAGAACCATTGGCTTCAAGCAATTCAATGGCACCACGCAGGGTTTGGATCACAATTTCTTTCGATTGTTCGGGATGAATTCCCATCTCCACACCGCCTTCCATGGCCGCCCGGATGTAGCGAAAGGCATAGGCGATCCCGCAGGAAGACAAGGATGTGACCGCACCGAATTGCGATTCGTTGATTAGGATTGCTTTCCCTAATTCCTCAAAAATAGAAAGCACCAATTCTTGCTGTTCCTTCGAAGCATTGGCCGAAGAAACAAAAGTCATGCTCTGCTTGATAGCAATGGCCGTGTTGGGTATCAGGCGGAAAACCGTGGCCTCATTAGAAGTATATTCTTGCAATTGGGCAAGGGTAATACCAGCAGCAATGGAGATAAAAATCTGTTTTGAGAAATCAAATTTGTCGTGGTGTTCTTCCAAAACAGATTTTATAAGCCATGGTTTTACCGCAAGGACCACCACATCCGCTTGATAGGCTGACGAATAGTCACTTGTTTCGGCTTGAATACCTGTCCCATAGGCTTTGATGGCTTCCACATTCTTGTAATTGAGATCAATCACGGTGATGTCTTCACCTTTTACCTTGTTTCCTGACGATAGGCCGTAGGCAATAGCACCACCCATGTTTCCGCCGCCGATAATCGATATTTTCATGCGATTAGTTTTTATATGTTATAAGGTTGGGAAGGATCCGATTAAGCATAAAGATCCTACAATCCAGGCCCCCTTCGAATTTCAATGTTAAAACAACACATGTCTTTGCCATTGTGAATAAACCAACATTAAAGACATGCAAAAGTATGAAAAAATCATATACGAGGTAAAAATTAAGGAGAGATTAAAACCAGAAATATTACCATCAATCCACTAGTTCTGATTGTATATGAAAACGGACTTTGCAACACAACTTTTCCAGTCATATACAAATCAGATATATAACGCCTGCAAAGAAATAAATTCCCAATTTATCCGTTATAAAATCATTGTCACGATTGACAACTGGAAATTCCATGATGATATTTCTGACAATGAAAATGTGTGATTTCAAAAATTCTGCATGTACAAAAAAATATACTTTTTCCTGTTTTTATTGGCAAGCTTGCCTGCATTTGGACAAAAAAGAGCAACTGTCACAGGCATTGTTTATGATTTCGACAACAAGCCATTGGATTTCGTTAGCGTTTCGCTGAAAGGTTCAATTATTGGAACATTCACAGACTCAAAAGGAACCTATAGCATCACCGTCCCTCAAGGAGATTCGGTAACGATCGTCTTTTCGTGCATGGGCTATCTGAAAACGCAACGGGTTATTCCAAAAATGACCACAGGCATGCGCTTGAATGTGATGATGCGGGAAAATGCAAACACCTTGGGAGAGATTGTGATTACGGGAAAGCAAAAACAAACCTCCACCATGCAAAAAGTGGATCCCAGAAACGTGAAGCTGCTTGCCGATCCATCCGGGGGAAGCATCGAATCGATCATTGTAACTCTTGCCGGAGTGAGTTCAACCAACGAATTAAGTTCTCAATATTCTGTCCGTGGCGGGAGCTATGACGAAAACATCGTGTATGTCAATGGAATAGAGGTAAACCGTCCACTCTTGATTCGTTCGGGACAGCAGGAAGGGCTAAGTTTCATCAATCCAAACTTAACGGGAAGCGTTGGTTTTTCATCGGGTGGTTACGATGCGTCCTACGGCGACAAAATGTCTTCCGTATTGGACATTGGCTACCGCAAACCCGAAAATTTTGAAGCATCCGCCTCCGGAAGTTTTCTGGGTGGAAATTTTCATGTTGGAAGTGCTGGAAAACGTTTTACACAAATTACAGGAATTCGCTATAAAACAAATAAATCACTTGTTGGGACAATGGACACCGAAGCAGAATACGATCCGTATTTCGTAGATGCACAAACTTACATGACCTATGCCTTGTCGCCCAGATGGGAAGCAAGCTTTCTTGGGAACTATTCGAAAAACGTGTATCGTTTCCGCCCCATCACACAAACCACGTCTTTTGGCACGCTCACCGATGTTCGGAATTTCACCGTCTATTTCGACGGTTGGGAAAAAGATAAATTTGAAACCGCATTCGGTGCTTTATCCCTCAAAGGGAGACTTACTGATAAATTGGACATGAGCCTCACAGCCTCAGCATTTTCTTCCTACGAACATGTAAACTATGATATTTCGGGAGAATATTGGCTCAGCGAACAAGAATTGGACACAGAAAGCGGGACAACCCAGGAAGGTGAATTGCTTGGCGTGGGCGCATATTTGGAACATGCCCGCAACAATTTGGAAATGAAAGTCCGCAAGTTCACGTTTGCCGGTTCTTACAATGCAGGTAAGTTATTGTCAAAATGGGGATTAACTTTTCAGAGTGAATCTATCGATGATAAAATAAAAGAGTGGCAACTGAGGGATTCATCCGGTTACTCCATCCCCAACAGCGGGGAATTGGTGAAAGTATATTCGAATCTCCAATCGAACAACAACCTTTCCTCTACCCGGATTTCTGGTTATTTGCAGGAAACCTATAAATTCCGCATCCAAGACGGACTTTTCACCCTAAATGCGGGTTTGAGAGCTTCCCACTGGTCGCTCAACAAAGAGACCATCATCAGCCCCCGCGCTTCTTTGGCATATGTTCCCAACAAAGAAAGGGACATCACCCTAAGAATGGCCTTGGGCGTATATTACCAGGCTCCATTTTACAAAGAATTTCGCGAAACCGTTCTTGACACAAATGGTGACTCCCACATCACATTAAACAAAGACATCAAATCACAAAAATCCATCCATTTTGTCTTTGGCGGTGATTACGAATTCAAAACGATGGATCGTCCATTCAAATTCACCACCGAAATGTACTACAAAAAACTTTCAGATTTGGTCCCTTACACCGTTGACAATGTAAAAATCACCTATTATGGGAAGAACATGGCTTCGGGATACATCGCCGGATTGGACATGAAACTTTTCGGTGAATTTGTTCCTGGCACCGACAGCTGGGTTAGTTTCTCGCTGATGAAATCGCAGCAAGACATCAATGGCCTCAAAGTGCCTTTGCCGACCGACCAAAGCTACAATTTTTCACTCTATTTCCAGGATTATGTACCAAGAAACAAACGACTCAAGATGAATATGAGAGGTTTGTTTTCGCAAGGCTTACCCACTACCCCATCCAACCAAGGATACAACAAAGGAGTCTTCAGAATGCCTTCTTACCGCCGAGTTGACATAGGCTTTTCCTGGCAAGCATTGGGTGAAGAAGATGCCATTCGCCAAAGAAATTCATTCTTGAAAGGATTCAAAAATATTTGGCTAGGATTGGACATATTCAATTTGTTGGATATCAAAAACACGAATTCCTATTATTGGATTTCAGACGTTTACAACAACCAATATGCCGTACCCAATTACCTTACCGGAAGACAACTGAACCTGAAATTTATTGCTGAATTCTAATCAGGCAGGAAACTACACAAAATTCTAAGGCTTAAAGCTATTGGCTGCCATCTTAGGGATTTTCTCACAAAAAAAATGATTCCAATTACTTCATAAGCATTTTTAAGAAAACAATTACGACAATTGAAACGTTTTCAGAAAACATCTCGCAAGAGATTCCTATCTTTATGAGATTAAATTTAGAAGTAACAATCATAGAACACGTAATGGAAAATTTTGAATTCAGTAATCCGGTAAAAATACTATTCGGCAAAGGCCAAATAGCAAATCTCAAGAATGAAATTCCAGACGAATCCCGCATCCTTCTTATTTATGGAGGTGGCAGCATCAAAGCAAACGGCGTTTACGATCAGGTAAAAGAAGCGTTGGCAGGTCTGTTTGTTATTGATTTTTCAGGCATTGAACCTAATCCGCATTACGAAACTTGTCTGCAAGCTGTGAACATAATTCACTCGCAAAATATCAATTTTATTCTAGCTGTTGGGGGCGGATCTGTCATCGATGCCACCAAATTCATCTCTGCTGCTGCTTGTTATAAGGGAGCAGACTCTTGGGACATTCTCGAAAAGCATGCCTCCATTGCAGAAGCAGTGCCTTTTGGAACAGTGCTAACCTTGCCTGCCACGGGTTCTGAAATGAATTCAGGAGCTGTCATTACAAGAGCATCGGACAAAAACAAGCTGGCATTTGCCTCGGAAAAGGTGTATCCAAAGTTTTCGATTCTTGACCCTTCAGTCACTTTTTCTCTTCCCGCAAAACAGATTGGGAACGGTGTCGTGGACACATTTGTTCACGTGGTGGAACAATATGTGACTTATCCTGCGAATGCACTTATACAGGACTATTTTGCCGAAAGTGTCCTGAAAACATTATTGCTTGAAGGACCAAAAGCCCTTCAAGCACCCTATGATTACGACGTTCGGGCAAACTTGATGTGGGCATCCACTTGGGCTTTGAACGGGTGGATCGGGATCGGCGTCCCCAATGACTGGGCAACCCATGGAATCGGTCATGAATTGACAGCCTTCTACGGTTTAGATCACGGACAAACATTGGCTATTGTGCTTCCGGGAGTGCTACGGGTGCTGAAAGAGCAAAAAGCAGAGAAAATCATTCGTTTGGGTGAACAAGTTTTCGGCATTTATAATAATCTTTCGCATGATGAACGCATAGAATATACCATCCAAGCAATAGAAAGTTTCTTTGAAGAGATGGGCGTGAAAACACACCTTTCGGATTATGGACTTGGAGCAGATGCTGTGGAAGCCATTTATGAAAGACTTAAATCGAGAGGTTGGAAATTGGGTGAAAAGCGAAATATTACAGCGGATCTAGCAAAAGAAATATTGCTCACGAGGTTGTAAACAATACTAATAAGGCGATAGCCAATAGTATTATTCTTTTTCCAAACGGTTAAAACTATTGGCTATTTTTTTGCCGATACAAAAAAGGATTCCGAAACTTCCGAAATCCTTTGTGCGCACGATGAGAGTCGAACTCACACGCCCGAACGGGCACTACCTTCTGAGAGTAGCGTGTCTGCCAATTCCACCACGAGCGCTCATTAATTTTTTTGACGAGGCAAAGGTAGTAAATTTAGAAATAAAGAGACCAAGCTAGATGAAAATATTTTCAGCAAAATTCAAAAATGAGGCTGACTCTACGACCAGCTCTTAAATTTTTTCAAACTTTCCTATTTCCCCATTCCACTCGAAATCCTGACCAGGATAGGCTTTTAAAATTTCTCCAATGGCAGGTTTCCATTCAACTATTTCGTTCAGGTCTTTGGTAATGCTGTTGTCCGGATTGTCCAAATAATCTTCGTCTTCGTCACCAAACAGAAAACGCCAACCGCTATCAATCTTCAATTCGCCATTTTCACGGTAGCAATACCCAACGTGGTCGTTATCGATCGCACGTAGCGTCACATAAGCGAATTTCTGCAAATCCGTAAATTCCTTTATAGATGAGTCGTCCCAATCTTCTTCGTTCATTTTGTTCTTCATTAATGTTTGTGGCAAAGATAAATTTTCTCCCGTTTATTTCTCCATTGAATAACAAACACAAACCGACCCATCTGAAAATGAGTCGGTTCCTTATAAGATATTTCAGCCGAAATTATTGCGCCAATTCTTTTTCAAGGGCACTAACTTCCTTGTCTTTGTTTACTCCTAGAAGGCTCAAATTGTAATAAGCGTTTTGCAATTTCACCAAGGCTCCTTTTATTTCACTTTTATCAGCACTACGGGCCGTTAAAAGAGTCCTGTATTTTTCCAACAAAGGGCAGGCATCCGAATAAAGCTTAATAATTTGAGGATCCTGTGCGCTTTGCGCTTTTCTTGTAGCTGCACGAGAAGTGGCCTCTTTCAGGTTTTGTGCTTGCACGATATACGACACAGCTAGACCTTCCAATGCCCTTTCGCAATTAGGATCTTTTTCCAAAGCAGATTTGTAGTTAGCATCAGCGTTGGCAAAATCATTCTTTTCACCGAAAATGGAAGCTTTGACGCTCAACAATTGGCAAGCATTTGCCGGATCATTGGCTATCGCTTGATCCAAATAGGCAACAGCCTCTTGGCTTTTTCCTTTAGAAATCAAGTAATTGATTAAATTCGGTGTAAAATATTTGCTTGCAGGAAACTTTTTAGCACCGGCTTCCAAAGACTTCACATAGTTTGCGGAATCCCCTGATTCAAGATATTGATTTGTCAGCAATTCGTACGCATCGCTCTCCTTAGATGAGGTGTTGGGTATGTAAGGATTATCAACAATATCTTTCAATAGTTTGATAGACCGGGCTTTATCACCTGATTGAATAGTAGTAATGGCTGCATAATATTTGATTGTCTGGCGCAATGTGTCGTTTGTCCCCAATTGAGTCGGAGTTGCACCTTCAAATACAGCCAACTTTGGCACCTCGATGTAAGCTTCGAAAAAATCAGCCGCACGTTTGTAATCTTTTTTGTCGTTGTAGAAAACACCACCATTAATTAAAAAGGGCAGGTTGGATTTCAAAATCGCGGCAATATCTTTGCGATACTTGTTTTTCACTTTCCCTTTTGCGTCAGGTTGTTGCCCCAAATCGTCTGCTTTTGAATAAGGTTCAATGGATGAATAAACTGCATCATACATGGCCTTTTCATCAAAAGATTGTTTCAACTGCTGTTTGATACGTTCTGCATCAAACACAGCATTTTCAATATCTGCCGCTGTTTTCCATGTCTCAGCATCATTTGCAGTCTCGGGATTGCTCAAGGCACTCTTGATTTGTACCCTCGCCTCAGAATAATTTTTCGAAGCAAGAGCAGCCTTTGCATCTTTCACCGCCTTTTTCTGTGCATAAGAAAAAGCAGAAAAGGCAGCGACCAATGTTATTGACAACAATATTCGTTTCATAGAAATTTCGTTTAAATTTATAAAAGGTTTTATTCGTTTTCAGTTATTTCTTCAGTGGATTCCTGAATATCTTCTTCTTTTTCAGAAATCACCTTACAAACAGACGCAATCTCATCGTTTCGTTTACCCAAATTAATCAGGCGAACTCCTTGAGTTGCACGTCCCATCACACGTAGATCACCCACTTTGACACGTATCGTAATACCAGACTTGTTGATAATCATTAAGTCGTTGTCATCCGTCACACTTTTAATAGCGACCAAGTTACCAGTTTTATCTGTAATATTCAAAGTTTTAACACCTTTTCCTCCACGATTCGTGATTCGATAAACTGGAATTGGGTTGCCTTCTTCATCCAAAGCTAGTGTTCCATCTTCATTAAGTTCATTTAGATAGGTGCGTTTTCCGTATCCAAGCTCAGACACCACCATGATGGTTTCGGCTGTTGAATTTTGAGGAATAGAAATCATACCAATCACTTCATCGTCCCCGTCTTCATCAATGCGCATACCGCGAACACCTGTAGCTGTTCGTCCCATCTCACGAACATCAGTAGCGTGGAAACGAATGGCGCGACCATGTTTGTTTGCCAATAGGATCTCACTGCTTTCGTCTGTCAGCAACACTTCGATCACACGGTCGTCTTCACGAATGGTGATCGCATTCACCCCATTCTGACGCGGACGTGAATAAGCTTCCAAACGGGTCTTTTTCACAACCCCTTGTTTCGTACAGAATATCAAGTAATGGTTGTTGATATAATCTTGGTCGCTTAGCCCAAGCACACAAATAGTAGCGTTCACCTTGTCATCCGAATCGATATTCAACAAGTTCTGAATAGCTCGCCCTTTGGAATTTTTGCTGCCTTCGGGTATGTCGAACACACGCAACCAATAACATTTTCCTTTTTGAGTGAAGAAAAGCATGTAGTTGTGCATGGTGGCGGAATACATGTATTCCACAAAGTCAGTATCGCGTGTTTCAGAACCTTTGGCCCCTACTCCGCCTCTATTTTGAGCTTTAAATTCGGTCAATGCAGTGCGTTTGATATATCCCATGTGCGAAATGGTGATAATCATTTCATCGTTAGCATAGAAATCTTCCGGATTCAATTCTTCGGAAGCATACACGATTTCGGTACGTCGTTGGTCTCCGTATTTATCCCGAATTTCAATTAATTCATCTTTGATCACCTGCTTGCACAAATCTTCATTGGAAAGAATTTCATTCAAATAGGCCATCAATTTTTTGATTTCCTCGTATTCAGCATGAAGTTTGTCTTGTTCAAGACCTGTCAATTGGCGCAAACGCATTTCAACGATTGCACGCGATTGCACTTCAGACAATTGAAAACGCTCCATCAAGCCCTGAATGGCCTCCAATGGATTTTTTGAACCACGGATAATAGCAATCACTTCATCGATATTGTCGGAAGCGATGATCAAGCCTTCCAAGATGTGTGCACGTTCTTCAGCCTTTTGCAAATCGAATTTGGTCCGGCGAATCACTACTTCGTGGCGGTGTTCCACAAATGCAGAAATCATATCTTTGAGGTTGAGCAAACGGGGACGACCTTTGACCAAAGCAATATTGTTGACGCTGAACGAAGTTTGCAAAGCCGTTAGTTTGTACAACTTGTTCAATACAACATTCGAGTTTGCATCACGCTTCACATCCACCACGATGCGCATTCCCTGGCGGTCGGATTCGTCGTTTACATTGCTGATTCCTTCCAATCTCTTTTCACCGACAAGGTCGGCGATTGTTTTGATCAATTCTGCCTTGTTTACTCCATAAGGAATTTCTGTGACAATGATTTTTTCATGGTTTCCTTCGGTCTCAATTTCTGCGCGACCACGCATTACAACACGTCCGCGCCCTGTTTCGTAAGCATCACGCACACCTTGATAGCCATATATAAACCCACCTGTTGGAAAATCGGGAGCTTTCACATAGTGCATCAATCCGGCAATGTCAATTTCCGGATCATCCAAATAAGCAATCGTAGCATTCACGGCTTCTGTCATGTTGTGAGGCGGCATGTTGGTGGCCATACCCACAGCAATGCCCGAAGCTCCATTAATTAACAGGTTGGGAATACGGGTAGGCAAAACGACGGGTTCCTTAAGGGTGTCATCGAAGTTAAGCTGAAAATCGACTGTCTCTTTTTCAATATCGCGCAGCATTTCTTCCGCCAGGCGACTCAATCGAGCCTCAGTATAACGCATAGCCGCAGGGCTGTCGCCGTCCACACTTCCCATATTTCCTTGTCCGTCCACCAACATGTAGCGCAAGCTCCATTCCTGGGCCATACGCACCATCGCAAAATAAACGGAAGAGTCTCCGTGGGGGTGATACTTACCAAGCACTTCCCCTACGATTCTTGCCGATTTCTTGTGCGGCTTGTTGGAATTGTTTCCCAACTCATTCATCCCGAATAATATGCGGCGGTGAACAGGTTTGAAACCATCTCTCACATCTGGTAAAGCGCGAGAGACGATTACCGACATCGAATAGTCGATGTAGGCAGATTTCATTTCATCTTCAATATTGATCTTGATGATTCTATCTTCTTGATCTGTCATTACGATTAATTAATTATTTTAAAGCTTTCAAATCTCTCAATTTCGGGTATTTTCCACTTTGGGAAAAATCATGCTAAGATAGCAATTTTTATTGATATAATAAATAGAAATAAGACAAAATTTTAACGTTTAAAACGTTGAATTAATATAGCTTGGAAGAGTTTAGTTGATATATTCCCTTATCTCCTCAAATGCATTTTCCATCCGCTGCATGTTGTCGGCCATAAATTCATATAACGCCACCCAATCTTCCCTTTTGTGAAAGTTGAGACCCGATTTGTGCAGATAAACCCGGGCTACAATTTCACCGCTTTCCCGTTCGTGCCGGGGAAGCCAGGTCTGCCCTTCAGGAAAAGCTGCATCTAAAATATAACGATAGGTTTCGAATTGTTCGTAACGTTCTTTTTGTTCTTCTTTGGAACGCGCATTGAATTCGAGAATGACGAAAGCCCCTTCCTTGTTGACATCAAACTTCATCTCCACTCCTTTCACCTTCGTATCGTAGAGGATGAATTTCCCTTTGCGGTGTTTGAATGCTTTTTTGAAACGGCAATAGCTACCAAACCCTTCCCAAAAATCTATTTGAAGTTGCTTAAGTTCTGCTTTTGAATACATAAAAAAGAGATAATGCGCCAAACAACCTTCGCTGAAGCGAAGTCAAAACAATATGCCAATTTTCAAATTTACAGGAAAACAAAACGCACCTCAAACCGGCTTTTGGCCTTTGTTGGAGATGCGTTTATTTCATCTGATTTCTCTTATTATATGCGAGAATCAGGCTTCTCTACCATGGCAATTCTTGAATTTTTTGCCACTTCCACATGGACACGGATCGTTGCGCCCAACTTTTTTCTCCACACGAACGGGTTCGTGCTTGGGTTGTTGGGGAATATCTGGTTGCCCAGGTTGTCCGGGTTGCAAAGATCTGGCAGGAGCTGTCGATTCTTCCTTTTGTGTGCGGTAGCGGCTGTAATCTGTTTTTTGTTCAGGAGCTGCCTCTTTCACACTTTCGGGTTCGCGCAAAGGAATTTGTCCACGCATCAGGATGCTAACAGTCTTTTTATTCATGCTGTCAACCATCGTTTTGAACAAGTTGAAAGATTCAAGCTTATAAATCAAGAGTGGATCTTTTTGTTCGTAGCTGGCATTTTGTACCGACTGGCGCAAGTCATCCATTTCTCTCAAATGCTCTTTCCATTGTTCGTCAATAGTGTGCAACAAGATTGATTTTTCAAACGACTTAATCACGTCTTTCGATTTTGATTCATACGCCGACTTGAGATTACAGGAGATATTGTACATCCGTTTTCCATCGGAAATTGGAATCAAAATATTCTCATATTGAGCACCTTGATTTTCATATACCTGCTCGATGACCGGATTGGCAACCTCTGCCAAACGATCCATCTTGGTTTTGAAGCTCTTAACTACTTGCTCATACGTTTTTTCAATAAGAGCCTCCGTTTTCACCGATTTGAATTCATTTTCGTCGAATGGCACCTCCACTGCGGCAACACGCAACAACTCCATCACCAAACCGTCGTAATCTTGAGCCTCAGCGTATTGTTCCACAATCGAAGTCACTGTGTCGTAAAGCATGTTGACAATGTCGATACCGATACGTTCTCCCATCAGGGCGTGACGGCGACGTTTGTAAATCACTTCACGTTGCGAATTCATCACGTCATCGTACTCCAGAAGGCGTTTGCGAATCCCGAAGTTATTTTCTTCCACTTTTTTCTGCGCACGTTCCACTGATTTACTCAACATGTTGTGTTCCAACATTTCACCTTCTTTGAATCCCATACGATCCATCAGCCCGGCAATACGTTCTGTGGCAAACAAACGCATCAAATTATCTTCCAACGAAACGAAGAACACTGAAGAACCCGGGTCACCTTGACGACCGGCACGACCGCGCAACTGCCGGTCAACGCGGCGAGATTCGTGGCGTTCGGTTCCAATAATGGCCAAACCTCCGGCTGCCTTCACCTCTGGCGAAAGCTTAATGTCGGTACCACGGCCGGCCATGTTAGTTGCTATAGTCACAGTTCCGCTTTGTCCTGCAAAAGCTACAATTTCAGCCTCTTTTTGGTGTAATTTCGCATTCAGAACGTTGTGCTTAATTTTTCTCAAGTTAAGCATGCGGCTCAATAATTCTGAAATTTCCACCGATGTTGTTCCCACCAAAACGGGGCGACCTTCCGAAACCAGTTTTTCTATTTCTGTGATTACAGCAGAATATTTTTCACGGGCCGTCTTGTAAATACGGTCGTTCATATCATTTCTGGAAATTGGCTTATTGGTTGGAATCACCACCACGTCCAACTTGTAGATATCCCAAAGTTCGCCTGCTTCGGTTTCGGCCGTACCGGTCATACCGGCCAGCTTGTTGTACATACGGAAATAATTTTGCAGGGTAATGGTTGCAAATGTTTGCGTAGCCGCTTCCACTTTCACCCCTTCTTTGGCTTCAATGGCCTGATGCAAACCATCAGAATAGCGACGGCCATCCATGATGCGACCAGTTTGTTCGTCCACAATCAACACCTTGTTGTCAATCACCACATACTCGTCGTCTTTTTCGAACAAGGTGTAGGCTTTCAACAATTGATTCACCGTGTGCACGCGTTCCGATTTTATCGAATAATTTTGCAACAACTCGTCTTTCTTTTCTGCTTTTTCCGTATCACTCAAATCAGGTCTTTCTAGTTCGGACATTTGGGAAGTGATATCCGGTAGCACGAAGAAATGCGGGTCGTCGGTATTGCCTGTGAGCAAGTCGATACCTTTGTCTGTCAGTTCGATACTGTTATTTTTTTCATCAATCACAAAAAACAAATCGTCAGTCACGATGTGCATATTGCGCATTTGATCTTGCATGTAGTTATCTTCCGTTTTCAGCATGGCAGCTTTCACACCGGGTTCACTAAGCAACTTGATCAAGGCCTTGTTTTTAGGAAGTCCTTTGTAAGAACGATATAGCAAAAGAGCGCCCTCCTCGACCACTTTTTTGTCATCGGAAGCAAGTTTCACTTTCGCTTCTGCCAACAATTTTGTACACATGTCGCGTTGCGCCTTCACGATGATTTCCACACGCGGGCGGTATTCATCGAAAAGCTGGATTTCGCCGCGAGGCACTGGGCCGGAAATAATCAATGGAGTACGGGCATCGTCAATCAAGACCGAGTCAACCTCATCCACAATCGCAAAATTGTGTCCACGTTGCACTAATTCGCTTGGCAAATTTGCCATATTGTCACGAAGGTAGTCGAAACCAAACTCGTTGTTTGTACCAAAAGTAATGTCTGCCAAATAAGCTTTTCGACGATTGTCTGTATTCGGTTGATGCCTGTCTATACAATCAACGGAAAGTCCGTGAAACATATACAAAGGTCCCATCCACTCGGAGTCACGTTTTGCCAAATAATCGTTGACCGTCACCAAATGTACGCCGTTGCCTGTCAAGGCATTCAGGAATACAGGTAAAGTGGCCACCAAAGTTTTACCTTCACCGGTTGCCATTTCAGCAATTTTCCCTCTATGTAGAACCACGCCACCGAACAACTGTACATCGTAGTGCACCATGTCCCATGTGATTTCATTTCCTCCTGCCAGCCAATGATTTTTATAGATGGCCTTATCGCCTTCCACACGCACAAAATGATGATTGACCGACAAATCTCTGTCAAATTGGGTAGCTGTGACAACGATTTCTTCGTTTTGGGTAAAACGCCTGGCAGTATCTTTCATGATTGAAAACGCTTCAGGAAGCACCTCCATCAATACGACTTCGTATTTTTCCGTAATTTCTTTTTCTATTTTGTCAACCTGCTCCCAAAGTTCTTCACGTTGGTCGATTTCGATGGTTTCGACAGAAGCTTTCATTTCTTCTATCTTGGCTTTGTCTGAGGCAACATAATCCTGAATCCGTTGTTTGATTTCTTCAGTTTTTGCACGTAACTCGTCGTCCGATAACTTTTCAATAGACGGATACACCGCCTTTATCTTGTCCACATAAGGATTGACTTCTTTCAAGTCTCTTTGTGCTTTGTTTCCGAACAATTTGCTCAAAAATTCATTAAATCCCATAATTTTATATTCCTATTTTTATTGTTTTTTCTTTACCTAATAACCCGCTAATAACGAATCAGTTCGTTTAGAACATTTGCTGAAGAGGCATTCGGCGAACGAATCCGCAGAATATGCGACACAGTGGGGGCAATTTCACAGGCATTGATTGCTCTGCCAACTTTTTGTGGCTTTATGTCAAATCCAAAAAAGATCACTGGCGAAACCACAGATGTGTTCCTTACACGGTAATCTTTGGTGGCAGATGTCACAATTTCTTTCTCGTTGACCACCTTTATACCTGGTTGTAATTCGATGAAAATATCACCCGATGTCTCCCGATTCAAGAGATTGCGGTAACCACTCATACTGCTGTTTTCTTCCCCAAATAACAATTGGTAGTAAGTTGCAACATCTTGTACTCCGGTAAATTGCACAACAAATTCTGCCGCCTTTTGCTGAATTTCCTTCAAATTAATATTTTTGGATTCTATCAGCTTACGATTGAGGTAAATTTGGTTGTTGAAAAAGCCTTCCACCCACTGTTCCCGACCGTAAATGGCCATCAAATACATATTTAGGAGCGACTCGCAGCGGTTCGGATAGAATGTTATAGGTTGCGAATTCGGATCATTATAGGGTTCTTCCGCTAGATAGTATCCGGTGGATGTTAGAAAAACCAAGGTGTTTTTCAGTCCTACCGTCCGGTCAATCCCCTCCAGCAACCGGGCAATATCCCTGTCTAAACGACAATAGGTATCCTGCAACTCTATTGAGTAAGCTTTATCCAATGATTTGGAATAATTTCCGGCATAAAAAGTCAATGACACGAAATCAGGAAATACCCTTTTGCCCAATGCTGCTTTGTCGATGAGGGCAAGGGCTGTATTGGTCACATCGTCGTTCACAAACGGCGATTCCTTGAGCAGCAAGTATGAGTCCTTGCTTGTTCCGAATGTATGCTGATAAGAATAGATATTGGAGGTGTATGGGAAAGACTTGTAATTTGCCAAAGGCAAAAGAGGTTTCCACACCAAATTGCTGATGCGGCGGCTGTAGGATGTGTCGCTACGATTTATCTGGTCAACAATCCAATGAAAATCTTTGTAATAGGTGGATGTTGCCCATTTTCCAGAATAATCTTCTACCCAAAAAGCACCATTTGCACTTCTTCCAGCTGTTATCAACGCTTGGTTGGCATTCGGGGCAAAGGAATAAACGTCTGATTTGCCTTGGGAGGCGTTTTTTAATTCGTCTCCAATAGTTGACACACGAAGGGCCAAAGGTGACAATTTTTCCTGGGTATAATTTCCCAAATAGGAATCATCTGCAAAAATAGAGCCAGTCAAACCCTTTTCGCGAATGTATTTCAGATTGCTGCCGATGCCGGAATAAAATGGGTTTGCTCCTGTGAAAATTGTGGCTAAGGCTGATGCATCATTGACTTGCGGGAAATCGAACACCAAATTTTGATAGACAAGTCCCTCACTCAACAATCGCCTGAAACCCTTTTCGCTAAAATTACTCTGAAAAAAATTGAGATAATCACCCCTAAGTTGGTCAACAGTAATACTAATCACCAGTTTAGGCGTTTCAGGCGATTCTATTTGCGCCTGCACCGAACTGATGGTTAACACAGCAACGAGAGATGTTATTATTTTTCTCACAAATTCAAATTAATGTAATGTACTGTCACAACTTCCGAATTATTTTTTGGGTACTGCGAATGCTCCAATTAACGAGCGTAGCCACAGAGTTCCTACAAATGGAAGAAAGGACCATTCCAGTTCTTGTGGAATCAATTTCCATGCCAAAAGAAAAACCGTAAGGAGCGCAAAGTTAATAAAATGATAGTAATAAATAAATTTAGTACATCTTTTTACATAAAATAAACATGCCGCAAATAGGTGCAAAGGATGAAGCCACACGTAGTTCCAATTGGGAAACATACATGGGTGAACCGAAAAAAACATCAGGAAAGTCATCACCACACCTGCCGCTCCTGATATTGCAAACAACATAAAATCAAACAGTTTAGTCAGCGATGAAGATCGTCCTGTTTGCCATTGCCAATACGATAGAATGGATGCAATGAGAAACAGCAGCAATCCGGCAAGCCAGGGTGGCCACAAGGAACTTTCTCGTGGCTGATCCTCTTTATTGTTTAGCCGGTTCTCTGATTTCACGAGAGGTTGTTCAATCCCCATGGAATCTCGAATGGCAGATTTACTTAAGATTTCATGCAGATATTTGGGGAGGAATATTTTTTCTTTTTCTGTTACCGGATGGTCGGCACTCGCCCCTATGACGAGATTGATCCCAAATTGAGTCCAATCATTGCCTTCGAGAAATTCATTTAGAAGGTTTCGAAAGGTGGGATTGTTTTTGCCATCAGGCAAGACTATTTTTCCTGAAATGTTCTTTTCTATGATGTCGAATGGACGTGTCGCACAATTGTCGAAAAAAAAATTGTAGCGGTATTCCCTATTTTCGGGAAGCACGTTCATACACAAAGCATCCCAAACCTTTTGCTTGTCTTTGGAAGAAAGCCGGATCACTTGCTCATTCACCTCCAATCCCTTCTCTTGATATTCAACGATGAACTCCGCATACGGAATTGGCACAACCATGTAATCCGTTTCACCTTTAGCAAAATGATAGATAAAATTAGGCTTTTGGAAGCTGAACATTCCATAGTTGAAGACAAAGTCGAGATGGCGAACTGGGTCTTTCACTCGAATTGAAGCATGTCCAAACAAGCCGTAAACCGCTCCTGTCCATGGGGAGTTTGTCAAAATCGAGATATCTGCCGAATCACTTAGTTTGATTGCTTGAGACTTAGTCACACCACAAAAGAAGGAGAACAATATCGCAAACAAGAAAGTTAGTTTCTTTGTCATTTAATTGAAAAATTACGCCGTCAAAGATAACAAAAAATAGATTGAAACAGGAAAGAGCGTTCGAGCCAACTTGTGAACTTGATCGTTTCTTCACTCCTCCAAAAAGGTTCTACGGTTTTCAAATATGCTTTCTAAATTCACGTTTGCCCAAGCCGTGAGATCCCGAACCAAGGGGTAGAGCTCTTCCCCCATTAGCTTAAGGCCATATTCCACTTTTGGAGGGGCAACCGGATAAACCTTGCGAAAGATCAACCCGTCCACCTCCAGCGATCTCAGTGTCTGCGAAAGCATTTTGTGGGATATATCGCCGATTCTTTTGTGTATTTGGCCATAACGCATCACCTTGTTCTCTTTCAAAAACATCAAAATCAATACGGACCATTTCTGACCAATGCGATCCACCACTAAGCGAACAGGACAATTTTCGGAATTTGCATAATTTATTTTTTCTTCTAATATACTGATTTCCATAAATTGTAACTTATAGGTTAGTATCTGATTTTTAAGTTCGTTATTGACAAATCCTTACAAATATAATACATTTGCTCTACAGAAAAGAGTAACATTTAAAAACAAACACGATTATGAGCAAAAAAATTCTTATCGTATTGGGGCATCCCGATTACAGCCATTCAAATGCAAATAAAGCCCTTATCCAGTTGTTGGATGAGTCAGCCAACGTGACAGTGCACAATATTAGCGAGGCATATCCCGGTGGAAAAATTGATGTACAAAAAGAACAGGCCCTTTTGGAAAGTTACGACCGCATTATTTTCCAATTCCCCACCTATTGGTTCAATGTACCCGGATCTTTCAAAGTTTGGATCGATCAGGTTTTAACCTACGGATGGGCTTATGGTCCGGGAGCAACAGCATTGGCTGGGAAAGAGTATGGAGTGGCCACGACCACCGGAAGCCCACTGGAGGTATATCAACCCGATGCCGTTGGTTTCACGATTGACGCAGTAATCCTGCCGGTAGTGGCATCATTGAAATATTGCGGCAGTACCTATCTTGGTCATGCAGTGCTTCACAATGCAATGGCTGTAACCCCCGAATCTGTAGCTGAAGCCAAAGATAGCTATCTGAAATTGTTTGCCTAACTCTTTTGAAAAGTTACCGGACAGCTACGAAGAGCAATGTAACAGAGAACCGCTTTTCCATATTGGAAGGCGGTTTTTTTAATGAATTAAGGAAATGCGATTCCAAATGAATTGAGTGAATATTGATGGGAAGAAAGCAAAAAGTAGAAACAAATAGAAAAAACACGAAACAGATAAGGAGATATAAGTAAATGCTGATTTGCCAGTTCATACATATAGCATTGAAAAAGATAAAAGGTGACTTTTCGCAAAGTCACCTTCTATGAGTTAATTTAGGTATCAGTGTTTAAGGTAAAAAGATTGTTTTAGGTTATCTGCAAGCAAAGATAGGACATTTATAAGGTACCTTCCAAAAAAAAATATATATTATAAAACATGTTTTTTCAATATAAAATTGAAGTTAATTAACAGAGTAAAGATATTAAGTTATTGTTAAACAGTATTATAGACTCAATATATAAAACATAGACAACCTTTATTGTGCCTAAATAAAAATGTTATTATTTTCAAACAAAACACATCATTTTTTAAGATAATCACATCCTAAAGATGATACATTTCCAGTTTTTACAAAGTTTGCATATCTTTACGCCACATTCAAATTTATAATTTAAATAATAATGAGAAAATATTTTCTTTTATTGCTTCTGTTCTTTTTTTATTACTCTATGGGAATATCTTTTGCCTGCACGAACTTTCTTGTAGGTAAAAAGGCATCAGTGGATGGTTCTACGATTATTTCTTACAACGCAGACTCGTATGCCTTATATGGAGAATTATATCACTGGCCAGCGAAAAAACACCCTGCCGGAGAAAAACTTCGTGTGACCGATTGGGACACAGGCAGATATTTGGGGGAAATCGATCAGGCAAAGGAAACCTACAACGTGATCGGCAATATGAACGAGCACCAGTTAGCCATCGGTGAAACCACTTTTGGCGGACGTGAAGAATTGCACGATTCCACAGGAGTCGTTGACTACGGAAGCCTGATTTACATAGCCTTGCAACGTTCGAAAACGGCCCGTGAGGCAATCACCGTGATGACATCGTTGGTTGAGAAATACGGCTATTACAGCGAGGGAGAGTCTTTCAGCATTGCCGATCCAAACGAAATATGGATCATGGAAATGATAGGCAAAGGAGTAGGCCGCAAAGGCGCAGTTTGGGTAGCCGTGAGGATTCCCGACGATTGCATCGCCGCACATGCCAATCAATCGCGAATTCAGCAATTTCCGCTCAACGATCCCGTCAATTGCCTCTATTCGAAAGACGTGATATCCTTTGCACGTGAAAAAGGATATTTTAAAGGAAAAGATAGTGAATTTAGCTTTGCTAAAGCTTACAACCCCCTTGATTTTGGAGGAAAACGCTTCTGCGAAGCTCGCGTATGGAGTTTTTTCAACCGTTACAACAAGGATATGGCAAAATTCGTGACCTACGCCAAGGGAGAAACCAATGACCCGATGCCTTTGTACATAAAGCCTGACAAGAAATTGAGTGTCCGCGACGTGCAGGGTTCCATGCGCGATCATTACGAAGGAACTGAATTGGACTGGACAAACGATGTGGGAGCTGGGCCATATAAATCACCTTACCGCTGGGCCCCATTGGAATGGGAAGTGGATTCGGTGAAGTATTGCAACGAACGTCCCGTTTCTACTCAGCAGACAGGCTTTACATTTGTTGCCCAGATGCGTTCGTTCTTGCCAAACAAGATCGGCGGCATACTTTGGTTCGGGGTGGACGATGCAGGACAATCCGTTTATACTCCAATGTACACTTGTATGACAGAAACGCCCGAATGCTATCGTGTTGGAAACGGCGATTTGTATGATTTTTCGTGGACTTCAGCTTTTTGGATCCACAACTGGGTGGCCAACATGGTTTATAACCGCTATGAACTGATGCACCCCGACTTGAAAAAAGTGCAAGACAAATTGGAAGACAAATTCTTTGCCCAACAGTCGTTAGTGGAGAGTAAAGCCCTAGAGCTTGCCAAAAACTCCGAACAAAAAGCAGTGGAATACTTGACATCCTATTCCATCGAATCTGCTCAAAATGCTTTTACAGAATGGAAAAAGCTTGGAGAATTCCTCCTTATCAAATATATGGATGGAATCGTTCGGAAAGAAAAAGATGGCGTGTTTGAGCGCAATGCATATGGAGGCTCATCATCCCCCAAACGCATTGGCTATTCAAAGGAATTCTATCGCCGGGTGGTGAACGAGACTGGAGATAGGTACAAAGTAAAAAATTAACGCTATAAACAGTTGATTCCTAAAGAATTGATGCAAATTTGCAGAAAAAACACGATTTGATATTGCAAAATTAAATAATACGTACTATATTTGCATCCGCAAACAAGAAATCACATTTGAAGAAATGTGAAAGAGTAAGAAATTAATTATTTCTTCGGATTGCAAATCTTGCGAAAATAGCTCAGTTGGTAGAGCACGACCTTGCCAAGGTCGGGGTCGCGGGTTCGAGTCCCGTTTTTCGCTCTGGTGCGACAAAGGTCGCATTTTTTTGTTTAAACAAAAATTATTGCATGCGCACGTGGTGGAATTGGTAGACACGCCACTTTGAGGGGGTGGTGAACGTTAGTTCGTGTGAGTTCAAGTCTCGTCGTGCGTACGTGGTTATAAGGCCAGTTCGGATTTTCCGGGCTGGCTTTTTCTATTCTATATATTTCTGTTCCACAGGCTAATTTGAAAAAAGGCCGGCAGTATCATCACCACCAGCCTGTTTTTTGCCAAGCAAAATTTTATTAGAAACTAATCAGCATCGAGAACCTATTTCATTTTCTCCGCTAAAGATTGAGGAATATAAAATGTGTCATTCACATCGATATAAACTGCAACCGAACCTAAATCGAACTTTTCTTTATTGAGATATCCAACAGATTGGAACGCTGTTATTCGCAATGTTTTTTTACCATTCTTAACCGTAAGGACAGGGAAGTCTGGATTCTTCTTATCAATAGAGTATTGAAGCCCGCTGAACACTTGGTTGTGCTTGGCAAAAATTTGCCCTGTCAATTGAGGCAGTTTGGTCTGTAAACCAATCACATCCGACAGGTAACGGTTAATTTCTATATTCGTATTCATCCCCAAGGGAATATCTCCTTGAGGATGGTATGCTGCAAGAAACACTTCTTCGCCGGTATGTCCGCCCGATGTGAAGCCGAAATAGGTGCGCTTATTCATTATATTGACCAAGGTGGAGTTCATGTTTTGACTCTCGCCAACTTTCATATAGTTTTCGGCTTGATAATTTTTCGAGTTCAACAATGATTTGAGCTCATCATCCGAAATATCAATCTCGGTATATTTCTTAATCACCGATTTGAAGTTCTCGGGCTTTTCTTTGAGAAGTATTTCTTCCAGCCCCTCAGCCGTCTTTTTATATTTGGATACATTCGCAAACAAGTCATTAAAAGTGGCCTTGTCGTAGGACTTCAAGTCACGCCGGCCAATTGTAAATCCACTGTTTCCATGATCGGGAAGAATGATAACGGTAGTGTTCCCATCTTTTTTTGCAAAATCCAAAGCTGCCGCCACAGCATTGTCGAAAGCAATGTACTCCGTAATGCAACCAACGGCATCATTCGCATGTGCCGTCCAATCCACCTTGCTGCCTTCCACCATAAGGAAAAATCCATTTTGATTCTGAGAAAGCAAAGAGATAGCCTTTTCAGTCATCTCTTGTAGTGATGGAATGCTATCGGTATTTCTATCCAAATCGTACGGAAGTTCTTTATCGGCAAATAGAGCCCAGGTTTTACCACTTGACACATTGCGGAAAGCTTGAATATTATTTTTGATGTAACGGATATTTTTCTCGCTAAAATGTCTGTTCATTTCTTGCGTGACATAAGCATTGCCTCCTCCGAACATCACGTCGAGGTTTTGATTTGCCATTTGCGAACCGATCGCACTGTAATTTCCCCTTCTGTAATGATGGGCCGAGCAATCCGCCGGGGTGGCGTGGGGAAATTCGCACGTAACTACCAAGCCGGTGGATTTCCCTTGCTCAATTCGCGCTGCTTCGAGGATTGTGGCCAACGGCTGATATGCCATCTCGTTATTCACATCCACAAGGTCGTTCGCAGGATCCGATTTCGGATAAATGGCAACGTTGCCTGTTTGTGCCGGCATACCTGTCATGTAGCTGGAGGTAGTTGGGGCAGAATCCCCAATAGGTGCGTTGGATGAATATGTCTTCACCGTTCCACACAAATAGGGATCTATACTCAAGTTACGGCCCATCTTATTGTATATTTTGTACCATCTGGCAGCCGATACAACTCCGATGGATGTGCCATCTGGAATCATCACGATTACATTTTTTGTTGGGCGTATCGGTTGGCGATAAGGCTCGTATTTGTAGGTTTGAGCTGTTGAATATCCTGTATATAAACACAGAATTGCAAATAAATAATGAATCTTCCTTACCATTTCTAAATAATTTGAATTAATCGACCTGCAAGTTAGCAAACATCGGCAACATATTCGTGAAGAACTTATTATATTTATGTTATTTCCTGAACTGGATAAGTCAAACATAAGTCATTATTCACTTGTCCAATAAGTATAACTTGAAAACAAATAATCAGTTAATGCAAAAAAAGACTGGGAAATAAAGTTATTTGAGCAGATGCTCCCTTATTTCCCAATCAAATACTTCTAACACTTCAAACGAGTATCTTCAACGGCTAACTATTAACATACCATTGATATATCCGGTGTATTCCTTCGTCTATCTCCACGCTGTGCTTCCAGCCCAGGCCGTTGAGCTTGCCCACATCCGTCAGCTTGCGCATCGTCCCGTCCGGTTTCGAGCTGTCCCAGAAAATAGACCCTTGAAAGCCGATCTCCTTCACAATCAGTTCCGCTGCCTCGCGGATGGACACTTCCTTGCCCGTGCCCACGTTGATGTGGCAGTTGCGGATCTCGACGGTGTCTTTGGGCTGCGTGTCCCTTGCGTCCACGTTGAGCAGCACATGCACACTCGCATCAGCCATGTCCTCGCTCCACAGGAACTCGCGCATCGGAGTGCCCGTGCCCCACAGCTTGACTTCACCTGCCGAGATCCCGTATTTGGCCAGCTTCTCCACGATTTCAACTTCCGTGAAACTGCCGTCAACCCCTTCAACAGGACGCTTGTCGAGGTCCTTCCTCACCCCGTCCCAATTGCCTTCATGCAAGGATTTGGCCAGGTGGATCTTCCGGATCATCGCCGGAAGCACGTGGCTGTTTTCCAAATGGAAATTGTCGTTCGGACCGTACAGGTTGGTCGGCATCACCGCAATGTAGTTCGTCCCGTACTGGATGTTGAAGCTCTCGCACATCTTCAGGCCCGCAATCTTCGCTATCGCGTAAGGCTCGTTGGTGTACTCCAACGGCGAAGTCAGCAGGGTTTCTTCATTCATCGGCTGCGGCGCCTCCTTCGGGTAGATGCAGGTGCTGCCCAGGAAAAGGAGCTTCTCCACATCGTGGCGGAAACTCTCCCCTATCACGTTCTGCTGTATCTGCAGGTTCTTGTAAATGAAATCGGCGCGGTACTTGAAGTTTGCCATGATGCCCCCGACATGCGCTGCGGCAAGCACGACGGCTTCGGGCCGCTCCTTGTCAAAAAATTCCCGAACAGCCGCACCGTCCAGCAAGTCCAATTCCTTGTGGGTGCGGCCAACCAGGTTGGTGTAGCCCCGGGATTCCAGGTTCTTCCAGATCGCCGAGCCTACCAGGCCGCGGTGTCCCGCAATGTATATTTTCGTAGTCTTATCCATTCTTATCTATCTAATTACCAGAGGCGATGCAAGCAGCGCCTCCACAAAACAGGAAAACGATTCTACCTTCAAATCTCCATGTGGAGCTTCTTCACGTACTTCAAGTCGTGCTGGACCATGATCTTCACCAGTTCGGGGAAAGATGTCCTGGTCGGGTTCCATCCCAGCAAAGTCCTGGCCTTGGTCGGATCGCCCAGAAGCTGCTCCACTTCCGCAGGACGGAAATATTTCGGGTCAACTTCCACCAGCACATTTCCTGTGGCTTCATCAATTCCCTTTTCTTCCACTCCAGTCCCTTCCCAGCGAAGCTTGATGCCCACTTCCTCGAATGCCTTGCTGGCGAATTCGCGCACGGTGTGGTATTCCCCCGTGGCGATCACGAAATCTTCGGGTGTGTCGTGCTGGAGGATCAGCCACATGCACTCCACGTAGTCTTTCGCATAGCCCCAGTCACGCAGCGAGTCCAGGTTGCCCAGGTACAGCTTGTCCTGGAAGCCTTGAGCGATCCTGGCAACCGCCAAGGTGATCTTGCGCGTCACGAAAGTTTCGCCGCGGCGTTCGCTCTCATGGTTGAAGAGGATGCCGTTCACCGCAAACATCCCGTAGCTTTCACGGTAGTTCTTCGTTATCCAGAAGCCGTATTGCTTGGCGACACCGTAAGGCGAACGGGGATAGAAGGGGGTCGTCTCTTTTTGAGGAACTTCCTGTACCAGCCCGTAGAGTTCCGAAGTGGAGGCTTGGTAGATCTTCGTCTTCTTTTCCAAGCCCAGGATGCGCACCGCTTCCAACATCCGCAACGTCCCGATTGCATCGGCCTCGGCCGTGTATTCCGGGACATCGAAGGACACCTTCACGTGGCTCTGGGCAGCCAAGTTATAAATTTCATCCGGTTGCACCTGCTGGATGATACGAATCAGCGAACTCGAATCGGTCATGTCCCCGTAATGGAGGTTCACCAAACGACTCTTTTTCATGTCACGAACCCACTCGTCAAGATACAAATGCTCTATTCTTCCTGTATTGAAAGACGACGAACGGCGCAGGATACCATGTACTTCATATCCTTTCTCGATCAAAAACTCCGCAAGGAAGGAACCATCTTGGCCCGTAATCCCAGATACTAATGCAATTTTCTTCATGTAATGTTAAAAATAATAATTCTACTATACTTACCTAAAATGATTCAATCCCAATATCATTTGTAGCAAGATGTACAAAGAGGCAGCATAAGAACTGCAACATACAAAATTGAAATACAAATGCTTTTATGTGTTTTTCAAAAAATTAGAACAATATCAATTAAGAATAATCTTAATAAAACAATGGCAAATATATGTAATATTTTTCATGATTGCACACAGAGCAATCTCCAATAATTATTCAGGTGGCTATCATACTCCTTTAAATGATATAGAATCTAACAAATAGACCTTAGGATATGGTTTGCTTCAAAGTGAAAAATTAAAAAAAATTAACGCAAGTATATATATTAACTATAAATTAATCAGGCCTGATAATTGGGCTCTATACCAGACCCATAAAGCATGAAGAAAATAAAAAAATTAAGACAAAGCTCTTTTTACCAGATCATTCAACGGCGTCGTAGAATGGCCGACCAGGGCTGAAAGCTGCTTGCTGCTGTCGAACAAATCATTTTTGGATGCACTCACGTCATATCCGGCAATGGTTTTCGCTAAGCCATCTGGCAAACCTACACTTTTCAACACCTCGGCATACTTTTCTTCCGGGAGATTGTGATAGGAAATATGTTTACCTGTTTGACGGGAAATCTCTGCCGCCAAATCAGCCAATGTGTAGTAACTGTCTCCGGCCAGTTCATACACTTTTCCCTCGTGACCTGCGCCTGTCAGTACAACTGCGGCAGCCTCAGCGTAATCCGCACGTGCAGCCGATGAAATCTTCCCTTCTCCTGCGCTACCAATCAAAGCACCAGATGCAATGGCATCGGCAATTGAACCAAGATAATTTTCGGTGTACCAACCGTTACGCAAGATCGTGTATGGGATTCCAGATTCTTTCAGTATGCGTTCTGTAGCTAGGTGTTCTTCTGCCAACGCCAATGATGACGTATCTGCATGGAGTAAACTTGTATAAATTATGCGCTGCACACCCGACTCTTTAGCAGCATTAACTACATTTTCGTGTTGCTGCTTGCGTTGTCCGATCTCGCTGCTCGAGATCAAAAGCAAGTGATCTACTCCTTTCAAAGAATTTGTCAATGTAGCAGGGTTTGAATACTCAAACTCCAGGGCTTCAACTCCCAAATCTACAGCTTTTGAAGGTGTACGCACCAAAGCTACAAGGCTTTCAGCACTAACTATTTCTTTCAAATGTTCAATAACCAAGCGTCCCAATTGGCCTGTCGCTCCTGTGATACCAGTTTTCATAATTCTCATTTTTTAATTGTAATATTATTTGTTACATTTATATTTAAAAAAATTCTAATGGAATTGATTTACAAAATCCTCCAACGTTTTACGACTAAGATACTCCACTATTATATTGTCTGTTTCCGAAATCAACCCATTCAATTTCGAATTTATGTTTTTTCCGACAGGGCATTTGGGATTGGGATTTAGGTTCTTCTTGCCCAGTATGTCAGAGTTCTTCACCAGTAGGTAAATATCAGCTAAGGATACCGCACCACATGGAACAGCCAACTTGGATCCTCCATCCTTACCTTTGCTCGTGACCACATAACCTTTTTTCTGAAGACCGGCCAACTCTCTCCTCACAATTACTGGATTAGTATTTATACTTCCAGCAATCCATTCAGAACTAAGCCATTTTTCTGGAGTAAGAGCCAATATAGTCAATATATGTATTGCGGTTGCGAATCTCGTATTACCCATACCTGCTGCAAATATATAGAAAAAAAAGAAAATTGTAACTACTTTTATTACATTTATAATTTATGCCTACATTTTATATAATGATATCTGCTCTGCAAAAATCAATTCAATGTTTTGACTGCGGCAAGGTAATGGGTATATTCGCCAGAAATGGAGGAAAGAATGCCCGTGTCATCAATCTTTTCAACCTTTACGTGTCCAGATGCATGAATTATCGTTTCTGGAGAAAGGAGAATTCCTACATGCGAAATTTTCCCTTTTTTTTCAAAAAAGGCTAAGTCCCCAGGGGCTGCATCCTTCAGGAAGGAAACACCTTGTCCAACTTCAGCTTGCATACTTGCATCCCGAGGAAGCGAATATCCATTTATGGAAGCCACAACCTGAACAAAGCCGGAGCAGTCGATCCCAAAAACATTTTTCCCCCCCCACAGATAAGGAGCATTCAAAAACAATCCAGCAACAGCAACTATCCCGTCCGGCTTTGCCATGTTTGCCTCATTCACGAATCCGGAGGAAACTTTATACCTCAATTTTTCACCAAAACCAAACGTGCCTGCATTTGCATCAAAATATGGCAGTACCGCACCTCCCGGAAGCCTCAATACAGAATTGTCGGATTCATTCATGGCATCAATGAGCGGCACATTGATTCTATAAACCGACTTGGAGAGAAGATTGCCGTATTCCTCTTTGGATATTTCAAGAATCATCTTGGCATCCACCCATCCAACATAGGCATCAAAGTGATTTTTTATGCAAAAAAAAGAATCACCCAACTCCAATACGCTGCCAAACTCTCCAAAAAGAAGTTGGCTGACCATTTCCGAAGATTCTTTTGGCTCCCGTCTCACCGGCACAATGGCGTTTAAATTGATAAAAAAATGACAGTTCATAATTTGTGGCTATTTCATTTTCAAAGATACAATAATTTTATTCTCCATGTAGAAATTAATATACTTAGATTGTTATCCGCCAAAATGGCCTCTAGTCCCCAAAATGGCTGTCTATACCAATTACCAATACTTTTTTCATGAAATTATGCAAAAAAAACCGATCTGAAATTGATAAATAAAAAAATGAATTTACCTTTGGTCGAATTTTAAAACATGACGATTATGAAAGAGTTATTAAGTGAGTTGAACCAATTAATTGCTGACTTTACAAAAGACGCTAACCTACAAGCTGAAAATGGTGTGAAAGCAGCAGGCACTCGTGCTAGAAAGGCATCATTGGCTATCGAAAAACAATTGAAAGAGTTTCGCAAATTATCTATCGAAGCTTCAAAAAATTAATTTCCAGATTGATTCAGCAAAGAACAAACAGGACTCTTTTTTAGGGTCCTGTTTGTTTTTGAACAGCTCAACAAAGGTAAAAACATATCTCTAGTTTTTCCGTTATAATTAGGCAGGAAATAGTAAATTTGTCATCAAAAAAGATCAGATCATGCTACTCATTCATCATGCAACTATCATAAACGAGGGAAACTCATTTATAGGCTCCGTACTTGTTGAAAACGACAAGATCAAATCGGTATTCAAAGATGAAGTTCCAGAACGAATACGCAATCAGGCAAGAATCATAGAAGCAGATGGACTTTGGTTGATTCCGGGTGTTATCGACGACCAGGTGCATTTCCGAGAACCTGGCCTTACCCACAAAGGCGATATTGCGAGCGAAAGTCGGGCAGCTATTGCGGGAGGTGTGACTTCATTCATGGAAATGCCCAATACGAAACCGCAAACAACCACAATAGAGGCACTGGAACAAAAATTTGAATTGGGCGCGCAAAAATCGTTTGCAAACTATTCGTTCTACATGGGTGCCACCAACGACAATCTTTCCGAGATAAAAAAAGTCAATCCCAAAAATGTGTGCGGAATAAAGGTTTTTATGGGATCTTCGACCGGAAACATGTTGGTGGACGACAAAAAAAGCCTGTCAGCTATTTTTGCAGAGACAGGAATGTTGATAGCCGCCCACTGCGAAAAGGAAGAAGTGATCCGTGAGAATCTGGCTCATTACAAACAAGCACTTGGCGAAGATATTCCGGTCAAATACCATCCACTGATCCGAAATGCTGAAGCCTGTTATCGCTCATCTGCACAAGCAGCCGAATTAGCCGACAAATATGGGTCGAGGCTACACATACTGCACCTTTCCACCGAAAAGGAAGTCGGCCTGTTTGAAAACAAACCGCTTGCTAACAAGAAAATAACAGGGGAAGTATGCGTTCATCATTTGTGGTTTTCAGACGAGGATTACGAACAATACGGCAACCGCATCAAATGGAATCCAGCAATCAAAACGGCCCAAGACAAAGCAGCCCTTTTGGCTGCTTTGCTATCTGGAAAACTGGATGTGATAGCCACCGATCACGCCCCGCACCTGATGAGTGAAAAGCAAGGAAACATCTTTCAGGCGGCTTCGGGAGGTCCACTCGTGCAGCATTCTCTCCAGGTGATGCTTGAAATGGCAAAACAAGGCAAGATGACCGTTGAAAGAGTTATCGAAAAGATGTGCCATGCACCCGCAGAATTATTCGGCATTGAAAAAAGGGGATTCATCCGCGAGGGATATTTTGCGGATTTAGTCCTCGTAAACCCCAACAGACCATATACCGTATCCTCGGAAAATATCCTGTACAAATGCGGGTGGTCTCCATTTGAAGGAAATACGTTTTCGACATCAATAGAGAAAACCATTTTGAATGGAAGTGTTGCATTCGAAAACGGCGTAGTCAATGACATCCGTGGTGAAGCCTTAACTTTCACCGCAAATTAATCCTGATAGATCTTTCGCATTGGATATAACAAGGAATAATATACAACATGATTTCAAAACATAGCTGCAAAGCATATTTTCACAAAAAATATCGCTTTAATAAAAAATTAATATCTATTTTTGTCAATTGATATACATTGTTTAATCAGTGCTATAGCCCAGTATGGTCAAAAACAAAAGTAAAGAATTCGATATTGCTGAAAGCATCCCCGAACTCTGGAATATATTTGATGAAAAAGAAAGACAATTGGTGACAAATAATCTCCGAGTCTTGGAATTCCGTAAAAATGAAATCATTTACTACGAGGACGAGGAGCCTCGTGATATAATGTGTTTGTTGAAAGGGAAGGTAAAAATCTACAAAGGAGGTGTTGGAGGACGAAGCCAAATCATCCGCATGGTGAAACCAGCTCAATACTTCGGTTACAGGGCTTATTTTGCAAAAGAAAAATACGTAACCGCGGCTTCTGCTTTTGAGTCATCAACTGTCTGTATGATTCCGATGGAAATCATTGAAAATATCAGCGAGCAGAACACCAGTTTGGCAATGTTTTTTGTCAGGCAATTGTCGGTTGACCTTGGCATCTCCGACGAAAGAGTGGTCAATCTCACACAAAAACACATACGTGGCCGATTGGCCGAATCGTTGATTTTTCTTTTGGAAAACTATGGATTGGAGGAAGATGGAGCCACCATCAGTATTTATCTTTCGAGAGAAGACATCGCCAACTTATCGAATATGACAACGTCTAATGCAATAAGAACCTTATCTACATTCGTGAACGAGCACATGATCACCATGGACGGAAGAAAGATTAAAATCATCGATGAGGAACGCTTGAGAAAAATCAGTCGCATTGGATGATAGAAAAGATCATTAACAAATATCTGTCTTTTCAGTACCGAAAAGTTGAACAATTTTCACAAAAACCGATCCAAACGCAGGAAGTTGTTCTAAAATATTTACTGAAGAATGGTAGCCAAACCTATTTCGGCAGCCAACATCAATTTTCCCAAATAAAAGACAAGGACGATTTTCGACACAAGATTCCCGTGGGCAACTATGAAACACTTCGCCCTTATTTAGACAAGATTATTGTCGAAAAAAAACAAAACATACTCTGGAACAAACCCGTAAAATGGTTTGCTATGTCATCCGGCACGACCGAAGACAAAAGCAAGTACATTCCTGTGACAGAAGAATCACTCAAAGGCGGGCATTACAAATGTGGCCAACAAATGCTGTCCATTTATGCCGAAAAGCATCCTCAATCACGCTACCTGCTTGGTAAAACATTGATACTCGGAGGAAGCAAACAGTTTAATAAAATTGGCGATGGAATATTTACAGGAGATATTTCGGCAATACTAATCCAAAACCTCTATTTCTGGGCAAAACGAAGCAGAACACCCGAAAGCATCACCCTACTTGCCGACTGGGAAGAGAAATTAAATGCCCTAACAAATTATTCAATAAAAAATGATGTCCGGGCATTGATGGGAGTCCCCTCCTGGTTGCTCATTTTGCTTAAAAAGATCAATCTCGAAACTGGTAAAACCCTTCGTGAAATATGGCCTAACCTGGAAGTATTCTTTCACGGCGGAGTAAACTTTTCGCCTTACGAAGAGCAATACCGGAAACTAATTGGGGAGCCAGATATGGAATATTGGGAAACATACAATGCTTCCGAAGGCTTTTTTGGCGTTCAGTACAGCAAATCAAACAGCGACATGTTGCTTATGCTGGACAACGGCATCTATTATGAATTCATTCCAACTGAAGAATGGGGCAAACCCAACCCACAGTCGTTGACTTTGGACGAAGTAAAAACCTATGAAAATTATGCCATTATAATATCCACAAATGGCGGACTTTGGCGATACCAATTGGGAGACACCATTGAATTCACATCCACAAGCCCATACTTATTCCGGATCACAGGCCGCACCAAAAGCTTCATCAATGCTTTTGGTGAAGAACTCATCATCGACAATGCTGAAAAGGCCTTGTCAAAGGCGTGTGCCCAAACGGGAGCTATCATCAGCGAATACACTGCTGCACCCATATATTTTGACGAAACCAGGAGCGGTGCGCACGAATGGGCTATTGAATTTGAAAATGTACCCGAAGACTTGCAATACTTTATCCTAAAATTGGACGAGGCACTCAAATCCGTTAATTCGGATTACGAGGCTAAACGCTCCCACAACCTGTCACTACAATCTCCCATCATAAGGGCTCTGCCGAAAGGGACATTTCTCAAATGGATGGAGTCGCGAAACAAGATCGGTGGACAGAATAAAATCCCTAAATTGGCAAACCACCGAAAATACATCGACGAATTATTAACATTTACCGAAAGAAATACCTAATAAGACAAAAAAGTAGTGCCAATCATTCCGAATATTAAAAGCTTTCAGTAAATTTGCACACTAAATCGCATTTTTAAAATGAAACTTAGACTGTTCTTTATATTTGCCGTTTCGGCATTGTTTTTCACCTCTTGTGGAGAGTACAATAGGATACTAAAAAGTAGCGATACGGAGCTAAAATATACTTACGCAAAAAAATATTTTGAACAAAAGAAATATGGAAGAGCGAGTTCTATTCTGGAAGATATTGTACCAAGTCTGAAAGGCACTTCCAAGGCAGAAGAAGCTTTGTATTTGTTAGCCCAAAGTTTTTTTTACAACAAAGATTACACTACGGCTACGCAATATTACAAAACATATTATACGACTTACCCGAAGGGAGAATATATAGAAATAGCACATTTTAACGCAGCATATGGAATGTATCTCGATTCTCCAGACTATCGGCTCGACCAAACGCCAACAATAAGCGCCATCAATGAATTTCAAAATTTCATTGAGTTATTTCCAAGAAGCGACAAGCTCGAACAAGCGCAAAAACACATGTTCGAGCTGCAAGACAAACTGGCCGAAAAAGACTTAGGTGCAGTGCGTCTGTATTACAACTTGGGCAATTATATGGGAAACAACTTCGAGTCGTGTGTAATTACAGCTCGTAATGCCATCAAATCATATCCTTACTCTAAGTTCTTGGAAGAGTTTCAAACTTATATCGTTCGTTCGAAATATGAATTGGCTATAAATAGTATTGAATATCGTCAACCGGTCAGATACAGAGATGTCATAGACGAGTATTACAACTATAAAAACATGTTTCCTGATGGAAAACATCTGAAAGAGTTAGAAAAATACTTCAACAGCGCGGAGGAAACTTTGAAAAACTTGCCGGAGTATATTCAACCTGAAGATATTCTCAACAAACAAACAATTAATTGAATTATAACAATCACCTATATACAAAATGGATTATAAAAAAACAAACGCCCCCAGCAATACCATCACGCGTGATATGATGTCATTGTCTTCTGACACGCAAAACATCTACGAAACCGTTCGAATTATCGGGAAAAGAGCCAATCAAATTTCTGCTGAGATGAAACAAGACTTGGACAAAAAATTGCAGGAATTTGCTTCGTATAACGATAATTTGGAAGAAGTGTTCGAAAATAGAGAACAAATTGAAATTTCCCGTTATTTTGAGAAACTGCCTAAACCAACATTGATTGCGGCTCAAGAATACACTGAAGGTAAAATTTATTACAGAAATCCTGTAAAAGAAAAAGATAACAGTTTCTAATGATACAACGCATTCAGACTATCTATCTGTCGTTGGCAATTGTACTGCTTGCAATCACTAATTTAGTACCATTGGCATCCTTCCAACTTCGGACTGGAGAAGTGGTAGAAATGTCTGTAATTTCAGGGGATCACACAAATATTACACTCCTGATATTGATTTCGAGTATTGCTTCTGCCTTACTGTGTGTAATTTCAATCTTTCTGTATAAGAATAGGAAAAGGCAGATTTTGATTGCTTATTTGGCAACGCTCCCTTTGCTCCTGCTTTCCGGCTATTTTGTTGGTTATTCATATGGATCCAACTCATCAGCCGCTCATCTTTCTTTAGTCTCCGTAAAAGGGATAGTTTTGCCGATAATAGCTTTGTTGTTTATTCTGTTGGCTGTGAGAAAAATTAAAGCAGACGAAAAACTAGTCCGTTCTCTCGATAGAATCAGATAAGAATAATAATTTTATCTCTTTCAAAACGAAATACAACAAAGAGAGTTGTGTGAGTAAAAAATTGGCTTTATCAGTGGGTAGCGCGAGATCAGTCTTACTACTCGCTGTTTTTTTTTAGATTATTTTTTAATTCGAGAAATGTAAGCATTCCAATTCCGCCGCATTTCAGATTGCATAAAAGTTCTGGTCTTTCCTAAAGAAGACATGTTCACTTAGAATGAAGGCAACCTGTATTATTAGTAACTGCCACCCACTAAAACTTGCTCATATATCCAGAAAGGTGAAAGTTTTGTGATCTATCTTCAGCACTTCAAGCAGAAACCAATGAGCGAGAAGCTCTACGAGGTACAAATGAACCAATATTTACAACCGGAATATCCCAAGTGGGGAAACAAGCCATCCAGTAACCGAGCACAGCAGCTTGGCACACAGGCTGGCTAATCCAAAAAATGGGTTACATTGCCCGGTTTCATATGCTGGAGGCAAATTTCAAGGTAAAAATAGCCTGAAGGTTTTGCAAAAAATCCATCAGGCTATTTTTTCAACTCTATACGGCGAATTTGGGTTACTTACGCCGATTTAAACAGAGTGATATCATTTTGTACCCCCACCTAATGCCTTGTACAAATCAACGGTAGCTTGCAACTGCTCAAGCTTATCGCTAACCTGGCTCAATTGAGCGTTTAGGAGATTAGATTCTGCCGTGATAACTTCCAAATAATTTGCTTCGCCAGCTTTCAACAATAACTGGGTGTATTCCACCGAGTTTTTCAACGATGTAACCTGCTTCTCCCGCAAATTGTTTTTCTTCAGGGATGAGCTGTAAGTGTACAATACATTTGAAACTTCATTCCCTGCTTCTATCACAGTCTTTTGAAAGCTGAGCAACGCAGCCTCTTGCTCTGCCTTTGCAACAGTCAATCCGGCCGCCAATTGGCCTTGGGCAAATATGGGTTGGACAACTGAAGCCAATACCCTTGCAATCAAATTCTCTGGTCTGAACAGGTCGGCGATATTGGAAGCTCCAAATCCGACAAGACTCCCTTCGGTCAACGAAACCGTGGGATAAAAATTTGCTTTGGCGGCATTGGTCGATTCAAACGCCGAGCGAAAGGTCAGCTCCGCACTTTTCACATCGGGACGATTAGCCAGCATCTGGATAGGCAATCCCACTTTCAGTTCTTTAGGAACAACTTGTTGTGCCAAAGAGGAGCGTTCCACTCCGCCAGCTTTTCTTCCAAGCAAGAGGCTTAATGAATTTTCTGCTTGATGAATTGCCATTTCTAAATCAGGAATGCTCACTTCTGCGCTATAAAGGGTGGCCTTAGTCTGTTCCACGGAAGCCGCATTCAGCTGTCCCGCTTCCTTCAATGACTCCATCGTGGTCACAGTCTCTTTCAGCAACGCAATAGTTTCCTGGGTGATCCGCAATTGCTCATCGAGAGAAAGCAGGGTATAATAATAAGTAGCGATACCTGCCACAACATTAGACTGAATCAGATTCCGGGACTCTTGAGAATTCAGGTATTGGGCAAATTTAGCCTTGCTCTGACGGCTCAATTTCCCCCACAAATCCACTTCCCAGATGGCCGCCAAACCGAAAGCATATTGATTTGAATTCTTAGAAAGCACACTCACCGAACCTCCCTCGCTCTTTGAAGAAGTCGTATTGTGAGTAACAGTTCCCCCCAAGCCGATACTGGGTAGAGCAGCCTTTTTCGCACTGCTATAGTAGCTTTTGGCTTGTTCGACTCGCTGAAGCGCAATTTTCAAGTCAAAGTTATTGGCCAAACCCTCCTCGATGAGGTTTTGCAATTTGGGGTCTTTAAAATATTCTTTCCATGACAACGAAGCAATAGAGGCTGTATCCGTAGTCACCGTGTCCCGGTATAGGTTAGCAGCATCCACTTCGGGTGATTTATATCGGTTTGATGTTTTGCAGGATGTAATACCTATTAAAACAATGATTACCAATAGTATAGCACCTTGTATTTTATTAGTTTTCATAAGCGTGAATTATTTTTTCTGTTTATTGATAACCTCATCGTTGGAATTTATCAACCCCGATTTACTAAACTTATCCTGCAGCGTTTGGAAAATAATGTAGAGCGAGGGAATCACTAATACACCAATCATTGTACCAATCAACATACCGCCAATTGCGCTGATACCAATTGATTTGTTGCCAACTGCTCCAGCACCTGTAGCCAAAGCCAAAGGAGTCAACCCTGCGATAAATGCAAAAGAAGTCATGAGAATCGGGCGCAAACGGGCAACAGCACCATTCACCGCGGCATCAACAATGCTCATTCCTTGCTGACGGCGCTGGATGGCATATTCCACAATCAGAATCGCATTTTTGGACAAGAGCCCAATCAACATGACCAGCGAAATCTGGACATAAATGTTGTTGACAATTCCAGTTCCACTCATCATCGAAATGAAGATAAAGATGAACACCCCAGCCAAACCAACGGGCAACGAGAAGATCACAGCCAATGGAAGTATGTAACTTTCATACAAGGCAGCAAGCAGCAGGTAAACGAATATCAAACACAATGCAAAAATCCACGTTGTCTGGTTTCCGCTTTCCACCTCTTCACGCGAGATTCCGGAATATTCGTAACTGAAACCTGAAGGAAGTCGTGTCTTGCTCACTTCATTCACGGCTGTGATCACGTCGCCGGTGCTTTTACCTTTCATATAGTTCGGGATAATGGTCAAGCTCATAGACGAATACATGTTGAATCGGCTCAGAGTTTGAGGGCCAGTGACATCTTTTATCGTCACAAATTCAGTGATCGGCGCCATTTCTCCGGAGCCAGTTTTCACATAAATGCCACTCAGGTCATCCAAGCTTTTACGGTATTCTGGAGAAGCCTGCACCATGACACGGAATTGCTTGCCGTAAAGATTGAAATTGGATACATACATACTTCCTACATAAGCCTGCAGCGTCTCCATCACAGAGCTCAATGTCATCCCGGCCTCTTTGATTTTCGGAATATTGGCATCAATCTCCTTTTGAGGGAAGTTGGCATCGAAGGTATTCATTACCATCATTATTTCCTCCCGTTTCTTCAGCTCGGCAATAAATGTGTTCGCTATATCTTGGAATTTATTAATATCGCCCCCTGTGCGGTCCTGTAGCTGGAGGGAGACACCACTTGCCAGGCCAAATCCTTGCAAAGTAGGCATCCCCATGAAAAAGAACGAAGCCCCTTTCAGGCTATCAGTGCCTTCTTTCAGTTTCGCGGTAACTTCGTTGATGGTGATATCACGCTTTGTCCATGGATCCATCTTGATCATCACCGTGGCATAAGAACTACCAAGGCCACTCATGAAATTCACACCATCGATTTGCAAAACATTTTTGACACTCGGTATATCTTGTGCCACTTTTACCACTTTTTTCATCAATGTATCGGTCTTTTCCAAAGAAGTGCCGGGAGGCAATGTCACCAAACCGAGAACGGCACCACTGTCTTCATTTGGCACAAAAGCACTGGGAATCATTTTCATCAAGCCAATCAACACCACGGCGCTGATAGCAATAATCACAACCGTTATCCAACGATGGCCTCTTTTGCCAAGAAAATGCAAGGAAGATTTATACTTCACGGTAGCAGCCCCAAACATGATGTTGAAGTTGTTGCCCATCCTTCTAAAGAAACCGGGCTTTTTGCCGTCTTCCTCTTCGTGTCCTTTCAGAAACAAAGCACATAGTGCAGGACTCAAGGTCAACGCATTAATGGCCGAAATAATAATTGCGATGGCAAGTGTCAACCCGAATTGTTTGTAGAAAACGCCACTTGTGCCACCTATAAAACTCACAGGGACAAACACAGCTGCCATGACCAACGTGATGGACACAATGGCCGGAGCAATCTCGCCCATGGCTTTCAAGGTTGCTTTCTTCGCATCCTTTTCCCCATTGTCCAATTGGGCGTGAACTGCCTCGAGGACGACAATCGCATCGTCCACCACAATACCAATGGCTAAAACCAACGCAAACAAAGTCAACAAGTTGATGGAAAAGCCAAACAATTGAAGGAAGAAGAATGTACCGACAATAGCCACCGGAACTGCTACCGCAGGGATAATCGTAGAGCGCAGATCCTGAAGGAAAATAAACACAACGATAAATACCAGTATAAATGCTTCGATCAACGTATGGATCACTTTGTCGATGGAAGCATCGAGGAAGTCATTGGCATTATTGACAAACGTAGCCGTGATTCCCGAAGGAAAATCCTTGGAACTCTTGTTCACTACGGAAACAATGTTGTTGATCACCTCGCGTGCATTCGAACCGGCAGTCTGGTAAATACCAATTGCGATGGAAGGTTTCCCATCCAAAGAAGAATTAACAGTATAACTCAACGAAGCCAATTCCACTTTGGCCACATCTCCCAAGCGCAGGATCTGTCCACCAGTGGAACGAATGATGATATTGGAAAACTCTTCCGAACTTTTCAGACGCCCGGTATATTTCAACGTATATTGAAATGATTGCTCGCTATTCTGTCCAAGCTCACCGGGAGCAGCCTCGATATTTTGATCGGTAAGCGCTGCGATGACCTCTGCGGGTGCTATCTTATAAGAAGCCATTACGTCGGGCTTCAACCAGATGCGCATCGAATAGTCCTTAGATCCAAACACACTGGCATCACCCACCCCGGTCACGCGCTTGATTTGAGGCAGAATATTGATATTTGCATAGTTCTGAATGAAGGAGGCATCGTAGTCCGGATTGTCCGAAGAAATGGAAAGCAGCATAATCATACTACTTTGCTGCTTGCGCACGGTCACACCGGTTTGTGTCACCTCGCTCGGAAGCAATGCGTTGGCACGGGCAGCCATGTTCTGTACGTTTACGGCTGCGATGTCGGGGTTGATCTCGTTTTTAAAGTACACATTGATCTGAGCCGTTCCAGAGTTGGAAGCGGTTGAAGTCATGTAGGTCATCCCTTCCACCCCATTGATTTGTTCTTCAAGGGGAATCACCACGCTTTTCATTACCGCATCGGCATTGGCGCCGGAATAGGTGGCTTGCACCTGAACCGTGGGAGGCGCAATGTTGGGATATTGTTCAATCGGCAAGGTGATAAGCCCCAGGATACCCAACACCACAATGATGATTGAAATCACCGTGGATAGTACCGGTCTCTCTATAAATGTTTTTAGCATGTTGTTTCAATCTTTATTGTTTTCAATCTTTATTTCACAGTGATTTTTGCCCCGTTTGTCAATAGCGAAACTCCGCTCTTGACAATACGCACACCTTCGGTCAAGCCCTCGGTCACTGCATAGTTTTGTCCATCGGGTAGCCCAACGACAGAGATAACTGATTGCACCACTGAATCCCCTTGCACTTTATACACCAAAGTTTTATCCTGACGCGCAAATGTTGATGTTTGAGGAATCACGACTACATCCTTCAACTGTTCAGGAATGATGATCTTGCCGCTCGACCCACTTCTAAGCAATCCTGCCTTGTTAGGAAATTCAACTCGAAAATTAGCAGAACCGGTGGTCACATTCACCACACCGGAGATCGTCTGGATTTTTCCGCTTTCGGGATATTCCGTTCCATCGGCCAATATCAATTTGATGGGAGGCGTATTTTTCAGTTTTTCTGTTTGAGTTGCTCCTTGAAGATTTTTCAAGAATGTATTCAAATCTTTCTCATTCAAGGAAAAATAGGCATATACATTTCCAACATTAGCAACAGTGGTAATCACGTAAGCCGAACTCACAAAACTACCTTTACGAAAAGCAATAGTTCCCACTACGCCATCCACCGGGCTAGTTACATTGGCCCAACTACGTGATGCACGTGCATTGGCCAGCGTAGCTTTTGCTTGATCCAAACCAGCCAAGGCTGTTTGGTAGGAGTTTTCGGCTGTAGAGAGCTGAACACCGCTCACAATATTTTTCTCGGCTAGAGGACGGATTCTATCTACATTCAATTTAGCTGTACTTACTTGAGCTTTGGCACTAAGTATCGCAGCTTCGGCTGTACGTAAATCTTTTTCGGTGTTGGGCGCATCTATTGTAAACAACAACTGCCCCTTTTTCACAGCCGAACCCTCGTCCACATAAATGTCTTTGATGAAACCCTCCAACCGTGGACGAATTTCAACATCCTCGGACCCTTTAATTGTAACAGGATAAGCATATTGAAGTTCTGCATTTTGCTTCGAAGTCACCAGCGTTTCATAAACAGGAACTTTCACAGCAGCTTCTTGTTTCTTTCCGCACGACACAAGTAGCAATACAGGTAATAAACCTGAAATCAAATTTTTAATCCTCATAATTATTAACCTTTTATTTAAATTGTTTTTTAATGTTTTCTAACAAAATACTTAGTTGAAAAAAAAGGACTTCTTTATCAATATCACGGAACATATCTTTTCTGAATATATCAACTTCTCTTATAACGTTAGCAAACAGCAATTTACCTTTTTCAGATAAATCCACACAGAATGCCCTCGAATCCGTCTTACTTTTAGTCCGGTAAATCAGCTCTTTTTTTTCAAGATTTTTTAAGATCGTGGAAGTTGTCATCGGGTCAATATAAGTCAGCTTGGATAAAGTGATTTGCGTCATTTCATCCTTTGAGCCAATTTCCAAATTATGATATAGCGCACCTAATATTTCCATTTGCGAAGCTGTCAACCCAAAACCTTCGAGAAAACGTTGACGGCTTCTACTTAGACGTTTTGTGATTTCCCAAAAGATACATGAAATATCTACATCTGAAATTCTTCCTTTATCGATAACCATTTTCTCTTACTTAATATGCGCAAAGATAATAAGTAAACTTATAATAAGAGGTCGAACAGAAAAAAACATTTATTTAGTTATATTTTATTAACCAATAATATTTATGAACAATATATCTTGAAAAATGATGGTTGCTAAAAACTGTGTTGAAATGCCTTCCGGAAAAAACCAATGCAAAATTACAAGTACCGAATTGCCAATCAATAAAAATTCGGTGAACAAAAGAAATTCCCCGATGAATAAGCATTTTCATGACATAAAATACAAAAAAGAGGGATAAGCCATAATTGCGCTTGTCCCTCTTTGGATATTTTTTTTTGCGGCTAATTGCTATTCGCTCTTTTTCACCTCAATGCACAATTCCTTGAGTTGTTCAATATCTATTTGAGAGGGCGCATCAATCATCACATCGCGTCCTGAATTGTTTTTGGGGAAGGCAATGCAGTCCCTGATAGAGTCCAAACCGGCAAAAAGCGACACCAACCTGTCGAGCCCAAAAGCCAAACCCGCATGGGGAGGAGCACCGTATTTGAAGGCATTCATCAAGAACCCAAACTGCGCCTGCGCTTTTTCGGGAGTGAATCCAAGCACCTCGAACATCTTTTCCTGCAAATCGCTGTTGTGGATCCGCACCGAACCACCTCCTACTTCCACACCATTAATTACCATATCGTACGCATTGGCACGGACAACTCCCGGGTCTGAATCCAAATATTCTATATCTTCTTTTTTGGGACTCGTGAATGGATGGTGTTTCGCAAAGAATCGTCCCAATTCTTCGTCTTTTTCCAACAAAGGGAAATCGATCACCCATAAGCAGTTGAATGTATCTTTATCCCTCAATCCGAGGCGATCGCCGACTTCGAGGCGAAGTTCGCACAATTGTTTTTGAGTTTTCTCAGTTTCGCCGGATAAGATTAAAATCAAGTCGCCTGGCTTTGCGTTGCAACGTTCGGCCCATTTTGCCAAATCTTCCGGCGTATAAAACTTATCTACCGACGATTTCAGCGTCCCATCCGTCTCGTAACGGACATAAATCAAACCTTTTGCCCCGATTTGCGGACGTTTCACAAAATTGGTCAATTCGTCCAACTGTTTCCGGGTATAAGAAGCAGCATTGGGAGCACAAATAGCACCCACATATTCGGCATCATCAAACACACCGAAATTCTTGCCAGCCGTCAAATCTTTGATTTCGACAAATTCCATTCCGAAACGTGTGTCCGGCTTGTCCGAACCATAATATTTCATGGCGTGGGCATAGGTCATTCTTGGCAATTCGGGAATGTCTATCCCCTTCACCACTTTGAACAAATGCTTTACCAATCCTTCGAAGATATTGAGCACGTCTTCTTGTTCCACAAAAGACATTTCACAGTCTATCTGCGTAAATTCGGGCTGGCGGTCGGCGCGCAAATCCTCGTCGCGGAAACATTTCACAATTTGGAAATAGCGGTCGAACCCCGACACCATCAACAATTGCTTGAACAATTGAGGAGACTGCGGCAATGCGTAAAATTCGCCCGGATTCATGCGGGATGGCACCACGAAGTCGCGGGCTCCTTCCGGAGTGGAACCGATCAACACAGGCGTTTCCACTTCCAAGAAATGCTGTTTATCTAAATAATCTCTAGTTTCAAAGGCAATCCTGTGGCGTAATTCCAAATTCTTACGCACGGGATTCCGCCGCAAATCCAAGTAACGGTATTTCATCCGAATGTCGTCACCACCATCCGTTTCGTCCTCGATGGTAAATGGGGGAACATCCGATTTGTTCAAGATAAGAAGTTTTGCAACATGGATTTCAATGTCACCTGTGGCAATATTGTTGTTTTTGCTCGAACGCTCTTTCACCGTTCCCGTCACTTGCAATACAAATTCGCGACCGAGTTTGTTAGCCTCCTCATAAAGATCTGCATCCAGATCTCTATAAAACGCCAACTGCGTAACTCCATACCTGTCTCGCAAATCGACAAACGTGATTCCACCACCCAATTTCCGGGACTTCTGCACCCATCCGGTAAGCACAACTTCCTTTTCGGCATCCGCCAAACGAAGTTCACCGCAAGTATGACTCCTATACATAAAGCAATTTATATTTTTTATCGGCTGCAAAAATACAGATTAATCACGGGAAATAAACACTAAAAATAGAAAATAAAAAAGTGGAAAATAATTTTGTCAATTAAAAATATTCACTACCTTTGCACCGCATTTGAGAAATCATGCACGGGATGTAGCGCAGTCCGGTTAGCGCACCTGCTTTGGGAGCAGGGGGTCCCAGGTTCGAATCCTGGTATCCCGACAACAAAAATATGAAGCACTTACAGAGATGTAGGTGCTTTTTTTATCTCATTATCCAAAACTATTGATCGCAAATTTTCATCCGCGACCGTCCATTTTCCCGCCAAATTTCGTAATTTCGTAAACTCAATCGTAGAAAATGATAGACCAAATTACCGTTGACCGCATCATGGATGCGGCACAAATAGTTGATGTTGTATCTGATTTCGTGACGCTCAAGCGCCGCGGGGTCAATTATGTGGGGCTTTGTCCGTTCCATTCGGACAAGACACCCTCTTTCTACGTGTCCCCGTCAAAAAATATTTGCAAATGCTTTGCCTGTGGCGAAGGGGGAACCTCCGTGCATTTCATCATGAAGCACGAGCAACTATCCTACTATGAAGCTTTAAAGTTTCTGGCAAAAAAATACAGCATCGAGGTCAAAGAGAAAGAGTTGACAGATGAGCAAAAACAAGCATTCAACGAACGGGAAAGCCTTTTTATTCTGAATAACTACGCCAAAGATTATTTTATAAACACCCTTCAAAACCACTTGGAAGGGAAAAATATTGGCCTCAGTTATTTTCGTGAAAGGGGGTTCCGGGATGATATTATAAAAAAATTCCAGCTCGGCTACAGCCTTGAGCAAAAAGATGCGTTGTATCAAGATGCCGTCAAAAATGGCTACAACAAAGAATACTTGTTCAAAACGGGCTTGGTGATTCAAGGGGAAAACAACTATGTTGCGGATCGTTTCCGTGGAAGGGTGATGTTTCCGGTGCATACCTTGTCGGGAAAAGTTGTTGCTTTCGGCGGACGCATTCTCAAAAAAGCCGAAAACACCGGTAAATACGTCAATTCTCCCGAAAGTGAGATTTACCATAAAAGCGACCAGTTGTATGGCATTTATTTTGCCAAACAGTCCATCACCAAGGCTGATAGATGCTATCTGGTGGAAGGCTACACCGATGTGATTTCGATGCACCAAGCGGGAATAGAGAATGTGGTCGCCTCCTCGGGAACGGCATTGACGCACGGCCAGATCAAGCTTATTCACCGATTCACGAGCAACATCACGGTGCTTTATGACGGCGATGCTGCGGGTATCAAGGCAGCATTGCGGGGAATTGATTTGCTGCTGGAAGAAGGGCTGAATATCAAAGTGGTGCTGCTTCCTGATGGCGAAGATCCCGACTCCTTTGCCCGAAAGCACAATGCCTCTACCCTACTCTCTTATTTGGAGCAAAACGAAAACGATTTTATCCGTTTCAAGACCAATCTGCTTCTGAAAGATGCAGGTAACGACCCGATCAAGCGTGCAGCATTGATTTCGGATATCGTGAAAAGCATATCGCTCATTCCCGACCAAATTATCCGTTCGGTTTATATCCGCGATTGCAGTGGATTGCTCGAAGTGGATGAACGGGTGCTGGTGAATGAAATCAACAAACAGATTTACTCAAATCTGGATAAGAAAGGTGCATCCAATTACCAACAAAATTCAGATCCGGTTCAAATTCCGGCTTACGCGGAAGCGCCGGAAGAAATTACCTCCTCACCGGCATATTCATCGGCATTGGATAAATTTGAACGCAATGTGATCTACTATGTGATTCGCTACGGCAACCTCCCATTGATTTCCGATCCCGAAGAGGCTCAAACGGACGAACCCATTCCAACCGTAATCGAATATGTGAAGTTCGATTTGGAACGGGACAACCTGCAATTCCAAAATCCATTGTTCCGGCAAATTTTTGAAGAAGCTGTTCTGCATTTGGAAGAGGAAGATTTCCATACAAACAAATTTTTCCTGTCACATCCCGATAATCAGATCAGTAAAATTGCCGCTGAAATTATGAGCGACCGCTACCAGTTGAGCAAAATTTACCTGAAGCAATACGGGGAAAATCTTCCGCGAGAAGAAACGCCCTTAGCCGAAGAATTGCAGCTTATGGCAAGTGTTCCCCGGGTGATGATTGAATTGAAATATGAATATTTTTCACTCCGAATGAAGCAGGTGATGGAAGAATTGTCGAAAGCTCAAAATAGTGGAAATATGGATCTGGCTATTGAAAAGATGAAGGAAAAAGCGCAACTGCAAATTATAAAAAAAGAATTGGTGAAGATCCTTGGAGAACGAATTGTATTGAAAATGTAAAATCATTTATTTGTAAATGCAGTTTTACGCATTTACAATTCAGCAAGTCCAACATTTAACTAAAAAAATATGAGCAGCAAAAGAATTCATTGTTTCCGCCACGTGCCATTCGAAGGGCTGGGCTGTATAGAGACATGGTGCAAAGGTAAGTCATATCCGATTGCCTATACCAATTTTTACGAGGCCGATTATCAGATTCCATCTTCAGCCGACTGCGATGTGCTGGTTGTGATGGGCGGCCCGATGGGTACTTACGAAGAGGACAAATACGAGTGGCTGAAACTCGAAAAGAAGGTTATCAAAGAGGCTATTGACAACAACAAGGTGGTGATCGGGATTTGCCTCGGATCGCAACTAATTGCCAATGCTTTAGGGGCTGAAGTGTATAAAAACAAAGAGAAGGAAATTGGCTGGTGGAGCATCCAGTTTACAAATGAGGGGAAAAACATTGCTCCATTTGACACTTTTGGTGACGAAATCACCATTTTCCAATGGCACGGCGACACATTCGATTTACCTGAAGGCGCAGTCCGCATTGCATCCTCCGAAGTTTGTCTGAACCAAGCATTTATTTACAACGAAAAAGTGTTGGGATTGCAATTCCACTTCGAAGTGGATGAAGAAGGCATCCAACTGATGAGCGGAGGCGATTTGGAAGAACTCAATCAAGGAGGAAAATACGTTCAGACAATGGATCAAATCAAGGCTGGCGAAGGAATTATTCCCGCCAACAATGAATTGATGTTCCGCATTTTGGAAACATTGGTGGGCTAAGCCTGACTTCATACAAAAACACATCAAACTTTCACACCTAACCGATTGAAGCTTTTAATCTTAGTCATTCAGTTACAATATTATATTGACAAATAAAACTTGACAATATTGTTCTTACTCCAGAATTTCACTATAATAACGTCATCATAAAATAGATAGATAAATGAAAAGATTTGAGAATAAGACACTCCTAATCACTGGTGGAAGCAGTGGTATTGGCTTGGCTGGAGCAGAAAGGCTTGTGAATGAAGGTGCAAAAGTTTTAATCACCGGAAGAACAGAAAAACATATAAATGCCGCTGCCGAAAGATTAGGTACAAACGCTATAATTATAAATGACAATGCTGAAGACAATGAATCTCCAGCCAGACTTGTTTCCATTGTAAAAGAGTATGGAAAAATTGACGGACTTTGGCTAAATGCAGCCTATGCAGTTGGCGCCACCTTGGATCGAATGAACAAGGAAATGATTGAAAAAATGTTTCAAGTAAATGTAATCACACCAATGTTACAAATGGGGGCTCTGTCCCCATATATTAAAGATGGTGGTTCTGTTTTGGTAACTTCGTCGAGTGCTGTGTATGAAGGCCAATCCTCCGTTTCATTATATTCTGCCAGCAAAGCTGCAATTTTGGCTGCAGCCCGCTGTTGGGCAACAGAACTTGCACCTCGAAACATCAGAGTGAATTCGCTCGTCCCTGGACCAATAACAAGTAATCTACGTTCTTCTCTTCCTGATGAATTACGTAAGCAATTTGAAGATGGGCTTGCCAAAACAGTGTTACTCAAACGTATCGGAAACCCGGAAGAAGCGGCTGCTGTAGCTGCATTTTTATTATCTGAGGAATCAAGCTATGTGACCGGAAGTTCATACATTGTTGACGGTGGATTATTGATGATATAAAAAGAGGGGCTGTCTCTGAAGTATTTTGAAGTACAAATCACTAAAATTTCGATTATCGATTTTTCATTGAAAATAAACAAACTATTTATCCAGTGAATTTTGGAAACCAACGGTCAGGGGAGCTACATTAGCACAATGAACGTTTTTCTGAAACAGCCTCATCAACCATCAGATCTTTATATATATCTTCTTCTTGTCCATCACGTATCCCACCGACCAACAGACGAGCATGTAAGCAATTGCAAAAAGAAATGCACCGGTATAATCACCAACGGGCTTGAAAATATGCACGAATATCCACCTGAACAAATTTGCGCCGCCCACTGGGGTTATGTACAAAAGAATGACCAAAAGTTCCGACAGGAGGTAGATAGCCAATGTGTTTCGTCCAAAGACTTGGAAAAAGTAAACACCTCGGGTTCTTTGCTTCAAATCGGTGTAATAGGCAATCATAGCCAACAGGAAACAATCGAGCCCGACAGTGACCAGCACATAGGAGCTTGTCCACAGTTTCTTGTTGATCGCAAAGCCGTAATTCCACATAAAACCCAGTGCAAGAAGGATAAAACCGACCAATAGTATTTTGGAAAGTGCTTCATAGCTTGCTCCTTTTTTACGAATATAGTCGCCTACCCAGAAACCTGCAATCACATTCACAAGAGCTGGTAGCGTACTCAACAATCCCTCGGGATCGAATGCAACACCTTCACCATGATAAAGATGAGTTTCACCAAACAACCTCAAGTCCAGATCTAGTACCGGATTGTGTTGCAAGTCGAAGCTTCCGTACAGCGTATAAATAGCCCAATAGCCTAACAGGATCAAAACGCTTATCACAACCGACCATTTCGGTTTCAGATAATAAAGGATCAACGCGCCGATTCCGTAACACAAGGCAATGCGTTGCAATACTCCGAAAATCCGTGTTTCTGAAATTGGAAAAGACAAAATATGAAAAGATGAATCCACCCGGAAAAAGGGAAACCAATACATCAAATATCCCAGAAGAAAAATAATGAATGTCCGCTTAAAAATTTTGTAAAGCACCTGCGAAGAAGCCATATTGCGCCATTTGTCCATAGCAAAACTCATGGACGAACCCACTGCAAAAAGAAAGGACGGAAACACCAGATCGGTAGGTGTGAAACCATCCCAGATGGCATGTTTGAGCGGAGCATAAGTGGTGGCACCGTCTCCTGAAGTATTCACAATAATCATAAAACAAACTGTCAATCCCCGAAACACATCGATTGCCAGCGAGCGGTTGTTTAATTTCATTTTGTACTTTGTTTTATTTGTAGTGCGTATTTATTATGCAATTTTTTACCGATTTCTATCGTGTTGCCAATTGGGATGGGAGAATAATAATTGGAATCTTCCGACCAATTCCATGACAATTCGTTCACTTTTTCCAAAACAGACTTTTCGTCCAACAGAGTATTCATTTCTACCGAAGTTATGGCATCTTCCAACAAAATTTTCCACCGGGCGGCGTAGTAATCCTTCATCAATCCGGCAATGGAGCGATTGGCGTAATCATTCAGATCTCGCCCTTTCTCCCCCCAAACTGTGATAATCTTGCGGGCATCTTTTTCGTAATACTTCTTTTCAGTAAGTGCAGTGGTCATCGATTTGGCATCGGCAATCCATTTTCCAACGAGAAAGTTTCGGTTGGAAGCCAGCAACTGATCAATGTCGGCAAACAATCCCTGGATTTTGGTTGCGTACTCACGCATCAGTTTGGCATCTTTCTTCCGATAAGCAGCCGTGAATTGATCCCGGAGAACGATAAAATAATTCCCCAAGACTTGCTTTCCAACAACGGTTAGGTCGTTTTTGAAAAGATCGGAACTCGCATTACTTTTGAGCATCAACTCCCATGCTTTCAACAAATCACGATTGTCGTATTTTATTTCCGGATTAACAGTCCAGTTGAAAAACTTTTCAAGCGTAGGTTTCGAATTTGTCAGATCCCCTTTTCCCACATTGGAATAATCCACATACACTTTGTCGGTAAGTATTTTCCAAGCCGCTTCCAGATTCGCATCCCTCTTTCCGGCTCTGGATACTGCATATATTTGGGAAAACTTTGCAGCCGAGGTATTTTGCCATGCTTTTTCAAGAATGTATTCGTACATCACCGGATTGTTGCCAAAACCCTCCAAAGTTGCACCTAATCCCCAGAAATTTTTCCCGCCATTTTTGAATGTATTTTCAATCTTTTCATCCACATCCTTGAGATTCCCGCTCAAGGTGGTGTTTCCTCCAAAATTTCCGAGATAGCACCAGATGTAAGGTTGTCCAAAAAACGATTCGGTACGTTTCCATACTTCCACATTGTCGCAGAAGTAGTCGAGCAAGATCATTTTATTCTGCGGGACAGCCTGCAGAAAGGCTTTGATGCGCTCGTTTGTCCATTTGTCCTGCATGAAGTAGAATATCCACCCCATTTGCAGCCATTGGGCATCTTTGTCAAATGAAGCCATCGTTTCATAGATGTTTTTCGAAACGCTTGCCAGGTATTCGGGTTCCCAACTTGGAGGAGTCACTTCGTTGAAAGGGTCCGTGCCATACACATGATCCGTACCAAACAGGCGGGTTTGTTCTTTTAAAAATTCATGCTGTATTTTTGCGAAGAGTGTATCAAAAGAATCCAAGAAGTAGCTTTGATATTCATTGCTGAAGTTGCCCCACTCTCCCAAAGAGGTTATTTTTGCATGGGGATATTTTTCAGCAAGTGACTTCGGAACATGTCCTGCGAAAGCCGGAAGCACTGGCTTCATATTGAAAGCCCGCTCCCTCTGCAAGATCTGCTTTTGCAATTCGGCTTGACCATCAATCCACGACATGGGCAACGGCCCTTCCCAATAGTCGATATTGGCCATTCGATGCCAAGGCAAATAGGCGGGTCCGGTAAAGAAGCTTCGAATCTGAACGTCGCTTAGCCCGAATTTTTTCCAAACATTGAGCCAGACTTTTTCCTGTCCAGTGATCGCCAACGGAAGATTCACCCCGTTGAGCGCCATCCAGTCGATGAAGTGTTCCCAATCTCTCCACTTCCACCAAGTCATGGTATAACCAAAAGTGCAATAGTTCAGGAAGAATCGGTTTTGCACGCGGGCTTCAATTTCAATAGGAGCGGAAACAGCCGGCAGCTTCGCTGGAAGTAATGTCTTATCACCCACGTACCAAGAAATGGTTGTATAGCAGTAGTTTTTGAGGAAATAATTCAGCCCGACAGCCATTGAATTGGCGTTGTCTGCTGTGATAAGCAATTTCCCTGATTGGCTTTCCAACCGAAAATAACCTTTATTCAAAGATCGATTTCCTTTCTTGAATGTAATTGATTTACTGAATGATGGGGCGATTCGTGAGAGCAATCCTTCCGCTGTTTTCACATCGCTAGATTGCGCAAACAACGACATTGAAATAATAGAGCAAATGAGTGCAAAAGTGAGTTTCATGATCAAATAATTAAACGCTTAAAGATAGTATCTTTTTGCATAATCTTTTATTTCCAAATCACAAATTATTTTCACGGGGAAAAATTTCAGAGATTTATCTATGCATAAATTTACAACAAAACATCATGCCAAGCCTTCGGGTTTAATCCTAAGCCACGAATCAACAAGGGCAGTCTCAAACATCTGCAACTCAACCCAAGTAATCAAATGTAGAGTTTATTCTAATTGAATCTCATATCCTATTCATGCTATAAAGAACAAAAATAAGTAAAAATGACATATACAAGATAGGAAATACCCCCAAAAGTGTCTTTTTGTCATAAAAACAAGATGAAATTCGTTTGGCATATAGTTTGAATATTTTCTTTACGGATGACGGTTTTGAAAAAGCCGGAATCGAAAATTAAATGAATTATTAAACTAAAGAATAGGAGGACAAAACTATGATGCCTGTAAGAAGATCTCAAAATTGGTTGCCAAGTATTTTCAACGATTTTTTTGACAACGAGTGGATGGCTAAAGCCAATGCTACAGCTCCGGCCATCAATGTGATTGAATCTGAAAAAGAGTATAAAGTGGAAGTCGCTGCTCCGGGAATGACAAAAGATGATTTCAATATCCGGGTGGATGAAGACAACAATCTCGTGATTTCGATGGAGAAAAAGGTAGAAAACAAGGAAGAGAAGAAAGACGGCCGTTACCTACGTCGTGAATTCTCTTACTCAAAGTTTCAACAAACAATGATCCTACCAGACAATGTGGATGAAGGAAAGATCGCAGCCAAAGTGGAAAACGGCGTCCTGCTGATTGAAATTCCAAAATTGAGCGAAGAACAGATTCGGAAAAATGAAAGGTTGATTGAAATTGCCTAAGCCTGCAATAGCTTGCTTGAATAGCAATTAAGCAAAAGAAAGACTTCTCAGGGATGCTTTGGTAAGCATTTGAGAAGTCTTTCTTTTGTTGAATTTAGGCTTAAAGGCCAAATTTTCGTATCCTATTTTTTGAACGGAGTTTCTTTTAAATACACTTTATAGTCCTTTATCATTCCCGGTTTGTTTGCTTCGGCCCGTGGCAAATAAGAAAATCCGCTAATGGTTTTCTTTTCGCCCAAGTCAATCACAATCTGGTGTGGGAATGGAGTCGGATTTTTGGAATAATTGGTGTGCCAAATGGTGGATTCCTGCAAGTCGAACACATTGCTGGCAATGTTGTTTGCATCGTCCGTTTCCTCGCTATCGGCATATACCACTTTCCAATGTTGGCGCGAAACATTTTTACCATCTTCGCCCTGCATTTCCAATTCGGCAATGGCGGCATACGGTTTGCCATCGTATGAGCTAAGCGCTTCAAGGCAGAAATAGCGTGTTGTGATAGGCTTTTCAAACTTCACTTGCTGCCATCCATGCCCGTCGGCAAATGTACCCCGAAGCACAGGGGTTTCATTTGTCAAATCGAGATTTTCTCCTTGTTTGCGGTGCGTGTAAGCGGCACCGGGAGCCAAAACATCGAGAATCGGCTGGCGCAATCCCTGTGTGGAAGCTTCTTTGGGCGAAGCCAGATCAAATATGACGATTTCGTTTTCTCCTTTTTTTAGCCAACACCCAGGCAAATAGAGGGTTTGCTGAGGCCCGATGTTCCAAAAACGGCCCAGATTATAACCGTTCACATACACAAATCCTTTGCTCCAATTGCTTACATCGATGAAAGTATCCCCTGTTTTATCCAATCGGAAAGTAGCGCGATAGAATGCCGGTTTGTCTTTCGGAACCGAGGCTGCTTTGTAAGATTTATCCTTCGCAAATTTGTAATCAGTCGGGATATTATACACCTGCCAGTTTTTCAAGTCCTTAATCCCTTTTTGGGATTTGAGTTCCACCTTCTTAGTGATTCCTTTCCAATCGTAAATTCCTTTTCCAAAATTCATGCGTCCCATGGCTTCAACCAGAATATCCAGCACAGCACCTTTCTTCACGACAGGAATCAGGATGGTGTTTTCGCCTTTCATGCGGCTCAACACGCCAATACGCTTGCCATTCACATACACCTGTGTCCAGTCGTTGGCATCAGTCAATATAAGTGACTGCGGAACATCCGAGGCTTCCAGGGTGGTGCGATACAAGATGCTACCCCATCCTTGGTCAAAAAACTCCATCGATTTCACATCGTAGCTCTCTTTGGGCTGCGGGAGGTTTTCGAACAAGGGCGCAATCTGAGTAAATTTGATGGTAGGAACAGAGATCGTGGATATAGAATCGGGTACTTCCGGCAATGTTTCGCCCTGTGGCAAATATTGCTTCAATAAATTTCTCACTTCGAAATACTTCGGAGTCACTTTTCCCGATTCATTGATGGGAGCATCGTAGTCGTAAGAGGTACATGTGGGTGAAAAATTGGGGAAATTAGCTCCCGCCCAATGGTCAAAACTTGTTCCACCGTGAGTCATATACAAACTGAAGGAAATATTCTTGTCAAGCATCTCTTTCATCCCGTTCACCAATTCTTGTGCACTGCGGGTTTCGTGCTTGGCACCCCAATGGTCGAACCATCCCGACCAGAACTCACTACACATCAGCGGCGTGTTTGGGCGAAGTTCTTTCAATTTGCGGAACTGGTCGTCTATTTTTGCTCCTGTTCCAAAATTCACGGTCCACAGCAAGTCATCCAAGGCATTGTTCTGGAAATTTGAATTCCAGTCGCATTGGAAAAGCGGCACATCGGTGAATCCCGATTCGCGAACAGTGTTGCGGATTGCCTCAATATAAGGCTTGTTGGTGCCATAAGAACCATATTCGTTTTCGACTTGCACCATAATGATGTTTCCACCACGGGTGATTTGCAAGCCGGCCAATTGCTTGCCCACCTCTTTCATAAATATCTTGGTACGAGCAAGGTAATAAGGATCGTTTTCCCGCAACTGGATGTCTGCTTTTTTGAGCAACCACCAAGGCAAACCGCCCATTTCCCACTCGGCACACACATATGGTCCGGGGCGTACAATCACGTACATACCGTTTTTCTGAGCCAAACGACAAAATTCGGCCAAATCTTTTTGCCCTGTGAAGTCAAATTTACCTTCTTGTTCTTCGTGGTAATTCCAAAAGACATAAAGACAGATAGAATTCATGCCCAATGCTTTGCACATTTGGATCCGGTGTTCCCAATAGGCTTTCGGAATGCGGGGATAATGCAATTCGGCAGCTTTCACCACAAAAGGCTTTCCATTCAACAGGAAAGTCTTATCACCCACCTCAAAAGTAGCTTTCTTAGAATCGGCTGCCCGAGCAGATAAAAATACAGCCAAGATTAAAAGTAAGGTCAATAGTTTTTGTTTCATAATCATCATTAATTTATATTTTTTACTTCCAAGACATACACCATTTGCGGCTCTATATTTGATTTTCCTTCACCATCCGCTTGTTCGGTGTATTCAACGAATAGATGCAAACGTTTTTTTGTTCTCCACAACTCTGTATCAAAACTCGGTTCCCATGAACCAACAGAAAAATCGGTCAAATCCGAAATTGCCCATTTTCCGTTTTCCAAGTCGCTGCACGAAGCCATGGAAACTTTCGATCCGCGTTCTTCATCCCGAAAGAAAAGCTTCAAGGTTATCTTCTCCCCTCTCCTTTCGGAGACAAGTTGCGGACGGGAAATCGGAATGCGCTTGGTGCCTCCTCCTTTCAACGAAAAAGCTGTCTTTCGGAAATCGAGATTGGACACTTTCCACGATTCCCGGTCGTGATATACGATATGGTATTGAGGAGTCGAAGAACCTTTTTCCCTGTAATAAGTCGCTATATACGGATTCCCATCGTTGTCGGCAGTCATCGTTGTCTGATTGATCAATTCGGAATTTTGAGGAATAAGACAGGCATATTCTGCCGAAGTGGCATTGATAGGCAAGGCATATGGTTTGCCGGCAGAGGTTTTCCAAGTTTTCCCGCCATCTTCCGACTTGGCATAACACATGTCGTGATTGGTTTCCACCATCCACGTTTCACGCCACACCCACGAAAGATGAATCACTCCCCAGTTATCCACATAGGCTTGCCAATAGGCATTGCGGTTGTTTTCACCATCGATCAAATTCTTCTGCAATTGCGTCCAAGAGCGATTTTTCAAGTCGTAGGTATTCAACACCAAATTGCCACGACCAGAACTTCCATCGCGATACATAAACAACAAATGGCCGTCGGGCATCCTGAAAAATTCAGGATAAGTGACGTTGCCTTCGTTCTTGCCTGTCATTGGCTCACGCTTCCCCATTTCCAACGAATAAGGCTGAGAAGAACGGGCGTAGTTCAAGGCATTGCCATGATGATCCCAAGAAATATGCAGGAAACCGTTGCCATCTACCATGATGCTGATAGAATTGTGCGCATCGCTAACATTCCCCTTGAATGGTGTCTTTTTAAGAGTCCAGACAGCTCTTCCAAGTTTTCGCTTGCCTAAAGTCACAAAACCATCGGCATCGTAAAAAGCTATGAACTGATATTTTCCAGCCGTTACGAGGGAATTTTTCCGAAAAACAACCGTGTTGACGGAATTATTAGCCCAGCCTTTAGCAACCGGAATCAAATCTTGCGCTTGAGCCATGTGAAGTGCCCAAAAAAGCACAAAAGACAATAGATATCGTACCATTTATTTTGTAGTTTTCTGATATACCCTTACATAATCCACCTGATAGTTCATAGGGAAAGCACTCTCGTCGGGCTTCCCGCCATTGTCGCCTCCGATTGCCAAGTTCAAAAGCAAGTAGTGTGGTTGGCGAAAAGGATTCGCAAAATTGCCTAAAGACCCGTTTTGGGTATTTTTCAATAAAGTCTCGTTCACCATCTGGTCGTCAATATAGAGGCGAATCGCATCTTCGTCCCAATCCATACGCCACACATGAAATTTATCGGCCCATTTTGAGTCTTTCTTCAGAAAATCCGAAAACGGAATTCTGGATGAATTCCAAACAGCGTTCCAACGCTTCCCGGCTCCCCAAGCCGTGTTGGCTAAAATGTGTGGCTGGTCGTTGACTTGGTAATATTCCATTATGTCGATTTCACCGTTCGATGGCCATTCCATCTCCTTACCCAATGTCCAAATAGCAGGCCAAGCCCCTTTTGCTGTTGGAATCTTGGCTCGTACTTCGAATCGCCCATATTGGAATTCTTTGGTTCCACGGGTGTTGATCGAAGCGGATGTATAATTTGCAAACTGACGGCTAGTTCTCCGGTCTTTAGTTTCTTGATTGTAGTTAGGATTAACCTTTTTTTCCTTTCTTGCAGAGATAGTCAATACACCATCCGAACAACTCGCATTTTCGGGTTGGTACCATTGATCTTCATTGTTGCGTACAAAACCTTTTTCAAATTTCCAGACTTCGGTATTTGGTGCACCTTCGTGATCGAATTCGTCATTCCATAACAATTTGTAGCCAGAAGTTTCTGTTGCAGCCACCTGAGTTGCCAAAAAACCAGCAAATTCATTCAGAGTCCAATCGTCGTACCACTTCACGACAGGCAATCCACTCTCAAAAGTGATTGGCAACCAGATATAACGGCCATCGATCGGATTAGTAGGTCTCCATCTATCGGCCATGAAGATAAATTGGTCTTTTTTTCCCTGTATGGGAAGAATAAAAGTACTTTGTGAATGAAAAGTCAGCGAGGCATCCTTCCCTTGGCATGGATTGCCGTAGCGTTTCCATTCTCCCAATATATTGTCTGCGACTAACAAACGGGCCTCATTAGGATCCCATCCTGTGCATCCGGAAGCAATCATAAAGTATTTGCCATTGTTTTTGAAAATAGCGGGAGCCTCGTTGTGCCCGGCAGGATCGACCCTGATGTATTTTCCTGTATGGCTGAGATAATCATCCGATAGTTCTGCGATTTGCAAGGTAAGATTATCTTCCGAAGAATAAACCTGGTAGGCCTTTCCATCGTCATCGACAAATAAAGTCATGTCACGCAGCATCTGCCCTTTCTGAAAATCACGGCGCACAAACAGTCCGTCACGAATAGCGGAAAACCATTCAGGTGTCCACCACTTGGAATATTTTTCGGGAATTTCCTTTGAATTAATTTGCGATTGTGACATATTGATAGGCCAATACCCGGCATTCACCCTATCGGATTTCAAATAGGTGAATGGGCCTGCAGGATTTTTGCTCACGGCAATTCCTGTATAAGCAGCCTCGTATCCCCGTCCTGAAAGTTCGTGGTGAAAATACATCACAAACATTTTTGCTTTTGGGTTGTAAATCACTTTCGGGCGCTCGATGATGCAGCCTTTGACAATGGGGCTGCTTTTGTTGTTCGAAACGGGCAATGCCACCGACTCAAACTTCCAATTATAGAGATCTAAAGAGGAATAGCAAGTAACCCCAACCAAGGCAGCATTTGAATTTTCGGATTTATGTTCTCCATACCAATAATATTTTCCATCGTAAAACAAGACACCACCGCCATGGGCATTGATGATGTTGCCGTCGGTGTCAAACCAAAGTTTGCCGGGACGGAAGGAAGAGTAAGAGGTATTAGCATTCAACCTATTCATTGGTGATAAACAATAACTAAATATGATACTCAAAAAGAATAGGGCTACCTTTTTTTTAAAAATAGGAGAATCAATTAATCTGATAAATTTCATTATAAAAATATTATGAGTAAAGTTTCCAAAAATTCCTCTTAAATAAGAAAATTAAATTCCCCATAAATACTTCTTAAGTATGATATATGGGGAATTTAACCTTGGATAATACTATATTAACTCAATCATGTTTAAATAAACGAGATATTTGATTTTTTATTCCCTCCGCACCTCATTTACCATCCTGCATTCTGGTCAATAACAGCACCGGTATTCGTGTCAATGACAGTTTGCGGTATGGGAAACAATGTCCAGTCGGTGATTTCAGATCCAGTAGGTAAAAAATATCCTCCCCAGAAGGATTGTGTTGCGATATACATAGCATGGTTATTGATGCTAGTAATCCCGTCACTTCCCATTCTTAATAAAGTGACCCAACGCCTTTCTTCTCCATATAATTCGCGAACCCGTTCATCCAAGATATATTGGAGAGAGATATCGTCTGTCGTGCATAATAAACTACAGTTAGCCCTATTTCTCAGCAAATTTATATCAGCTACTGCCGCAGTAGTGTTGCCTGCGCGAAAATAAGCTTCAGCCCGTAATAAAATTGTTTCAGCAGACCTACATGCATATTGGTCAGAGTAGATATTAGAACGATTCCCTCCATCGCTTAAGTCATCATACCCCCAATCATCTATAGGGGCAAACTTAGTCCAGATTGGGAAAAACTCGGTGATTTTTTGTGAGGTATAATCCAACATGTCATAATCCACGGTATCACCATATAAACTATGAACGGTATCTGTACAAAGGAAGTAACGGCGGATATTACATGGGTCATTTCTCATATCATCACTATAAGTACTATCCCATACATCGCTTATAACATAAGTAGTTGGAGAAATAACACCAACACCACGTCCTCCAAAATAGGCACATACATTTCCTCCCAAATAGAGGTCTGTATCTATATTTCCTGCCCATGGCCCTGATTTCGCATTCGACTCAGTGTAGGTACTATTCCATATAACATCCCGGAGTACCGGAGACATTTCACGGGGAGTGTTCACATAATTGTTTCCTCCATAAGTCAGATAAACTGTATAATCATTTTGTAGTGTCCAAATAGCTTCCGTGTTTCCCTCGCTGTAATCGTAATTGCCCTCTTGGAATAAGTCGAAGAAAACATTTCCATCTGGATAGTATGCAGCTATGTCATTTTTGGTTGTGCCTCCCGATGAAGAAGCACGTGTTCCAAAACGCTCGGTCATAAGCGGATGCATTGAAATAACAGTGTCTGCATAAGCTATGGATTTAGCCAAATACGTAGCATCGTTGTCATTGATCGTAGCTAAAGCAAGATACGCTTCAGCTAAAAAATGACAAGCAGCTCCTTTGGCTACGCGCCCGGCTTCAGACGGGTAATCTGGCAAAGTGGCTGCAGCAGCCTCAAGGTCGTTAATTGCGAACAAATATGTTTCTTCACGTGAAGACCGAGTAAAATCCAGCTTTAAAGTTTCATAAAACTGATCCACCAAAGGCACTCCACCAAAAAGTTCGCCTAAAGTCAAATATGCATATCCCCTGAGAAACATGATCTGCCCGTAATCTTCATTTTTATCATCGGTGCTATCCCAAGTCAACCCGTCTGTATTATAACCCACAAGTGATTGGTTGGCATAATTGGCAAGTTGGTACATGGCATCGTATATCTTACTTGCAGAATTAGAGGAAGCAGACCAATTTGAAAAGTAAGAGTAGCCATACCCACTTGATCTAAAATATGGAGTATCCATTACATCTGCCCCTAAGCCTTTCATGAATTTATCAATTTGATACCAATACCGGATATGGACATACATATTCGTTATAGAAGCCTTGACCTGATCCACTGTTTCGTATGAATTATCCGTCGTATATACAGTGTTGGCCTTTTCCGTTAGGAAAGCATTGTCATTACAACCGCAAAGACCGAGTGTCAAAGTAAGGGCTGATATATATATATATTTAGTTGTCTTCATAATTATTATTATTAAAATGTCATATTTACGCCAAAGGATACTGTTTTAGAAAGTGGGTAGCCATAGCTATAACCACTACCTAGCGTCTGTTGGATTTCAGGATCTCCACCTTCCCAACCAGTAATTGTAAATAGATTCTTACAAGCTGCATAGAATTTGAGGTTTTGGATGGCATAGCGTTTCAGTATTGATTGCGGAACGAGATACGATAAACTCACATCCTGCAGGCGGACAAATCCATATCCTTGTAGAGGAGTATAATTACTATTCGTGTAGCCTATCCTTGGATACTTGTTGCTCATATTCTCTTCGGTCCACCAGCCATGATTCAGGTTATTGTCGCCAACTACATCGGAGGCCGTTCTGAAAGCATAATAATTCTTTGCCTGGCCATATCCATTTCCGCCAAACACTCCTGTAAATAAGGCATATAATTCAAAATCCTTATATTTGAATGTATTTCCAAAACTCATCCGGAAATTTTCCTTGGTATATCCAAGAATTGTGCGGTCTGTTGATGTTATTGCTCCATCCGAACTCCCATCTAAATTTGCGAATTTAACATCACCTGCTACAGCACCGTTAGCGGAAATATATTCAGCGTCATCTGTCTGAACAATACCAATAGGTTTGTAACCGTAGATTGCCCCAAGAGATTTATTTAGAAACAGGGAGTTCGTTATATCATCTTCTCCGTCTCCATATAGCTCCTTGAGCTTATTTCTGTTGAGGTAATAAGATAGTGTTGAAGACCACTTGAAATCTTTTGTCTGGAGATTAACGGTGGATAAGTTTATTTCTATTCCCATGTTGTTCACTTGCCCCATTGTTGCATATATCGAAGTCAATCCATTTATCATAACAGGAATAGTCCTGCTAAAAATTTGATTTGTTGTTTTGGAAAAATAACCATCAAATTCAATATGGATACGGTCTTTTAATAAACCTAAGTCAAAACCGTAATTGATAGATTCAGTGGATTCCCAAGCAAGATCTGCATTTCCCATTGATGTAATACGTTGCCCCCAGCTAACCTCTGAAGTATTACCAAAGGTGTAACTATAGCCTCCTGATTGGCCTAAGGTGATTTTGGACATTGTTTCATAAGGAGAGAGGCTTTGATTACCATTTTTTCCCCAAGATGTTTTCAACTTCAAGTAATTTATAAGTGAAATCTTTTTCAAGAAGGGTTCATTGGAAATGGTCCAGGCAACTCCAATTGCAGGAAAGCTTCCCCATTTATGATTGGCTCCAAAAACAGATGATCCATCTCGACGTAAAGATAAATTTAGGTGGTAGGTATCTTTGAAATTGTAATTAATACGTCCTAAATAACCCACATCAGTCTTTAGAGTATCATTTATGCTAGATATTAATTGTGTCCCAGCTAAAGCTAATCCCCAATATCCTAAATTAGTATTACCTAAGGATGAAAAATCCGACCCTGTGAATTTACGGTAATTGTATTCATAAGAGTCTCTCGTATATACATAGGTAACATCTAGGAAGTGGTCTCCAAATTGACGAGTAAAATTAACAATGTTGTCCCATACCCATGAAGTATTTTTGGTGCGGGCACTGTAACCATTCGCTGATGCTAAATAATCTGCCACTGTTGATGTTGCGTAACGATCCTCGTCTTCCCCCTCCAAAACATAATAGCCTTCGTGGGTAAAATAGTCTTTTTCAATATTTTCTACTGAATAACTTCCGTTCATCCTATAACTGAGGCCTTCTAACCATGGACATTTAATCAAAATGTTCCCTTTTAGGCCTGTAGTTGCATAAATGTCATGGTCGTCAATAGTCCCACTCTTGACATTCCAAAGAGGATTCAACCGATAAACGCCTTCGTTAACAGGATACTTTTCAGGCATGCCGTTGTCTCTCGTTGACTTTCCATAAGGGCTAAGGCGAACAGCCTGATACAAGTTATACGTTGTTGGTCCGGAATAATCATTTACAGTATAATTAACTTGCCCTCCGATCTGCAGCCAGTTGGTTATATCGTTTTGTAATTTTGCTGTAATTCCAATACGATTATAATCATCCCCGATGACAATACCTTTTTGGTCAGAATAAGAACTTGATAAAAAATAATTCATCTTCTCGCTCGCACCAGAGATTGATGCGGAATAATTTTGTAAAACGCCTGTGCGTGTAACATAATCAAACCAATCAATCGTTTTTCCATTTTCGTAATTTTCATATTCAAATGTATTCATCCATGTGGGATCTGCATTTTCATCCAATCCGCTAAGGAGATTGACTTTTTTCACATAATCACTCGGACTTAAAACATCAGGTTTCGCTGTAGCAGTAGATAGCGCAATAGAAGAACTTATATTGATAATGGGTTTTCCTATTTTTCCTTTCTTGGTAGTGATCATTATGACCCCGTTAGCGGCTTGCGAGCCATATGCAGCCAAAGATGTTGCATCTTTCAGAACACTTATGCTTTCAATAGTTGAAGGATCTATATCTCGATAGCTTCCCATGTATATCATGCCGTCAAGTACAATCAATGGAGATGTTCCACCATTAACAGATTTTTGCCCACGCACCAACAACGAGGGTTCCTGCCCTGCACCCTGCTGCTGGGAAATTGTAATTCCGGTGACTGTTCCTCGAAGAACATCTAGTGCGCTTGTTGTTGGCTGTAATGCCAAAGGTGTGTTTTCTGTTTTTATTGTTGACACAGAACCAGTAAAATTTTTCCTTTTGGTAACCCCATAACCAACCACAACAACTTCCTCCAGCAGCTTGTTATCTTCTATCAAAGTAATAGTAATCGGTTTGCCTATAGAAACTTTGATCGTCTGATTGTTATATCCAACATAAGAAATATCTAATAGCGCCGTTGCCGGAACAGAAATAGTAAAATTTCCATCAACATCTGTTGTAACGCCATTCGTTGTTCCATCTTGGACAACAGTTACACCAATCAGAGGTTGTCCATTAGAGTCAACAACCTTTCCTGTGACTTTTTCTTTATTCTGAGCAAATGCTGTAAACCATTGGACAGATAATAGCAAACTAAGTAAAACCAAGGATAGCATCCTCCCAATCGGCCTCGATGAATTTGATTTTTTCATAGAATTTATATTAAGTTGGTATTCAAAAAATTTATATATCGATGGGGTAAAAGTATAAACAAAAAATAAAGGCGATTAAAACGAATTCTTAAATAACTGGCCGTGAATTTCTTTTAAACAACATTGAATGAATATCAAACGTTCTTCCTGGGTTATCTTGTGCTAACTCTTTTCAAATCAAGTTTTAGAACTATTCAAAAACAAAGCCCCATGAGTTGAACAACAAACAAAAACGTTAAAACATACCAAAAATTAATGAAATTCAGAGGTCTTATTTAACTTATAAAGAAGTTGATAATATTACCGGAAGCCCTGAGAGGTTCTTTTAACCGATATGTCGGACAAGCAACCCGATTTCTTCTGGTAGTATTTTGACATCTACAACCAAGATTCCTTATCTAAAAAGTTCTGGATAAAATTCAAGGAAACTCATCTTATCGTATTTCTGGTATCGTTATCATAATAAACTTCCACCAGTTTATCAAGATCAACATTCTGCGGATAATCGTTTCCTACAACAGCAATTGAATTCGGGACAAACTATCTTTGGCAAGATTGAAACAACAGACATCCAACCTCCATCTATATCATTGCCGTCAATAAGCTATCAACCAACAAATAGCAGCCCCACCTTTTGCTTACTTTTCAAATTTCCAAACAGGTCAAGTAATTAAGATTTTCGGTATCATCTTTTGGGTAAGATTGACCACTCCATGCTTTTTACGGTGTCCAACCTTGCGCAGGGAAAGTCAAAAAAGAGTGATTCATCGGCCGAGAAGCCTTATAGCAGAAACACCAAACAAGTTGTTTACATGCTCCCATTGTTGCCCAAGTCTTTCTGCGTTTGCTACAGGCGAACATCATGGGGCCTTACTTTCCCACCGCTCAACATATGAAGCATTTCCTCCTATACCGGCATTGCTTTTCAATACCAATGCGCACAATTTCTGGTGTTGGATTTCTTCCGGCGTTTCGTCATTGCGCAATACCTTCCATCACTTGAGCAATATTCCCTATCACGATCCACGTTTAGCCTTTTCTTTGGGCCAAATGAGGGAATAGCGAATCGAATCGATCCGGCTACGATTGTCCGTTTGTTTATTATTTGAGCATGTGATTATCTCGATAGATACTTATACATTTCCGTTGCAGAGAGCAAAAATGCACCCACTCCAAAATCCGCAGTAGTGGTTGGCCCCACGTCCTTATGCTGGTCGGCTCTCTCACCTATCGGTTGCACGTAGCCTACAAGCCCATTGGGTTGGAGAGCTTTTTCAGAAAGATAATTCCAGCTTTTTTCGACCACCGGCAGATATTCATTCTGATCCAGGTAACCATTGTTGATTCCCCAAAGAAGGCCAAACGTCAAAAATGCAGTTCCACTAGTTTCATAGCCAGGAGCTTGATTGAGGTCAACCATACTTCGTGCCCAAAAACCTGCGGGTTGTTGGCAAGCTTTTATAGCTTGAGCCATCTCTTTGAAAATATCAACATACTCTTGCCTATATTTTTCATTCTCCGGCAAATCTTGCAATACCTTAGCCAAGGCTGCAAAGACCCAACCGTTTCCGCGCGCCCAAAAGTCTTTATGCCCGTTCTTGGTTTTGTGTTTGGGATATATATATTTTGCATCCCTATAAAACAGGCCTGCCTCGGAATCATACATCAGGTTGCGTGCAAAAATGAAATATTCGTGCAATTTATCAAGGTAAAGTTTATTGTTGGTTATTTTATAGAGTTTGGTCATGGCTGGCATCACCATATATAAACCGTCTGCCCACCACAGATAGTCGTTATTTGGGGTGGACATCTCGTATTCCAAGACTTCTCTCGCGCGTTCGATTCTTTCGGGATCACCATCCAGCTTATACAAATCCGCATATACCTGAAAACAAATCTGCCAGTCGCCAAAAAGCACATAGTCATCCGTTTCTCCATAAGAGTATTTCCATTCGGCCTTTTTGTCAGACTTCGCCCCTTTCCATCCATTATACTGTGCCCAGTCAAGCGAATAACGTTTGTATTTTTCGTCCTTAGTCACTTCAAATGCAGCCATATTCCCTGTATGATAAGCTGCATGATGCCAAAAAGCATTAACTTTGTAGCTGTTGTGGACTTGCCAATAATCATTGGCAAGCTTAATGGAATATAATACATCCTTGCTTGTTGGCAAAGATGAAGCTTTTGGAATTGGAGTATTAACCGTTTTACAGGAAACAAAGGCTATCGTAAAAAAGAAAAACAAAGCGCAGATTCTATTCATAATACAGAACAGTTTTCATTAAATTAATAATATGAACAAAGATCAAAAATTTAACAAAAGTAAATGTTGAATTTTTATTCAGTATTGTGTAATATACAGCCAAGTAAATATTTCGATAAGAGATTAAGTATATAATATTCAGAACTATAAATATTTTACCAATTAGAAATATGAAAATCAATACAAATTTAATCGTAATTTATTTTTAATTTAGCCGCATTATTCAAACCAACCAACACGATGCTCACTTTCTGTAAGATGGAAAAAGATATAAAGTTCTTCCTTCTGCTTTTTTTGTTTCTATGTCCATCCTTAGTATCGGCCAATAGATTTTCGTTAACGCCAATTCCTGTGATAAACCAGTTTCCTTCAAATTCCGTGCAACGTATTTTGCAGGACAACGACGGATACCTCTGGTTCGGGACACTGGACGGGTTGTGCAGATACGATGGCTATAGGGTAATTGTTTTGCGCTCGGACTTCAATAATCCCGACCTTTTACCCAACAATGAAATCACCTGCTTGGGAGAAGACAAGGAAAATAGAATCTGGATTGGTACAAGATCAGGATTATGTATTTTGGACAGGCAGACATTTCAAATTTCACATGTCAACAACTCGTTTTTCAACAAAATGAATATCCGGGCAATTTTGTGTTCAAGCGACGGATATGTCTGGATTTCAGCCGATAATGCCATATATAGATACAACCCAAAAAATAAAAAACACGAAAGAATCTCGGGTGACAAAATACCCTTCTCAAGCGTGAATCAAATATTCGAAGACCATTATGGAGATGTATGGATCTTGCTTTGGTCTAACGGCATGTATCGTTACGAACGGAATGGGGATGTGACCAGGTTTCCTCCCCTAGGGACCAAGAACAACCCTTTCAGGCTTTTTCAAGATAATAATAATCAATACTGGTTGTGTACCTGGGGAGATGGAGTGTACAAGTTTTACCCTAACAACAACCAAACAATGATGTACATGAAATGCCCCATTTATAAATATGGTAAACAAGAGGAAGAAAATACCTTTTTCAGCATTACCCAAGATAACTCTTCCCAATACATATGGGTGATGTCGCTTTCTGGAATTTATACACTCAAAAATCATCAAGGAAAGTCACCCCAGCAAATCAATGTATCTTCTTTATTTACAGGATCAAACAATATTTTCAGCGAGCTGTTCAAGGATAGAAAAGGAAATTTGTGGGTTGCGGCATTCAGCGAAGGAGCCTTCTCTATCAACATGGACAAATCCGATGTCATGAACTTAGACTTAGCTGATTTCAAAAAAAGCCTCCACGTTATACCCAACATAACTGCCATATTTAAAGATGACAACAATGTATTTTGGTTGAATCAAAACCGCACCGGGCTTTGCTTTTACGACTTATCCAAAAACAAGGTAACGACATACCTGCAGATTCCCGAATTGAAATCTATCGGGGATCTGTCTAATGTAACAAGCATCCAGCAGTTTGCAAATAACAAAGTCTGGGTGGGTGCGATGGACAATGCGGTAGTCTATGTGTTTAATAAAAACAGCAGGAAGCTCGAGCATAAAATAGACCTAAATGCAGTCTTCTCAAAACAGTACTCGGCGCAAATCAGGAAAATATTTGAAGATCAAAAAAACAATATATGGATAGCCACTGATAGATGCCTTTTTGTGCAACCATTCAACACAGGGAAAGTCCAACTTTTTACAGATAATATCACAGATATTACCAATATCGTAGAAGACAAGGATGGAAATATATGGATAAGCACCGGAAATAGAGGGGCTTATCTGGTAGAGACAAACATTCATGTTGACCTGCATAAATACAAAATCCTCAATTTCAACAAAAAACTCCATTCCTTATTGAGGGACAATATCGTTTCTATCTGCTGCGACTTTGCCGGAAATGTATGGCTCGGGGCAAAAGACGGAACGGTTATCTTGTTTGAGGGAAAATCTAAAACCTTCCAAGATTACACGAGCAGATGCAATCTAAACGGGGAAGCAATTTTGGACATGGTATGCGACAATAGAAACAACTTGTGGATTTCAACTAACAAACGGGTAGTTGCTTACAATCAATTCACAGGGGCATCGCGTGATTATTCGAGTGATGACGGTTTGGTTGTCAATTCATTTTTAAGTGGCTCATATTTTGTTGATTCGGGAACAAACAATGTTTACTTTGGTGGAAACCACGGGATATGTAAATTTTCAGCCCCCACATTCAAAAAATCACAAAACAATGCCATCAAGACGTTGATCACAGATATCAAGATACAAGGGCAATCCTTGCTGAATTTGCAGAATGACAACCGGTTTAAAACTGTTTCCCAGTCTCTTGATCTTCATCCGGGTGACAAAAACATAGAAATTGACTTTTCAACGCTCGACTATTCTTATCCTGGAAAAATCGTTTATGCCTACAAGATGGAGGGCATGGATGACAATTGGATATACACGACACGACAATTCGCCACATACAACCAGCTTTCAAAGGGGAAGCATGTTTTTCAGGTGAAAGCAACCGATAAAAACCGCATCTGGAGTTCAGCAACAACAACGTTTGTTATCTACAAAAAACCCGCATTCTACGAAACATGGTGGGCCTATTTATTCTACTTTACAGTAATATCGGCCATACTATACACCGTGTTTGCTTTTGTAAGGAAAAGAATTCATCTGCAGCACCAATTAAGGATAGCTCAAATTGACAAGGAAAAATCGGAAGAGCTGACTCAAACCAAGTTGAGATATTTCACCAATATTTCGCACGATCTGCTTACTCCTTTGACCATAATTGGCTGTTTGATAGATGACACGGAAGATCTTTTGAAGAAGAAAATCCCTCAATTTGAAATTGTACGCACCAATATCGACCGTTTAAGGAGACTTTTGCAGCAGGTTCTCGACTTTAGGAAAATGGAAAGTGGAAACATGCGGCTCAATGTAAGCAAAGGCGATCTTGCTGCATTCATCAACGATATTTGCCAAAACCATTTCTTGCCAATCATAAACAACAAAAAAATACATTTCAAATTCAACGCCGCCCCGGCACACATAAACGGTTTTTTTGATGCCGACAAGGTGGACAAGATTGTCTTCAACCTGTTGTCGAATGCCGTGAAATATACACAAGAGAACAACGAAATATCAGTCTCCGTGAATACTTTCGTGGAAGCAGAAGAAAATTACGCATCCATCAATATCAGCGACACCGGAATGGGGATTGATAAAGAAGAATTGGAAAACATCTTTGTGAGGTTCTACAACAACAAAAACATTGAAGCCGGACAAACAAACGGAATCGGGCTTTCACTAACGCGCGACTTGGTAGAACTCCATCATGGTAAAATATCGGTTGAAAGCGAAGTAAACGCCGGTACCCGTTTCCAAGTCATCATTCCTCTAAGCATCTCGGCCTACAACAAAAGCGAGCTGGAAAAAACGATCGTAAAAACAGAGATTACAAATGAGATCATGAATCAGGAGAACATCAAAATTACAGAAGAGGAACTACTAGCACCTGTCGAGGATAAAATCAACCTCCTGATTGTTGAAGACAACGAAGACATTCTCTACACCATGAAGAGCATCATGCAAAGGCAATATCATGTGCTTACAGCCACAAATGGAGTATTGGCATTGGATATTATCAAAAACAATGATATAGAAATTGTCATCAGCGACGTGATGATGCCGCAAATGGATGGGCTTGAGCTTTGCCGCAGAATAAAAGGGGATATTGAAACCTGCCATATTCCGGTGTTGCTGATAACGGCTAAAAACACGGTAGAAGACCGCGTAGAATGCTACAATGCGGGGGCAGATGGATACATCTCAAAGCCTTTCGACATAAAAGTTGTACACGCCCGCTTAAATAACTTTCTGACAAACAGACGAACAAAGCAGGCTGAATTCAAATCGAACGTGAACATCAATATCTCAACCTTCGACTACCAGTCGCAAGACGAACAATTTTTGAACAACACAATAAAAGTCATAGAGGAACACCTCAGCGACACAAGCTTTGACATTGATGTATTTGCCAAACATATGAACATGTCCAAATCGTCTCTATATCGCAAGATAAAAACTATGACCGGATTGCCGCCCAACGAGTACATCAGGAATATCCGGTTGAAACATGCCTGCCAAATGCTGAAAGATAAATCCCGAAATATCTCCGATGTAGCCTATTCGGTGGGCTTCACAGACCCCCGTTATTTTGCAACTTGTTTTAAGGCTGTGTTCAGCACAACGCCGACAGAATATCAGAAAACAACCGGCTCTTAAGAGCGAGCCATATGGATGATTTCAAGATACAAACGGAACTGGGGAAAACTCGACGTTGCTTGCCAACAGTAAAGTTTTAAAACGAATCACTCCTCCACTTCCCGGTCATATACCTCCTTGAGGATTTTTTTCGTTTTCTCGGAAACGTGTTTGCGCCCACCTCCACTAATGTCGATAGTGAAACCTGCAGGAGAACCGACGTTATTAGCAGGAGGAGAAACCTGTTGAAAATGGCCTCCCATAAAAACCGTCTCCAAATAACCTGCCTTGATTTTAGTCAAGGGTTCGTCACCATTGTATGTATATAAATGAGGATCAACAGTATGGGAACGTCGATATCGTTCGTAGAAATCTTCCAACACAACATTGGTTTTGATCTTGTAATAGTAATACATCACATCATGAGTAACTGTTGAAGGGGTCAAAGTTGTTGGATTGAGCAAAGACATGGATGCACTGTTCATTGGCATATCATTTTTTTCACCATAGGGTTCTATCGTCCTCCATAAATCTTTCTTGAGTTCAGATTGAACCATCTGGGAATAAATCGTATCGCTGACCACAAACATCACAATCAAGGGGGAAATTCTCATAATTCGGGTTCGAATGCTCATAAATTGAACTATTATTTTTCAATTTGTAAAACTAAATATTACAACCGACTTATTACTAATAAATAAGTTAAACTAACAATGTTAATTGTTATATAAAAAAAATATTTATAACATTTCTCCAAAAAACGACTTATATTCAAATAGGTGGAATATTATGAACTTGAAAACTTGTTTTTGGGTATAAACGCTTAACTTTGTCTCCAATATGAACACACTGGAAGAGATATCCCAATATATTGACAAGCATCAACTTATCACACCAAATGAGGCTGTGGTCGTTGGGTTGAGTGGCGGAAGCGATTCGGTCGTTTTGCTCCATATTCTGATTTCACTAGGCTATAAGTGTATTGCTGCACACTGTAATTTCAACCTTAGAGGAGAAGAATCGCAAAGAGACGAGGCTTTTGTAAGGCAATTTTGCCAGGAAAAAAACATCACCCTTTTTGTGAAACATTTCAATACCCAAACCCATGCGGACGAAAATAGGATTTCCATCGAGATGGCTGCCCGCGAACTTCGTTATGGATGGTTTGGGGAATTACTTAAAGAACTCAACATCTCACATCTGGCAATCGCCCACCATCAGGACGATTCGGTAGAAACAGTCCTGCTAAATTTAATCCGAGGAACGGGAATCAAAGGTTTAAAAGGGATTTCCCCTAAAAGTGAAAACATCATCCGGCCTCTTCTTTGTCTCACTAAAAAAGAAATTAACGAATATGCCGAAAAAAATGACCTCAAATATGTGGACGACAGCAGCAATGGAGAAACAATCTACCAGCGGAACAAAATTCGATTAGAAATTTTACCTTTGATGCAACAAATCAATCCCTCCGTAAAAGATACGATCAACCGAATGTCGCAACATCTTTCGCAGGTTGAACACATATATGCAAATTTTATTCAAGAAGAGAAAGAAAGAGTGATGCTGAACAACCATATTTCCATTTCCGAGTTGAATAAAAGTATTGAACCCGAGGCCCTTATTTTTGAAATTCTTGCTCCACATGGGTTCAATTCCGGCCAAATAGCTCAAGTTTATAGATCATTGAAAGGCATTTCAGGAAAAACATTCTTTTCACCCACTCACCGTTTGGTAAAAAACCGTGATAATCTAGTTATTGACAAAATTATTGAATCTAGCAACGAGTCTTTTATCATTGATGAAAGCACATCATCCTTGAACTTCCCTATCCATTTGAAAATCGAGCGCATTAGCAATTTGGAAAGTTTTGTAGTCCCCAAAGCCACTCACACATTATGCCTTGATAGAGACAAGATTTCTTTTCCGCTCATACTTAGGCGATGGGAAAAAGGAGATTGGTTCGTACCATTTGGCATGAATGGGAAAAAAAAACTGAGCGACTACTTCAGCGACAACAAATTTAGCATAATCGACAAAGAATCGTCGTGGATTTTGACATCCAAAAATAAAATTATCTGGATTGTTGGCCATCGTTCCGACAATCGATTCAAAGTCGATAACAACACCAAAAGAATAGTAAAAATAACAGTAAACCAAGATATTACAAGTAAATAAAAATTACCAGACCGCCTTTATGATTGCCTATTACGCTTCCCTGTGACCCTATTATCAATTTCAATATCCACTTTTTGCATTTTTTTTTACAAATAGGCTCTGTAGAATTTGGTCTGAATAGAAAAAAGATATACTTTTGTCACAAATAAAGCGAGAAACTCTTCACTGCTTTATTCAAATGAATCCCTTTTTTTTTATTTCTTTTATGATTTAATAAGCAAAGAATAGCCCATTTCATATTCTTACCTCATATCTGTATATATTTTACTAACTTAACTATCAAATAATTCATGCCTGTTTATAATATTTTAGAGCTAAACGAAAAAGTGACCACTGAACTTCGGGCTTTAGCTAAAGAATTAGGTATAAGACGTCCTGATGCATATAAAAAAGAAGAACTGATTTATAAGATACTGGACGAACAAGCTATTATCGAATCAAAAAATAAAAATTCTGAAAGCTACATCAAAGAAGATACGGTTTCAGATAAAAAACCCACCAAAAATAAGCCCAAAATAAAATCAGACAACCATGTTAGCCCAGATGATGCTAACAAAAACAACAAAGTGGAAGCAAATCCTGAAAAAACTCGAGAAAGTCCTGAAAAGAATCTCGTCACTCAAGCCATACAAGAAGCTGCTGTATTGGATGATGCAACTGCTAGTCAGGCAGTGGCCCCTGTAAAAAAGTCCACCAATGAACGTACATTTGTGAAAAAGAAAAATGACAGCAACGATCGATCACAGAAAGTTCAAAAAGAAGAACCTGAAGTCAGTGAAGTAAAAGAGGAGGTTTCTCAAAAACAAACAGAACCTCCCGTTCAAAAAACATTGCCGGCCAGGCCTACACAATTGGTTTTCAAACCCAGAAATAAGGAGAAAGTATCTGCGGAGACCTCCGAGCCTGTTCCACCGCTTCCATTATTGGCAAGTTTGAAACTTGACGACGACGAAGCTGAAACAAAACCAAGTACTCCTGTTGCTACCGTTGTCCCAGAGCCAGTTCAAGCAACAGATTCGTCTTCCATGCCGCGCGACCTGTTTCAAGTGAAACAGCAACCAGTTCCTCAACAACCAAAACAGGAACGGCCAGCACCAGCCCAACAAGAAAAATCTTTTGACTTTGACGGCATCCTGACCGCTTCGGGTGTTTTGGAAATTATGCAGGAAGGTTACGGGTTTCTTCGCTCATCGGACTACAATTACATGTCTTCTCCTGACGATATTTATATCTCACAATCACAAATTCGTTTGTTTGGCTTAAAAACGGGTGATGTGGTAGAAGGCCCTATACGTCCGCCAAAAGAAGGGGAGAAATTTTTCCCATTGGTGAAAGTTGACTTAATCAACGGGCGCAGCCCCGAAGAAGTACGCGACCGCGTGCCATTCGATCATTTGAAACCGCTGTTCCCGAACCAAAAATTTCAATTGACCAAAGGCCGTAACGACAGCATGTCGAGCCGCGTGGTTGATCTTTTTTCTCCAATAGGAAAAGGACAACGTGGATTAATCGTTGCACAGCCCAAAACGGGTAAAACAACCTTGCTGAAAGACATCGCAAATTCCATTGCAGCGAACCACCCCGAAGTGTACATGATTGTGCTACTCATAGACGAACGTCCTGAAGAGGTGACAGACATGGAGCGCAGCGTGAATGCTGAAGTAATTGCTTCTACTTTTGACGAACCAGCAGACAGGCATGTGAAAATTGCCGAGATTGTATTGAACAAAGCGAAACGGTTGGTGGAATGTGGCCACGATGTGGTTATCCTTTTGGATTCAATTACACGTCTTGCCCGGGCATACAACACAGTACAGCCCGCATCCGGTAAAGTTTTGACTGGCGGTGTGGATGCAAATGCCTTGCATAAACCAAAAAGATTCTTTGGTGCTGCCCGTAACATCGAAAACGGTGGTTCTCTCACCATCATCGCTACGGCATTGACTGATACCGGATCGAAAATGGACGATGTGATCTTTGAAGAATTCAAAGGAACTGGTAATATGGAACTTCAACTCGACCGCAAACTTTCCAACAAACGAATCTTCCCTGCTGTGGATATTATTTCATCCAGCACCCGCCGCGACGATTTGTTGCTCGACAAGGATGCACTTAGCCGGATGTGGGTGTTGCGTAACTTCTTGTCCGACATGAATTCCGTGGAAGCTATGCAATTCCTTGAAACCCGCTTAAAACGGACGATCAACAACGAAGAGTTTTTGATTTCGATGAACGATTAAAGAATATTATTTCTAGAAGACAATTGATAAAGCAAGGGGCTGTCCTATTTTTTAGGTATAGCCCCTTTCATAATCCATGAACCAAACTTTATTGACATTTCAAAATACACAAGCTATAAGCCAATAGACTTCCCATTTTTCAGCATTTCCAAAGTAGTCTCACATATCTTCAGCCTTTTCTTGAAGAGTTCAGGCTTCTCGAACAGGAGCGCTTGTGCGCAACTGGCAAGTATTTCCTGAGTATGAAACAATTTAAGATTTGATTATGCACACAATCCTCCTGCTAATTCATTCAAACCTTTTTCGGAAATTTATATTGGGAAAAAGCTACAATCAGAACAAACGGATGGGTCCGATATATTGCTTTGAAAAAGGAATATCCCAATCTCAAGCAAATTAAATCTGAGAATGGAAAGATCTTTTGGCTCAGAAAATCAGTTGTCTATCGTGGTTTAAGCTTTGGGTTGTACAAATAGACGGTGCTACTTATTGCTTCTTGATTGGAATTGGTTTAGAATTCCTACTCTTGCTGGTTGAAGGGCCATCGCCAAGTCCTGTTGGAATCGATTTGCCACAAACTGACTTGGGAAAAAGAAAATGAGCGGACTTGCAACCTTGCAACTTTTTTCACTTGTTGACTCGTTCACTTCTTAGCCTTTTCTCCCAATATTTGCAATAATCCCTGATTCCACATTGTTCGCATTTTGGGCTTCGTGCGAGGCAAACATAGCGCCCGTGTAGGATAAGCCAATGGTGAGCTTTGGAGAGAATTTCGGATGGAATGTTTTTGGTCAAAACATCTTCCGTATCTTTTGGCGTTTTCGAATTGTTGGTCAGCCCTATCCTGTTCGATACACGAAACACATGCGTGTCAACTGGCATGGCGGGTTGGTCGAAAGCTACCGCCAGCATCACATTCGCCGTTTTCCTCCCTACACCAGGAATCGTGATAAGTTGATCCATATCAGAGGGAACCTCACCTCCAAAATCAGAAATTAGTTTTTGAGCCATTCCAACCAAACTTTTAGCCTTGTTGTTGGGATAGGAAACACTCTTAATATACTCAAAAACTCCATCCACCGAACTGCTAGCCATCACTTCTGGTGTTGGAAATGCCTCGAACAATGGAGGTGTAACCACATTCACCCGTTTGTCGGTGCACTGGGCCGACAGAATAACCGCAATCAGCAAGTGGAAAGGAGTGTCGTAGTGCAATTCGGTTTCGGAGGAAGTGGCGTTCTCGGCAAACCAAGCAATTACCCCTTCGTATCTCTCTTTTGCTGTCATTTTCTTATTTTTGGATATATTTTTTTCGAAATTACAAAATTTATTTCACATCAAGATGAACAATTAGGCTTCCTCGAAAGTTTCTACATTCAGTGTTTTTCTACTATGCCAGATTTACTTCATCGAATTTATCCATGAGTTTGCCACCCGATTCAGGTTCGAATGTAGTAATTTTGCAAATCGATTAAATGCCCTAATTAAAAATGAAAGATATTACATACAAACATACTCTGCCACTTCAAATCCGATTCAACGATGTTGACAAATTCGGACACGTAAACAATACAGTCTATTTCTCCTTCTATGATTTGGGAAAAACTGAATATTTTTCGTCTGTATGCCCCAACGTGAATTGGGTGAAAGATGCGATCATGGTGGTTCATATCGAGGTGGATTTTCTCACTCAGATATTTGCTTCGGACAATATAGCGGTTCAAACGGCTGTTTCAGAGATTGGAAACAAGAGTTTCCGCCTTGCCCAACGTTTGATAGACACCCACACTGGCGAAGCTAAATGCGTTTGCTATTCGGTGATGGTGGCTTACGACTTGCAGCAGCATAGTTCAACTCCTCTCACAGAAGAATGGATCCATGCCATTTGCGAGTACGAAGGCAAAGATCTGAGGCGAAAAAAGTAGAGGCACAGTTGGTGTGAAGGCATTTTGTGAACCCGGCTTGGGGGTAAAAAATGAAATGCTGCTCAATAAATTGAACAACATTTAGAAGCCGCTTATCCTTGTGGAATTTTTACAATTTTACTGATTCGGAGAAAGTTTCGCCAAAACGGTTTTTCACTTCAACCGTAATTTTTTTGGCATCTTTGTTTGGTTTTACTCGGAAAAGATGCAAAGTGTGACAGCCTGTTGCTTTGCCCTTTTTATTGCAACCGGTACGTCACGGGCAACGTATAATACACCGGTACAGTTCGTCCGTTTTGCCGCCCGGGAATCCACTTCGGCATAGCTTTCACAACACGCACTGCCTCCTTGTCGCAAGCCGGATCAAGTCCCTTCAAAATTTGTACATCGGTCACATCGCCTGTTTTGCTTACAACAAAGCGGATCACCACCCGTCCTTGGATACCGTTTTCGGCAGGAATGGCCGGGTACTTCAGGTTTTTCAAAATATAGACCATCAATTCTTTATCTCCACCCGGGAATTGTGGCATCTGTTCCGCACCGTGAAACGGTTTTTCTTCCGAATCGACAATTTCGTTGTTGCCTGCGTGTTCAATCACCACTGCACCTCTATCCAACGACCCTTCGTGCGTGGCTACGGAAATAACGCCTTTATTATCGCTCAACACCTCTTGGGCCTGCAGCTTTTCATCTTCCTTGATATTCTTCTCGTCTGTGATCTCAGGTGGTGTGAATTTCACGGTTTGGGCTTGTAACTGAGGCTTAGGCTGTTCAATCGGAATTTCGGGTTTTGGAATTTCATCCATAGGATCAATGGTCGATATGACCGTAGCTTCATCCATCTTAAATTGGCCGGACGACGGAATCACTGCCTTAATGAGGGACGGTAGGCTTATGGCCGCAACAACAAAAGCCGTTGAAATCAACAATGCGTAAATATGCCTTTTGGCTGACGACTGCCGCATTGCATAAGCTCCATACTCTTTGTTTCTTCCTTCAAAGACAATATCGGTCCACTCCGATGAGGTCAAATTAATATCTTTACTCATGGTTTCTTGTTTTAAAAAGTTTAACAACTAAAAATAGAGATAGAAGGTATTTCGAAATAATTCTTGCTAACTTTACTTTATAGAGAAAAACTTTTATTCAATTCCATAAAATTGGGGAGTTTTTTCTTCAAAAATTAGACTTGTTATATTTGCTCATTTCGTAATTCACATATTTGTACATTGGCATATTATCACATTATTTTTTATCTATGACTCAACTCATTTCTCCTGAAAAATTATCTCATCGTAGCAAAGTGCTTATCGTATCGCCATCTGGAGCTATCGAGCCGGCATATATCGATGATGTGTGCCTGGTTTTGAAAAACTGGGGGCTGTTTCCCGAAGTAATGCCTTACGCAAAGAATAGACTTGGAAGGTTTTGCGGCACGATGGAAGAAAGGCTTTCCGACTTGCAACAAGCGATGGACGATCCGGAAGCAAAAGCTATTTTATGCTCGCGTGGAGGATATGGCATCGCTCATTTGTTGGATAAATTAGATTTTTCGGGAATAAAAAAATATCCCAAATGGCTGATAGGATACAGCGACATAACTGCCCTGCATGCCGCTTTTTTCAAAAATGGATTGATGTCGCTCCATGCCCCCATGGCAAAACACCTTGTTCAGGACATGGATTCGATCGCATCTTATTATTTGAAAGAAATGCTGTTTGGTGCGCCAGTGCATTATGAGGTGGCTCCAAATCGGCTCAATCGGGCAGGAAAAGTCTCTGGAAAGCTGATGGGAGGCAACCTTACTGTTGCTTGTAATTTGCTTGGTACTCCTTATCTTGAAATTCCCGAAGGGACTATTCTTTTTGTTGAAGATATTGCCGAAAAGCCTTACCAGATCGACCGCATGATGTGGCATTTGAAGCTTGCCGGTGTTTTTGACCGGATTTCAGGATTAGTTGTCGGTCGTTTTACCGAATATCAGGAAGACCCTTTGATGTATTTTTCTGTTTACGAGTCTATTCGTGATCTTGTCAGCGATTATGACTTTCCTTTGTGCTTCGATTTCCCTGTGGGGCATGTGGTGGGAAACTACCCTTTAGTGCATGGGGCGGAGACCGTTTTTGAGGTCACGCAATTTAAAGCAAGCCTAGATCAACACCGCAAGGGTGCGTTTTTTTGATAGATAATTTCTTTGTCTTATAATTAAATACTATTTTTGCACCAGTAAATTTTATAACCAATTTAGATGATTAAAATCTATGGAAATTTCTCACATTGAACATCTTGGAATCGCTGTTAAAAGCATCGAAGCAGCCCTTCCATTTTATGAAGGAGTACTTGGCCTTAAATGCTACAGCATCGAAGTAGTAGAAGACCAAAAAGTAAAAACCGCATTTTTAAAAATCGGTCAAACTAAAATCGAATTATTGGAACCAACAAGCCCTGAAAGTGCTATTGCCAAGTTTATTGAGAAAAAAGGAGAAGGCATTCATCACATCGCATACTGCATTCAAGATGGAGTAGCAAATGCTTTGGCTGAAGTAAACGAAAAAGGAGTTCAATTAATTGACAAAGCTCCTCGCCATGGTGCAGAGGGTTTGGATATTGCATTCCTACACCCAAAATCCACAGCAAGCGTTCTTACAGAGCTATGCGAAACCCCTAAACAATAATCAGATAGACCTTGACCAACATTTGGCAGGGTCTTCTTACGTTATTTGCATTACAACGAATTAAAACAAAAATTAGAATCATAATATAAATGCTATGAGCCAACTTGAAAAAGTAAAAGAGCTGATTGAACTTCGTGCGAAAGCTCGTCTTGGTGGTGGTGAGAAAAGAATTGCTGCTCAACACGAGAAAGGCAAGTACACCGCACGTGAACGTATCTCTATCTTGCTTGACGAAGGCAGCTTCGAAGAGTTTGACATGTTTGTGGAACACCGTTGCACCAACTTCGGGATGGAAAAGACAAAATTCCTCGGAGACGGTGTTGTTATCGGTTGCGGTACTATCGAAGGCCGTTTGGTGTATGTCTTCGCTCAGGATTTCACTGTCATTGGTGGATCTTTATCCGAAACTTTGGCGATGAAAATCTGTAAAGTAATGGACATGGCGATGAAAGTGGGCGCCCCTGTAATTGGCATCAATGATTCGGGTGGTGCGCGTATCCAAGAAGGGGTGAACGCATTGGCCGGATATGCTGAAATTTTCCAACGCAATATACTTGCTTCCGGTGTTATCCCTCAAATTTCCGGTATTTTTGGTCCTTGTGCCGGTGGTGCTGTGTATTCTCCAGCCTTGACTGACTTCACATTGATGACTGAAGGTACTTCTTACATGTTCTTGACCGGCCCTAAAGTGGTGAAAACAGTTACTGGTGAAGATGTGACCCAAGAAGAACTGGGTGGCGCCAGCGTTCACACAACCAAATCGGGTGTGGCTCACTTTTCTGTCGCTAACGAAGACGATGGTTTGTCAATTATTCGCCAATTATTTGGTTTTCTTCCATCTAACAACCGTGAAGAAGCTCCCCGCCGTGAAAATACCGACCCAATCGCCCGTATGGACGACTTGTTGAACGAGATTATTCCTGATAATCCGAACAAAGCTTATGACATGTACGAAGTGATCGGATCTGTCATCGACAACGGCGAGTTCTTGGAAGTCCATACCAATTATGCAAAGAACATTATTGTTGGTTTTGCCCGTTTCAACGGTCAATCTGTAGGAATTGTGGCCAACCAACCTAAATATATGGCTGGTGTGTTGGACATCAACGCATCTCGCAAAGCCGCTCGTTTTGTTCGCTTCTGCGATGCCTTCAATATTCCGTTGGTGACATTGGTGGACGTTCCCGGATTCCTTCCTGGAACAGGACAAGAGTACGGTGGCGTTATCACTCACGGAGCAAAACTTCTGTATGCTTACGGAGAAGCTACTGTGCCTAAAGTGACTGTCACATTGCGCAAATCTTATGGAGGTTCACACATCGTGATGAGCTGCAAACAACTTCGCGGAGACATCAACTACGCGTGGCCAACAGCCGAAATCGCCGTGATGGGTGCCGACGGGGCCGTGGAAGTGTTGTACACCAAAGAGCTGAAAGCTGCCGAAACTCCTGAGAAGAAAGCGGAAGTGGCTGCTGCCAAGAAAGACGAATACAATAAGCTGTTCTGCAATCCTTACAATGCTGCCCGCTATGGTTACATCGACGATGTGATCGAGCCACGCAATACCCGTTTCCGTGTGATCCGTGCATTGGAACAATTGAGAACTAAACACCAGGTTAACCCAGCTAAGAAGCACGATAACTTGCCTTTATAATCACCTAAAAAAATATTATTATGAGCGATACAATCATACCGACAGAAGTATTGGCCGCTATTGCCTTAGGTATTTATGACGAGCAGAATCAACACGATGTGGAAAGCAATGTCTTGACCATCAAGCACGTGTCGCAAGACTACCTGCCTTGGGCCGACAAAACGAATGCCATGCTTCAATTGCCAACAAGAAAATAAAATTTGAAACAATCATGAAACAGTTCATATATCGAATCAACGGCCAAGAATATATTGTTGCCGTAAACAGAAAGGACGAGTCCAACGCCGAAGTGGCGGTGAACGGAACTAACTACAACGTGGAACTGGTGAACGACCAAGAGGAAGTGACCCTTGTTGCCCGCCCTGCCGCTGCAAAACCAGCCGCCACTCCTTCTTCAGCACCGAAGGCCACTGCTCCCGCCAAAGGGGGTGCTGCCGGATCGAAAGCGATCAAATCTCCACTTCCTGGAATCGTGGTAGCCATCAACGTGGCTGTGGGCGACACAGTGAAGAAAGGTCAGACTGTGGCCATCTTGGAAGCTATGAAAATGGAAAACAACATCCAAGCTCCTGCTGACGGCACCGTAGCAAGCATTGACCTGAATGTGGGTGATTCCGTGCTTGAAGGGGTATCAATTCTTTCGCTGCAATAAGTCCCAAAAAAGATTTTATCTTAAACTTCATATCGAGAAGCCATTCGAAACAAATCGGGTGGCTTTTTCCATTCAAATCTAGCTTTCCTTATCCAAATTCATTGCCAATTTTAATTTCCTACTCATAAAATCGACCAACAGTTGCGGTGAAAGAATCTTAACAGCATCTGCAAATCCGAAAAAAATACCGCTGCAATTCCTTGTTAATAAAAATTTTGAGTTCAAAGATTATCGAAACATCTTGTCGGCTCTCTATCAATGTTTGGCTTTTGTGAATGACACCCTATTTCTTTTTTGCAGATTTGTTCCTGATTGCCAGTTTGAGGTAGTAGCTGTCATTGAAATCGCAATTTTCAAGGTTGCGCAAAAGCAAAATACTCGTCTATTTTCGATGGATAGTCGGGTACTTGTCGTGAAAACGATAACCAATACCCAGCATTAAATAATTGGGAGTGTGAAAGTCTTTCAAATTGTATCCGATATGGATGAAGGAACTTTTAAATGTTTCTATCTTTAGAGCAAGTATCTGGTATGTTCCTCTTTGGTCGGCTTTTCCCACAAAGTTGGCCCCCATACCAATATTCACCCGGAAATAAGGCATTACCAGTTCTGTACGTCCAGAAATTCCGAGCGCAAGCTGTTTGTCGAGGGATGGCTTTTGAAAATCGGGATCGGCATTACGTCCAGAATATTTGGCATATATGTTGGCACTTTGGTCATAGACTCCGTCCAACGACAATCCTGCACGAAAAATATACCCTAAATTGTACATCGGCGCAAAATTGAAGCCAGAAACCAAATACGCATCAGGCGATGCGATCCTCTCCTCCCCTACAAGAACTCCTTTCCGCCGCCAGGAACCGAATAGAACACAATCGTAGCTGAAATGGTGTGGAAACTTTGGAACAATTGGCCTAAAAAGTGTCTTGGGACTGCCCTCGCCGCTATGTTGGCTGATGTTGTACACAAGGCCAACCCGCACCCCGATGGTATTTAATCCAGCATTCGGATATTTGGTGTTTCCGTTAGAAAAGTGGGTGACCGACGCACCCGAAATCAAATCTACCTGAGGAGAAAGCTTATAGTTCAAATAGAAATTGAGGTTCATATAGGCATTTACCGGCGACCCAATGGCTATGTTGTTTATATTGGTAAGGCGATCGTAAGGCTTCCAACCAAACGACAAACCAAAATCCCATTCATAATTGAAAGAAAGTCTTGGATTGAATGTCAACAACTTTGCACCCTGAAACAGATAAACCGATATCGGATTGCCCAAATAGCGGGATTCATGGAATGATTGATACACAACCCCGACTCCTTGGTAAACACCATGATATGTCAAATTCGACAAAGTGTTTTTAGCAAAAGCAAAAGAATATTGCAAATGCAGGGAATTTGTGTTGGTAATCGCCTTTCCTCCATCATAATAACCTCTTACAAAGTCATTTGTCCGAAACACATATTCAGGGCGGTAATCCACTCCTATCCGATGAATTTTGGAATATAGAAATTGAGGAGGTGTACTTTCAATGTTTGGCGCATATTCTGATTTAGCGATATTAGGAAGCGAATCAGACTTACCAATCAGTGGATTGCTGGGAATAGGCTCTATCCCCGAAAGAGTTGTAGTGAACAGATAAAAAATGGAAATTACGAAGAAACGACATCGTTCCTTATGTTTAGGGAATTCCACAAACAGCATCAAAAATTAATTTATTACAGCCAATTACTTTTTCATCATTGAGTTTGCCCAAAAGTAATAAATTATCTGAAATAAATTGGTTTTGCTTTTGACATAAGTAATTGAAAATAGAGATTTTCATTTTTTTTTAACGCAAAGAGCAGTTTGACGAGTAGCTTTGTAATCTTGAAAACATATAATCTTGACCACAAATTTACTCCAACATGTAATTCATTATGGGATTGTGATTTGGAAATAGCGACCGAAAAGGGTCAGTCATGAAGTGTGTTCGAAATCCGAAGAGGAGTTGCACCAATAATTTTTCATCCACCTTAAAATCAGGCGGAAAATTGCCAGAAATCAGTTTTGCAGATCCGTTTTCAACAGAAATCAATTTTCTGCCAAACTGAATATCTTGCAATTCCACCAAAAACTTATTTTCCGGGTGTTTTTGGGCGTACAAATGGAGCAGCAATTCAGGATCAATTATCCGTGCAAGACCTGACAAATTCAGTTTTGGTTGAAAATCCTCATTATTTTCCTGTTGAATAATGGTTTTAAAATCGGAAAAACTTTTTTGAACGCAAAAGTCGTGTTGATTATATGTTTTGTCAAAAATCTGATAAGCTTCGTTTTCATCCCGGGAATTTTTCCAAATTTCTTTGACGGAAAACTCAAAACCGATGTAGTTTTTCCTGAACGTTTGAGCGTATCCAAACCGAGCGTAATATGCAAAAAGAGATCTCTCCGCAGGAACCAAAATTGATAAGGGTATGTGCCTTTGCAACATCAATTCATGAGATTTCAGGATCAACTGTGCCATCAAGCCGCGACCACGGTAATCGGGTAAAGTGGATAGCCCGGCCAGGTAGTAGAACGGAATCTTAGAGCCGTAAAAAGTGATTTCATAAGGTAGCATTTGTAGTGATGCCACCACCTTGTTGTTGTCTTCAACAGCTACTAAGGTGTTCTCGTCTTCGTATTTTTCAGCAAAATACAAATCCATATACACATCGTCATCTCCAAAAACCTCTTTCCAGATGTTCCTTACAGCAGGGCGGGTATGTGGATTGGCGAATTGGATCATGGAACGTAGATAAACGAATTCACGAATTTACAAATTTACACACAAGCAACCTCTCAAATCTACATTTTTCTTATGTTAGGATCACGGTTCCTTCTTCGAGCAGAATATCGGGATAATAAGACAATTTGGCTTTGCGTAAATTCTCAAACCCCATGTCTTCTTCACGGTTTATATACTTGTAGTCGGATCCGCAATGTTCTGCAAATTGCTGGTTAATGATCGAATAGGCACCATTGACATCACTATACGCTTTTTCCACATGCACCACAAAAGTGTCCTCGTTCACCGGCTCACCAATTGAGAATGCAACAATTTTTCCATTTGTGCGAATATATCCTCCGCAAAGTTGCAATGCATCAAAATTCTCCAGCATGGTCTTGGTGGCCATATAGTCATACCTAAGTGTTTTGTCCGCTCTTTCGGCATTCTGATCTTCCCATTCGTTGAGCATTCTTAGGCATTCATCCACCTCTACCCGATCGGTTATCGGTGAAAAAGTCCAATCTGGATTTTCTGCTTTGAAGCGGTTGATGTGGTTTCGTTTGCTTTGCAGCTTTTTTCCACTTAAGCCAACCAGCTTTTCGGTCAGGTAAATATATTCGTCGTTGTTTCGGTCATGAATAAAATGAAACATGCCAGGCATTTCTTGTTCGATTTGTTTCCACATCAGGCTGCTTACACCTTTCATCCGGAACGGAATATATTTGATGTTTGCGTCTTCAATTATTATTTCAACAGCTCTCCGCAAGCACATTTTGCCAATTGGCATCATGTAGTAGAATTGATTGTCAGACTCCTTGAATTGGAGAAACAGGGTATCATTCACGATAGCGAAAACTGTCTGAAATTTACAATTCCACGAATATAAATTTGCGAAGCAAAAATCACAACTCTGATAGATGTTGTTTGACAAACAAGCATCTATTGCTTTCTTATCGCTCAGCTCTATTGCTTTAAAATTGATCATATATTAAAAATAACAGACAAAACGTCCGAAGCAGGCAAATCACCTATTTCGGACGAAGTAAAGTTTTAGTTTACCACATTGGATTAAAAAACAATGAATGATATTAAAATGTTTTGAAGCCCATTATTTCCCGCACCTGGCGCAAAGTTTTAGCGGCACTCTCACGGGCTTTTTCGGCCCCTTCTTTGGTCACTTTGCGCAAATATGTTTCATCATTTTCGATATCAGCGATCCGAGTGCGAATGGGATCTGTCACTTTGATAATATCTTCGGCCAACTGTTTTTTCAAGTCTCCGTAACGAATCTCGCATTTGTTCCATTTTTGGTCAAAGTGCTCCACCACTTCAGGCGTTGAAACCACTTTCAGGATGGTGAACAAATTTTCGATATAATCCGGTTTCACCGAATTAAATTCTTTCGGGCCTTCGTCCGTCAAGGCTCTTTTCACCTTTTTCTCTATTTCCTTGGGCGTATCTTTCAGGTAAACACAATTTCCTTCGGATTTGCCCATCTTGCCACTTCCATCCAATCCTGGGATTTTTATCAATTCCTGTCCAAAATTATAAGCCACAGGTTCATTAAAGAATTCAACTCCATAAATATTATTGAAACGACGGGCAAATTTACGGGTCATTTCCAAGTGCTGTTCTTGATCCTTCCCCACAGGCACTTTGTCGGCATTGTGCAACAAAATATCGGCTGCCATCAAGGTGGGATATGTCAATAATCCGGCATTCACATTTTCAGGATTTTTACGTGCCTTTTCTTTGAAAGAAACGGTTTTGGACAATTCCCCCAAATATGCGTGCATGTTTAGCAAAAGATACAGCTCACACACTTCGGGAACGTCGCTTTGGATATAGACCGTGGAAACCTCAGGGTCGATACCTGCGGCCAAATATTCTGTCAACACATTTTTGACATTACCGTGGAGAATACTTGGATCGGGATGCGTTGTCAACGAGTGGTAGTCGGCAATAAAGAAAAAACACTTGTTTTCGAACTGCATTCGCGTGAAATTGCGCAAGGCACCATAATAATTACCTAGATGAAGATTTCCTGTTGAGCGGATTCCACTTAAAACTGTATCCATTATATTATTTTTTTAATTTGCTGATTTTGCGAATTTACAAAATTGATTGGATTCTTCTAGTTGCAATCGGGAGGTTTCATCGCACCTGTTCACAAGTTCACTTGTTTTCCCTTTCACTAATTTTGCGGTGCAAAGGTAAGAAAATGGCAGGGAAAACGAAAGCAGGATGTCGTTTTTGCAAAAATAATCGAGGCTATCCTTTCAATAATTCGGCCAATTGAGGCAGCAAATCTTGAACATAGGGCCTGTTGTAGTCTTCCGGGCGAACAATCTCATCGTTCCACCCGAAAACGTCAATGTCAACCTTGACCACCCCCTGCTTTTTATGTTCGGGCAAGCGTCCTAACAAATATTCGATTTCCTTGGCAATGTTGTTGACCTCTTCCAAAGATTGGTCGGTGAATGCCACTGCCAATTGATTGAGGAACATCGCCTTGTATTGTTTTCCATAAGGTGCAGTCTCTATTTCTCCGGTGAAAGATACTTCCCCTAAATGCTCCAGCAACATTCTACGGGAAATTTGCAGATTCATCTTCGAATCCTCATTCGATCCAATGCTTATCAATGCCTTATTCATAACGGGAATCAAAGGTAAAGTTTTTTTAGCCGATAGCCAATAGCTATTAGCTGATGGCTATTTTTTTGCTTCAAGGAGTTATATTATTCGTAAATGTCAAATAAATGACTTGACTCCTAAACAATAATTATTAACTTTGTAGGCTTTGAATTATGCCTGCATGGGCTTTATATGTTAGAAATAATACTAAAAGGGTTCATTATTGGAATAATTGTGTCTGCACCTATGGGACCTATCGGGGTTCTTTGTGTTCAAAGAACGCTCAACAGGGGCAGAATGCATGGTTTCGTTACCGGATTGGGCGCAGTCGCTTCCGATTTGATATATGCCGTTGTAACCGGATGGGGGATGAACTTCGTGATCGATTTTATAGAAGCGCATAGGACAACTATACAATTGTGTGGCAGCATATTTCTGTTTATTTTCAGCTACTTCGTGTTTCGTTCCAACCCTTTGAGGAGATTGAATAAACAATCCACTAAAGTGACTCCTTACTGGAAAGATTTTGTTTCTTCCTTTTTCCTTACTCTTTCCAACGTAGCCATGATTTTTTTCTATATCGCCTTGTTTGCGCGATTTAACTTTATAAGCCCGGAACATCCTTTGATAAATGAATTTATCGGTATCATCTGCATCGGCTTTGGAGCCGTATTGTGGTGGTTTTTTATTTCATGGCTTGTCCACAGACTCCATGACCGCTTCAATCCCCGCGGTTTGAAAGCATTCAATATCTTGCTGGGGTGTATTTTGGTTATTATCGGAGTGGTAGGACTTATCACAGGCCTCTACGACTTGCATCTAAATGGAGTAATTTAAACGAAAATCTTCAGAGTGCGGGCAGGCTCATTCCTGTAATTTTGCGGTACAAATCCAACGCATACACATCCGTCATTCCCGACACAAAATCTATCACAGCCAAAGCCCGTTCGTATGTAGTGGCAGCTCCAATTTCGTATTGTTCCGGAATTCGGTTCAATAAAATTTTCGAATATTCATGATCGGAATTTTCAGTAGCCTCCAGCAATGTTTTCAGCAAGAAACTAATGATCCGATAGCCGGCAATTTCCACATCCAGCACGTCTTTCGACCGATAAATCTTTCTAAAAGAGATTTGGGCACATTTTTCGTAGCAATCCCTCACTTCTTCCGAGACATGCTTGATTAGCGCACTTTGAAATTCCCCTTTCAGGATTTCCCCTTCGTGTGCCAGAAATATATTTGCACATTCAGTCACCAGCAAGCCAATGACAGTAGAACGCAGATAGGCAATCTTTTCATTCACATCTTCCACTTTCGCCATCACTTGCCGGATACGCTCTTGCCTCTCTTTCGAAAAAAATGCGATAAGCAATTCGATTGTTTCTTCTGTGGAAAAAATATTGAGCTTGTGGGCATCTTCCAAGTCCATAATTTGATAACAGATGTCATCTGCCGCTTCCACCAAGAAAACCAAAGGATGCCGGCGATATTCCAACGGGTTCTCTCCCACTTTCAACATGCCCAAATCATCGGCAACCCGGGCAAAATCGTCCTCCTCGCTCTGAAAAAATCCAAATTTATTTTTCTTCGCTGCCTTTTCGGAGGAATAGGGATATTTCACGATCGATGCAAGTGTGGAATAGGTCATCGCAAAGCCACCTTTGCGCCGTCCTTGAAACTTGTGCATCAGTAGGCGGATGGAATTGGCATTTCCTTCAAAGTTGGTCAAATCGCTCCATCGCCCTCCTTCAACTACGATTTTATCTTGCAACAGGCCTCCTTCTCCTTCCGAAAAAAACGTGGAAATGGCTCTTTCACCGGAATGTCCAAAGGGTGGATTCCCCAAATCGTGTGCCAAACAGGCAGCAGAAACGATGGATTCGATGGAATCGAATGAAGCATTGGAATCGGGATATTTCTCCCGGAGCGATTTCCCCACCAAGTAGCCTAAGGAACGGCCAACACACGAAACCTCAAGGCTGTGTGTCAATCGGTTGTGAACAAAAACACTTCCTGGAAGAGGAAAAACTTGAGTCTTGTTTTGCAATCGCCGGAAAGGCGAAGAGAAAATCAGCCTGTCGTAATCCCGTTGAAAATCAGTTCGGTTGTGTGTTCTTTCATCGTGATAGTCCTCCATTCCAAATCGCTTGGATGAAATCAGTTGCTCCCAGTTCATTTTGTCCATCTATTCAAAATCTGATTCAAGCCTTGTCCTTTTGGGCTTGAAGTTAGGCTTCAAATTTAATGAAATTTCTTGGATTTACATCCATTTGCTTTGGGAACGAAGTCGAACACATTTTATCATTTAGCTTTACCGGTTGGAAAGAGAAATAAAATGCTTTTATAAGCATTTGGTAATCAGCAAATGTTTAAATTCATTGAAAAAAGTTTCGTCAATCTATTGCAAATTCCAAAATATCCACTACCTTTGCATCGCATTTGAGAGAAAATGCAACTCCATAAAAACGGTGTGGTAGTTCAGCTGGTTAGAATACCTGCCTGTCACGCAGGGGGTCGCGGGTTCGAGTCCCGTCCATACCGCTCTAAAGCCTGATAATCGATTGATTATCAGGCTTTTTTATTTTACTGTGTTGCATTTGTGTTGCAAATTTGTATTTGTCCCATTCCTTTCCCACCATTGTGCAATACAGAAAAATATCTGCAACCTGAATAAATTTCACTAAATTTGTCCCTAACTCAATAATCATCTTATGCAAAACAAGTATCGAAAAATGTATAATGAGAATTTGCTAGGAACATCGGATGTCTCCATCTTAAAATTTTATTATGCCAGTTTTAAGATACAACAGGCAAAAAATAAAGTTCCTGAAATAAGTGCATTTTTGGATGATTGTGCGAAAATCTCAGAAAGCACTAGCCTTAAACTAAAAATCTCCAGCTTTATTCCATTTTTTAATTTACTTTTTGGAACAGGCAGAGAACAAAAACATATAGCTGAAATAATAAGAACTAAACGTGAAGAAGTTGAGAGCTTATTTATGGAAGATGATATTTCAGATGATGCTCTAAAATCCATATTATATGGCATATCTCCCCTTATGCAAGCAAATAGTTTGACAAGAGAAGACACAATACAAGTAGTAAGAGATAAAATCCTGAAATGCTACTCTATAAAAGGCAAAAAACAATTAGGTGACCGCATTTTCGGCTATCTATTGGCTTCGGAGCTTATTTCTGCCTATACTCCTGAAGATCGATTATTAGCATGGAAAGCGTTTGTCGGCGAAAAAATTGCTCCGTCTGACACTAAGCTACACGCCAATCCTTCCTTAAATCGTAGTAATGTAGATAATAAGACTCTTCTAAAACATTTGGATACTATTCGAGAGTTTTATTCAGAAATCAAACTTGAAAAAGTGGTTTCTATCATCAAAAAGGACATGGAAAATCTATCAGCTAAAGCCTGATATTCTCTCCTTATTTTCATTCATCCACCCTTGTTTTATTCTTACCGCAACGAGCGGATTTGTCCCGTCTTGTGAGTTGTTGTCCTATTTTGTTCTGGCAGGATAGGTTGTTTATTTACAGTGAAATTGTGATATATATTTGCCTTTCGAAATTTCTAAAACTATTAGTAAAATGAGAAAGACATTTAAGAAATTCTGGCTAAAATCAGAAAAAGAGGAAGCTGTTGAGAACAGTGTTTCCGAAGAACAAGTGTCACCGGTTGACAAGGCGATGGGTAATCTAATCAAGATGAAAGAAGCAACCAGACTTCTGAAAGCCTCTGCGCCCACCGTCCGCAAATATGCCCGGCTCGGTCATTACAAAGAGTATCGTTTCGGCGAGAAACTGGTATTCTATGACAAGGAGGAGATTCTAAGCTTTATCCTAAACCAATGTAGGGCGGCAGAAGAGTCTTGATTCCGATGAAAAAGAAAACAGATTCTTCCGTCCGCCAATCCAAGAACGAGCGGATTGAGGCGCACTTACAGGAAAAATATGATTTTCGTTTCAATGTGATAAAATACAAACCGGAGTATCGCATGAAGAATGGCAATCATCCGTTTCAACCTGTTACCAAGTTTGCCCTCAATTCGTTTAAACGGCGAATTGATACTGAACTGGGCATTTCTACATCGGCGGAAAACATCCGAACCATTCTCGAAAGCGACTTTTCGCCAAAGGTACATCCGGTAAAAGATTATTTCCGACAATTACCAAGATTTGTACCTGACAAAGACCAATACATCTTGCAATTGGCCCAGACTGTAACCACCGCCAACCCTGAAAAATGGAATGAATATCTTACCAAATGGTTAATGGGTGTTGCTGCCAACGCGTTGGAAGATGTAGGTTGCCAAAATCATACATGTTTCGTATTAACAGGAGAACAGGGACGATTCAAAACAACATGGTTAGACCACCTTTGCCCGCAGTCGCTAAAGAGCTATCTGTTTACCGGAAAGATAGATCCTCAGAATAAGGATGTGTTGACAATGATTGCCGAGTATCTGTTTATCAATATCGACGACCAGCTGAAAGCGCTTAATAAACGTGACGAAAACGAATTGAAGAACCTGATAACGACTCTGGCAGTTAAATACCGTCGACCTTATGATGTGTATATAGAGGAATATCCGCATTTAGCCAGTTTTATGGCATCGGTCAACGGTAACGATTTCCTGACCGACCCGACTGGAAGCCGTAGGTTCTTACCGTTCGAGGTTATCAGTATAGATATTAAAACGGCGGAGCAAATCAATATGGATAATGTGTTTTCCGAAATCATGTGGTTACTGGATAATGACTATCGATATTGGTTTATTGATGAAGAGATTACGGAACTTCATAGACTTAGCCGACAGTTCCATGTGCAGACCGTTGAATATGAAATGCTGATGCAATGGTTTGAAAAACCAGAAACAGGTGAAGATTGCTATATGACCACAGCTAATGTATTGGGCTATCTTCAGTGATATACCACAATAAAGCTATCTGAAAAACGAATGGGTGAAGCCCTGCATAAAGCGGAATACGAGCGTATTTCCAAACGGCTCAATAAAGGCGCAGATGCAGTTTACTGTTACCGGATAAAGAAAATTAAGCCGAATCCATTCTTCGACCGTGACATATAGAAATACAGATATGGAGTATTCTACTTACTACCTAACTACAAGTATATATAATCCAATGAAAGAAAAAGGATTAGGGTGTAGTAAGAAGCCAAATCCGCATCTTACTCTCAACCTACTATCTTACTACAAGGTGGTTACTACAAAATAGAATTATACTACATGAATATGACTGAATATCACATTGATATACATTAAATTATATGTAGTAAGTAAAGCAACAAAAAAAACAGAAAAATGAAAAATTCAAATTATATCAGTATAAAACAATACCTTGAAGATAAAGGAATCCATCCGGTAAAAGATCGGGGATATTATGGAATGTACCTTTCTCCTCTGCGGAATGATAGCAATCCGAGTTTGAAAGTCGATTATGATAAAAATTTATGGTACGACTTCGGAGTTGACAAAGGTGGATCAATAGTCGACATTGTAATGAAGTTAGAGAACTGTTCATTGGCGGAAGCATTTCGGAAATTGGAAAAATCTTCTTCTTTTCATCGGAATGATACTCCGGCTATTTCTCCTAAGCCGACAAATCGTGAATCTGTACTAACCATTACGGATATACAACCGCTCACGCATCCCGCTTTACTGGATTACTTGAGAGAGCGAAGCATAAATACCGATATAGCCAAGCAATATTGTTCGGCAATTCATTACTCCATAGCGGACAAACCGTATTTTGCTGTCGGTTTTAGAAATGATACCGGAGGATGGGAACTTCGAAACAGGTATTTCAAAGGAAGTACCTCTTCGAAGAATATCACAACCATAAACAACAATAACGATGCGGTTATGCTATTCGAAGGATTTATGGATTTTCTCTCTTATCTTTCGCTAAAACAGAATGCGTCTCCAACAATCGATTCGGCAATATTAAACTCAATCGCCAATTTACCAAAAGCGATTCCATTTCTTCAAACCCATCAAACAATACACGCCTTTCTTGATAACGATGACGCCGGAAAGCGGGCTGTCCAAAGTTTAAGCCCGGTATGTAAAGAGGTAATCGACCAATCTGTTTTCTATCGGAATCATAAAGACCTGAACGATTACTGGCAGGATAAATACAAGCCGAAAAAAGAGGTCAGAGAGAATAATGTCGTCTCATCTTCTAAACAGCAGATCCCGACAAAAAGGAAAGGGCACAGGATGTAGAGCTAACCCATGCGCGAAGTGCATTGCAAGACGTCAGTTTGTTACCACAAACTGCGCTTGCTGCCTGAACCGCTTTCGCTGGCGGGAAACTGCAATCGCTTTGCTCTCGACAGTTTTTTTTATCGAAATAATCAGTAGTCAAATGAAAAATAGCTATATAAAATTCCGATGTGCGGAATCAGAAAAAGAAAGAATCGAGGGTCTGGCTGAGAGGTCAGGGGTAACCCTTTCCGAGTATTGCCGTCAGCACTGCTTAACAGGTAGGATACTTGCCAATCCGAAGCTAAGTTCGGCAGAGATATCATACTTCCGGGAACTGAAAAAACATAACAATGCTATTGCCCGGCTCGCCAATCTTATACGGAACAAAGAACCGCAATTAGTAATCGCCATTGCGGAATATCTGGAACAGTCCCGACAGTTATATAATCGATTCTTCTAGCGTATGATTGGTAAAGGAAAAGCAATAGCACACGGAGGAAATGCGATTAATTATGCTTTGCGTGAGGGCAAGCTGGATAAGATTGTCGGCAGGAATATGATTGAAAGTGATGCGCCTGCCGATATCCTCCGGGAGTTTGAAATGGTTAATCAACATAACTACCGATGCAAGAACAAGTATATGCGCTATGAAATAGGTATATCTCCGCAGGATATAGACAAGCTAAAGCCGGGAGATATGATTAAAATTGCCCGGACATTCGCCAATAAAATGGGATTGCAGAACCATCAATGGATAGCTTGTACACATAAGGATACCGGAAAACCGCATATCCACCTGATTGCAAATCGTATTGGAATAGATAGCAAGGTCTTCGACACAACTTTTATGAGCAACCGTTCGGCAAAGATTGCTGAAGAGATAAGCCGTGAAATGGGATTGACGATAGCAAAAGATGTTCAGAAACAAAAAGAGCATCGGGAAGCCTATTCTGATCCGGCACGCCATCAGGCTAAAGAGAAACTCCAGCAGATTGCCTATTATGAATTATTCAGAAACGCCAGTTTAGAGGGCTTCATGCATGGATTGGAGAAAGAGGGTGTAGGTATTGAGCCTGCAAAGAACAAACAGGGTAAGACCTACGGTATCCGTTTTACTTACGAGGGACAGACCTTCAAGGCTTCGGAAATTGGTCGAGAGTTCGGATATCATTCACTTACCAAGAATTTTCCTCTTTCACAGGAGAGTAATTCACAGCAGCTTCAACACTCTCAAAGCCAAGATACAAGCCATCAACATAGCCATTCGGAAGGTAGTTCCGGTATATTTTCGATACTGGGCGACCTGTTGACTCCTAACACCAATAACAATGTAGAAGAAAACAACATATTGAAACGTAAAAAGAAAACTGAAAAACGATATTATGGACGACAATTCTAATAAACCGACCAAGCGAAGAAATAAATTCGCTGGAAAAGAAGATATTTCTCGAGGGGCAGTAGATCATATTCTATCCAGTCAAATCGACCAGCTTCGGGAAGTATCTCGTATGAACGATGAAACGGCAAACCAAGTCAGGGAGAGTGTAAACATCCTATACGAGAAACGCATTTTGATTGACACAGCAAAATTTGAGCAAATGAACCGTAGCTTTATCAACGAAATGGAGAACAAACTCCGGAAAGTAAAGCAGCCATCCAAAGGATTGAAATGGTATATTGCCGTGTGGGTAATAGCTGGCATCGGCTTTTCTCTCGGGATACTTCATACATGAGTATCGAAGTTGGAAAGAGAAAGCGATGTATTGGTATCAGATGTATGATGAGGTTAAGACGAAAAAAAAAAGCTGAAACAAAGATTTTCTCCCTAAATTTCCGAAAAATCACTAGTTTTGTAGCAACATTTGGATAAATTGATGATTATAATTGGCATGGGAAAACAGTAAAATTGATACAATATGAAAGCGAATGAAAATCAGCTAGTTGAAATATGTTATGAGTATAAAACGAACATTTATATACATAAAGACATTACTGATCTTAATAGAAAATTATGGAGATATATGGATTTGCCAAAATTCTTATCCTTTCGTCAAGGAACATTGTATTTTTCCAATAAGCTTGATCTTTCTGATGAAAGGGAAAGAGGAATATTTTATGTGCAAAAAAGTGATAAAAAACAATTAAGTCCATTTGTATTTGGATTTATGCCTGTATGTGATAAAGAAGCCGATAAAGAATTCTATGACGCAAACATGGAATCGCAGAGAAATATTGATAAAGCATATAAAGCTTATGTAAATTGTTGGAATCAGTCCGAAGATGAAAGTTATGCACTGTGGAATATTTATCTAAAAACGAGGGTTGGGGTTGCTGTGCAGACAACTTTACAAAAACTTATCGATTCTATACACAAGCCGGAAAATCCCATTTTTATTTCTCCTGTTCAATATAGTCTAAAAGATAAACGTGCTGGTTGCGCTTATGAGGCGATCTTTACTAAACGTAATTATTATGACTTCGAGCAAGAGCTACGCATGGCAATAATAGCAGAATCAAGTTGTAACAGGCAAAAAGTAGATATAACCTCAGATATTTTGATAGAGTCGATCTTGATTTCTCCTTTGCTATTGAAATGGGAACAAGAAGAATTGTATAGTTTACTAAAACAATTCTATGAGAAAAATGATATTGTTCGATACTCCAGTATTGCTGATTCGAAATAAGAGTTTTGTTCTATAAGCATATTTATTCGCAGGTATTTACTATGTTTATAGGCGATAGAAAGTTGTTGAGTGGGTGAGTTATTTTGTGCATTGCGTATTTTGAATAATCTATTGAGAGGAGTTAGGCACAATTTAAACAATAAATTGCAAAAAATAAGCAATATGAACTGCAAAAAACGACAAAATACTCTTTTGAGTATTAAAGAAGTGGAAATAGGTGAATTTTTTAATAAGGAAATTCTAAGGTATCTCCTTTTGGTTATATTTTCATTTTCTTGTTTAATAACAATATACATACAGTCAGTAAAAGCAAAACAGAGGCGAAAACTGATTATAATAGAATTATTTTAGTATATGATAGTTATCGAAAAGAAATAATAGGCGGAGCTGCAAGTTATCTAACAGGTCGGCCTTCCAATCAAGAGTTTAAGAAAATAATTAAAGAAACAGTACAAGAGCTTTATAAAGGGAATACTTCTGTTCGTTCAGATAATTCAGAAAATCCTAACAGCGAATTCAACAGGCTATTTGGAGGTGATTATTTTACTAAGCAGTTCCATAGCTTTTGGGGAATTCCTTGGGCTACAAAAATAGAAGATGTAATTATTAGAATGAAAGATTATGGTTATTTTCATTATTCTGACAATGGAATTGGAATTTATTACTCCGATGCCGGAGCAGTCTTCTGCAGAGTATAAATTACTTGCGGATAACAGTTCTCACCGATCGCGGATAACATCGATACTTTGAGCCGGTTTCTGATTCTTGAACTTGCTAATAATAGCCTCTTTATTTTTAGATAAGCCGGTTCGAACATATAAAGCCGTATTAATAGCACGTTCCAACTCTCTGACATTCCAATTATTCTTGATTGTTTCGACTTCGTAAAATAAACGTTCAAGTGGGTCATCAAATCTAATCAGCTCTATAAAGTGAGTAAAACTCAATTGAGACAAAAGAGTTTCGGCAGAAATCGGATATTCTTTCTCCAATTCGGGGGTCAGTGAGCGCCGAATTGAAATTGGCAAGCGTTTTTGTAATTCGGGGGTTATTGAACCGAATTTGAGGATATGTATTGTAGAATGTCCGACAAGAACGCAAAGAACTCACATCCAATCCCTTTATTCCTCTTGCCTTTATCTTCTTGGCCATCTCTTCAAGCAGACGAGTCCCATATTGTGCCCGGTCTTCTCCATTTTGTTCAAACTCAACAATGTAACAGCCAACCAGCCAATTTCGGATAGTAAGATTGAGATTTACAACTTTCTAGGCATTCAATTGTAGTTGACAATGTGTTTGATAAATATTGTCAATAACTGGTCGAAATTTTGATGTTTTACTATCATTAGAATTTGAATTATGGCGGATTACTATTGCTTATTCAGACTGTTTATCAATGCTTTCAATCGGTTTGCTGCCTGCATATTGTCCACCTTGATATATCGGATAAATGCCGCAGAACTTTTGTGTCCAGATATTCTCATAAGTTCCTCTGCGGGAAAGCCAGATAGATACATGTTTGTACAGAATGACCGTCGGCAAGTGTGTGAAGACATCATTTTCCATTTCTCATGTACTTCCTTAACTCGGAGATTTCCTTTCTTTCGAACAATCTCAACCTTTTGTTTTAGTTTGGCTTTCTTACCGAGTTCTTTTAGGCGTTCATTGAATTTGTAACTGGGAATTTTTGGTAAGTCGTAATTGTACTTTTCCAAAATCTCTGGCACATAATCAATCATCGGAATGATAACAGCCTTATGAACTTTGCGTTGTTTCATACTAATCGTTTCATTAGTGACATCAATATGTTCCGTACTAAGTGTTGACAGGTCGCTGTATTGTAATCCGGTATAAAAACCCACTATAAATATATCCCGAATCTCTTCCAGTTCCTCGTGGTCTGAAAGTTTAAGATTATAAACCTTAGCAAGTTAATTCTCGCTTAGATAAATAGCATCCGTTTCTTCTTCAACGACCCTGAAGTGCGAAAGGTCAACCGTAGTGTGAGAGAATCAGTTAAACTTATTCTTGGTGAAAGCCCTTCCTGTTATAGTCTTTACATCGAACTTATAATTATTAAAAAAGCACTTACATTTCTGGTATTTTTGTAGTATTTCCTTTCCTCCTCGTTTGCAACGAGGGATTACTGGTTATTTCTTTAAAACAATAACTATTTCCCGAGTCCCGTTTTCTCAACTCGTTGCAGCACGATGTGCAAGGGAAGAAAGTCGAATTGCTTATAAAAGTCGAGCACCCTTTCATTCCCAACCCCCACCAAAAGTTTCTGCTCCGTAGTTCCTTTTTCAATGAGCCAATCGATGGCATTATTCACCAATAACTTTCCTAAGCCATATTCCCGATACGCTTCGTCAATACAAATGGAATCAATTTCACCGATCTGGCTATTCACCCCGTCAACCGTACTAATGCAATAACCGACGATTGCATCCACCCCATCCACTATCGTCTCAATCAGTATTTCGGACGATTTTTCAATCAACTTCCTTTTTCGCTTTTCCCAATTCGCTTCCTGAAAACGTTTCTTGAAATTCGGTGACAAGTCTAAATGCAAAAGATTCAGCTTCTCCCACAACGGGCGGATCAAATCAATCTCCTCATTCTCAAGCCACTTTATGTGATAGTCCTTCATTGTGTTTTTATTTGCAAAGATACTGAACAATACCTATTCCTCCCTGCTTTCGGGCAAATGCTGTATATCGGCGAGCACTTTCTTTGCCATAATTTTTTGTATAATGAAGAAGAAAACCCGCCATTCTAAAAGAAGATTCAATGCTGAAAACTATATGGATATGATTGGCCATTAAGCGGCATTGCATAAAGCTTTACCCCCTTATCCTTTCAGCAATAATCTAACGACTTCGAAATTATATTTCTTTAATTCAAACTTGTAAAAACATCTGCCCAACCAGTTACCATAGAGGTGAGAAAGTAAACCGCATTTTGCTTTTCAATTCTATAGTTTCCTGAAAACATAAAAAAACCTCCACAGCCAGACTCTACGAATCCAGCTTTGGAGGTTTTCAGGGAATTATCCATCGGCCTTACTTTGCGTCCGCAAGCCGGAAGAGGAAGAACTGAGTTCCGAATTTATTCTCGTCCAACTTGATGCAGTACTTCCCGTCCACCAACCAATATTTCTTCCGGTAGCAATATTCGTAGGCGGATTCGGTCAGGTAATTAATAAACAAGTCTGGATCCAGCGCATTGAAGAAAGTGATCAAGGCGGACTTGTTCACCTCGCCCCTATCAAAATAATAAGTCACCAAGGCATTTTCCCTGTCGAAACTAATTTCTATGCAGTCAATGCACTCTTTCTTGTCCAGATAATGCACGAGGCAGATCGGGAAATCGTGAAACCTGAACATCACCTGCCCCTGTGTTTCGCCGAAAGCCGCGCAGGCCTTGTCCAGCAGATACCTGAAATCAATATTTTTGCTATTCATAAACGTCCGTATTTAAGCCTGCCAAGTGTGGCAAGCCGAAGTGATTAAACCAAATTGTCGGAAGCTCGTCTGTGTGCTTTGGCTTACGTGTCCATAACCGGGTATCGGACATGTAAATATCACAGTACGGAGTTTATTGGGGACAAATATAAAACTTATTTCCTTACCTTTAGTTAAAATTGATTGGGAAAATGAACCGTCGTTCGGCAATAAATAATTATTTTTGCTATACCTAAACCGCACAGAATGAAAAAATCGATATCCTATTTGCCCAAAAGAAAGCAGGAAGACCTGATTTCCCTTGTCCGTGAGATCAACAAGCGCCTGCCACAGGCCGAGATGATCATCCTCTACGGCAGCTATGCCACAGGAAAGTTTGTGGAGCATGACGAACGGATCGAATTTGGCATCCCCACCTCGTTCATGTCCGATTACGACATCCTGGTGGTGACAAGCGGCATTTCCGACAAGAAAGTGGGGAACGTGCTGGACAACATCGACGACCTCTACTACAAAGATCCCGAACATCAAACGCCTGTGCAGTTTATCAACGACGACATCAAGACCCTGAACCGCCAACTGGAAGAAGGGCGTTACTTCTACACGCAAGTAAAACAGGAAGGGATTGTTCTCTATGATAGCGCTAAATTCAAATTGGCCAGACGCCGCAAACTCAATTTCAAAGAAATACAGCAACAGGCTCAGGAGTATTTTGATGAAAAGTTTGCAAATGCTAACGGTTTTTTGAAACATGCTCAATATGCATATAATGATGGAGATTATAAGATGGCTTCTTTTTTCCTTCATCAAGCAACAGAAAATTACTATTACGCCATTCGTCTATCTTTTACCCTAAGAAACAACAAGCAACACAACCTTGCCAAATTATCCGCATCCGTCAAGGGGCATTCGGAAGAATTGGCCAATGTATTTCCGAGAGATCCCGCCGAAGAGAAGCGGCTCTTTACCCTTCTGAAAGATGCTTATGTGGAAGCCCGATACAATCCGGATTTTGTGGTCACTAAAGAAGACATTGATGCTCTGTTACCTAAAGTGGAACTGCTTCGGGATATTACTAAACGGATTTGTGAGGGGAAGATCCGGGAATATGGGGAGATGGAGTAACGAGAATAGCAAGGCCTAACTGGAGTGATATTCTCTTTTTGACTATTCAGATGATAACAGAAGCAAGTGCCTTTATTGCTGGTTGTTTTTGATGTCAAATCAATAATATAGTTATAAAGCTATTGGCAACTTTGTCTATTGAATCCAGAAAAATACAAGAAGTGTTACTTTAGCTCTTGCTTTTTACCCTCAATTCTACATACAATCGGGTTGGGCATAGCCCTAATTAAACTAAATGATTCGTTTTCAAGATAATAATTGATATTTTTAATTATTCTGAAAGACTGAAGAAAAAACGAAATTTAATACACCAATATGATTTATCGACGCTTTAATTATCGCATTTATGAATACTATTTCAAGGATAATTACTCTGGAGATGAAATAATAATGTCAGTTGATAGCTCATTGATCGAAGAGTTTCTATCCAAAGAAAAAATTACCAGTATCGACTTACAAAATTCTCTCAAAAGTCACTTTCATAAAAATTGGGAATATGCTAACGAATTAAATAGTGAAATACCAAACTTTTTTGGACTGATAGCTATTCAAATCTACATAGCTTCCTTAATGGAAGATGATGAAGTAAATGATTATTCAAAAAATGATTACAATCCAAGATTAGCGGATTATTTAGGTATTGCAGAAAATAATATTGAAAATATTTACACTAAATGGCAAGACAAAATATGGCAAAATTTAAAATCGTGGGCTCGCAAAAAAGATTTTCAAATATATGTAGATGATATTGGAAAGTACAAAGGGAGATTTATCAAATACCCATTATCGCATTCATTACTTAATATAAATGATTTAAAGTATACACCGTTACTATTTGATTGTTGTGGCTATACACCACACGAAGAAATTTTATTTCTTGATTTCAAAGATAAAATAAGTAAGTTTATAGATAATCAAAAGATCACGAGCCATTTTTCAAAAATCAAATCACGGCTAGAAAAGGATGGAAATTTAGATCGATTGTATAAACAAATCTATGCATTCTACAACAAATGGGAAGGGGAAGTCCCAATAATTAATGAAAAAGCATCAACCAAGACTGACGTTGAAACATTTAAAACTATTGAACGTACAGACTTCTATTACGATTATGAAAAAGGAGAAGTTTATAAGCTTACGGGTAATGATAATCGGAGTGAGACTATTTATCTGACAGATTTAGAACTGTTTAATAAAATAAAAAAGGATTCAAATACTCTTTTCTTTGAAAAAGGAAATTATGAAGAATGGCAATATTCAAGAACATTATCGTACCAAACCTATATAATCATTTGTGAGAATCACTATAGATATATACTTAATCAACTCGGAAATGTTTTAAATGACTTTTCCTACAAGTCAAACAACCAATACACCATTAAAGAAGTCAAAGTTAATAATTTTAATCACAGATTCTTTTCAAAAGATATACATGCCTATAGTATTGAAAATGGTTTAAAAATTGGACGAACTCAATGGTTGAAAAATGCGGGTCCTGACATTGTCGTAAATGCCAATAATCAAATACGAATAAATGGTGTTCCTCATAAAGGACAAAGAATATCATTAAGAAATTTCGAAGCAGGTGTGTATAAAATTAGAGATGGTACTAAACGAACAGATATTGAAATAGTTGAATTGCCAATCATCAGTACAAATCCAAAAGAAACTGGTTGGCGTATCGAGAAGAAAGCCAATAAATGGCAATTTCCAGAAAATGAATATAATATAAACGGGTTAAATTATAAGTTTAGTAAATTTGAAATTAATGAGAATACCAAAACATGGATAAGTATTTTTGCAAAAAGAGCAAAAAATAAAAAGTATAAATCTCAAGTTATCAATGCCTTAAATAGAATAAATTATGGAATTTGATTTTGAAAAACACAAAGTAATTGGAATTGTTCAGAAGAAACATTTTAGTAATGAAAATGCAAAAATTAAAGCTTTCGGATTTATTGATGAAGATAATAATGTATTCAAAATCAATGAAAATAAAGCTATTGAGGTTTTCAAACCATATGGTTCGATATTTTCTTTTGATTTTTTCAAATATTACCCCTTCAAAACAGATGAAATAATTAAAATTAGCGTAAAGCCCAATATTCAATCAAAAGAAGGACATGATGAATTTATTCTTCACAGAATTTATGAAAAGTATGGCATACCTGCTTATCCACTTAAAGGATTTAGTGTTTCAAATCAAAGTATTGATTTAACAAGTCTTCAAATAGATGGAAACTATGGAGATGGAGAATTCTTCGGAATTACTAAAAAATATATAATAGGAAAATTAAAAGTCCGCAGCGGAGTTTTAAGTCCAGTAGCCGCTAATAAAATATATAGATGGGACATTGATGCAAATGAAGATAATTTAATAAGAAACCAAACATATACAAGATTAATCGATGAACCAATTAGCGAATATTCAATAGTTGATTGTCTGACGCCAGATGAGCTTTTCGATTGGTTTAGGAAAAAACTTAATCAAATTGATTATGAGAGCATAAAAAAAATAAATTCTATAGGAAAATGGCAAAAAGAGATTCCTAAGTTATTTGAAGCATTAAGTAAGACTGATGCCGAGATAGAAAACCTACGACTTAAAAGAATTGAAGGTTATTTTGCACAAATAGAGCTTGATAGACATGACATCTATGATTTTATGTCGAAATCTTCTAACTTGAAAGTAGCATTTGATAAGGCAATTGAAAAACATATTGATGACTTTCAAAGTCAGTATTCGAAAAAACTCAAAGAAATCGAGGATGAAGTTCTTAGAAAGGAAAAAGAATTAAACGAAAACCTCAATAGATCAGAGCATGAAGCAAAAACTAAAATTGCAGCACTCAATACAGAAATAAAAAAGAAACAAATTGAAACTCAAAAAGCGATTGATGAATTTGAGCAATCAAAACAACGATTAATTGAGATTGAAAAAGAAAAATCCCGAATAATATCAGATTTTGGTATAGTAAAAGAGGTTCTTTCCTTGTCTTCTGGAACAACAAGTACAAGTACTGAAAAAAACTATATCCTTGAAGAAGTAACTACAGAACATATTGGAATCCTGAATATTAAAGATTTTATAAACAATGTTCAATACTACTTATCAGATTTAAAACGTAATCCGGATTTTGCTAAACGGATTATTGAAACTATGCTTGTTTACAAAGCACTGTTTATAAAAGATATCCGAATTGCTCTTTCTGTTATTAAAGCTTCTGGAAATGCAAAATATATTATTCAGCATACAGAGCCTGATTGGTTGCACTTTAAAGACTTTTGGAATAATGGTTTATCAACCATTTGGAATTCAGCTCATGAAAGTCCCGAAATACCACATTTCTTTGTCTTAGAGGATGTAAATTTATCAAGCCCCGAATGTTATGCGCGTCCATTACTTGATGTTATTGCTAATATAAGAAGTAAAATTCCTTTTGCTGAAACAAGTTACCCAAATAATCTTATCATTTTTGCAACAAAAGCCTCAAGTCAAAATCCAACAATTGGTCTAAATCTCTATAAAGAAACGTTTCCTGATTGGGGTAGCATTGCCTATAAAAACGATATAAATAGAATTAGCGGTAAAGAGTTTAGCCTAATAAACGGTAAAATTGATTCAACAATATTTTCATTTGATAATCTGGAGTCTGATATTGAAGATATTAAAAATTCGGTAAGTTCTGAATCTGAAAAACTATTCGATGAAGAATGACAACTAACATGGAGGAATTACAAGCACTTTTCTTTATATGGTTTAAGTGTTACGAATCACGAAACTTAAATCAAATACGTGTAGCTACTAAAAACCTTTTAGCAAGCTATGAGTATAATACAGAGTATTCGTCGTTTAAGATTTTCTATCCTTTAGTTCGATATGGATTAATTGAATTTTGCGGCAATGACACTTATACACTAAGTAACCCTATCTTGTTATTTTACCCAGACAATAAGGTAGTTGGAATAAATTTAAATTCTGTTCAAGTTGAAAAATTAAAAAACTGGTTTCAACTATATACGGTTGATAAATTTGGTATTATTCGTTTTACAGCAACAGAAAATAAGTTAGTGATCTTTTCAAAAGAAACAGATATTCCGCTATCGAAACCAAATATATCCGAATATCTGAGTAATTTTCCAAAAGTCAGAAATTGCATTAATGCTATCAATGGCTTTGAGGAGACTTATTTTTCAACCTTTGAAGAGAAATTTGATATTAGAGGTCGTAAATGGGAAAAAGCTCGAAATGAGAGTTTTGGTTTATTCAAAAGTACTGAAAATGCACAGAAATATTTTTTTATTGAAAATGGAGTAACTTATTCAATTCCTTCATATACTCAAAACCCGGATGCGAGACCAATTGTAGAAAGTTATTTTTATTGTAAGCAAACAAGCTTTAAATATAATTCCAGTACAAAAGAATTGAATGTAGGAAACATCAATTTACCAATTTTAATTGAACGGCTATTACGATTAGCATCACTATTTGATACAACTGTTTACACTAAAGAATACAATAATCAAATTTACAGCAATATAACTAAAAATACTGTTTTACAATTAGACCGAATTTTTGATGCAAAAACCGAAATAATATGAATAATCCGATTAAAGTTTGGCGTGAATTAAAAGATACATACATTCGTTACATTGAAAGTGGTTTGCCACTTTCAGAGAATTATTACAATAGAGAAAGACGGAAGTTGTATGACGAACCAGAAGCAATTTGCCAACCCCCAATCATAGAATTAGTTCCTCGTTACGAAGAAACTAAAACTCTTTCGGAAGTTTGTAACGAAAATAATATTAGTCAAGATTTTGCTGATTTTGCAAAATGTGGGCTTTTCCCAAATGTTGGCGGAAAAGAGCGAAAACTGTATAAACATCAGGAAGAAGCAACTGTAGAGGCTGTAAAAAAACGCAAACATATTGTTGCAACAACAGGCACTGGTTCAGGGAAAACAGAATGTTTTCTTCTACCAATTATTGCAGATTTAGTCCAAGAATCAAAAAAATGGGAAAATGACAGACCAAGAGCAATGAGGACATTAATTCTTTATCCTCTAAATGCTTTAGCTGAAGATCAAATGATACGTTTGAGAAAATCGCTTAATAGCATTAGCATTGATAGATGTGGTGCTCGAAATTGGTTAGATAAATACAGAAATGGTCATCGTTTTTATTTTGGAAGATACACAGGGAAAACACCTGTGAGCGGGAAAAAAGGTAAAGCCGACGAATTATATAAAAAAGAAAAAGCTGAACACATTGCAGAGTGGGAAGGTGCGAAAGAATCTGGCAATGAGGATTTATTATATCATATACCGTGCATGGATAATGATTCCGCAGAAATGTGGGATAGATGGAGTATGCAGACAGCACCACCAGACATCTTGATTACAAATTATAGTATGCTCAATATTATGCTCCTCAGGAAGCAGGAAGATGTTATATTTGAAAAAACCAAAGAATGGTTGGCACAAAGTCCTGATAATATTTTTCATTTAGTAGTAGATGAAATGCACACATACAGAGGGACTTCAGGCACTGAGGTTGCTTACTTATTAAGACTATTACTTGATAAGTTAGGACTTCATCCAGACCACCCACAAGTTCAGTTTTTGTCTTCGAGTGCTTCTATGCAAGAAGGAGAAAGAACCAAGAATTATTTGTGTAGTTTTTTTGGAGTAAAATTTGAAAATTATGTTGATAAATTTTCATTACTTAAAAACCCTCCTCATTTACCAATTGAAAATCGTCCGCAAATTACATTGCCATTTAATGAATTAGTTGCTTTCAAAGAAATATATGATTTATTTGGATTAGAAAAAGCAGTTGAAAATATATATGGAACTACTTCTACCTCTTCAGTTGTTGATTTAGTTAAGACATATTGTGTTGTAGATTCATTGAAATATGCAATGCAAGACAGTGATAAAAGAGTTATTGCAACAAAAACTAATAATCTTTCAAGTTTGTTGTTTGAAAAACAAACAGATGAACAAGCGCAAAAAGCATTGGAAGCTCTTTTAATTATTCTTTGCGAAGCAAAAGAACAAAATGGAGTGGCAATTCAGCCTATTAGAGCGCATTATTTTTTTAGAAACGTTGAAGGATTGTGGGCATGTTCCAATCCTGAGTGTTCTGAAGTTGCCGACGAATTTAAAGATGCAAACAGAAACATCGGAAAGCTATATCGTTCGCCCGGTGAATCACTATGTAAATGTGGTAGCAAAATTTACGAAGTTTTAGTTTGTAGAGCTTGTGGAGAAATGTTCCTGACTGGATATAATTTGAAAGAAGGTTCGAAAAATTACATGGTTCATAGCAAATCTCATTTCAATAAAGATGAAAAGGAACTGGTTTATTGGCCATATAAGAAGATTGAGAACGAAAAAGATGATTTTAAATACTGGTATTTAACCAACCTAAACACTTCGAATGGAGGTTACACTTTAACAAGACTTGGAACATCAAGTATTTTTGCGCCTGATAAAGAATACTTAGCAAAATATCCAAATACTTGTCCAAATTGCAATTTAAAGTTTCGAATTGACAATGAAAAATCTTTTACCCCAATTGCCAAACATGTAACAGGGGTTCAAAAGGTTAATCAAGTTATGGCGGAGCCCTAATGAGAGGTTTAAAAGAAAATGGAATAGACAGACCTAAATTGGTATTATTTTCAGATAGCCGTCAGGCTGCCGCTAAACTGTCCGCAGGTATTGAACTAGACCATTACCGAGACGTACTTAGACAGTTTGTAATTAATTCCTTGGAAGATGAGGATGATATTATCCTTTTGCTGAAAAAATTCAGGGAAGAAGGCGCAAATTCATTTAATGAGGCTGAAAAGGACCTATTTAGGGAAATTCGGAAAAATAACTTTTACAACAAGTTAATATCTCTAATTAGAGATGAAAAAGATAATCTTTTAAAAGATTCAGAGATTATTGAATTGACCAATTCTTTAAAAGGTCAACTCCCAAATCTTAAGAATATTGAAGATAAAGTTTGGCAAAAGTTAGCATTTATTGGAATTAATCCAGCAGGCCCTCACCCAACCTTTAATACAAGATCTGATTCTGATTGGAAAAGTTTATTCAATTGGACTAATGATACAGTTGAAAGAGTCGACTTCGGCAATGATACTCATTTTTTTAAAGCTATTCAAGATAAAAGTAGCATTGAGCAGTTAGTTACGATATTCGCCCATAAAAAACGTTCATTCGAGGCTTTAAAGATAGGATATATCACATCTAATGTCAAAGGTCTTGATGCAAAATTCTCAGAATTTATTGATGTTTGTATTCGTTTGTTAGGTGAAAATTGGCGAATATATGGATATGATTCAGACTACGAACGTAAGAGTTTTCCTCGTTCTATTCTAAACTATGCAAAACATGTTTATGGAGATATAAATAGTAAAGGTAAAAAACCGAATTTGGATAGCCTATATGATATTTTAATTACAAAAGATATCATTAGCCCCAATGAAATACTTCTAACAGGGAAGAATTTGTACTTCAAAAAAATGAAGGTTGGAGATTTCAAATGGATATGTAGCAAATGTAAAACTGTGCATCTACACCCCTCTTGTGGAGTTTGTTGTAATTGTTATAGTAAATCATTAACTGAAGAAGTAATTACTAAAGATGAATTGGAAAACTCAGATGATTATTATACCTATTTAGCAAAATCTGCTGAATCTTACAGATTGCATTGCGAAGAATTAACCGGGCAGACTTCGAAAGGTGATTCAACAAAAAGACAACGACTTTTCCAAGGTATTTTTCTTGATGATGAAAATAAGATTGTAGATGAAATTGATTTGCTAAGTGTAACTACAACAATGGAAGCCGGAGTCGATATTGGTTCTTTATCAGGTGTAATGCTGGGAAACGTACCACCGCAACGCTTTAATTATCAACAACGGGTTGGTCGTGCTGGTCGTAGAGGAAATTCACTATCCATTGCCCTTACAGTTGCAAAAGCAAATAGCCATGACCAAACTCATTATTTTCAAACAGAGAGAATAGTTTCTTCTATACCCAAAGACCCGTATTTAGAAATTCAGAGTAGCGAGATTGCTGAACGAATGATAGTTAAGCAAGTGCTTTACAAATCATTTGAAGGAATAGAGATAGAAGATTTTTCTGATAATGTACATGGAGAATTTGGGAAGGGTTATCAATGGGAAACAAAGCATAAAGATTTGGTTGCAAATTGGATATTATGCAATCCAGATTCAATTGAGAAAACTATTAATTGTGTAGCAAAAGAAACTGAACTTTCAAAAACTAATAAGCAAATAAAAGAATTTATAACTATAGAACTTGTCGATAGAATTACAGAAGTTGTAAAAGATAATGCAAAATATCCGCAAGAAGCATTAAGCGAAAAGCTTGCCAAGGCTGGCTTATTGCCTATGTTTGGTTTTCCAACACGAGTTAAGCTTCTATACCATTCAGAGCCTAAAAAATTGCCTGCAATAGAAGTTGTTGATAGGAATGAAGATATAGCAATTAGCACCTTTGCTCCCGGATGCGAAATAGTTAAAGACAAGGAGTTGTTAACATCAGTTGGTTTTGTAACCTACAAATATGAAAATGGAAGTGTTAGAGAAAAAGAAAGTTTAAATGAACTTCCTTCTCAAGTATTAGTTTGCGAAACATGTGGTTTTACAACTTTAAACAACGATATTGATAGTATATGTCCTGAATGTGAAAACGTAACAATCAAAAAGGTTAATGCTTGTTCTCCATTAGGTTATTGTATTGATTTTGAGAATGGAACAAAGGATTTTAATGGCAATTTTGACTATAATCCTGTATCTACTTCACTTTCCTTGGATGCAAGTTCGAAACTAAAAAAAGAATTAGGAATTAAGAACTTAATTATTAAAACAAATGTATCGCCACATGAGGGGCTAGTTCACTTGATAAATGACAATAATGGAAAATTATTCAACATTGGAAAATTGAATAATACAAAGCAATATGTAATGAAGAGTGCTTTTGAAACCAAAAGACAATCAAATTTGAAACTTTATAGTTCAAAAGACTATGTTTTAATATCTTCAAAGACAACTGGCGTTTTGGCTGCATCAATTTCGTCTGTTAATGAGAATATTGATTTATGCGTTACAGAAGGAAACAATTTTCTGGAAATACAAGCTGCATATATTTCTTGGGGCTTTTTACTTCAGAAAGCAGTTTGCGATTTATTGGATATTGATACAAATGAAATTGAAGTTGGATTTCATGTCAAGAAAAAGCACGGTGAAATATTTTTAGTAGAACGTTTGGAAAATGGAGCAGGATATTGTAACCATTTAAGCGGCAGAGATGGTGAAGAAATACCCTACAAAGCATTTATTGAGCCATTTTTAGAAACGAGAGACTTTTACAAACATAAAGTTGGGCACAAAGATAGATGTTCAAGTTCGTGTTATGATTGTCTTAGAGACTACTTTAACCAACAACATCACAGCATTTTGGATTGGCGATTAGGACTTGATTTGGCAAAACTATCAATAGATCAAAATGCAGAAATTGGCTTTAAAACTGAGTATTGGTCAGATTATTTTGAAAAACTTTATACCAGTTTCAAAAATCACAAACTATATTCAGATGGTATTGCTGTTATTGAAAACAGAGGTCGTAAAATATTAATTACACACCCCTTTTGGAGTGAATTTTATGTAAATTCGATTTTGGATAGTATAAATGAGGAAATTAAACCTCTCAATATTATTCAGGTAAACAGAGAAATCCGTGATTAATTGACACTTTCCATTTTGCAAATTCGGAGGCAGTAAACAGAACTCTGTCCCATACAAAAAACCTTTATATTTGTATTAGGTGGCAACAGAGATTATGGATGAAGAGTACAAGGACATGCAGGCCAAAGCCCTTCAACAATTACGTTCGGGCCAGTCGTTAACAGGAAAAGATGGGGTGTTTGCCCCGTTATAGAAACAGTTCATCGAAATGGCCCTTGCCGCCGAGATGGCAGGTCATTTGGGTGGGGTTCGATGGAGTCCCCGAGACCTGCTGGTTCAGGCAGAAGCAACAAGAGTTTCTGAAGTCGATAGGGATAAATGTTCAGACAAGGCAGGATAGAGGGATGAAGATGTAATGTTGTGAAATCTCTAATTATTAGAAATACAGTCTGAACCAATTGTAATGCATTAGAGGTAGAAATATTTAACATTTCTACCTCTTTCATAATACTATATCAAATAATGTCATATCTTTATGCTCAGAAATGTTTTATGCAAAAATGAATGTGCAATGAACAGAATAAAAGAAGTGCTTGATGAAAAAGGAATTAGACAAACTTGGTTGGCAGAAAAATTAAGAAAAAGTTTCAGTGTAGTAAATGCCTATGCTTGCAATCGTCGTCAGCCAAGTCTTGAACTCTTATTCGAGATAGCCCAAATATTAGGGGTAGACCCAAAAGAACTAATTGATAGTAAAAAGAGAAAATAGACCTATCTAAACAAATATTATATAATCTATGAGTTAAGATTTAGAGGCAAAAAAGTACAATAAATAACAGCACAATGAGGACAGAATCAAGTTTTATTTTTTTGAATATCAGTTACCCAGAGTTATTTGCTTTTGGACAACTAGCAGAGCGACTTGTTTCTATTGATCCGAGTTCATCTCTTGCTAAATCGAGACTGTGTGCTGAAAAAATAACAAAACTCATAATAGAGTTCGAGCGATTGGATTTTATTGAAGACACCCAATTTGATAAGATTGACAAACTCTATACGAATGGTTATTTGCCTGTTTTGATTAAGGATATTTTCCATATAATTCGTAAAAGTGGAAACAAAGCAGCTCACTCTGGGATAGGAGATAGTGATGAGGCTCTATTGGTTTTATCCAAACTATTTGACTTAACAAAATGGTTTTATCAGACCTATGAAAATGTAGATTTAGGAAATATTAAATATACTCTCCCTACAAAAGTATCGAACACTCAGGAAGTTAAAAAATTAACCGATCAATTAGAGTCTCTGCAAACTCAACTCCATAACTATGAGGATAAAATTAAAGAACTAAATTCTACTAAGGCTAGCAAAAGCAGGCGGAAACGTTCTGAAAACTTGGCAAAGAAAATAGAGTTTGATGAAAAAGAGACCAGACTGTTATTAATTGATCCAAAATTACGGAATGCTGGCTGGGAATGTGATACGGATAGATTGAATTACAAGAAATGTAAAACCCTGCCTCAGAAAGGTCGAAATATAGCCATTGCTGAATGGAGATGCGGAGATTTGTGGGCTGATTATGCCCTTTTTGTTGGAACAACACTTTATGGTGTTATTGAAGCAAAACGATTTTCAGGGTCCATATCTACTAACCTACATCAATCAAAAATATATTCCCAGAATTGTGATAATAACTATGATATAAGTTTGTTAGGCGAATGGGAACGACATAAAATCCCATTTCTGTTCTCAACAAATGGGAGAGAATATCTCGAACAAATTAAAACTGAGAGTGGAATTTGGTTTGCTGATGCACGTTACCCCAGAAAGATGCCAATTCCATTACGAGACTGGTACTCCCCAAATGGGTTAGTTGAGCTATACAAACGAGATATAGACCAAATAAATACTCACTTGAAAAGTAGTGAAATAGATTACCTTCAAGATAAGTCGGGTTTGTCGCTCTATGACTTTCAGGTAAGTGCTATTAAAGCAATCGAAAATAAGATAATCTCAGATACTATTCAGCGTCGAGCATTACTTGTTATGGCAACCGGTACTGGAAAAACTCGTACAGCTATTGGGCTTTCGTACCGATTGATTAAATCGAACCGTTTTAGACGTATTTTGTTTTTGACCGATCGACGCATATTGGCAAAACAGGCAGCAGACGACTTTAAAGATAAGAAGATAGAAAATCTCAACACTTTTGCCGAGATCTACCAAATAAGTGATCTCAAAGATCTTTTACCCGACAGCGAAACAAGAATCCATTTTACAACTGTGCAAGGAATGGTAAAACGCCTGTTTCATAGCGACATAAAAGATGACGTAAATCCTCATCCATTATCTGTTGATGCCTACGATTGCATTATCGTTGACGAAGCTCACCGTGGATATAACCTAGACAAGGAGTTGGATGAGGACGATCTTTATTTCAGAGATCAAGAAGACTATGTGAGCCAATACAAAAAAGTAATAGAATACTTTGATGCTTACATTATTGGACTTACTGCAACACCAGCCCTACATACGACACAAATTTTTGGTACTCCTGTATTTACCTATTCATACAGAGAAGCCGTAATAGATGGTTACTTGGTTGATCACGAACCACCATATAGCATAAAAACGGAACTTAGCGAAAATGGAATGGTTTGGGAGAAGGGTGAACGTCCAAAGGCATATAATCCTGAAAATAATAATATTGAAGAGCTTTCGGAGCTTGAAGATGAACTGCACATCGAAATTGAGCAGTTTAACAAACAGGTAATTACCGAATCATTCAACCGAACTGTGATTAAAGAACTTGTCAACCATCTTGATCCCGACGGAGACGAAAAAACGTTGATTTTTGCAGCTCGCGATTCTCATGCTGATATGATTGTGAATCTTCTTTTTGAAGAGTTTGCAGCTATCGGTATAGATGTACACCAAGATGCGATCAAGAAAATTACAGGTAAAAGCACTTATGATCCGGGAACACTTACGCTTCATTTCAAGAACGAACGTTTCCCGAATATTGTTGTTACCGTTGATCTACTTACTACCGGAGTTGATGTTCCTGCCATCACCAATCTTGTCTTTATGAGGAGGGTTCGGTCTCGTATCTTGTTCGAACAAATGATGGGGCGGGCAACTCGTAAATCCGATGCTTTCAAAAAGGATTACTTCCGAATATTTGATGCAGTGAGGGTTTATGAAGCATTAGAGCATTTCACTCAAATGCAAACAGTGTCCAATCCGGCATTTACATTCGAAGAGTTGATCGATGAATTTGGAAGCATAACCAACGATGAGCGTAAAGTACGTCAGATAGAACAAATTGTAACCAAGCTACAACGGGCGAAAGAAGGATATTACAGGCGACCGTTTAGATCAATTTGTAAGACTATCGGGAGGAAAGTCGCCTCAAGGGCTTATTGATGAACTCAGAAATGGCACTACCGAAGACAATATACAAGTGGTAAAGAAACTTGCTGAGCTATGGTGTTTTTTGGACGAACGTATCTACCGCCCCTATTCAATGTTAGTCTCAGAGCATCCTGATATGCTTATGGAGGTGGCACGTGGGTATTGTAAAGCTACAAAGCCACAGGACTATATCGAGAGTTTTAAGACGTTTATTGTGCAAAACAAAGAAACAATAGAAGCATTAAACATTGTTTGCACACGCCCCAGTGAACTAAACCGAGAGTCGCTCAAAGAGTTACGACTTATACTCGACCAAAACGGATTTAATGAGGTGTCACTAAAAACGGCGTGGAAAAATGCAACAAATCAAGAAATTGCGGCAGATATAATTGCCTTTATTCGCACATTGGCACTCAATGTCTCACTAGTAGGCCCACAACAACGCGTAAAAAACGCCATTGACAGAGTGAGACAGATGCACAATTGGAATGCGGTACAAACCAAGTGGATCGACCGTTTTGAGGATCAACTGGTGGCAGAATTGGTACTTACCAAGGACGATTTAAACAAGTCTCCATTTATAGACAATGGTGGATACGATCGTATAAACAAGATTTTTAATTATAAATTAGATGAGGTTATACAAACCATCAATACCTATCTATATAGTGCATAAAGCGTAAAAAACAAGCAAGAAAACAATTATGACAGCAGAATCGATAGCACAGAAACTTTGGAATTTGTGTAATGTACTTCGTGACGATGGGGTAACCTACCATCAATACCTCAATGAGCTTACTTTTATCCTTTTTCTTAAACTCTCGGAAGTTAAAGGGTTTGCCGAAGAGATACCAGCCGAGTATCGTTGGGATAAGTTTGTGAATGAGACCGATAATACAAAAGCATTTAATCTATATCGTGACTTTTTGGCTAATGTGAGTCAGAAAACACCCAGTGCCAGCATTAAGACTATTTACACCAATGCTTCGACCAGCTTGAGAAAACCGGTCAACTTCAGCTCGTTGGTGAAGGCTATCGATAAACTCGATTGGTACGAGGAGACCGATCGGGATATGATGGGCGACATTTACGAAAGCCTGTTGGAAAAGAACGCCACCGAGAAGAAAAGCGGTGCGGGTCAGTACTTCACCCCACGCCCGCTGATCAACGTGATGGTAAAGCTCTCTGTACCCAAGCTGGGTGAGCGGTGGAACGACCCCGCAGCGGGAACCTTTGGTTTTATGATATCTGCCGACCACTACCTGAAACAGAAAACCGACGATTACTATAAACTTAACGAGCGTGATCGTGACTTTCAGAAACGAGAGGCTTTTTCGGGTGTGGAGCTTGTACCCGATGCACACCGGTTGGCATTGATGAATGCCCGATTGCACGGTATGGAAAGTCGCATAGATATGGGCGACACCCTCAGTAGTTTGGGCGAAGGACTGAAAGATTTTGATGGTGTGTTGGCAAATCCTCCTTTTGGCACAAAAAAAGGGGGCGAACACCCCAGCCGAAAAGATTTTACCATCACCACCAGCAACAAGCAGCTCAACTTCTTGCACCATATCTACCGCAGCCTCAAGCGGAACGGCGAGGCACGTGCAGCAGTTATACTCCCCGATAATGTGTTGTTCGAAGACAACGATGGGCGACGCATACGCCAAGACCTGATGAACAAATGCAACCTGCACACCATTTTGCGTCTACCTACGGGTATATTCTATGCGGCGGGGGTCAAAACCAATGTGCTTTTCTTTTCACGGGGCAAAAAAGAGGTGGGCAATACCGATAAGGTGTGGTTTTACGATATGCGTACCAATATGCCCGCTTATGGCAAACGTACTCCGTTTACAGAGGAGGCTTTCCAAGACTTTATATATGCTTATACCGGCGGTATTTCTGCCGACAATGTGGTTGAGGAGTTCACCGGAGTGATAGACCACCCCAAGCGTGCAAAAATAAAGGACGAGCGTTGGCAATGCTTCACCCGCAAGGCAATTGCCGACAAGGGCGATAGCTTAGATCTAGGGCTGATTGCCGATAGCAGTTTGCAAGACTCGTCGACCCTGGGCGAACCCGAAGAGATTATCCGTGAGGCAAAAGAGGAGATCACGGCAATACTTGCACAGTTAGATTTAATGTTAAAGGAGCTAAAGTAATGGAGAATATATTGCCTAAAAATTGGGTGGAGACAAACCTTAAAAACGTTGTTAATTCAACAAAAGGGAAAAAACCTGCGAGATTAGAAGAGTTCAAATTTGAGGAATCTTTACCCTATATGGATATTAAAGCTCTTGAATTCAATAACATTAATCAATACGCAGATATTAAGTCATCCAAGTCATTCTCAAAAGGTGATGTTGCAATTGTGTGGGATGGAGCAAGAAGTGGTTGGGTATCAAAAGCCACAAGTGGAGCTATCGGATCAACTATTTGTGCTTTGACTCCAATAAAAATTAATACTGATTACCTCTATTACTTTTTGTTAGATAAATATCCGTTTATAAATTCAAAAGCAAGAGGTGTAGGAATACCTCATGTTGATCCTATTTTATTGTGGTCTTTGGGATTCCCACTTCCGCCCTTGGCGGAACAGAAGCGAATAGCGGATAAGTTGGATGTGCTTTTTGGTCAGATAGAGGCGATGCGAAAAGCGGCAGATAGAATACCCGAGCTAATCAAAAATTTCCGCCAACAAGTGCTTACCTACGCCGTCACAGGCAAACTCACTGAACACAAGGGTGAAAAACGCTTATTAGGTGATCTGTTGGTAGATGTAAGATATGGAACATCCAAGAAATCTGATTATGAAGTTACTGGTTATCCTGTTTTACGTATTCCCAACATAAGTAATGGAGAAATAAACTCTTCAGACCTAAAATACGCACAATTAGAAATAAAAGAATACACATTGCTATCCCTAAAAGAAGGCGATATTCTTATTATTCGCTCTAATGGAAGTATCTCTCTTGTTGGACAATGTTCAATTGTCAGAAAAGAACATGAGAATTATGCATATGCAGGTTATTTAATCAGGATAAGGTGCAACGACGATTTAGAGCCTGACTATATTAATTATTCTTTGAGATCAGAGTCTGTTAGAGTACAAATTATAGAAAATGCCCACTCTACGAGTGGAGTAAATAATATAAATGCTGAGCAAATTAAGCAATTGGAAATTGTTTGGTATCCCATTATTATACAACAAGAAATAGTCCGCAGAGTACAATCACTATTCGATAAAATAGAGATGATTGAGCAGAGCTATAATCGGCTAAAAACAAAATTGGACAATCTTCCCCAAGCCCTGCTGCACAAAGCATTCAAAGGCGAGCTGGTAGAGCAACTCCCCACCGATGGCAACGCCATCGACCTGCTTCGCGAAATACAAGAGTTGAAAAAATCGGTTAATAAGAAGAGATAGCAATGAGAATAAAGTCACTTAAAACCTCTACGTATAAAAATCTGCACAATGTTGATCTAACATTCGGTGCAGATATAATCACTTTATTAGTAGGGCAAAACGGGCTTGGTAAATCGAACTTAATAGAGATTTTTACATTTATATTCAAAGACTTATATACAATAGGTGCAAAAAAGGAGTTTATAGAGTCGGCAAATAAAAGTGAGCTCGATGATTACATTATTGAATATGAGTGTAGAGGCAACGAAATAAAGATTGAATATGGTAACGGTCAAATAAAGCTATTTAAGAGGGATAACTCCCAAGAATATCATCCAATTTCGTTTGAAGAGTTTAAGCGAAACAGAGATGAATTTTTGCCCGACAGGATAATGGGCTATTATTCGGGTGAAAATAAGCGACTGGAATCGATGCTTAATGACTACACAAAGAAAGAAAAAAGGGCTCAAAAAAACGCATACAGATCTGGAAACACAGCCAAAACGTTACGAAGCATCTTTTTTTCAGAGAACAAACATAGTCAATTAATACTGTTTACTCTTGCCATATATTGGGATCATCCAGTAATTGGAAGCTCTGTAGGGCAAATTCTTACAGACATTTTAGGTATTGACGAAATGATCGGTTTTGAACTACTATTTAAATCTCCATCATTTGCAAACCTAAATAAACTCAAAGAGAAGAATGCTACATTAGAGTCTTTCGAAGGAGAGATACTTAGCACTAACGACTATAACAAGTTTGCCGATGTTGATATTTTTTGGGGTGTCAAAGGTTCTATTGACTCTCTACTAAGAATGTTCTATTTCAATTACATAGGTACTAAATCGTGTACTATATATGAAGAAAATAACAAAGAGTACCTCTCAATAAAAGAAGAATTGCTGAGTTACGATACGCTTGTTGAGAACATCTATTTGGTATTTCCAAATCCATTGGATTTCTTTGACGCTCTTGAAGCTGTATCGAGTATGGGAGTTTTAGATGAAATCAAACTGGAGATAAGCAAAGTAGGAGATGGTGAATACTATGGATTTAATGCATTGAGCGAAGGTGAGCAACAAATGGTAAGTGTACTGGGGTTAATGGCTATTCTTGGAGAAGATAGAGAGGAGGTTTTGTACCTCATCGACGAACCAGATACCCATATAAACCCCAAATGGCAACGTGATTTTGTAGATCAGCTACTAGAAACTATTGGAGATAAAAGAGAGCATCGGCATATGTTTATTTCAACCCATAGCCCATTTCTTGTGCAAGCCTATGACGCAAATCAAGTCGATATATTGCTATTTAAAAAAGATGAAACGCAAAATGGGGTTAAAATTGATATTGCTGACCATACTATCAAAAATTGGCGGATCGACCAAGTTTTAATGAGTCCCTATTTTGATATGTGTAGTACTCGACCAAGTAGTATTGATAGTTTTATGGAAAAACGTTTAGCAATTATCAAAAGGGGGGAATTTACGGAAGACGATAAAATAGAGTTGGCAAAACTCGAAAATGAACTGGGATTCCTGCCAACAGGAGAGACATTGACGGAGTTGGAAAGTATGCTCTATATTCACAATGCAGCAAAAAGATTCAGAGAGGAGGCTGGAGAATGAAATACATTGATAAATCGAGTGTTCCTGTTCCTGCTGTTTTAACAACAAAAGGGGTTGCGGAAAAAAATAAGAATATATCTGAGTATAGGGCTAATATTGGCGTGTACACATCCCATACAGTATCAGCCAACTCAAATGGCGTAGCTAGCTCTTTTGATATAAAAAACGCCATTTATGGAGACACAACAGTGAAAGATAGCCTAATAAACTTACAAAAAAAATGCTGCTGCTTTTGTGAGTCTCGTATTACTCATATTTCATCTGGTGACGTAGAGCATTTTAGACCAAAGCAAGGCTATTCGCAAGATAGTAACGATTTATTTCACAAACCTGGTTATTTTTGGTTGTCATATGATTGGTCAAACTTACTATTTGCTTGCGAAAGATGCAATAGGCGGTATAAAAAGAATTTTTTTCCTTTAAAGAATACACGAAACAGATGTAATCCCAATATTAATTTTGACGTTTCTGCTGAAGAACCATTATTTATTGATCCTTCGCAAGTAGACCCAACCGTGCATTTATCATTCAAGAAGACATCAATAACTCATAAGACAGCTGAAGGGGCTACGACAATTTCTGAGTTAGGTCTAAATAGGCCGGACTTGTTGGAGATGCGTTTAGATTCATTTTCAGCAATAGATTCATTAAAAGAAATCTATGAGAGAGATAAAGGTTCTGTCAATGAAGCAGACAGTGCTGACAAACTGAAGCAAGCTTTAAATCAGAAAATAAATATTACAGCTCAGTACAGTATGATGTTCAGAGATAATTTTGCCACTTATATTTATAAGTTTCGAATATGAAAGATATTTATTGGCATATACAGATGTTCCTGCCTGAAGGCAGAGATGGTATACACATCGACTCTTTAAAAATGCTACAAGAACCTCAACCTGTGATTGGTACGGGAGAATGGGACGATTTGCAATGCAAGTATTTTAAGAATGCAGTTAATGGGGGATTAGCTATTGGAGATATTGTCTTAGTTCGTGAGGGAGCAAAACCGCTTGCATTATGCAAAGTTAAGAGCGATTCTTTTATCAGTGACGAATTAGCAGAAAAATATATTAACCAACATTATAGGTATGTTGATGTATTGGAGTTTTACACAGGCAAAGGATCGTTTCCTCAACCACAAGGAACACTTCAAAAATTAATAAATAGTTATACTGATTCTTGGAAGTTCATCAATAACTGGTACAAACAAATTCTTGATAAAATGGAAACTACTCAAATTGTTGATATACTCAGACAAAAGAAACAAATTATTCTTCAGGGAGCTCCGGGAACAGGCAAAACATATATCACAGCATCGGTAGTCCTTTCGTTGATAGGCGAGGCTTATAACCCAAATGATCACAAAGAAATAATGACCAAATATAATAAGTTGGTCGACGACAAGCGTATCTTTTTCGCAACTTTCCATCAGTCAATGGACTACGAAGATTTTGTTGAGGGATTAAAACCTGTTGTAGATAATGATAATATGATCTATGAGGTGAAGGACGGAGTATTTAAGAAGATATGTACCGAAGCCCAATCATCAACAGAGGTTGATATCGTACAGTGTATTGACAAGTACTTGCAGTCAATAAAGGGCTACGCAAATAAAAAGACAATACCAACTATATCGGGGAAATCGCAAATAAATGTATGGTGGAATGAGGGTAACGATACGATAAGTGTCAGAAGTGTTATGTCGCAATCGGCTAAGAGTGAGGATACAACACCATCACCCCTAAATATTGAAAAAGTTAAGCAGCAAGCAATAGGCGAAGGAGTGGAGAGTAATTGGAGACAATATGCCGAAGCCTTTATTAGAGCTGTTAAGGAAGAATATCAGATAGGAACTCAAATAAAAGATGAGCCTTATATCCTTATTATTGACGAAATCAATAGAGGAAATATATCTAAAATATTTGGAGAACTTATAACGCTTTTAGAAGTTGACAAACGAGCAGGAGGCGAACATCCAATAAAGGCAAGGTTGACCTACTCAAATGATGATAATTTTAGCGTGCCATCAAATCTTTACATTATTGGTACGATGAATACAACTGATAGAAGTGTCGGTCATATTGATTATGCCATTAGAAGACGTTTCGCCTTCTATACTTTAATTGCGAATAAAGATGCAATCAACTCATATTACGATATATATAAAGATGCTGAGCACGGACTCAAAGAACTTTCTATGGAGTTATTCGATCTGATTTATGGCTATGTAGACAAACATAAATCGCCCGAATTTGATATTGAAGACCTAATGGTTGGCCATAGTTATTTTATGGCTATGGACAAAAGTAGCTTAATGATGAAACTTCAATATGAGATAATACCTCTAATAAAAGAGTACGAAAAGGACGGTATTATCACTATTGCAGCAAACGAAAGAAGATCATTAGGTAGAGAATGGATAAGTTTATTTGGGACAAATCAATGAAAAATCTGCCAGATATACTAATTTTAAGAGAGCATTGTGGATTCGAGAACAGTCATATTGAGGAAATAAAAGAACTCAGTATAGACTTCAGTGAAACCGATTATGAGTGTAGCCCAAAATACTTAGGGATTCATCCTCATACGCTGTGTGCAAGCTATTTTATTGGAGCAGACTGGTTGACAGACAACCATGCTGTAGTGGTAACCCCCAAAATACCTGACATCGATTTTATAGAGATGTTTGTTTCTGCTCTGAAGTTTGAGCCTTCTGCAAAATATTTTTCTAAATTCTATGACATTGATTTTAATTCGAATCCAATAAAAACCAGTGTGTTAAATAATCAAATAACACCTTTAATAATAATTCATTTCATTGCTCTACTCAAAAGGATTACAAAGCGAGGATTAAAGAAAGCTTATGTAATCAAGGACGAAAATCTTAAATCTAAAATTAAAGGTAAAATAAAGATTTCGCAGCACATTAAACAAAATGTAATTCCACGAAGGGATGATCGAGTACATTGTCAGTATCAAGAATATACGGTAGACAATTTGGAAAATAGGATACTGAAAAAGGCTTTAGTCTATGCAGAATCATATATTAGTAGCCTCTCTTCTCACAAATCATTTGCCATATTATTATCGACTATAAATAGCATCAAAACCTATTTTGTAGAGGTATCCAGCGATATTGAATTATATGAGCTTAAATCTATCGTAAATAACAAAATTTTCAAGGACTATTCCGAAGGGATACGGATTGCTAAAATGATATTGCGTAAGTTCAATTACTCGATATCAGAAACAAAAATCAACACTGATTTTACACCTCCATTTTGGATTGATATGTCAAGATTGTACGAAGTTTACGTCTATTCTAAACTATTTGAAGCTTATGGAGATAATATTAAGTTTCAAGTTAAAGGCTATGCTAATACGGCAGTCGATTTTATCAAGATTGATGAAAATATCATAATTGACACAAAATACAAGCCTCAATATGCTGAAAAAAAATGTATTATTGAAGATGTAAGGCAAATCTCCGCCTATGCTAGAGATAATAATATATTAGACGAGTTAAAATGTGACTCTAAATTAATCCCAAGATGTTTGATTATTTATCCTGAAAAGGTTGTTGATTCTGATATAGACGATGTTTGTAATGAGATCAATGTTTTCGATAATGCACAATCCATACTAAGCCATGCTAATCCTATAATAGGTTATAATGAGTTTTATAAATTGTCTATTCCTATACCCCAGTAATAAAAAAATGTTTGTCTAGCTCTTTGGATTCTCTCTAAATCTATCTTCCAGTCGTTTCAGTCGTTTCAAAAGGGAATCGAACGAAACAGAGTCCCCGTAAATCATTGAATTTTGCATCTCCATGTAGTCTTCCTTCCACTGGATAAGAACCTCTTGGGGTGGGATGATAGAGATATGAGAACGAATATCGGTGCTGTAATCCACCCCACTCACACGTGTGAATAACTCTCTGTGATGGTGAATTGCGTCCCAAAGCTCATGATTTGCCACTGCCGCAACGGCAAAATCTTCATCCATCATTCTCTCTAAATCATACAAGTGGCGAGACTTACGATTAGCTTCCATCGAGCCGCCTGCCGTGAAAATCTCGTGAAGCAAGAACGCCTTTTCCAAAAATGTCTTTTCGGGAACAGATGTGATAATTTCTACATCGGCAACGTCGGTATTAATAGGCACTGTTTCCGAAAGCAAACTCTTCACCTTATGTTTTGCCGTTGGCTCAAACAAGGAGCGTGCCCCAACCTCTAATGTAACCTCAGGTAGTAGGTATGGAATATCATCGAATAGGGTTTTATACTTGACTGATATTTTGCGAGGTTCTGGATACGTTTTATCACCATCGCCATCAGGTTCTGATTCGGCTGTACAAAATGCAGGTAAACCCAATGATGAAATCTTCTCACGCAGAGCATTGCAAAATTCCGTCTTGACAAATAGAGATGAATTTTTGCGAAGCGTTTTTATCTGCTTTATCGTCAAATTTCCACTCATCTCAAATAACTCTCGATCAATAGCCAGGTCAATATCTTCAGAGAAGCGATTAATAACCCTCCAAACCTTACTCAACGATGTGCCACCTTTGAATACGAGCCTGTCTGCAAATGGCAATGAAAATACCATCTGTAAAACCGCTGTTACCCAAAGATCTTTCTCAACGGCTTGTGCCGGAATACCAATCCTTATGGCAACCTGCCCGATAATATCACGCTTTTGAGTGTCAGACAATTTCAAAAAATTATTCATAGCAATTTCGTATTATTGTTCTAATCCACTGTGGCATAAGCGCTAAGTCATTCATTACAGACTCTTTAGATTCATTCTGTAACAATTGTTTGATGTGATCTATATGCTCATCAGTAACTTTTTTCTCTGTAATCTGTTTTAGGGCAATCACAATAAGCATTACAAGCCTATTTTTGTAGGCAAGGTTCTTGGGGGCTGTACGAATAAACTTAATGCCTTTTCCATTCCCAATCTTTATGTTTCTTGGAGATCCGTCAGTGAGAAAGACAAGATTCATAGGTACTTGCTCTGATAATCCAAGCCTATTGAGTGCATAAGCTCCTGCAGGTATAATTTTTGCCTTATCCCTCTTTGCAATGGCTTCAGCAATAGTTTCAAGCGAGGGATAAAGAACACCCAAACCAAAACTTTTATCAATCTTGGGGTAAAAATAGATACCCTTAGCCACCCTTATTATTATCTCAGATAAAACAAGCCTCTCGAGTGCTTTATTAACAGCACGGCTCTCGCCATAACGCACAAAATCAGAGACAAAAATCATCTTTCCTCTTCCGCATTTTTGTATGTAACAAACTATTTTATCATCAATGCTTTGCATCTTTATTTTACATTAATTTTGTCGCAAATATAATAATAAAATGCGACAAAATAAGTTATTCAAACTAATTAAACCGACACTGTCGATTTAATCTACTTTTTTAACTTTGCTCTAAGTTCTTTCAACCGATTAGCAGCCTGCTGATTATCCACCTTGATGTAACGCATAAAGGCTGCAGGACTTTTGTGTCCTGAGATACGCATTAACTCTTCGGCAGGGAAGCCCGACAGGTACATGTTGGTGCAGAACGAGCGGCGGCAGGTGTGCGATGACATTAGCTCCCATTTCTCATACGTTTCGGCAATGCGAGTTTTGCCTTTCTTGCGGACTACTTCGGCTTTTTGAGTAAGTTTTGCTCGCTTTCCAAGTTCCTTCAGGCGGATATTGAACCTATAACTTGATATTTTGGGCAACTCGTAGTTGTGTTTTTTCAAAATAGTTGGTACATAATCAATCATCGGAATAACAACCGCCTTATGGACTTTGCGTTGCTTGATATTGATGTTTTCATTCATATGGTCAATGTGTTCCGAGTTTAAAGTAGATAAATCGCTATACCTAAGCCCTGTAAAACAACCAACGATAAAAATATCTCGCACCGTCTCCAACTCTTTGTCATCCGACAAATCGAGTTTATAGACAGTTTCCAACTCTTTTTCATTCAAGAATATAGCGTCAGTCTCCTCCTCTACTACTTTAAAGTTCTTTAGGTCAATTGTCGGGATTGCCCCTTTTGCCATTTGGTAATTGACAAAGCCTTTTAATAACCTCACCACTTTACCTGCCGAGTTGGTCAATAGTCCCACCGTGCCGTCTGCCTTCACCGCCTTATTGAAAAGGTAGTCCATAAATTCATTGTAGAATTTCAAGTTCAAGTTGCGGAACGTTACAGGTTGCGAAGAATATTGCTTAAAGTTGGTAAGATGTTTGCGGAGCGTTTTGTAATCTTTCACTTGGTCAACCGACACAACTGGCGTTTTTTCGATGATATATTTCTCCAATGTCTCGAACATATCCAAACGGTTAGAACGTTGCTCAAAATCTCGATCCCGCTCCAATTCCAACAACACAAATTCAATCGTAGGGTCAATATCATTTTCTTTGGCAAAGGTGAGGATATTGCCCAATTTGGAGGTGATTTTGGTAAGCGTGGCATCAATCTCCTCAAATTTCGGACAGGCACGTTTGATCCACTTCTTTTTATCGTCCCAATGCTCGGGCTTGACCGAAAAACCGGTAGCAATTAATGTTCGCTTCACACGGTCGTAATTGTAACGGATATAAATTGGAGTAGTCCCCTCTTTGGAGATATAATTTGGTTTAACGAAAGGAGTATAATTTGCCATAGTCAAAAAATAGTTGTGTTGCATTTGTGTTGCAAATCTATAAAAATTATGCGAAATTACCAAAAAATAGAGAAGCCGTAAAAACATAAAACACTTATATATAGTATATATTAGAAAATAATAAAAATTATGAGAAATATTACGTAGTCCCGTCCATACCGCTTAAAGCCTTGATAATCGATTGATTATTAAGGCTTTTTTATTTTCTTTCAAAAAACATCTCTTTTTACCTCAGAAGAATAATTGTTGTGAAATAATCGAAAGGATAAAAGACTTCTTATTTTCACTTCATGTCAACCAAAATTTAATATATTCAATCAGTGCCTTTTTGATGGACAATCTTCATTAATCGAAAGACCTTGAATATAGGCTCTTAAAGTGAGGATATATCCTTTATCAACATGAAGTTATAAGGAGTATCTACTCGTGGCTATTTATCTGAAATAATAAGTTTTAATTTGCATATACAACCCAATTTTGCTTGTATTGTGAGCAAGCCACTGGCCAGCATGCCACAAATTGACTGACATTATGGGTCACATCGCTCCTATCAGGAGTTTTTTGTAAAGAAAAAGATTATTGCATCCGTCCCCCGAGCATCAGATCAATAAGAAGTTGGCAAAAGCCATCCGGTAAAAATATTTATTGGGAATCAAAAGGAGGTTCTATTGGCTTGACATATTTCGGGACAAGAAACCATTTCAGTCGCCAAACACTTAAAAACAAGACTGAAAATTGAAAAAAAGTTCCATGAATCAACTACAAATATAGTTGCCGGAATGATTTATTCCGACAACTATTCTTTTATTCGTAATTAGTAAACTCTTGTCAGATAAACAAATTCACATTGGCATTGTCGGCGCGCTCCATGTAAGTTGCCACCCCACCAACGGTCACCCCGTCCAGCAACTCCTCGCGTTTGACACCCATCACGTCCATCGACATCTGGCACGCAATGAATTCCACTCCTTGCTCGATTGCTTGTTCGCGCAACGACTCCAGCGAATCGATTCCTTTGACTTTCATAATGGTACGCATCATCCGGCTGCCGATACCCAACATATTCATTTTGGAAAGCTTCAGCTTGAGTGAGTTGGAAGGGAGCATCATGCCGAACATGCGTCCGAATATGTCTTTCTTAACCTTTGGCTTGTCCATCTTCTTTATCACGTTCAGCCCCCAGAACGTGAAGAAAATGGTTACTTTCTGCCCGGTTGCGGCCGCCCCGTTTGCAAGCACAAAAGTGGCTAGTGCCCTGTCCAGATCGTCGCTGAACATGATCAACGTTTTTCCCTTGCCATCACACGATGTCACAATCTTGCAAGTCTTGGGCGAACCTTTTTCGATGACAACCGTGAATTTCCCTTTGTCTTCCATGTTGGAAACAAGCAGATTGCCTGTTGTATTGCACCAAGCTTGCGCATCCCGTGAAAATCCAGCATCCGTGGCTACGATTTCCAGCTGTTCGCCTTCCCCGATCTTGTCGATCGACTGTTTCAGACGGAGTATAGGCCCCGGACACTGCAGGCCGCAAGCATCAATCCTGACCCTGTCTTTTACTGTAGATTTCATATTTTGTTGGTCAATGTCATTGTCATTCTTGTTTTCAAGGAGTGTTGGTTCAGTCCGTTTTATAGGTGCAACGGCCGTTGAATAGGTCTTGTAGCCACCTGAAAGATTCCGTACATTCGTGTAGCCATTAGCCGTAAGGATTTTTAAGGCCAAATACCCACGCAATCCGATGGCGCAGAAGATCAAAACTGGCTTGTCGGTCGGTACCTCGCTTATCCGCTTGCGCAAGTCATCGAGAGGGATATTAATTGCACTTGGAATCGACCCCATCGAAAACTCCGACTCTGTCCTCACATCGAGGAGCATCGTCTCCTTCGGGTCCGAAGCCAGCATTTCCCTCCATGAGACGACAGGCATCTGCCCGCTTACAATGTTGCCCGCCACATAACCAGCAATAGCAATTGGATCCTTTGCCGATGAGAAAGGAGGCGCATAGGCGTGTTCCAACTGAATGAGGTCGTAGATGGTACCACCTTTTTTAATGAGCAGGGCTATCTGGTCAATGCGCTTGTCCACGCCTTTGTAACCAACACATTGTCCACCATAGAGCTTGCCTGTTCCCGGATCAAATGTCAGTTTGAGGCTCAATGGAATTGATCCCGGATAGTAGCCGGCATTTGATCCCGAATGAGTCCATGAAACATTGTAAGGAATTCCAAGCTGTTTCAACTTTTTTCCTGCCAATCCCGTGGAAGCAACCGTCATGTCAAAGACCTTGGCGATGGACGTGCCGATGGCTCCTTCATATTTTGTAGTGTTCCCAAAAACCATGTTGTCGGCCACTATCCGCCCTTGGCGGTTTGCCGGATTGGCGAGGTAGTTGAGCCAAGGCTTCCCTGTCACGGGATGCGGAAACTCGATGGCGTCGCCCACTGCGTACACGTTCTTTTCCGATGTTTCCAGGTATTCGTCCACCCAAATACCTCCTGTTTCTCCAATTTTAAGGCCGGCAGATTTCGCCAGGGAGGTCTCTGGGCGTACCCCGATCGAAAGGATGACGATGTCGGCAGGAACACTTTCCCCGCTTTTAAAACGCACCTCGATTTGAGTGCCGGTCTTCGCAAAACCGGCGACGCTTTGTTCCAAATGGAGCTGAACTCCTTTTTGCAACAGGTGCTGGTGGACGTGCGATGCCATTGAAAAATCCACGGGGGCCATCACCTGGCTTCCCATTTCAACGATGGAGACTTCCGCACCGGCATGGTACAAGTTTTCAGCCATTTCTAGGCCTATGAAGCCGGCACCGACCACGACTGCTTTTTTTATTTTATGTGTCGTTATGTAGTTTTTGATCTTGTCCGTGTCGTTCACGTCACGCAGGGTGAAAATTCCCTCGGTATCGATCCCTTGGAGCGGTGGACGCACCGGTGAAGCACCTGGCGATAGCAGCAGTTTGTCGTAGCTTTCGGAATATTCGCTGCCGTCGGCTTTCCGTATCTTCACGGTCTTGGCTTTCGTGTCGATGGCAACCGCTTCGTTTCCGACACGCACATCCACGTTGAAGCGCCCCCCGAACGATTGCGGGGTTTGCAGGAAAAGGCTATCGCGTTCGGGAATTACACCGCCGATATAATACGGTAGCCCGCAGTTTGCGTAAGAAATGTATTTTCCTTTTTCGAGCAGAATAATCTCCGCTTTTTCGTCCGCTCTGCGGATTCTTGCGGCGGCAGTGGCTCCGCCGGCCACTCCTCCGATGATTAGATGTTTCATTTTTAGTTCTATATATTTTTGGGGTTTGTTCTATTTTCCACGTTTCCAGCCTAGAATGAATGCATCCAATAGTTATATATTTCAAATAAATAATTCCTTTGGAAATAATAAACAAAGGAAATAAAATATTCGCAGATATTGGCTATTGAGAGTAATAAATATTCATAAGATAATTATTGCTCGAATTTAAGATTTGCCTAGATATTATTATTAGTTGCAAAGACCGAAGTCGCTACGTGCCTTAGAACTGTATCCTTTTTGGAAATGCTTTCCGTTCGCTATGCTGCTTTTCGAATCGTGGTCAAGCATCTAATTGAAGTATGCGGGACTTATTTTTCATTTGAAATTTAAAGGCAAGTATGTCCCTCATCTCCGTGGTGCATACAAACGATTCCCTGATCACCTAATTTCCCATCCAGGAACTATTCCACCTTGACTCTTGCCTCACCCAAATTTCCAATTAAAACCTTTATTATGTGCGTATTAAGCACATTCAAGGCACCGTTGCCCATGCTTCCGGCAATAAGGATGTCCACCCCTTTGTCTTGCAAGACCGAGGCGATATTGCTTTTGCATCCGCAACCGCTCTTTGAGGGCAGGACTTCGGTGGATTCTATCTACTTTTTCTCGTTCACCTTGAAAATGGTGTAGGATTCGCAATGCCAAAATGGTCATCAATCAGCATTCCTTTTGTTGGTACTGCAATTTTCATTTTCTTGCTGTTTCTTGATGTATAATTGATGGTGGTAGCTCCTTCAACAAATAAATAAAATTCTCCAATCTCTTGTAACATTTTCTCCAGCTCTCACGTCTTATAATAAAAGGATAAAAAATTGCGCATTCGATTCCTATAATAACAAAATATAAATCAATTAAATTCATTATGAAAAGAATATTTGCCATTGCCTGTTTAACATTTTCATTTGCGACATTCACTCAGGCCCAAGGTCTTGCGAAAATATTGAAAGCATTTCAAGAAAATCCCGCTGTTATACATCAAACTGTAGGAAAAGAACTCCTGGGCATGACATTGAGTCAAAAAGATTCAATCTCACAAAACAAACCAGAAGATCTCATACAAAAAATCTCCAATGTGGATATTTATGCCTTGAAAGATTGCAAAGACAAAAACGTAGGCGACATCCTCCAAGCAATCGATGAATACAAAGATGGAGAAGGCTACGAAACGTTATTGACAGTAAATAAGGATGGGAAAAATGTCCGAATCGTAGTCCATAAAGATAGCGAAAACAACACTGAGATTACCATACTTGCGCGCACTGAAGACAAAATTGCCTTAGTGAAATTAGTGGGAGCTCTTGGCATTGAAGACATCCAAAAAATCATAAATGAGCAGAGCGATAAGCTCTAGCTTGTAGATATTGGTTGCCATCAAGAGGATTCAATTAAAAATTTTGATTGAACTTTGTAACAAAACTATCCACATTTACGTCTATATTTGAAAATGCAGATAACCTATGCAACTAAGTAATTTAAAAACATAATATCCAATATCTTATGAAACGAATAATCGTCTTTATGTGTTTTACTTTGTCAATCGCAGCGTTCGCAAATGCTCAAAATTTGGACAAACTATTTAATGCCTTTCAAGGCAATACAAATGTAGAGCATCAAACCATAACAAAAGAAATGATGGGCATGATGGCTGGAAAAGCGGATTCCACTTCACAGAAAAACATCTCCAACTTCATCCAACGAATTGAAAAAATGGATGTTTTCACCTTGGAGGATTATCAAGGGAAAAAGCCTGATGCCATCATCAAGGAAATAGAAAACTACAAGGATGGCAACGGCTTTGAAACATTGATTTGCGTGAACGAAGACAAAGACCATGTGAGAATCGTGGCACACAAAGAGGGCAATGTTGTTTCCGAAGTAGCTATCATTGTGCGGGACGAAAAAGACATCGTGTTGGTGAGATTTGTAGGAAACCTAACGTTGGAGGATCTGCAGTCCATTGTGAACGAACAAAAAGGCAAGTTCCAAAAACAATGACCAAAGATGAATGCGGAAACTTTCAAACAAGTGTTTCTACCTTATCATCAAAAATTGTTTCGGATTGCCTACCGATTAGTCGGAAATGCTGAATGCGCCGAGGATATGTTACAAGATTCATTCATCAAACTTTGGGAAAAACGAGAACAATTGACTCAAGTGGACAACACCGAGGCATTTGCAATCGTGACATTGAAAAATACTTGCTTCGACTACTTGCGAAAGCAAAAAGAAGATTTTCAAGTTTTTGAACAAGATATACCTGAAGCGAATTCATTGCCGGAACAAATTGAATATCACGACGAAGCACAGAAAGTGAAACAATACCTTTCCCGCTTGCCACAAAACCAGCAAACAGTGATGAAATTGAAACATTGGGACGGACTCACCGACGAAGAAATAGAGCAATCCACCGGATACAGCCAAGGGAATATCCGTGTATTGCTTTCGAGAGGACGAACAGCTATTCGAGAACATTTTAATAAACTGAGATAATGAAAGATGTCACTGAAATAAAAGAAATGTTAGATGCTTTCTATAAAGGAGACGCCTCAAAGGAAGAAGAAAGTCAATTACTTGCCTATTTTTCCAAAGACAATTTGCCTGAAGAAATGCAGGGCGAAAAAGAAATTTTCCAGATGTTATTCGAGCAGGAAACCTTCCCTATTCCCGAGGGTGTTGAATCCCGTCTTTCATCGCTGATTGATAAGTTGGAAAAAAACGAAAGCAAAAAAGCATCGGCACGCAATTTCAACAAGAAGAAAAAACTTTGGTTCGAAATCGGAGGAATTGCAGCAAGCGTCTGTTTGTTGATCTCGGTAGGGTTATTCGTGCTGAATCAGAGCAATGAAAGAAGTTCAAATGCAACGGAAATTGGTAATTCCTCATCAAAACTCAGCCCTGAAGACCAAAAGAAGATCATCGAGGCACAGAAGGCGTTGGAAATGGTTTCTACAAATTTCAACAAGGGGTTGGATGGAATCCAATCTGTGTCAGACAATCTTTAATCAAGCGTTTTATAAAAGAAATTTTGATACACAAACAAGAAAAATAGTCGTATGAAAAAAATAATATTTCTAACGCTCTTCGCATGTGCAATCATGCAAGCGCAAGCACAAAAAGTAACACTTTTTGAAAAATTATCGAATGACAAAAATGTCACAACCGTATTTATATCTAAGGCTTTATTGTCGATGATGCCTCATATAGATAAAGGTGGCACCGACATCAAAAGTATTGCCAACAAGTTGTCGCAAATAGAAATTTACACCACGGAAAGCCAAAATTCTATCCGCATCATCAAGTTGGAAATGGAAGCTTTGAGCAAAAACAGACGCTACGAACGCATCATGCAGGTAAAAGACAAGGGACAAAATGTGGTTTTCCTTGCCGAACAGCAAAACAATGTATTTAAAGACCTGGTGATGTTTGTGGAAGGCGACAAGGAATACACCGTCATCCGCCTGATGGGAACTTTCACTCCCGAAGACATACAGAAAGTAGTAAACAATAAATAGTTTCACATTTATTCATTCATAGGTTTCGAACGGCAGGGTTTGTTGAAAATCATGCCGTTCTTAGCGTTTTATATATTCCATTGTTTTTCTTATAATCGAAAATCAAACGAGTTACAGAAATAATTCCTATTTTTGCCAACTACAAAAAGACAAATTCAAACATGATTCAAGTCACTGACGTATCAAAGAGTTTCGGCTCACTTAAAGTACTGAGAAACATAAATATAACAATCAATGAGGGCGAAATAGTTTCCATTGTGGGACCGAGTGGTGCCGGAAAAACCACACTTCTGCAAATCATCGGAACTCTCGACAAGCCTGATTCGGGAATTATCGAGTTCAATGGGGTGGAAATAGGGAAAATGAAGGAAAAGCATCTTTCCGATTTCCGCAACAAAAACATTGGATTCGTTTTCCAGTTTCATCAACTGTTGCCTGAATTCACTGCAATCGAGAATGTGATTATTCCCGCTTTGATTGGAAAAGCAAAAGAATCCAAAGCACGTGAACGAGCAAAGGAACTTCTCGACATGATGGGGCTTTCAGAACGCTTCAACCACAAGCCCAACGAACTTTCTGGTGGAGAAAAACAGCGCGTAGCCGTTGCCCGGGCACTTATCAACAATCCCGCTGCGATTTTGGCTGACGAACCTTCAGGAAGCCTGGATTCGGAAAATAAGGCTGAACTACACAAATTATTCTTCGATCTTCAAAAAACCATAAATCAAACATTTGTCATCGTTACTCACGACGAACACTTGGCTTCAATCACCGACCGCACCATCTATATGCAGGATGGAAAAGTGATTGACGAAAAAGTGAAGGTGCTAAGCGAATTGGCAAATGTCGAAATCAGCGGTGAATGATTATTTAGACGACTCAGGCATCCTCTCTAGGGAATTTTCGATTTACTACATATTCACTTGTTTACAATTATAATAGTATGAAATTAAAATCGCTTATGGCAATTGCATTAGGTACATCTCTATTCGGTTTTTCCAACGAAGCAAATGGCCAAACTCCAAACGACGAAGCTCCATTGATCGGAAAAGTGAAAGTGACTTCACCCGACAGGCTTCTCACGCCCGAAATACTTCATAGCTTTGGACGATTGGGCGACATCCAAGTATCTCCCGACAAAAAGAAAATCCTCTACGGAGTCACTTACGTCAGCATCGAGCAAAACAAAACCAACCGTGAACTATTCACTATGAATGTTGACGGCACCGATAAAAAACAAATCACCTTCACTCCAAAAAGCGAAAACAATGCGGTTTGGATTCAAGGAGGAAAGAAAATTGCCTTTTTGAGCAGCGAAAGCGGTTCGAATCAGATCTGGGTCATGAATTCAGATGGTTCTGGCAGAGTGCAAGCCAGTGATGTGGATGGCGGAGTGGATGGATTCAGGTTTTCACCGGATGAAACCAAAATTCTCTTTTTCAAAAATGTGAAATACGGACAACGCTCTGCCGACATATATCCTGATTTAAAGAAAGCTTCGGGGCGCATCATCGACGATTTGATGTACAAGCACTGGTCGGAATGGATCGAGGAAATCCCTCACAGCTTTGTCGCTGATTACAATGGTGCAAAACTCAGCAACATCATCGATATACTTGAAGGCGAGCCTTACGAATGCCCCATGCTTCCTTTTGGAGGAATGGAGCAATTGGCTTGGAGTCCCGACAGCAAAACTATCGCATACACTTGCCGCAAGAAAACAGGCATGGAATATGCAATCTCGACCAATTCTGACATTTATCTCTACAATCTTGCAGATAAAACCACGAAAAACCTCACCGAAGGGATGATGGGCTACGACATCAATCCAGCCTTTTCACCCGATGGCAAAAAGATTGCTTGGCAAAGCATGGAACGCGATGGTTACGAAGCAGATAAAAACCGCCTTTTTATTCTTGATTTGGCTACGGGAAAAAAAACGGATGTGACCGTGAATTTTGACTACAATGTGGACAACTTTGTTTGGAACACCGATAGTAAAACTCTCTACTCGATCTCCTGCGTGGAGGCCAAAACGCATATTTTCTTCGTCAATCCTGAAAAGAAAACAATCACCGCCATCACAAAAGGAGACTTCGACTACCAATCGGTGCAATTGGCCGCCAATGGCAAATTAATTGCCACCCGCCATTCGCTTTCCAAACCAGACGAAATCTATGCTGTCAACATCAAAGACGGCGCAGCCACCGAGTTAAGCTTCGAAAACAAGGAAATCCTCGATCAACTGACTATGGGCAAGGTGGAAGAACGTTGGGTGACAACCACCGACGGAAAAAAAATGCTGACTTGGGTGGTGCTTCCTCCCAACTTTGATCCTAACAAAAAATACCCGACCATTCTTTACTGCCAAGGTGGCCCGCAAAGCACCGTCAGCCAATTTTGGTCCTATCGTTGGAATTTGCAAATCATGGCCGCCAACGGCTACATCATTGTGGCGCCCAATCGCCGGGGCCTTCCCGGGTTTGGCAAAGAGTGGAACGAGCAGATCAGCGGAGATTATGGCGGGCAAAACATGAAAGACTACCTGTCTGCGATAGACGATGTGGCGAAAGAGCCTTATGTCGATAAAGATCATTTGGGTTGTACCGGAGCAAGTTACGGTGGATTTTCCACTTATTGGCTGGCAGGACACCACGAAAAACGTTTCAAAGCATTTTTGGCGCATGCCGGAATCTTCAATTTGGAAGCACAATACCTCGAAACGGAAGAGCTTTGGTTTGCCAACTGGGATTTGGGCGGTTCCCCATGGGACAGAAACAATTCCATCGCACAGCATAGCTATCAAAATTCGCCGCATTTGTTTGTGGACAAATGGGATACCCCCATCATGATTACCCACGGCGAAAAAGACTACCGCATCCTTGCTTCCCAGGGAATGATGGCATTCAATGCGGCAAAGCTACGCGGCATTCCTACACGGATGCTTATCTACCCTGATGAAAACCACTGGATCGCCAAACCTCAAAACGGGGTGTTATTCCAAAGGGAGTTTTTCCGCTGGTTCGACCAATTTTTGAAAGTGAAGTAATATTTACAAGTGATTGAATGGATTAATAATTAAATCACTAAATTTGTAAACAAATCAACCGCGGAAGTTGTTATTTTAACAGAATGTCAATAATCGTATTACTAAACAATATAACGGAAAAGCTATGAAAAAATTTTTGTTAGGTATAGCCGTTGGAGCATTAGGCACTTATGCAGCGATGAAGTTGTCCGACCCTGAAACAAGGGAAGAATTAGGAGAAAAATTCGACGAAGTGAAAGGAAAGGCTTTGGACGGAATAGAACAAGGGAAAACCTTTGGAAAAATGCGTTCACTTAGAGCTGGAGTAGTAGCACGCCATGAATTTAGAAAAGGCAAAAAGAGTGTGAACCAACTTGCAGCCGATGTCGCAGGCAAGTTGATTGATGTGCTTGAAGACCTGGAAAGCAAAGCACAAGCAAGTGCCAATTCTGTAAAATAACCGGATGATCCAATCATCAAAAATATACTAAAGTGGGATTCAACTTGTGTCGTCGGATCCTGCTTTTTTTTAATTTATCAAGCAATCAAAATTAAAACAAAGATGAAATATCTTGCATTCATTGCCATTTCGTTCATAATATCGATAGCAACATATGCCCAATCTTCGAATGCGATCGTTGGAAGGTGGCTCAACGAAGAAAAAGACGGAAAAGTAGAAATCTATGAGACAAGTGGGAAATTCTACGGGAAATTAGTCTGGATGAAGCACACATATGAAGCAGATGGAAAAACGCTTCGGAAAGACAGCAAGAACAAAGACGAAAAACTTCGTGAACGTACTTTGTTGAATGCATTGATCTTGACCGGATTTAGATTCGATGATGGAAAATGGGTTGATGGACAAGTGTATGACCCAAAAAGTGGCAAGACTTACAGTTGCGAAATAAAGATCAAAAATGGCAACATGGAAGTGAGGGGCTATGTTGGAAGCCCGATGTTTGGCAGGACAGCCACTTTCACCAAAACAAACTAAAAGGCTCTCCCTAAGGGTCAAAAGCAAGATAGTTACAGACTTTTCACACTTCAACAGAAATTTAAATTCTTATTATCTGGTTGAAATCTCTTCTTTCTCTGAAAATAACCTTGCAGATATTTTCGGTAAAAGAAGAGGTTAGAAAAAGCAACAGCCTCTTTGCTACGAGCACTTTGCATTAGCCTCTTAAATAAATACCTCAAATTCTTACTAAAAATTTGAATACTATATTTTTTCTCTTTCCACCCATTTTGAATACCTTTACAGCTCCAAATCTTAATAACAATAAGGATCAACAATAATTTAACGAGCAGTATGATTCAGGATATTTTTCCTCACCACTTCAACAACCAGTTTTTGACTGACAAAAAAATCAAGGCGGATGATTATGTGCTTCATTTCAGCGATAATAAACTATTGATGAAGGTCATCGGTATCGGTTTTGAACTCCCCCGGAAAAAGGATTTCCCTGAAATAAACGGTGATGCGGAAGCCACATTTTTGTTTACATTGGATGATATTTCCTGTTTTATGCTGTGGAACGATTTGCCTATAAAAGAATCTACTTTCTGCTACAAGGAAATCAATTTTTTCAGAACCCTTTCTCAACCAGAAACAGCATGGATAAGCCTCGTTGGCTTTCATTTGCACCATTGGTATGCAGAACACCATTTTTGTGGCAAATGTGGAGCGAAAACCAAACACAAGGTAGATGAAAGAGCGGTGTTCTGTCCTGAATGCAACACCCTATTCTTTCCCAAAATTTCGCCAGCCATCATTGTGGCAATCACTGCAGGGAATAAGATTTTGCTCGCCAACAACGCTAATTTTCGCCCTGGATGGTTTTCTCTGGTTGCGGGATATGTGGATGTGGGAGAAACCTTGGAAGAAACCGTGCTTCGCGAAGTGAAAGAAGAAGTGGGTTTGGAGGTGAAAAATATCCGATACTTCGCAAGCCAGCCCTGGCCACTGTCTGGCTCCTTAATGGTCGGTTTCACGGCAGAAGCTGATGAATTTCAGCCGATCCTGATCGATGGCAAAGAAATTACAGAAGCAGCCTGGTTCGAGAGAGGCAATTTACCCAGCCGTCCCACCAATATCAGCATTGCCGGCGAAATGCTTGACAAATTTGAAAGAGGCGAATTGTAAAAAGCACATATACAAAATAAGCCTAATCCAATAAATATGAAAAAGATTGTTGTGACCTTTGCTTTGAAGGCTGAATTTATACCTTTGACATTTCCTAATTGTGAAATCATATACGTTTTCACGGGCATCGGAAAGGCTAAAGCTGCGATGATGCTCACAAAAGCTATCATGGAGGAAGATCCTGATTTGGTCGTAAACATAGGAACATCCGGCACATTGAATCATCAAGTGGGAGATATTTTTGTTTGTAACCGATTTATCGACCGCGATTTTCTAACGGTGCAACTTCCCGGAATAGAATATGAAATAGGCTTTCAGGAGGTACTTGCTGACGAAGATATTATCAAAAACTGGATTTCTACAAACGCAACCTTAGGTGTTTGCAATACAGGAGATAGCTTTGTCACGCAAGCAGAATCGATTTGCGGAGATGTGGTGGATATGGAAGCCTTTGCCCAAGCTATAGTGTGTAAAGAACTGAGCAAGCCCTTTCTGGCGGTAAAATACGTGACCGATATAATCGGTGAAAATTCTGTAAAACATTGGGAGGACAAATTAAGCGATGCCCGTGAAGGATTGGCACATTGGTTCGCCAATAGATAATTATAAAAAATCAATATCCTGACATTGCCCCTGTCCACAAAAAACGTCCCCCGTATATGGTGAGGCATGCCCCTAATCCTTGATAGAAAGCAGCTATAAAATAAACCGGAAGTAGTGCGAAATGGCGGACCGTGATGCCCAAGGTAATCATAAAAGAAATAATCAACCACCCTTTGATGTCAAAAAAGGACAATGGATTTCGAGGATTGTCCATTTTCGAAATTCGATTTACATTTTTGTTGTAGGTCTTGTTGAAGATAATTGCAAAAAAAAGAAAAGTGGCAATTACACCAAAGAAGTGAAGCCAAGGCATTGTCTTTTTTATCTCCCACACTTGAAATCCAATATGAAATACATTGATACCTGCCAGCATCCACATACATCCGGCAGCAATAATTAGATAACTTTTCTTTAGTTGCATCTGCTTCTTTACTATGTTTTTCTTTCGATACTCATCAATAAACAACAAACAGGGAATAAGTGTTTGCCACCGATTCCCTGTTTTTTCAATATATTTTATTCTTTGCTGACTATCAATATACGTGACCGTCTTCTTTGAGGTCTTCTGCTTTGAATTTTTTTCTTTCGAGTGATCTCCATGCAAAGAAGATATAAGCTAATACAAATGGAACCAAAATGGAGACATAAGTCATCGCTGTCAACGTGAAGTGGCTTGAAGACGAGTTGAAAATAGTCAGCGAACTGCTATGATCTGCGATCGATGACGGATAATAGGCCGTGCCATTGTATCCGGCAACAAGCAGGAGCGAACAAACTGTCAACACTGTTCCTGCACCACTAAACCATATTCCGCTGTTAAATACTTTGGAAAATATAGAGCGGCCTATTCCGTACAACACCAGGATAACTCCAACCAAGAATACAACAGCAACTATCGGCATTTGGACCAAATTGAAAAAATATTTATAAGGTTCTAAAGTCACGACACCGCTTGCTGCATCCGAAGCATATCCTTTACCTAACAGTATCCAAAATAAAAATGCCAAGAAAAACACCAAGAATGGGACGGCACTGTATAAAAGGTATTTGTGTGATTTTTCAACCAATTCTTTGTTGTCGATACGGTTAATGAAAAACAGGCAGGCATTGGTGCGCGCAAGGAAGAAAACAGCCAAGCCTAAGAGCCAATTGCGTACATCAAACAAAGCTTCAAGGCCATGCAATGGATTTTGCCATTGGCTGATAACAAGTCCTGTGATAGGGTCGCCTGTCAAGTTGGAAATGTTCCCCTTATTAACAATAAATTCCGAACCGGTGAAAAAGGTAGCGACGGCTGCTCCGATAAGAAACGTGCCTAGCAATCCGTTGATGAAAAGGAAAGATTGGTAGGTCGTTTTTCCATATGTGTTACCAGGCTTTGACATATACTCGTAAGACACTGCCTGAATGACAAAACAAAGCAAGATCAGCATCCAAACCCAATAGGCTCCACCAAAACTGGTTGAATAGAAAAGAGGGAAAGACGCAAAAAATGCACCGCCAAAGGTTACAAGCGTAGTGAAAGTGTATTCCCATTTGCGTCCCAAGGCATTCACCATCAGAAAACGGTGGTGATCTTCTTTTCCGAGAGAAAACAGCATGGATTGGCCTCCCTGAACCATCAGCAAAAGGGTTAGCAAACCCGCCAAGAGGCTGATGATAAACCACCAATAATGTTGCAAGAATGAATATTCAAACATGGTTGTGTATATTTTATGATTCTAAAAAAACCTGCCGGCAAAATTTATTCTGCTCCAGGTCCTTTTTTAATCTGGTTCAACATAATACGAATTTCGGCAATCAATAAGGCCGTAAACAATATGAAAAATATGAAGAAACTAATCTTCACTGATTCAACGGAAAGAGATGAAATTGCAGCTTGTAGCGGCAGAACATCTTGAATAGTCCAAGGCTGACGACCGATCTCGGCAACCAACCATCCGGCTTGAGTACAAATATATGCCAATGGAACAGAAGCAATAGACAACCATAGAAGCCATTTGCTATTGACGAGTTTGTCTTTATAACTAAAGAAGGTTAGTAACCCGAAAAATAAGATGAAGAATCCTCCAATGTAAACCATGATATGGAATGACCAGAACACTATGGGGATATTTGGCACCAACTGATCAGGATGATTCAAATAACCATATCCAAAGTAGGAATAATTTTCTTTCAGGATGGCCTTGTACTTAGCCGCATTGGCAGTATCGTGGTTTTTCATCGCTTTCTGATAGTCAGACAATGCGTGGATGGCTTTTCTCCCCCTGGCTTGCTTTTCGCTGAAAGGCAAAGCCTTTACTCCTTTAGCATCAATGTAGCCACCTTTTATAATATCGTTGATTCCGGGTACAAACGCATCAAAATCGCGGTATCCGAGAGCTGACAGTGCTTTGGGAATTTCTATTTTAAAGACATAAGGCTCCACACCATCATCGTATTTTTTCTTTTCAGGATTGGGAAGAGCTACGACAATCAGTCCGACACCTTTTTGTCCATCGTAAAGTCCTTCCATAGCAGCCAGCTTCATCGGTTGCTTTTGAGCCACCTGATAAGCCGAACCGTCGCCTGTGGTGGCCGTCAGGATAATCCCAAGCAGCCCAAATACAGATGCTACTTTCATGCTTTGTTTAGCAAATTCCAAATCCCTTTTTTTCAAGATGTACCAACCGGCAACTCCTGCCACAAAAGCAGCTCCAAAAACCCAGGAAGAGACCACTGTGTGGAAAAACTTGTTGATCGCAACCGGCGAAAGTGCCACTGCCCAAAAATCGTTCATTTCATTACGAACAGTATCCGGATTGAATTCCATTCCCACCGGATATTGCATCCAAGCATTGGCTATCAATATCCACAATGCGGAAAGAGTAGCTCCCGTCAAAGTCAGCCAGGTAGCAGCCAAGTGCATTTTTTTACTCACGCGCTTCCATCCGAAAAACATGATGGATATGAATGTTGCTTCCATAAAAAATGCAACGATACCTTCGATGGCAAGCGGTGCACCGAAAATGTCTCCAACAAACCAACTGTAATTGGACCAGTTAGTTCCAAACTGAAATTCCAGAATCAGACCAGTGGCAACCCCGATGGCGAAATTGATTCCAAAGATTGTCATCCAAAACTTTGCAGTGCGTTTCCATTGCTCATTCCCTGTGCGTACATAGATAGTCTCCATGATAGCCATGATGACCCCCAGACCTAAGGTTAAAGGAACGAAAAGCCAATGATACATGGCTGTAAGAGCAAACTGTGCTCTTGACCAATCAATTAGCGATGAATTTAAAATTTCCATAGAGTAAATAATTGAAGAATGTTTATTTCTGTTGTTGATCTTTTTCTGATTTATCGATTAAATGGCATACTATTTGATAATGGCAACAAACCATACTGTTTTTCAAAGCTTCATAAATTTGAATTCATCACGAAACATGGTGAAAAGATTAAATTTGTTTACATTTTCTTCTTCCATATCTCTAATTCAATAATGATGCAAGTTATAATTCAATGGCTTTAAAAGGAAATCCAAACGCGTCGGCCACACCTTTGAAAACAATATCACCGTCAATGATATTGAGTCCTTTTCGCAGACTCTCATTTTTGCAAACTGCTTCCTTCCATCCATTGTCTGCCAACAATTTGACATAAGGCAATGTGGCATTTGTCAAGGCAAAAGTAGAAGTCATCGGTACTGCGCCCGGCATATTCGCAACGGAATAATGCACCACACCGTCAATCACATAAATAGGATGAGTGTGTGTTGTAGGTTTGGTCGTTTCAAAACAACCTCCCTGATCCACTGCCACATCCACAATCACGGTTCCTGGCTGCATGGTTTTCAACATCTCTCGTCTTATCACCACAGGCGCCTTTGCTCCAGCTGTCAAGACTGCACCAACCACTAAGTCGGCTTGTTTCACTAATTGTTGAATTGTATATTGATCCGAAAATTGCGTGACCACATTGGCTGGCATCACTTCACTCAAATGACGTAAACGATTCAAATTCGTGTCGAGAATCGTCACATTCGCCCCCACCCCAGCTGCTATCCTAGCCGCTTGCGAACCCACAATGCCACCACCGATCACCAAAACATTCGCAGGACGAACTCCGGGAACACCCCCTAAAAGGATTCCTTTACCTTCCTGGGTTTTCTCTAAATACTTTGCTCCTTCTTGTATGGCCATTCTTCCAGCAACTTCGCTCATCGGAACAAGCAAAGGTAATGATTTGTCGGGAAGCTCCACTGTTTCATAAGCTATACAGATAGCTTTGCTTTCGATCATTGCCTTGGTGAGAGCCACACTCGACGCAAAGTGGAAGTACGTGAATACGATTTGCCCCTCTTTAATCAACTTATATTCCGGTTCAATAGGTTCTTTTACCTTCACCACCATGTCGGCAATTTGGTATATCTCCCTAGCTGTTGCCAAAATTTTCGCACCCGAAGCGATGTAATCTTCGTCTGAGATGCTGCTTCCTAAGCCTGCGCCACTTTCAATGAAAACTTCATGCCCGTTTTCGGCAAGCGCAAAAACACCCGCAGGAGTAATCGCAACACGGTTTTCATTGGGTTTAATTTCTTTTGGAATACTAATTCTCATGCCATTTTTTATGAATCAATGGAAATAATAACAAATGGGGGACGTTTTTTTATCTTATATTTATAGAATTTCCTGTCGAAATTTGGTGTCAGGCTTCTCCAATCTTTCCTCCTAGCTGGGGGAAAAAGCCTGGTTCTTGCCCTGTTTTTATTTGTCCATTCAGAGCCTCGTATTTCTCGATATTTTCGCTCAATGCGAGAAGCAGTCGTTTTGCATGTTCGGGGGTCAATATGATTCTAGACTGTACTTTTGCCTTTGGAACTCCCGGCATCACTCGTATAAAATCTACAACAAATTCCGAGGAAGAGTGGGAAATGATGGCCAAATTCGAATAGATTCCCTGCGCCACTTCTTCGTTCAACTCGATTTGTATTTGATTTTCGTTTTCTTGTTTTGGTAACATAATTTTTTTGTTTAGAATAGATATAATGAGAGTTCTTATACAAAGAAAAAAAATATCTCCTTATTGAACAATTTTGTCTTTGTCGTTCGCCGAAATGATGTCGAATTAAGGTTCTTCGGTTTTAATAATTCACCCCAAATATAGGATTAAATTATTAAAAATCAAATAATTTTTGAACAATTATCAATGAAAGCAAGACGTTGATTGTAAATATTTATGAGACATATATGAATTCTATTTTTACCTGTTATAGCAAATCCGAAAAAGTTCCGATTAAACAAAAAATCAGGCTACTATTGGGTTTCATTCAACAATAACCTGATCTTTTATGCGTTGGCAGGTCCTATTTCTAATTTCTAAAACGGATTTGCAAATCCATACAACATAACATTTCTTTCTAAGTTTTATTGCCAAATTTCTTGTCGTTTCTTTGCCAAAAAATCTTTGATGCCGCCTATATGTTCGCTCACTTTTTTGTCGGAAAATTCATAAACTTTGGAGACCAGCCCATCCAAGAAGTCGCGGTCGTGCGACACCAAGATCACTGTTCCATCATAATCGAGCAAGGCATTTTTCAGCACTTCCTTTGTCCGCAAGTCTAAATGGTTGGTCGGTTCATCCAAAACGAGGAGATTAACTGGCTCGAGCAGTAGTTTTACCATGGCCAAACGGGTTCTTTCGCCTCCCGAAAGCACTTTCACTTTTTTTTCTGAATCGTCCCTGTTGAACATGAACGCCCCAAGTATGCTCCGTATCTGTGTGCGGATGTCACCCTCGGCAACTTGGTCGATGGTCTCGAAAACAGTAAGGTCTTCATCCAACAACATCGCTTGGTTTTGGGCAAAATAACCGATCTTCACGTTGTGCCCGAGCATCATTGTTCCGCTGTACGCAGTTTCGCCCATCACGCATTTCACAAAAGTGGATTTCCCCTCACCGTTCCTTCCTGCAAGAGCGACCTTTTCACCACGGGAAATCATAAGGTTTGCATTTTCGAATACAAGATAGTCGTCGTATTTTTTCGTCACGCCATCCACCGTCAAAGGATAGTTCCCCGAACGGGTAGCTGGTTGAAAACGGATGCGGATGGAGGCTTTGTCTTCTTCATCAATCACAACGCGCTCCATCTTTTCCAATTGGCGAACACGGCTTTGCACCAGCACAGCTTTGGCGGCCTGTGCCCGGAAACGCTCGATAAACTCTTCGATTTCTTGAATTTGTTTTTGCTGTGATTCCCATGCGTGGAGTTGCTGCTGGCGTCGTTCTTCACGCAGCTCAATATATTTGGAATAATTCACCTTGTAATCATAAATCCGTCCCAATGTAAGTTCGATAGTACGTGTGGTGACGGCATCGATAAATGCCCTATCGTGTGAAATCAAGACCACGGCATTGGCTTGAGTTTTAATAAAATCTTCAAGCCAGCCAATGGATTCAATATCCAGATGGTTGGTGGGCTCATCCAAAAGCATAATGTCGGGATTGCGAAGAAGGAGTTTTGCTAATTCGATACGCATACGCCATCCACCACTAAATTCATCTGTCGGGCGGTCAAGGTCAGCGCGTTTGAATCCAAGTCCGAGCAAAGTCTTTTCAACAGCTCCGTCAAAATTGGTGTCCTCGATACGGGCCAAACGCTCATGGGCATGGGTGAAGTCGTCGATCAGTTTCGAATAGTCGTCAGATTCATAGTCGGTTCTCGTTTCCAATTGGCGGTTCATCTCTTCGATTTGGTGCTGCAAATCCATGATATGCGAAAAAGCTTGCGAGGCTTCTTCCCGAACCGTACGCACATCGGAAACCTCCATCACCTGGGGCAAGTAGCCGATCGTGGTGCCGTCAGGCATCGAGACTGTGCCCTTGTAACTTTTATTGATTCCGGCCAATATCTTGAGCATTGTGCTTTTGCCGGCTCCGTTCTTCCCGACTAAAGCGATGCGATCCTTGTCGTTGATGATATAATTGATGTTGTCGAAAAGGGTTTTCCCCGACATTTCTACTTTGAGACTTTCTACGATTAGCATTGATCCTAAATTATTAAAGTTGCAAAGATAAGCTAAATAAATGAATCGAAAAAGCTGGAAACTTTCACTTGGTTTCCGGTTTTCATCTATTGGGGTATAATACAAATTTTATTCACACTTGTCAATCCCATCACGATCTCCACTTCCATCATATTGATCGCAAATTTGCTTGGAATCAAAAAGTTTCGGGCAGGAAAGAAAAAGGACTAATGCCACTAAAGCCGGATATATGCTGGCGCAATCCCGGCAGGGAGAGGATACCGATGATTTTATTTGCAAAAATCGTCCGAAATACAATAAATTTATCCAAGCAGTGTTTTTCTTCCTCAAACCATGCTATGGTTCACTGGTGTCCCTGCAAGACGGTCTATATCCCACGTTTTGAACGATATAAAAGCTGTTTCATATCAAATCAACTATAAAATTCCCCATGAAGGCTTTTTTTAAGACAACTAATTACCATATAGTTAAACAACACCTTGGGCCATCATGCCCCGCGCCACTTTCATGAATCCGGCCACGTTGGCCCCTTTCACATAATTGATGTAGCCATCTTTCTCTTTTCCATGCTCTACGCATTGACTGTGGATGTTGTGCATGATTTGGTGAAGACGTTGGTCAACTTCCGCCTCATTCCACTGCAAGTGCATCGCATTTTGTGTCATTTCCAATCCGGAAGTAGCAACTCCACCTGCATTCACAGCCTTTCCTGGAGCAAACAAGACTTTGTTTTCGATTAAAAAGTCCACAGCTTGAGCAGTACACCCCATGTTGGAAATCTCGGCAACACATTTGACGCCATTAGCAACTAAGGTTCGGGCATCTTCTTCATCGAGTTCATTTTGAGTGGCACAGGGCAAGGCGATCTCCACCTTTTGTCCCCAGGGACGTTTTCCTTCGTGGAATTCTGCATTTGGAAATTCTTCCACATAAGGAGCAACAATGTCTTCACCCGAAGCCCGAAGCTCGAGCAAGAAGTCGATTTTTTTTCCTGAAATACCTTCCTTGTCATAAATGTAACCATCAGGGCCAGAGATCGTAACCACTTTACCCCCCAATTCGGTAGCTTTCAAAGCCGCACCCCAAGCCACATTTCCAAAACCGGAAAGCGCAATGGTTTTGCCCTGAATATCCAAACCATGAGTTTTTAGCATTTCGCTCACGAAATACAATCCCCCAAAACCAGTCGCCTCGGGACGAATCAAAGAGCCTCCGTAGTCGAGCCCTTTTCCGGTGAATGTACCTGTATTCTCGCGAGCCAATTTTTTATACATTCCATACAGATAGCCAATTTCGCGGCCTCCCACGCCAATGTCTCCAGCCGGAATGTCGGTATCTGGTCCAATATTTCGCCACAATTCGATCATGAATGCCTGGCAGAAACGCATCACTTCGGCATTGGATTTCCCTTTTGGATTGAAGTCGGATCCACCTTTCGCTCCACCCATCGGAAGGGTTGTCAGTGCATTTTTGAACGTTTGTTCAAACCCTAAAAATTTGAGGATGGACAGGTTCACCGAAGGGTGAAAACGGAGTCCACCTTTGTAGGGGCCTATTGTGTTGTTGAATTGAACTCGGTATCCGATGTTCACCTGTACATCCCCTTTGTCATCCACCCAAGCCACCTTGAATGTGAATATCCGGTCGGGTTCTACCAAACGCTCAATGAGCTTGGCCTTTTCAAACTCGGGATGTTCGTTATAAACATCTTCAATAGAGAAAAGCACTTCCTTCACAGCCTGCAAATACTCTGCTTCACCCGGATGGCGGGCTTCAAGAGTTGCCAGGATATTTTCTACTTTCATGTCGATTAGTATTTAATCTGCCAATACTATATAATATGCGAATAATAAATTCTAAGACCAGTTACTTCCGTCTCTCTGCTTTATGCGACATCGTCTTCGTTTACGATCAGGTTGTCGATGATGAAAACCTGCCTGTCGGGAGTATTTTTTCCCATGTAGAAATTCAGCATTTCTTTCACCAAGTCTTCCTTTTTCATAGTCACTTTGTCGAGGCGCATGTCTTTTCCGATGAAATGGACAAACTCGTCGGGAGAAATCTCTCCTAATCCTTTGAAACGGGTGATTTCCGGACTGGTACCCAGTTTGGCGATAGCATTTACACGTTCTTCTTCGGAATAGCAGTAAATTGTCTCCTTTTTGTTTCGCACCCGGAAAAGGGGTGTCTGCAAAATATACACATGGTTTTTCTTGATCAAATCGGGGAAAAACTGAAGGAAAAAGGTAAGTATCAGCAAGCGAATGTGCATTCCATCGGTATCGGCATCGGTGGCGATAATGACTTTGTTGTAGCGCAATCCATCCAATCCTTCCTCGATGTTGAGAGCCGCTTGCAACAAGTTGAACTCTTCGTTTTCATACACGATTTTTTTTGTCAACCCAAAAGAATTCAAAGGCTTTCCCCGCAAGCTGAACACCGCTTGCAGATTAGGGTTGCGACTTTTGGTGATGGAACCGCTGGCTGAATCTCCCTCGGTGATAAAGATGCAAGTGTCATCCAAGCTATCCCCTTTTGTATCGCTGTAATGGATTCGGCAATCACGCAATTTACGGTTATGGAGATTCGATTTTTTAGCCCTTTCGCGGGCCAGTTTCGAAACTCCGGCAATGGCTTTCCGCTCTTTTTCGGAATCGAGTATTTTTTTGTGCAGGATATCTGCTGTTTCTGCATTTTTGTGCAAGAAATTATCCAATTCCTTTTTCAAAAAGTCGCCAATGAATTTTTGTACCGAAAGTCCGCCAGGCCCCATGTCCTTGGAGCCGAGTTTTGTCTTGGTTTGGGATTCGAAAATCGGTTCCTCCACTTTCACGCTGATGGCCGCCACCACACCGCTGCGGATATCGGCATAATCAAAGTTCTTGTTGTAAAATTCCTTGATGACACGGGAAAGTGCTTCGCGGAAAGCCGACTGGTGCGTTCCTCCTTGCGTGGTGTGTTGCCCATTGACAAACGAATAATACTCTTCGCCATATTGGTTGGTGTGTGTAATCACCACTTCGATATCGCTATCTTTCAGGTGAATGATCGGATAGAGTGCTTCGGCAGTAAGATTCTCGTTGAGCAGGTCTGCCAACCCGTTCTTCGAGAAATATTTTTCTCCATTATAATAAATTGACAAGCCTGTATTCAGGTAAACATAGTTTTTCAACAAGCTTTCCACATATTCTTTTCGATAGAGGTAATTCGTGAAAATGGTGTCATCCGGCTTGAATTCGACATAAGTTCCGTTTTCCTCGGTAGTAGGTTCGATGGCAGTTTCAGCTACGACCACCGCTTTTTGATACTCCACACGCACTGTCTCTTTTTCACGGAAACTCTGCATCACAAAATGGGAGGAAAGCGCATTTACAGCCTTAATACCCACCCCGTTCAATCCGACCGATTTCTTAAATGCTCTGGAATCGTATTTTGCGCCGGTGTTCATTTTGGATGAAACATCTTTCACTTTGCCAAGAGGCACACCTCGGCCGTGGTCGCGGATAGATACTTTTTCTTCGGTAATCTTTATCTCAATTGTTTTGCCATACCCCATCATGTATTCGTCGATGGAGTTGTCGAGCACCTCTTTGAGCAAAACATAAATGCCATCGTCCGCGGAAGTTCCATCACCCAATTTGCCGATGTACATCCCCGGTCTCCGGCGGATATGTTCTTGCCAGTCAAGCGTTTTTATATCATCGTCCGAATAGTCGGATCCCGACACATTTAATTCCAATTCTTCTTCTGCCATGATGCGGATAGTTTGTTTTTCATCTTCAAAGATATGTATTATTTTAAATATCCTGAATAGGAATATACATAATTGTTGCTGGAGAAACAGAAAACAGACTGGGTGATACTGTATTTTTTTTGCCAATAGGGCTGGATATGTGAAAACATTTTCTTCCATATAATAGAAAGTGTAATTATCAAAAATGAGTCCGTTTTTTGCTTTCCATTTTGAATTCTTTTACTTAAATGTTACCTTCCCTTTATTACGGCACAATTAAATTTAACAAAAATAATCCTAAATGGAGAATTTTATTGTTGACCACAGATATTAAAAACCCAATAAATTGTAATACTTTTAGAGTCTGAAAAAAAATTGTAAAATGGAATTCATAGAAGAAATAGACAATTACGATTGGGATATACTTAAAGAACGGATATATAGTAAAACGTCCCAAGACGTGGAGATCGTACTGAAGAAACAACGACGGGATATTGATGATTTCATGACGCTGATTTCTCCAGCAGCGTTGCCTTACCTGGAGCAAATGGCGCAACTTAGCCGAAAATACACCCGACAACGTTTTGGAAACACAATTCAGTTTTATGTGCCGCTTTATCTGACCAACTCGTGCATCAACCACTGCGTGTATTGTGGATTCAACCACAACAACGACATCAAACGAATTATCCTTACCGATGAGCAAATTCTCCGTGAGGTGAAAGCGATTAAAGAAATGGGCGATTTCCAACACCTGTTGTTGGTGACGGGCGAAAATCCTCGCGATGCAGGTGCGGACTATATCCAACATGCCATAGAGCTGGTGAAACCTTATTTTTCGAGTATCTCGATTGAAGTGCAACCTTTGAAAGAAACCGAGTATAGACAGTTGGCAAATGCTGGATTAAATGCTGTTTACTGCTATCAGGAAACTTACAACAAAGCACGTTACAAAACATATCACCCCAAAGGGATGAAATCCAAATTCGATTGGCGAATCGAAGGTTTCGACCGGATGGGACGAGCCGGGATCCATAAGATTGGTTTGGGTTTTCTGGTTGGTTTGGAAGATTGGCGCATCGATGCCACGATGATGGCCTTGCATTTGCGCTATTTGCAGAAACAATATTGGCAAACCAAATTCAGCCTCTCTTTTCCTCGGATGCGCCCACACGAAGGAGAAAGCTTTCAACCCAACGTGGTGATGACCGACCCAGAGTTGGCACAAATCATTTTTGCTTACCGCATCTTCGACAACGATGTGGAAATATCGCTGTCCACGCGCGAAAGTTCTATTTTCAGGGATAACATGACCTCGTTAGGAATCACTTCCCTGAGTGCCGGTTCTAAAACCGATCCGGGAGGTTATGCCGTCTATCGATCGGAATTGGAACAGTTTGTAGTGAATGACGACCGCACTCCCGACGAAGTATTGTCTGCCGTGAAGAAACAAGGATATGAAGTGGTGTGGAAAGATTGGGACTTAGCCTTGCAGTGACTCTTTTTCATGAAGGAAACAGCTTTCTCGATCTCTTTTCGGCTTTTGTTTCAAGCTCGTTTTTTAGTTCGTATTTCAAGGGTTCGCTCCGTTCGGAAAGAAAACAGGGATTGTTACAAACCGATCGCATTCTGAATTAAAGTGCCTCGCTTTTTATAGAGCCATCGCAGGTTTTTTGAATAATAGAAATGAAACTAGCAATATTAAATGCGAAGAACTGTTTTTGTAAAAGATAAAATGATATTTTTTGAGAAGCTGGGGAACTTTCGTAAATTTGGGGTTGGGACTTATTTTTTGAATGAATAAAATTTTTTTATCTTTGTTATTTATAAAAACGATTGATTATGAAAGATATAATAATTCCAGTAAATGTTTCGCCTGACATAATGATTGCTTTAAATGAATCGGAGAAAGAACTAAAAAAAACATTTTCAAGTCGGGATTGCAATGATGTTATTTCAGGAAGGGAAACTAACGTTAGGCAAAGCAATTCATCTGTCTGGATTGACACGTTATGAATTTGAAAAAATTTTAGCAAAAAACAACATCCCCATTTCCAATCCAAGCTTCGAGCAAGTGATTGCGGATATTGACACACTAAGTGATTTGTAACTGTGTTGCAAGTCCGAAACTTATTTTTTATTTTTACGCCCGATGCGCAAGTAGGCGGTTGCCGCCTCGTCCTGCTTGCGCAGCCTGCGCAAAGGCAAACCAAAGCCGGTCACATGGTTGCGCAACGCACGCAAAGCCCGGATGAAGACAAGGCATGCTTGCGGAATCTCCGCAAGGGACACATGAGGGGCGGCTAATACTTGCGGAACATGCGCAAGCAGCACAAACGAAGCAAGAGCCACTTGCGCACAAGGCGCAACGATTCTTAATAACAACTGAATGTTACACAATTAAAATGAAACCTATGAAAATCGATTCCATCTCCACTTCCCACCTTCAGAACGGGGAACATTTCACGTTCATGAGCGAGGTGCAACATTCCATTTCGGCCAACGACCCGGCCGGGATAGATATCGCCGGGGCTTTCACATCCTTCCAAACGGCACTGGCGGGCGAAGACCTCTCGTTCAAAAAAGTGCAAAAGAGTGACATCACCAAAGATCTCGTCGATGCCGACAGGCAACGCGACGCCATTGTGGCCGGATTCAAGTCGCAGGTAGGATCCTTGCAGAAACACTTCGATAACGGCATATCTTCGGCTGCCTACCGGATACAGGTGCTGCTGGACACTTACGGCAACCTAAGCACGCAATCGTACGACAACGAGACTGCCAACCTGAAGAACCTGGTGCAGGAACTCGCCGGCAAGTATGCAACCGATGTTGCCACACTTGGGCTTGGCGGCTGGGTGTCGCAAATGGAGACACTGAACAACAACTTCGACTCGCTGATCAAGGAACGATACGCCCAAAGTTCCGACAAATCGACGGTCAACAGCTTGCGATCCGCCCGAATCGACACCGACAAAGCCTACGGCGCAATGAGGGACAGGCTCAACGCAGCCATCGTGTTCAACGGCGAAGCCAAATACGCCAAAGCGGCAACAGACCTCAATGCCATCATCAAGCGCTACAACGACATCCTCGCGCAACGCAAAGGGAGGACAGGTACAAATCAGGCAACAGATGCAGGCGGGCAAACGTCGAATTAGCGGAAGAGGTATGGAGCGGGATTTCCAAACAGAATGGAGAAGGCGGATCAGTGATCCGCCTTTTGTTTGTTATGGAAGTTTGCAATTGGCGGGGAAATAAAAAAGATGAATATCGTATTTATGGGACTCAAAAATTTGCGTATATTTGGTCATTAGAAACCATATTACAACAACGCAACTATGGAAAATGAAGTATTAACAAAATGTTTTAAATCATTAGAAGAAACTGTATTGGCAATTCTTAGTGAAGAATTAAATACGAGAATCTCGACAAATCGGTCTTTAAGTCCTGACGGAATTAAATATTACAACAAACTGGCAAGAGAGTTTAATGACACATATGCCGAAACATTATTAATGATATTTAGAGAAGATACCACGCCCAATAATGCTTCCCATCCAAAAGCCGCAGAAATTTTAGCCCAAATAAGGACGGCAACAGGTATTCTATATACAAAAAACCCCAATAAATCATCTATGGAGATTTATAAAAAAAAGCCAAAAGTATTTATCGGATGTTCAGTAGAAGGTTTACAATATGCTAAAATTATCCAATTACAACTTGAGCATAGAGTAAATTCGACTATTTGGCATCAAGGCGTTTTTGGACTTTCATCTGGAACACTTGAAACACTTGTAGCAAAAGTATCTGAATTTGAATACGCTGTACTTGTCCTGAGTGCTGATGATATAACAGAAAAAAGAGGTCAAGTACACATGTCACCAAGAGATAATGTTATGTTTGAACTTGGTTTATTTATGGGTGGTTTAGGCAGAGAAAAGACTTTTATTGTATGTGAAGAAATAGTAACACTACCTTCTGACTTGGCTGGTATCACACCCGCGATATTCTCAAAAGGAGAGGCCGATTTAATTTCTGTATTAGGCCCCGTATGTACAAAACTAGAGATAGCAATGAAAGTTTTCTAACAAAATACAATTTCCTACAGGCATTTGGTTCAATGCAAATAATGTTGTTTATTGAAATATTCTACCTCCTCTCATCAACTTTTTGCGATATATCGACAGCGAAATTCTCCGCTAAATTCAACATTTCACGAAGCTGGCGACTATAGTTAGCCGCAACCAACTACTGTGTTCAAATCCCTCCTCACTTATACTCCCCCAGCTTCGCCTCCAATTTTATCAATTCATCGCGATACTGTGCCGCTTCTAAAAATTCCAGCTTTTTAGCCGCTTCAGCCATCCTTTTTTTCATGGAGGCAACAGCTTTCTCGATCTCTTTCCGGCTCTTGTATTCGGTGCTAACATCCGATGCAATGGAGAACGAATCCGGTTCAAGATATGGCGCAGGGTCGCCATGCTGCCGATTTGTCAGGGCTGAATTCTTATTTTTAGCTATTTGATAAGGCGTGATTCCGTGTTCCTCGTTGTATTTCATCTGGATTTCGCGGCGGCGGTTGGTCTCATCGATGGTCTGCTTCATGCTGGCCGTGATTTTGTCGGCATAGAAAATCACCTTTCCGTGCACGTTGCGGGCAGCACGCCCCACAGTTTGGGTGAGCGAGCGGTGGGAGCGAAGGAAACCCTCTTTGTCCGCATCAAGAATGGCGACCAGCGAAACTTCCGGAAAATCCAATCCTTCGCGGAGCAAATTCACCCCAATCAGCACGTCGAACAAGCCGTTCCGCAGGTCATCCATGATCTGCACACGGTCGAGGGTGTCCACATCGGAGTGGATGTAGTTGCAACGCACGCCATTGTTGGCAAGGTAAGTGGTGAGTTCTTCTGCCATTCGTTTGGTTAGGGTTGTCACGAGGACACGTTCATCCACTTCCACCCGTTGCTGGATCTCTTCCATCAGGTCGTCAATCTGATTCAGGCTAGGGCGCACATCAATCGGAGGGTCGAGCAAGCCCGTTGGGCGAATCAATTGTTCCACCACAACTCCTTCCGATTTCACTAATTCATAATCTGCAGGCGTGGCACTCACATAGATTGTTTGCGGAGTCATCGATTCAAATTCTTCAAACTTGAGCGGACGGTTGTCAATGGCAGCCGGCAAGCGGAATCCATATTCCACTAAGTTTCCCTTCCGGGAATGGTCGCCGCCGTACATGGCACGAATCTGCGGTATGGTTACATGGCTTTCATCAATTACCATGAGGTAGTCGTTGGGAAAGAAATCCAAAAGACAGAAAGGGCGTGTGCCGGGTTTCCGGTTGTCGAAATAACGGGAATAATTTTCTATTCCAGAACAATAGCCTACTTCCCGAATCATCTCCAAGTCATAGGTTACTCGCTCATAGAGGCGTTTGGCTTCCAAATGTTTGCCTACGGAACGGAGAAATTCTACTTGCTGACCTAGATCTATATCTATTTCGCCAATCGCACGGTTGATGCGCTCTTTGGTGGTCACGAAAAGGCTGGCAGGATAGAGCCGGAATTCTTGGAAACGTTCGATGCGGACTCCTGAAAGCGGGTCGATGCTTTCTATACTCTCTATTTCGTCGCCCCAAAAAATAACACGCAGGATCATGTCGCCTTCGGCAAGGAAAATGTCCACCGTGTCGCCTTTCGCCCGGAAATTACCCCTTGCAAGATTAATTTCGTTTCGGGTGTAAAGCAAATCAACCACTTGGCGTAGAAATGCTTGTTGAACCAATTTTTGCCCCGCTTGGATGATAATCGTAGAACTGCGAAAATCTTCCGGATTTCCCATGCCATAGAGGCACGAAACGGAAGATACCACGATGATGTCCCGCCGATTGGAGAGCAGTGAAGTGCTTGTCGCCAAACGGAGCTTTTCGATTTCTTCGTTGACAGACAAATCTTTCTCGATGTAGGTATTCGTGGACGGAATATACGCCTCTGGCTGATAGTAATCGTAATAGGAAACAAAATATTCGACTGCGTTTTTTGGGAAAAAGCCCTTGAACTCACTGTAAAGCTGAGCCGCCAATGTCTTGTTGTGGCTGAGCACCAAGGTCGGCTTGCTCACCTCCGCAATCACATTGGCTATCGTAAACGTTTTTCCGGAACCCGTTACGCCAAGCAGGGTTTGGAAAGGAATGTTTTCATTCACGCCTTTCACCAATTCTTTGATGGCCCCAGGCTGGTCGCCAGTGGGTTTGTATTTGGAGGTAAGTTCGAAATCCATAAATCAGTTTCCGTTAGTGGGAATCTCACAAAAATAAGGATTTTTTTCGATTTTCGGATAGTCCATATTTTCAAATAGCGGATTTCGGAAATAAAAAGCCAGCCTCATTTCTTCGGCTGGCTTTTCGGTGTCAAGGGTACCGGCTTATTGAGTTCTTTTGTTCATTTGTACCACTTGTCCGCCATTTCTTTCATGAAGGCGAGGCTTCCCTTGGCCAAATCTTCCGAATTGTATTTGGATGGTCGCCACAAGGATGTCGGGCCTACAAGCTCCGTGATTTCGGATGAAAAATTTTCCAGCACCAGCGGGCCTTGGTAATTGATTTCGGCCAATCCCCGGAACAAGTCGTCCCAATGCACATTGCCTTCACCCATCATTCCGCGGTCACTTTCGGTCATGTGAACATGTTTCAGACGATTACCGGCTTTTATGACTGGTTCATAAAAGTTAGCCTCTTCAATATTCATATGGAAGGTGTCGAGATGTACTCCCAGGTTATCTGCCCCGATGGTGTCAATCATAGACAATATTTCCTCTGCAGCCGTGAAAACATAGCTTTCGTAGCGGTTGATTGGTTCGGGAGCGATGGTGATGCCTTGCATTTTTGCATAGGCTGCCACATCTGCAAAAACCCCGTAAACTGTCGCCTTTTCAGCAATCGTCAAGGGTTGTCCCGTGAATATTCCGATAGCCGAGTGGAGTACACCTCCCAGAAAGTCGCTGCCTACTTCGGCCGCCAAGTCAACCGCTTTTTTCAGTATGTCCGTTGCTTTTTGTGGATAAAACGGCATGTGACATTCTGCGGGAATATTCAGCGAGAGGCGCACTCCCACCCCATTGTCTTCCAATTGTTTTTTTACTGTTTTCGCATCAAACTCGAGCGTGACGGGCAAACAGATCTCGAGCAAGTCGAAACCATATTCTGCTGTTTTTTTGATAGCGTATAATCCTTTATCAGCACTCCATCCAGGAATGAATGACAAAAGGGATGTTCCAAATTTGGGCATAATTATATTGTTAATTTGTAAATTCGTTGATTTGTAAATTTGTAAATTCACAAATTATCACATTGGCATATTAACTCATTGGCACATTAAAACAACCACCATTCCGTCTTCACTCCGATATACGCTCCCCATTGCTTTTGATTTACTTGCAGCCAAGGCGAATATTCGTTGTTTTTGGCATACTCGTTGTATCGGGCCAGTGTCATTATCAAGCGGATATGGGGGCGGCACCAAGGGTCGCGTTTCCCTAATGGAACCACAGTGGGTGCGAGACTAAATTTCCACATCGATGCTTCGGGATTTGTTCCATCCTTGCGGGTCGCGTAGTGCACTTCCCCTAACAGGTGCAACCAATCTTTTGCATAGAAAAACCCACGCATTCCCACCACGAAATCTTGTTTTTGATTGAAAATCTCGTTTCCGTTGAAAAAAGTAGCCTTGTTGTCGCTGCTGGCCCCACCTTTGCTCAATGTGTAAACTCCATACGCATTCAACGACACTTTTTTGGACAAATTCAGAAGAATATGCTCCACTGTGGTGAAAGAATACGCATCCGTATATTTCCCGTGTTCATCGGGTGCTCCGTAAGTGGCCCAAGTGTAGGTATTGCCATTGTCACCACCATTGGCGATGCCACGTCCATATCGCACCGAAAACTGATTGAACGAGCCCGGCATCAATGTACGGATGGAATTGTTGTACTTTGCCCCTAACACCCAACCGTTGTCGGTTGCATAATGGATCGTCGATTTTTCCGAAGTACCGGATACATGATGGAATTCACCCAATAGTTTCAGCGTGTTTCCGTTTTTGGAAATGATACTGTGCTCGATCACCCACGCTTGCCGCTGGCGAATCACGGGATTGGTGCCCCCGTTTACAGTCACGGCATAGTTGTAGGGGAAAACACCCGTTGAATCGCTCGAAGCCGGCATGTACATGGCCAATTCTGTATTCTTGTAACTTACGCCAAAACTTTGTGCCGAATGGTCGTCGAAATAGAAATAATCGCATATGTGTATGTCGTCGTAGCGGCGAAAACGGACACCGGCCCATGCCGACCAGCGGCTACCCATGATATTGCGAGCCTCTATATAAGTTTCCGGCAGAATAAATGTCAGTCCATTCGGGCTGCGAGTACTGGTGTTACCCATGAATTGTCCGTTGGCTGAATACATTCCCAACCGAACTTGAAAAGTGACATTGGTACTGTCTTTCCCATTTAGTTTGGGTGTGAAATGTATGGCTGGAAGCAAATCCATGTAGTCCGTCTGTTCCATACGCCCGCCAAGCGAGCCTTGTCCCGACAAGTTCAATGGCTTCCACATATTCCCCTCCCCGTTCGGAGAAAAACCAACGCCGATACGCCCCGTAGTTCCCATCGACATGTGTGTGTTGGTAATCACTACTTGCGCTTTGCTGAATTGGCATAATAATGCCAACATACCTAAAATTAATTGGAAGTTTTTCATGGTATTTAAACGTTTAAACAATTTGAGCAAAAATAATTTATCCTTGAAGCAAAAGCGATTGCAATCGAATCTGAGCGGTTCTCCATAAATAGTTTCAAGGGAATTAATCGTTGGCAATCAACCTGTTTTCAGATTTCTCTTTGTAGCTGTTAAAAGCGTAATATGCAACATATACGAAGCAAAGAGCAGGAACAATTAGTGAATGAGCAATGCCTGCAATATCAGAAATCCCGCCCATCAACATGGTCAACGTCGCGCCTCCGATGATGGACATCACCAGCACGGAAGCAGCCAATTTGGTGTGTTCGCCTAAGTCACGGATACCCAGAGAAAAGATAGTCGGATACATGATCGACATGAAGAAGCTGGTTGCCACCAAAGCCCACACGCCTATTTGTCCGGGAAGCAGAATCCCAACCACTAATAATGCAACGTTGATTATTGAATAGAGTCCAAGCATCTTGTGTCCTTTGATTTTTTTCAACAAAGCTGTTCCAACAAATCTTCCCAAGGTGAAGACCACGAGCGAGATTGTCAAGAAATTAGCCGCAGTTTTTTCGGGCGTGCCATGCATTGTGCCTTGTATGTAGCGGATCAAATAGCTCCAAATACATACTTGTGCGCCCACATAGAAAAATTGTGCCAAAACAGCTTGTTTGAAATGACGCTGTCCAAAAATAAATTTCAAAGAGTTGCCAATGGAAGAAGAGTGTGCAGAATCTTCTTCATCTTTTACTGTGGGAAATTTTGTGATGCCGATGGCAAAAGCAAAAATCAAAATTACTATTCCAATCACTAGATAAGGTGTTTGTACGGCCAAAGCTTCTGAAGAATAATACGCATGAATTGCTTCTGGTGACATTTTAGCAAGCTGGTCTTTGGTGTATTCGATACCCGAGAATATAAAATGTTGTCCCACGAGAATCCCAGTGATACAGCCAATCGGGTTAAAAGATTGAGCTAAATTGAGACGGAAAGTCGCTGTTTCGGGAGTTCCCAATACTGATACGTAAGGATTGGCTGCTGTTTCCAAAAATGCAAGTCCAGACGCAATCACAAACAGAGCAAACAAGAAAAAGGCGTAGGAACCCACTTCTGCTGCCGGATAGAACAGGAATGCTCCGGTGGCATAGAGTAGCAAACCAATAATGATGCCTGATTTGTAATTGAATTTGCGCATGACCAATGAAGCAGGAATCGCAAAAAGGAAATAGCCCATATAGAATGCCGATTGCACCAATCCGGATTGAAAATCAGTAAGTTCAAATGTTTTCTTGAATTGCTTAATTAGAATGTCATTCAAGTTGCCGGCCATCCCCCACATAAAGAAAAGGGACACAATTAGAATAAGCGGTACTAGATAATTTGCGGCTTTCTCGGTAGTTGAAGAACTCAAAACTGCCGTTGCAGCATTTTTTTCTGAATTAAAATTTGAAGTTTTCATGTGATAAAAATTGGCTTTAAAGGTTAATTTGAAATTATGGCTTGATTTATTTCTAATTCTTTTTTGATAATAAATTGGTTTAAATCTTCTGTCGAATATGCAGGGCATGCACCCTCATTAGAAGCCACAAATGCACCTACTGCGATAGCGTATTTCATTCCCTCCACGGCAGATGCGCCGTTCAATTTCTTAGAAAGAAAAGCGGCCAAGAACGAATCTCCGCTACCCACTGTGTCTTTCACCTCCACATGGTAGGCCGGGAAAGAGTGCCATGCGTTTCTCGTGTAATAAGTGGCTCCTTCCTCTCCCTTGGTGACAACCACTTCGTCTATGCTAAACTTATCTTGAAGATAACGGACGCAAGCTTCTTCCTTATCTTCCTCGTTGAGATACCATTTTCCGAGCAAGGCAACCTCGTTTTCATTCATTTTCAAAAGATTGCATTCATTCATCAGCTCTTCAAGCAATTCTTGAGAATAGAAAGGGGGACGCATATTGATGTCAAAGACTTTATATTTGGCAACTTTCAAGAGGCGAAGCAAGGTGTTGCGCGATGTTTCGCCCCGAGTGACCAAGCTTCCGTAAACGAAAGCATCGGCTTCAGCCACTTTGTCGGCCATTTCTTTGTTCCATTCGATGAAATCCCAAGCTGCTGGATATTCGATGGTGTAAGCCATTTCGGTAGGAGTTACAGCTATGGCGTGAACCAAGCCCGTTTCGTGAGCAGTATCCGGCACGCAATAGTGTGCAGGTATTTGCCAACCATCGAGCAAATCGATGATTCTATCCCCCCACTCATCAGCCCCCACTCTGCTAATCATATGGCTATCTATCCCTAATTTGCGGAGATGGTAAGCGACATTCATCGGAGCACCACCAGGTTTGGTTTTTGTTGGAAAAATATCCCAAAGAACTTCGCCGTAGCATACGACGGTTTTGTGATCGTGATTATTTGTCTTCATAATTGCTTAGGTTATTTAGTTAATTAGAATTTCAAACTGAGATGTAATTGGTTTAATCGTTTAAACAGTCAAGTAAAAAATTAGAGAACTGAAGATTTTCGAACAACTAATTCAGTGTCTAATATAACTGATTGTTTGGTTTCTGGATCGGCTATGGCATCTAGGAGCAATTTAAGTGACTGTGAGGCTAATTCCTCCATGGGCTGCTTTACGTAAGTGACAGGAGCGTAGAACAAATCGAACGCATCCGTTTCATCAAAACCGACAACTGCAATTTGTTCGGGCACTTTTATCTCCAAACTGTTCAAGTACTTGAGCCCTGAGATGGCCAATAAGTTGGTGGTGAAAAACAAAGCATCGATTGGATCCTCTATATTCAACAACTTGTCAATACCCTCTTTCACATCCTCATCGAGATGGTTGATACGGACATTTACCACCATAGAAGAATCTTGGAGTAGATCGGTAGCACCTCTTTTTCTTTCCGACAAGTGGTAAAGGCTAGTTTCGTAGCTCACAATCCCGATTTGTTTTCTTCCATTGTCACGCAAATGTTGAATAGCTTCAGAGGCGGCTTTATAATTGTCTATGGCCACGAAGTTTGTTTCTATTTCTGGGTAATATCGGTCGAATAGGACAAAAGGAATGCCGATTCCGTTCAAATAAGACAATTGTTTTTCAGCATGCTCAGGCAAAGCAATGATAAAACCATCCACTTGCCTGTTTAGCAAAAGGAGAATCAAATTTTGGGTTTTTTCAGCACTTTCGTCGGAACTTCCAAAAATAACTGAATAATCATGTTTCTGGGCTTCATCTTCAATGATACGGGCAATTTGGGAAGAATATGGGTTGGCAATATCTGCCACAATCAAACCAATGGTGTTCGTCTTTTGAGACTTGAGGCTACGAGCAATCTGATTGGGAACATAATTGAGGTCGATGGCGGCTTGTTTGATTTTGGCTGCCACTTCTTTGCTTATCCGTCCCTCTTTTTTATTATTCAGCACATACGAGACCAATGCGGTAGAAACCCCGACATCCGATGCGATATCTTTTATGGAAACTCGTTTTTTCATGGCTGGCCCAGAAGTATTTACTTTATATTTTGTAGGATTTATTCTGCAAATATAATGATTAAACGTTTAAACAAAAATAAACACGAGTATTTTATGATTATTTAATAGTACTATTTTCCACTTCTAATGCAACCAGTCTCAATCTGCCAATTCTTTCTCAATCTCTTTGTTTAGCAATACAACCTGCCGGATAAGGTCTCCGAATGTTTTTTGCCTGAGAGCTGTTTCTCTATAATTTTCAAATTTCTCTGCCTCTTCGTATATGCTATCAATATGTAAATTGCCGGCCACCCCCTTCAATGTATGTACTTTAATGCTGGCGTCTTCTGAGTCCACGTCTGTAGCATTCCAATCGATCTCTATCGCTGAATAAATTTCTAAAAACGAATTCAATAAGGATTCTATAGAATCTCGATCAGGAAATATCTCATTCAGGTATTCCATATTCAAATAGGCGTTTTTCCGAGGCTTTAGTAGCAAACCATGATCTTCTTTTTTCTTGGTTCGTCCAATATATTTCATCTCGAAGTAATTCGACACAACCTCCCAAAGTTCTCGTGTGTCTATAGGTTTTCCCAAATGATGGTTGAACCCTGCGCTTGAAGAATCTTCTTTATCTTTCTCAAATACACTCGCAGTAAGCCCGACGATGGGTATCTGCAGGTCAATCTCCCTGATTTTCCGGGCGGCTTCATACCCGTCCATCACCGGCATATGGATATCCATAAAAATGATGTCGTATTTGTTGATCATGGTTTTATTGACAGCAACAAACCCATTTTCGGCCAAATCTACCTCAAAACCAATCTTGCGCAGCAAATCAGCTGCAATTATGCGGTTAGTTTCGTTGTCCTCTACCAGCAAACATGATTTTGTTTCCATCAGCATAAGCTGTTTGTTTTGAGCAATGTAGATGGAAGGGGATTTTAGAGAACTAATCACCGAATATACACCATTCGGAGTAAATGGCACGGGAATGAAATTAATATCTGCACTACTAATTTGGTGTAACAAAGGTTCAAGTTCAGTCTTGGCATATTCCGAAATGAGCAAGACTGTTTTTTCCCAAAGTTTTTCATCTTTTACGATGTAATCGAAAAATAACATTCCTGTAACATAGGCCTTCCAATCAAAGATAATCCGCTGAGCCTGTTTCATATCAGCTAGGTGCAACTGGAATAAATTGGGATTGACCATATCCACATGATATTTATCTCGTCGAAGCAATAGAACCAGATATTCAACGAGTTCACCGCCTTGAGTCATTATCAAGATGCTCGCTTTTTCCGGTTCAGCCAACCGTTCATGATGGATGGGAGATGTCGCCACATTTGCGATTTTGAATGGTAGGTGGCATCTAAATACTGATCCTTGTCCTTCTGTGCTAAGAAAATCGATGTCTCCACCCATACTATTGATAAGTTTCTTGCTGATCACAAGGCCAAGTCCAGTTCCACCATATCGCTTACTCGTTGTATTGTCACCTTGTTCAAATTCGGTAAAAAGTTTCGATTGCTTTTCTTGACTCATCCCGATTCCGGTGTCCACGACCTTAAATTCAAGCCTAACATCTCCTCCAGTCATCTCAAGGCATTGGGCATAAACTCGAATGTGCCCCTTTTCGGTAAATTTCAGAGCATTACCCACAAGATTAACAAAAATCTGTGTAAGCCTCAATTCATCCCCAATAAGTTTTTGGGGGATTTCAGGATCGATAAAAAAGAGCAGGTCGATCTTTTGCGCATAGGCAGCATATCCAAACATGTTGGATAATTTATTGAAAATGGAATCCAAATCAAAGTCCTCTTTTACCAAGAAAAGTTGTTTGGCTTCGATCTTGGAAAAATCAAGGATGTCGTTTACTATTTGCAATAACAATTGGGAAGAAGAAATAATTCGGCCTATATAATCCCGTTGTTGCGGACTAAGGGATGTCTGTGCAACCATATTTGACAAACCGATGATTCCATTGAGAGGAGTCCGGATTTCATGTGACATGTTAGCTAAGAATTCAGACTTTGCTTCATTGGCTCTCATGGCGCTTTCTCTCGATTTCATCAGCTCAGACTCGATGTTTCTCAGGTTGGTGACATCCGAATTGACACCAACTACCTCTGTGCGTCCATTTTTATTTTTAATGGCAACTCCAGCAGTAGAAATGCATTTCACATTTCCTTTTGGGGTTTTAATTTTAAATTCGTAATGAAAAGAATCGCCACTCTTAAGTGATCTATTGAGCTGATCTGTTGCCTCCTGCGTAGATTCTTCCAGCAAAAGGCTATACCATTTTTCGTAGCTCATGGGTTGGGAGGTGTCATCCATCTCATAGATGCGGTACATTTGAGAATCCCATTCCAACCGGTTGCTTTCCACATCGTGCTTAAAAATCCCGAGGCTCGCAGCTTCAGTAGCTACTTTGAGTTTATATTGACTGTCAATGATGTCCTTGTGGTTCTGGTTGTATTTTCTTATATAAGGAATAATCTTGTACAATGTCATTGATAAGAATATCAGTGCAGACATGAGGACAAAAAGCAACATGACACAGATCGTGTTCCTATCCGAACGTTTTGTCTCATCAATGACAAGGTTCACCAATAATTCTAGATTGGGATATAGTTCGAATGTCTGTTGTCGTATTTGGGAAGCACATTCGCTTGTTCTAGTTTCAATGTAATTCTCAATGCTACGGAAATAAGCATCTGTTTGCCTGAATATGGGTTCGTATAAACTGTATTGTTGAGTTCTTTGAAGGTATTTTTTGGTCTTATTTGAATTGTCCTTCATCTTCTGCAAATCCGATATAATCAATGTCGTAGTACCCGTTGGATTTGTTTCGGAATGAATCGTCACATCCAAAGCTATTTTTTGAGAATACATCCTTTGCCTACTCGCATAAGTAAGAATATCTACTTTGTTGTTCTTCTCGTAAAGAAAGTAAAACAGAAGAGTCAACAAAGTGACTGCTATGAGAAAAAGAACACTATAAATCAGCAAAATGGATTTACGGAACTCTACTTCTGTATCTTTTATTATCTGCGGAAGCCGGAAGATGTTTTTCATTTAATTTTATCAATTTGGAATAGGTAAGAAGAAAAGATAGCATATGCTCACAAAACTTAATTTTCCAAAGCAAAAATACAGAAAAAAAATGGTGTATTCCCCACCTGATTTGGCAAACAATATTTCTGTGGGGATTTAATCTGACATACGCCGAACGATTACACATCCTATAAATCTCTATATAGCGCATTATTAGTCAAATACCCCCACAAAGAGGTTGCTATCCAAAATGCAAGATTAAAGCAATAGGGAAATATCAAAAGCCTACCTCCACTTAATGAAAATGAACTCTATAGAAACTTCCAAGTATATCAGAATCCCTGTCAGTGTTCCGCATTCAGGAAAGGCGATATGTCCAGATAGAGATATTTCCCCATATCCATTCGCAGAAAATGTCTTTTATAAACAAATTGCGAACAACTTCTTCCTCTTAAGGACTGTAAAAACAGGCTGCTTTGGCTATAATACAATGAGTTTCTTCTGGGTAAACTCTGCCGGTGAATTGGGAATGTAGCTGAGTTTAGATTCCATGGCGGGCGGTTCCGACTAGACGAAGTTCTTTGCATTAGAGGTAGGTAATCTTTTGTAATACAAATCCACAGTACTCTTGAGGTATCAAGTATCGCCTGTGCCTGTTGCAGCAGAAGGAATGTCAAGGTTGAAAACGAGAGAAATAAGTTTATAGCCCGTTATAAAACATTAATCTGAAGTGAAGGCTGCGACTCGTTCGACTAGTCTGTTGCTATTTTATCATAGCGAGCAATTGCGCCATGGCATAATTGCTGGCCCGAATAATGTTAAAATCACGGATACGACCCAATTGATATTTTTGAGCCAATTGTACTCCATTGAACTGGGTACATATCCAAACAGTACCTACAGGCTTCTCGGATGTGCCGCCATCTGGCCCAGCAATTCCCGACACGGAAATTGCACAATCCACCGACAGCAATTCGGCAATCCCCTTTGCCATTGCGCGAACAACTTCCTCACTCACAGCTCCATAATTAGCAATATCACTTTCCGGTACATTCAGCACGGAAGTCTTCACATTGTTCGAATATGAAACCACGCTTCCTTCGAAATAGGCCGAAGAACCCGCAATTGATGTTATTTTATGCGCAATATGTCCACCGGTGCAACTTTCGGCTGTCGCCAAAGTCAGGCCTTTTTCTTTGAGCTTCTCTCCTAATATTTTCTCTAAAGGAATGTCTTCTTCGCTGAGAATGGCATTTCCCAACCGATTTTCCAACAATTCTACTTGTTGAACGAATTCAGGCTGACGATGCTCTCCCTGAACGAACAGGCGAAGCTTCATAATGCCCGGAGAAGGCAAATAGGCCAAGCCAAAATCGTCAGGCAAGTTGTTCTCGAAATCGGTGAGGTGAATGGCCAAAGCCGATTCGGTGTAGCCTGAAACAATAAATACTTTGAAAAGATAGGCTTCTTGCTTATAATGTTGTTGCAATCTGGGAAGAATTTCGGTTTCCATCACCCATTGCATCTCAAGCGGAACGCCGGGCATAGAAACCAAGACTTTTCCATCCCTTTCAAACCAGGTGACGGGGGCTGTCCCTACTTTGTTTTGAATTACGGTACAATCCTTCGGAACATAGGCTTGGTTTCGAGTAAGCTCATTGATTTTTGTCCAATTGCTTACCACATTCTTGATATTTTCAAGCACATCATCGCTGAAAACGAGCTCTGTTCGAAAATAATCACAAAGCGTTTTCTTCGTAATGTCATCTTTCGTGGGTCCCAAACCTCCTGTTGTCAAAATAACATCAACTCGCTTGAAGGCATCTTCAATCGTGTTTTTGATTTGCAAGGCATCGTCGCCAATAGAGATTTTTTCTTCTACTTCAAATCCTGAAACGGTCAATTTATGAGCCATCCATGCTGAATTTGTATCAACGATCTGTCCAATCAGGATTTCATCTCCGATTGTAATAAGTGCAACCTTCATTCTATTTTTTTTCTAAGTGTCAACCGATCACTGCACGTGAGAACGGGGCCGCGTCTTTTCCGCAAAATTCACCGTCCAAATATTTGAAGTATCCTGTGATGGCAATCATGGCAGCATTGTCTGTCGTGTAGCCAAATTGAGGTATATATATGTTCCATCCATATTTGTCCCGATGGTCGGCAAACGCTTGTCGAAGTCCTGAATTGGCGGAAACCCCTCCTGCAAGGGCGATTTCATCGACACGTAAATCTTTGGCTGCCTTGCGAAGTTTGTCCATAAGTATGTCAATGACTGTTTTTTGCAGGGATGCACAAAGGTCAGCTTTGTTTTTTTCGATAAAATCGGGATCTTTTTTCAATTCATCGCGCAGCAAGTAGAGGAATGAGGTCTTCAATCCACTAAAACTGTAATTATAGTCTGGGATATGCGGTTTGCTCAATTTGAACGCCTGGGTATTTCCTTCTTTGGCTAATCTATCCACAATCGGGCCACCCGGGTAACCCAATCCCATCACTTTTGCACATTTGTCGAAGGCTTCGCCGGCAGCGTCGTCAATTGTTTGACCAATCACTTCCATCTGGTTGTATGCCTTTACGTGCACGATTTGAGAGTTCCCCCCCGAAACCAACAAGCATAGGAACGGGAATTTGGGTGGATTGTATTCTTTGTCATCCTGAATGAAATGAGCGAGGACATGCGCCTGCAAATGATTCACTTCCACCATCGGAATATCTAAAGCGGAAGAAAGGCCTTTGGCGAAAGATGTGCCAACAAGCAACGAACCCATCAAACCCGGTCCGCGGGTAAAAGCAATCGCTGTGATTTCCTTTTTGTCCACCCCTGCTCTTTTTAGTGCTTCATTCACTACCGGGATAATATTTTGTTGATGCGCCCGCGAAGCCAATTCCGGCACAACGCCGCCATAGTTTTCATGCACTTTTTGACTTGCAATCACATTGGAGAGCAAAACTCCGTCACGAATCACGGCGGATGCCGTGTCATCGCACGAAGATTCAATACCTAATATTGTAACCATCATCTTTTCTAATAAAACAAGTGCAAAATTAGCAAATTGCATATATTTAAACGAATAAAGAAAGATAATAAGAGTAAATATTGAAATGAGTTATTCTCTAGTTTTCCCAAGAATAACGAAATTACAAAGAAGGCATGGAATGCTTTCACGACTACATTCCCTATACTTTTTTATTCAATCAGTATTCAAATATTTATATTTCAGTTTTACTATTTTCATCTCAAAATTGAAAAAACACACGAAATACTTGCCTGTATTATTTTAATATAATACTTTTACTAAAAAATAGTACTAAACATTCATACTGTATGGAAAAACTAAGCAATCAGGAAGAATCGATCATGTTATATGTCTGGAAACTCAAGATGTGTGCCGTGAAAGATGTGTGGAATGAATTGGAAGACCCGAAACCGCCATACACCACCGTAGCGTCTGTGTTTCGGAATTTGGATCAAAAAGGGTACTTGGACTCCAAGAAATTTGGCAATGTGAACGTGTTCTCCCCTCGAATTTCGGAAGAAGAATACAAGAAAGCATTTATGTCTTCCGTGGTGAAGAGCTATTTCGAAGATTCGTACAAGGAACTCGTTTCTTTCTTTATTAAAGAAGAGAAACTCTCTCCCGAGGATTTACAAGAAATTATACGGATGATTGAAGCCGGCAAAAAGCAACCTTAATAGAGCCCGATTATGGAAAACTCAATTTTGATTTATTTGGTAAAAGCGTCGGTGGCACTTGCCCTGTTTTTCGGATTATACCTGCTGTTGTTCCGAAGAGATACGTTTTTGGTAACGAAGCGAATCTGCTTGCTTGCTTCATTGCTTTTTTCAGCTTTGATTCCGTTCATCACGCTTCACTTTTCAGCCGACGAAAATCCCCGGATTCCCACCTCTTGGCTTTCGGAAGTGGTAGTGGTGCCGTTCTCGAATGAAAATCAGGAAACAATGCAGGCTCTCGATTGGCAAAGTACGTTAGTTGCCACCTTGTTTCTTGTTTCCTCTCTTTTCCTGATCCGTTTCGGATTGCAGCTTTTTGAAGTTTTCCACTTGAAATACCGCAATTTATCGCAAAAAGCAACTGGATACACATTAGTCCAAATCTCCGAAAAAAAGGTATCTCCCTTTTCCTTCTTCAAGTGGATTTTTGCCGGGGCAAATGCTTGGGAGTTGGATACTGAGAATGAAATATTGCGTCACGAAATGGTGCATGTGAAACAATGGCATTCGATAGATGTGATGTTGTCAGAATTGTTTTGCATCGCTTTTTGGTGGAATCCGGTTGTTTGGTTCTACCGCCGAGAGATCCGCATCAACCACGAGTATTTGGCCGACCGGGGCGTTTTGCGTGTGGGCTACAACCCCCAGCAATACCAATATTTGCTCTTGCAGACACTCACAATTACCAATCGTATTCCTATTAATAATCATTTCAATGTTTCACAACTAAAACAAAGAATCGCCATGATGAACAAAAAACAATCTCCTTGGCTATCAGCAACAAAGTATTTGCTGTTTTTGCCTCTTTCAGTTCTTCTAATTGCCGGAAATGCAGTGAAGGCTTCCCAGATTAAAATTTTGAATGAAATTGCTGAAAATACAGCCATTGGCAAATCGATTCAAAACACACAAGATCATGATGAAAAGATCCAAGCCAACAATGACTTGGAGCAAGCTGAAGCCGACAGAAAAGCCTCAAACAACCAAGAAAAGAACATCGCTTTAGGCGACCAACAAAAAGAAGCTAAAAAGGCTAAGGCTTTTACGGGAGTAGAGCAAATGCCTCAATTCCCAGGAGGTGCGCAGGCAATGATGGATTATCTTTCCAAAAGCATCCGGTATCCAGAGGTTGCCGCCAAAAATGGCATCCAAGGCCGCGTAACTGTCCGCTTTATCGTTGACGAAACAGGGGCAGTTACAGACATAGCTGTTATAAAAGGGCTTGATCCTTCTTGTGACCAGGAAGCGATAAGAGTCGTGAAAGCTATGCCAAAATGGATTCCAGGTAAGCAAAAGGGCCAAGCTGTACCCGTTTATTACACCATGCCAATTTCCTATAGGTTGGAATGAAAATAAAACACCAATAATAAAGTTTCCATTCGCATCTCTGGCCTCCCTTCAAAAGAAGAATTTAGCGAGAATCTTCTGTTTTTTGTTTATGGAAAAACCACTTCTGCTGAAGCAGCATTCAGGCTTGTACAAAGCAACGAAATCGATCATATAAATGTTATTAAGGATAAGTCTAAAATTGCAGCCTTCGGTGATATTGCGAAAGGTAAAAATGGAGTCATTGAGATAACGATCAAAAAAGAGAAATAAACAGCCTACTACCAAATCAATTTTATTACCACGAATGCCATGCGCCAAATCTACTTACAGCCATGGCATTTTTTTTCTTATCAACGATGAAAAAGATATTTTGCCTCCTTGCCTTCTTGGCAATCCATATCTGCAACGGCTATTCCCAAGATAATAGCACGTTGAGCGAGATCCGTTTGCTCATGGGCAATTACGAGTATAAGAAAGCGTTGAGTCTCATTTCCAAACAAAACGATGATCCCGAATTTTTGTTTCAAAAAGCTGTTTGCCACAAAGCTTTGGGGGATTACAAGCAAGCGCGGGAAGTACTGGCCAAGCTTGTGGAATGTTTCCCCGACAACAAGACTTTTTTGGGTGAGCTGGCTCTTGCGCATCAAGCCGAAACGAATTGGAAATCGTCCCTCGATTGCTTTGAGAGGCTGATTTCTTTGGATTCAACAAATGTCTATTTCCAATTAAAGAAAGCCGAAATGCTATATAATTTGGATAAATTTGAAGAATCCATCAGTTTGGATAAGAAACTGTATATAAAGGATAATGTGCAAACTGTGCTTTGGCTCATCGGCAGAAGCTATGAAAACATCAATCAATTGGACAGTGCGTCAGTATATTACAGAAGAGCATGGCAATATAATTTCTACGACACCCGCTCTTTGGCCTATCTGGTGAAAGCTTCCACCGTACTCAACAGAATCGGCGAAGCCATTGAGGCCTGCAAGGCCTATGTTTCTATTGACTCCACCAATCAGCAGATCAATCGGTTGTATGCATCAGCTTATTATCTAGCTGATGAATACGGAAAGGCTATAGCTTTGTTTCAAAAATGCAAGCAGAATGGCGACACCTCGCTAATTGTGAACCGATCGTTGGGGTTCTCTTATTTCGAAATCAAAAATTCGGATTCGGCTTACGTCTATTTGCAAAAGGCGTACGTGCAAGACACCACCAATAACAAGGTAATGTTTTCTCTTGCGACCACTTGCAACGATATTCAAAAAGGAAAAGAAGCCTTGTTCTATTTTGGAAAATACCTTTCGAGAATTATTCCGCCAGATGCAACATTGTGCCAAGCATACAAAGGGGTTGCGCAGGGATACCGGAATGAAAAGCAATTTGATAAATCCATCGACTTGTATAAATTTGCTCAAAATTATGCCACCGAAAACCAGCAAGCTTTAATCAATTATACTATCGGGGAAATATATATCTATGAGCTTGAAAATAAGAGCAAAGCATTGCCTTATTACAAATTATACAATGCTTATCTCAAGGATTATATAGCAAAAAAGAAAGCTAAGGCCGATTCCGATCCAATTGAAATAAAACGGGCGGAGGTTCAGTACGAAATGTTGGGAAAATATATATCCCGTTTCGATAAAAAGAAATGAACATGCTACGAGCTTCTCCGTCCTCTGTTTGACGAAGGCAATTGTAATAAATATTTTATGAATTATATATTAATCATATATATTAAAAATAGATATATATGATTAATATATAATTCTTTTTCATTTATTTATATTTGTAATAAAACCAACATTAATTATATTTCAGAAATAAAACACAATGGAAACATTCAGGATAAGAATATCTTTCAGATGAAACACACCTTTTGAGCAATATATTAATCATATATAATCTTTTTTTAATTATACGAATCAAATTTAGCTCATTTATATTGTTTGAACAGTAAAAAATAATTACATTTGTGATGAATTATATATCACTCGTATTCCATAAATATAAAACAATATGAATGAAATAATAAGCATTTTATCTTATAGCGATGATGCGATCCTAAAGGAAGTTTGCAATTTTGTGAAGCAGAAACGCATTGACCGACACCTGACCCAACAAGAGCTAGCCAAGAATGCCATCGTCAGCCGTTCCACGATCAGTTTGCTCGAACGTGGAGAAAATATTTCATTAATAAATCTCATCAAAATACTTCGCATATTGGATGCCCTGTATGTCTTTGAGCAATTCCGGGTGCAGCCGCAAGTGAGTCCGATGTTGCTGGCAAAGGAAGCACAAAAAAAACGCAAGCGGGTGTACCACACCGACGCTGAACGAAATAGCCTCGTCAACGAGCCGGAGGATTTGGGATGGTAACAACTGCATTCGTAAAACTATGGGGCAAGACGGTAGGGGCAGTCGTCTGGTCGGAAGAGCAGCAATTGGCAAACTTCGAGTACGATACGGCATTCGATTTGCAGGGCTATCCTGTTGCGCCAATAAAAATGCCACGGAAAACCATTTATACTTTCCCCGAGTTACGAGGCTCGCAAACCTTCAAAGGCTTGCCTGGCTTGCTGGCGGACGCCCTACCCGACCGATATGGCAATCAGTTGATAAATGTGTGGCTGGCACAAAACGGCAGGCCTCAAAATTCCTTGAATCCAGTGGAGTTGCTTTGCTTTATCGGCAAAAGAGGAATGGGCGCCTTGGAGTTCGAGCCTGTGATTTCACCCAACAAGCCACAATCTTACACCCTGGAATTATCGAGCTTGATAGAGACTACGAGAGAACTTTTGAGCAAAAAGGAAGACTTTCGGCTAAATACTTCACAGCGGATGCAGGACGTGATGTTGGATGTGCTTAAAATGGGAACATCTGCCGGAGGAGCTCGTCCCAAAGCCATTATTGCATACAACGACGCAACAGGAGAAATTCGTTCAGGCCAAACGTTAGCCGAGCAGGGATTCGGGCATTGGCTGATCAAATTCGATGGAGTAAGCGATGCTCAGTTTGGTTCTTCAGATGGGTATGGCCGGGTGGAAATGGCTTATTATAAAATGGCTACCGATTTTGGCATCGAGATGATGGAAAGCCGCTTGATCGAAGAAAAAGGACGCGCCCATTTTATGACAAAGCGTTTTGACAGAAGAGAAGGCAACCATAAAATCCATGTGCAGACTTGGTGTGCCATGCAGCATTACGATTTCAACCAGATTTATAGTTTTAGCTACGAACAGCTGTTTCAGACGATGCGTTTGCTCCGGCTCAATTATGCAGAAGCGGAACAAATGTACCGGAGGATGGTTTTTAATGTTTTGTCCCGCAATTGCGATGACCATACGAAAAATTTTGCTTTTTTCATGGATCTGGATAGGAAATGGCGTTTGGCTCCGGCGTATGATTTGTGCCACGCTTATCGCCCGGGAAGCGATTGGGTGAGTCAACACAATCTCAGCATACAAGGAAAACGGATCGGCTTCCAGAAACAGGATTTGCTGGCCATTGCAAAACAAAATTCAATACGAAAACCCGAGCAGGTACTCGAGGAGGGCATCCAGATCATTTCCAAATGGGAACAATATGCTTCCGAATTCGATGTGGAAAATACCTTGAAAAATGCAATAGGACAAACCCTTCTCACACAACTCTCATGACCTTGAGGTTGCAACAGTAGGCGTCAATTCAGAATCACAGACCAGGTGTCTGTCGAAATTTCCTCCTCATATTATGCGAAGCAGAAGATATTGTTTTATTTTTGCACTACAATGGAAAAAGATTTATCACTGCGAACAGTAACTGTGATGCGCTACATCACACCTTTGCGTGAAGGCGGTTCATTGCCAGCTTTGGCGGAGGCAGACGACGGGTTCAAATATGTCTTGAAATTCCGAGGAGCAGGGCATGGAGTCAAAATGCTTATATCCGAATACTTGGGAGGAAGAATTGCCCAACAATTGGGCCTACGGATACCCGAATTGGTGTTGGCTTATTTGGATGAAGATTTTGGCAGGACAGAAGGCGATGAAGAAATCCAAGACCTGCTGAAGGGCAGTCAAGGCATCAATCTCGGGCTACATTATTTGCCCGGCGCGATTGCTTATGATTCATCGCTGAAGGTTGACCCTTTGATCGCTTCCAAAATTGTATGGCTGGATGCTTTCACCACCAATATAGACCGAACATTCAACAATACAAATTTACTTCTCTGGCACAAGGAATTGTGGGTGATCGACAACGGGGCTTCGTTCTATTTTCACCATTCTTGGACAGACTTCGAACGGCATGTCCTGAATCCTTTTCCGTATATCAAAGACCATGTGCTGTTGTCGCAAGCAAACAAATTGGACGAAGCTGACAGTTATGCCAAACGTGTTTTGTCGGAAGCCTTCTTTCGTGAAATCACCCGCTTGATTCCGGGCGAATGGCTCCAATGGAACGATGTCCAGCTATCGCCAGATGCCATCCGTGACGTTTATTTCAATTTTTTAAGCACCAGGCTGCAACATTCCGAAAACTTCCTAAACACTGCCTCCAATGCAAGAAAATAATCTGTATGAATACGCCGTGATTCGTTTTGTCCCGCGGGTGGAGCGAGAGGAATTTTTCAATATCGGAATGATTTTGTTCTCGAAGAAGGCTCATTATATCCGCTTGGAGTACCATTTGTGTCCCGATAAATTCAATTTATGGTGTCCCGAAACGGATTACGATGATGTGGTCTCCAATCTTTTTTCGATGAAGGAAGTGGCGAATGGAAACAAAGAATTTGGACTAATTGCAAAGCTTGATATTCCGGAACGTTTTCGATGGCTAACGGCTGTGCGTAGTTCGGTTGTTCAAACTTCAAGGCCTCATCCTGGCAAGACTAACAACCTGAATGATACTTTTGAGCGGCTGTTTCGCGAGTTGGTATTGTAAGCGAAACCGTTAGGCTACTTGTTGCTCTTTATTTTACAAACCAGTCTTTTCACCCAAACAATACACGCCTTTACCTAACATTTGATTTTGCGCAAAGTTTTTTCGTCAATCTGATGAATATTTCTCGTAAACAATTTCCTTTCCCGATTTTTTATTATTTTTGCTAACTAATGTTATCTATAAAGGACGATAAAATAACAATCTATGGAAAATGAGGGTTTATTAGTAGAAGTTACGGCCAAAGCGCAAACATGGCTAAAGGGAAATTACGACGCCGACACAAAGGCAGCTGTAAAATCCTTGCTCGAGAACGAAGACAAAACCGAGCTTATAGAGTCTTTCTACAAGGATTTGGAATTTGGAACAGGTGGTTTGCGTGGTATCATGGGCGTAGGAACCAACAGGATGAACATTTATACTGTTGGAGCAGCTACTCAAGGGTTATCTAATTATTTACTGAAGGAATTTTCTGATCTAAAGCAAATCAGCGTTGTCATTGGGCACGACTGCCGCAACAACAGCCGCAAATTTGCCGAAATCTCTGCCGACATCTTTTCTGCCAATGGCATCAAAGTGTATCTATTCGACAGCTTGCGTCCAACTCCGGAAATTTCATATGCCATCCGTAAATTCGGATCTCAGAGTGGCATCGTTATCACGGCTTCTCACAATCCAAAAGAATACAACGGGTACAAGGCTTACTGGAATGATGGTGCGCAAGTGATTGCTCCTCATGACAAAAACATCATTGCCGAAGTAAACCGCATCAGTTCAATAGACGACATCAGGTTTCAAGGAAATAAGGATTTGACTGAAATAATTGGAGCTGAAGTGGATGCCCAATTTATCGAAGACATCAAGAAAATCTCTCTTTCCGCAGAGGCTATTGCCCGCAACAAAGATATTAAAATCGTTTATACTCCGATTCACGGAAGTGGAATTATGCTAGTGCCACAGGCATTGAGAGCTTTCGGCTTTACAAATATCATTGATGTGCCTGAGCAAAATGTTATTAGTGGAGATTTTCCTACTGTAGCTTCTCCTAATCCGGAAGAGCCGGCAGCATTGGCACTTGCCGTGAAAAAAGCTGAAGAAACTGGTGCTGAATTGGTTATGGCAACAGATCCTGATTCAGACCGCATTGGAGCAGCGATTCGGAACGATAAAGGTGAATTTATATTGGTAAATGGAAATCAAACATTTGCAATCTATATTTATTACCTCATTACACGTTGGAAAGAGCTTGGCAAAGTGACAGGAAAAGAGTACTCTGTTCGAACCATCGTTACGACTTCCCTTGTGGACAAAATTGCAGAGAAGAATGGCGTGGAGATGTATGAATGCTACACAGGATTCAAGTGGATTGCAGCCATCATGCGTGAAAATGAAGGCAAAAAAACGTACATTGGTGGCGGAGAAGAAAGCTACGGATTCCTTGCAGAAGATTTTGTCCGTGACAAAGACGCCGTATCAGCGGCAGTTCTTTTGGCCGAAATTGCAGCTTGGGCCAAAGACAATGGAAAGTCTTTATATACATTGCTTCAGGACATCTATGTGGAATACGGGTTTTCTAAAGAAAAGGGAATTTCCGTTGTGCGGAAAGGAAAATCTGGCGCAGAAGAGATTGAAGCGATGATGAAAAATTACAGGGAAAACCCAATCAAGGAAATTGCCGGATCGAAGGTGACCCTCATCAAGGATTTTGCAAAATTAGAAGGTTTTGACTTTAATCTCAACGAAAAATTCACATTGGAGATGCCTACAACATCCAATGTATTGCAATATTTTACCGAAGACGGCACCAAAATTTCAATTCGTCCTTCGGGAACAGAACCCAAGATTAAGTTCTATATTGAAATGCATTCGAAGCTGAAGTCTCGCGAAGATTACGATGTACTCGATAAGGCATCAGACGAAAAAGTTTCACAAATACGCAAAAGCCTCGGCATTTAGTTGATAATAAAGCAATCTCAAAAAAAAGAGGGCTTAAATGTTAATATTAACATTTAAGCCCTCTTTTTTTTGAGATAATCATATCTTATACACAAACCGCCAATTACTCATTTTGGTCAAAATGTTGTTTTTTCAAGCCCAAAAAGATACAAAAAGCGATATTTTATTAGCAAAAATAATTTTTTTGCTAAATATATTTGGTAGATTGAAAAAAATATCGAACCTTTGTCTTTGAGTTTAGAAATGTGTAAATAATTTAATAGAAAACCTATCAATATCAAACAATAGTATTAATCTAACTTACATTTTTATGAAAAAATCAATGATCGGAAAATTCGGAGTGTGCTTGTTCAGTTTGTTCGTAGCAACAACAGTAGGAGTGAAGGCTCAGGATAAATTAGATGCGTCTGTTGGTGCAGATTTGGTTAGTGCCTATGAATGGCGCGGACAAGATTTAGGAGGAGCGGCAGCTCAACCTTATGCGGGAATTTCGTACAAAGGCTTGACATTGGGAGCATGGGGCTCGGTCGGTTTGGATAAGAGCAATAGCTACACCAGCGAGCTGGATTTTACGGTTGGTTATACATCCGGCAAGTTTAGTGCTGCTGTTACAGACTATTACTCATTGGTCAATGCCAACTTTGGAGACGTGAAGTATTTCAAGTATGGATCCAGTTCGGCAAGCACAGCCCATGTTTATGAAGCCACTATCGGCTACAATTTTGGACCTCTCGCTTTGGCGTGGAATACAAACTTTGCAGGCAATGACGGCACAAAATCGGATGACAAGCGCGCCTATTCAACCTACATCCAAGCTACGGCTCCGTTCAAAGTGGGTGCTGTTGACTTTAAGGCCGAATTAGGCGTATCACCTTGGGAAACTTCCTATTATGTAAATAGTAGTTTTGCGGTCGTGAATATTGGCGTTACGGCAACCAAGCAGGTTAAGATTGCGGATTTCACCTTACCTGTATATGCTAAAATAGGTGCGAATCCAGACACGCAACGGGCATTTGTAGTATTAGGAGTAACTCTTTAATTATTATAAAACAATAATCCGATGAAAAAAGTTGAAGCAATCATTCGTAAATCGAAGTTCCAGGACGTAAGAAAGGCCCTTCATGAAGCCGAGATTGACTTTTTGTCATGGTGGGACGTGAAAGGACAAGGAGACGCAAAGCAAGGCTTGATTTTCCGCGGCATCGCCTATGATGTGAACGCAATCGACCGTATCCATATCTCTTTTGTAGTCCGTGATGTGAATGTTGACAAATCCGTGGATGCCATCCTTAAGGCAGCATACACAGGCGAGAGTGGTGATGGTCGTATTTTTGTGACCCCAGTTGAGCAATCTATTCGTATTCGAACAGGAGATCATGGAGAAGAATCCCTATACAATAAGGGTTAACCATTAATTTTGATAGACAAATCTTAGGGTTTTAATATTAATCAATAAATTCTCTAATAGAGTTTCACAAGGCAGAAAAAGAAAATGCAATGCCTTTATAACCAAAAGAAATATGAAAAAGATTGTAAAAATATCAGGTTTATTATTGGGCTTGCTCGCATTTAGCCCTATGCTTATGGCTCAAACTGAGCCTGCGCCAACAATTGATTCGGGTGACACCGCTTGGTTGATTGTAGCAACTGTGCTTGTTTTGATGATGACCATTCCCGGACTTGCATTGTTCTACGGCGGATTGGTCCGCCGCAAGAACGTGTTGAGCGTTTTGATGCAATGTCTAGCTCTCACTGGCGTAATTTCTATTATATGGTTTGCGGTAGGCTATAGCTTGGCTTTCGGGGGAGATGCCAAGGGTACATTCCTCGGCAATTTTATAGGCGGCTTTGACAAGTTCTTTTTAAATGGTATCACGCCTTCAACGATTTGGACTGGCTATAAAATACCTGAGATTTTGTTTGCCTTGTTCCAATGTATGTTTGCGGTGATCACTCCCGCATTGATTATCGGCACATTTGCTGAAAGGGTGAAATTCTCGGGATTCCTGGTATTCTCGATCCTATGGTCAATCATCGTGTACAGCCCGATGGCGTTTTTCGTATGGAACGCAGACGGCTGGTTGTTCAAGTTAGGGGCATTGGATTTTGCAGGTGGAACAGTGGTTCACATCAATGCCGGTGTTTCAGCATTGATATTCTGTTTGCTGGTAGGACGCCGCAAGGGTTATAAGACTACAGGGCATCCAATTACCCCACACAATATCCCGTTCGTGGTGATCGGGACAGCTCTTCTGTGGCTGGGTTGGTTCGGATTCAATGCTGGAAGCGGTTTGGCAGCGAATGGAATTGCAGCAAATGCATTCTTGGTAACTCATTTGGCGACGGCTGTCGCTGCTGTGACCTGGATGGCTTTGGAATGGATCATCAATAAAAAACCGACCATCGTCGGATTCTGTACGGGTGCTGTTGCCGGCTTGGTAGCCATCACACCCGCAGCGGGTTCGGCGGACGTGCTTGGAGCATTTGGTATCGGTATTGCAGTGGCTGTCATCTGTTTCATCATGGTGGCTTATGTGAAAAACAAACTTACTTACGACGACTCGTTGGATGCATTCGGTGTACACGGAATCGGAGGTATCGTAGGATCTATCCTTACCGGTGTGTTTGCAAGTCCAATTGTAACTGGTGGAGCCAAAGGTGCATTGTATGGTGACTGGCATCAATTAGTGGTTCAGTTGATTGCAACCGGATTTGCGATAGCTTTCAGCGCTGTCCTTACATTTATCTTGTTCAAGATTGTTGATGCAATCATTGGCATTCGCGCCACCAAGGAAGAAGAAGCAATTGGTTTGGATATTTCCCAACATGGCGAATTTGCTTACAGTGAAGATGAATAGCAAGTGACATCTTTTATTAGCTCAATAAAATAAAATCTTATAATTATAAAATGCCCGGGTAGAGATCAATACTACCTGGGCATTTTCATTATATATGACTCCTGAAGGTGAATTGAATACGGCTTTATACTTGCTTTGTAGAAATAATAAGTTCCTCATAAGAGGGAATCTCTTCCAAATAGGCAATTGATTGCTTTTCATAATCAATTTCGCAACAGTAATGGTTCATCCCATTACTTACGATAAGATAAGGCACTTTCAAGACGTAGTTGTAGCGGGCAATCTGCTCAAAAACTTTTTGCGTGATGCTGACTTCGGGAGCTTTGTATTCAACGATCACAAGAGGTTGCAATTGGTTGTCATACACGACCGAATCGCACCGTTTTATCCTTCTACCCAATTTGATTTGCATCTCGTTAGCAATCAGCATAGGGGGATATTTCTTATAAGCGATAAGATAATTAACAAAATTTTGACGCACCCATTCTTCTGGAGTAAGTGCTACGTATTTAGCTCTTAAACGGTCGAAAACGATTAAGTTTTGACCGTCTTTCTTGATATTTATTTCGCAAGGGGGCAAATTTAAGTCCAACATTTAATATCTTTGTGGGTTAATATTCCCCACCTTCGGAAATTAACGAAAATAATGGGGTCGTGCTATTTACCAAAACCAGTCGTGACAAAAGTAAACTTATTATGAAGACAAAACAAGAAATCGTTGCTAATTGGCTGCCACGTTATACCAAAAGACCACTGGAAGAGTTTTCCAAATTCATTCTTCTGACCAATTTTTCCAATTACGTAGAAATCTTCGCAAAATATTTCAATGTGCCGATTGTGGGCCATGAAGGAAATATGCCGAATGCAACAGCAAATGGCATCACTATTATCAATTTTGGCATGGGTAGCGCAAATGCAGCTACCGTGATGGACTTGCTAAGTGCCGTTGAGCCGAAGGCCGTGCTGTTTCTCGGAAAATGTGGTGGTATCAAAAAAATCAATAAGTTGGGCGACTACATCCTTCCAATTGCAGCCATCCGGGGCGAAGGGACGTCCAACGACTACTTTCCACCCGAAGTGCCATCTTTGCCTGCATTCAGCATCTTGCGTTCCGTGTCATCCAACATTCGTGACTTTAGCCGCGATTATTGGACAGGGACTGTTTATACAACCAATCGCCGGGTGTGGGAACACGACGAAGAGTTCAAGAATTACCTTCGCAAAATCCGTGCAATGGCCGTTGACATGGAAACTGCGACTTTGTTTACTTGCGGTTTTGCCAATGGAATACCTACCGGAGCCTTGTTGTTGGTGTCGGACCAACCGATGATCTCTGAAGGGGTGAAGACGGAAGCAAGTGACAGGCAAGTGACGGCCAACTTCGTGGAAGAACATGTGATGATCGGGATCAAAGCGCTTACTACACTTATCAACGATGGACGAACGGTGAAACACCTTCGTTTTGAAGAAGAATAATATATCGGAATGGCGGTAGTGAGCACCTTGACATTTGAACAACTCAGAAAAAGCATTGAGGCTCGTGACTTTCAGCCTGTTTATCTTTTGATGGGGGAAGAGTCGTATTATATTGACGCGTTGACTGATCTGTTAAGTGAGCGTGTGATTCCTCCTGAATCGCGCGACTTCAATCAAACCATTGTTTATGGCGCGGATACGGATGTGCATTCGCTAATCTCGGCATTGAGGCGTTTCCCAATGATGTCTGAACGCCAATTGGTAGTGGTGAAAGAAGCGCAAGGATTGAAAAACATCGAAGTGTTGGAGTCGTATCTGCATAATCCGATGCCAAGCACTGTGCTTGTTCTCAACTACAAGCATGGATTGTTGGACAAGCGCAAAAAGCTTTATACAGAAATCAACAAACGAGGTGTCGTGTTTGAATCCAACAAGATATATGACAGCAAGATGCCTGCTTTCATCACTTCCTATGTGACATCTCTCGGATTAGGCATAGATGCAAAGTCGGCGCAAATGTTGACAGATTTTTTGGGGAACGACTTGAAAAAAGTCGTCAACGAGATTGACAAATTAAGGCTCTCGGTTTCTTCAAACGAGAAACGGATCACGCCGGAACTCATTGAGCAAAACATTGGCTTGAGCAAAGACTTCAACAACTTTGAATTACTGAGGGCTGTCGTTGATAAAGATTTTGCGAAAGCAGAGAAAATAGCTTTCTATTTCGAAAAAAATGCTAAAAACAATCCTTATCTCGTTACTTTGTCCGTTCTTTTCAACTATTTCAGCAACTTGCTTGTTTGCTATTGGGCAACTGACAAAACAGATAGCGGATTGGCTCGCGAGCTTGGTTTGCGCAGCGATTTTCAAGCACGTGACTATGTGACGGGGCTAAAAAATTATAAGGTAATGAAGACAATGGAAAATATAGCTTTGCTTCGAACTTACGATGCCAAAGGAAAGGGAGTGGACAACCCGTCATCTGCAACCGGGGAGTTACTCAAGGAATTATTGTTCAAACTAATGCATTGATTCTCGGGATGGAAATTGATTTTAGCATCCTTGACAGATTGATAGATGATGATGTTGCTTTCGCAATATATCGTTTGCCGACAAACCAAGATATTCATTTGATTATACAGAATGACAATCAAGTATATAAGACCAATAATTACTGCACTTTAACAGAAAAAAGTGGTTTTGTAATTTCTCCATTTCAGATTACGGATGATTGTCCGATCGTGATTATTCGTCCGGATCATCATTTGGTTGGAGCAGAAGAGATCAATTGTTTTTCGACGAATTATTCACCGAAAAACAGGGTGAAAATGCCAGCTAACTTTTTTGATGATTCTACATCCCGACAAGACTATGCAACGATGTTTGAAAGATTTCAAGAAGGATTGAAAGCCGGTAAATTTCAAAAGTTGGTCCTTTCGAGAAAACAAAATATAGAACTGCCACCCCACTTTTTGTTTGCAAATGTCTTTTCAAGAGCATTGTCCACCTACCCCAACACCTTCGTGTATCTTGCACACACTTCATCAACAAGCACTTGGTTAGGTAGTACTCCCGAGTTATTCTTGTCAGAAAAAAATGGCATATTCCATTCCGTAGCGTTGGCGGGAACCCAAACGGTGGCGCCAGGCACAGACATATCCACTCTTTCATGGAGCGATAAAAACGTTTATGAACAACAAATCGTTGCGGATTATTTCCGGAAACAACTTGCCGATAGCCTCCTGCCATTTAGCAACAGCGACACATACTCCTTCCGCGTAGGGAATTTGGCCCATTTGAAAACCGATTTTCATTTTCAAAGACACGGCCAGATTACAACCGGAGAGATTCTGGCCTTGATCCATCCCACGCCTGCGGTTTGCGGGTTTCCAAAGCAAGAGGCTTTGGAATTTATAAATAAAATTGAAAATCATTCCCGCTCCTATTACTCAGGATTTGTAGGCAATTTGGGGATGAACAATAGAACAGACCTGTATGTTAACTTAAGGTGCTTACAGGTGAAGGATCGCTCGCTGAGCTTATATGCCGGAGGTGGAATTCTGTCATCTTCTAATAAAGAGGAAGAATGGACTGAAACCGAAGACAAGATGCAGGCAATGTTCAATATCCTTCGATAAACACGCGCCAATGTTCTTCCTGTTAAATGAGAGTTGTGAAAACAAGTTTTGTGATTAAAAAAACTGTTTCTGTACTTAATTATTCGTCTATTACAAACATAAAGTCATGGATTATAAGTTTTCAGGAAAAAGTGGATTAAAACTGCCACAGTTGTCGCTCGGGCTGTGGTATAATTTTGGCGACGTGGACGATTTCAGTGTCGCTACCGATATGATCTGCCACGCCTTCGACAAAGGAATCACCCATTTTGATTTGGCAAACAATTATGGCCCTCCAGCCGGAAGCGCGGAAATTAACTTCGGAAAAATTCTATCTTCCCAACTTAAAAATCACCGGGATGAAATGATCATATCTTCCAAAGCCGGACATTTGATGTGGGACGGGCCGTATGGTGATGGAGGTTCCAGAAAGTACATCATGGCGAGTATCGATCAAAGCCTGAAACGTACAGGTCTGGACTATTTCGACATATTCTATTCGCACCGCTACGACCCCGAAACGCCCCTAGAAGAGACCGCTCAAGCTCTCATAGACATTGTCCGTCAAGGAAAAGCTTTGTACATCGGTTTGTCCAAGTATCCCGTAGAGGAAGCGATAAAAGCGGCTGAACTGATGAAGGAGCAGCATGTCCGTTGCCTCATTTATCAGGATCGGTATAGCATGTTTCGCCGGGAAGTGGAAAAAGCCCATTTCGATCTTTGTCAAGAACTTGGGCTTGGATACATCGCTTTCTCCCCGTTGGCCCAAGGGCTTCTTACGAACAAGTATCTGCATGGTATCCCTGCTGATTCGCGGGTGGCAAAAGGTGTGGGCTTCTTGAAGGAAGAAGACATTACACCGAAACTTATCGATACCATTGGAACTCTGAACAAGCTTGCCCTTGAACGGGGACAAACACTTGCCGAAATGGCACTGGCATGGGTGCTTCGCAACAAAGTAGTCACATCGGTTATTATTGGAACAAGTTCTGTGACACAGATTGACGACAATCTCAAAGCTCTTGACAATATCCGTTTTTCGGAGGATGAGCTGACTTTGATTGAGTCTGTACTGAAAGGGAAAAACCTCTAATTCAAATTAAAAAAGAAAATTGAAATGGAATTGACTATACAAGAATATCCTGTAGGGGCGCGCCCCGAAGTGACAATACCAAGTACTGAAATATGGAAAACGCTTGGTGAAGATGGCATCAGAAAGATGGTGAGCCGCCATTATGATTTGTTGCGTCAAAGTGCTATCAAAAAGATGTTTCCCCAAGGTGACGAAGAATTTGAGCAAGCCAAGCTCCATTCGTCCGATTTCATGATACAAATTTGCGGTGGCCCCGACTATTTCAACCAACATCGCGGGCAGCCGATGCTTATTCGCCGTCATCCATTCTCCATTACCCCCAATGGACGGAAGATTTGGCTCGAATGCTATCGAGTGGCTTTGCTTGAAACTGCTCTTCCCGAGCATCTGATCCGTTCCTTTTGGCAATATATCGAAGTGTTTTCAGTATGGATGATGAATACACATGGAAAAGCGGAGGTATAAAGTGCTATTTTGCCATCCTGATTTTTTTAAAATAAACACACATATTTTTTATTAAATAGATTTGTTTTAGATACTTTTTGTAAGTTTGCTTGTATTCAAAACTAGAGTCCCATGAAACAGCAAACTTTTTCCCTTATTTTCTTCCTACTCCTTCCTTTTTACTTGTATGCGCAAAAGACGAAACTGCCCGAGAGCAAAAGGTTTTCGGAAAAGGCTTACATTTATAAAAAGATGCTGCTGCAACAGCTTTGTATGGAGCAAGAGCTAAATATGGCGTGATAATGATTCAAACAAAAGGTTTTAAGGCAAAAGTGGATAAAGCTTTGAGCGAAGGCGGTTCGGATGTTCCAGGAAATTCCATCCGCAAGAATTTCCATGACGATGCTTTTTGGCAACCCCGTTTGACGACCGACAAACAGGGAAAAGCTTCGTTTGAAGTGACATATCCGGATGATATCACCACATGGAATGCCCACTTTATTGCCATTGGAGGAAAACGGATGACAGACAAGCAACAGCTTTCGATCCGTTCCTTTAAGGCTTTGACAGCTCGGCTTTCTTTACCCCGCTTCGCTATTCGTGGCGATGAATTCAATGCCACAGGACGCATTTCCAACTATTATGGAGATTCCATTTCATTGACCCGAAGCTATAAATCGACTAGTGAAACGGTTGTAAACGATTTGAAAATCAAGACAAATTACCTGGATCATGTCCCAACGAAGGCAGCAGAAGGAGACAGCCTTTCGATTTCGTATTCCATCAAATCGCCCAACGGTTTTGTGGATGGGGAAGAACGTTCACTGCCAATTTTTGAAAAAGGAATGCTCCAAACCTATGGTAATTTTCAGGTATTGAACGACACCTTGGTTCACAAACTAAAGTCCGATCCCGCTTTGGGCGAGGTGACTGTTCATGCGGAAGCTTCGAGTTTTGCTCTTTTCTTGGATGAAATTGACAAGGTGGAAAAATACAAATACCTGTGCAACGAACAGATGGCCTCTAAAATCAAGGCCTTGCTGTCTCAAAAACGGCTTTACAAATTTTTAGGGAAAAACTTCCGAAATGAATCGAAACTGAATGAGTTGATTCAAAAGCTGAATAAGAATAAAAACACGGTTGGTTTGTGGGGCTGGTGGAAGAACAGTGGAACAGTCTTTTGGGTGTCAAAGCAGGTTATCAGCGCCATGCTCGATGCGCAAGATGCCGGTTACACAACTAATTTTGACAAGGAAACCCTGGCAAAGTACTACCGGCAAGAGCTTGACGGAGGATTGGCAAGCCTTAAGATGGCTTTACCCAACAAGCTTCCTTACGCTAAAGGAGAATTATTCGACCGCCTTTTGCTTCTCAAACGATTGAGTGCTCCCATCGATTTTGAGGGCTATTTCAAGCAAATCAACTTGTTGAAAAATCATTCCTTGACCGACAAATTGAGAACTTTTCAAGTGATGGCAACCATCGGTTTGCAAAATCAAATCCCGCTCGATTCGTTGATGAAATACAGCCGCCAAACGCTGTTGGGTTCTTTGTATTGGACAAATCGCGACAATGGTGATTTCCGTTTCGAACTCCCTTACGAAAACAACACGGAATATACCCTGATGGCCTATTCCATCTTTAAAAACATCGGAAACAAGCAAGCCGAGCTTGAAAAAATACGGAATTACTTCTTCGAAATCCGCCGCAACGGGCAGTGGACAAACACATATGAATCCACCCGTATCATGGAAACCATTTTGCTAGATATGCTCAATGAAAACCAATCGTTGAAAGATGTGGGCTTGAATGTGAACGGCAACCTAATCACAAAGTTCCCTTATACAGAAACACTTAAAATAGCCGGAAAAGAGGTCGAGATACAGAAAAGAGGAACGGCCCCCGTATTCATCACAAGCTATCAACAAGCTTGGAATCCTGATCCGGCAGTTGAAGCCAAAAAAGGTTTTGCCCTGAAATCTTGTTTTGCAGACAACAACGCCACGGTTTCCATATTGAAGGCTGGAAAAGCAGTCACGTTGAAAATTTCGGTGGACGTGAAAGCAGATGCCCAATATGTCCAAATTGAAGTCCCTATTCCTGCAGGTTGCTCCTACGAAACAAAACCGAACTCCTATTGGTCGGTAAATCACAGCGAATATTTCAAGGAGAAAGTGGTGATGTTCTGCAACCGGATGGATAAAGGGAACCATTCGTTCAACATCGAATTGAATCCCCGGTTTACCGGAAAATACACGCTAAACCCAGCCAAGGCCGAATTGATGTATTTTCCCACATTCTATGGCAATGAAAAGGTAAAAGGGGTGGAAATCCGGTAGAGACAATGCACCGATCAATATGGGCGTTTTAGACAATGCATGCATCGTCTCTACGAGGTATATTTATTGTTTTTCGGTCAGATATTTCCAGAACCGTTTCGGCATGTGTTGGCGTTGTAATTTCAGGTTGATGCGCTCTTTGATAGTCATGGATTTGAAATAGCCTTTCCAAAGCTCCTGAAACATTTTCTCGTCTTCCGCCATCAGCTTTTCGTCCAACTTGCCGCTGAGCAAATGCTCGTCGTTATCCAGGGTCATCTCCTCGCAGGTTTGCAAATCGTAATAATAACCATAATGGCGTTTCAGATCGTAAATTACCCATTTTTGATCGGCAAAACGGTCTTTGAAATGGTCGATAATCATGGGCAGAACATTGTAGCGGGGTGAAACAGCCGCAAAGAAAATATCATCGGCTGCCTTTTGAAAACGGACAAACTGCTTCTGGAAATGCGCTTCGTGCGAAACTTTCCTTGCCAACTGGTGGGCTTCCAGCACATCGGCATCGGTAAAATTTGTCTCGATGGAGACCGAGCTGTCTATAGTCTTGCGGATGTAGCGGAAGAGGAGTTCGTCACTACCTGCCTCTTCCGATAGCCACAAATGGGTCAGCATATTGCAAGCTCCCTTTGTCATTTTCTTTTCCAAGGCTGTACACACCCGACCGGACTTTTCCTCGTCCGAAATCACCATATATTCTTCTGTCAAAAACAGAGGTGGAATATCTCCCACACCCAACAATTTGTCAGGAAACGTTTTCCGGCTGTAAGCATCAAAAATGGCCGTCAGTAAGCCCTCGAATGTTTTGTCGTAGAAGAATGCAAGCATGATTGAGATTTTTTGAGGAAGGTACTTTTTATGCCTTTATTGCTCAAGCAATTTCATTCTTAAGATTTCAGGAAAATAAATTAACTTGAAATTGAAAAACTGCCTCATAGCGGAATCAATCAGGAAAAATGATCGACAATTGGCCGCCATCCGCCTTCTTCTTCTTGGGCTCCGTCAATACCTTGCGGACATATTCCGGTGTTGCTTCCTGTACGGTGAATGTTGGCAATTCGTTGCAGGTGATAAAATACTGCGCTTTCTTCATCACGATGCCGATTTTCTTCAGATGCGAAGCATTCAAGCGTCCATGTTGGCGTGACATCACAATGAACTGTGCCGATTTAACACCGATTCCCGGCACACGCAGGATCATGGCATAATCCGCCTTGTTGATATCCACAGGGAAGGTCTCGGGATGGCGCAATGCCCACGAGAGCTTGGGGTCAATCTCCAGATCGAGGTCGGGATACGAATCATCGACAATCTCGTCGGCCCGGTATTGGTAAAAGCGCATCAGCCAGTCGGCTTGATAGAGGCGGTTTTCACGCACCAGCGGGGCTTGCTTCAAGGCCGGAAGGCGTTTGTCGTAGCTGTTGACAGGAATGTAGCCGGAATAATACACCCGGCGCATTTGTGTCTGTTGGTAGAGGATGGACGAAACCCGAAGAATGTCTTTGTCGCGTTCGTCTGTTGCTCCCACAATCATTTGGGTGCTTTGCCCAGCCGGAACAAAACGGGGTGCTTTCCGAAACTTTTTCCTATCCTCAATATTCTGGAGCACACCCTGCTGGATGTACTTCATCGGTTTATACACGCTGCGGTGATCCTTTTCGGGAGCAAGAAGCTTGAGATTCGCTTCGGTGGGGATCTCCAAGTTCACACTCATGCGGTCGGCATACAATCCCGCTTCATCTATCAGTTCACGACTTGCTCCGGGAATACTCTTCATGTGGATGTAGCCGTTGAAACGATGCACTTCCCGTAGTTGTTTCACCACGCGCACCATCCGCTCCATGGTGTAGTCGGGGCTGTGGATGATGCCCGAGCTTAAGAAAAGCCCCTCGATGTAATTCCTTCGGTAGAATTCGATGGTCAGTTCCACCAATTCGTCCACTGTGAAAGTAGCCCGGCGAATGTCGTTCGTTCGGCGGTTGATGCAGTAGGCGCAATCGTAGATGCAATAGTTCGTGAGCATGATTTTGAGCAGGGCTATACAACGTCCGTCCTCGCTAAAGCTGTGGCAAATACCCATTCCACCCACCGTATTTCCCAACCCGCCCGCCGAATTTTGGCGAACTGTACCGCTGGAAGAGCAGGAAACGTCATACTTGGCCGATTCGGCTAAAGTCTTGAGTTTTTGGAGTACATTGTCATTCATCTTATTGCAAAGAAAAGCATTTAGAAGGAAAAAACTGGGTTCAAAATTGCTAAAAAAGAGGAAGCTGTTGATAAGTTTTTTGAAGGGAAAAGCAGAGTGAATTCACTAAAGGCACAGTTTGGGATTCAATTCAGGGATTGAAACTTCTTTCCTAAATTTATTTAACAAATCCTTTGTCATAAGCAATAATACCTGTATTTTTGCGCACGATATCAGTGTCGTTTGGGAACATATTTATTCAGGGTATTTTCCTTGGAAATCTTCCCAAATATACCAATTTATTTCATTTTTCAATAGCTACTGGCTATCAGCCAACTTAAAACTTATTTTTAGATTATGGCTCACTACAACAAGCCTTATGAAATGACGCAAGAATTTGCGGCATCCTCTGTTTACAAAAACAGCCTTTCCCTTACAAAATTTGGCATTATTTCCATTCTCGGGGGAGCCTTCATTGCTTTCGGTGGATTATTGACGGTTATGGTTGCCGGAGGAATGCCCGGAATCGGCGAGGCAAATCCCGGAATCCTGAAATTCATAGCAGGTGCACTCTTCCCCATCGGCCTGATTATGGTGTCTCTGACCGGTGCCGATTTGTTTACGAGCAATTGTGCGGGATTCACCTATCTGATCCTGCAAAAACAAATCAAGCTATATGGCTTCTTGAAAATATTGCTCCTCTCCTATCTTTTCAATTTTGTGGGAACGCAAATCATCGCATTCCTGCTGTCCTACGATGTTGGCTTGTTGGATCACGACCCTTGGAAATCTTATCTCCATCATTATGCCGAGCACAAAGTGTTTCAGGACTGGACAACTGTGTTTGTGAAGGCCATCGGGGCCAATTGGTTAGTTTGCCTTGGCATGTTTATGGGATATGCTTCGAAAGACATCATTGGAAAGTGCATCGGCATCTGGATTCCGGTAATGCTCTTTGTCACCCTTGGATACGAACACTCCATCGCCAACATGTTTTTCATACCCGCATCCATCTACTCAGGTGCACACATCTCGTGGACAGAATTCATTGTCAACAACCTGATTCCAGCCACCCTCGGAAACTTTATCGGCGGAATGCTGATGGTGGGATCTACCTATTGGTATTTACATCTGAAGGATAAGCAATAGTGAATAAGTGAAACTACCGGGTAGGGTGAAAACAAAAACAAGGTATCTTTGTTTTAAAATAGATGTACAACCAATCTATTATTTCAACATGACTACGTCTGAAAAAAACGAAAACAACCTCGCAAAAGAAACATTGTCCTACTCATTACACAATAGCCGATGGGGGCAGGTGTTGATAGCCAGCAGCCCGAAAGGAATCTGTTTTGTTTCCTTTGCAGAAGACACGGAATCTGCACGAGAGAAGCTTCAATCCCATTTTCCAAAGGCTTTCTTAAATGAGAAAAACGATCCGGCACATCAGAATGCACTTGACATAATAGATGGAAAGCCGAGTGATGCATCCAAAATCAAATTGGATATTGTCGGCTCGGAGTTTCAGAAAACAGTGTGGGACGCCCTTCTGCAAATCCCTTATGGAAATACGTCAACCTATTCCGAGATTGCAAACAGGATCGGAAGGCCCAAGGCAGTGCGTGCCGTAGGTAATGCCATAGGAAGGAACAACATAGCCGTGCTTATTCCTTGCCACAGAATTGTCAGATCTACCGGCAAACTGAGCGGATATAGATGGGGCGTTGATCTCAAGAAAAAAATCTTGGAGCAAGAATGTAAGGAAGGTTAAGCTAACTTTCGAAAACTAATTATCCGACGGCGATTTACAACAACAATTTAGTCGGGATGTTTTCACTATATTAAACGACACAAATCTTATTTCACCATCATTCCAGATTGATTGAATCCACATTTTTATTATGCGGGAAAATGGGGTATATGTAAATAAGTGGCCGATTGGAGATTTAGTCGAGATTGCCAGACTCAAAAATCATTCGAAGAACTTTGAACCGTTTGTCGCGTTGCGAACTCGCTATTTCCACATCACATAAAAAAACAGCCCCAAGTAATACTTACTCAGGGCTTATTTTCAATATAGATTAAGAAAATCTTCTTATTTATTCACTCGGAATTTTTCATTTCCAGTCTGGAAGAAATCCACGATTTGTTTTGCAGCAGCAATCCCTGCGTTGATATTCGCTTCGGCAGTTTGCGCACCCATTTTTTTAGGAGTGGCAAAATAGCGGTCGGCAAATTTGGCAACCAATTCGTCGTGGTTTCCAGGTTTGATGTCGGTCAGGTATTTCAAATCGGCACGTTCTTCCAAGGCTTTCACCAATTCCGCTTCGTTGATCACTTCCTTGCGGGCAGTGTTGATCAACACGCCTTTCTTGGGAAGCTTGCTCAACAAGGCATAATTGATGGAGTTTTTGGTTTCGGCTGTAGCTGGAATATGCAGCGACACAAATTGGCAAGTGCTGTAAAGCTCTTCCACGGAAGAAACGGCTTCCACACCTTCTGCTTCGATGGCTTCTTTGCTCAAAAATGGATCGTAAGCATACACTTCCATACCAAATCCTTTGGCTACGCGGGCCACGTTGCGGCCTACGTTTCCGTAAGCATGGATGCCCAATTTTTTGCCAAGCAATTCGGTTCCGGAAGTTCCGTTGTAAAAATTGCGGATGGCATAAACAGTGAGCCCAAACACCAATTCGGCAACCGCATTGGCATTTTGCCCCGGAGTGTTCATCACCACAATGTTTTTGGCTTTGGATGAATCCAAATCGATATTGTCGTATCCGGCACCTGCACGGACAACGATTTTCAATTGTTTGCCAGCAGCCAACACTTCGTCGTCGAAAATGTCACTACGAATGATGGCGGCATCAGCTGTAGCCACGGCATCGAGCAATTGTTGTTTTTCTGTGTATTTTTCAAGCAAAGCCAGCTCGTAGCCCGCACCTTCCACCACTTCGCGGATTCCTCTCACGGCTTCCGCAGCAAAGGGTTTGTCTGTTGCAATTAATACTTTCATATTTTTATATTAGCTGTTAGCCTTTAGCTATTAGCTTTTTAGTATTTGTTGAATTTATTATTGAAATTGACTTTAAGTGAAAGATAATATATCCGTCTGCTAATTGGCATATCGGCACATTATCCTCATTGGCACATTTTCTTGATTATTTGCCAGCTTGCTTTTCGAAGTCTTGCATGGCAGCGATCAAAGTCTGAACCCCTTCGATAGGCATTGCGTTGTAGATAGATGCACGGAAACCGCCCACAGAACGGTGCCCTTTCAAACTGCTCATACCTCTGTCTGTCGCAAATTTCAAGAAATCAGCTTCCAAATCCTTGTGTTCGTCGCTCATTACGAAGCAAACATTCATCAGGGAACGATCTTCCACGGCCGCTGTTCCTTTGAACAATGGATTACGGTCGATTTCATGATATAGAATACCCGCTTTTTCCTGATTTACCTTGTACATTGCTTCCACTCCACCATTGGTTTTCAGCCAGCGAAGAGTTTGCATCGCCGCATAAACAGGAACCACAGGAGGAGTATTGAACATGGAGCCACTTTCAATGAATGTGCGGTAGTCGAGCATGGTTGGGATTGCACGGCTCACTTTGCCCAAAATATCATTTTTGACAACGGCGAATGCCAAACCGGCAGGAGCCAAGTTTTTTTGTGCGCCACCATAGATAATGCCATATTTTGAAACATCCACCGGGCGAGAGAAAATATCAGACGACATGTCTGCGATCATCGGCACAGGAGAATCCAAGTCTGTGTGAAGCTCTGTACCAAAAATGGTATTGTTGGACGTGATGTGGAAATAATCCGCATCAGTAGGGATTACGAAATCTTTGGGAACATAAGTATAATTATCAGCCTTGGAGGAAGCAACTTCAACAACTTCACCGAAAAACTTTGCTTCTTTCATGGCTTTGTTTGCCCAAGTGCCAGTGTTCAGATAGGCCGCTTTTTTTTCCAAAAGGTTGAAAGGGACCATGCAGAATTGTAAGCTGGCACCACCACCAAGAAAAACCACGGAATATCCTTCTGGAACATTAAGCAATTCTTTAAACAAATCAACTGTCTCGTCCATAACCGCCTGAAAATCCTTTCCACGGTGGCTTACTTCCATCAGCGAAAGAGTCGATCCGTTGAAATCGAGAATAGCTTTGGCTGTTTCTTCGATTGTTTGCTGTGGTAGGATTGACGGGCCTGCGCTGAAATTGTACTTTTTCATAGAGTAAATGATTAGAATTAATTAAAATCTGTTGTTTTAGTGTATTGGGCTGCAAAGTTACAAACCTATCGCCGAATAACCTATTAGAAATGCAAAAAAAAGACGAAAATGAATAATTATACACCGTTGTGACAGAAACAATTAAGGCCTCACTTTCCCTGATAGGGAAAGGAGACCTCAATGTATTTGTCATCCGAAAATGTCTAACGCATTATGCTTTACCTGCGCTTCCAAGAACAGCTTCAATTTTGTGTTTGTAAAGCTTCTTCATGTTGTCGCGAGCCGGGCCCAAATATTTGCGTGGATCGAATTCGCCAGGTTTTGTGGCCAATACTTCACGCACCGCAGCAGTCAATGCCAAACGGCTGTCAGAATCGATGTTGATTTTACAAACAGCAGAAGCAGCCGCCCTACGCAATTGGTCTTCGGGAATACCGATCGCATCTTTCAATGCACCGCCGTATTTGTTGATAGTAGCCACTTCTTCTTGAGGAACTGATGATGCTCCGTGCAATACGATAGGGAATCCGGGAAGTTCTTTTTCAATGGCTTCAAGGATATCGAAACGCAATGGAGGAGGAACCAATAGTCCGTTTTCATCGCGAGTGCATTGGTCTGGAGTAAATTTGTTTGCCCCGTGAGAAGTACCGATAGAGATAGCCAATGAATCTACACCTGATCTGGTAGCAAAGTCAACTACTTCTTCAGGTTGAGTGTAGGTGTGGTGTTCGGCAACTACGTCGTCTTCGATACCAGCAAGTACGCCAAGTTCGCCTTCTACAGTTACGCCATGCGCGTGAGCATATTCAACTACTCTTTTGGTAAGAGCGATGTTTTCTTCGTAAGGAAGGTGTGAACCGTCGATCATCACCGATGAGAAACCAGAATCGACACATTCTTTGCAAGTTTCGAAAGAATCTCCGTGATCCAGGTGAAGAACGATTTGTGGGTTTTCCCAACCCAAAGATTTTGCATATTCTACTGCTCCTTGAAGCAAGTAGCGCAACAAGATTGCGTTTGCGTATTGGCGGGCACCTTTCGATGCTTGAACGATAACAGGTGATTTAGTTTCAGCCGCAGCTTGAACAATAGCCTGAAGCTGTTCCAAGTTATTTACATTGAAGGCCGGGATTGCATATCCGCCTTTTACAGCTTTAGCAAACAATTCTTTGGTGTTTACCAGCCCTAATTCTTTGTAATTTACCATTGCTTTTTTAATTTAAAGTTCTAAACTTAATTGGTTCATAAATTGAGTACGCAAAAATAACAATAAATTTCGACAAAAGATTGATTCTGATTGACTAAATATGCCACATAACATAATTTATACTTGATCTAGGGTTAATTGGGGGAATCATCAAGCTTGTCACCGGAGGGTGATGGAACATAATCTGTGGGCGAAATTCCATAGAATTCGCAAAAGGCATTCGAGAAATGCGATAAGTTGGAGAAACCTCTTGAATGGCCCACTTCCGAGATTGAAAGATTAATTATTTCGACATTTAGTCCCGGGTTTGAAATGTCCCTATTGATTATCTTCAACACTTTTTGGTGCAGGATTTCATCGGTAGATTTCAGTTGAATGCCAGGCAAGACACCTTTATGGTTTTGTAATCCAGAGTGCTTCATCTTCAAAACTACCTGGTTGGCGGTAATCCTCAAGATATACAAGATAAAAGAATGGTCTTTTTCTATTTTTTTTGATAGCCCGTTTGGCAAATAATCCATATTCATTCAGTTTATTGTTAACTTTGCGCTTTTGAAATTTTCCAAGGGGATTAGTTTCTCTGGAAGTGACACCTGATTGCATTTACATTATAGAATTATGAATAACATCACAACCGAGGCGATGCTGTCTCATTTTGGGGTATCTATGGAGGACTTGAAAAAGGTTCTTGCGGCAGCTCTCGAAAAAGGCGGCAATTACGCCGACTTATACTTCCAGCACACGAGAAGCAACCAAATCAGTTTACGCGATGGTGAAGTGAACCGTGCCGCATCGAATGTGGATTACGGGGTGGGAATACGCACCGTGGCTGGCGACCAAACGGGTTATGCTTATGTGGAAAATACCCTTCCAGAAGATATGGTTCGTGCGGCAAAGACGGCTGCGGGAATTGCATCGGTAGCGAAGCAGCATAAAGAAATCAAACTTACCGAGAAATATTTCCACAACTACTATCCTATCGAAATGCCTTGGGAAAGCGTAGAGATTTTACGGAAAAAAGAATACGTGCAAAAACTGAACGACCGCATTTTCGAACTCGACAAGCGTGTTATCAAAGCTATTGTGGCACTTTCTGATGCCACTTCCTACACCTTGTTCTGCAATTCGGAAGGAGTGCTTACGAGCGACTACCGCCCCATGGCGTTGATGCACGCATCTTGCACCATGCAGGATGGGACAAAAATTGAAAACGGGCATTCTTCGCGTGCCTTCCGCCAAGGTTTCGAATTTCTTTCGGACGAATTGGTGGAAACATTGGCGCAGGAAGTGGTGGCACAAACAGCATTGATGTTCAAAGCAGTGAAACCCAAAGGGGGCGAAATGCCCGTGGTGATGGGAGCAGGCGGATCGGGAATCTTGCTGCACGAAGCCATCGGTCATGCATTCGAAGCCGATTTCAACAGAAAAGGTGTTTCCGTTTTTTCCGACAAGCTTGGCAAAGAAGTATGCGACACTTCCATCAACGTGGTGGACGACGGCACCATCGAGCATGCTCGTGGAGCCATCAACTACGACGACGAGGGCGTGGAATCGCAAAAAACATACATCGTCAAAGAAGGCATCCTAAACAGCTACCTGCACGACCGAATCAGCGCAAAGCATTACGATGTGGCGCCCACCGGCAACGGACGCCGCCAATCGTTTCGTCACGCACCCATGCCCCGCATGCGTGTCACCTATATGGAATCAGGAAATATTCCAGAGGAAGAAATCATTGCGCAGGTCAAACAGGGCGTTTATGTGGATAATTTCACCAACGGACAAGTACAGATAGGCGCAGGAGATTTCACCTTCTTTGTCAAAACAGGCTACCTCATCGAAAACGGTCGCCTCACCCAACCCATCAAGGACATCAATGTGATTGGAAACGGGCCGAGAGCCTTGGCCGACATCACCATGGTGGGCAACAACCTCAAAATAGATGAAGGCACATGGACTTGCGGCAAGGAAGGACAAAGTGTGCCCGTGGGCCAGGGGCTGCCCTCGGTGCTAATAAGCAAATTGATCGTGGGAGGAGAGTGAATGGAGTAATATGCCAATGTGCCAATATAGCGAATTAGCAAATCCGCGAATCAACGAATTCATAAATTCACGAATTTACAAATCAACGAATCAACAAAAAAGGACAACACCTAATTACAAATCATGATTACCCAAGAACAAAAAGATATAGCGCAGGGCTGCATGGAATTTGCCCTCAAAAACGGATGCCAGCAGGCACGGATTTCTTTTGCTGTGGCCGACAACAGTTCGTTCGATTTCCGCAACACGCAGTTGGACAAGCTCCAGCAAAGCAGCGAAAACAAACTCGGCATCGAACTCTTTGTGGATGGCCGCTACGCTTCATTCTCCACGAACCGGCTCGAAAAAGCAGAACTACATACAATTATCCGCGAAGGGATTGTTGCAACACGTTTCTTGGCAAAGGATCTTGCCCGACGTTTGCCGGAACATTCCCGTTACTATCAGGGGAAAGGCGACGGGCTTGAACTTTACGACGACTCCTACTTGTCGATAAATGTGAACGGCAAAATAGACTTGCTCAAACAGACCACTGCAGAAGTCTATGGCAAGGACAAGCGCGTGATTTCCGTCACATCCAGCTACGAGGACAACCGCAGCGCCGAGTATATGGTGGCCAGCAATGGTTTCGAAGCTTGTTCACAAGCTTCGTCTTTCAGCCTCTCTTCGGAAGTGGCTTTGAAAACCGACACGGATGCGCGTCCCGATTCGTTTTGGTTCGACAGCACCATTTTTTGGAAAGACTTGCAGAAGGAAGGCATCGCCCGCAAGGCGTTTGAAAGGGCTTTGGGCAAAGTGGGACAAAAACAAGCGGCTTCCGGAAAGTACCAATTGCTCTTGGACAACACTCAGGCCTCACGAATGGTGTCACCCCTCATTTCATCAATTATGGGAACCGCCCTGCAGCAGAAAAATTCATTCCTGATCGACAAGTTGGGAGAACAAATCATTTCCCCATTGGTCACCATCCACGACACGCCACACCTTGCAGGCTCGTTCGGCGCACGCTGGTACGACGGAGAAGGGGTTGCCACATCCGAACTCCAGATCATTGAAAAGGGCATATTGCAAACTTATTTCATCGACACCTACAATTCGGTGAAAATGGGTGTTGATCCCACTATATCGGCCCCTTCTATATTGAACTTTGAATTGGGAAACACCGACTTCAACGGGCTTCTCCGCCAGACCGAATACGGAATCTGGGTAAGCGGATTCAACGGGGGAAATACGAATCAGACAACCGGAGACTTCTCCATGGGCATCGAGGGTTTTCTTATAAAAGACGGAAAAGTGGTGTCGCCTATCGGGGAAATGAACATCACGGGAAACATCCTGGATCTATGGAAAAACCTGGTAGCAGTGGGCAACGACCCCCGCAAAAATTCACCCTGGAAAATTCCGGCATTGCTCTTTGAAGGGGTGTTGTTTAATGGATTGTAAGAAAGGATAAGGCTTCATAGGGTTGCGAACCATATCATTAAGGTATCGAACCACTCCATAATGGTTGCAAACCTTATCATAATAGTTGAAGACCATAATAAAAGTCCCCGACTCCTATCAATGGATGCCGGGGACATTCTGCTATTTGAATTAGTTCCTTTGAAAAAACACTATCACGTTGCAGGCAGCTGCCTCTGATTGAATTTATCGTCCTTCCATTTTTGAGGATTTTCAACGATGTCGGTTGCAATCCGTAGGTCTTCCTCCCAATTACGAATGATACGGTCGTAATAATTGCGTTGCCACAATTTCCCATCGTACCGTTCCCAACCCATGTTTTTCACGCCGCAAATATATTCGTTGGTGGTCATGGTTTTAAACCAATCCATCACATCGCCAATGGTTGCACCGTATTTTTTGGTTGTGCATCCCGCATTTTTCGGTTGTTTCGGGACACCCACGTAGGGGTGCCCCTACGTGGGCATCCATCATCCGTACACGGACATTCATTTCCGTATCCGTTATTTGCACGTCCATCGTTTCGACACCACACGCATTCATTTCCAAATTTTCAATAATGCAATGAAAATGATGGGCATCACCACCATTTCGTGACATCGTTTGTCCGGATATTTATTTTCAATTTCGCGATACCATTTTTCAATCATACGCCCGGCATCGTTCAACATCATTCCACCATGGCGTATTTGCCCAAATAAATCCAATCGATTTTGCACCACAATCGTCAAAAAATACAATCCGGCACGGGAATAATCGTAACCCTGCAATCGTATATTTTTGCGTTGTTGCATATTGTTCAGGTTTGTGTTGTTCGGAACAATTATTGATTTCTCAGCTCGGACTGAACTGAATATCAATACCCAAACAATTCTTCCAAGGAAATTTTCTTCACTTCGCCGATCTTGCTCAATTCCGATTCAGGAAGTTTGCTTTCCGACGCTACAATAGCGTAAGTGTAGGGTTTCCCTGAAATTTTTGACTGATGAAAGTTCTTGAGATCCTCAATCGTCACCTTGTCCACATCGTTGTAGATTTGTTTGCGGATATCGTCTTTCAAGCCAAAACGTTGAGCAGCTAAATAATTGAAGATAATGTCGTCCTGCGTGATGCGTTCAGTTTCGATGTCTTTCTTAACTTGATTTTTAGCTAATTCAAAGTTTACAGGAAGTTCGGGCAAAGTGGTAAACAACTCGTTCATTGCCTTCACGGCATCGTTGAACTTGTCGGCTTGGCTGCCCACATATCCCAACATATAGTATTTGTCTTCCTTTTTGGACGGGGACACATAATAACCGTAGGTGCTATATGCCAAAGCCTTGCTTTCACGGATTGTCTGGAACACGAGGGATCCCATGCCGCCGCCAAAATAGTTGTTGAACACATCGACAACTGTGCCCAATTTGGGGTCATAAAGATCTGTGTTGCGAATCCAACGGGTTTCGGCTTGCACCATGTTATAGTCGGTGAACAGCACCTGATTTTTAGTTTGTTCCACTTGCTTGAAGGTTTTCAATGGTTTTTCAGGAGCAAACTTGGCAGGAATTTTATGCAAAGGCTTCAAAGTAGTGACCAACTCGGACATAGAAGCTGGGCCGTAGTAGATGATTGTTTGTTCAAAATTGTTCAATTCCTTTATTTTTCCGATCAACTCTTGGGGAGCAAGGCCTTCGATGTCGGCATCGCTGAGGGTGTTGTTGAACTTGTTTTGTGGGCCATACAGCGCATAGCTGGTAAGCCCCTGCATGATTGCCTGTTTGCTGAGCTTGGCATCTTTCCGTGCCTTGCTGATTCTGGATTTCAAAGCTTTCAGCGCATCGTCGTTTGGCTGCACATTGGCCACCAAATCTTCGTAAAGCTTGACAGCCTGAGTGAAGTTTTCCTGAAGCCCTTCGATGGTGACTGTGGTGTACTCTTCAGCAGAGGAAATGCTAAAACTGGAAGCTATTTTGTAGAATTCCTTCGAAATCTGTTCTGCCGATTTCTTATCCGTGCCGAGGTACTGGATATATTGGGTGGCGTAAGGCAACTTCAAATCATTGAGAACCCCAATTTTGTAACGGAAACGAAGGCGATACAAGGAGTTGTCTTTGTTTTGCACATAGAGCACTTCTGCATTTCCAATTTTGTCTTTCTGGATATCCTTGTCATAATCCAAGAATACAGGAGTTGAAGGAGTGTTGGGCATTTCATCGACCGACTTCACAAAAGGAGATTGTTTTCCTGCATTGGTTTCCACTGGAGTAATCTGGGGCTTCTCTATCTTCTGCAAATTGGGCCTTTCGCCTTTTCTTTTGAAGACAGCCACATAATTGTCTCCAAAATATTTATTGGCAAACGCCACCACGTCTTCTTTCTTGATTTTCGAGAGATTGTTGACATAAGCCACCTGGTCTTTCCAATCCAATTCGGAGGTGAATGCATCCATCAGCAAACTGGCCCTATCTTCGTAAGATTCCGTTTCCTGTATTTTGCTTTTTTTAATGTTGTTTACAATGGAAGGAATCAGGTCGCTATCAAAATTACCTTTCTTCAAGTTGTCAATCTCTCCCAGCACAAGATCCTTCACTTCTTCCAAGGTTTGTCCGGTAGTGGGCGAAGCGGACAAGTAGAGAATGCCGTAGTCGATCAACGTGTAGGTGAATGCGCTGGCTCTTTGGAGCTTTTGTTTCTTCACCAAATTCAAATCGAGCAAGCCCGCTTTTCCATTAGTCAGGATGGAACCGACCAAATCTGCCAGAAGCACGTCTTTGTCTTTGTTTCCAGGAAGGCGGAATCCAATTGTCAGGCTTTCTGCATTGGGGCCAACCACATCTTTGACAACAGGGCTTGTAATCGGATTCTCCTGCTGAAAAGAATATTTGGGAACCGGTTTCGCCTGCATGTTACCGAAAGCTTTGTCGATCTTGGCAATCGCTTGATCCGGATCAAAATCGCCGGAAAGAATCACACCCATGTTGTTTGGCACGTAATAAGTGTTGAAATACTTCCTGATTTCAATCAAAGAAGGGTTTTTCAGGTGTTCTATCGTACCTATAGTTGTCTGCAAACCGTAGTTGTGCTTTTTAAACAAGTTGGCGAATAAAGTTTCGAACACTTGCGTTCCATCATCGTCCAAACCGCGGTTTTTTTCTTCGTAAACGGCTTCCAGTTCGGTGTGGAAAATGCGGAAAACAGGCTGGCGGAAACGTTCAGCCTGCACGGTAATGTATTTGTCGAGTGAACTCGCAGGTACATCGTCGGTGTAAACAGTTTGTTCGAATGACGTGAAGGCATTTGTTCCTTGCGCGCCCATGCTCGACATCAGCTTGTCGTATTCGTTTGCAATGGAATATTTGCTTGCCACTCCTGAAATCGAATCAATCTGATGGTAAATGGCTTTGCGTTGCGCTTCGTCTTTGGTCTTGTTATAGACTTCATAAAGCGCATCAATCTTGTCCAACTCCGGCTTTTCTTTGCTCCAGTCAAGAGTGCCATATTTGTCTGTACCCTTAAACATCATGTGCTCCAAGTAATGCGCAAGCCCTGTGTTGGTAGCCGGATCCGTTTTGCTTCCGGCTTTTACAGCCACATAAGCCTGGATTCGGGGTTCTTTGGTGGTAGGACTCAAAACAACGGTGAGCCCATTCTTGAGCGTGTAAAAACGACTGTGCGTTGGATCGTTCGTAACATACTTGTACGCATACCCGTTGCTCTCGGCCTGTTTCCACTCGTAGGTTTGCCCAAAAGTGAGGAACGAAACTGCAGCAAACAGCAATACGATTGATATTCTTTTTATCATACTGAAAATATATTTGTTAATTGCGGCAACAAATTAAAGCAATATGTATCAAAAGAAAGAATTTAAAAAGCAAAAAGTATGCACAAAAAAGAAATTTTAGTGGAACGCTTCGATTTAATTGAGAATCTTGTCTCAAAAACCGATGTCAGTCATTCATGATCTCTTAGCACACTCGTGCATCTCTTTGGTGAGTTTCATGGCACAAAAGTGAGGGCCACACATGGTGCAATGATCACTTTCTTGGTCTAAATGCCCCAACTTGTAAAATTCCAATGCTTTTTCGGGATCGAGCGAAAGGTTGAACTGGTCTTTCCAACGGAAATCAAAACGTGCCTTGCTCAAAGCATTGTCACGCACCTGAACACCAGGATGGCCTTTCGCCAAATCAGCCGCATGGGCCGCTATTTTATAAGACACCACACCTGTACGGACATCTTCTTTGTCGGGCAGGCCTAAATGCTCTTTGGGAGTGACATAGCAAATCATGGCCGTGCCGTACCATGCAATTTGCGCCGCCCCAATGGCAGAGGTGATGTGATCGTAGCCGGGCGCAATGTCGGTGGTCAAAGGGCCGAGGGTATAAAACGGTGCTCCGTGGCAATGTCTCACCTGCTCATCCATGTTGGCTTTTATTTTGTCCATCGGCACGTGTCCGGGACCTTCAATAAGCACCTGCACTCCATGTTTCCAAGCAATTTTGGTCAACTCGCCCAATACAGACAATTCGGCAAATTGTGCAGCATCATTGGCATCGTTGATGGATCCCGGGCGCAACCCATCCCCTAAAGAAACAGCCACATCGTATTGTGCCAAAATCTCACAAATCTCTTCGAAATGGGTATAGAAAAGATTCTCCCGGTTGTGTTGTGCCATCCAGTTGCCTATGATGGAACCGCCTCTGGATACAATCCCAGTGGTTCGATTTTTCACCAGCAGGATGTGATTCCGGAGCAAGCCGGCATGAATCGTAAAATAATCCACACCCTGTTCGCATTGCTCTATAAGCGTGTCGCGGTAAATTTCCCAACTGAGGTCGGCAATCACCCCGTCCACTTTCCCCAAAGCCTGGTAGAGCGGAACCGTACCCACCGGAACAGGCGTGTTGCGGATAATCCATTCGCGCGTTTCGTGAATATGGTCACCGGTGGACAAATCCATCAGTGTGTCCCCACCCCATTTGCAACTCCAGATCGCTTTTTCGACTTCCTCGTCAATGCCAGAAGACAAAGCCGAATTGCCTATATTGGTATTGATTTTCACCAAGAAATTTGTTCCAATAATCATGGGTTCGGCTTCAGGATGATTTGGATTGGCGGGCAACACAGCTCTTCCTGCGGCAATTTCATCACGAACAAATTCCGGTGTGATGTGGGAAGGAATACCCAGTTCTTCATTTTGGAGGTTCTCCCGAATGGCCACGTATTCCATTTCGGGGGTAATAATTCCTTGTTGGGCATAGTGCATTTGGGTAATCTTTTTCCCCGATTTTGCCTTTCTTGGAAAATGAACGATCGGGAAACGAATAGCATCCAAATTTGTGTCGAACAAACGTTGGTTGCAATATTCCGATGAAAAAGCACCCAATTGATCGGTATCCTTCCGTTGCTGAATCCAAGATTCCCTCAATCGGCGAAGCCCTTTGGTTATATCCACGGGAATGTTGCTGTCTGAATAATCGCCGCTGGTGTCATACACTAGAACGGGTATATTTTTTTCCTTGACGATTTCACCGTTCACTTCCGACACGGTGTCTAATAACTTCACACGACGCACTCCAACTTCGATGCCGTGTATTTTCCCCTTCAGATATACCTTTTCGGACGAAGGATAATGAATTCGTTGATTGGTTTTCATTTGTTCTATTTAGTTTAAAATACCAAGCACTAAAAATGACTGAATTTGTCGAAATCCCTCTGAGGGAGATTTATCCAACAATTTAATTTCACGCAAAGACGCAGAAAAGATCGCCAAGTAGCAGCAAAATTTCTCATTCACATTAAAAAAGAGGTGAGTGGACTGCTTGCTTCGGCGACACTGAGTTGAGAAGCTAACTGCGCCTCGTAGGCCATCCGCCCGCCTATCACGGCTAACCGAAAGGCATCGGCCATCACTACCGGATTGCCAGCCACAGCAATAGCCGTATTAACCAGCACCGCATCAGCACCCAGTTCCATCGCTTCAGCAGCGTGTGAAGGTGCACCAATCCCAGCATCTACCACCACCGGCACATTGCTTTGGCTAATGATAATTTCGAGCAAGTCACGGGTAGCCAAACCTTTGTTTGTGCCAATGGGTGCACCAAGCGGCATTACGGTAGCCGCACCAGCCTGTTCAAGAAGCTTGCACAAAACCGGGTCGGCCTGAATGTAGGGCAACACCACAAAACCCAATTTGGCCAACTCTTCGGTTGCCTTCAGGGTTTCAATGGGGTCAGGCAACAAATATTTGGGGTCGGGATGAATCTCCAATTTCAACCAATTTGTACCGAAAGCATCCCGTGATAATTGTGCTGCAAAAACAGCCTCTTTGGCATTCCGCACTCCCGAGGTGTTGGGCAACAATTGAATCCCCGGTTTTGTGACATGTACGAGCATATCATCCTGCTTGTTATTCATATCCAGCCGCTTCATGGCAACTGTAACCATTTCCGTTTGAGAAGCATCTATCGCCTCACTCATGGTTTGGTTAGAACCGAATTTCCCCGTACCCAAAAAGAGCCGCGAAGAAAATTCCTTACCTGCAATTATCAATTTCTTCATGTTTTAAGCTATTTATGATATTGATTATTTTCATTGTTTCTCCTATAGGATTTTCCGCATTTAAGATCGTTGACGAAAGGGCTATTCCTGAAGCTCCGGCATTCAAAATATGGGGAATATCGGCAACGGTTATTCCTCCTATAGCAAATACGGGAAGATTGATTTCGTTAATTTTGCACTCATACAGAATACGGCGATAGCCCTCCAGCCCTAAAATCGGACTTAAATTTTTCTTGGTTGTCGTGAATCGAAACGGCCCCAAACCAATGTAATCGACTCCTTCTTGTTTCAACCGGAGAATGTCGTCAAAAGTATTGGCTGTTCCACCTATGACGAAGCTATCCCCTAAAATTTTTCTGGCTTCGGACGGTGGCATATCCAATTTGCCAAGATGAACACCGGCAGCCCCAACATTCCGGCAAATCTCCACGTAATCATCAATATATAGTTTCGCTTTGTGTTTGTCACACAGAGCTTTTGCCTTTTTCCCCACTTTTTCGATTTCCGCAGGAGAAGCCTCTTTCATCCGCAGCTGAACCTGTCGGCAGCCACCGGAAAGAGCCATTTCCATGGATTGCAGATAGCTATATTTCTCAGTTTGGTGGGTGATAAAAAGTAATCCGTTCATAGTTTATCGGTGACTGATTTTAAATTTAAAAATCGTTTTATCAAAAATTCTCGATCCTTATCTGAAGGAAAGCTCCCCCACAGTGAGCCGAGTACCGCCACGCCTCCAAAGCCATAATGTGCCACAAGCGGAATCAGTGCCTCTTCTATTCCGCCTAAGGCAATTACCTTTTCATTGATAACACCTTGGCTTTTAAGAAGCAAAAGCTCTTCGTGGGAAAAAGCTCGACGATAACCATTTTTCGAAATGCTGTCAAAAATAGGACTCAAAAAAACATATTTGCAGGTTTCGAGCGAGCTTTCCACCTCAGGTATAGAATGGCACGAGCGGCTTACCGAAGCGACTGCAAAAGCCGGGCATTTTGGGTGGCGGCTATTCAAATGAACACCCCGCAAAGGATAGGACGAAAGCAACTCGAAATGATCGTGCAATACAATCCGATCCAGAAATTCAGGCCTGACTCGATCCAATAAGTTTTCCAGATCGGCTGCTGTTGCGGCGGGTTTCCGTAGATGCAACACCGGCATTCCTTCCAAGAACAAATCATTTAAAACGAATGCTTCATCGGGGAAAATTTGCTCCGTGGTAATAACAAAGAGTTTCATCACCTTACCCCCCCGAAGCTGCGTGAATCAACATCAATTCAATCTGGTCTGAAAGGATGGTTTCCATCCAATCCTCTTTGGGTATCACCTCGTAATCGATAGCAACAGCGATTCCCTGTGGTTGGAGTCCGAGCGATTGAATAAAAAATGCTAAAGAAATGCCTTCGTCAACTTCGTGTGGTTGACCGTTAAGTAGAACTATCATATATCTATTGTTTTCAATGGCTTAGGATCAAAAAAATGGCAAAGTGGGCCATATCTCTCACCTGTTTTTATTTCTTTTCCTGTTTCTATTGCCGACGTGATGTATAATTTTGCAAGACGTACTGCATTCTCCAAATTGTTACCCAATGCCACGTATGAAGCAATGGCGGAAGAAAGGGTGCATCCTGTTCCATGTAAATTTCGAGTCTGAATAGTGGGAGATGAAAAGCATAAGGATTTTTTTCCTGCCTGAAAAAGTGTGTCATTGGCATAAGCCGATTGCAGATGACCGCCCTTTATCAAAACAGCTTCACAACCTTGGGAAAGTAATTTCTCGGCTGCATGATGCAAATCCTGCACCGATTCAATCTTCACCCCCGACAAGGCTTCCGCTTCTGGAATATTGGGGGTAAGTAGGCTAATTCGTTGAAACAAATATTGGCGCAAAGCCTTTGAGGTAGGTGTGGAGACCAAAGAATCACCACTTGAGGAAATCACCAAAGGATCGACTATCAAAGAAAGCATTGGATATTTTCCAAGAATCGCGGCAACCGTTTCTATGATTTCGGGTGAGGGAAGTAGTCCAATCTTGACAACATCTACTAAGATGTCCTCCAAAACAGCTTCAACTTGTTCCTTGATTATTTGAGCAGGAAGAATATGTACAGCCCGCACCTGTTGCGTGTTTTGCGCTGTAACGGCAGTTATCACGGATGCCCCAAATACACCAATGGCCGAAAAAGTTTTCAGGTCGGCTTGTATCCCAGCACAACCTCCACTGTCGGAACCTGCAATCGTTAGGGCTGTCGGATATCTTTTAGAAGTTCTCTTCATATTTGATTAGCTTAAAATCAAACAATCAAGAGATATCCTTATAAAAAAAGGAAGAATATGATTTTCATCATTCCTACGTCGGTATTACCCGCATCAGGTTGTAAGGGTATGATCTCAGCCCGCAAAGGCACCCCTTGATTGTGTAGGACAAATGTAGAATTATTTACCAGGAAAAACAAGTTTTTAGCAAAAAGAAAAAAAGAGATCCCGTTTTTGGGTAAATACTTTCATTCAGAATTTGCCTTTTAGCCCAACTTGCTTCCGAGCAAAATTCCCCCTTAATTTGGCGCCCGTTTGTACAAGAACCAAGCAATAAATGTAAAAATGATATTCGGAATCCAAACAGCAATCATCGGACTCACAAAACCAGATGTAGCGAAAGTGGAGCTTATGGTCATGAAAAGGATGTAAGAAACGCTCAACAGCAATCCCAGCCCAATATTCACCCCCATGCCACCCTTCACCTTACGGGAAGAGAGCGAGGCTCCAATCACTGTGAGAATAAATGCTGAAAAAGCAGACGCAAATCGTTTGTAATATTCTATTTCAAAGTCCTGAATATTGCCGATTCCCCGCTCTTTTTGCCGAGAAATAAAACTACGCAAACGAGGCGTGGTCATTTGTTCCGCATCGTTCACCGAGATGACAAAATCCTGAGGAATAATTGCAATGGTCGTATCCAATTGCTGTCCAAACTTATTTTTTTCGAGGGAACCTTCCATCGTACGCACATTGTAGCTGTAAACTGTCCAGCTATAGCCCGAATTATACTTTATCCGTTCAGCAGTCAAACGGGAAACCAGTTCATTTTTTTTGAACCTGTCCAAAGCAAAAGAATAACCCATCTTTTCATTGGCATTGTATCTGTTTATATAGGCAATCACCCCAGGCTTCACCATCAGCTGCACGCGATTGGCATAATCCTTCTTCTTTTTCCGGATATATTTTTCCTGAAAATTAATGCGGACTACATTTGCTGGCGGAATGACGTATCCCCCCAGAATGAAGGTAGAAACAGCAATAACCAATGCAGAAATAAGGTAGGGCCTAAGCATACGCTTGAAACTGATACCCGTGGAAAGCATGGCGATCACCTCCGAATTGTCCGCCATTTTGGAGGTAAAGAAAATCACCGAAATAAAAACAAACAAAGCACTGAACAAATTTGTGTAATACGGCACAAAATTCATGTAATATTCAAAGATGATGGCCTTCAATGGCGCATCGTTGCGGATGAATTTGTCCAACTGTTCGTTCACGTCGAATACGACCGCAATGGAAATAATCAGGAGAATCGAAAAGACGAAAGTCCCAAGGAATTTTTTGATTATGTATCTGTCTAATATCGATAACATAGCAACGATACGTCGTTTTTAGGTTTATTCAATGCCTTGCCCAATTAAATTCTGCGTGAAACAGCACCGAGTATCGAGCCTTTCCACGCCACAAAATCACCTGCAACAATATGATTACGAGCTTCTTTCACCAACCAAAGATAGAAAGCAAGGTTGTGAATGGAAGCTATTTGCAACGCCAAGATTTCATTCGTAATGAACAAATGACGAAGATATGCCTTCGAATAGAGCGTATCCACCACCGAAGCACCATCTTCTTCGATCGGGGAAAAGTCGTTGGCCCACTTCTGGTTGCGCATGTTCAAAATTCCATTTCTGGTAAAAATCTGTCCATTGCGACCGTTTCGTGTGGGCATGATGCAGTCAAACATATCCACACCCCGTTCCACAGCCTCCAAAATATTGGCAGGAGTTCCCACGCCCATCAAATAACGGGGTTTGTCCTTCGGAAGTATTTCGTTCACCACTTCAATCATTTCATACATCTTCTCGGTGGGTTCGCCAACCGCCAATCCACCAATGGCATTGCCGTCAGCACCTTTGGATGCCACATTTTCTGCAGCCCGCTTGCGCAAATCGGGATACACACAGCCTTGCACGATAGGAAACAAAGCTTGCTTGTAGCCATACTCGCATTCCGTTTCGTTGAACCGGTTGATACACCTGTCGAGCCAACGTTCTGTCAGGTCAAGCGATTTTTTTGCATAAGCATAATCTGCATCGCCGGGAGTACATTCATCGAATGCCATCATGATGTCGGCACCAATGGTGCGTTCAATGTCCATGACGGATTCGGGAGTAAACATATGTTTCGAGCCGTCTATGTGCGAGCGGAAAATAGCACCTTCTTCTGTTAATTTACGATTTGCAGCCAATGAAAAAACCTGAAATCCCCCGCTATCGGTAAGAATCGGATGTTTCCAACCATTGAATTTGTGCAAACCGCCCGCTTGTTTCAAAATATCCAATCCCGGACGAAGATACAAATGGTAGGTATTTCCCAAGATAATTTGAGCTTTGATGTCGTTCTCTAATTCGGTGAAATGAACCGCTTTCACTGCGCCTTGCGTTCCAACAGGCATGAAAATAGGGGTTTCTATTTGTCCATGGTCTGTGGTTATCAGGCCGGCTCTCGCATTCGAATTGGGGTCAGTATATTGAAGTTCAAATTGCATCTACAAAAAATTTGTGCAAAGATAGCTGATTCTTCACGAGTGAGCAACTTCGAAATGGTTAATGATTACTACCTGATTGATTTGTACGGTTAACCACCATCGGGACTCGACAAATCCCTCATTTGCACCAAGGCAATTGAACTTCTGGCTTTTTTCAGGATAGTGAATTCATACCCATCCGACTCAATTTTGTCGCGGGTAAGCGGAATTCTTCCGAACTTATCGATGAGATAGCCTGCAAGCGTGTCGTATTCGCCTTCTTTGTCAATTGGGTGAGGCAATTGTTCGTTGATATTGTTGATGGATGCCATGGCAATCACCGAATATACATTGTCTGAAACATGCTCCACAAATGGGATTTCATCGTCCGACTCGTCTTGAATTTCACCCACTAGTTCTTCCAAAATATCTTCCATGGTGATGATACCGTCAGTCCCACCAAATTCATTCAATACGATCGCAATCTGCTGATGTTTCAATTGGAATTCACGCATCAATTTGCTGATCCGTTTGGTTTCGGGGACAAAAGATACCGGGCGAACAATGGAGCGAATATCCACATTGCCGCTTCTGCGCATTTCTTTGAGGATATCCTTCAGATGCACCACGCCGATAATATCGTCAATGCTATGCTGGTAGCAAGGAATACGGGAATAGCCTTCTTCAATCACATGCTCCAATTTTTCCTCATCGTAGTCCTCCACATCAATCGAAACCAACTGTGTGCGGGGAACCATCACCTGGCGAACAGTTCTTTCCGAAAAGGAAAAAGCATTTTTGATAATGTTGTAGCCAACGTCCTCGATGCTGTCTTCACCACTACTTTCATGTGCCTGGTTCACCAATAATTTCAATTCATCGCGAGTATATGCCTCGGTTTCGGAAATCTGATGTAATCCAACAACCTTCAAAACCATGTTCGCAATGCCGTTAAGCACCCAAATAAAAGGGCGGCACACAACATAAAAAACTCTCAAAGGATAGGCGATGAAATACGTTGTTTCTTCCGAACGCTGAATAGCAAGAGACTTGGGAGCCAATTCCCCAAAAACAATGTGCAAAACGGTTATGATGACGAAAGCAACCGGTAAAGCAAAGTTATGTGCCAAACCTGGATCCAAAGTGACTCCGAACAATTCCACCAAGGAAATCAACATCTTCGACACGACGGGTTCGCCAATCCAACCCAAGCCCAAACTCGAAAGTGTGATACCCAACTGAGTGGCTGCAAGATACGCATCCAAATGATGAACAATGTGCCGGGCAAGAATTGCAACACTCCTGCCCTCTTGTATTTTTATGTCGATCTGCGAAGTTCGCACCTTCACGATAGCAAATTCGGCCGCCACAAAGAAGCCATTCATAAAAACGAGGAGAAAAGTAATCAAAACATTAAGCAACATACCTAAATTTGATGGTGATCTGCAAATGTAGATAAAATGTGTGAAAAGGACAATCTTAAAATTAATTGTAATAAAATTAAAATGGCAATATCAGGATTCAAACCTACAAGAAAGTATGAATTAGCAAAAAAGAATTCCTAACTCAATGTGCACGACATTACCAAATCACTGGGATTGTCGCGCGTGCAGCTCTACCGGAAACTCAAATCGCTCACCGACCACACACCCAACGAACTTATCCACATTATCCGCCTAAAATATGCTTCGCGGTTGCTGTCATTACATAGCAAGTCGATTGCCGAAGTGGCTTACGAATCTGGCTTCTCTTCGCCATCCTATTTCACGAAATGCTTCAAGGAACAATACAATATCAATCCTACGGACTATCTCAGATGAGGTGGAAACAAATAAAATAGATTGTTTCCAGACTTACTTTTCAAAAGAACTTACTCAAATTTTAAATTAAACAATTAAAATTCCAGACAAGATGGTTTAAACAAAAAATTATTTCTTATTTTTGAAAAATAATATAAAGGATTAAAATATAGACCTAAAAAAAAATAACATGAAACAGAAATTGATTTTCGCACTTGTTTTAGTCGCCTTTACTACAAAAGGAGTTTGTCAAACATCGAGTGAAGTGGCCACAAACGAATTAAACAAGAGTAAGGATTTGATCGAAAAGGCCAAGAATGATACGCTGCCTACTGTTGAATTCACAACTACGGCAAGCGGCTCTTTGCAACCAGCCTTTTATATCAACGGAAAACACTACAATTTGTCTATCACAAAAACAATCGACCCTCAAGATATTGACAGCATCAGTGTTCTGAAAAAGGAAATCGTGATCAACAACACAAAATACAATGGGCAGATTTATATAAAACTGAAAAAGGAATATAATCCCAAGCTTATTTCGTTGACAGCCATACAGCAAAAATACACAAAACCAACAAGCATGCCAACAATCTTCTTGATTGACAATGACATTATAAAAGACAATTATGCAGATTATCTAATTGACGAAAAGAAAGTTCTCAAGATTATTGTTGACACAACGGACTCGCACATAGCAGTTATTAAACTTATAACCAGAACGGAAGAGAACATAAAGAAAGCCAATGAAATCACAATCAAAGGGGCCAAAGAGATCCAAGCACAACTAAACTAAAAACAGGCCGTGTGATTGTAAGCCATATTCTGGATTTTGTTTTAATTGTTGTCACACAGATTTTGTATCATGTCGATTTAGGGAAACCGTGAAGGTGCTCCCCTCTCCCATCTCGCTTTCCACGCCGATTTCACCTCCTTGCGCCTCGATAAATTCCTTGCTGATGGATAGTCCCAAGCCATTTCCTTCTTTTTGCGTGCCGGGAACACGGAAGTAGCGGTTGAAAATCTTTTCCTTGTATTCCGGGGCAATTCCCATTCCAGAGTCTTTCACTGAGATTTGCACTTGAGCGTCATTTTCTCTTACAGACAGGTAGATCGTGGAATTTTCGTAGGAATAACGGACGGCATTGGAGATCAGGTTGGTCAGCACCCAAGCTGTTTTTTCATTATCCGCCTGGACTTCTGAAACGGAGTCGGGGCATTGTATTGCAAACTGGATGTGTTTTTGCTCGGCTTGCATCTTGAGGGCGTTTGTGGCGTAAACAAGCAATTCTTTTACGTCAACAGGTATAATCGACAATTGGATATTCCCACTTTCTATCTGCGTGATATTGAGCAATTCTCCTGTAATTTTCAACAAACGGTTGGCATCCTCCTGGATGCTGTCGAGCAATTGGGCTTGTTCCTCGTTCAAGTGCCCGATGCGCTTATTTTCCAAAAGCTGCAGGCTCATCTTGATGGCAGAAATCGGGGTTTTCAGTTCATGCGAGACAGCGGCGATAAAGTTTGTTTTGGCAAAATCAATTTCTTTGTATTCGGTCACATTCCTCAAAATGATGACATGCCCCACCAAACGGGCTTGTTCTTCGCCTGTCGGCAAAACGGAAATGTGCAAGACCTGCTTTTCGAAATAACTTTCCTTGGCATCAAGGAAAATCTTGAGCGGTTCACGTTTCGTGTTACTTTCATCTTGCGTGGTGCTTAAATTTTGAGCAAGCTTTTTGAGCAAATCATTATTGGGTGCAATCTCGTCAATGAAAATATTAATGCAGTCTTTTTCATTCAAGTTTAAAATTTTCAAGGCTTCCTGATTGATGAAAATCACCCGTTCCTTTTCGTCCAGGCCAATCACCGGATCAGGCATGTTGTTAATCAAAGTCTCGATCCGTTTTTTCTCCAGCATGATTTTGGACAAGTTGCTTTCTTCGTATTCCTGCAATTTTTCAACCATCGTGTTGAAAGTATTCGCCAGCAAACCAAACTCGCTTTTCTTGTCAAAATACAATCGTTGGGAATAATTTCTCGAAGCTATTTGCTGGATGCTTTCTGTCAACTCTTTGATGGGATTGGCTATTTCGGATGGAAAATTGAACAGGACGATTATGGCGATAAGGAAGCACAACGTGCCTGTGATGCTAATCCAGTAGAAGGCATCATCAGCTGAATTTTTTGCGATCTTATTTTTCACTTGGATGGCATTCATATTCAACCCGATAATCTTCAAGAGATCTTGCCGAATATCCATTCTTAGCGTATTGTTGGAAGCATCTGTTCTGTAACTTTCGAATTTATGCCGCAGATCATTTGTCAGATCTCCCTCCCCTTTTTCCGTCACATTGCGTTCCTGTTTTTTCAAGTTGGCCTCAAACAACTGAACCGACTTGGTTTCGTCACTTTGATCGAGGGCAGACAACATGTTCTCCGCATATTCGAGGGTCATGTAGTTGTCTCTCAGAATATTTGCCGTATCATTTTTTAATGTATAGATATATTTGCCGCCGACAACCCCAAGAATGCTTATCAGTGTCAGCAACAAGCCGAAACTTACGATCAGTTTTGTTTTGATTCTCATTTTATGAAAGAATTAAAAGGTCAATATTGCTTTTTGAGATGTACGATACTAATTCGCTGAAAAAGTTCTTGCCAAAGATAAGAGGAATTGGCCTGAAAGTTGGTTTTCCGATGCAAATTGTGGTGATGCCAAGCCTTTGCGATTCTTCATCAATGATTTTAGCCACCGAATTCCCTTCCCGCTTGACAACTTCACCACCCAGCTCGATCGTCAACTTGAAATTGTTGAGCAGGTGCCGTTGCCGGTCCAAGGGGATTTTATCCGATTGTTCCTTTTCCCGCTGTACGTAAAGCACATACCACTTGCAATTGTAGTAATTGGCAAGCCGGGCTGTTTTCCTAATCAGCATTTTGGTGGTTTTCTCATTGGAACTGATGCAGCAGAGGAATTTCTCGGTGCGGTATTGTGTTTTTCCTTTCGAGACTTCCATTTCCACTTTTCTGACCACCGCCGAAGCCACTTCTTTCAGAGCCAATTCACGCAATTGCAGGATGTTGTCACTCGTGAAAAAGTTTTGGAGAGCCAAGCGGATTTTTTCTGGCTGATAGATTTTCCCCTCTTTCAAACGGGTAATCAGGTCTTCGGCTGTCAAGTCGATGTTGACCACCTCGTCCGCCTGCGCCAATACGGAATCGGGAATGCGTTCTTTCACTTCAATACCCGTAATCTCCCTCACTTGCTCATTCAAGCTTTCGATATGCTGGATATTGACTGCCGAAATCACATTGATTCCTGCAGAAATAATCTCCACCACATCCTGCCAACGCTTTGCATTTTTACTCCCTTCGATGTTGGTATGGGCAAGTTCATCCACCATCACAACCTCAGGACGTAAGTTGATAATGGCTTGCAAGTCCATCTCTTCCAATTCTTTACCCTTATAGAAAAGTTTCCGCCTTGGAATCACGGGCAATCCCGCCAGAAGCTCTGCCGTTTCCGCCCTGTTGTGAGTTTCTACGTAGCCAATCTTCACGTCTATACCGTTTTTGAGAAGCATATGAGCTTCGGTCAGCATCCGGTAGGTTTTGCCCACACCGGCACTCATGCCGATATAGATTTTCAATTTTCCCCGCCTCGATTTTTTTATCAGGTCGAGAAATTCTTCCGCCGATTTCCGGGTTTCTTCCATAACTGTTTTGAAAATAAAGATGCACTGAGCAACATTGCTTAAACGCTATTCAAAACCTTTTGAGATAGCGACCAAACAGGCAACATTTCACCTGAGTTTATCCAACTCGCTATTCAACTTCAACACATTGATCCGTTCCGTTCCAAAAAGCCCAAGCAAAGGATGTTCGATGTTATTTTCTATCAACTTATTTATTTCCACACTCGATAAGTTCCGGCTTCGGGCAATCCTTTTCACTTGCACCTTAGCTGCCTGCACCGAAATATGCGGGTCGATGCCACTTCCGCTCGCCGTTACCAAATCGGAAGGAATTTCAGACTTATTCACATCCGGATTGTGTACCAAAAACGTATCGACCCGGGCTTGCACTTGAGCTAAATAGGCCGGATTGGATGGCCCTTTGTTGCTGCCGCCACTTCCTGCCGCATTGTAATCCACGGCCGAGGGACGCGACCAAAAATACTTGTCGGAAGTGAAGCTTTGTCCCGCATTGACGTGGTACTTTTTACCATTTTCGTAGATTGTCAACCCTTGACCCTCTACGGGAACTAGTTGTGCAATTCCCCAGATGGACAAGGTGTAGATTCCGCCAAAAAACACGATACAGACCAATGTGAGCCGAACGGCTATTGTTATGTTCTTTTTCATTTTGATTTCTATACAAATAGTGATACAAATAAATCGATTACCTTGATTCCGATGAAAGGAACGATCACACCTCCCAACCCGTAAATAAAGAGGTTTCTACGAAGCAACGCACTTGCGCCAATCGGTTTGTAGGCAACACCTTTCAATGCCAAAGGAATAAGCAAGGGAATAATAATTGCATTGAAAATCACGGCCGAAAGAATCGCACTTTGCGGACTGTGAAGCCCCATGACATTCAGGCTTTGCAGGGCAGGAATAGCCGAGATAAACAAGGCGGGGATAATGGCGAAATACTTGGCCACATCGTTGGCAATACTGAAAGTGGTGAGCGTTCCCCGGGTCATCAGCAACTGCTTCCCGATTTCCACCACCTCAATCAGTTTGGTCGGGTCGTTGTCCAAATCCACCATGTTGCCAGCCTCTTTGGCGGCTTGCGTTCCGCTATTCATGGCCACACCCACATTGGCCTGTGCCAAGGCCGGAGCATCATTGGTTCCATCGCCCATCATGGCAACCAACTTTCCGGCGGCTTGTTCTTTTTTGATGTAATTCATTTTGTCTTCGGGTTTGGCCTCGGCAATGAAATCGTCCACTCCCGCTTTTTGGGCAATGTATTTTGCCGTCAACGGATTATCACCCGTCACCATCACCGTTTTGATACCCATCTTGCGCAAGCGTTCAAAACGTTCGCTGATGCCGGGTTTGATGATATCCTGCAATTCGATCACTCCAACCACTTTTTCGTTGACCGCCACCACCAGGGGCGTTCCTCCGTTCATCGATATTTTCTCGACTGTGAGTTTCACCCCTTCGGGATAATGGTTTCCACTATTTTCCACTAATGAACGAATCGAATCGGAAGCTCCTTTCCGGATATGAATTTCCCCTACATCGACTCCCGAACAGCGAGTTTCCGCTGAAAATTTAATGAAATGAAAGCGGGAAAGAGGCATTTCATAGCTTGTAGGGTTCACGTTAGCCAGTTCGATGATCGACTTTCCTTCGGGCGTTTCATCCGCCAATGAACTCAGGACGGCTGTTTTGATAAATTCTTCCCGGTTGACACCATTTGCAGGATAAAACTGTGTAGCCTTGCGGTTTCCGATAGTGATAGTTCCTGTTTTGTCGAGCAACAACACATCGATGTCTCCAGCAGTTTCCACCGCTTTTCCGCTTTTGGCAATCACATTGGCCCGCAATGCCCTGTCCATTCCGGCAATACCGATGGCAGATAACAGTCCTCCGATCGTGGTTGGAATCAGGCAGACAAACAACGAGATAAACGAAGCAATGGTTATCGCCGTTTGCGCATAATCGGCGAAAGGTTTCAACGTGACAGTCACAATGATAAACACCAAAGTGAATCCTGCCAAAAGAATGGTGAGGGCAATCTCATTGGGGGTTTTCTGCCGGCTTGCACCCTCTACCAAGGCAATCATTTTGTCCAAAAAACTCTCCCCGGGAGAAGCCGTCACCTGCACTTTGATCCGATCCGACAACACTTTTGTGCCGCCCGTCACGGAACTTTTGTCGCCTCCTGCTTCCCGAATCACCGGAGCCGATTCTCCCGTAATGGCACTTTCATCGATAGTGGCCAGGCCTTCGGTGATTTCACCGTCGGAAGGGATGATGTCACCCGTTTCACAGATAAAGACATCGCCTTTCTTCAATTGTGAAGACGAAACAATCTTCCCGTCTTCCAATTTGGCAGGCGTTTCTTCCCTCGCTTTTCTCAAGCTGTCGGCTTGCGCTTTGCCACGGGCTTCCGCAATGGCTTCCGCAAAATTGGCAAACAACAAGGTGAGAAGCAACAAGATAAAAACCGAAAAGTTGTACCCGAACGAGCCTTGCGAATTGTTCGTCAGCGAATACACACTCACGAAGAGCATAATGAATGTTCCCACTTCCACCGTAAACATAACGGGATTGCGAAACATGATTCTTGGATTCAGCTTGATGAACGATTGTCTCAACGCTGTTGAAACCAATTCAGGTTGGAACAACGATTTATTTTGATATTTACTCATAATGTCTTTAATTATTTAGTGATGGACAGGATTTCAGAATTTGCAGAAAAAAGAAAAAGATTAATTCTGTAATTCTGTCAAAAATATTCACATCGAAAAATACTCGGCAATAGGCCCCAAGGTCAATGCCGGGAAAAATGAAAGTGCGGCCACGATCATGATAATTGCGAACACCAACAATCCAAAAGTCGCCGTGTCGGTTTTCAGCGTTCCGTTTCCTTCCGGAATGTATTTCTTGTTCGCCAAAATTCCAGCAATGGCGACAGGCCCAATGATTGGTATATACCGAGCCAACAACATCACAATCCCAGTTGACAGGTTCCAAAAAGGCGTATTGTCGCCCAAACCTTCGAATCCGCTGCCGTTGTTGGCACTCGAAGAAGTAAATTCGTAAAGCATTTCGCTGAATCCGTGATAGCCCGGATTGTTCAACCAGCTGGCGTATGCTTCGGGATTGTTTGCATACAAATAGCTGGACAATGCCGTTCCCACTAAAATAAGGAAAGGATGCAACAGAGCCACCATCATCGCAATTTTCATCTCTTTGGCTTCAATTTTTTTCCCCAGAAATTCAGGCGTCCGTCCTACCATGAGTCCACCAATAAAAACCGCCAGAATAATAAAGACATAAAAATTGATAAACCCAACGCCAACACCTCCAAAGAAACAGTTCACCATCATTCCGAGAAGGGCAAACATTCCCGAAAGCGGGGTCAGGCTGTCGTGCATGGCATTCACCGAGCCGTTGCTCGTGCAAGTGGTGCTAATCGCCCAATAAGCCGACGCCGCCGAGCCAAAGCGCACCTCTTTCCCTTCCATGCTCCCTGCCGTTTGCCGGATGCCCAACTGCGAAACAGCGGGATTTCCGTGCATCTCGTAATAAACTGCGGGAACAAGAAAGCATAGGAAACCAATGGTCATCACGCTGAAAATCACCAAGGAGAGCTTCCTCCTTTTCAAGACATAACCCAGAGAAAAAACAAGTGCTGTCGGAATGAGCAGGATATACACCGTTTCCAGCATATTGGTCAGGAAATTCGGATTCTCCATCGGGTTGGCCGAATTAGAACCGTAAAAACCACCTCCGTTCGTTCCCAATTGTTTGATAGCCACAAATGCGGCAACAGGCCCGCGGCTGATTTGTTGCTGATGGCCTTCGAGCGTGGTGATCGTATCTTTTCCTTCAAAGGTCATGGGAGTGCCGTTCAAAAGCAACACGATTGCCCCGATAAAAGCAAGCGGAAGCAATATGCGTGTGCAAGAGCGGACAAAATAGCAGTGAAAATTGCCCAGCTTGTTGGTAGTCCGTTCTTTCATCGCACGAAAAACGACCCCACAAATGGCAATTCCCATAGCAGCACTCACAAATTGCCAGACCATCAATATCAGTTGGCCGAGATACGACAAACCCCTTTCGCCCGAATAGTGTTGCAAGTTGGTGTTGGTGATAAAACTTATCGATGTGTTGAATGCCAAGTCCCAACTCATCGATGGGTTTTTATCCGGATTCAACGGAAGCCAGCTCATATTCACCAGCACAAACAGGCAAACAACCAACCACACGCCATTAATCACAAGCAAAGCACCCAAATGCTGCTTCCAGTTCATCTCTCTTGTTGGGTCAATGCCACTCAACTTGAAAAATAGCTTGTCCAAAGGATCAAAAATCCGATCGAGCCAAGTATTCTCCTCATTGAAAATCTTGCCGATATATCTCCCCAGCGGAATGGCCAACGCCACCACCGCCACATACATAAAAACCACTCCAAGTATTTCCGTATTCATTTCTGTTGATTTATAAAGTTATAAAAGTGGAAGGACAGAATTTGCAAAATGGGGAAAAGAGAAATGATAGTATCCCAAAATGGAGCCTTTGCTTTTCTGTAAATTCTGTAATTTTGTCTTCCCTCAAAATTCAAAACTTCTCGGGTTTCACCAGCACATAGCACATATACCCGAACAAGAGGACAGCAACGACCAATAACACAATCATAATTTTTACCTTTTAAAATGTTTTACCTAAGAATTAATTGTTCACGATGAGTATATGCCAATTGCTGTGCCAGAAAAGAGAGCTTGATTATAAGATGCAACAGATAAATAGATTAAGTGGAAAAGCAGTTTGTGCCAAAAGAAAAGACCCTTTCGTTTTGAAAGGGTCTTTCGTAGCGATACGATAGGGTGTGAAAAATTCAAAAAAGCTATTGCAGATTCATAGCCTTAAAAAAGTTGATGGAAGCAACGCAAGCGCATCCCTTTTCGGAAGGATTTATTTCACAAGCATCACTGCTTTTTTAGAATGATAAAGGACATATTCGGCCACGCTACCCATCAGGCTTCCAACTATGCCCGATTTTCCCTTCGTACCGATCACAATCAGATTGGCATCCCATGCCTCGGCAACTTTCAAGATCTCTTCCTTTGGAAAACCGGTTGGCATAAACTTTATAAAATCTCCGCTACCCAATGAGGAAGCAATAGTATCGAAAGCCAAGACAGCTTCCTTCTTTAGTACAATCTCCGCTTCTTGGGGTGTGATGTTGGCATCTACACTACCCTTTGCCTTCCCCTTGTCGATCACAAAAACCAAAGCCGCCTCGGCGCCAAGTTGCCTTGCAAGGACCAAGCCTTTTTCGGCAATCCGGAGAGTGTGCTCGCTTCCATCCACTGCAATAAGGATACGTTTGAAATTTGAGGTTTCCATATTCATTTTATTAAGTTCAAAGGTAAATCTGCTTCCGACACTCATCCGAGGCAAGTGCCAGAAACGGATTCTTTCATCTGTTTTTAAAGGCTTTTAGTCCTGCAAATTTAGTGTTCTTGCCCAATTGATGCTCAATGCGCATCAATTGGTTGAACTTTTCAATGCGTTCGCCCCGGCAGCCGCTTCCAGTTTTTAAGTGCCCGGCATTGACACCAACTGTGAGATCGGCAATAAAGCTGTCAACAGTTTCGCCGCTACGGTGCGACACAAAGCAATTATACCCGTTCTTATAAGCCAGTTCTATGGTTTCCAACGTTTCCGTTACCGTCCCAATCTGATTGAGCTTGATAAGGATCGCATTGGCAACACCTTGGCTAATTCCATCCGCCAATATTGCTTTATTTGTGCAGAAAATATCATCTCCCACCAGCTCAATTTTCCCCCCAAGCTCTTGCGTAAGGTTTTTCCAGCCTTCCCAGTCATTTTCGGCCAAACCGTCTTCCAATAAGACAATCGGATATTGGCTTGTCCAATTTCCCCAAAGCTCTATCATCTGGTCGCTCGACAAAAGCTCGCCGGTACTTTTAAACATCTTGTATTTGCCATCTTCCCAAAGCTCGCTCGAGGCAGGATCGAGGCAAATGCCCACATCCTCGCCAGGTTTATAACCTGCCTTCACGATGGCTTCCAAAATAACTTCTATCGCTTCCTCGTTCGATTTGAGGTCGGGGGCAAAACCACCTTCGTCACCCACGCCCGTGCTGTATCCCTTAGCATTCAATACGCTTTTCAAAGCATGAAAAACTTCCTCGCCCATGCGGATCGATTCACGGAAAGAAGAAGCTCCATAAGGGGCAATCATAAACTCCTGGAAGTCCACATTGTTGTCGGCATGGCGGCCTCCATTGATAACGTTCATGCACGGCACAGGCAACAAATAAGCATTTGCTCCCCCCAAGTATTGGTAGAGCGGCTGCTTGTTGCTCAATGCTTTCGCCCGGGCATAAGCCATCGAGACACCGAGGATGGCATTAGCCCCCAGCCTCGTTTTGTTGGGCGTGCCGTCCATGTCGATCATCTGGAGGTCTAATTCACGTTGCGAAACGAAACTCTTGCCAAGAATAGCAGGCGCAATTACACGGTTCACATTATCCACCGCCTTGAGTACCCCTTTCCCTCCATAACGGCTTTTGTCACCGTCGCGCAGCTCGCAGGCTTCGCGTTCGCCCGTGGAAGCACCGCTTGGAACCATTGCTCTTGCATTAGCCCCGTCTTCCAACAGGATATTCACTTCTACCGTGGGATTACCCCTTGAATCGAGAATCTCGATTGCTTCTACCGATTGAATTTTCATAATGAACAAATTTTTAATAAATAACCATACCAGTTTTTATTTTGCATCCCAGAATTCCACTTCTTTGTATATCACAATTTTATCCCCTAGAGCTTCGCTATGCTTGATGAAAAACTGTTGCAAATTCACTTTCGTGTCAATAAGTTCCACGCACACTGTGAGGCTGCTGTTGGTGGATTCGAAAGAAAATTGCTTTATTTCCTCATCGATGCTGAAACTCATGTGTGTATGGAAAACAGATGCGTGGATAATACCATCTTCCTTGGCCATCCGGACTAAATGACTATACATCTTGGCGGGAAAAATTTTGCGGAGAAAGGTTTTCGACCGGATGTTTTCACCCGTCTTCAAATAGATACGCAGTTTACCAAACGAGTGAGTTTTGATTTCATTTTTCATTTTTCTTCCTTTTTGCGTTCACGAATATATTTTAGGGTGTTTTTTTCAGATAAATGGTCGGTGAGATTGGCTTTGGAAACACTGACCCGTTGTGAACTGTAAATGCCCGAATGCCCGCTGAAATAATAAGCCACGAAACAGGCTACGGCAAAATAAACCACATGTTCACCACCAAAAAGCTCCACGCCCATGATCGTGCAAGCAAGCGGAGTGTTAGTTGCACCGGCAAATACAGCAATGAATCCCAATCCGGCAAACAAATCCACCGGCATCCCAGTGTAAGTGCCAATCACATTGCCCAATGTGGCGCCGATAAAAAACAACGGCGTCACTTCGCCCCCCTTAAACCCCGTGCTCAGAGTAATCACCGTGAACACGATTTTCCAGAACCAGCTGAAATTATCCACTCCGCCCTCTTTGAAAGCATTCACCAAACTATTGCCAGCCCCAGACTCGGTGACCACGCCCAGCCCAAGATAATCTTTCGTCCCGAGAAGGATGGTCAGCAGTATAATCAGCAAACCGCCGACAAAGGGAACTCCGTATCTCCATTTGATGGATTTGTTTATAAAAGCCTTGAACCTGTAAATCCCTTCTGAAAACATATATCCGGCAAGGCCAAACAAAATGCCAGCTCCAACAGCGGAAAGCAAAATCTTGTAATTTATTTTCAAATTGAATATTTCTGACGATGCTTGCTCATGGAAAGCGATGGCGTAGCGGGTGTGGTGTATGCCGTACATCGAGCAAATCATATCCGCCAACACAGCTCCCATCAGGCAGGGAAGCAAGGCATCATACTTGATACGCCCAATGGCTAAGACTTCCATGGCAAAAATTGTGCCGGCGATAGGTGTTCCAAATACAGCACCAAACCCGGCGGCGATTCCCACCATCAGCAATATCCGCAAATCTTCCGGTTTTAGCTTCATCACTTTTCCCAAGAAGCCCGACACACTGCCTCCTATCTGGACGGCCGTACCTTCGCGCCCGGCCGAACCGCCAAAAAGGTGAGTGGCTACCGTTGAAAATAGGACGAACGGCGCCATGCGGAACGGAATGCCACCTCCAGGCTTGTGGATTTCGTCCATCACCAAATTGTTACCCGCATCCGAATTTTTGCCTTTAAACTGATAAAGGGCGACAATGGCAACTCCGGCCAAAGGAAGGAGGTAGAGCAACCAGCCTTGTTCGAACCTTAGTTCCGTGGCTTTTTCGAGCAGCCACAGGAAAAAGGCGATAGACGAGCCTACTGCTATAGCCACGGGAAGAACATATACAAACCATTTGAGGATGTACTTGAAAATGAAGTATTGGTCGAACGACCGTATGAGCTTTTTCACCATTGCATTTTCCTGTTACCTATTTTCACAATTTATCATTTCTTATTCGAAAACAAAACCGCCTGAAAAACGTAATACCTACATATCACCACAACCGATCGCTTTGCGACAACTGTAATGAAATGTAGGTATTATCAGCCTATCAGGCGGTTCCGGGTGAATACCATCACCAAATTTTATGACACGGCAAAAGTAAGAATTTTTTTGTTTCGGAAAGCACTAAATTGAAATTATTCTTTCGCTTTCCGTCAAACTATTCTATCCCGTATTCCGCCAACTTGCGATACAAAGTAGTGAGGGCGATGCCCAACAATTCGGCAGTTTTCGTCTTGTTGCCGTTGGCATAGTTCAATACTTTTTGGATATGGAGTTTCTCGGCGCTTGCCAGTTCAAAGGCCGAAAAAGGTTTGTTCTTTGAAACAGAGGCAGTCTGTTGCATTTCCGAAGGCAAATCAGCCCACGTGATTTCCTCCCCCGACGAAAGGATAACCGCCCTCTCGATGGTATTTCTCAATTCGCGGATGTTACCTTTCCAAGTATAAAATCTCAACACTTCCAAAGCTTCAGCAGAGATACTTTTGATCCGCTTATTCATTTTTGAAGCGAAAAAATTCAAGAAATAATTCGACAGAGCTTCGATGTCGGCCATCCGTTCCCGGAGCGGAGGCAACTGTATTTGAAAAACAGAAATGCGGTAAAACAGATCTTCCCGAAAATTTCCTTTTTCAACCTCATCTTGCATATTCCGGTTAGTCGCGGCAATCAACCTCACATCCACTTTTGTCGGTTTGGAGTCGCCCACTTTCAGGAACTCACCTGTTTCCAACACCCGCAGCAATTTGGCTTGCAGTTCCAACGCCATTTCCCCTATTTCATCCAAAAAAATGGTGCCGTGGTTTGCCTCTTCAAACAGCCCTTTTCGGTCTTTCATAGCTCCGGTGAATGCTCCCGCCTTGTGCCCGAACATTTCGCTCTCCAACAATTCTTTTCCTAAAGCCGAACAGTTCACCGCCACAAAATTCTGTTTGCTTCGCTTGCTCGCTTGGTGGATAGCTTGCGCAAAAACCTCTTTGCCGGTGCCTGTCTCGCCTGTCAGCAAAACCGTGGCATCGGTGTCGGCCACCTTTTTGGCCAAGTCTATCGCTTGTTGTATCAACTTGGATTGACCAATAATTTTTTCGAAGGAATACTTTTCCCCCAATTGCTTTTCGAGCTGTTCCACCCTTTTGGCCAAATCCACTTTTTCTATGGCACGGTAAAGCAACGGGATTATCTTGTTGTTGTCGTCCCCTTTGGTGATATAGTCGAATGCCCCGTTCTTGATGGCCTGCACCCCATCGGGAATATTGCCATAGGCTGTCAGCAAAATTATTTCGACGGCTGGATAGTCGGCCTTGATCTTTTTTGCCAATTCCACCCCACTGCCGTCGGGAAGCTTCACGTCCGAAAGAACAACGTCGATATCGTGTGTTTCCAATTTTTTCAACGCAGCTTTGCAATCCTCGGCAGGAATGACTTCAAATCCTTCCAAACTAATAATCCGTGTGAGCAAGGCCCGCAGCTTGGCCTCATCGTCTATGATTAAGATTTGCTTCAAGATTCATTGATTTATAGATTCGAAAACAAAAATACACTTTTTTGTTGATAGGGCATTCGGAGATTGCTCCAATAAGCAATTACTATGGCCAAGACTACAAGGTCACTCGTTTACTTCCTTCTTTCCCAATTCGGTTCTCAATATCCCTATTCTTTTGTTTAAACCCATAATTGGCGTGTAAATAACCGTTTTCGAAGTATCGCGAACAACAGTCGTCTTATTCAAATCGATATTTAGGGGAATTTGAAATTTCCCTCCTTGAAACTTTTTGTCCGATGAAATTAAGATGATATTATTCTCTTCAGTGATTAGTTGCACCAAATCGGCACCCGAATAACGGGCAAAAAGATTGAATTCCAAGTCAAGATTGTCCATGTTGTTTCTCAATATTCCATTTCGCACCGACCAGGAAAAGACCATAGAACTAAATTCCAAGTTCTTTAGCTGAATGCTATCCGATTGTTTCTTGAACTGGCTTACCAATTCTATTTTTTCTTTTTCAAGACTATTCTTTTCGAAATAAGTTTTTGTAAACAAATAAGCGAAAAGGACAACAATGATTAGCAGTAAAAGACCGAGAAACACTGGACTCTTGATTATTCTGATGAATAACGGGCGTTTAGGTGCCGATTTCTTTGCTTCTGCTGCCAGATCGGCTGCTAACTGTTTGACCTTATCTGACTTTTTAATGACTTCCATTTTGTTCTAAATTAATGTTGTTTTAAAGACATACAAAGAGAAAATCCAGAAAAATGCATTTTTATCCGAATTTTTCTTTTGTAAATGTCGTTTTGTTCTATTTTGATTCGCATTCCTTTTTTAATCCCTATCTATTTCAAGTTCTTTATCAATAAGTTGTTTGGAAGGTCCCACCTGTTCTTTCGGCCTAACGGTCTGTTGTCTTTTGGCAATCGGCTTTTGTCCGGATGGCGTTTTTTGCTTGATGCCCTGTGACGCTTTTCGCGTATTGGGAATCACGTTCTTTTGTCGGATTGGCTGCACGTTTCTCTGTATAGGTTTGTTTTGAAGGGGAAGCTTTATAGGTTCTACAGCTTGTATTTTCAGAGTCGAACCTGGTTCAGTCCTCCTATCTTCCAATTCCTGATTGATTTTTTTCTGGTTCAACGCATCATTATCCACTTTTTCGGCCGATTTGCTGTCAAAATTTCGAATCATGTACTGCCCTTCTGTATTTCGATCCGGCAGTTTTCTTACGTTATTTATGTCCGTCACCTGCGCAGGTGCAACTCTTCCCATATTGTTATTCTTGTCAACTTGTGGCCGGTAAATCAACAATTGGCGATCGCTTACTCTTTGACCAGACTTGCTGGTTGGCTGAATAGCCAATGGAGTGACCGGCCTCCCGCTGCTTACCTGAACCACGTCTTTCAAAGGTCCCAAAACATAAATGGTGTGGCTTTTAGGATCAACAGATGTGTTTCGAATTGCTCTTGAACCTCTGCCGATGGCATCACGCTGTGTGCGGCGGTTGACAACATACCCTTTCACATCCGGTTGTTGAAAATTACGGTATTCCACAAACGACCAGTGGGAATTGCGACTGTCGTAATCTTGATTCAGGCTGGCATTCACATCCACGCCAGGAGCCATGGGCGACCAACCGAAATAGCCATCTGCTTCGCGCCAATTGACCCATGCAGGGCCCCATTCATCACCGGGTATCCAAAACCAACCGAACGAATCGTTGAAACTCCATCGACCGTAGTGGAACACGGCCCAGCCCCAATCATAATCGGAGGCCCAAGTCCAACCATATTCCGTAAAAGTCCAATAGCCATTATACAAGTAGGGAGCAAAATTGGCATCGGAATTGGCGTCGGGAATCCACACATAACCATAACCTGAAAAATCGACCCATTGCCCGTAAGGACTTAGCTCATCGTAAAAGGTTTGGTAGCTGACACTATTTTCCTGTGCTTTAAGTGGCTGTAAGAATATTAGCGTGGATGCTGTCGATACAAGAAAAGAGGCTACTAGTTTTATCGTTGATTTCATCATTTTGAAATGAGCTTGCCCGATTGAACAACTCCTCCGATATCGGAAATCACATAGTAATAAATTCCAGCTTGGAGGATACCGGCATTCAATTCATTTACAAAAATTTTCGTCGTATAACTTCCCCCATGGCTGTCAAATACGCTAGCACCTGTAAATAGAGCAAAAGTAGAAGCAGTGCCTAGATTTGGAGCTTGCCCAAAGATAAGATCCGGGGCAAATAGCAAAAAAACTACTGCCAACAAAGTGTGTAATTTTCTTTTCATTTCATTTGTTTTTATTGTAATGGAAGGATTTCCATACTCAAACAAAGATAGGTCGGTCAATGGTCAAATTTGTTACATAAACACAATTATGAATTACATGATTCACAGATCATTAAGCGAATTTAGATTATTAGTCTTTAAATGCTTGAAGGATGAAGGGGTCAAGCCGGTTACCTTCTTGAACTGATTGGAAAGGTGGGCAACACTGCTGTAGTTGAGCATGTATGAAATTTGGGTAAGACTCAGTTCATCGTAAAAAAGAAGTTCTTTCACCCGTTCAATTTTATGGATTATAATATAATGTTCAATCGTATTTCCTGTTTCAGACGAAAACAGATTCGACAGGTATGTGTAATTATGCTTGAGTGTTTCGCTTAAGAAAACGGAATACTTGACCTTGGGCTGTTCACTATCGTAGTGGATCATCTGGATGATCGTGTTTTTTATACTCTCTACCAATATGGCACGCTGGTCTGACATCAATTCAAGTCCTGAGAGCGACAGTCCTGCCTTCAGCCTGACAAGCTGTTCGGGAGTAATTTCTTCCTGCATTTCCACTTTGCCAAGCTCAATGACAAAGTGATGCAAGCCAATTTTATTTAGCTCCGCCTCAACTGCCATCTTGCAACGGTTGCTTACCATGAATTTTATATACAGCATCATAACCATATAACATATTGATGTTCTTAATTTTTAATTGCAAATGAATAAAGACAGAGAATTCAAGATCTTTTTTGATTCATCTACAAAGTATTGCATCAGCAATCAAAGCCCTTCCAACAACATTTTCTTAAACGAGATGACAATACAAAACTACAGAGCAGGTCATAGAAAGCAAGTACAATTATTTCTGAAAGTTGCTGATATCCACCACCGAGAGCAAGCACTTGTTCTCGCCGCTGATGGCCACGCCTTCCATATAAACCGGTCTGATTAGAACCGTGTCGTATCCTAAGTTTATTTTACACGTTTTTTTGGTTTTATCCTTAAAAATATTTCCAAGGAAATCGTTGAATTCGGGCTTCGATCCATCGGCAATATATAACTTTAAATTATTGCTTACCAAGCTGAAACGCCTATCCGACAGCAATTCGGCACCGGTGAAATTCAGCTCGTCGATTGTGCCGTCGGGGGCAAGTACAAAATAGCCCATCGGAGCCAAATCATAAAGCATCGTGAATCTCTTCAAGGCAGTCTCAGCTCGTTCATTGGCTTCACGAAGCTCTTCGTTTTGCATCTCCAATTCAATCTGGTGCACTTGCAGTTCGTGGAGAAGCTTTTGGGCGTCCATTTCTGCCTGAGCAACGCTTTTTTCTTGCTCTTTTTCGGTTAGCAATTCTTCGGCTTTGATGCGGAGCAAGCTGACATCTGTGTGATAATCTTGTTTGTCTTTACTCATAGTAGAGTGGTATTTTGGTAATTAAAATTATTCCCGTTAAGATTTTCTCGGCGTTAGTCAATGTATTTACTGCCCAACCTGCTTCAATCGACTGTTTTTGAGCATCCACAGAGGACATTTTATACAGGCTGCTTGTTCCTTCTCCTACTAACCTGATAAGGTCTTTCTCAGTTTTTTTCCTGTCTTTTTCAGGAACCAGGAGATCGAAATAGTTCCGGTTCAATACTTCTTTTTGTTTTTTACCAAAGAATTTTTCAGCTTCCGAGTTGTACTCCGTGATATTCCAATCGGCAGATAGCTTTATAATGATACTCTCCGACTTGTCCATTAGCAACTGATGGATTTGCCTTGTTTCATTGAGTTCTACTTCAAGTTGCTTATGTTCGGAGATATTGAAAAAAGTAATCACCAATCCGTCAATCCGGTCGTCGAAAGTGCGGTAAGGCATGATGCGTGTGGAAAACCAACGCCCGTCGGAAGTGGTGATTTGTTTTTGAATAAAGAGAAGCGTACGCAAAACTTCGCGTGCATCGTCCACCAGGTCGGGATAAATGAGATCGGACACTTGGTCGGTGAAAGGTCGTCCTATATCGCTTTTTATGAACTTGAATATTTGGGTTGCTTGATTCGTATAGCGGCGTATATTCAACTGCTTGTCCAAAAACAGGGTGGCGATGTCGGTGCTGTTGAGCAGGTTTTTCATGTCATTATTTACACGCGAAAAGTCGTCCAACTTGGACTGTAATTCGGCATTCACCGTTTGCAGTTCCTCATTCATGCTTTGCATCTCCTCTTTCGAAGTGGTCAGCTCTTCGTTGGTGGACTGAAGCTCCTCGTTGGTGGACTGAAGTTCTTCGTTGGTCGATTTTAATTCTTCTTGCGAAGTCTGCATCTCTTCCAATATACTTTGGCTTTCCTTGCGGGCTTGGAGCAATTCTTTTTCCCATTGCACTCGCTGAATACTTTCGGTGCTGTTGCTATCTTGGGTAATCGGTTCTTTGATTTCTTCAGGCTTGGCAACGTCTTTAAACACAATCATCAACTTGCCTTGCAATGCTTCGGGCTTCTCGATCCACTGAATTGTCAGATTTATATATTGCGTGCCTGCGTTGGTTCCAACCTTGATATTGTTTACAGTTACCCGTTCTTTGTTTATCACAGCCTGCCGGAAGGCATTTGAAAACTCATTCTGCAAGCCAATACGCAACATGGCAAATATATTCATGTTGGCTTTTCCAACGGCAGGTTCCAAGTATTTTCCTGTGTGTCCGCTGATATAGATAATGTCTCCTTTGTCGTTCACCAAAACGCTTGGCGGCGAGAAATTCTGCAAGAGCAATTGGTCTGCCAAGGTTTGAATATTAGCAGGGGCCTGTGCCGAAAAAGCCAATTCTGCTTTGGGCTGCTTCACGCGTGAAAATGCCGAAGGAAAATCATACAATTCGGGAGGCTCGTTGGTGACAATTCGTTTGTATATCTTTAATTTATTGTCTATCGGATGAAAAAAACGGCTCTGCGCACCAAGTGTTTCGGCACTTCCTAACACCAAAAAGCCATCGGGACAAAGGCTGTAATAAAATAATCCAAACAGTTTTTTTTGCAGTTCGGCCTCCATGTAAATAAGTAGGTTGCGGCAAGTAAGTATATTGATTTTCGTAAATGGCGGGTGCAGGATCACGTTGTGCTTGGCAAACACCACCATCTCCCTGATTTCGTTGTTGACACGATATCCGTCTTCAGACACATTAAAAAAACGGGAGAGCCGTTTGGCGGAAACGTGGGCGGCAATTTTATTCGAAAACCAGCCTTTGCGAGCGGTTTCGATGGCTTCGTTGTCTATATCCGAGGCAAATATCTGCAACGACACGCCACAGTGCGGATTTATTTTCTGCAATACTTCTTTGAAGACAATGGCAAGCGAATAAGCCTCTTCGCCGGTAGAACATCCCGGTACCCATGCACGCAAAACGGATTCTCCCTCCGCTTCAGCCAGTAACACGGGTATCACACTTTTTTCTAATCTTTCCCACATGGCCGGATCACGGAAGAAATCAGTAACGCCAATCAGCAACTCCTTGAACAGGATGTCCACTTCTTTGGGATTTTCCTTCAAAAAATCCGCATAAGAAGCAATTTTGTCTATTTTATGAACGCCCATCCGCCTCTCAATTCGCCGATAGATGGTATTTTTTTTGTACAACGAAAAATCATTTCCTGTTTGAGTCCGCAACAGGACAATCACTTTTTCAAGGGCACTCCGGGCTTTTATTTCAGCCTGCAAATTAGACTTAACTTCCTCAATTCGCTTGACAAATTCAATCAGTTTTACCGCTAATTCGGAGGCTTTAGCCACAACGTCCACCAGTACCGAATCCATGGCATTACGAGGCATGCTGTCATACTTGGCGTCCGAAAGTTCCTGAACAAACACGACACCGTTTTTCTCCTTCAACGAACGCACACCGCTACTCCCGTCCGAACCCATGCCCGAAAGGATTATCCCGACAGCCATTTCCTGTTGATCATCTGCAAGTGAACGCAAAAAAGTATCGATAGGCAAGCGGAGGCCTCTTATCTCGACTGGATCAGACAGATAAAGGATTCCTTTCTGAATCAACATGCTTTTGTTGGGGGGGATCACATACACATTGTCTGGCTTCACCGGTGTTGCGTTATTTACCTCTGACACAGGTATCTTGGAAACCCGCTGAAGCAATTCGGGCAACATCCCCTTTTGGGTCGGATCCAAATGCTGGATCACGATGAAAGCCATCCCTGTATTTTCCGGCATGTTTTGGAAGAACTGTTCCAATGCTTCCAAACCTCCAGCAGAAGCACCAATACACACTGTTGGAAATTTAAGGGGCTGGGATTCACTGGTTATAATTTCTGCATCATCAGTCGGATTCATTCTTTTGGTTTTAGTAAATCAATATTCAGAGAAATAAGATTGGATCATTTGCAAATATGCGAATCTGCAACAAAATGCAATTCAAAGGGTGTTCCATTTCCAATTCAGAATTTCGGGCTTGTAGCTTTTCATCCATGCTTCAAGAATCTTTAGATGGTCGGGGTGCTGTGTGTCCACCAGCACTGGAATTTGGTGGGCGCGGAATGCTCCTTCTATTTGTATGCCATCCACTTCCTTTGGCCCTGTCCAGCCTTTGGGCGATTTGAATACAATCATTGGCCAATGAGGACGATGCGTCTCGTTTTTGAGGCGTGCATTGGCCTGTATCTCGTGAATATCGGTAATAGGTGTTTCCGACCAATGCCGGCCCACCGTGCCCTGGTCCGGATATGTAAATCATATTCAAGTCGTACTTTTTGATGACCCGGTTCAGATGCACATAGATGAAGTTTTGCCCAGGCGTAGTGCCCCAATGCCCGAGCAGCATTGATTTCACATCGTACATAACCAGTGGTCTGCGGAGCAAAGCGTTGTCCTTGAGGTATAACTGACCAACCGACAAGTAGTTGGCAGCATTCCAATAAGCATTTATTTTGTATAGAAGTTCAGGCGATAAAGCTTCTGAACCGCCAGTATTTGTGCAAGTTTTCATTTTGCTTTTGTTTTTGACAGGATTTACAGAATAACAGAATTAAGGATTGTGACCATGTGACCTTCTAGCCAAGTAATCTTGGTCACATGGTCAACTTGATCACTTCTTTCCTTCTTCCTTGTAAGTGCCACTTCGTGCTGCCAAGTTGCATACGACCCTGTGGTACAAAGCCTCTTGGGCTTTTAATACATTTTCGTCTCTCCCGTTCCAAATTTCAAGTGCAGGCTGTTGAATGGCGCGGCCAAACGAGAAAGACAATTCCCATGGCCGTCTTGACTTTTCACGAAGGTTCATCGCATTCAGACGAGCTGAAGCCAATTCGGAAGATTGTCCACCGGAAAGAAATGCAATTCCGGGAACGGCTGCCGGAACAGTCCGCAAGAAACATTCTAGCGTGGCATCTGCCACTTCATCCACCGATGCCTGTATAGGACAAGCCAAACCCGGCACCACCATGTTGGGCTTCAGGATGATGCCTTCGAGCATCACGCCCTGCTTATACAGCTGATTGAAAACGGTATGCAACACCTGTTCCGTTACTTCATAACAACGTTCCAAACTGTGTTCGCCATCCATAAGTACTTCCGGCTCCACAATGGGAACGAGTCCTTCTTCCTGGCACAAAGCAGCATAACGGGCCAATGCGTGTGCATTTGCCTCGATGCACCCCTTCGTCGGGATATTGTCGCCGATGGTAATGACACCCCGCCATTTGGCAAACTTCAATCCCATGGCAAGATACTCTTTGAGCCGTCCACGCAGATTGTCGAGTCCTTCGGTAATCTTTTCTCCCGAATGCAGTGCCAAAGCAACCGTGCCAGCATCCACCTTGATGCCCGGAATGATTCCTTTACCGGCCAATGCCTCAATAAATGAGGTGCCATCTTGGAGGTTTTGGCGAGCCGTTTCATCAAACAAAATAGCTCCACTGATACCTTCGTTCAGCCCTTCGGCAGTGACAAGCATTTCGCGGTAAGCCAATCTCATTTCATTTGTCTGGGGAATTCCCAATTTGGCAAATCGCTTGTTGCAAGTTGAATAACTTTCGTCCATCGCCAACAAGCCCTTGTTGTGAGCAACCAGAGCCTTTGCTGTGGTTGATAATTCATGTATGATTGTTTCGTTAAGTGCCATAATTTTAATTGTTAAGTAATCGGGTGACCGAGTAATCTTGACCACTCGGTTACCTGATCACAAGTTTACTTTTCCAACATATTTATCTCAATAAGGCGACGCACAAACCGTTTATCGGCTTTGAAGCGAGCACCCAAAAAGGTGGTGGCTAATTCGAGAGCCAATTTGTATCCGGTAATTTGACCTCCCAAGCACATCACGTTCATGTCATCGTCTTCTACTCCTTGATGAGCCGAAAAGGAATCGGTGATCAGCGCAGCACGAACACCGGCCACCTTATTGGCGGCAATAGATGCCCCAACACCGCTTCCACAAATAGCCAAACCCCTTGAAATCTCCTTATTCACCAAGGCTCTGGCCAATGGGATGACAAAATCCGGATAATCATCATCCGAATTCAATTCATAAGCTCCAAAATCGATCACTTGGTAACCATCATTCTGGAGGGCTGACACCAGTTGCACTTTCAATGCAAAGCCCCCATGGTCGGCAGCTATGCCAATACATTTCATGTCGGGTGCTTCTTGCGTATTTTCTTTTACCATATTCTTTTCTGATTCCATTTTTAATGAGGTATTTCCGGCATATCCGCCACAATTTGGGTTTGACTTTATATCGTTTTATATAGTTGCAGGTATCTTAGCTTAATGCAAAACAGAACTCTTATTTTTGTTATTTGCATCTGTCGTATTGTCGATATAAAAACATCATATTACTATATAAATCAACGATTAATAAGCTATTCAACGAGCGAATTCACTCATTCTTCCGGGTGGGAACGATCAACAAAGGCAAGGTTGTTTTTGCCAAAAGATCTTGTGCCTGGCTACCCAAAAAAATACTTTCCAGCCATTTGCGGCTGTGCGAACCCACCACGATCATATCCACATCCAGCTCTTTTGCCGTTTTCAAAATATTATCGGCAATATCGCCTTCTTTCAAAACAGTTTGTATCGATTTGTCCCCCAGGTGGTTTTTCACTTTGTCTAAAAAAATCTGGGTCGAGGCTTTGAGATCGTTCAAAACTTCCACTTGAAATTCAAACATATAAGTATAAGCCGAATAGTACACCGGATCCGCAGAAACCACATGTAGCAATATCGTTTCGGCATTCATAGCCGTTGCAATAGAAAAACCTTCTTCAGCTACCTTCTTCGACGTTTCGTCGTAATCCATTGCAATCAGTACTTTTTTTACCTTTATCAGTTTCATGATCATTTAATTTAATCAAGTAACCTTGTAACCTTGTGTCCAAAATTACAAGGTCACTCGGCTACAGGGGTACTTCTTCACTTGTTTACTCGTTCCTTGAAACAAAGTTCACTATTTTCAAGGTAATAAATGTTACATATTTTTTTGATATAGTTACATAATTCATACTCTGGTTTAGATATAATTGCAGGCAATCTTCCTGTTATTTAAAAAATGCTTCACGACAGCCAGCCGGTCTTCCATTCACGCCGGGATGCCCCCCAATAGATAGATACGCAACACATTACGTCTCTACAGATTTACCTATGCGCACCTTTTTTGTGTGCGCAAGCCATTCCCCTCTCTTTAGGAGAGGGTTAGGGGTGAGGCTGAAAAAAAATCCTTACGGGCTTCACAGCCCATAAGGATCACAAAAAAATAAGTTTATTTACATCCCGGTTCCCAAACTTTCAATTCAAAAAATAACGTCCAAACCGGGATAAACATCATCCCTCCCAAACTTCACAGCCTGCAAAGGAATGGACAACACAAAAACTACCCGTAAACCGCATTGTGGCGAAAATGTGGATAGCCTTGTATTCTGTTATCCGTGATTCCGTGATTCTGTCAAATACCGTTGGCATAGCAGGGCAACTGCGGATGCGTCCGCTTCACTCGCCCGAATAAAGGTCCTTTACTCGCTCGGATAAACCTGCTTTATCCGAGCGGATAAAGCGGGTTCACTCGGGCGGATAAAGCACCTTTATCTACGCCACGGTCAGCACTTTTTCTAACAGGGCTGTCCGAGGTGCTGCAAGCAAAGAACTCACAGCATACTGCGTCACCACCTCCACAGTGTATTCTCCGGCAGGCAACGCCGGGATCACCACCAGCAGTTCCGACGGATTGTTGGTCAGCAGGTTATCGTAGAGATAAGCCCTGATGCGATGTAGGATTGCCATAATTATAAGGTTTTAAAGATTAAACGTCAATTATTTAATTGGAATTCTATTCTGAACCGTGTCTCTACAAAATCAATCATCGCCCCGCTTGCTGGCGCCAGCCCCCTCCTCCTCGTTTGCAACGAGGAGGCAATGGGTTCTTGTTTGTAACAATAGCCACAGAACTACCTATCAGGCAATTCATTTATTTCGTTCGTTAGAAACGACTGACCAAGAACCCCTCGTTGCAAACGAGGGGCAGTGAGATTTTAGAGAGTAAACTTCGATTTATAAATTTGTAGTACGATTCTGAAATAGACCTCAAGGCAAGAGCCTTGATTCTGACTCCGACGTAGCGTGGATGCTTCGCTAATCAGGATCGGCTCTATAAATCTTTAACACATCGGATAGCCGTTCCAATAGTTGTTCCGTCATTAATCATTACAGCCGTTGAACTAGGATAGAATTGCATAATAGTCCGGTAATAAGAATAAGAAGGCGTTACTGTTGAAATATCGCTCCTGGCTGGTTCACTTGTTGCGTAATACCCCCATCCCGTGCCTGAGAAACCGATCGCCGATGTATTCTCTCCTCGATATCCAGTAACTGGCAAAAACAAATAATTATCTTGACTCGCTGTTGCGGGTACGGCCGTTGTTTTGAAATAACATCCATATATACTGTTCTTCTGTCCATATTTATAGCCTGAACTTATTATAGCTTGTTCGTTTGCATAACTTGGAAGACGCCATGTGCCGCCAAGAGTCTTATAACAAGGATCAGCACTCAAATTACTAGCCCCACCCCAAGTCGTACTATGAATAGAGTATGTATTATTTGTCCTTGGATTCACAGCTCCAAAATTCCAATATCCACCTCCCGCTTGAGTTAGCGTAAAAGTTTCTTGAGCACTAAAAACAGCATAAGTTCCACTCGTTGCTGTTTCATATAAATTTCCCTTACCCCATCTCACCCCGCCAATAATGAAGTTGTTCTTCAAATTGGCTCTCAGCGTGTACGCATATCCCGCCACCAATGTTTTCGTAAATGCCAGCGTTTGACCGCTATAGGAGGTGGAACTGCCTAGGGTGAAGCCAAGTGTGAGTGTCAGTGAAGTGGCAGCATTGGTGTACACTGTCCGGGACGTGCTTGTCACCGCTGTGTCTCCCAATGTGGCCCAAGACACCGTTTGTGTGGCAGCCGTACCGGTGGAGGTGACTACGCCACCCGGCAAGGCCATTGCCGCCTGGTATCCGGGAGAAACCGTGGCCGTACATGCCGTGATATTGGCCCCTAAAGTGCTGGCGCTGGTCACCACCGTCACCTTGCTGAACTTGTGGTCGAAGG